>Ga0310828_1000068_pt1 | contig 190959 bp, 193 predicted proteins | sample WT_ome_3_FD_202242 | JGI IMG/M metagenome (GOLD analysis project Ga0310828, IMG submission 202242) | Sorghum-adapted microbial communities enriched on wild type (WT) sorghum from Joint BioEnergy Institute, Emeryville, California, United... ... | reverse complement strand
GGGCTCGATCCAGCACAGCTCCGGGTGGCGGCCCGCCCGGGGCGGGTTGGTCGGCGCCCCTAGTACTGCCGCGCCTGGTTGACGACCCAGAAGACCCCGAACGAGCAGAGGCCGAGGAGGGCGAGCCAGACGAGCACGCCGAGGCCGCCCGCGTCGAAGAGCCGCTCGGTCGCGGTGAAGGTGAGGAACGCGAGGCCGACCGAGCCGTAGAGGACGAGGCGGGTGCGGTCGGGGAGCGTCTCGATGTTCCAGCGGTACTCGCGCCAGAGCCGCGCGCCGACGAGCGCGATCGCGACGAAGAAGGCGAGCGACAGCGCCGTCAGCAGGACGTCGAGCCCGCCGTCGCCGCCCGGGAGCACGACGATGACGAGCGCGATGAGCGCGACGATCGCGAGGTTGCGCAGGAAGACCACGGCAACAGCCTAGCCCCGCGGGCACCCGGCCCCGGGGACAGGTGGCGCGCCGCGCGCCCGGAGACGGATGGCGCGGGCGCCCCGGCCCGCGAACCGGCCGGCGGTCCGCCCGGTCGCGGGGGGCGAGGCGGGCCGGGAGCGCGCTAGCTGATCGCCCCCGTCGCCGCGAGCACGAGCACGACCGTGCCGAGCACGACGCGGTAGGCGACGAACACGCCCGTGGAGTGGGTCGCGAGGAAGCGGAGCAGGAACGCGATCGAGGCGTACCCGGAGGCGAACGCGAGCGCGGTCGCCACGACGAGCGCCCAGGCGGTCGTCGAGTCGCCGCCCTCGAGCGCCGTCGGCAGCTCGAACAGCCCGCTCGCCACGACCGCCGGAACCGACAGCAGGAACGAGAAGCGCGCCGCCGCCGCGCGGTTGAGGCCGACGAACAGGCCCGCGGTGATCGTCGAGCCCGACCGCGACACGCCCGGGATGAGCGCGAGCGCCTGGGCGCCGCCGACGATCATCGCGTCGCGCAACGTCAGCGAGTCGACGTCGCGCTCGCGCCGCCCGACCTTCTCCGCGAGCAACAGGACGAGGCCGAGGACGACGAGCGCGGCGCCGATGAGGTAGAGGCTGCGCGCGCCCGACTCGATCTGGTCCTTGAACGCGAGCCCGAAGATCCCGATCGGGATCGTGCCGAGGAGGATGTACCAGCCCATGCGAGCCTCCTGCTCGCGGCGCGCCGCCGGGTCGCGCAGGCTCCGCAGCCACGTCCGGCCGATGTTCCAGAGGTCCGCGCGGAAGTAGAGGAGGACGGCGGCCATCGTCCCGAGCTGGACGACCGCGGTGAACGCCGCGCCCGGGTCCTCCCAGCCGAGGAACGCCGGCACCACCCGGAGGTGGCCGGTGCTGGAGATCGGCAGGAACTCGGTCAGGCCCTGGACGAGCCCGAGGACGATCGCCTCGATGGCGGACACAGCCGCGAAACCCTAGACGCCCGCGCCCTCAGCCCCGCCCGTCGCCGCCGCCGCGCGGTCCCGGCCCGGCGACCGCGCGCCCGCGCCACCGAGGCGCCGCGGGGGGTGGTAACGTGCCGCGCGCAATGCGGACCCTCGCGCTCACCATCTTCTTCACGCTCGTCCTCGCCGTCCCCGCGTTCGCCGGCGACAACGGCGAGGGCATCCTCGGCGAGACCGACGACAAGACGGTCACGCTGTTCGCGCTCGGCGTGCTCGGCTTCTTCACGCTCGTCGTCATCGTCGGGTCGGTCATCCAGCACCTGCTCGACAAGCGCAAGGAGGAGCACAAGGCCGTCAGCCGGCTCCGCCAGCGCACCGGCTGGTAAGCCGCCACGCGGCGGCCTCGCTCTTCGCGCCCACGGGCGGCGGGTGCGCAACGCGCGCGGCCCGTTCTGGGACGATGCGCGCCCATGAGCGTCACCTATGAGCGACAGGGCGCCGCCGCCGTCCTCACCATCGACCGCCCCGAGCGCCGCAACGCCGTCGACGGCCCGACGGCCGACGCGCTCGAGGCCGCCTGGGAGCGCTTCGAGGCCGACGACGAGGCGCGCGTGCTCGTCCTCTGCGGCGCCGGCGGCGAGGCGTTCTGCGCCGGCGCCGACCTCAAGGCGATCGAGACGCTCGCCCCGCGCCTGGAGTCCGCGGGCGGGCCGCTCGGCTTCACGCGCCGGATCCCGAGCAAGCCCACGATCGCGGCGATCTCCGGCTGGTGCGTGGCCGGCGGCATGGAGCTCGCGCTCTGGTGCGACCTCCGCATCGCGACCGAGGACGCCCGCCTCGGCTTCACCGAGCGCCGCTTCGGCGTGCCGCTCATCGACGGCGGCACCCAGCGCCTCCCCCGCGTCGTCGGCCTGGGGCGGGCGCTCGACCTCATCCTCAGCGGGCGGATCGTCGACGCGGGCGAGGCGCTCGCGCTCGGGCTCGTGACCGAGGTCGTCCCACCCGGCCGCCACCTCGAGCGCGCGCTCGAGATCGCCGAGGCGCTCGCGCGCTTCCCGCAGGAGACGCTGCTCGCCGACCGCCGCGCCGTCTACGAGGGGCTCGGGCGGCCGCTCGCCGAGGGGCTCGCGCTCGAGGCTCGCAACGGCCTCCCGCTGCTCGAGGTCGCCGCCCGCGGGGCGCGGCGCTTCGCCGCCGGCGAGGGCCGCGGCGGCGCCGGCGCGGGCGTCTGAGCGCGAGAACGTCCAGCAGTGGCCCCTATGGGGTCCAGCCATGGACGTTCTCGCACCCGCGCGCTCCGTCACGGCGCCGCGGGACACCGGCTTGGCACACTCTCCGGCGTGACCGAGCTGGCCATCGACGTCCGCGACCTCCACAAGTCCTACGGCGACGTGCACGCCGTCCGCGGCATCTCGTTCTCGGTCCGCCGCGGCGAGGTCTTCGGCCTGCTCGGCCCCAACGGCGCCGGCAAGACGACGACCGTCGAGATCCTCGAGGGCTTCCGCCGGCGGACGTCCGGCGAGGTCTCGGTCCTCGGCCACGACCCGGCCCGGCGCGACCCGAGCTTCCAGGCGCGCGTCGGCATCGTCCTGCAGAGCGCCGGCTTCTACCGCCACGTCACCGTCCGCGAGGCGGTCGAGCACTTCGCGAGCGCCTACCCGAAGCCGCGCGACCCGGACGAGACGATCGACCTCGTCGGCCTCACCGGGAAGCGCGACGCGCGCGTGCGCCAGCTCTCCGGCGGCCAGCAGCGCCGCCTCGACCTCGCGCTCGCCCTCATCGGCGACCCCGAGCTCGTCTTCCTCGACGAGCCGACGACCGGCTTCGACCCGGCCGCGCGCCGGACCGCCTGGGAGGTCGTCCGCACGCTGCGCGACCTCGGCAAGACCGTCCTCCTCACCACCCACTACCTCGACGAGGCGAACGCCCTCTCCGACCGCGTCGCGATCGTCAAGGACGGGCGCATCGTCGCCGAGGGCCCGCCGGCGGAGCTGCAGGGCAGCGGCCGCTACACCGTCAGCTACGACGTCGGCGGCCGGCGCGTCGTCCACGAGACCGACGACCCGACCGACCTCCTTTACCGCCTCACCTCCGACGCGATCGCGCGCGGCGAGCGGCTCGAGGGCCTGACCGTCACCCGCCCGACGCTCGAGGACGTCTACCTGGAGCTGACCGAATGAGCACCGCGGCCCTCCTCTGGCGGCAGTACCGCTTCGAGCGGCGGCTGTTCTGGCGCAACCCGAGCGCCGCCTTCTTCAACTTCCTCCTGCCGCTGCTCATGCTCGTGCTCATCGCGTCGGTGTTCGCGAGCGAGCCCGACGAGCTCGACGTCCTCATCCCGGGGATCGCGGGCATGTCGATCATGGCGACGACGTTCACCTCGCTGTCCTTCAACCTCGTCTGGCTCCGCGAGGAGGGCGTCCTGCGGCGGATCCGCAGCACGCCGCTGCCGCTGCCCGCCTACTTCGGCGGCATGCTGCTCCACGCGGTGACGAACGCGCTGCTCCAGGTCACGCTCGTCATCGTCATCGGCAACGTCTTCTACGACGTCCCCTGGCCGCGCGACTGGCTCGCGCTCGCGGTCTTCGCCGCGCTCGGGATCGCCTGCTTCGCCGCGCTCGGCGTCGCCTTCGCCCACGCGATCCCCAACGTCGACTCGGCGCCGGCGTACACGAACGCCGTCTTCCTCCCGCTCATCTTCATCTCCGGCGTCTTCTACTCCAGCGACTCGCTGCCGGCCGTCCTGCGGGCGATCGCCGAGGCGCTGCCGCTCAAGCACGTCATCGACGGGCTCGCCGGCGCGATCGTCGACGGCGCCGGGGTCGCCGACCACCTCACCGCGCTCGCGGTCATCTGCGGCTGGCTCGTCGCGGGCGCCGTGGTCGCGGTCCGCTACTTCCGCTGGGAGTGACGCCAGGCCGCGGGCGGCTCGCCCTCGACGGTCACCGGCTCGGCGGCGAGCGGCCCCGCCTCCCACTCCTCGCGCAGCAGGCCGAGGATCGCGACGTCGCGCGGCTCCCCGCGGTGGCGGTGCCAGGCGCGCAGCACGCCCTCCCGGACGAAGCCGAGCTTCTCCAGCGCCCGCAATGACCGGGGGTTGTGGGGGCTCGCGTACGCGGTGACGCGCTCCATTCCGAGCGTGCGGAAGGCGAGCGCGAGCACGAGCGCCTTCGCGTCGCGGTTGGCGCCGGTGCCCCAGTAGCGGCGGCCGAGCCAGGAGCCGATCGTCGCGCGCCGGTCGCGGACGCTGTGCTCGCTCAGCCCCGTCACGCCGATCGGGACGTCGTCCTCGCCTGCGATGACGAACTCGAGCCGCTCCCCTGACTCGCGCTGGGCGGCCAGCGACTCGATGTAGGCGAGCGGCTCGGAGACGTCGCGGTACGGGCCCCAGGAGAAGAACCGGGTCACCTCCGGGTCGGAGGCGAGCTCGAAGAGCGCCGGCGCGTCATCCGGCGTCGCGTAGCGGAGGTGGAGGCGCGGCCCGCGGACGACCATCCCGCTCACAGCCGCAAGGCCGGCCCGCACCGGCGCAGCCAGTCCTCGCGCTCGCGCCAGCCGGGGCAGCGCTCGGCGACGAGCGCCCAGAACGCCGGCGAGTGGTCGTGGTGGTCGAGGTGGGCGACCTCGTGCTCGACGACGTAGTCGAGCACCTCCGCCGGGGCGAGCAGCAGCCGCCAGTTGAAGCTCATCGCGCCGCTCGACGAGCAGCTCGCCCAGCGGGTGCGCTGGCCGCGGATCGTGAGCTTGGAGTAGCGGCGCCCGGCGCGCGCGCAGGCGGCGTCGAGCCGGCGGACGACCTCGGCGCGCGCGCGGCGGCGGTACCAGGCCTCGACGGCCGCGCGGAGGTCGCCGCCGGCGGGCAGGCGGACGACGAGGCGGTCGCCGTCGCGGGCGACGTGCGCGCGCCGCCGGCCCGGCTCGCGGCGGACGTCGAGCGCGAGCCGCTCGCCGAGGTAGGGCAGCTCGCCGCCGGGCTCGAGCCGGATGCGCGGCGCGTCGGCGGCCGCCTCGCGCTGCCGGCGGAGCGTCCGCTCGATCCAGGGCCGCTTCGCCTCGACGAACGGGACGACCTGGCGGAGCGGCACCCGCCGCGGCACCACGACCTCCACCCCGTCCGCGCCGACGACGATCCGCGCGCGGCGGGCGCGGTCAGACCTGCGGACGCGGTACGGCAGCTCGCTCATCCGGCCCGACGATACGGTCCCGGGCGGCGGCGACGTCCTCGTAGACGGCGGAGACGCCGTCGGCGAGCGCCGGCCACGAGTAGCGGCCGCGGGCCTCCTCGTAGGCGACCTGGCCCTTGCGGGCGCGCTTGCCCGGGTCGTTCACCGCGTCGGCGAGCGCGTCGGCGAGATCGTCGAGGTCGTCGGGCTCCACGAGCCAGCCGGTGCGGCCGTCGTCGACGATCTCGGCCGGGCCGTGCGCGTTCGCGGCGATGACGGGCAGGCCACAGGCCATCGCCTCGACGAGCACCTGGCCGAACTGCTCGCGCACCGACGGCAGCACGACGACGTCGGCCGCGTTGAGGCCGGCCGGCAGGTCCTCGTGGCCGTGCCAGCCGGCGAGGAAGACGTCCTCCACCCCGGTCTCGCGGACGACCTGGAGCGGGTGCTCGCCCTCCCACTCGCCCGGGTGGCCGCCGAGGAGGACGAGCGGGGCGCGGACCTCGAAGCGCTCGCGCGCCTTGGCGTAGGCCCGGATGAGCAGCGGGATCCGCTTCACCTCGGTGTAGCGGCCGACGTAGAGGAGCACCGGGCCGGGACCGGCGAACGCCTCCATGTCCTCCTCGCGGTAGCGGACGCTGCCGGGCACGCCCGACTCGTCCCAGCCGCGCGGCTCCTCGACCAGCCACTTCCGCCAGAGCGCGACCCGCTGCTCGCGGTCGAGCGGCCGGCGGTCGAAGGCCTGCGGGTCGAAGCCGTTCGGCGCCCAGACGAGGCGCTCGGGCTCGACGCCGAGCAGGCCGGGGATGCGCTTGAGCGCGTCGGGGTTGAGGACGAGCAGCCGCTCGCAGCGCTGCGCCCAGCGGCGCAGGCGCTCGGCCCACTTGTCGGCGTGGGCCCAGCCGGGCGGCGGGCCCTGCTCGATCTCGCGCAGCATGAGCAGCTCGGTGCCGTGGATGTGGCCGACGACGGGGACGTCGGGGAACGCGCGCGCCGCGGCCTCGTGCATCGGCGTGAGGTGGTGGAGGTGGAGGAGGTCCGCCGAGCCGGCGCCGGCGTCGGCGAGGAAGCGCGTCCAGGCCTCGACGAGGTGCTCGAAGGTGGCGTCGTCGACGCTCGCGAAGACGCGGTCCGGGGCGCCTGGCCGGTCCTCGTAGGAGGGATGGAAGGGCGGGTCGGCGCGGAGCGGCTCGGGGGCCCGCTGGGCGGCCGTGTAGTCGACCGGCCGCACGTCCATGCCGGCGAAGAACCGCTCGGCGTTGGTGTCCATCGCGCGGTTGCCGAGCGAGCCGGCGACGAGCGTGAGATCCCAGCCGAGATCGCCGAGCGCGCGGCCGAGATAGCGGGTGACCTGGGCGGAGCCGCCGCGCGGGAAGAACATCAGCCCCATCACGACGCGGCCGCGCCGCATGCACGTCTCACTCACGTCCCTTGAATGTAGCCGGGGGTTGGTCGAGGTGACGGCCGGCTGTCCTGACCGAAGCGTCCCGCCCTGACCGGACCATGGCGGGTCAGACCAGGATGCTTCCGCCTCAGATGATCACCGGCACCGCGCCGCCGTCGACCGACCAGGCGGCCCCGGCGACGTTCGACGCCCGCTCGGAGCACAGGAACGCGATGACGGCGGCGATCTCCTCGTCGGTGCCCATCCGCCCGAGCGGCTGGCCGGCGCGGGTGGCGGCGAGCACCTCCTCGCGGGTCGTGCCCTGCCGCCGCGCGATCTGGTCGGCGAGGCCGCCCGGCTCGGTCCACATCTCCCCCTCCACCGGGCCCGGCGCGACGGCGTTGACGAGCACGCCCTTCGCCGCCCAGGCGTCGGCGAACACGCGCGAGAGCGAGAGCTGGGCGGCCTTCGTCACCGAGTAGGCGGCGTCGAGGCGGCGGGACGGGCGCTTGCCCGACGAGGAGGTGACGTTGACGATCCGCCCGCCGCCGGCCTCGGCCATGAGCGGCGCGACCGCCCGCATGAGCCGCATCGGCCCCATGACGTGGAGCTCCCACTGCTCCTGCCACACCTCGTCGGGGATGTCGAGGCCGCGCGCCCGGCTCGCGCCGGCGTTGTTGACGAGCGCCCAGGGCGCCTCGCCGCCGAGGCGCTCGAGCAGCCGCTCGCCCGCGTCGGGCGCGGTGACGTCGAAGCCGGTGCCGCGCGACAGGCGCAGGACGCGCGCGCCCTCGGCCTCGAGCAGGTCGGCGGTCGCCTTGCCGATGCCGCGGCTCGCGCCCGTCACGATGCAGGTCTTCCCGGCAAGCCCGAGCTCCACGAGGAGGCAGTATGAAGACCCACACCGTCTACAAGACGTTCCACACGCAGCAGCGGCGCGAGTTCATCCGCATCACCGAGGATGTCCAGCAGGCCGTCGAAGAGGCCGGCATCGGCGAGGGGATGGTGCTCGTCTCGGCCATGCACATCACCGCCGGCGTGTGGGTCAACGACGACGAGCCCGGCATCCAGGCGGACGCGCTCGAGTGGCTGGACAAGCTCGCGCCGCCGAGCTGGAAGGAGCCGGCGAACGAGGTCGCCGAGGCGCTGCTGCCCGATCCCGGCGACTACCGCCACCACCGCGGCGGCGAGGACAACGGCGACGCCCACCTCAAGAACCTCCTCGTCCACCACCAGGTCATCGTCCCGGTGACCGACGGGCGGCTCGACCTCGGCCCGTGGCAGGCGATCTTCTACTGCGAGTTCGACGGCCGGCGGCCGAAGCGGCTCGTCATCAAGGTCATGGGCGAGTAGCCGCGGCGCGGCCCGCTCACCGCCCGTTGGCGGCTGGGGCCGGGGGCTGCGCCCGTTCACACCACCCGGTGCGGCAGCTCCTCGCCGGCGAGCCCGGCGAGCAGGTTGTCGACGGCGAGGTCCGCCATCGCCGTGCGCGCGCCGCGCGAGGCCGAGCCGATGTGCGGCGCGAGCACGAGGTTCGGCGCCGACAGCAGCGGATGGTCCGGCGGCAGCGGCTCGGGGTCGGTGACGTCGAGCGCCGCCCCGCCGATCTCGCCGGCCGCGAGCGCCTCGGCGAGCGCGTCGGAGTCGACCAGCGGCCCGCGCGCGGTGTTGACGAGGATCGCCGTCGGCTTCATCCGCCGCAGCTCCTCGCGGCCGATGATCCCGCGCGTCCGCTCCGTGAGCGGGGCGTGGAGCGAGACGAAGTCGCAGCGCTCCAGCCCCTCCAGGTCGCGCAGGTCGATCACCTCCATGTCGAAGCCGCGCGCCCGGCGCGCGACCGCCTGCCCGATCCGCCCCATGCCGAGGATGCCGAGCGTCGCGCCGTGCACGTCGGCGCCGAGCAGCAGCCCCGGCTCCCACGTCCGCCAGCGGCCGGCGCGGACGTAGGCGTCGGCCTCGACGACGCGGCGGGCGGCGGCGAGCAGGAGCGCGAAGGCGAGGTCGGCGGTCGCCTCGGTGAGCACGTCGGGCGTGTTGCCGACCGCGATGCCGCGGGCGGCGGCCGCCTCGAGGTCGATGTTGTCGACGCCGACCGCGTAGTTCGAGATCACCCGCAGGCGCGGGCAGGCGGCGATGAGCCCGGCGTCGATGCGGTCGGTGAGCAGGCAGAGGAGGCCGTCCGCCTCGCGCGCCCCGGCGAGCAGCTCCTCGCGGCTCGGCGGGAGCTCGCCCTGCCAGACCTCGACCTCGTGCGCGGCGGCGAGGCGGTCGAGCGCGTCGCCGGGAAGCCGCCGGGTGACGAAGCAGCGCGCCATGGGCGGCCGATTATCGCGCCGCGATCGGGGAACGCCGGGGCGTACGATGAGCGACTCGATGGCGATGCAAGCTCGACGCGAGCGCCTGGACCCCAGCGTCTTCCGCCTGCCGGTCGAGCGCATCCGCTCCGGCTGGTACTCCGACGCCTACTTCAACTTCACCAAGGAGCTGCTCGAGGCGGAGGACTACCACCCGATCGTCACGATGCAGGTCTTCCAGAAGAAGCACTCCGTCCTCGGCGGCATCGACGAGGCGATCGCGGTGCTGAAGGAATGCTCCGGGCGGCGGCGCCCCGACGGCAGCTGGGAGAACGGCTGGGACCAGCTCGAGGTGCACGCGCTCCACGAGGGCGACGAGATCGCCCCCTGGGAGACGGTCATGACGATCACCGGCGACTACTCGCTGTTCGCCCACCTCGAGACCGTCTACCTCGGCTGCCTCGCGCGGCGGACGCTCATCATGCGCAACGTCCGCGAGGTCGTCGAGGCGGCGAACGGCAAGCAGATCCTCTTCTTCCCCGCCCGCCACGACCACTGGCTCGTCCAGACCGGCGACGGCTGGGCGGCCCACGTCGCCGGGGCGATCGGCGTCTCGACCGACGCGCAGGCCTCCTGGTGGGGCGGGCGCGGCGTCGGCACCGTCCCGCACGGGCTCATCGCCGCCTACGGGGGCGACACGGTGGCGGCCGCGAAGGCGTTCGCGCGCCACTTCGCCGGGCAGATGAACGTGACGGTGCTCGTCGACTTCCAGAACGACTCGGTGCGGACGGCGCTCGAGGTCGCCGACGCGCTCGGCGACGACCTCTGGGGCGTCCGCCTCGACACCAGCGACACGCTCGTCGACCGGTCGCTCTGGCACGAGATGGGCGACTTCAAGCCCACCGGCGTGAACGTGCGGCTGGTGGAGCGCGTCCGCGAGGCGCTCGACCGCGCCGGCCACGAGCGGGTGTCGATCGTCGCCTCGGGCGGGTTCAACCCCGAGAAGATCCGCCAGTTCGAGGAGGCGGGCGCGCCGGTCGACGCCTACGGGGTCGGATCGTCGCTCGTCCGCGGCGAGAACGACTTCACCGCCGACGTCGTCCTCCTCGACGGCAAGCCGTGCGCGAAGGTCGGCCGCCGCTACCGCCCGAACCCGCGCCTGGAGCGCGTCACGTAGCGAGAACGTCCAGCACTGTGCCCTATAGGGGCCACTGCTGGACGTTCTTCGTGAGGCGCAGCGAGAACGTCCAGCGCTGGACCCCATAGGGGCCATTCCTGGACGTTCTCGTTCAGCGCGAGAGCGCCTCGACGAGCTCGTCCTTCGTCATGTCGGCGCGGCCGGGGATGTCGGCCGCCTTCGCGCGCTCGTACAGCTCGGCCTTCGACAGCCGGGCGAGGTCGCCGTCGCCGCGCTTGGCGGCGCCGCGGCGCTTGGGGGCGCCCTTGCCCCGGCCGTTCCCGGCGCCGTCGCCCTCGCTCCGGCCGTCGCCGCCGCCGTCGCCGCCCGCGAGGCTCGCCCGCAGCGCCGCCATGAGATCGGGCGCGGCGGTCGGGGCCTCCGGGCGCTTCGCCTCGACGGTCCCGCCCTGGCGGCGCTCCTCGATGATCGCCCAGAGCGCGTCGCGGTAGGTGTCGGCGTACTTCTCCGGCTCGAAGTGGCCGGCGAGGCGCTCGATGAGGTCGCGCGCGAGCTCGAGCTCGGCCCGCTCGAGCTTCGGCGCCGACTCGGGCAGCACGTCGCCGAGCGGGCGCACCTCGTCGGCGAAGTGCATCCGCTCGAGGATGAGCGCGCCGTCGCGGACGCGCCGGCAGGCGAGGTGCTGGCGCTCGCGCATGACGAACTTCGCGATCGCGGCGCGCCCGTCGCCGGCCATCGCCTTCGCCAGCAGCGCGTAGACCTTCTCCCCGCCCTTGTCGGGCCCGAGGTAGTAGGTGCGGTCGAAGAAGACCGGGTCGATCTCCTCGTAGGGGACGAAGTCCTGGATGTCGATCGTCTTGTAGGTGTCGGCCTGGGCGCGCTCGAAGTCCTCGTCGCGGAGGATCACGTACTCGCCGTCCCAGTCGTACGCCTTCGCGACCTCGCTGTCGTCGACCGGCTTGTCCTCGGCCTTGCAGTACTTCGCGTAGCCGATCGGCGAGCCGTCCTTCACGTGGACGAGGCTGAAGTGGAGCCGGTGCTCGGAGACGGCGCTGTACATCCGCACCGGGACGTTGACGAGGCCGAACGAGATCGCGCCCGACCAGATGGAACGTGGCATGCCGGGCCCCTACCCGGCGGCGCGCTCCTCCTCACCCGCGGCGAGCATCCGGTGGTCGGGGCCGAACATCGGCACCGGCAGGCAGGTCTCCAGCAGCCGGGAGGCCGCGCGGCGGCCGATGTGCTCGGCGAGCTGGTCGGGCTCCTCCACGTCGGCGGTGACGATGATCGACCGCCGCGCCTCGTAGCGGCGGTTGATGACGCTGTAGAACTGCTCGAGCACCCACTCGGCCTGGGAGGCGACGGCGATGTCGTCGAGCACGAGCAGGTCGACCGCCTCGAGCTGGTCGAGCAGCTCGATCCACGTCTCCGTCGAGTCCGGCCGGAAGGTCGCGCTGATCCGCCGCAGCAGCCGCGGCGCGTCGTAGATCGCGACGGTGCGGTGGCGGCGCATCGCCTCCTGGGCGACGAGCATCGCGAGCGTCGTCTTCCCGGTGCCGGTGCTGCCGTAGAAGAGCAGCCCCCGCCCCTCGTCGAGCCGGCGCTCGATCGCGTCGCAGAAGCGCCGGATCTCCCGCACGATGATCGGCTCCATCTCCGTCACCGGGTGGCGGTCGAAGGCGACGTGCTGGTAGCGCTCGGGGATCGTGCGCGCGAGGCTGCGGCTGCGCGCGGCGGCGATCCGCGCCGGCCGGCAGGGGCACGGGCGCGCCTCGTCGCTGTCCTCGTCGAGGACCCAGCCGGACCCGTCGCAGAGCCCGTGCGGGCACGAGTCCGGCGACGGGGATCTCAGGTGCGGGTTGAGCCCGTGGACGAGGTCGGCCATGCCCCGGCAGTCAAGCACGGCGCGCCGACGGCGTGGCGCGGGTTTTCGTCCGTGTTTGCGGGGTAGGGACCGCGACACCATGACACCGGCACGCCACCGCGCCTACAAGCGGGCCCTCCGCGCCATCGACGAGCTCGGCCCCGGCATCCTCCAACCGGCGGAGGCCGAGCTGCTCCGCGACATCGCCGAGGGGCTGCTGCTCGTCCGCGACCACGAGACCGAGGAGTCCGAGCGGCTGCTCGAGGAGGCGTCGGTCACGCTGTCGGTGCTGTTCGGCTCCGAGCGCCTCAGCGCCGCCCAGTCCGAGCGGCTGTGGGCGATGCTCGCCGCCTGCGGTCCGCAGCCGCTGAGCCCCCGCGCGCGGCGGCATCCGTCGCTGCTGGCGACTTGAGCGCGGCCTACGCCGCGCCGACCTCCTCCTCCGCCTGCGCCCGCAGGTTGCGGCCGGTGTGGGGGTCGAAGAGGTGGAGCTTCGTCGCGTCGATCCACAGCTCCGCCTCCTGCTCCTCCTGGACCTCGCTGGCGGCGTCGAGGCGCGCGACGAGCTGCTCGCGCCCGCCCTCGCTCAGCTCGGTCACGCCGGCGTCCTCGGCGAGCTCGGCGAGCTCCTCGGACTCGATCCCCTCGGTGTCGACGGAGAAGTAGGCGTACATCTCCGACCCCATCGACTCCAGCAGCTGGACGCGCGTGCGGAAGGTGGCGCCCCGCGCCCCGTCGGCGACGAGCGCGGCGTCCTGGAAGTGCTCGGGGCGGATGCCGGCGATGACCTCGCCCGCGTCCTCGAAGCCCTCCGGCGCGGGCAGCTCGGCCATCGGCAGGTGGACGGTGCCGCCCTCGACGTGCGCGGGGAGGAAGTCCATCGCCGGGGAGCCGATGAAGCCCGCGACGAAGAGGTTGACCGGATTGGCGTACAGCTCCCGCGGCGTGCCGACCTGCTGGAGCACGCCGGCGCGCATGACCGCCACGCGGTCCCCCAGCGTCATCGCCTCGACCTGGTCGTGGGTGACGTAGACGGTCGTCGTCCCGAGCCGCTGCTGGATGCGCGACACCTCGGTGCGCATCTGCACGCGCAGCTTGGCGTCGAGGTTGGAGAGCGGCTCGTCCATGAGGAACGCGGCGGGCTCGCGGACGATCGCCCGCCCCATCGCGACGCGCTGGCGCTGGCCGCCCGAGAGGTTCGCCGGCTTGCGGTCGAGGTGCTCGGTGAGGTCGAGGATCTCGGCCGCCTCGCGCACCTTGCGGTCGATCTCGTCCTTGGGGACGCCCCGCAGCTTGAGCGCGAAGCCCATGTTGTCGCGCACCGACATGTGCGGGTAGAGCGCGTAGTTCTGGAAGACCATCGCGATGTCGCGGTCCTTCGGCGCGCGCTGGTTGACGACCTCGCCGCCGATGAGGAGCTCGCCCTCCGTGATGTCCTCCAGGCCGGCGATCATCCGCAGCGCGGTCGACTTCCCGCAGCCGGACGGCCCGACGAGGATCATGAACTCGCCGTCGGCGATGTCGAGCGTGAGGTCCTTCACCGCCTCGGTCCCGTCGGGGTAGCGCTTCGTGACGTGGCGGAACTCGATCTCGGCCATGGCGCAGCCTCCTATCCCTTCACCGCGCCGGAGGTCAGGCCCGCGACGATCCGGCGCTGGAAGACGAGCACGAACAGGACGATCGGGATCGTCACCAGCACGGCCGCGGCGGCGATGCTGCCCGTCGGGGCGGTGAACTGGGACTCGCCCGTGAAGAACGCGAGCGCCGCGGGGACGGTCCGCGAGGCGTCCGACGACGTCAGCGAGATCGCGAAGACGAAGTCGTTCCAGGCGAAGATGAAGACGAGGATCGCGGCGGTGAAGACGCCCGGCGCCGCCAGCGGGAGGATGACCTTCGTGAACGCCTGGAACGGCGTCGCCCCGTCGACCTGGGCCGCCTGCTCGAGCTCCCACGGGATCTCGCGGAAGAACGCGACGAGCACGTAGATCGCCAGCGGCAGGGCGAACGTCAGGTAGGGGATGATGAGCCCCGGATAGGTGTCGTAGAGCCCGAGCGTCCGCCACATGTCGAAGAGCGGGCCGACGACCGAGATCGGCGGGAACATCGCGATCGCGAGCGCGCCGGCGAGGATCGCGAACTTCCCCGGGAAGTCGAGCCGCGCGATCGCGTAGGCCGTGAACGAGGCGAGCGTGACGGCGATGAGCGTCGCGATGAGCGCGATGAGCACCGAGTTGATGAGCGGGCGCAGGAACGGGCTGTCGAAGCCGCCGGTGAAGAGCGACTCGTAGTTGTCGAAGGTGAGCTCCTCCGGGACGAGGCGCCCGTCGCCCACCGTCGCCGGCGTCTTCAGCGACAGCGAGACGAGCCAGAGCACGGGGAGCATCGCGAAGGCGAAGATCGCGACGAGCCCGACCGACCAGAGCGCGTACTCGCGGCTGCCGCGCTCCATCAGCGCGAGCCTCCCGGCGTCCGGGGCACCGTCGCGCCGAAGCCCTTGACGAACACGACGGCGATCGCGAGCACGAGCAGGAAGATCAGCACCGAGACGGCCGATCCCAGCCCGAGGTTGAGCCGCGCGATGAGCTGGTTGTAGCCGACGATCGAGATCGACTCGGTGTCCAGCGCACCGCGGGTCATGACGAAGATCGTGTCGAAGACGCGGAAGGCGTCGAGGGTGCGGAACAGCAGCGCGACGAGCAGCGCCGGCTTGAGCAGCGGCAGCGTGATGCGGAAGAAGCGCTGGACGGCGTTGGCGCCGTCGACCTTCGCCGCCTCGTAGAGCCCCTCGTCGATCGTCGCCAGGCCGGCGAGCAGCAGCAGCGCCATGAACGGCGTCGTCTTCCAGATCTCGGCGAGGATGATCACCGCGAACGAGCTGAAGCGGTCGCCGAACCAGGCCTTGTCGTCGGCGATGAGCGGGAGGCTGTTGACGAACCCGGTGTCGGGGTCGAAGGCGTAGAACCAGGCGAACGCGGCGACGACGGTGACGATCCCGTAGGGGATGAGCACCGACGTGCGGATGAGCCCGCGGCCGAAGAGCGCGCGGTGCATCGCCAGCGCGATGAGCATGCCGAGGACGAGCTCGACCGCGACGGTGACGACGGCGATGAAGGCGGTGTTGAAGACGCTCTGCCACCACACGCCGGAGGTGAGGACGGTCACGTAGTTGTCGAGCCCGGCGAAGCCGCCCTCGTCGGGGAAGCGCAGGTCGAGGTCCTGGAGCGAGAGGACGACCGCGTACCCGATCGGGTAGGCGGTCACGAGCAGCATCGCGATGACCGCCGGCGCGCAGAGCAGCAGCCCGAGCCGCCGCTCGGCGCGGGTCTTGTCGGTCGCCGGGGCGCCGCCACGCGGGGCCGCCGCCTGCGGAGGCGCGGCGGTGCTCACAGCAGCCCCTCCCGGTTGACGGCGTCCTCGACGTTCTCGCGCAGCTCGTCGTACGTCGCCCCGGGGTCGCCCGGGTCGATGCCGGACGTCGGGTGGACGGTGCGCTGGATCGCGAGCGAGATGTCCTGGTAGGCGGGCGACTGGGCCGGCCGCGGCGCGGCGTCGGCGATCGACTCGCGGATGAGGTCGGCGAAGCCCGGGTAGATCTCGCGGATCTCGGGCTCGTCGAAGAGGTCGGAGCGGACCGGCGGGAGGCCCTCGAGCTTGGCGACCTCGAGCTGGTTGTCGGCCTGGACGAGGCACTCGGCGGCCTCGAAGGCGAGCTCCTTGTTGTCGGAGAAGGCGGAGACGCCGAGGTTGATGCCGCCGATCGGCGGGGCGCTCTCCTCCCCCGCGACGACCTGCGGGAGCTTCGCCGCGCCCATGTTCTCGAAGACGTCGGGCGCGTTCGACTCCGCGGAGGGGTAGACGAACGGGTAGTTGATCATGAACGCCGAGGAGCCGTCCTCGAAGCCCAGACGCGCGGTGTCCTCGGTCGAGGTGCTGATGTTCGCCGCCACCACCGGCGAGTTGGACAGCCGCCCCATGAGCGCGAGCGCCCGCTCGGCCGGCTCGCGCTCGAGCTCGACCGCGTCCGTCCCGGAGAGGATCGAGGTGCCGGCGGACTCGATCATCATGTTCGTCCAGACGACGAGCCCCTCGTAGCGGTTGGCCTGCACCTGGATGCGCCCCTCCGCCGGGCCGAGCTCCTCGGCGATGTCGAGCATCTCGTCCCAGGTCTCGGGCGGCTCCTCGACGCGGTCGGTCCGGTACCAGAGGAGCTGGGTGTTCGACCACAGCGGGATCGCGTAGAGGTCGCCCTCGAAGCGGGCGGTCTCGAGCACGCTGTCGAAGACGTTCTCGGTGACCTGCTCCTCGATCCCGGCGGGGACCGGCGCGAGCCAGCCGGCGTTCGCGAACTCGCCGGTCCAGATGACGTCCATCCCGATGAGGTCGACGCTGTCGTCCTCGGCGCCGAGGCGGCGGACGAGCTGCTCGCGCTGCTGGCTGGCGTCGGTCGGCAGCAGCTCGACGGAGATCGAGTAGCGGCCGCCCGACTTCTCGGAGCAGCGCTTCGTGATGGCGTCGATCGCCCCGCCGGGCTGGAAGGGGACGAACCAGGTCAGCTCACGCGACCCGGAGCCCGCTTCCTCTCCCCCGCACCCGGCCGCGACGCACGCGGCGGCGACGGCGGCGACGAGCCACCTCCTCATGCCGCCGCAGTACCCGCGTGACGATCGGCACGAAACTGCCGCCCCGCACACGAGAACGTCCAGCAATGGCCTTATGGGGTGCAGTGTTGGACGTTCTCGCGTTCCCGCGCACGAGAACGTCCAGCAATGGCCCCTATGGGGTGCAGTGTTGGACGTCCTCGCGTTCCCGCGCACGAGAACGTCCAGCAATGGCCCCTATGGGGTGCAGTGTTGGACGTCCTCGCGTTCCCGCGCACGAGAACGTCCAGCAATGGCCCCTATGGGGTGCAGTGTTGGACGTCCTCGCGTCCCCGCGCACGAGAACGTCCAGCAATGGCCCCTATGGGGTACGGTGCTGGACGTTCTCGCGCAGGCGCGGGGGGACGTATGGGCAGCTCGGCTCTGAGGCGAGCGGGTCGCCGGTGACCGCCCAGGCGCGGGCGCGGCTGCCGCCGCAGACGTCGCGGTACTCGCAGGCGCCGCACTTGCCCTTCAGCGCGCCCGGGTCACGCAGCGAGCGGAACAAGGGGGAGTCGCGGTAGATCTCGACGGCGCTGCGCTCGCGCACGTTGCCGGCCGACAGCGGCAGGAAGCCGGACGGCATGACCTCGCCGACGTGGGAGATGAACATGAACCCGCGCCCGTCGTTGACGCCCTTCGCCGGCCGGCCGAGCCCGTCGGCGAAGCGGTAGCCGGCGCCGGCGCGGACGGCGGCGTCATGCTCGCCGGTCCGCTCGGCGACGACGCGGCGGTAGTGCGGCGAGGCGGTGACCTTGAGGTCGAACGGCACCTGCTGCGAGAGCTCGTGCAGGCGGTGGAGCATCCGCTCCTGCCGCTCGGGCGAGAGCATCCGCAGCCGCCGCCCGCGCGCGACGGGCACGAGGAAGAACACCGACCACTGGACGATGCCGAGCCGCTCCAGCAGCGGGGGCAGCCGCTCGATCTCGGCCTCGTTGAGCTCGCACACGGTCGTGTTGATCTGGAGCGCGAGCCCGGCCCCGGCCGCGGCGGCGATCCCCTTGAGCGTCCGCTCGTACGAGCCGCGGAAGCCGCGGAAGCGGTCGTGGACCTCGGGGTCGGCCGCGTCGAGGCTGAAGGCGACGCGGCGGATGCCCGCCTCGCGGGCGCGCTCCATCCGCTCGGGCGTCGGCAACGCCGTCGCCGTCGGGGTGAGCGAGACGCGCAGCCCGCGCTCGTCCGCGTGGCGGGCGATCTCGAAGAGGTCGCGGCGCATGAGCGGGTCGCCGCCGGTGAGCACGAGGATCGGCCGCGTCCCGAAGCCGGCGAGGTCGTCGACGAGCGCGAGCGCCTCGTCGGTGTCGAGCTCGCGCGGGTCGCGCCTCGGCTGGGCGTCGGCGCGGCAGTGGAGGCACGCGTAGGCACAGGCGCGGGTGACCTCCCAGGCGATCGTGAACGGCGCGCGGTCGAAGTCGAGCTGCGCCAGGCGGAGGTCGCGCTCGGCGCGCGCCGCCGCGGCCGCCTCGGACCGCGTCACGCCGCCGCCACCTCCTCCTCGGTGAGGTAGCACGCCGGGTCGGGCGCGGTGATGTCGCCGTACGCGCTCTCGGCGCGGGCGCGCAGGCCGCCGTTACAGATCGGCTCCCATGCGCAGGTGCGGCAGCGGCCGCGGATCTCGCGCGGGCGCCGCCGGTAGGGCCGCAGCAGCTCGTTCTCGTCGCTCCAGATCTCGGCGAAGCGCTGCCTGCGCACGTCGCCCACCGTCCGGTGCCAGGAGAACTGGTCGGGGTGGACCTTCCCCTCCGGGTCGATGCAGGCGATCGCGATCCCCGACTGGTTGCCGCCATTCCAGCGCAGCAGCCGCTCGACGTCGGCGGCGCGCTCGGGGTCGCGCTCGCGCAGCCGCCGCAGCAGGAGCACGTGGTCGACCGGGTTGTCGACGGTCAGCACCTCCATCCCGACGCCGCGGCGGTGGAGGTCCTCGACGCGGTCGAAGATCTCCTCGACGGCCGCGCGCGAGGCGGCGGGCGTGAGGTCGTGGCGCCGGATGCGCCCGCCGCGGCCCGCGTAGGCGAGGTGGTAGACGCAGAGCCGGTCCACGCGCTCGCGCTCGGCGAGCTCGAAGACGGCGCCGAGCTGGTCGCGGTTGAGGGCGTGGAGGGTGAAGCGGACGCCCGCGCGCATCCCCGCGCCCTTCACCGCGCGGATGCCCTCGACGGCCGCGTCGAAGGCGCCGCGCTTGCCGCGGAGCTTGTCGTGGAGCGCGCCGACGCCGTCGAGGCTGATGCCGACGTAGCTGAAGCCGGCGTCGGCGATCTCCCGCGCCGCCGAGCGGTCGATCCGCGTGCCGTTCGTCGACAGCACCGTCCGCAGCCCCAGCTCGCGCGCCGCCCGCGCGAGCTCGAGCACGTCCGGCCGCAGCAGCGGCTCGCCGCCGGAGAGGAGGACGGTCGGGACGCCGAACGCGCGCAGGTCCTCGAGCAGGCGCAGGCCCTCGTCCGTCGTCAGCTCGCCCGGGTAGTCGCGGTCGTGGGAGTCGGAGTAGCAGTGGGCGCAGTGGAGGTTGCAGCGCCGCGTGACGTTCCAGACGACGACCGGCTTCTTCTCCCGGGCGTAGTGGAGGAGGTGCGCGGGCCCGCCGCTGGAGCGCCCGTACCGGAGCGCGTCCCCGGAGCTGACCTGCCCGCAGAGGAGGCGCGTGACACTCAGCACCGCCGCCCTCCGCTACGCGGCGCGGCGCAGGACCACGTCGAGCTCGAGCGCGACGCGGTCGGAGACGACCGCGCCGCCGGCCTCGAGGGCGCGGCTCCAGCGCAGGCCGAAGTCGCTGCGGCGCACGACGCCGGTGAGGCGCAGGGCGATGGCGTCCCGGTTGGGGAGGTGCCCCGGGGTCACCCCGAGCCGCACCGGTCGCGTGACGCCGCAGATGGTGAGGTCGCCGACGAGGCAGAGGCCGTCCCGGTCCCGGTCCAGGCGCGCGCCACGCAGCTCGATGCGGGGATGGCGCTGCGCGTCGAAGCAGTCGGGCCCGACGAGGCGGTTGTCGCGGATCGGCTCGCCGGTGTCGACGCTCGCGACCTCGACGCTGCCGCCGCCGCGGGCCGAGCCGTCCTCGGCGACGTCGAGGCGGCCGTGGAAGCGCGTGAAGCGCCCGCGCACGGTCGCGACGGCGAGGTGGCGGACGGCGAAGCCGACGCGGGTCTGCTCCTCGTCGACGGTCCAGGTGCCCGGCGTGAGGGCGAGGGCGGAGTCGGCGGCGATGGCGTTCATGTCGGGACGGATCTCCAGCGCGGTCAGGGGACGAGCCCGCGGCGGCGCGCGATCGCCACGGCCTCGAGCTGCGAGTGGGCGCCGAGCCGGCGGTGGGTGTCGCGGATGTGGTTGCGGACCGTCGCCTCGGAGATGCCGAGCTCGACGGCGATCTGCTTGGCGACCTTGCCGGCCGCGAGCAGGCGGAGGACCTCGTGCTGGCGCGGGCTCAGCGGCCCCCGGTGGTCGCCGGCGCCGCCGGCCTCGGGGATGAGGAGGTGGACGGTGACCGGCCGGCGGCGGCCGAAGACGACGGTGGCGAGGCGCGCGCGGACGCGCCCGCCGCGCGCGGAGGGTACGAGCACCGTGTGACCGGGGAGCTCGCCGCCGCGGCGGGCACGTCGCGCGTGCGGGCAGCGGCTGTGGCAGACGACATCGCCATTGGTGTCCACCGCGCGAAGCGCCTGCCAGCACGGCAGCCCCACGGCCTCCTCTGCCGAGAGGCCGGTGAGCCGCTCAGCCGCTCGGTTCCAGGCCACGACGCGGGCGTCGTGGTCGAAGGCGAACGCGGCCTCGCCACTCGCGATCGCCAACCCCGTCCTGGAGACCATGCGGGGATGGTCGCGGGCCCCCTGGGGCCCGCACATCCGGGTTCTGCCCGTGCCCTCGGCGGCTCCCGCCGGGGTGGCTCAGCGCGCCGAGGAGCGGACCGACGCCGCCATGCCCGGGTGCTCGCCCTCGGCGAACTCCTCGACGAGCTTCGCGCAGAACGCCGGGAGGTCGTCGGGGCGGCGGCTCGTGACGAGCCCCTCGTCGACGACGCACTCCTCGTCCACCCAGCGGGCGCCGGCGTTGCGGATGTCGGTTTGCAGGCTCGGCCAGGACGTGACCGTCCGGCCGCGCAGCACGTCGGCCTCGACGAGCGTCCACGGCGCGTGGCAGATCGCCGCGACCGGCTTGCGCTGCTCGAAGAAGCCCCGCACGAACGCGACAGCCTCCGGGACCGTGCGCAGGTGGTCCGGGTTCGCCACGCCGCCCGGCAGCACGAGCGCGTCGTAGTCGCCCGGGCTCGCCTCGTCCACCGTGCGGTCGACGGGGAAGGTGTCGCCCTTGTCGAGGTGGTGGAAGGCCTGGATCTCGCCCGGCTCGGTCGAGACGAGCTCCGGCGTGCCGCCGGCGCGCTCGACCGCCTTCCAGGGCTCGACGAGCTCGACCTGCTCGACGCCCTCCGGGGCGACGAGGAACGCCACCCGCTTGCCCTGCAGCTCACCGCTCATGCCTTGCTCACTGCTCCCTCGTGTCGGGGTGACCGGTCGCCCTGCCCTCGTCGCCGGCGCCGCCGGCGCTGTGCCGCGAGCCCTCGCGGATCTCGTCGCGCCCGCGGGCGTCCTCGACGATCTGCTCCGGAGGCCCTTCCTCCGGGAGCTGGTCGGACTCGCGCCCGCGCTCGGCCTCCGGGCGGCGCTCCATGTCGCCGCGCGCCTGCTCCTCCACCCGCTCGCGGGCGCCCTGGAGGTCGCTCCTCCCCCCGCCCGCGTGCCCCTCGGCCCGCCCCTGGCGGCGGAGGCTGCGCTGCTCGGCGAGGTCGCCGAGCGCCTTGCGGGCGCGCCCGGTGATCTTCTCCATGAGGCTCATGTCGCTCCCCTCGTCATGCCGATCCGACCCCTCGCCTGCCCGGCCGTCACTGGCGGAAACCTCGGACCGGGGCGCCTCAGGAGAGGTCGAGCCCGGGCGGGACCTTCGCCTCGTCGACGAGCGCGTAGATGTCCTGCGCGCGGCGGGGGTTGAGGAAGACGTGGCGCTGGCCGACGCTCGGCTTCTCGAGCAGCAGCCCCGCCTCGACGAGGCGCTCGCCGACCTCGAGCGCGAGCCGGCGCTCGTTGCCCTCGAAGCCGCGCGCGACGTGGATGAACTCGCTGTGGTAGCCGCCCCACTTGCCCTTGCCGGCGAGCGTCTGGAGGATGCGCCGGGCGATCCGCCGCGCCGGGACCGGGTCGTCGTGCGGGCGGCTGACGCCCGGGCGCGCCCCGATCTGCGCGACGACCGCGTCGCCGAGCGTCTCCAGCGACGCCGGGTCGACCGGGTTGCCGTCGAGCCGCGCGACCGCCTCGGCGACGCGCAGCGGGTGCCAGGCGCCGACCGGCGCCCGCGGCTCCGGCACCCCAGCGAGCAGGTGGCCGGGCAGGACGTACGCCCTCGCGCGCAGCCGGTCGACGGGGTCGAGCAGCTCCTCCAGCCGGACGGCGGCGAGCTCGGGGTCGCGCTCCTCGCCGGGCGCGCAGAGCACGAGCCAGCGGTCCTCGAACGCCGTCGCCGCGACGACCGGCTCGGGCGCGGGGCTCGTCCCCGCCACGAGCGCGCCGACGACGCCGGAGACGAGCCGCCAGGCGCGCTCGCCCGCGACCGCGGGGTCGGCGCGCAGCGCCTCCTCGACCGGCGCGACCGCGCGCAGCTCGCCGCCGGCGTCGGCGAAGCCCACCGCGACCGGCAGCCCGTAGCCGGAGCGCGGGAGCTCCAGCTCGGCCTCGTCGCGCTCCAGCCGCTCGGCGAGCAGCCGCCGCAGGTGGGCGTGGACGGCGAGCGGGGCGCCGGCGCCCCCGTGCTCGGCGAGGGCCGCGTCGAGCTCGTCGCGCGGCGCCGCCACCGCTCAGCGGCCGAGCGCCGGCTCGCGGTGCTCGCGGCCGAGCGCCGCGAGCACCTCGCGCGCCGCGCGCTCGCCCGACTCGAGGGCGCCGTCCATGTAGCCGTTCCAGGTCACCGCGGTCTCGGCGCCGGCCCAGTGGATCGGGCCGATCGGCTCCCGCAGCGCGCGCCCGTACGCGGTCCAGCCGCCGGTCGTGAACGAGCAGCCGTAGCAGCCGCGCGTCCACTCCTCCTCGGCCCAGCTCTTCTCGATCCAGCGCTCGGGCTGCGCGGCGCGCGGGCCGAAGATGCGGGCGAAGCCCGACAGCACCCGCTCGCGCCGCTCGCGCTCCGGCAGGCGGCCGAGCTCGCGCGCCTGCCGCCCCTCGAGGAAGCCGAGCAGGATGCCCGGCGAGCCGTCGGGCGGCGAGTTGTCGTAGGTGAGCTTCGTCGGCCCGGTGTCGCTCAGCGCGTGGCCGGAGAGGCCGCTCTTGCGCCAGAACGGCTCGTCGTAGACCGCCATGCACTTGATGACCGCGCCCTGCGGCATCCGCTGGGTCATCCCGTCCCGGTACCCCGGCAGCGGCGGGTCGTAGGTGATGCGGGCGGTGAGCACCGGCGGGATCGCGACGATCGCGCGCGCCGCGCGGACCGTGCCGCCGTCGTGCTCGACCTCGACGCCGGCGGGCGAGTGGCGGATGCGCCGCACGGGCGCCCCGAGCACGATCCGGTCGCCGAGCGCCTCGGCGAGCTTGAGCGAGACCTCCTGGGCGCCGTGGACGAAGCGGTCCTGCTGGGCGCCGCCCTCGGTGTCGAGCAGGATGTCGAAGCTGCCCGCCGAGCGGATGTAGAAGAGGACGTGCAGCAGCGAGACGTCCTCGGGCTCGACGGCCCAGACCGCCTCGATCGCGAGCCGCAGCAGCTCGCGCGCGGCGGGCGTGGCCACGTTGCGGCGCATCCAGGTGGCGAAGGTCTGCCCGTCCCAGCGCTCGGCCTTCGGCGCCTCCCAAGGCGCCTCCGGCGGCACCTGCCGCGCCATCCGGTCGATCCGCGCCTGCGCCTGCGCGATGTCGGCGAGCACGTGGCGCCCGAGCTTGGGGATCGTGCCCGTGTAGCGGCGGAGCTCGCCGCGCCACTCGATGACGTTCTCCCCGGCCGTGTGGGTCGGGAAGGTCTCGATGCCGAGCTCGCGCACGAGCGCGGCGAGGCGGTTCTGGGTCGGGCCGATCCACTGGCCGCCCACGTCGACGTACTTCCCGTCGCCGATCTCCTCGCGCAGCGTCCGGCCTCCGACGCGGTCGCGCGCCTCCAGCACGACGCACGACGCCCCTGCCCGTGTCAGCTCCCGGGCGGCCGCCAGCCCCGCGAGTCCCGCCCCGACGATCGCCACATCCACGTCGTCGCTTGCCTGCCGCATCATGTCGCGCACCCTAGCCGGAAGCGGTTTCATGTTCCCGGCTCGCAGGTACGAGGAAGCCGGCGGATGATGACTGCGTCAACCTCGTCAGGGACGGAACAGGACGACGAGACCGTCGGGGCCGTCGAGCTCGACCTCGGCGCGGACGTCGTGGACGCAGCGATCCGCCTTCCGGCACGGAGCTCCGGCGTCGCCGTCGCGCGGCAGTTCGTCGTCGGGATGGGGAACGCCCTCCACCTCGACGTCCACGCCTGCGAGGACCTCAAGCTCGCGACGACGGAGGCCTGCACGAACGCCGTCGTCCACGCCTACCCGAACGGCTCGGCGGGCCCGATGGAGGTCGCCGTCCGCCCCGGCGAGGGCGACGACCTCGTCGTCGTCGTGCGCGACGCCGGCATGGGGCTGCCGGACGGCGACCCGCTGAACGGCGACCGCCACGGCTACGGCCTCTCGCTCATCGAGGCGGTGAGCGACGAGCTCGCGCTCGGCCGCTGCGACGGCGGCGGGACGAAGGTGACGATGCGCTTCCGGCACGCCCGCGAGACGCCGGAGCAGCCGATCGACGCGATCCACTCCCCCGTCCTGCGGCGGGTCATCGCGATGATGGCCGCGGACGCCGGCTTCTCCATGGACCGCCTCTCCGACGCCGTGCTCGTGGCGGAGACGCTCGCGGCCCACACGCCCGTCTTCTCCGCCGACAGCGTCGTCCACGTGGTCGTCGAGGACCGCCGCGACGCGGTCGCGCTGCGCGTCGGGCCGCTCGTGGCGGGCGGCGCCGCCGACCTGCTCGACGCCAGCCGCGTGCCCGCCTACGGCCGGGTGCTCGAGCACCTGGCGGACGCGATCGACACGACCTCCGACGAGCGGGGCGAGTACCTCCACGTGGAGCTCCGCCGGCGCGGCTGATGTGCGGGGCCGCCGGGGACGGTTAGGCTTCGCCTCGAGGGTGACCTTGCTGAGCGTCGACATCGAGAAGACCAACGGCAGGGCCCGGATCGCGCTCAGCGGCGAGCTGGACATCTCGAGCGCCGGCCGCGTCGAGGAGGAGCTGGCCGCGCTCCAGGCCGAGTCGCCGCAGCTGCTCGTGCTCGACCTGCGCAAGCTCGACTTCATGGACTCGACGGGGCTGCGGCTCATCGTCCGCGCCGACGAGGCCGCCCGCGCCCGCGGCACCCGCTTCGTCATCGTCCGCGGCCCGGAGGCCGTCCAGCGGGTGTTCGAGATCGTCGGGCTCGACTCGCGGCTCGAGATGGCCGACGCGCCGCCCGAGACCGCCTGACCCGAGAACGTCCAGCAATGGACACCAGGGGGTCCAACCCTGGACGTTCTCGTGGCGCTCAGCCGACCGCCAGGTCGAACCAGACGGTCGTCCGCTCGCCGCGCTCGACGCCCCAGCGCTCGGCCAGCCGCTCGACGAGGTAGAGGCCCCAGCCGCCGGTCGCGTCGGGCCTCGCCTCGCGCACCCGCGCCTCGAAGCCCTCGCCGGCGTCGGTGACCTCGACGTGGACGCGGTCGTCCTCGCTGCGCACGCGCAGGCCGATCCAGTCCTCGGCGCCGCGCGAGCCGTGGCGGAGGGCGTTCGTCACGACCTCGCTCACGAGCAGCCGCAGCTCCTCGAGCTTGCGCTCGCCGACGTCGAGGGCGAGCCGGTCGAGCGCCTGGCGAGCCGAGCGGATCGCCTGCGGCGAGGACGGCAGGAGCACGTCGAGCGACCCGCGCTCGCCCGGGACGGGGACCGCGCTCGCGGGGCGGGTCGGGCCCTCCGGCACGCGCAGCACGACGACGGCGAGGTCGTCGCGGACCTCGCCGGCCACCGCGGCCGCCGCCTCGACGCGGCGGGCGACCTCCGCCGCGGGCAGCCCGGCGGCCTCGCCGGCGACGGCGACGAGCCCCTCGAGCCCGAAGAGGCCGGAGGACGTGCGCGCCTCGGTCACGCCGTCGGTGTAGAGGACGATCGCGTCCCCGGGGGCGAGCTCGACCGTCGTCTCGTTGAGGTCGGGGTCGGCGACGACGCCGAGCAGCGTCCCGGCGGCCGGCGCGACCTCCACCCCGCCCTCGCGGCGGACGATGAGCGGCGGCGGGTGGCCGCCGCAGGCGAGCGTGAGCACCGCGCCGTGGGCGCCGACGTCGACGCTCGCGTAGGCGACGGTGGCGAACTGCCGGTCGGTGCGCTGGCGGAGCATCGCCTCGTTGAGCTGCTCGAGCACGCGCCCGGGGCGGCGCTCGCGCATCGCCGCGGCGCGGAGCGTGTAGCGCGCGAGCGCGGTCGTCGCCGCCGCGCCGGCGCCCTTGCCGCAGACGTCGCCGATGACGACGGCCCAGCGCGCGTCGCCGGTGTCGAAGAGGTCGTAGAAGTCGCCCCCGACCTCGATCCCCTCGCCCGCCGGGCGGTAGCGGGCGGCGACGTCGAGGCCGGCGATCTCGGGCAGGTGCGGCGGCAGCAGGCTCTGCTGGAGCGTGCGGGCGGTCTCGGCGAGCTCGCCGTACAGCCGCGCGTTCTCCATCGCCGTCGCCGCCCGCCGCCCGACCTCCTCGGCGAGCGCGAGGTCGTGCTCGTCGAAGCCGCGGGCGCTCTCGGCGTTGACGAAGGAGATCGCGCCGAGCACCCGCCGCCAGGCCGGCAGCGGCACGATGAGCGCCGAGCGGATCCCCGCGGCCCGCAGCCAGGCGAGGCCCTTGCCGTTGAGCTCCCCGCCGTCGTCGCGCAGCAGCTTCGGCTCGCCGGTGCGGATGGCCTCGGCGACGGGGTGGTCGCCGTCGCGCGCGGGCGCGTGCGGGGCCATCGCCTGGCGGACCTGCTCGGCGTGCGCGGCGTCGCCGTGGGCGACGGCGACGCGCCGCAGCGTCCCGTCGTCGCCGACGACGTCGACCGCGCACCAGTCGGCGAACGACGGCACCGCGACCTCGGCGACGCTGTTCAGCGTCGTCGCGTAGTCGAGCGAGGCGCCGAGCAGGCGGCTCGCCTCGGCGAGGAAGCGCTGGGCGATCTCCGCGCGCTTCTGCTCGGTGATGTCCTCGACGACGTTGACGGCGCGCACGACCCCGCCGTCGCGGTCGCGGACGGCCGTCGACTTCACGATCGCCCAGCGGTCCTCCCGGGCCGTGCGCGAGCGGAAGCGGATGACGACCGGGTCCGGGCGCTCGCCGGCGAGCGTCCGCCAGCCCGGGAGGGCCTCGGCGTCGAGCGGCCGGCCGTGCTCGTCGAAGACCTCGAAGCGCTCGATCACCTGCTCGGACGGCACGGCGAGGAGCTCGTCGGTCGTCGCGAAGCCGAGCATCCGCGCCGCCGCCTCGTTGGCGTAGACGAGGCGGCCGTCGCGGTCCTGGACGGTGACCGCGTCGGCGAGGTTGCCGAGCGTGGCGCTCAGCTCGTCGCGCGAGCGGCGGACCTCGGCTTCGCCGGCGCGGACCGCCTCGTGCGCCCGCAGCGCCTCGATGTACTTCGCCATCTGGGTGCCGAACGTCGACATGATCTCGATGAGCTCGCGGTCCGGGACCCGCGGCTCGGCGGTGTAGGCCTCGATGACGCCGAGGACCTCGTCGCCGGCGAGCGTCGGGAAGGCGAAGCCCGTCCGCAGCCCGGAGGCGACCGCCGCCTCGGCGCGCGTGTAGCGCGCGAGGTCGGCGACGTCGTCGATCCAGGCCGGGACCCCCCGCTCCCACACCTCGCCCGGCAGCCCCTTCCCGCAGGGGAACTCGCGCTGGGCGACGAGCGCCTCGAAGGCGGTCACGTCGCGGCCGGGCGCGTGCCAGGTCGCCACGCAGCGCAGCACCCCGGCCGCGCGGTCGCGCTCCCACAGCAGCGCGACGTCCCAGGCCAGCGCCCGGCCGATCGCGCGCAGCATCCGCGGCGCGGCCTCCTCGAGCGGCGCGCCCTCCGCGCCGATGCGCGCCACCTCCTGCTGGGCGGCGAGCCAGCGCGCCGTCCGCTCGCGGCCCTCGCGCATCCCGGCGAAGCGGTAGGCGACGAACGAGGCGAGCGCGCCGAGGCCCACGCTCACCGCCCGCTGCGCGCCGTCCTCTCCGGGCGAGAACGCGGCGACGACGAGCGCCATCGCGAGCGCGATGACGGCGACCCAGGCGGTCGTGCGGCGGTCGGAGCGGAAGGCCGTCAGCAGCGGCGCGACCATGACGCCGGCGAGGAAGACCACGTCGTCGACGAGCCTGTCGAGCACGCAGAAGGCCGCCGCGCACGCGAGCGCGAAAGCCGGCCATGCCAATCCCCGGTGACGTGGTGCGACCCCGACTCCCACGGTCCCCCGCTCCCCGCCTAGAGCGCGCCCAACCCTCGTCTCGTCACGACGGCCCGCCTAGCTGTCCCGGTCGGCGGAGGCGCCGCGCCGCTCGGCGCTCGCCACGGTGCGCACGCGCGCGAGCGCGCGCCGCAGCAGGCGCGAGACATGCATCTGGCTGACCCCGATCCGCTCGGCGATCTCGGACTGCGTGAGGTCCTCGGCGAAGCGGAGGTGGACGATGAGGCGCTCGCGCTCGGGCAGCACGTCGAGCGCGGGCAGGACGGTGGCGGCGTCCTCGACGAGCTCGTAGCCGGTGTCGCGCTCGCCCATCGCCTCGGCGTAGGTCTCGCGCTCGCCGTCGTCGCCGGGGCGCGGGGCGTCGAGCGAGACGGTCGCGTAGGCGGTGGCGGCCTCCATCGCGTCGAGCACGTCCTCGACGCCGAGGCCGAGCTCCTCGGCGAGCTCGCTCGGCGAGGGGGAGCGGCCGAGCTGCGAGCCGAGCTTGTCCATCGCCGCCTTGACCTCCATGACCCGCTCCTGCATGCCGCGCGGGACGTGCGCGGCCCAGCCGGTGTCGCGGAAGTGGCGCTTGATCTCGCCGAGGATCGTCGGCACGGCGTAGCGCATGAACGGCGAGCCGCGGTCGACGTCGAAGCGGTCGATCGCCTTGACGAGGCCGAGCGCGCCGACCTGGACGAGGTCGTCGAGCTGCTCGGAGCCGCGCTGGTAACGGCGGGCGATGTGGCGGACGACCGGCAGCATCCGCTCGACGAGCTCGTCGCGCGCCGCGACGTCGCCGTGGCGGTGGTAGCGGCGCAGCAGCTCCAGGTCCCCCCGGGCCCTTGCGCCAAGGGCGTGCGACACCCCCACGTCGTTGCGCTGAGAAGAGACCGATGTGGTCTCCGTCATGGGCCCTCCGCGATCGGGTACTCGGGTTCTACCCGTCCCGCGCTCGTGGCAATCTGGGCGCTCGGGCGAGCGTCTCGCGATCGCGCGCGCTGAACTCGACCTTCTCGGCCGCAGCCTGCTCGCGCATGCGATCCATGCTCCGCGCGGCCCGCGCGCGGCGGCGCATCTGGCCGAGGCCGAGCGCCGCGAGGACGAGCACCACGATCGGGATCGCGAAGATCGGGGCGCCCCAGACGACGATCGTGCCGAAGAGCAACCCGAGCACGAGCGCGACGACGGCGATGGTGAGCGGAGTCACCCTCCTCGTCTACCCCTGTGCCGGGGGCCGAAACCGGAGGCCGACGGGCCCCCCGGCGCCGCGGCCGCGCACGGCGGCCGCGCCTGCGGGCCCCGACCGGCGGCCGCCCGGAACCGGCAGTGCTCGCTTGACCGTCGTATGGACGGAAGACCGAGCGTTGCCGCAGCCGGGCAGCGACCGAGCCCGCGGAGGGGCTATCGCCCCGGAAGCCGCTCACTCGCGGGCGGCCAAGCCGCTCGGCCGCGGGCGGCCCCGCCGCTCGGCCGCGGGCGGCCCCGCCGGGAGCGAGGCACCGCCGGGACGCCGTCGCGCCGCCGCCTACCCGAACACCGACCCGCTCAGCCAGTCCGCCAGGAAGAAGGCGGCGAACAGCGGGACGAGCGCCCACATGAGCGGGTGGACCTCGCGGGCGCGCCCGCGGACGAGCATCGCGACGACGTAGCCGAAGACGCCGAGGCCGATGCCGGCCGCGATCGAGAACGTGAGCGGGATGCCGGCGATGACGAGGAACGCCGGGAGCGCGCTCTCCGGCTCGGACCAGTCGATGCCGGTGACGATCCGCATCATGAGGTAGCCGACCATGACGAGCGCCGGGGCGACCGCCGGGTGGATCGTCGCCTCGCCGTAGGTCACGCCCTGGCCGACGAGCGCCATGACCGGCACGAAGAGGATCGCCAGCCCGAACAGGACGGCGGTCACGACCGAGGCGAGGCCGGTCCGCGCGCCCTCGGCGACGCCCGCGCCGCTCTCGACGTAGGTCGTCACGCTCGAGACGCCCATGACGCCGCCGCCGGCCGCCGCGGCCGAGTCGACGAGCAGGAGGCGGCGGATGTTCGGCAGCTCGCCGCGCTCGTCGGTGAGCCCGGCCGCGCTCCCGACCGCGACCGAGGTCCCGATGGTGTCGAAGAAGTCGGTGACGAAGAGGGCGAAGATGACCGGGATGAGCACGAGGCTGAGCGCCTCCTCGATGTGGTCCCAGGAGAGCGCGTCGCCGATCGTCGAGAAGCTGTCGGAGCCGGGCACGTCGGCGACGCCGTCGGGGCCGTCGAGCACGCCGAAGGCCAGGCCGAGCACGAGCGTCGTCGCGATGCCGGCGAGAATCGAGCCGCGCATGCCGCGGACCGCGAGCGCGCCCGCGACGATGATCCCCGCGAGCGCGACGAGCGGCGGCCCGGCGCTGAGGTCGGCGAGCTCGATGCCGGTCGCGGGGCTGCTGACGACGATGCCGCCCTCGCGGAGGCCGACGAGCGTGATGAAGAGCCCGATGCCGACGCCGATCGCGAGCTTGAGCGAGAGCGGGATCGCGCGCATGACCGCCTCGCGCAGGCCGGCGATCACGAGCACGAGGGCGAGCAGGCCCTCGATGACGATGCACGCCATCCCGACCTCCCACGAGTAGCCGCGGCCGAGGACGATGTCGAAGGCGACGACGGCGTTCAGGCCGAGGCCGGAGGCGAGGGCGAGCGGGACGTTGGCGAGCACGCCCATCGCGAGCGTCGCGACGCAAGCGGCGATCGCGGTCGCCGTCGCGACGGCCTCGAACGGCATCCCGGCGGCGGAGAGGATCGCCGGGTTGACGAAGAGGATGTAGCACATCGTGAGGAACGTCCCGACGCCACCGACGACCTCGGTGCGCACGGACGAGCCCCGCTCGCGGATCCTGAATCGCCGCTCCAGCACGGACACGGCGCGGCAGGGTAGCGGGAACGCCTTCCGGAAGAACGGGACGGCCCGGGCTCGCCGCAGCGGCTGCTGGCGGGCCTGCCCGACGAGGGGTGATCCCCGTCGCCGCGATCGCGTAGGCTCCGACCGATGCGAGCGGTCACGTTCCAGGCGCCGGGAGAGGTGCGCGTCGAGGAGCGTCCCGAGCCGGAGATCCGCGCGCCGCACGAGGCGATCGTGCGCGTCGAGGCGACCGGCATCTGCGGCTCGGACCTCCACATCTACCACGGGCGGGTGAAGATCGAGCCGGGCTTCACGCTCGGGCACGAGTTCGTCGGCACGGTCGTCGCCGCGGGCGACGCGGTCACGACCGTCGCCGAGGGCGACCGGGTCCTCGGCTGCTACTGCACCGCCTGCGGCACCTGCTTCTTCTGCCGGCGCGGCGAGTACCACAAGTGCGACGAGGGGAAGGTCTTCGGCCACGGCGCGCTGCTCGGCGACCTCCAGGGCGCCCAGGCCGGGCAGGTGCTCGTCCCGCACGCGAACCTCACGCTCCGCCGCGTCCCCGAGGGGATGCCCGACGACGTCGCGCTGTTCGCCGGCGACGTCATGGGCACCGGCTACCACGCGGTCGCCGACGCGGGCGTCACGCCCGGCGACGTCGTCGCCGTGCTCGGGCTGGGGCCCGTCGGGCTCTGCGCCGTCCAGGCGGCGCGGGCGGCGGGCGCGGCGCGCGTCGTCGCCGTCGACTCGGTCGAGGACCGCCTCCAGATGGCCGAGCGCTTCGGCGCGACGCCGGTCCACCTCAGCGAGCAGGACCCGCGGGCGGTCGTGAAGGAGCTGACCGGCGGGCGCGGCGTCGACGTCGCGATCGACGCCGTCGGCCATCCCGACGCCCTCGAGCTCGCCATCCGCCTCGCCCGCAAGGCGGGGACGGTGTCGGCGACCGGCGTCTACGCCGAGCGCGCCGAGGTCCACATGGGGCTCGTCTGGATCAAGGCGCTCCGGCTCGTCAGCGGCCACGCGAACGTCATCGCCCACGTCGACCCGGTGCTCAGCCTGCTCGCCGCCGGCGTGCTCGACCCCAGCCCGCTCGTCACCCACCACCTGCCGCTCGACGACGCGCCCGAGGCCTACGCCGCCTACGATCGCCGCGAGGCGCTGAAGATCGTGCTGTCGCCCTAGCGCGCCCGACCGAGGAGGAGCCATGGCGACCGAGACCGCGAGCAAGCTGTCAGCCCCGGCGCGCGCGTTCGTCGAGCGCGCGGGCAAGCTCTACATCGGCGGCGAGTGGGTCGAGGCCGCCGACGGGCGGACCTTCGACACCCACGACCCGGCGACCGGCGAGGTCATCACCTCGGTCGCCTACGCCGGCGCCGAGGACGTCGACCGCGCCGTCCGCGCCGCGGCGGCGGCGATGGAGGGCAAGTGGGCGACGCTGCCGGCCCACCAGCGCGGCCTGCTCATGCACCGCCTCGCCGACCTGCTGGAGCAGCACGGCGACGAGCTCGCCGAGCTCGAGGCGCTCGACAACGGCAAGCCGGTCGGCTACGCGAAGCTCGTCGACGTCCGCCAGGCGGTCGCCCACCTCCAGTACTACGCCGGCTGGCCGACGAAGATCGAGGGCGAGACGATCCCGGTCTCCTGGCCGAAGGCGTTCGTCTACACGCGCAAGGAGCCGGTCGGGGTCTGCGGCCAGATCATCCCCTGGAACTTCCCGCTGCTCATGGCCGCGTGGAAGATCGCGCCGGCGCTCGCGGCGGGCTGCACGGTCGTCCTCAAGCCCGCCGAGCAGACGCCGCTCACCGCCCTGCGGCTCGCCGAGCTGATCGAGGAGGCGGGCTTCCCGCCGGGCGTCGTCAACGTCGTCACCGGCGACGGCGCGACCGGCGCGGCGCTCGTCGAGCACCTCGGCGTCGCCAAGATCGCCTTCACCGGCTCGACCGAGGTGGGCCGCAAGATCGGCGAGACCTGCGGGCGGATGCTCAAGCGCGTGACGCTCGAGCTCGGCGGCAAGTCGCCGAACATCATCTGCCCGGACGCCGACCTCGAGAAGGCGATCCCCGGCTCCTTCCAGGGCATCTACTTCAACACCGGCCAGGCCTGCAACGCGGGCTCACGGCTGTTCGTCCACAAGGACCAGTTCGACGACGTCGTCTCCGGCCTCGCCGAGCTCGCGCAGCAGGCGAAGGTCGGCCCCGGCCTGGAGGAGGGCACGCAGTTCGGCCCCGTCGTCTCGCGCGAGCAGCACGAGCGCGTGCTCGGCTACATCGAGTCCGGGCGCGAGGAGGGCGCCGAGGTCGTCGTCGGCGGCGGCCCGCCGGAGGGGCTCGAGGGCGGCTGGTTCGTCGCCCCGACGCTCTTCACCGGCGTGCGCGACGACATGCGGATCGCGCGCGAGGAGATCTTCGGCCCGGTGCTCGTCGCGATGCCCTACGACGACCTCGACGAGGTCGTCCGGCGCGCGAACGACACCGAGTACGGGCTCGCCGCCGGGGTGTGGACGCGCGACGTCGCGACCGCCCACACGCTCGCGGCGAAGCTTCAGGCCGGCTCGGTCTACGTCAACGTCTGGGGGCCGGCGGACCCGGCGGCGCCGTTCGGCGGCTTCAAGGCGTCCGGCATCGGACGCGAGATGGGTCACGCCAACCTCGACGCCTACCTCGAGCTGAAGACCGTCTGGACGAGCCTGAAGTAGCTAGGGGCGCGGCTCGCGGCCCCGCTCGCGCTCGGGCGTGATCTCGCGCTCGGGCGTGATCTCGCGCTCGGGCTCGGCGCGCTCCTGCGCGAGGCGCTCGCGCTCGGCGCGCTCGCCGCGGACGCGCTCGGCGAGGCCGCCCTCGTCCTCGCGGACGAGCTCCTCGTCGGCGAGGCCCTGGCGGTGGATCTCGGCGCGCTCGTCGTGGCTCTCGGCCTGCGCGCGGCGGGCGCGCGCCTCGCGCTCGAGGCGCTCGGACTCCCGCTCGAGGCGGTCGGCCCGCTGCTGCTCCTGCTCGGCGGCCGAGCGGTGGAGGTCGTGCGCGGCCTCGCGCCGGCGGCCGAGGTCCTGCTCCTGGCGGCGCTCGGCGGCCGCTTGCCGCATGCGCGGCAGCAGCATCGCGGCGAGCGCGACGACGATGACGACGGCGGCGACGATGACGACGATGACGGCGGCGGTGGACATGCGGTGGCTCCTTCCTGGTGGCGCCCCGGCAAGCTCCTGCCCGCACCGCGCGCCGCCAAACGCGCCATCGCCGCGGCGCTAGGCGTCCGAGAGCGGGCGCGGCCCGGCCTGCTCGCCCTCCGGCAGCCGGCCGTCGCGGCCGACGTAGCCGCCCTTGCCGCCGACGCAGACGTAGACGGCGTCCTCGTCGCCGACGTTGCGGAGCTGGCGGACGCACGCGGCGTCGACGCGCGCGATCCCGCCCGGGCCGAGGACGTGGCGCGACCCGTCCCCGAAGACGAACTCGAGCGTGCCGCGGTGGACGAAGTAGACCTCCTCCTGCTCGTCGTGGTAGTGGCGGTGGGTCTCGATGCCCGCCGGCAGCACGACGGCGTTGATGCCGAAGGCCGTCACGCCCAGCGCGGCGCGGATCTTGCGGAAGCCCGGCCCCTCGCCGAGCGCGTCCAGGCTCGCGACGGCGTAGCCGTCGCCCTCCACGACCCCGGTCAGCTCTGCCTCCATCGGCTTCCTCCTGTCTCGACTGCGATGTGCGCACCATAGGCTGTGCACGTGGAGATCCGCCCGATGACCGAGGCCGACGTCGAGGCGGCGTTCACCGCGAGCCAGGCGGCCTTCGAGCTGCGCAACGAGCGCTGGCCGCCGACGACCGAGCCCTCGGAGGTGCGCTGGCGGCGCGGCCTGGAGCGGATGCGCCACGTGCTCGGGACCGACCCCGAGGGCGCCTGGGTCGCCGACGACGGCACGGGGCCGCGCGGCGTCGCCATGGCGATCGTGCGCGAGGGCGTCTGGGGGCTGTCGCTGCTCGCCGTCGCGCCGGGGCTGCAGTCGAGCGGCGTCGGCGCGCAGCTGCTGCGCCGGGCGCTCGCCACGGCCGAGGGCACGCGCGGGCAGATCATCCTCTCCTCGCTCGACCCGCGCGCGCTGCGCAGCTACGCGGCCGCCGGCTTCGAGCTGCGGCCGGCGATGCAGGCCTTCGGCGTCGTCCCCCGCTCGGCGATCCCCGCCGGGCTCGGCGTCCGCGAGGGCGGCCCCGCCGACTTCGAGCTCGCGGCGGCGATCGACCGCGAGCAGCGCGGCGCCTCCCACGGCCCCGACCACGAGATGCTGCTGCGCTCCGGCTACTCGATGCTCGTCCTCCCCGACCGCGGCTACGTCTTCGAGCGCGACGGCTCGCCGGCGCTGCTCGCCGCGCGCGACGACGACGCGGCCCGCGCGCTGCTGTGGGCGGCGCTCGCCCAGGCGCCGCCGGGGCACGAGTGCGGCGTCATGTTCCTCACCCAGGCGCAGAACTGGGCGCTGCCGGTGATCAACGCGGCGCGCCTGTCGCTCGAGCCGTGCGGGCCGACGTTCGTGCGCGGCGATCCGGGGCCGATGAGCCCGTACCTGCCGAACCCGGCGTATCTCTGAGACGCGGTCGCCCCGGCCCGCCGGGCGCCCGCCCGCCCTGCGCCGACAAGCGTCCTGCCCTCGCCAGGCCATAGCAGGTCAGGGCAGGACACTGGACTAGGACCCCGCCGCCCCGCGCGGCAAGCGTCCTGCCCTGACCGGGCTATGGCGGGTGAAGGCAGGACGCTTGGCGTGAAGGGGCGGCTAGGACCCCGCCGCCTGGGCCTCCACCGGCTCGCGCCGCCGCGCGAGCGCCGACGGCCACCACACCCTTGGCCCGGCGTCGAGGACGAGCGCGGGGACGAGCACGGAGCGGACGAGCAGCGTGTCGAGCAGGACGCCGAAGGCGATCGTGAACCCGATCTCGGTGAGGGCGTAGAGCGGCAGGACGACGAGCACGCAGAAGGTGCCGGCCAGCACGATCCCGGCCGAGGTGATGACCGCGCCGGTGACCGCGAGGCCGCGGCGCATCCCCTCCGCGGTGCCGTGGCGGCGCGCCTCCTCGCGCACGCGCGCCATGAGGAAGATGTTGTAGTCGATGCCCAGCGCGACGAGGAAGACGAACGCGAACAGCGGCAGCGACGGCTCGATGCCGGGGTAGCCGAGCACCTGCTCGAACAGCACCGCCCCGACGCCGAGCGCCGACGCGAACGAGACGATGACCGTCGCGATGAGCAGCAGCGGCGCGACGAGCGCCCGCAGCAGCCCGCAGAGGATCGCGAGGACGACGAGCAGGATGAGCGGGAGGATGAGCGCGGTGTCGCGCTGCACCGACTGGCGGACGTCGTACTCCTCCGCCGACGGTCCGCCGACGAGCGCGCCCTCGCCGCCCGCCTCGTGGACGACCTCGCGCAGCTTCGGGATGAGGCCGAACGCCGCCTGGCTGTAGGGGTCGGCGGAGAGCACGACGTCGAAGCGGGCGCCCGGCGGGCCCGTCTCGACCTCCCCGAGCGCCGCGACCCCGTCGGCCCGCTCGAGCGCCGCGCGGACGTCCTCGACGCGCTCGCGGTCGCGGACGAGCACGGTCGTCGGCGCCGTCGCCCCGGCGGGGAGGGCGCCGGCGAGCAGCTCCTGCCCCTCCACCGACTCGACGCCGCCGCGGAAGCCGTTGCCGCTCGTGAGGTCGTCGTTCATCTGCGTCAGGCCGAGGCACATGACCGCGAGCACGACGAGCGCCCCCACCCAGACGCGCCGCGGGCCGGCGCCGATCCGCTCGCCCAGTCGCCGCCAGAAGCCGTGCGTCTCGCCGGTGCCCTCGTCGCCGACGTGCGGGATGAACGGCCAGAACGCCCGCCGGCCGCAGAGCGCGAGCAGCGCGGGCAGGAGCGTGAGCATCGACAGCAACGCGAGCAGGATCCCGAGCGCGCCGATCGGCCCGAGCGCCGAGGTGGAGTTGAGCTCGGCGAGCGTGAGGCAGAGCAGCCCGGCGATGACGGTGAGGCCGGAGGCGACGATCGCCGGCCCGGCGCGGCGGACCGCGCGGCGGATCGCGTCGTGGGGGTCGGCGTGGTGGCGCAGCTCCTCGCGGTAGCGGGCGACGAGCAGGAGCGCGTAGTCGGTGCCCGCGCCGAAGACGAGCACCGTCATGATCGCCGCCGACTGGCCGTCGACGGTGACGCCGAGCTCGGTGAGCCCGTAGCCCATCGCGCGCGCCGCCGTCTCGGCGAAGACGACCGCGAAGAACGGGATCGCCCAGAAGATCGGGCTGCGGTAGATGAGGATGAGCAGGACGAAGACGAGCGACGCGGCGGCGATGAGCAGCTCGGTGTCGATCCCGTCGAAGACGTCGATCGCGTCGGTGGCGAAGCCCGCCGGTCCGGTGACCTTCACCGTCAGCCCGTCCGGCGGGCCGGCGACGGCCGCGCGGACGTGCTCGGTCGCCTCGACGAGGATGTCGGCGTCGCCCTCGGCGGCGATCGGGACGGCGAACAGCGCGGTCGTGCCGTCCGGGGAGACGACGACCTCGGTCGCCGGGCGCAGGCCGGGCGCGTCGCCGCGCGCGGCGGCGGCGCGGTCGGTGTCGATCGCTCGCCGGTCGGCGGCGGTGAGGCCCCCCTCGCGCTGGTAGACGACGACCGCGGGCGTGAGCTCGCCCGAGGGGAACTCCTCGGCCGCCTCGAGCACCCGCACCGACTCGGCGTCCCCGGGCAGGAACGAGACCTGGTCGTTCTCGGTCGCCTCCTCGAGCTTGCCGGCGAAGGGGCCGACCGCCGCGGCGACGAGCAGCCAGGCCACGAGCACGGCGAACTTCGCCTTCCGCCCCGTGGCGAAGGTCAGCAGGGCTGTCATGCGATCCGGTCCATGCGGCTGGCGAGGTGGGCGCGGAGCCTACCGATGCCCGCATCGAGGACGTCCAGAACCAGCCCCTATAGGGGCCACTGCTGGACGTTCTCACCTCAGCGGCGGGCGAGGTGGGCGAAGGCGAGCGCCATCGCGAGGTTCGCCGCGCCGGCGACGGCGAGCGCGGCGCGGGCGAGCGGGGCGTCGCGGAAGCCCGGTCCCGTCGACCAGACGACGTCGGTCGCGATCTCGGTGCCGCGCAACCAGGCGAGCGCCCACCAGTCCCGCGGGCGGTCGCGCGTCGCCGCGAGCGCGTGCGCGGCCGCGAAGGTGAGCCAGATCGGCCCGCAGCGGCGGAAGAGCGCGACGGCGTCCTCCGACGGCTGCGCGTGCCCGAGCACGCGCAGCGTCCGCTCCGGCGCGAGCAGCGCGCCCGAGCCGAGCGCGAGGTCGAAGGCGACCATCGCGCGGTTGTGCGCGCGGATCGCCTCGCCGAGCTCGCGGGCGCGGCGCGCCCGCCGCCGTGTCCTGCGCAGCAGCCCCATCGGCCTAGGGCGCGATCGTAAGCTCTCCGTCGGCGTAGCGGCGCCGCAGCTCCCGCTTGGAGAACTTGCCGACCGACGTCTTCGGCACCTCGTCGATGAACGCGACGGCGTCGGGGATCCACCACTTCGCGACCCGCCCGTGGAGGAAGGCGCGGATGTCGTCGGCGCCGAGCTCCGCCCCGTCCTCGCGGACGACGCAGGCGAGCGGCCGCTCGCCCCACTTCTCGTCCGGGATGCCGATGACCGCCGCCTCCTTCACCTGCGGGTGGGCCATGATCTCGTTCTCCAGCTCGACCGAGCTGATCCACTCGCCGCCGGACTTCACGAGGTCCTTCGTCCGGTCGACGAGGCGGATGTAGCCGTGGCGGTCGATCGTCGCCACGTCGCCGGTGCGCAGCCAGCCGTCGGACGTGAAGCGCTCCTCGCCGCTTTCGTCCTCGTGGTAGGCGGCGGCGATCCACGGCCCGGAGACCTGGAGCTCGCCGCGCGCCTCGCCGTCCCACGGCAGCTCCTCGCCGCTCTCGGGGTCGGCGATGCGGGCCGCAACGAGCGGCGCCGGCAGCCCGATCGACGTCCGCACCTCGGCGAGCTCCTCCTCGGGCAGGTGCGCGAGCGTGCTGCGGATGCGCCCGACCGTCCCGAGCGGGCTCGTCTCGGTCATCCCCCACGCCTGCGTGATCGGGAGGCCGATCTTCTCCCGGTAGGCCTCCGAGAGCGCCTTCGGCACCGCCGAGCCGCCGGAGATGATCCGCTTCAGGCTCGAGAAGTCGCGGCCGTCGATCTCCTCGAGCACGCCCATCCAGATCGTCGGTACGCCGGCGGCGAGCGTCACCCGCTCGCCCTCGATGAGCGAGGCGATCGCGGCCGGGGAGAGGTCGGCGCCGGGCATCGCGAGGTTCGCGCCGGCCATGACCGCGGCGTGCGGGAGGCCCCAGGCGTTGACGTGGAACATCGGCACGACCGGCAGGACGGTGTCGGCCTCCGAGACCGCCAGCGTGTCGGCCAGCATCGTCCCCAGCGCGTGGAGGACCATCGAGCGGTGGGAGTAGACGACCCCCTTGGGGTTGCCGGTCGTGCCGCTCGTGTAGCACATGGCCGCGGCGCGCTGCTCGTCTGCGACGGAGAAGCCGATCGGCTCCGCCCTCCCGACGAGCTCCTCGTAGTCGACGACGCGCGGGTCGTCGGGCACTTCGTCGCCGGCGCCGTCGTCCATGACGACGACGTGGCGGACGGTCTCGAGCTGGTCGACGAGCGGCCAGAAGAGGCGCAGCAGCGAGCGGTCGACGAAGACGACCTCGTCCGCGGCGTGGTTGACGACGTAGGCGACCTGCTCGGGGAAGAGGCGGATGTTGACGGTGTGGAGGATCCGGCCCGTGCAGGGCGCGGCGAAGTAGAGCTCGAGGTGGCGGGCGCTGTTCCAGGCGAACGTGCCGACGCGCCCGTCGGCGGAGACGCCGAGCTCGTCGAGGGCGCCGGCGAGGCGGCGGGTGCGCTCGGCCCACTCCCCGTACGTCGTCCGCTCCACCCCGGCCGGCGTCGCCGTCGCGACGTGCTTGTCGGCGAAGAGCCGCTCCGCCCGGTCGAAGACCTGCGGCAACGTGAGCGGCGAGGACGACATGAGTCCCTGCATCGAGCCCTCCTCCCTCGATCGTCTGCGGGGCGAAGCCTAGCCCCGGCGCGGCGCCCGCATGGCGATTGCCGGGCCGAAGACGAGACGGGGCGGGCGCGGCGCCGCGCCGCACCCGCCCCGGGCAGTCTCGGAAGCGCGTCGAGCCGTCAGGCCAGCCGCTGCTCGAGCGCCTCCATCTGGGCGCGGAGCTCGGCCGGGAGCCGATCGCCGAAGGTGGCGAGGTGCTCCTTCATCTGCGGGATCTGCGCCTTGAGCTGCTCCGGGTCGACCTCGAGGAGCTGCTTCAGCGCGTCCTGCGAGATGTCGAGCCCCTCGACGTTGAGCTCGCCGTCGGCGGGCACGAGCCCAAGCGGCGACTCGACCGCCTCGGCCTCGCCGTCGCAGCGGCGGAACACCCACTCGAGCACGCGGCTGTTCTCGCCGAAGCCCGGCCAGAGGAAGTTGCCCTCCTCGTCCTTGCGGAACCAGTTGACGAAGAAGATCCGCGGCAGCTTCGCGCCCTCGCGGCGGCCGATCTTCAGCCAGTGGGCGAAGTAGTCGGCCATGTTGTAGCCGCAGAACGGCAGCATCGCGAACGGGTCGAAGCGGAGCGTGCCGACCTGGCCGGCCGCCGCCGCGGTCGTCTCCGACGCCATCGTCGCGCCGAGGAAGACGCCGTGCTCCCAGTCGCGCGCCTCGGTGACGAGCGGTACGACGGTCGAGCGCCGGCCGCCGAAGAGGAACGCGTCGATCGGCACGCCGGCCGGGTCGTCCCACTCGGGCGCGATCGACGGGCACTGCGACGCCGGCGTCGTGAAGCGGGCGTTCGGATGGGCCGCCGGGGTGCCGGAGTCCGGCGTCCAGTCGTTGCCGCGCCAGTCGATGAGATGGGCGGGCGGCTCGTCGGTCATGCCCTCCCACCAGACGTCGCCGTCGTCGGTCTTGGCGCAGTTGGTGAAGATCGTGTTCTCGCGGATCGTGCCCATGGCGTTCGGGTTCGTCTTCTCCCCCGTGCCGGGCGCGACGCCGAAGAAGCCGGCCTCCGGGTTGATCGCGTAGAGGCGGCCGTCCTCGCCGAACTTCATCCACGCGATGTCGTCGCCGACGGTCTCGACCTTCCAGCCGGGCAGCGTCGGGATGAGCATCGCGAGGTTCGTCTTGCCGCACGCCGACGGGAACGCGCCCGCGACGTACTTGACCTTCCCCTTCGGCGAGGTGAGCTTGAGGATGAGCATGTGCTCGGCCATCCAGCCCTCGTCACGGGCCATGACCGAGGCGATGCGCAGCGCGAAGCACTTCTTCCCCAGCAGCGCGTTGCCGCCGTAGCCGGAGCCGTAGGACCAGATCTCGCGCGTCTCGGGGAAGTGGACGATGTACTTGTGGTCGTTGTTGCACGGCCACGGCACGTCCTCGACGCCCTCGCCGAGCGGCATGCCGACCGAGTGGACGCACGGGACGAACTCGCCGTCCTCGCCGAGCACGTCGAGGGCGCCCTTGCCCATGCGGGTCATGATCCGCATGCTCACCGCGACGTAGGCCGAGTCGGTGAGCTGGACGCCGATGTGCGCGATGTCCGAGCCGAGCGGCCCCATCGAGAAGGGGACGACGTACATCGTGCGGCCCTTCATGCAGCCGCGGAAGAGGTCGCGGAGCGTCGCGCGCATCTCCTCCGGGTCGCGCCAGTTGTTCGTGGGGCCGGCTTCCTCCTCCGTGGGCGAGCAGATGAACGTGCGGTCCTCCACGCGCGCGACGTCGCCGGGGTCGGACAGCGCGAGGTAGGAGTTCGGGCGCTTCGCCTCGTCGAGGCGCTGGAAGGTCCCGGCATCGACGAGCTGCTGGGCGAGCGTGTCGTACTCCTCGGCCGAGCCGTCACACCAGTGGATCCGGTCTGGCTGCGTCAGCGCGGCGATCTCGTCCACCCAGGCGAGGAGCGCCTTGTGTTTCGTCGGTGCGGTCGTCTCAAGCACGGTTCCGGTTCATCTCCTCGTGTTGCGGCGATTGGGCCGCAGGTTGCGGCTAGAAGGCCGCATCGTAACCCGCCGCAGGAAACGAGGATTGACACCCCTTCGCGTGGGAAACAGCGCGCGCGATGGAGATTCGCCACGACGAGCGCCGGCGGCGCCCGCCCGGGCGGCCCGGTGCGGGCCGGCCGCGCGCCGGAGAGGAGGGGAAGCGCTGATGGCCACGCACGCGGTCGCACTCCACCTCGTCGCCGAGAACGAGCGCTGCGAGCAGGCGCTCGAGGACCTGCGCGCCGAGCTCGGCGAGGATGCCGTCGAGGAGCCCGACGAGCTCACCGGCCTGTTCTCCGTCGAGGTCGAGGCGGAGACGCTCGACGAGGCCCTCCTCGAGGTCCAGAACGCCATCGCGGCGATCGGCGCCGACGACTGCTTCGAGCTCGGCGAGCCGGGCGGGCCGCTCCCCGGCGCGTGACATAGGTCACACGCGCGTGACGAGAATTCGCCACGCTGCGAGTGAGATCGGTCACAGACCGGACACGGGGCTTACGGATCGTCAGGTTCCTGCCGATACTGGGTTTCAGGCGGCGCCCCGCAGGGAAAGAGCCGAATTCGGGCCTTCCGGGCCCCGGTTCGTCGCCCCTGGGAAGGGAATCCGCCGCCGAGGCGGTACATCGGGTGTGAACGCAACTCGGGGCGCGTCTTTGCGTTTCGTTTAGCCGCGTGCTGCAAGCTGTCCGGTGTAACCGCGACGGCGGCCGGACGTACGTATCTGGCACCGCCCGGTTGCTTGCCCGCGCAAATAATCCGCTACAATCCCCACTGAATGGATAGGAATTTCGACGACGTGATGGAAGACGTGCAGGTGGACGACCTGGTCATGGACCCGGTCCAGCAGCTCCTGCGTGAGTCGCGTCGGTGGCCCCTGCTCACTCCCGAGGAGGAGGTCGAGCTCGCGAAGCGGATCGAGAAGGGCGATCTCCAGGCCAAGGAGCGGATGATCAACTCGAACCTCCGCCTCGTGGTCTCCCAGGCGCGTCGCTACGAGGGCCAGGGCCTGCCCCTCGGCGACCTCGTCCAGGAGGGCATGCTCGGGCTTATCCGGGCGGTCGAGAAGTTCGACTGGCGCAAGGGCTTCCGCTTCTCGACGTACGCGACGCTCTGGATCCGCCAGGCGATCCAGCGGGGCATCGAGAACACCGGCCGGGTCATCCGCCTGCCCGTCTCGGTCTCCCAGCGGACCCGCAAGGTCCAGAAGGCCGAGCGCGAGCTCGCCGTCAAGCTCGGGCGCGACCCCTCGATCATGGAGGTGGCCGCGGCCGCCGGCCTGACGGTCGAGGAGGTCGAGGACCTGCGCGAGGTCGACCAGGCGCCGACGAGCCTCGACCGGCCCGTCGGCGAGGACGGCGAGGCGAGCCTCGGCGACCTGCTGGCCGCCGAGGAGGAGTCGCCGGACGAGACGGTCGCGGAGGCGCTGCGCAACCGCGCCGTCCAGGAGGCGATCGCCCAGCTGCCCGAGATCGAGCGGCGCGTGATCGAGCTGCGCTACGGCACCGGCGACGAGGCCCCGCACAGCCTCCGCCAGGCCGGCAGCAAGCTCGGCGTCTCCGGCGAGCGCGTCCGCGCGCTCGAGGAGCGTGCGCTTCGCCGTCTCGGCGAGCGCGCCGAGCTCGCCGCGCTGCGCGACGCCGCGTAGGCCGGCCCGCCAACTCGACAAGCTTCGGCTTGAGCAAGCCCCGTCCCGGCCTCCGGGACGGGGCTTCTTCGTGCGCTCAGCCGTGGTGGTCGATCTCGAACCAGACGCGGGTGCGGCGCCCGCCGTCGACGCCCCAGCGGTCGGCGAGGCGGCTGACGAGGTAGAGGCCCCAGCCGGCGGGCACGGGCTCGCCCTCGCGCGGGGGCGGCGGCGGCTCGAACCCGCCGCCATCGTCGTAGACCTCGACGCGCACGCGGCCGTCGTCGAGGTCGGCGGAGAGCTCGATCGCGTCGCCTGAGCCGTGGAGGACGGCGTTGGAGACGAGCTCGGAGACGAGCAGCGCGACGCGCGCCCGCACCGGCCCGTGGAGCTCGAGCGTGTCGACGATCTCCTGCCGGGCGGCGCGCACGGCGTGCGGCTCGGCGACGAGGTGGCGTCTCAGCGCGCGGCTGTACCGCTGATCGGTCACCTGGCGGCTGTACCGCTGATCGGTCACCTGGCACAACCTATAGAGGTAGGGCGATCCCGGTCGGGGTACCGCGCAGGCGGGGGGCTTCAGTCCTCGGCCGAGCGGTCGCGCCGCAGCTCGGCGCCGCCCGGGGGCTCGGCCCCCTCGTCCGCGAGGGCGCCGGCGTCGATGCGGACCGCGAAGCGCCCGTCCTCGATCTCCCCGACGCGGTCGGCGGGGACGTAGGTCTCGATGCCAGCGGGCGTCAGCACCTTGAGCCCGTCGAAGATGTCGGCGTCGGGATCGCCGACGACCTCGGACACCTCGCCCGCGACGCGACCGGAGGCGTCGACGACCTCCCAGCCGTCCTCGACCAGCAACCACGAGACGCTCATCGCGCGGCCCAGTACCCGGGCGGCGCGTCCCTACACGCGCGTCAGGGCACGGTGGCCTGCGGCGACGCCCGCGCCGTAGACGAGGTGGTACGAGAGGTCGAGGGCGAGCGCCTTCGCCGGGTAGCGCCACGGCGGCTCGTAGAAGCCGAGCGGGACGAGCTGGAGGTAGGAGAGCGCCCACACGGCGGCGCCGAAGGGCAGGCCGGCGGCGACCCTGCCGCGCCCGTCCCGGCGCGCGAGCCCGAAGACCACACCCCACCCGGCCCCGTAGGCCCAGTGGGTGGCGTGCGTGAGCAGCGGGATCCGCTCGGGCGGCGGCCGCCGGCCGGCGACGCGCTCGATCGCGCGCGCCGCGACCTGGGCGGGCACCGAGGCCCGCTCCCAGGGGTCCTGGCCGGCCTGCGGCTCCCCGTCGCCCGCGTCGTTCAGGCGCGCGGCGAGCTCCTGCCAGGCCGTCATCGCGGCGGTGCCGGCGAGCCCCGCGCCCAGGCCGCGGGCGAGCGCGCCGCGGATGCTCGCCGTCCGGGACATGCCCGCGGACTATCCGCGGCGACGGCCGCGCAAACGCTCAGGTGACCGGGGCGACCGGACCGCAGTCCTCGACGTCGGCGACGAGCTTCTGCACCGTCGCCGGGCTGAGCACGCCCTCCTCGATGAGCTTGCCCGCGAGCTCGTGGAGCTCGGCGAGCGCCTCGCGCGCGTGCGCGTCGCTTGCGAGGTCCTCGGAGAACAGGAGGCTGTCGGCGGCCTCGCGGATGACGTCGAGCTGCTCGGCGGGGAGCGAGAGGGTGTCGAGGGTGCGCACGACGCGTCCGTAGGCCTGTGCTCGTTCTGCGGTCACAAGGCCCATGGTACGTCGCCCGTCAGCGGAGCGCGCGGGCGACGACGCGGAGGTCAGCGGTAAGACGGCGGCGCTCCTCGCGGCGGGCGGCCTCGTCGGGCGCGCGCGGGATCGCCGAGGGGTGGATGGTCCCGAGCGCGGGGACGCCGAGGCGCGAGTCGACGATGACGCCCCGGTCGCGCGTCACGCGGAAGCCGCTGCCGAGCAGCGCCCGCGCCGCGGTCGCGCCGAGCGCGACGACGAGCTCCGGGCGGACGGCGGCGAGCTCGGCCTCCAGCCACGGCCGGCAGGCGGCCGTCTCCGCCGCGCTCGGCCGCTGGTGGATGCGGCGCTTCCCGCGCCCCTCGAACTTGAAGCGCTTGACGACGTTCGTGACGTAGACGTCGCGGCGGGCGATCTCCGCCGCGGCGAGCGCGCGGTCGAGCTCCCGCCCCGCCGGCCCGGCGAACGGCCGCCCCTCGCGGTCCTCGCGGTCGCCCGGCTGCTCGCCGACGAGCACGACCCGCGCCCGCGGGCCGCCCTCCCCGAAGACAGTCTGCGTCGCGCCCTCCCAGAGCGGGCAGGCCCGGCAGCCGGCGGCCGCGTCGCGCAGCGCCCGCAGCGACGCCCGCGCCGGGACGAGTGGGGCGGCGGTGTCCATCGCCTCCGCGACTGCCCGCTCGCCGGTGGGCCCATGCGCGCGATGCGCGCGCTAGGCGGAGCCCAGCTCGCCGGCGATCGCGGCGAGCTCGGCGACGCCGCGCTCGATCGCCGTCTCGGCGACGTTCGCGTAGCCGATGAGCACGCCGGGCGGCCCGGGCGCGGCGACCCGCATCGGGGCAAGCGGCGCGAGCGCGATGCCGCGCTCGAGCGCGCGCTCGACGAGCGCCGCCTCGTCCGTCCCCTCCGGCAGCAGCACGAGCGCGTGCAGGCCGGCGGCGATGCCGGTGACCCGCGCGGCCGGGAGCAGGCGGGCGAGCGCGCCGACGAGCGCGTCGCGGCGGCGCCGGTAGGAGCGGCGGGTGCGGCGCAGGTGGCGGTCGAGCTCGCCGCGCTCGATGAAGTCGGCGAGCGCGAGCTGGTCGAGGACGGGCGAGCCGAGGTCGGCGCGGAGCTTCTCCTCCCCCACCGGACCCGCGAGCGCGGAGGGCAGCACCGCCCAGCCGAGACGCAGCGACGGGGCGAGCGTCTTGCTCGGCGAGCCGAGGTAGGCGACCCGCTCGGGCGCGAGCCCCTGGAGCGCGCCGACGGGCTCGCGGTCGTAGCGGTGCTCGGCGTCGTAGTCGTCCTCGATCACGAGCGCGCCTGTCTCCTCCGCCCAGCGCAGCAGCGCGGCGCGCCGCTCGGGCGCGAGCACGACGCCCGTCGGCTGCTGGTGGGCGGGCGTGACGAGCACCGCGTCCGGCGCGGCCGCGGCGAGCCGGTCTGTGTCGATCCCGCCCTCGTCGACGGGCACCGCCACCGGCTCCAGCCCGGCGTGGGCGAGCGCGTCGCGGTGGATGTGGAAGCCGGGGTCCTCGACGGCGATCCGCCGCGCGCCGCGGCGGCGCAGCGCCCCGGCGACGAGGACGAGCGCCTGCGTCATACCGGTGGCGACGACGATCCGCTCGGGGTCGGCGAGCGCGCCGCGGGAGCGGCCGAGGTAGGCGGCGAGCGTCTCGCGCAGCGCGCGCTCGCCGCGCGGGTCCTGCCAGCCGAGCGCGGCGTCGGGCGCCTCGCGCAGCACGCGCCGCAGCGAGGCGAGCCACTCCCGGCGGGGGAAGGCGGCGAGGTCGGTGAGGCCGGGCCGGAAGTCGATCCGCACGCGCGGGCCGGTCGGCGCGGGCGTCGCGCGCGGCTCGGCCTGGCGGGCGGCCGCGGCGACGCGCGTGCGCGCCCCCTGGCCGGCGACGAGCCAGCCCTCGGCGACGAGCTGGGCGTAGGCCTCGACGACGACGCCGCGCGAGACGCCGAGGTCGGCGGCGAGCGCACGCGTGGACGGCAGCGCGGTGCCGGGCCGCAGCCGCCCCGCGCGGATCGCCTCGCGAAGCTGCTCCTCGAGCTGGAGGCGCAGCGGCCGCCCGTCCCGCTCGAGGCGGACGAGCAGGTCTGGCGCGAACCGGTCCGCCGCGGCCATGGCGGGGTGGACCTTACCCGCGCCCGGCGGCCTGAGACACTGCGGGCCGTCATGCGCACGCTGCTGCTCGCCCTCGCCGCGATCCACCTCGCCATCGCCGGCTGGATGACGTTCGCCCCGGCGTCGTTCACCACCGACGTCGCCGGCTACCCGCCTCAGGAGCCGCACTTCCTCGGCGACCTCGCGACCTGGACGGCCGCGCTCGGCATCGCGCTCGCGATCGCCGCCTGGCGGCCGGCGTGGCGGATGCCGGTGCTGGGGCTCGCGGCGATCCAGTACGCCCTCCACACCGTCAACCACCTCTGGGACGTCGGCGAGACCGACCCCGCCGCGGCCGGCCCGGTCAACGCGGCGCTGCTCGCGGTCGGGACGGCGCTCTTCGCCTGGCTCGCGACCCGCCCCGAGGCGCGGCCCTGACCCGCGCGCCGGGCGCGACCGGCGGCCGAGCCCGGCGCTGTCAGCGAAGCGTGACGGTCCCGTCGGCGCGGACGATCGCGTTCGCGTCCGTCCTCCCGCGGCGCTGGAGCGCCTCCGGGTCGGGTGTGGCGAGCTGCATCGGGATCCAGCCCCGGAGCGTCGCGACCTCGCCGACGGTGCCGTGCTCGGCGTCCTGCTCGGAGACGGCGAAGATGACCGCGCACGCCTCGGCGCCCTCGTGCTCGATGGTCGTCACGAGCGCCTCCTGCGAGCGGTGCTCGATGAACGCGTGCTTGCCCATGATCGCCGCGCGCTCGGCGTTGAAGCGGCTGGCGCAGCTCGTGAGCGCCGCGTCCGCGCTCGCGCTCGCCGAGCCGCCCCCGCCGCACCCGGCGAGCAGCGCGGCCCCTGCCAGCGCGGCCAGTGCGAGCCTGCCTCCCATCGCCGCGCGCAGGCTAGCGCGCGGCCGCGCGCCGGGCGACGGTTCACGTCGTGTGGCCGGGGGTCAGGTGGCTGGGGGGTCAGGTGGCGGCGGTGCTCGGTTCTCCGTCTCATCGACGGTCAACCGAGCGTTGCCGGTCCGGGGCGCCGGCGAGGCCGGACGGCGGTGCTCGATCTTCCGTGACATGGACGGTCGATCCAGCGCTGCCGGTCAACTGCTGCTCCTCGGCCTCGCGGCGCGCCTGCTCCAGTCGCGCCGCGACGCGTATGGGTGGCGCGACGCCCGGCCCCGCCCTAGCGCCGCAGCCCGGCGAGGCGGAGGTGGCGCGTGAGCCGGCCGGGGCGCTGCGCGACCGAGCGCGCGGCGACGGCGACGAAGCGGACCTTCCCGCCGCGGACGCCGTAGACGATGCGCGCCCCGCCGCCGGCGTCGCGGACGCGCAGGCCCTTGCCGGCCGCGCGCGTCCCGGCGAGGCGGGAGGCGCGCGCCCCGGGGCCGATCCCGCCGGCCCGATGGCCCCGCGCGGTGCTCGCGACCATCGCGACGCGGCCGTCGGCGCCGAGCACGGCGGTCACCTCGCCCCCGCCGCGGCCCTTTGCGCACCACGTCCAGCGCCGGTTGCCGCGCCGCAGGGGCTGGCCGGCCCGGCGCAGCAGCTCCTCGGCGGTGAGGCCGAGGCGGACGCGGCCGAGCCCGCGCGCGCTCAGGGTGCCGCGCGCCGCGCGGCACGCATACGCGGGGGCGATGCCCTCGGCGCGCTCCCACATCTGCAGGTACGCCTCCGCCCCGCGCGCCATGTCCTCGACGATCTCGTCCCCGGCGATCATCCGCAGGTCCTCGACCCAGTCGGGGTAGAGGCCGTAGTGGGCGACCCCGTCCTCGTTGATGTCGAAGACCCGCCGGCCGCTGCGCTGGCGGTCGAGCGTCACGCCGCCGTCGAAGGACGTGAACGGGTAGCGGACCGGGTTCACGCCCCGGTGGTTGCGCGGCCCGCCCTGGGCGCCGAAGCCGTTCATGTCGGCGCCGTAGCCGAAGCCGAAGTAGTGGCGCTTGCTCCGCTGCGGCTTCAGCCGCCGCCACTCCTGGACGAAGCTCCGTGAGCTGCCCGCGTACGGGGTGATGAAGCCGCCGAGCGCGTAGATGCGCGGGTAGGCGTCCGGCGTGCTCCAGGAGTGGCTGGAGACGACGCCCGAGTAGCCCGCCGCCTCGAGCAGCGCGAGCACGCCGTTGCGGGCCGCGACGCTGAGGTGGTCCGGGTCGATGATCATCCGCTTCTCGATCATCCGCCGCACGAGGTGCTCGCCGAGCGGCGTGAGCCCGCGGGCGTTGCACTGCGGGCCCTCGGTGTAGACCGGGAGCAGCCCGGGCGGCAGCAGCGCCAGGAGCCCGTTGCCGATGAGGCTGTCGCGGGCGATGCCCGGCAGCGAGAACGGCGTGCGGTCGTGGACGTGCTCGTGGATCGTCCCGTCGGCGTGGACGTGGCCCGAGCACGGCTGCAGCTGCCAGAACTTGCCGGTCTCGAGCTTGTTGCCGGCGTTCACGACGACGCCGGTGATGCCCGCGTCCCCGGCGACGCCGCCGAAGGCGTTGTCGAACTTGTTGATGAGCTCCATGTCGCGGATGCCGAGCGCGTGGAACTCCTCGAGCTGGCGGTCGACGTCGTCGACGCCGCACTGGGGCACGTCGTTGTAGACGTTGCAGTTGAAGAGCTGGGAGACCTCGATCCCCAGCACGACCGCGAGCTTGCCCTCGTTGATGACCCGGCGGGCCTCGAACGGGCTCGTGACGATCCGGAACCAGCCCTTCCCCGGGCCGCCCCACTGCGCGTCGATGTAGTTCTCGAGCTGGCGGATGCGCCGGATCTGGAGCCGGACGCTGTCCATCTCGTTGCAGGAGTTCTGCTTGAACGGGTAGAGCTTGCAGAGCGCGGCGTTCTCGACCATGAGGTTCACGAAGATCCTCAGGCCGCCGCGCCAGGCGCGCTCGAGCCACTTGTAGTACGACTGCTCGTGGGTGAGCGAGGCGTGGTGGGGCCAGTCCTTGAAGGTCGGCCACCCCACCGGGTCGTGCATCCGCAGCGGGTTGCCGTAGGAGATGAAGTTCTCGAGGATCGCCGCGGCGCCGTTGGCGATCGCGTGGTCGACGCAGTCGACGAGCGCGTGCTCGACGCCCCAGCGGTGCCACGGCCGCCCGCAGTGCGCGCGCCCGCCGAGGAACTCGAAGGCCATCATGTGCATGTGCGCGTCCACCAGCCCGCGCACCTCCGCGTACGGGGTCTTGCCGCGCAGCGGCTCGCCCGTCGCGTTGACCTCGACCTCCGGGAACTCCGCGCAGCCGTCGGCGCGCTCGAACGTGAACTGGCCCGCGGCGCCGGGCTCGCCCGCGGCGAGGCGGAGCCGGCCGTCGGGGCCGGCCGCGAGCGCGCGCTTGCGCTCGGGCAGGTCGAGGCGGAAGGCGCCCGGCGCGCCGTCGACGCGCCAGTCGGCGTCCCAGCTCGCCTGTCGCTGGGAGACGACGCCCTGGTCGGTGCCGGCGAGGAAGTCACGCCGCTTGCCGTAGAGGAGGTAGCGGCCGAGCTCGGTCGCCTGGAGGCGGAACGGCGCGGCCTCCTCTGGCGTCGGCGCCGCGGCGCGGTAGCCGTCGCGCTCGTCGACGACGTAGCGGCCGAGCGCCTGCGAGCGCAGCACCCAGCAGCCGCCCGCGAGCGCGTACCGGTCCTCCGGCTGCTCACCCTGCTCCTGCGCCGGGGCGGCGGGCGCCCACGCGCCGAACGCGGCGGCGAGCGCGCACGCCGTCGCGGCGATCCTCCCTCTGCCCGTCATTGGCGCGATTGAACCACGCGCCGCGGCGGGGCCGCGCAGGTTTGGCCGCCGTCAGCCCTCGGGCGTCGCCCCGGCCTCGCGCCGGGCGAGCTCCATCTGCGCGAGCGCCTGCTCGTGCCCGGTGAACGGGGCGAGCGCTGCGTAGACGAGCTCCGGCAGGATCCGCGGCAGCTCGCGCGTGCGGCCGGCGGCGACCTCGTCGAAGACGATGCCCGCGAGCCCGCCGACGACGACCGTCGCCGTCGTGGCCGGCAGCTCGTCGCCGTGCGGGGCGGTGCGGCGCCCCTCCTCGAAGAAGGGCGAGAAGCGCTCGATGACCTCGAGGTAGCGCCCCGGCCCGTCGCGGCCGGACGCGATGACCTCGACGACGGCGACGCGCGCGAGGTCGGGGTACTCCGACAGCCAGTGGAGCAGCTCGCGCAGGCCCTCCCGGACGCGGTCCTCCCACCGGCCCGGCCGGGCGAAGCGCGCCTCGAGGTGCCCGACCAGCAGCGCGAGCACCGCCTCGTAGGCCTCGGCGAAGCACGCCGCCTTGCCCGGCCAGAACTCGTAGAAGGTCGGGCGCGAGACGTTCGCGCGGCCGATGACGTCGGCGACCGTCGTCGCCGCGTACCCCTTCTCGGCGACGGCCGCGAGCACGGCGCGCAGCATCCGCCCGCGCTGGGAGCGCTCGACGACGTCGCGCGGGAGGCCGTGCCGGCCGCTGGGAAGGCGCTCGAGGATCGGGTCGTCGAGCATCAGCTCGCCAGCTCCTCGCGCAGCGCGCGCGTCTCGCGCATCGCCTCCTCGTGACCGAGGTAGGGCGCGAGCGTCGTGTAGAGCAGGTCGGGGAGGAGCGCGGGCAGCCGCTCGGTCCGCCCGGCGACGATCTCGACGCGGACGAGCGCGAGCCCGCCGCCGACGACCGCCCGCCCGATGCGCGGCGGCAGGTCGCGTGCCGCGTACTCCTGGCCCTCGTCGGCGAAGGCGGCGACCATCCGCACGAGCTGCTGGTAGCGCTCGAGCGCGCCCGACCCGGCGGCGAGGCCCTCGATGAGCGCCATGCGGGCATGGGCGGGACGCTCGGCGCCGAAGGCGAGCATCGCCTCGATCGCGGCGCGCACCCGCGCCGGCCACGGCCCGGGCCGGCGGTAGGCGGCGAGCGCGTCGGCGATGAACTCGGCGGCGATCGCGTCGTAGGCGGCGAGGAAGCAGTCCTCCTTGTCGCGGAAGAGCGCGTAGAACGTCGCGCGCGAGACGCCCGCGCGGCGGACGACGTCGGCGACGGTGGTGGCGAGGTAGCCCTTCTCGGCGCAGGCGTAGGCCATCGCGTCGATGATCCGCTCACGCTGCGAGCGGGCGGGGAGTGTGCCTGCGCGCCCCACGGGCACAGCCTAGACGGCCCGCCCGCCGGTCCCGGGCGCGCGCGGCGCTAGGCTGCCGCGCCGTGCGCGTGCTCGTGACAGGCGCGGAGGGGTTCATCGGCCGCGCGCTCTGCGAGCGCTGGCACGCCGCCGGCGCGGAGGTGCGCGGCGTCGACCTCGCCGACGGCGACATCGCCGAGCCGGGCCCCTGGCAGGCCGCCGCCGAGGGCTGCGACGTCGTCGTCCACACCGCCGCGCTCGTCGGGATGCCGCGCGACGAGTCCCGCTTCTGGGCGGTGAACGTGCGCGGCACGCGGCTCGCGCTCGAGGCGGCCCGCGACGCGGGCGCCCGCCGCTTCGTCCACGTCTCCTCGGTCGTGACGTTCGGGCTCGACTTCCCCGACGGCGTCGACGAGCGGTACCCGGTCGCCTGCACCGGCGCCGCCTACACCGACACGAAGGTCGCGGCCGAGCAGGTCGTGCTCATGGCGCACGCCGCGGGCGAGGTCGAGGCGACGATCGTCCGGCCCGGCGACGTCTACGGCCCCGGCTCGCGCCCGTGGACGCGACTGCCGGTCGAGCTCATGCGCCGGCGGCGGTTCGTGCTGCCGGCGATGGGCCGCGGGATCCACTCCCCCGTCTACGTCGACGACCTCGTCGAGGGGATCGTGCGCGCGGCGGACGCCGACGCGGCCGCCGGGCGCGTCATCACGCTGAGCGGCGGCGTCGGCGTGGAGACGCGCGAGTTCTTCGGCCACTACGCGCGGATGCTCGGCCGCCGCGGCGTGCCGTGCGTGCCGACCGCCGTCGCGCTCGCCGGGGCGCACGCGCTCAACCTCGCCGCCCGGCTGCGCGGGGCCGACAACGAGGTGACGCCCCACGCCGTCCGCTACCTCGCCCTCCGGCGCGGGACGTACGGGATCGGGACGGCGCGGGCGCTGCTCGACTGGCAGCCGCGCGTGTCGCTCGCCGAGGGGATGGCGCGCTGCGAGGCGTGGCTGCGCGCCGAGGGGCTCGTCTAGCGCGCCCCGCCGGGCGGCCGCCGGCCGCCCCTTACCATGCGGGGATGGCGACCCTGGCCGCGTCGGACCAGACCCGCGGGCGGCTCCTGCTCGCCCAGCTCGCCGGGCCGCTGCGCCGCTACATCGCCACCGAGGCCGGCGGCGCCGGGCTCGCGCTCGGCGCGGCGCTCGTGGCGCTCGTGTGGGCGAACTCGCCCGCCTCGGACGCCTACGTCTCGCTCTGGGACACCGAGCTCGCGCTGCGCCTCGGCGACGAGGAGCTCGCGATGACGCTCCGCGAGTGGGTGAACGACGGCCTGATGGCGCTCTTCTTCTTCGTCGTCGGGCTCGAGGTCCGGCGCGAGCTGACGATGGGCGAGCTGCGCGGCCGGGAGCGGATCGTCGTCCCGCTCGCCGCGGCCGCCGGCGGGATGATCGTACCGGCGCTGCTCTACCTGGCGATCGCGCCCGCCGACGCCCACCACGGCTGGGGCATCGTGATCGGCACCGACACGGCCTTCCTGCTCGGCGCGCTCGCGATCGTCGGCCCCTCCTGCCCGACGCAGCTCCGCGTCTTCCTGCTGTCGCTCACGGTGTTCGACGACGTCGTCGCGATCGCGATCATCGGGGTCGTCTACACGGACGGCCTCGACCCGGTCGCGCTCGCGGTGGCGGGCGCCTGCCTCGCCGGGATCGCGTGCATCGCGCGGCTGGGGGCGTGGCGGACCGCGCTGTACGCGGGGCTCATCGTCGCGCTCTGGCTGGCGACGCTCGAGTCCGGGCTGCACGCGACGATCGCCGGGATGACGGCGGGGCTGCTCGTCGCCTCCCGCCCGCCGGGGCGGGAGGAGGTCGAGCACGCGAGCAGGCTGTTCGCCGCCTTCCGCCAGTCGCCGCTGCCGGAGACGGGGCGCTCCGCCGCCCGCGGCATCCAGCGCGCGGTGTCGGTGAACGAGCGCCTCCAGGCCCTGCTCCACCCGTGGGCGAGCTACGTCATCGTGCCGCTGTTCGCGCTCGCCAACGCGGGCGTCGACCTCCGCGGCGGGCTGCTCGGCGAGGCGCTCCGCTCGCCGCTGACGTGGGCGATCGTCGTCGGGCTGGTGGCGGGGAAGCTCGCCGGGATCGGCGCGGGCGCGCTCGGCTCGGTGCGCCTCGGCGCCGGCTCGCTGCCGCGCGGCGTCGGCGAGGGGCAGGTGCTCGGCGGCGCGGCGCTGTCGGGCATCGGCTTCACCGTCTCGCTGCTCATCGTCCACCTCGCCTTCGACGAGGCGCGCCGCGGCGACGAGGCGACCGTCGGCGTCCTCCTCGCCGCGCCCATGGCGGCGCTGCTGGGCTGGGTCGTCTTCCGGCTGGCGGCGGTGTTGCGCGGCGAGCGGACGGCGGGGCTGCCGCGCGTGCTCGACCCGCCCGTCGACCCGGCGCGCGACCACGTCCGGGGCCCCGCCGATGCGCCGCTCGAGCTCGTCGAGTACGCGGACTTCGCCTGCCCGTTCTGCGCCCGCGCGACCGGCGTGCTCGACGACCTGCGCCGCCGCTTCGGCGACGAGCTCCGCTACGTCTTCCGCCACCTCCCGCTCGCCGACGTCCACCCGCGCGCCGAGGCCGCCGCGATCGCGGCGGAGGCGGCGGGGGCGCAGGGGCGCTTCTGGGAGATGCACGACCTCCTCTTCGCCCGCCAGGACGAGCTCGAGGACGCCGACTTCGTCGCCCACGCGGCCGAGCTGGGCCTCGACGTCGAGCGCTTCCTCGCCGACCTCGCCGACGAGCGGCTCGCCCGCCGCGTCCAGGAAGACGTGGAGAGCGCCGAGGCGAGCGGCGCGCACGCGACGCCGACGTTCTTCGTCGGCGGGCTCCGCCACCTCGGGCCGTGGGATGCGGAGACGCTCGCCGCCGCGCTGGAGGCGAGCCGCGGGCGGGCGGCCGCGACCGACCCGGTGTCGTGACGGAGCGGGCGGCGGCGACGCGCTCGCGGCCGGCGGCCGGGCCTGAGCGCGCGCCGGGGAAGGCGCGCGGGTGGGGCGGTCGGAAAGGAACCGGCCGCTTGCGGGCGCCGTCGCGGCGGGCGTAGCGTCGCCCTGACCGGCGACCTCACGACCCGAAGGAGGCCTCATGTCCAGGACAGAGGTCGAGCGGGAGATGACCGAGATGCTCGGGCTCGTCCCGTCGTTCTTCGCCCCCGTCCCCGACTACCTGGTGGAGAGCGAGTGGGAGAGCTTCAAGAACCTCCAGCTCTCGGACCAGACGGCGATCCCGAACAAGTACAAGGAGCTCATCGGGCTCGGCGTGTCGGGCGCGACCCGCTGCCGCTATTGCGCGTACTTCCACCGCGAGGCGGCGAAGCTCTTCGGCGCCACGGAGGAGGAGATCGTCGAGGCGTCGCTCATCGCGAAGAACACGATGGCGTGGAGCACCTACCTCAACGCCATGCAGTTCGACTACGACGAGTTCGTCGAGGAGTTCGACCGCATCGCCGCGCACGTGCGGTCGCAGATGGAGACGGTCACCTCGTCGGAGATGAGCTCGTCGGAGACGCTCACGCAGTGACGTGGCGGTCCGGGCGGGCGCCCCGGACGGGCGCCCGCTCAGCCCGCGCGGGCGCGCTCGAGCGCGCGGTCGAAGTCGTCGAGCACGCGCCGCAGCGTCTCGCGCGCCTCGCGCGTCGCCCCCGCCGCGTCGGTCTCCATGAGGCTGAGCGACATGCGGGCGCCGGCGAGCACCGCCGACAGCTCGTGCGCGGTGAGCGTGGCCGAGTACACGCCCGTCCGGACCTGCTCGACCTTCATGGACCGACGGTAGCGCGCTCGGACGCGGCGAGCACGGCGACGATCCGCTCCCGGAGCTGCTCGTAGGAGGCGTCGAACGCCGCGACCCCTTCGCGCTCCAGCTCCTGCGCGAGGGCGGCGAGGTCGGCGCCGTCGGCCGCGGCGGCGTCGAGCACCCTCCGGGCGCGCTCGGCGTCGCCCATCGGGGGCCCGACCGTGCCGTGGTCGGCGAACGCGCGCAGCGTGCGCTCGGGCATGGTGTTGATGACGCCCGGCGCGATCAGCCGCTCGACGTAGCGGACGTCGGAGTAGGCGGGGTCCTTCGTGGCGGTGCTCGCCCACAGCAGGCGCTGCGCCTCGGCGCCCGCCGCCCGCAGCTGCTCCCAGCGCTCGCCGGCGAAGCGGGCGCGCTGGAGCTCGTAGGCGAGCTCGGCGTTGGCGATCGCCACCTCGCCGCGCGCGGGCGATGAGGGCGGCAGGACGGCGTCGGCCTTCGCGTCGACGCGCGAGACGAAGAAGGACGCCACCGACGCGATCCCGGCGAGCGGCCGCCCGGCCGCCAGCCGCCGCTCGAGCCCGCGGAGGTAGGCCTCGATGATCGCGTCGTAGCGCTCGAGCGAGAAGAGCAGCGTGACGTTGACGGTGACGCCGCATGCGACGAGCTCCTCGGTGGCGCCGACGCCCGCCGCCGTCGCGGGGACCTTGATGAGGACGTTCGGCCGCGACAGCCGCCGCCACAGGTCGAGCGCCTGCTCGACCATCCCGGCGGCGTTGTCGGCGAGGTCGGGCGTCGTCTGGAAGGAGACGAAGCCGTCCCGGCCGCCGCTTGCGGTGTGGACGGGCGCAAGCAGCGCCGCCGCGCGGCGAACGTCCCCGAGCGCGACGGCGAAGAAGAGCTCGCGCGTCCCCGTCGCGCCCGCGGCGGCGTGGCGGCGGAGCTCGGGGGCGTAGCCGTCGTCCTCGGCGAGCGCGCGGGCGAAGATCGTCGGGTTCGAGGTGGCGCCGGTGACGCCGTCCTCGCGGACGAGCGCGGCGAAGCGGCCGCTGTCGAGGAGGCGGCGCGAGAGCGTGTCGAGCCAGATCGAGACGCCCGCCTGGCGGAGGGCGTAGATGCGGGGGTGCACGGCGTTCCTTTCGGTCAGCTCGCCGCCGTCGCGGGGACGAGGGCGTCGAGCGGGGTGCCGGGGTCGGCGAGCGCGGCGCGGTCGACGACCGCCCGCGAGCGGATGAGCGCCTGGACGTGCTGGTTGACATCCCAGACGTTGACGTTCATGCCCGCGACGACGCGGTCGTCGCGCAGCCAGAAGGCGACGAACTCGCGGCGCTCGAGGTCGCCGCGGACGACCAGCTCGTCGTCCGCGCCGGCGAGGCCCGAGTACTCCATCCCGACGTCGTACTGGTCGGAGTAGAAGTACGGGATGCGGTCGTAGACGACGGGCCGGCCGAGCATCGCCTGTGCCGCGGCGGGCCCCTGGTGGAGCGCGTTCGCCCAGTGCTCGACCCGGAGGTGGCGGCCGTAGAAGGGGTGCCACGCGCTCGCGACGTCCCCGGCGGCGTAGACGGCCGGGGCCGTCGTGCCGAGCCGCTCGTCGCAGACGACGCCGTCCTCGACGGCGAGCCCGGCGGCCTCCGCCAGCTCGGTGCGCGGCGCGACGCCGATGCCGACGACGGCGAGGTCGCAGGGCAGGAGACGGCCGTCGGTGGTGCGGACGGCGCTGACGCGCCCGTCGCCCTCGAAGGCCCCGACGCCGGTCTGCGGGAGGTACTCGACGCCGTGCTCGCGGTGGAGGTCGCGGTAGACGGCCCCGATCCGCTCGCCGAGGACGTGCTCGAGCGGCACCTTCGCCCGGTCGATGACGGTCACCTCGGCGCCGAGCGTCCGCGCCGACGCGGCGACCTCCGAGCCGATCCACCCGGCGCCCACGACGACGACGCGGGCGCCGGGACGGAGCTGCTCGCGAAGCGCGTCCGCGTCGGCGAGCGTCCGCAGCCGGCGGACGCCGTCGAGGTCGGCGCCCGGGACCGGCAGGCGGCGCGGCTCCGCCCCGGTCGCGAGCAGGAGGCGGTCGTAGGCGAGCTCGCGCCCGCCGGCAAGCGTGACGCGGAAGCGGCCGGGGTCGATCGCGGTCGCGGCCGTGCCGGTGACGAGCTCGATGTCGCGCTCGTCGTAGAAGGACGCATCGTGGACGAAGGCGGTCTCGCGCGCGGCCTCGCCGCGGAGGACCTCCTTGCTCAGCGGCGGGCGCTCGTAGGGTCGCTCGGGCTCGGCGGCGATCATGACGATCTGCCCGTCGAAGCCCTCCTCGCGCAGCGTCTCGGCCGCCTTCGCCCCGGCGAGGCCGGCGCCGACGATCACGTGGGTCTGCTGGTGCGGGCTCATGCCTCGCTCCTCTTCGTCAGGGTCAGGAACTCCTCGCGCGTGCGCGGGTCGTCGCGGACGAGGCCGCGCAGCGCGGAGGTCACGGTCTTGGCGCCGAACTTCTGCACGCCGCGCAGCGACATGCAGAGGTGCTCGGCCTCGAGCAGGACGCCGACGCCCTTCGGCTCCAGCTCCGCCTCCAGCCAGTCGGCGATCTGGACGGTCAGCCGCTCCTGGACCTGGAGGCCGCGCGCGAAGTACTCGACGACGCGGGCGAACTTCGACAGGCCGAGGATCCGCTCGCCCGGGAGGTAGGCGATATGGGCGACGCCGTGGAACGGAAGCAGGTGGTGCTCGCAGAGCGAGTGGAACGGGATCGCGCGGACGACGACGAGCTCGTCGTAGCCCTCGGCGGGAAAGGTCGTGGCGCGGAACGGCGCGGGGGTGAGGAGCTCGGCGTAGGCGGTCGCCATGCGGCGCGGGGTGTCGCGGACGCCGGGGGCGTCGAGGTCGGCGCCGAGGGCACGGAGGAGGTCGGTCGCGGCGCCCTCGGCGGCGTCGAGGTCGATCGCGGGCTGCGGCTGCTCGTCGGGCGTGACGAGGTGCACGGGCCGGGCGTCGGCGGTCTCGCTCATGTCCTGTTGGCGTCGGCCGGGCGCGGGGTTCTTACGCCGACGTATGAGCTGGGCGGCTCGCGACGCAAACAGGGCACCATGCGACCGATCCGACTCACGGCATCCGACCGGGCCGAGGAGCCCGTCGTCGCCTGGCGGGCTCGGCGCCTGCGGCAGGCCGGCTTCAGCGAGGAGCTCGCCGAGGCCGTCGCCCACGACTGCGGCTACGACGTGCACGCGCTGCTCGAGCTCGTCGACCGCGGCTGCCCGGCGCCGCTCGCCGTGCGCATCCTCGCCCCGCTCGACGGGCCGCGGCCGTGCTGACCCCCTCCCCCAGCGCCCGCGGAGCCGCTACCGTCGGCGGGAGGATGCCGCGCGTGCCCGCCGCCACCGAGGGCTCTCGCCTCGACGCCGAGTCGCAGGCGTGGCTGGACCGGCTCGATCCCGCCAGCCCGGAGCGCCACGCGGCGATCGGGTCGCTGCACGGGCTGCTGCTCAAGGCGGCGCGGTTCGAGATCACGCGGCGGAGCGCGACCCACCCCCACCTGCGCGGCGACGACCTCGACGACCTCGCCCACCAGAGCGCCGACGACGCGCTCGTCGCGGTGCTGGCGAAGCTCGGGGAGTTCCGCGGCGACAGCCGGTTCACGACGTGGGCGTACAAGTTCGCGCTGTACGAGGCGGCGGTGAAGGTGCGCCGGCGCGCGTGGCAGGGGCGCGAGGTGCCGCTGGAGCCGGAGGGCTGGGGCGGGTTCGCGTCAGGCGAGGCGTCGCCGGGCGGCCGGGCGGAGACGGGCGAGCTGATGGCGGCGCTGCGCGAGGCGATCGCGGGCGAGCTCACCCCCCACCAGCGCGAGGTGCTGCTGGCGGTCGCGGTGAACGACGTCCCGATCGACGTGCTCGCCGAGCGGCTGAACACCACGCGCGGGGCGCTCTACAAGACGATCCACGACGCCCGCCGCAAGCTCCGCGCGGCGCTCGCCGCGCGCGGGCTGGAGCCCGGCGGGGCCGACGAGGCGAGACGATGACCGCAGCGCGAGACCCCCAGCACGACCGCCTCCTGGCACGGCTGCTCGGCCCGGCCGAGCCGGAGCTCACGTGCGAGCAGTGCTTCGACCTGCTCGACCGCTACGTCGACCTCGAGGTCGCCGGCAAGCCGGCCGACGAGCTGGTGCCGGGCATGCGCGCGCACCTGGAGGGGTGCCCGGCGTGCCAGGAGGACCACGAGAGCCTGCGCGACTTCGTCATGCGTGAGGGGAAGGCGGAGGCGCGCTAGGGGGCCCCGCGCCGGCGCGCCCCGCAGCGCCGGCGCGGGTGCGTCCCCTGACCGACGCGCCTCCCCTCGCCGCGGCGCGCGCGATCCCGCGGGTAGCAACCGGACATGCAGGTCATCTCCACGGACAGTCCCGCCGACGATCTCGCCGCCTTCCTGACCTCGTTCACCGAGGGGCTCGCCTTCGGCGACGACGACCTGGCCGCCGTCGTCGCCCGTCACTACCCGGAGGGCTTCGAGCAGTACAGCGACGGGAGGCGCTTCGACCGGGACGACCTCGCCGCCCACGCCGCTCCGCTGCGGAAGAACCTCGTGAGCTGGCGCGTCGACGTGCAGGAAGCGCTCGTCTCGGGCCGCCGCCTTGCGGCCCGCTACACGATGCACAGCACGATGCGGAAGGGCCGCGAGCTGGAGATCGAGGTCTACATGTTCGGCGAGCTCGACGGCGAAGGGCGCTTTCGGCGGATCGACCAGCTCACGCGCACGGTGGCGGAGCAGAACACACCGGCCGGCGCGTAACGGCGGCCGCTCCGCAGCGCCGATAAGAGCGTGCCTCACCGTCCGGCGGAGTCCGTTACCCGCCCTATGTTGAGGCCCTCATGCTGCTCGGCTACCTGGATGAGTCGTACGAGCGTGGTCAGACGTACTGGTTGTGTGTCGGCCTCATTCCTGCAGAGAACGTCGCCCACCTGGTGCAGGAGGTCGAGGCGGTAGCGCATGCGCTCGAAGCGTTTGGCTTGGAGAGAGACGTTGAACTCCACGGCAGGGAGCTCTTCCACGCTATGAAGAGGTTCTCTGCTCTCAAGGGGCCTGACGGGATCCAGCCCCGAGTTGCTGTCTTCCGAGGCGTCTTCCGCGCTCTCGTGCGCGCCCGGGCCCGGATCCTGCTCCGCGGTGTCGAGTGGAACGACGGTGAGGAAGAGCGAGCGCTGGACCGGCATCGAATGGCAGCGATCCAGCATCTCATCCCCACACTTCAAGAGACACTCGAAGCGCTGGACGAGCACTGCGTGTTGATCGCAGACGAAGAAGAGACCACGCGGCAGGACGTCCTGCGCGCAGTCCGCAAGCACAAGTCAAAGGTCGCTGCAGACGGTCGGGAGCAGCGGATCCTCGACAACGTCCTCTTCGTCGAGAGCCGCGACAGCCGGGGCGTACAGGCGCTCGACCTCGTCGCCTTCTTCTACCGGCGATTCGGGAGCGGCGCCGACAAGACCAAGCCGCAGGTGCGTCGGGAGATGGAGAAATGGTGGGAGATCCTCAGGCCAGCGGTACTCGCTCCCGCCAAGCACGCGAGTCCATGATCCCCAAACGCACGTCGAGCCGCTTGCGCGGCTCGATGGCTGGGCGATGCGTCTCTCTGGACGCAATCGCGTTATTACCGTAGCAAGGCATCGGCACGCCGGCAACGACCTTGAGACCGGTCGTGGGCCTCGCATGGGCGCTGTGAGTGGAGACGGTGGGAATCGAACCCACGTCCGCGGGCGCGTGAAGGGCAGCGTCTACGAGCGTAGCCGGCGCTCTCGGTCTCGCCCCTCGTTCGCCGCGCCGGCGGGGTTCCGAGGGGCCAGCCCTGTTTGTGTGTCCCCTCCGCTACCAGGGCGCTTGCGGTGGGCGAGCCCGTTCTCTGATGCCGGCGATCCGCCCCACGGGCCGAAGGCGGGCCGACAGCTCGCTAGCTAGGTCTGATCAAGCAGCGAGCGCGAACTCGTGAGAATCCGCACTTATTGGTTTTCCCGGGTGTTTAACGAGGCCGCCCGGGACCTCGACTCGCAACTGCCCCCACGGAACGTCCACGTCGAAGCCTGTCGTCCCCGTGTGAGCACCCCCGATTCTAGTCCGCCGGGCGACGGCCGCCCGCGCTTTCTCGACGAACGTCCATCGCTGCACCCCATAGGGGCCACTGCTGGACGTTCTCGCCCCGCCCCGGACGTTCGCCGACGCCGGTGCCACACTGACGGCATGAGCTGGCCGCCGACGACGCCGCCATCGACGCCCGGGCCCGTCGAGCGGTACCCGCCCTACCCGCAGGAGTGGGCGCCGCAGCCCGCGCCGCCGCCCGAGCCCGCGCCCGACCGCAACACCTGGCTCAAGCGCCTGTTCGGCCCGCTCGCCGCCGCCGCGCTCGTCCTCGCGAAGTTCGGGGCCAAGCTCAAGGGCGCCCTCCTCCTGCTGCCGAAGCTCAAGATCTTCACCACCTCGGCGTCGATGCTCGTCTCCGTCGCCGCCTACGCCCTCATATGGGGCTGGCGGTTCGCGGTCGGCTTCGTGCTGCTGCTCCTCGTCCACGAGATGGGCCACGTCCTCCAGCTCCGCCGCGAGGGGATCAAGGCGAGCGCCCCGATGTTCATCCCCTTCCTCGGCGCGCTCGTCGCCATGAAGGAGCTCCCGCGCGACGCCGCCGCCGAGGCGCGCGTCGGCCTCGCCGGGCCGGTGCTCGGCGCGCTCGGCTGCCTCGTCCCGGTCGCGATCTGGCAGGCGACCGGGAGCGAGCTCTTCCAGGCGCTCGCCTTCGTCGGCTTCTTCCTCAACCTCTTCAACCTCCTCCCCGTCCTCCCGCTCGACGGGGGCCGCGCGATGGCCGCGCTCACGCCGGCGATGTGGCTCGTCGGCTATGCCGGGCTCGTCGTCCTCACGTTCCTGTGGCCGAACCCGGTGATGCTGCTCGTGCTCGTCTTCGGCGGCCTGGAGACCTGGCGGCGCTGGAAGGCGCGCCGCACGCCAGAGGCGCAGCGCTTCCACGAGGTGCCGCGCCGGACGCGCCTCGCCGTCGCCGCCGTCTACCTCGGCCTCGCGGCGCTGCTCGCGCTCGGCATGGACGCGACCTTCCTCGAGCGCGACCTCGACGACGTCTGAGCCGCCGGGGCGGGCGGGGGTCAGGCGGCGACTACCACTCCCCCCGCAGCGCGCGCTCGATCTCGCGCTTCTGCTCCTTGCGCTTGAGGTCCTCGCGCTTGTCGCGGACGTCCTTGCCGCGCGCGAGCGCGAGCTCGACCTTCGCGTGCGGGCCCTTGAAGTACACCCGCGTCGGGACGAGCGTCAGCCCCTTCTCCTGCGTCTTGCCGATGAGGCGCTCGATCTCGCGCTTGTGCATGAGCAGCTTGCGCGGGCGCTCGGGCTCGTGGTTGTCACGCGCCGCCGGCCCATAGGGGGCGATGTGCATGTTGTGGAGCCAGACCTCGCCGTCGCGGACGGTCGCGTAGGCGTCCTTGAGCTGGACCCGCCCCTCGCGCAGCGACTTCACCTCGCTGCCGCGCAGCACGATCCCGCACTCGAACTTCTCGAGCAGGTGGTAGCGGTAGGTCGCCTGCCGGTTCGTCGCGACGTCGCCGGGCGCCGCCTTGCGCTTGCCCTTCTTCGCCATGCGGCGACGGAGGCTAGCCGGTGCCGTTCAGGCGACGTGGCGCTGCGGGATCGGCCGGCGCGACTCGGCCACCTTGCGGACGCGCTCGAGCGCCCGCCGCAGCAGCCGCGAGACGTGCATCTGGGAGATGCCGATCCGCTCGGCGATCTGCGTCTGCGTGAGGTCCTCGACGAAGCGCAGGCGGAGGATCTCGCGCTCGCGGGCGGGCAGCACCCGGATCGCCGGCAGCACGCTCGCGAACTCGACGACCCGCCCGTAGGCGTCGTCCTCGGCGCCGAGCGCGTCGCCGCGCGTCGCGCCCTCGTCGTCCTCGGTTCCGGCCGGGGCGTCGAGCGAGACGGCGGTCGAGGCGGTGGCGGCGTCGAGCGTCTCCAGCACGTCCTCGACCGACACGTCGAGATGGTCGGCGAGCTCCTGCGCGCTCGGGGAGCGGCCGAGCGCGCCGGAGAGCTCCTCGATCGCCGAGCGCACCTCCATGACGCGCTCCTGCATCCCGCGCGGGACGTGCGCCGCCCAGCCGGTGTCGCGGCAGTAGCGCTTGATCTCGCCGAGGATCGTCGGGACGGCGAAGCGCATGAAGGGCAGCCCGCGCTTGGGCTCGAAGCGGTCGATCGCCTTCACGAGGCCGATCGAACCGGCCTGGACGAGGTCGTCCAGCGGCTCGGAGCCGCGCGCGTAGCGGCCCGCCAGCCGCCGCACGACCGGGAGCATCCGCTCGGCCAGCTCGTCCCGTGCGGCGAGGTCGCCGTCCTCGTGGTAGCGCCTCAGGAGCGCCTGTTCGTGAAGTTCCCGCCTGCCCACTTGTCAGTGGGCTTACCCACATTCCCCGGGGAAAAACCACATGCCTGCGCGGGTGAGGAACGGACCCCACGGCCCGGCGCGCCCGCTCGCGGCCGCCCGCGCCAGCCTCAGCGCCGCCGCCGCGACCGCGGTCGCTGCTTGCGCGCGGGAGAGCGCCGCGACTGGGACCGCTCCCTCCGCGCCGGAGCCTCGGGCTCCTCGGCGGGCGCCAGGTCCACCCGCCCGCGCGGGGGATCGACGCGCTCCACGCGCACCCTGATCGGGTCGCCGAGGCGCAGCACGCTCCCCGGTCGCGAGCCCACGAGCGCGGTCTCCTCCTCGTTGAGCGACCACCACTCGCCGCGCAAGCGCCGCACCGGCAGGAAGCCCTCGAAGCCGTCCTCGCCGAAGCGGACGAACGCCCCGGCGCCGACCACGCCGACGACCTCTCCCTCGAACTCCACGTCCTCCCAGCCGGCCTCGAACAGCCGCCGCTCGAGCAGGAAGCAGCGGCAGATGTCGTCGGCGTCGTACTCGACCTTCATCGCGTCGCGCTCGCGGTCCGAGCACCACGCCGCCGCGTCGGCGAGGTCGCCGGGGTGCGGGGCGGCGTCGTCGATCCCCAGCCCGGCGAGCAGCGCCCGGTGGGCGACGATGTCGGGGTAGCGGCGGATCGGCGAGGTGAAGTGGCAGTAGCGCGGGCTCGCCAGCCCCGAGTGGCCGATGTTGCGCGGCGAGTACACCGCCTGCTTGAGCGAGCGGAGCACGAGCGAGGTGAGCGCCTCGCGGCCGCGCCCGCTGCGGCGCACCCAGCGGCTCACCGAGTAGCTGATCTCCGCGGCGAGGTCGGCCGCCTGCTGCGGGCTCATGTGCCGCGGGAGCGGCGGCGTGGGGACGTCGAGGCTCGCGAGCTTGTCGGCGAGCGCGACGATCGCCTGCGGGTCCGGCCGCTCGTGGACGCGGTAGAGCGTCGGCAGGCGGCGCCGGCTGAGGAAGGTCGCCACCTGCTCGTTGGCGAGGATCATGAGCTCCTCGACGAGGTGGTCGGCCTCGGTCTGCTCGTCGTGGACGATCCCGCAGACGTTGCCCTGCTCGTCGAAGAGGAACGACGGCTCCAGCGACTCGATCCGCAGCGTCCGCCGCCGCTCGCGCCGCTCGCGCAGCGCGGCCGCGACGGCGCGCGCCGCCTCGAGCGGCTCCGCCCACGGCTCCTCGGCGCGCTCGGCGCCCTCGAAGATGCGGTCGACCTGCGTGTAGGTGAGGCGCGCGTCGCTGCGGACGATCGAGCGGTGGAACGCGACCGAGGCGACGTCGGTGCCGTCCATCTCCATCTCCACCGTCACGGCGAGCCGGTCCTGCCCCGGGCGGAGGCTGCAGGCGTCGCTGGACAGCACCTCGGGCAGCATCGGCTCGACCGCGCCGGGGACGTAGACGCTGTTCGCGCGGCGGAAGGCCTCGCGCTCGAGCGCCGACCCCGGCCGCACGTAGGCCGTCACGTCGGCGATGTGGACCCAGACGCGGATGCGGTCGCCCTCGCGCCGCGCCGAGATCGCGTCGTCGTGGTCCTTCGCGTCGGTCGGGTCGATCGTGAACGTCGGCAGGTCCGTGAGGTCGACGCGTTCGCCCTCCCACGGCGGCCGCCGCGCCACCTCGGCCGCCTCCCGCTCGACCCGGCGCGGGAAGGCGCGGTGGTAGCCGTTGTCGTACAGCAGCCCCTCGAGCACGTCGCGGGCGACGTCGGGCCGGCCGATCCGCCGCAGCACGCGCGGCCCGCGCTTGCTCGGGCCGACGAGCACGAGCTCGCCGACCGCGCCGGCGCGCCCGTCGAGCGTGATCCGCCGGCCGCGGCGATCGAACAGCGGCTGCGCGACCAGGAAGCGGCCGCGCTTCTCGAGCACGGCCACGACCGGCTCGTCGAGCCGGCGGCTCATCGCAGCTTGCCGCGCAGCGTCTCGAGCGCGACCGCCATCGCCTCGTCGCGGCGGGTGCGGGGCAGGTCGCGGGCGCGCACCTGGGGCCGGATGCCGCTGTCGGTCAGGTTGTCGCCCTTGGGGAGGAAGTACTGGCCGACGGTGAGGTCGAGCGCGCCGCCGTTGTCGAGCGGCTCGACCTCCTGGAAGACGCCCTTGCCGAACGTCGGGGTGCCGACGACCGTCGCGCGGCGGTGGTCGCGCAGCGCGCCGGCGACGATCTCGGCCGCGCTCGCGGTGCCGCGGTTGACGAGCACGACCATCGGCACGTCCTCGTCGATCGCGTCGCCGCGCGCCTCGAAGACCCGCCGCGGCCGGCTGCGCCCGTCGGTGCTGACGATGACGCCCTCGTCGATGAAGACGCTCGCGACCAGCACACCCTCCTGGAGCAGCCCTCCGCCGTTGTCGCGCAGGTCGAGGACGATCCCCTTCGCGCCGCGGCGCAACAGCCGCTCCACCTCCTCGCGGACCTGCGCGTGGGCGCCGCTGCTGAAGCTCGACAGCGCCACGACGCCCACCGGCTCGCCGCCGACGCGCCGCAGCCGGGCGTCGGTGAGCGGGACGGCGATCCGCTCGCGCCGTACCGTCAGCGTCCGCTGCCGGCCCGTGTCGGGCCGCAGGACGGTGAGGCGGACGGTCGTGCCCGCCTCCCCCTTGATGCGGGCGGTCGCGACGTCCACCGGGACGCCGCGCAGCGGCCGCCCGTCGACGCGGACGATGACGTCGTCGGGGCGGATGCCGGCGCGCTCGGCGGGGCTGTCGTCGAACACCGACACGACGAGCAGCCCCTCGTCGCTCTCGTCGACGGTCATCCCGACGCCCTCGAACTCGCCGTCGAGCGACTCCTGCAGCGCCGCCGTCTCCTCGGGGGTGAAGTAGTGGGAATAGCGGTCGCCGAGCGATTCGACGATGCCCTTGAGCGACGCCTCCTCCAGGTCGTCGAGGTCGACCTCCCGGTAGAAGTTCTGCTCGATCGTCTCGATCAGCTCGGCGCGCGTCGCCTCGTAGTCGTCGACGAAGACCTCGCGCAGCGGCTCGGGCAGCCGCTCGGGATGGCCGCCGAGCCACAGCCCGGCCAGCAGCGCGAGCAGCGCGCAGAGGAGCGTGAGAGAGATGGTGCGTGCCGCGCGCATCGAGGCGAAACCGAAGGGTAGCCGGGTGCCCGCCCGCGCCTGACGCGCTCAGACCCGCAGGAAGCGGCGGAGCGTGACGCCGCTGCCGATCGCCGACACGGCGACGCAGGAGAAGAGCAGGACGATCACGAGCAGCGGGAAGGAGATCGTGTCCGGGGCCGCCAGCAGCGCGAAGCGGTCCTCGAGCGGGTCGACGAACGTCTCCTTCGCCATCCACAGCAGCAGCACCGCGAGCAGGCCGCCGAGGAAGCCGACGATGACGCCCTCGAAGACGAACGGCCAGCGGATGAACCAGTTCGTCGCGCCGACGAGCCGCATGACCTCGATCTCGCGCCGCCGGGCGAAGATCGACAGCCGGATGGTGTTCGCGATGAGGGCGACCGAGGCGAGCACGAGCAGCGCCGCGATGCCGGCGGTGAGCGCCTTCACCAGCCCGGTCGCCTGGAGGATCTTCTCCGTGTCGTCCTCGCGGTTGCGGACCTCGTCGACGGCCGGGTGCCGGCGCCGCTCGATGTCGGCGACGATCTGGCTCACCCCGTCGGGGTCCTGCGGCGTGATCCGGAAGGAGTCCGGCAGCGGGTTGCGGCCGAGCAGCTCGTACGCCTCGGGGTTGCGCTTGCGCTCGCGCGCGAGCGCCTGCTCCTTCGAGATGAACTGGACGCGCTCCACGTTCGGGATCTGCTCGAGCATCGTCCGCAGCGAGCGCGGGTCCTCGCCGTCCTTGACGAAGACGTCGACGACGATGCGGTTGCGGACCTCGTTCGCCGTCCCGGTCGTCGCCTGGACGATCGGGATGAAGACGCCGAGCACGAGCGCGGTGAGCAGGATGGTGAGCATCGCGGCCAGGCTCGGGGCCGCGTTGCGCGACAGCGCGCGGAGCGCCTCCTTGAGGAAGAAGCCGAACCGCATGAGCCGCTAGTTGGGGTGTCCCTCGGGTCCGATCCCCATCTCGCCGCGCAACCGTACGGCGAACTCGGTCGTGGACTCGTCCGGGCGGTAGAGGCCCGAGACCTGGTCGCGGATCACCCGCCCCTCCTGGAGCTCGACGACGCGCCGGCGCATCTTGTCGACCATCTCGCGGTCGTGCGTGGCGACGATGACCGTCGAGCCGGTGCGGTTGATCCGGTAGATGAGCTGCATGATCCCGATCGAGGTCTCGGGGTCGAGGTTGCCGGTCGGCTCGTCGCAGAGCAGCAGCGGCGGGTGGTTGACGAAGGCGCGCGCGATCGAGACGCGCTGCTGCTCGCCGCCGGAGAGCTCGTCCGGGTAGTTGTGGAGCTTCGTCGAGAGCCCGACGAGGCGGAGGATGTCGGGCACCTTGCGCCGGATCGACTGCCGGCTCTCGCCGATGACCTCGAGCGAGTAGGCGACGTTCTGGTAGACGGTCCGGTTCGGGAGGAGCTTGAAGTCCTGGAAGACGACGCCGATGTTGCGGCGCAGGAACGGGACCTTCTTGCGCGGGATGGCGGCGAGGTCGCGGCCGGCGATGCGGATGCGCCCCTCGGTCGGCTCGATCTCCTTGAGCAGCAGGCGCATGAAGGTCGACTTGCCGCAGCCGGTCTCGCCGACGAGGAAGACGAACTCGCCGCGGTTGACGCGCAGCGAGACGCGGTCGAGCGCGACCGCGCCACCCGGGTAGACCTTCGTGACGTTGTCGAACTCGACGACCGGGACGTCGGGCTTGGCGCCCCGGTCACGCCGCGCGCGCGCCGGGGACGAGTGGGTGCGCGTCGCCATGCGGGACTCGTTGTAGCAGGGTCGCCCGCGCGCTCGCGGGCGCTGCAATGCAGCCTGCAGCGCCGAGAACGTCCAGGACTGGCCCCTATAGGGGCTGCTCCTGGACGTTCTTCGGCGCCGGGTACGAAGAACGTCCACCAGTGGTCCCTATAGGGGCCACCCATGGACGTTCTCGCTACGGGCGGACGCGGTAGCGCAGGTAGAGCGACCCCTCGTCGTCGGCGTAGGCCCAGGCGAGGTCGAGCTCGGCGGGCTGATCGAGCGGCGCGCCGGCGACCGCGGTGAGCGCGTCCGCGCCGCCGACGAGCTTCGGGGCGAGCGTGAGGAAGAGCTCGTCGACCAGCCCCTCGGCGAGCAGGTCGGCGTTCAGCGTCGGCCCGCCCTCGCAGAGGATCGAGCGGATGCCGTGCTCCTCGCGCAGGCGCCGCAGCAGCGGGGCGAGGCGGAGCCGGCCGCCGGCGGCCTCCCCGCGCAGGTAGGTGACGTCCGCCGCGGCGCCTGGCACCTCCCCCACGGCGGCGGTCAGGACGATGACGCGCTGGCCCTCGGCGGCGAGCAGCGGCAGGTCCGCCGTGAGCGAGAGGCTCGCGCTGACGACGATCGCGACGGGGTCGGAGGCGAGCCCGGCGCGCCGCCGCTCGGCGCGGCGCTCGTGGTCGCGGATGAGGCGGCCGTAGCGCTCGGCGCGGACCGTGCCGGCGCCGGCCATCACGGCGTCGGTGCGGGTGCGCAGCGCCCGGAACAGCGCACGGTCGGCCTCCCCTCCGATGCCGCCGGAGCGGCCGTCGATGACGACCTTCCCGTCGGCCGTGGAGGCCATGTTGAGGGCCAGGTAGGGCCGCTCAGGCGGCGCGTGCGCGCCGAAGTCGAGCTCGCGCGCGATCGCCCCCGGCGTCGTCCGGCCGCCCGGCGGGAGGATGCGCGTCAGCTCGACGGTCACGGCGGGCGAAGCCTAGAGCGTCCACCAGTCCCTGCACCGCGGCCACGAGCCTCACTGAGGTCATCCAGACCTTCACTGCGCGACCACGGTACGCCCGATCGGCCGCGCCCGCCAGGGGGAACCGCCCGCAGTTGGCGCGGGCGAATCACGCGGCGGCCGCTCAGCCGCCGATCGCGACCATGCGCTCGATCGGCACCCGCGCCCGCTCGGCGATCTCCCGCGGGACGCGGACCACGTACTCGTCGCCTTCCGAGCGCAGCGCGTCGCGGACCTTCGGCAGCGTGATGAGCTTCATGTACGCGCAGACCGCCGCCCGGTTGGCGGGGATGAAGCGCTTGCTCGGGTTCTCGGCCTCGAGCGGGTGGAGCATCCCCGTCTCGGTCGCGACGATGAACGTGCTCGCCTCCGACTCGCGCGCGAACTTCAGCATCCCGCCCGTCGAGAGCATGTGGGTGTGCTCGGGGTCGACGTCGCCGGAGGCGACGTACTCCATGACCTGCGTCGTGCAGCCGCACTCCGGGTGGATGAGGAACTCCGCGTCGGGGTTCTCGTCGCGGACGCGCGTGATGTCGGCCGGGCGGATACCCGCGTGCACGTGGCACTCGCCGTCCCACACGTGCATCGGCTTGCCGGTCTCGCGCTCGACGTAGGCGCCGAGCCACATGTCCGGGCCGAAGAGGATCTCGACGTCCTCGCCGTGCTCGCGGCGGACGTGCTCGACCACCTGCACCGCGTTCGAGGAGGTGCAGCAGTAGTCGGTCTCGGCCTTCACCTCCGCCGAGGTGTTCACGTACATGACGACGATCGCGCCGGGGTGCTCGGCCTTCCAGGCGCGAAGCTGCTCGGCGTCGATCGTGTCGGCGAGCGAGCAGCCGGCCTGCATGTCCGGCAGCAGGACGGTCTTCTCCGGCGAGAGGATCGAGGCCGTCTCGGCCATGAAGTGGACGCCGCAGAAGACGATCGTGTCGGCCCCCGACGCCGCCGCCTGCCGCGAGAGCCCGAGCGAGTCGCCGACGTAGTCGGCGATCTCCTGGACCTCGGGGCGCTGGTAGTTGTGCGCGAGGATGACGGCGTTGCGCGCCGTCGCGAGCTCGCGGATCTCCTGCTGGAGCGCCTTGATCTCCTCCGGCGAGAGGTGCTGCTCCTCGACCGGGGGCGGCGGGACGACGGGGAGGGCCTTCATGAGGGAGAGTCTAGAGACGGCCGTCTGCGGGCCGCGGGCTCAGAGCGGCTCGAGCAGCAGGCTGAGGTCGAGCGCGGGCGCGGAGTGGGTGAGCGCCCCGACGCTGATGTAGTCGACGCCGGTCTCGGCGATCGCGCGCACGTTGGCGAGCGTCACCCCGCCGGAGGCCTCGAGCGTCGCGCGCCCCTTCGCGCGGGCGACCGCGTCGCGCAGCTCCTCCGGCCCCATGTTGTCGAGCAGGATGTGCTGCGCGCCGGCCGCGAGCGCCTCCTCGAGCTCGTCGAGCGTCGCGCACTCCACCTCGACCTTCATCCCCTCCGGCGCGGCGGCGAGCGCGCGGCGCGTCGCCTCCCCCACGCCGCCGGCGAGCGCCGAGTGGTTCTCCTTGACGAGGATCGCGTCGTAGAGGCCGAAGCGGTGGCTCGTCCCGCCCGCGGCGACGACCGCCGCCTTCTCGAGCGCGCGCAGCCCCGGCGTCGTCTTGCGCGTGTCGAGGATCTTCACGCCCGTGCCCTCGACCGCGCGGACGAAGCGGGCGGTGAGCGTCGCCACGCCCGACAGCCGGCCGAGGAAGTTGAGCGCGACGCGCTCGCCGGTGAGGATCGCCCGCGCCGGGCCGGCGACCTCGGCGACGAGCCGCTGGGGGTCGCCCCACTCGCCGTCCGCGACGTGCGCGGTCCAGCGCAGGGCGGGGTCGACGCGCTCGAACACCTTGCCGGCGACGTCGAGCCCGGCGACGGCGCCCTCGGCCTTCTGCACGATCCGCGCCCGCGCGACGGCGTCGGCCGGCACGGTCGCCTCGGTCGTGCGGTCGCCGTCGCCGACGTCCTCGGCGAGCGCGCGGTCGATGACTTCGAGCATGGCGCCCGACGATACGCGACGCTAGCCGCTCGCGGCCGCCTGCTCGGCCTGGCCCGCGCGGCGGAGCAGCTCGGCGCGGACGAACCCGTCGAGGTCGCCGTCGAGCACGCGCTGGACGTCGCCGACCTCGTGGCCGGTGCGGTGGTCCTTGGCCATCGTGTACGGGTGGAGGACGTAGGAGCGGATCTGCGAGCCCCAGCCGACGTCGAGCGCCTCGCCCTTCTCCTTGGCGATCTCCTCCTGCCGGCGGCGCTCCTCGAGCTCGAGCAGCTTCGCCCGCAGCATCTTCATCGCCGTCTCCTTGTTCGCCGACTGCGAGCGCTCGTTCTGGCACTGGACGACGATCCCGCTCGGCCGGTGGGTGATCCGCACCGCCGAGTCGGTCTTGTTGACGTGCTGGCCGCCCGCGCCCGAGGCCCGGTAGGTGTCGATCTGCAGGTCGTCGGGGTCGATCTCGACCTCGACCGCGTCCTCCACCAGCGGCGCGACCTCGACGCCGGCGAAGGCGGTGTGGCGGCGCGCCTGGGAGTCGAACGGCGAGATGCGCACGAGCCGGTGGACGCCCTTCTCGGCGGAGTAGAGGCCGTAGGCGTTGTCGCCGCGGGCGAGGAACGTCGCCGACTTGATGCCGGCCTCCTCCCCCGGGCTCACCTCCTTGAGCTCGATGTCGAAGCCGCGGCGCTCGCCCCAGCGCATCTCCATCCGCAGGAGCATCTCGGCCCAGTCCTGGGAGTCGGTGCCGCCCGCCCCGGCGTTGATCGTCACGACGGCGTCGCCGGCGTCGTACTTGCCGGTGAACAGGCGCTGCTCCTCGAGCTCGGCCAGGCGCGCCCGGATGCTCTCGCGCTGCTCCTCGAGCTCCTCGGCGAGCGAGGGGTCCTCCTCGGCCATCTCCTCGAGCGCCTCGAGGTCGTCGATGTCGGCCTCCAGCGACCGGAACGTCTCCAGCCGCCGCGACAGGCGCGCGTGCTCGGCCGAGATCTGCGCGGCGCGCTCGGCGTCGTCCCAGAAGCCGGGCGCCTGCATCTCCTGCTCGAGCGCGGCGAGGCGCTCGCTCAGCTTGCCGGGGTCAAAGGGAGTCCGCGAGCAGCTTGAGCTGGTCGCGGAGGGACTCCAGCACGCTCATACGTGGGCCCCGTGGCACTTCTTGTACTTCTTGCCCGACCCGCACCAGCACGGGTCGTTGCGGCCGATCCGCTCGCGCTCGTCGAGCACGCGCGTCTCGACGGGCTTCGGCGCCTCGGCCGCGGGCTCGCCGTCGGCGGCGGCGCCGGCGGCCGCCTCGGCGATCGCCGTCGCGCCCGCGGGGGCGTGGCCGCCCGAGTAGCGGAGCCGGCCGGTCGAGGTCGACGAGGCCTGGGACACCGGCCACGCCTGCTGCGGCTCGGCCTCGCCCTCCACCTCGACCTCGACGTTGAAGATGTAGCGCGCGAACTCCTCCCAGATCCCGTTGATGAGCTGGGTGAACATCTCGAAGCCCTCGTTCTTGTAGGCGACGAGGGGGTCGATCTGGGCGAACCCGCGGAGGTGGATGCCCTCCCGCAGGTAGTCCATGTCGTGGAGGTGCTCGCGCCAGCGCTCGTCGATGATCTGGAGCAGGATGAAGCGCTCGAGCTCGCGCATGAGCTCCGGGCCGAGCTCCTCCTCCCGCTCCTCGTAGGCCTTGACGACGTCCTCGCGCAGCTCCTGGACGAGCTCGTCGCGGTCGACCGCGTTGCGGTCGAGGTCCTCGTCGGGGTCGATCGCGACCGGGTACATCTGCTCGAGCTGGGTGAAGAGCCCGTCGATGTCCCAGTCCTCGGCGTAGTCGCCGGAGAGGTACTGCCCGGCGATGCGCTCGATCGCGTCGGCGATCTGCTCCTTCGCCGTCTCCGACATGTCCTCGCCCTCGAGGATCCGGTTGCGGATCGCGTAGATGACCTCGCGCTGCTGGTTCATCACGTCGTCGTACTCGAGGACGCGCTTGCGGATGAGGAAGTTCTGCTGCTCGACCTTCTTCTGGGCGTTCTCGATCTGCTTCGAGAGCATCTTCGCCTCGATCGGCTCCTCCTCGCCCTGCGCGTCGACGGGGCCGAGCCGGTCGAGGATCTTGTAGATGCGGTCGCCCGCGAACAGCCGCACGAGCTGGTCCTCGGCCGAGAGGTAGAAGCGCGACTCGCCCGGGTCGCCCTGGCGGCCGGCGCGGCCGCGGAGCTGGTTGTCGATGCGGCGCGACTCGTGGCGCTCGGTGCCGAGGATGAACAGGCCGCCCGCCTCGATGACCTTCTGGCGGTCCTCCTCGACCTGCCGCTCCATCTCCGGGAAGACCTCGTCCCAGGCGGCCTCGTACTCCTCGCTGCCCGGCTCGAGCCCGCGCTTGACGAGCTCCTGGTGGGTGAGGTGCTCGGCGTTGCCGCCGAGCTTGATGTCGACGCCGCGGCCGGCCATGTTCGTCGCGATCGTGACCTGGCCGGGGCGACCCGCCTCGGCGATGATCTCGGCCTCGCGCGCGGCGTGCTCGGGCTTGGCGTTGAGGACGGTGTGCTTGATGCCGCGCTGCTTCAGCCGCTCCGACAGCAGCTCGGAGACCTCGACGGAGATCGTGCCGACGAGCACCGGCTGGCCCTTCTCGTGGCGCTCCTCGATCTCCTTGATGACCGCCCGCCACTTGCCTTCCTTGGTCTTGTAGATGCGGTCGTCGTGGTCCTTGCGGATCATCGGACGGTTCGTCGGGATCTCGACGACGTCCATGTCGTAGATCTTCTTGAACTCGGTCGCCTCGGTGAGGGCGGTGCCGGTCATGCCGGCGAGCTTCTCGTAGCGGCGGAAGTAGTTCTGGTAGGTGATCGTGGCGACGGTCTGGTTCTCCTCCTGGATCGGGAGGCCCTCCTTCGCCTCGATCGCCTGGTGGAGGCCCTCCGACCAGCGCCGGCCCTCGAGGATGCGGCCGGTGAACTCGTCGATGATCTTCACCTCGCCGTCGATGACCGCGTAGTCGACGTCGCGCTTGTAGAGCGACTCGGCCTTCAGCGCCTGGATGAGGTGGTTGACGAGGTGGCCGTTCTCCGGGCGGAAGAGGTTGTCGATGCCGAGGAACTTCTCCGCCTTCTCGACGCCGCGCTCGGTGATCGCGACCGTCTTGTGCTTCTCGTCCGGCTCGTAGTCGAAGTCGGGGACGTAGTCCTTCGACTTCGCCTCCAGCCCCTCCGGCTTCTTGCCCGGCTCGAGCAGCGGGGCGAGCTTGGCGAACTTGTAGTAGAGGTCGGCGGCCTGCTCGGGCTGGCCCGAGATGATGAGCGGCGTGCGCGCCTCGTCGATGAGGATGTTGTCGACCTCGTCGACGATCGCGTAGTGGTGGCCGCGCTGGTAGCGCTCCTCGACCGAGCGGGCGAGGTTGTCGCGCAGGTAGTCGAAGCCGAACTCCGAGTTCGTGCCGTAGGTGACGTCGGCGGCGTAGGCGTCGTGCTTGGCCTGCCCGTACTCGCCCGACTGGAGGATGCCGACCGAGACGCCGAGCAGCTCGTAGACCGGCCGCATCCAGTTCGCGTCGCGGCGGGCGAGGTAGTCGTTGACGGTGACGACGTGGACGCTGTCGCCCTTCAGCGTGTTGAGGACGACCGGCAGCGTCGCGGTGAGCGTCTTGCCCTCGCCGGTCTTCATCTCGGCGATGTCGCCGTTGTGGAGGACCATGCCGCCGATGAGCTGGACGTCGAAGTGGCGCATGCCGAGCGTCCGCTTGCTCGCCTCGCGCACGAGCGCGAAGCACTCCGGCAGCAGGTCGTCGAGCGACTCGCCGTTGCGGGCCCGCTCGCGGAGCTTGTCCATCTCCTCGCGGAGCTCGTGGTCCTCGAGGAGCTCGTACTCGGGCTCGAGGTCGTTGATGCGGCCGACCCGCTTCTGGAAGGCCTTGAACTTCTTCTGCTCGCCGACGCGCAGCGCCCGCTCGAGGATCCGCATGGAGGCGAGCGTAGCAATGGCACAGGGCGGCCCATGCCAGCGGCGATGAGGGGCCGGCGGGGCGCGCTGCGCGCTCGGCGACGGCGCCCCGCGGCCGCCGCGTTCCGCCGGCCCGCCCGGGCCGGCGGTCAGGCTCGCCGCGCCGCTACGGCGCGACGGCGCGCGCGTGGGCGCGCGCGATCTCACGCCGTCTGCGCCGCTTCTCGCGGTGGCGCTTGACCTGGCGGGACAGCTCCTCCTCCACCAGGTTGATCGCGTGCAACATGCTCTCGGCGCTGTCGCGCGCCCGGAGCGTCGCGCCCTTCAGGTAGAGGGTCGCCTCGGCGACCTGCGACTCGCGGATCGAGGGGTTGCGCTCCTCGGACAGCTCGAGCTCGAGCCGGGCGAGCGGGGACACCTGCCGCGAGATCTTGGCGAACCGCTTCTCCGCTCGCTCGCGGAGCTCGTCGCTGACGACCACGTTGCGCCCCTTGATCTCGATGCGCATCGGCCTCTCCTTTGTTCGCCGTCGCGTGTGAGGTCATGGTAGAGGCCGACCTGGCCGTGTCATCCGCCCTCTCGACGCTCGTCCGAGGGGGGAATCACCGGCCCGGGGTGCGGGCGTAGGCGACGGCGGCGACCTGCCGCGTCCCCGCGCGCCGCAGCGCCGCCGCGCAGGCGGCGAGCGTCGCGCCGGTCGTGACGACGTCGTCGACGAGCAGCGCCCGCGCCGGCGGCGGCTCGCCGGCGCGCACCGCGATCGCGCCCGCGACGCCCGCGGCGCGCTCCGCCCTCCCGCGACCGACCTGGGTGCCGGCCGGGCCGAAGCGGCTGAGCCCGTCCCACACGGCGAGGCCGGTCCGGCGCGCCAGCTCGCCGGCGAGCAGCGCCGCCTGGTTGAAGGCGCGCCGGCGCAGGCGCCGGGGATGGAGCGGGACCGGGACGAGCGCGCCCGCCAGCAGGCCCGGCGGCGCGTTCGCGGCGATCTGCGCCGCCATCGCAGCGGCCGCCCCGCGCACGCCGCGGAACTTCAGCGCCCGCACGAGCTCGCGCGCCGGCCCCTCGTAGGCGACCGGCGCCCAGGCCTCGAGCCCGGCCAGCTCCCACATCGCGGGCCCGAGCCAGCGCAGCTGCGCCCGGCAGTCGGGGCAGAGCGGCTCGACGCGCCCCGCCCACGCCCCGCAGGCCGCGCACAGCGGCGGGGCGAGCGGGGCGACGAGCAGCGAGCGCAGCGGCGACACGCCCGCGAGCGTGGCGGGCGCCGGGTGACGGGAGGACGCGCGACTGAGACGACTTCGCACGCCACTGCGACAATCGCTGTCGTGAGCGGCGATCCCACCACCACCTGGTCCTTCGAGCCGGGGATCCTGATCGCCATCGCGTGCTACGTCGGCATCTACGTCTGGCGCTACCGCCATGCACGGCGCGAGAGCCGCGGGCGCGGGGTGGGCCCCCAGCACCTCGTCTTCTTCGGCGTCGCGATCCTCGCGCTGCTCGCCGGGCTCATCACGCCGCTGGCGGCGCTCGGCGAGGAGCGGCTCTTCTCGATGCACATGTTCCAGCACGTCCTGCTGGCCGACATCGCGCCGCTCTTCCTCCTGCTCTCGCTCTCGCGCGTGATGATGCGCCCGGCGACGCGGCGGCTGGTGGCGATCGAGCGCAAGCTCGGCCGCCTCGCCCACCCGGCGACTTTCTTCGTCGCCTGGCTCGCGCTCATCTACGTCTGGCACTACCCGCCGCTGTACGAGGCGGCGATCGAGAACGACGTCGTCCACGCCCTCGAGCACGCGGTGTTCTTCGCCGCCGGCCTGCTGTTCTGGTGGCCGCTCATCCAGCCGGTGCCGATGCGCCACCGCCTCACCAGGCTGCAGCCCTTCGCCTACCTCGTGCTCGGCAAGGTCCTGCTCGGCCTCTTCGGCGTCTACCTGACCTGGACCGACCACGTGCTCTACCCGTACTACGAGACGGTGCCGCGCACCTGGGGCCTCAGCCCGATCGCCGACCAGAACGTCGGCGGGGCGATCATGATGGCCGAGCAGTCGATCGTCCTCGCCTGCGCGTTCGTCGTCCTGTTCGCGCGCATGCTCACCCAGTCCGAGCAGGAGCAGGAGCGGCGCGAGCGCCTGGAGGAGCTCCGGGCGACGTGAGCCCGCGCGCCCGCCCCGGGCGCGCCGTCCTGCTGGCCGGCGCCGTGCTGGTGGCCGTCGTCGCGATCCTCGCCGCGAGCGGCGACCGCGACGGGGCGCCCGCGCCGCTCGTGCCGCCGCGCGTCGAGGTGGACGAGGACTTCGACGTCGCCGGCTTCGAGCCGATCGGCTTCGGCACGACCGACGAGGAGGAGCTGCTCGACCGCGGCCGGCGCGGCTACGAGCACGTCCTCTACGAGAAGAGCCCGGGCGGGGTCGAGGCGACCGCGGCGCGGGTGCATCGCTTCGCCGGCCTCATCGAGGCGGCCGCCGAGCGCCACGGGGTGTCGGCGGAGACGCTCGGCGCGCTCGTCTTCCTCGAGAGCGCCGGGCGGCCGGAGGTCATGGCGGGCGACGACCCGCGCAACGCGACCGGCCTCGCCCAGATCCTCCCGGGCACGGCCGTCGACCTGCTCGGGATGCGGGTCGACCTCGGGCGCAGCCGCGCCCTCACGCGCGCGATCGCCCGCGCATACCGGCGCGCGCGGCGGGCGAGGACGGCGGCGGGGCGGGCGCTGTTCGAGCGGCGGATCGAGCGCCTGCGCCGGCAGCGGCGGCGGGTGGACGAGCGCTTCGACCCCGCCGCCTCGCTCGACGCCGCCGCGCGCTACCTCGCGCTCGCGCAGCGGCGCTTCGGGCGCGAGGACCTCGCGATCGCCTCGTACCACATGGGGATCGGCAACCTCGAGCAGGTCATCGCCGCCTACGTCGCGCCACGCCGGCCGGCGCGGACGACGCGCGAGACCGTGCGCCGCCACGACATCTCCTACGTCCGGCTCTTCTACGACTCCTCCCCCACGCGCAACCCCCGCACGTACCGCCTGCTCGCGAGCTTCGGCGACGACTCGCGGACCTATCCCTTCCGGCTCGAGGCCGCGCGCGAGATCCGCCGCCTCGCCGCCCAGGACGTCGAGGAGCTGCGCCGGCGGGCCGAGCTGCACGAGGCGAAGGCGAGCGCCGAGGAGGTGCTGCGGCCCGAGGACGAGAACGAGCCGTACGAGGATCCCGAGGCGCTGCGCGACGCCTACGAGGACGGCGAGCTCGTGCCGCTCCCGATCGGGCCGCGCCGGCTCGGCTACCGGATCGACCGCCGCATGGGCGAGCTCGCCCGCCGGCTCGGCGAGGAGCGGGCGCTCTACCGCGGGCTGCGCAAGGAGGCGCTCGCCGTGCTCCTCTACGTCGCCAAGGAGGTGCGGCGGATCGCCGGCGGCCGCGGCGCGCTGCGCGTGACGAGCACCGTCCGCGACCGCGAGTACCAGCAGGAGCTGCTCGCCCGCAACGACCAGGCGACCGCGGGCTTCTCGCTCCACACGACCGGCTACGCCTTCGACATCGAGCGCCGCTACGACTCGCGCGCCCAGGCCCGGGCGCTCGAATACGTGCTCGAGCGGCTGCGCGCGCTCAACGTCATCGACTGGGTGTACGAGCCCGCGGCGATCCACGTCACCGTCGGGCCGGACGGCGAGCGCTACCTGCCGCTCTACGATGCGCTCGTGGAGGCACCGTGAGCGCGCTGCTGGAACGTCTGGGGATCGAGGCGCCCGTCGTCCAGGCGGGGATGGCCGGCGGCATCGCCGGGCCCGCGCTCGCCGCCGCCGTCTCCGAGGCGGGCGGGCTCGGGACGCTCGGGACCTCGGAGCCGGACGTGCTCGCCGCGGAGCTGGAGGAGGCGCGGCGGCTCACCGGGCGGCCGGTCGCCGTGAACCTGCTGCTGCCCTTCACGCGCCGGGCGCACCTCCCGGTCGCCGCCCGCGCCGACGCCGTCGTGACCTTCTGGGGCAGGCCGCGTCGCCCTGTGCCGGGCGTCTGGCTCCACCAGTGCGGCTCGGTCGCCGAGGCGCGCGCGGCGTACGAGGCGGGCGCCGACGGCGTCATCGCCCAGGGCGTCGAGGCCGGCGGCCACGTCCGCGGCACGATCCCGGCGCTCGAGCTGCTCGAGCGGGTGCGTGCCGCGCTCCCCGCCGGCTTCACCGTGCTGGTGGCCGGCGGGATCGCCGAGCGCGACGACGTCCGCGCGGCGCTCGACGCCGGGGCGGACGCGGTCGTCTGCGGGACGCGCTTCGTCGCCAGCGAGGAGAGCGGGGCGCGCGACGGCTACCGCGCCCGGCTGGTCGAGGCGCGCGAGACGGTGCTGACCGAGCTCTTCGGGCTCGGCTGGACGGCGCCCCACCGCGTGCTCTGGAACGCCGCCGCCGAGCGCTGGCTGCGCCGCGACCGCCGCGGCCCCGCCTGGGTGCGGGCGCTCAACCGCGCGACGGGGCCGCTGCGGCGGGCGCCCGAGGCCGCGCAGGCCCGCCTCGTGCGCCTGCAGCGCCCGAACGTCCCGCTGCTCGGCCCCGCCCCGCCGAGCTCCCGCTTCCCCGAGACGCTCGTCGACGCCGGCGCGCTGTACGCCGGCGAGAGCGTCGCCCGCATCGACGCCGTCCGCCCGGCCGGCGACCTCGTCCGCTCCCTCACCCCGTAGCGAGAACGTCCCGGAATAGACCCTATAGGGGCCACCCATGGACGTTCTCGCTACCGCAGGCGCTTCTCGAACCAGTGCGAGGAGTAGGGGTTGCCGTTGTAGTCGGGGATCTCCTCGTAGCCGGCGCTGCGGTAGAGGCCCTGCGCCTCGGTCATCCCCGCCCAGGTGTCCAGCCGCAGCCGCTCGTGGCCGAGCTCGCGGGCGACCTCCTCGACGGCGGCGAGCAGGCGGCGGGCGTAGCCGCGGCCGCGGTGGGCCGGCTCGACCCACATCCGCTTGAGCTCGCCGACGCCGGGGCCGATCGTCTTCAGCCCCGCACACCCGGCCGGCTCGCCGTCGGCGTAGAGGATGAGGAACGCGCCGCCCGGCGGCGAGAAGTCCTCGGGCGTCGCCGACGGCGCCTTCGCCGGGTCATAGTCGGGGCGGCGGCGGAGGCGATCGGCGTGGCTCGCGGCCAGGAGTGCCCGTCCCGCCGGGCTGTCGGCGGCCTCGCGGCGGATCTCGACCCGGGCGCTCAGCGGCCCGCGGCGCCTTCCAGCGCCGCGAGCGGCCGCAGGCGGTCCGCGATGCCCGCCTGGCCGGCGATCGCCCCGATGAGGATCGACCCGGCCGGGACCTCCGTGCCGGGGAAGACGACGGTGTCGCGCAGCTGGGCGCCGTCGCCGATCACGGCGCCGTCGCCGATGACGACCCGCCCCATGAGCTTCACCCCGTCGCCGATCCGGCAGCCCTCGCCGATCCAGGCCTTCGCGCCCTCGAGCAGCTCGACCCCCTCGGCGGGCGGCGCGGCGGTCACCGGCAGGTCGAGCCTGCCCTCGAGCAGGTCGAACGTCCCCTGGCGCAGCTCGTCGAGCGAGCCGACGTCGTTCCAGTAGGCCTCGGTCTCGTAGATGTAGAACGGCACGTCGTTGTCGAGCAGCGCCGGGAAGACGTCGTTCGCCCAGTCGACGAACGGCCGGTCGGGGAAGTAGTCGAAGATCTCCGGGCTGAAGCAGTAGATCCCGCAGTTGCCGAGGTTCGACAGCGCCTCGGCCGGGTCGGGCTTCTCCTGGAAGCCGGTGATGCGCCCCTCGCGGTCGTGGAGCACGACCCCGTACTCGCGCGTGTCGGCGACCCGCTTGACCGTCAGCGTCGCGATGCCGCCGGTCTCGCGGTGGCGGGCGACGAGCGCGTTGAGGTCGACGTCGGTGAGCGCGTCGCCCGAGACGACGACGATGAGGTCGTCGCCGAAGAAGTCGGCCACGTTGCGGACGCCGCCGGCCGTGCCGAGCAGCTCCTCCTCGTAGCGGTAGCTGAGCCGGTCGCCGAAGTAGTCGCGGATCGTGTCGGGGTGGTAGTGGAGGTTGGCGATCAGCCGGTCGAAGCCCTGACGCTCGAGCATGCCGACGATGTGCGCCATCACCGGCCGGTCGAGGACCGGGACCATCGGCTTCGGGATCTCGAACGTGATCGGCTTGAGGCGGGTGCCGAGCCCCGCCGCGAGGACCATGGCCTTCATCGGCGCGCCACGGTATCAACGCCCGCGCTCACGTCCCCGTCTCCCACGCCGTGAGGTAGCGCCGCTGCTCCTCGGTGAGCTCGTCGATCTCGACCCCGAGCGAGGCGAGCTTGAGACGGGCGACCTCGCGGTCGATCGCGTCGGGGACCGGGTGGACGCGCGGCTCCAGCTCGCCGCCGTGGCGGACGAGGTGCTCGGCGACGAGCGCCTGGTTGGCGAACGACATGTCCATGACCGCCGACGGGTGCCCCTCGCCCGCGGCGAGGTTGACGACGCGCCCCTTCGCGAGCAGGTGGAGCCGCCGCCCGCCGACGTCGTAGCGGTCGACGAGCGGGAGCACCTCCTGCGGCTCGCCCGCGAGCTCGCGCAGCGCCGCCAGGTCGATCTCGACGTCGAAGTGGCCGGCGTTGGCGAGCACCGCCCCGTCCTTCATCCGCTCGAAGTGGGCGCGGGTCAGCACGTTGCGCGTGCCGGTGACGGTGATGAAGACGTCGCCGCGCTCGGCGGCCGCCAGCGCGGGCATGACCTCGAACCCCTCCATCCGCGCCTCGAGCGCGCGCAGCGGGTCGACCTCGCAGACGACGACCGACGCGCCCGCCCCACGCGCGCGGGCGGCGACGCCGCGCCCCGTCCAGCCGTAGCCGAGGACGACGACCGTCCGCCCGGCGAGCAGGAGGTTCGTCGCGCGGAGGATGCCGTCGATCGTCGACTGCCCCGTCCCCCAGCGGTCGTTGAAGGCGCGCTCGGTCTGGGCGCCGTTGACGTCGATGACCGGGCAGGTGAGCCGCCCGTCGGCCTCGAGCGCGCGGACGCGCAGGAGCCCCGTGTTCGTCTCCTCGGTCGCGCCGCGCAGCGAGACGCCGGCGGCGAGCGCCGCGCTCAGCAGGTCGGCGCCGTCGTCGAGCGTGATGTCGGGCTCGTCGGCGACGAGCGTCTTCACGTGACCGGCGTAGGTGGCGGCGTCCTCGCCGCGAGCGGCGAGCACGGTCGCGCCGCCGGCGACGAGCGCGGCGGCGACGTCGTCCTGCGTGCTCAGCGGGTTGGCGGCGCAGAGCGCGACCTCGGCCCCGCCCGCCGCCAGCGTCCGCATGAGCACGGCCGTCTCGGCGGTGACGTGGAGGCAGGCGGCGACCTTCACGCCCTCGAGCGGGCGCTCGCGCTCGAACCGCTCCCGGATCGAGCGGAGGACGGGCATCTGCCCGCCCGCCCACTCGATCCGGGCCTCGCCCGCGGGAGCGAGCGAGGGGTCGGCGACGTGGCTCGAGGCCACGCCCGGCCTAGTAGCGGTAGTGGTCCGGCTTGTACGGGCCCTCGACCGGCACCCCGATGTAGGCCGCCTGCTCCGGCGTGAGCTTCGTGAGCTTCGCGCCGAGCGCGTCGAGGTGCAGGCGCGCGACCTTCTCGTCGAGGTGCTTCGGCAGCACGTAGACCTTGTTCTCGTACTGCTCGTGCTTGTTGAAGAGCTCGATCTGGGCGATCGTCTGGTTGGTGAACGAGTTCGACATCACGAAGCTCGGGTGGCCGGTCGCGTTGCCGAGGTTGAGCAGGCGCCCCTCGGACAGCACGATCACCGAGTGACCGTCGGGGAAGCGCCACTCGTCCACCTGCGGCTTGATGTTGATCTTCTTGATCCCCGGCCACGCGGCGAGCCCGGCCATGTCGATCTCGTTGTCGAAGTGGCCGATGTTGCCGACGATCGCCTGGTGCTTCATCCGGGACATGTGCTCGGCGGTGATGATGTCCCGGTTGCCGGTGGCGGTGATGAAGATGTCGGCCGTCTCCACGACGTCCTCGAGGACGACGACCTGGTAGCCCTCCATCGCCGCCTGGAGCGCGCAGATCGGGTCGATCTCGGTGATGAGCACGCGCGCGCCCTGGCCGCGCAGCGCCGCCGCGCAGCCCTTGCCGACGTCGCCGTAGCCGCAGACGACCGCGGTCTTGCCGGCGATCATGACGTCGGTCGCCCGGTTGATGCCGTCGACGAGCGAGTGCCGGCAGCCGTAGAGGTTGTCGAACTTCGACTTCGTCACCGAGTCGTTGACGTTGATCGCCGGGAAGAGCAGCGTGCCCTTCTCCTGCATCTCGTAGAGCCGGTGGACGCCGGTCGTCGTCTCCTCGGTGACGCCGCGGATGCCGGCGGCGATCTTCGTCCAGCGCTGCGGGTCCTCCTCGAGGGAGCGCTTCAGCAGGCGCAGGACCTCACGGAAGTCCTCGGAGTCGGCGGTCTCGGGGTCGGGCACGGCGCCCGCCTTCTCGAACTCGACGCCCTTGTGGACGAGCAGCGTCGCGTCGCCGCCATCGTCGAGGATCATGTTCGGGCCGCCGCCGTCGGGCCAGCGCAGCGCCTGCTCGGTGCACCACCAGTACTCCTCGATCGTCTCGCCCTTCCAGGCGAAGACCGGGATGCCCTTCGCGGCGAGCGCCGCGGCGGCGTGATCCTGCGTCGAGAAGATGTTGCACGACGCCCAGCGGACCTCGGCACCCAGCGCGATCAGCGTCTCGATGAGGACCGCGGTCTGGACGGTCATGTGGAGCGAGCCCGTGATCCGGGCGCCCTTGAGCGGCTGCTGGTCCGCGTACTCGCGCCGGGTCGCCATGAGGCCGGGCATCTCGTGCTCGGCGAGCTCGATCTCCTTGCGGCCGAACTCCGCGAGGGAGAGGTCGGCAACCTTGAAGTCCTGGGCGGTCTGGGTCGTCATGCAGCCTCCGTTGAGGTTCGTGCCGCGGCGAGCAGGGCCTGGTGCTTCTCCTGCTCCCACCGCAGCCATTCGCTGGCCGGGACATGGGCCGGACGGGCCGGCTCGGCCTCGAACCACGCCTCCACCGCGGTGCGCAGCTCGTCGTCGCGGCGCAGGCGTAGCGCGAAGCCGATCTCGCCGAGGCCGACGTCGTACTCGTCCAGCAGCTCGCGCAGCGTGCGCAGGCGCTGGAGCTCGGCCGGGCCGTAGATGCGGTAGCCGTTCTCCGAGCGCTGCGGCTCGATGAGCCCCATCCGCTCGATGTAGCGGAGCATCCGCGGCGACCAGCCGGTCGTCTCGGCGGCCTCGTTGATGGTGAGCCCGTCCATCGACGCCGCCGAGCTTAACACGACCGTGTCAAGGTTCGCGCGGGTGCCGCTCCCCGGAACCGTCCTGGGTTGACCCGGCATCGGCGGGTCAAGGCAGGACGCTCGCCCGGCGCGGACGGCGCCGTGCCCACCCCGCCCGCGCGGACGCGGGCGCCGTCTACAGCGTCCGCTTGAACTGCTCGAGCGCCTCGACCGGCGTGGGATCGACGCCCTCGAGGCCGGCGAGCAGGACCGAGACGAGGTCGCCGAGCAGGACGAGCGACATGACCCGCTCGAACGGCGTGGAGCCGCGGCTGCTCACCCGCTCGACGGCGAGGCCCGCCTCGGCGGCGACCTCGGCCGTCCGCTCGATCCGGCGGCGGATGCGCTCGTGCTGGCCCTCGTCCTCGAGCAGGACGAGCGTCACGTCGCCGCCGGCGGCGAAGGCGCAGAGCTCGTTGTGGTTGGCCTCCGGCAGCGTGGACCAGAACGCGTGGCGCTTGGCGTTCTCGTTGAGCTGCGTCTTCCAGCGCCGCGCGACCGGGGCGGTCGGGCCGCCGCCGTAGACGATCGGGACGCGCCCCCGCAGCGCCTCGGCGAGCCGGCGCGGCTCCTCCTCGCCTGCGGCGAGGCCGGAGAGCGGGCCGGCCGCGCCCTCGATCTCGGCGCGCAGCGACGGCGCCGCCCCGCAGCTCGCCGCGCACTCGAGCGCGCCGATGACCATGTAGGCGACGGCGGCGCGCGGCGGGATCCCGCCCGGCACGCCGATGACCGGCACGCCCTCCTCGCGCGCGCGGCGGGCGAGCTCGCCGCCGGTCGTGAGCGCGACGCGCGGCGCGCCCGCCTCGCCGGCGGCCTGGTAGCAGGCGAGGGTCTCCTCGGTGTTGCCGGAGTAGCTGGAGCAGAGCACGAGCGTGTCGGCGCCCGCCCAGGGCTCCAGCGCGTAGTCGCGGACGGTCCGCAGCGGCCGCCGCGCGCGGTCGCCGAGCACGGCGCGCGCGAGGTCGCCGCCGATCGCCGACCCGCCGACGCCGCAGACGGCGAGCCCGCCGGGCGCGTCGGCGCGCGGCACCGCGGCCGACTCCACGCGCCAGAGCGCGTCGCCGAGCTGATGCGGCAGCTCACGGACGATGCCGAGCATCTCCTCGACGCTCATCCGACCCGCTCCCCCGGCTCGACGCGCGCGCCCGCGCCGACCGTCGCGCCCGCGGCGACGACCGCCCCGGCGCCGATGACCGCGCCGGCCTCCACGCGCGCCCCGTCTTCGATGCGGACGTCGCGGGCGACGATGCAGCGCTCGAGCGCGCAGCGCTCGCCGACCGTCACGCCGTCGTGGAGGACGGCGTGGTCGACGACCGTCCCCGCGCCGACGACGCAGCGCTCGCCGACGACCGCCTTCGGGCCGATCCGCGCCCCCTCGACGACGCTGCCCTCGCCGACGAGCGAGCCGCCGCCGTCGCGCTCGGGCAGGTCGCTCGCGATCCGGCCCCCCAGCAGGTCCCAGGTCGCCTCGAGGTAGCGCTCCGGCGTGCCGATGTCCATCCAGTAGCCCTCGGCGTGGAAGCCGTAGAGGCCGTTCATGCAGAGGCTGGGGAAGACGTCGTGCTCCATCGAGGCGGCGGCGCCGGAGGGGATCCGCTCGGCGACCTCGCGCTCCAGCAGATAGCAGCCGGCGTTGACGCGATTCGTCGGCGCGGGGCCCGGCCGCTTCTCCAGGAAGGCCTCGACCTGGCCGTCCGGCGCGGTCGGGACGACGCCGTAGCTGGAGGTGTCCTCGACCGCGGTGAGGGCGATCGTCGCGAGCGCCCCGGTCTCGGCGTGGCGCTCGCGCTGCGCGGTGAGGTCGAAGTCGCAGAGCACGTCCCCGTTGAGCATGTAGAGGCGCTCGTCGAGCAGCCCCTCGTCGTAGGCGAGGCGGAGCGGCCCGCCGGTGCCGAGCGGCTCGCGCTCGCGGACGTAGCGGAGGCGGATGCCGCGCCAGTCGTCGCCGAGCGCCTCCTCGACGGCGTCGGAGAGGAAGCCGCAGGAGAGCAGCACGTCGTCGACGCCGTGGCGGCCGAGCCAGTCGAGCATGAAGCCGAGGAAGGGCCGCCCGGCGAGCGGCAGCACCGGCTTGGGGACGTCGGCGGTGAGCGGCCGGAGCCGCGTCCCCTCACCTCCGGCGAGCACGAGCGCCTGCATACGCGACGGCGCCCGGGGCGCCCCTACCGGCCGACGCCCTCGTAGGTGAAGCCGGCGGCCTCGAGGGCGTCGCGGTCGAGGAAGTTACGGCCGTCGACGACGAGCGGGTTGGCCATCCGGGCCTTCACCTCGCCGGCCCAGTCCAGCTCGGCGAACTCCGGCCACTCGGTCACGAGCACCGCGCCGTCGGCGCCGTCGAGGGCGTCGAGCGCGCTCTCGGCGAGCTCGGTGCCGACGAGCACGTCCTTCGCGCGCGGCATCGCGACCGGGTCGTAGGCCTGCACGTGCGCCCCCTCGGCGTGGAGGCGCGCGGCGAGCACGATGCTCGTCGCCTCCCGGATGTCGTCCGTGTGCGGCTTGAACGAGATCCCCAGCAGGGCGATCTTGCGGCCGACGAGCGAGCCGAGGTGCTTCTTGAGCTTGCCGATCGTGCGGCGCTTCTGGAGCTCGTTGACCTCGATCACCGCGTTGAGGAGCTGGAAGTGGTAGCCGCTGTTGCCCGCGAGCTGCTTGAGCGCGCTCACGTCCTTGGGGAAGCAGGAGCCGCCGTAGCCGATGCCGGCGCGCAGGAACTGCGGGCCGATGCGCTGGTCGAGGCCCATGCCGCGGGCGACCTCGGTGACGTCGGCGCCCATCTCCTCGCAGACGTTGGCGATCTCGTTGATGAAGGAGATCTTCGTCGCCAGGAAGGCGTTGGAGGCGAGCTTGATCATCTCCGCGCTGGCGACGTCGGTACGGACGATCTCCGCGCCGAGCGGCTCGTACAGGGCCGCGACGCGGTCGCCGAAGCGCTCGGAGCCGTCGTTGGCGCCGACGACGACGCGGTCGGGGTTCATGAAGTCGTGGACCGCGCTGCCCTCCTTGAGGAACTCCGGGTTGGAGACGTAGCCGAGGTCGGCGCGGCGGCGCATGATCGAGCGACCGGTGCCGACCGGCACCGTGCTCTTCATGACGATCGCGTGGTCGCGCGAGTCCCCGAGCTCGCGGACGACGGTCTCGACGCGCGACAGGTCGGCGTCGCCGGAGTAGGTCGGCGGCGTGTCGACGCAGCAGAAGAGGAGCTGGGCGTGGTCGAGCACCTCGCGGACGTCGGTGGTGAAGCGGAGGCGCTCGCGGTTGCGCTCGAGCAGCTCGATGAGGCCGGGCTCGTAGATCGGCACGTCGCCGCGCGAGAGCGCCTCGACCTTCTCGGCGACGATGTCGCGGGCGACGACCGGATGGCCGAGCTCGGCGAAGCAGGCGGCCGTGACCAGGCCGACCCAGCCGACGCCGATGACCCCGATGGGCTCCTTCTCAGACATGACGGCGGCGGAGCCTAGCGCCTCAGCCGCCGCCGAGCCGCGCCGCCGAGCGGGCGATGCCGAGCATCTGCTCCTCGGTCAGCGACAGCAGCAGCGTGTTGGAGATCCAGTACACGGCTTCCTTCGTCCGCCAGGCGACGAGCCGGAGCCGGTCGCCGTCGTAGTGCAGCTCATAGGTACGTCCCCCGATCTTCCGCTTCTCGGACGGGTCCTCGAGGATCGGCGGGTTCTTCCACGCCGTCCCCTGCAGGCCGTAGTACTGCCCGAGCTCGCCGGTGTGGATGACCATGCGGTAGCTGTTGTAGACCTTGCCGTCGGGGGCGCGGATGCCGTAGACGCGCGGCTCGGTGCCGGCGAACGCCGACCCGAGGACGCGCTTGCGCGGGTAGAAGATCGGGATCCGCGCGCCGAGGGCGACCGCCTTGAGCGCCTGGTCCTTGCCGAGCTGCGCCGCGTCCTCGAGCCCGTCGCTCCCGGCGGGGCGGCGCTTGCGCTTCGCCCCGCGGACGCGCTTGGCCTTGCCGCGCGGGCCGCGCGTGGCGCGCACGCCGAGGAACTCGTCGGTGACGCGCTTCATCTGCTCGGAGCTCGCGGTGACGTAGCTCGCGCCGATGTTGCCCTGGAAGTGGACCTCGCGGATCGGGTGGCGGGCGGCGGAGACGGCGAGCTGGAGCAGGCGCAGCACCTCGCGGTTGGAGCGGATGTCGGACTCGACGTACTCGCTGAAGATCTTCAGCAGCCGGTCGCGGTCCTCGATGAGGTCGCTGACGCTGACCTGCTGCTTGGCCTGGCGGAGGAACTCCTGCTGGCGGGCCGCGCGGACGAGGTCGGTGTCCTCGTGCCGGTAGCGGACGTAGTCGAGCGCGCTCTGGCCGCAGAGCTTCTGGTAGCCCTGCTTGACGTCGATCGTCGCGTAGTCGGGGCCCGGGCCGGAGTTGTCGTTGAAGTAGCGGCGGTCGATGTCGACGTAGACGCAGCCGATCTCGTTGACGACCTCGCGGAAGCCGCGGAAGTCCACGTTGATGACGTGGTTGATCCGCAGGCCCGTGAGCTCCTTGACGGTCTTGAGCGTCAGCTTCGGGCCGCCGATCGCGAACGCCGCGTTGAGCTTGTCGGGCCCGTGGCCGGGGATGTTGACCTTGAGGTCGCGCGGCAGCGACAGCAGCGCCGTCGCCCCCTTCGACGGATCGAGGCGGACGAGGATGATCGTGTCCGAGCGGGCGCCGCCGGTGACGCCGTTGCGGACGTCGGCGGACGTGTCGGCCCGCTTGTCGGAGCCGATGAGCATGAGCGTCTGCGGCTTGCCGCTGCCGGCCTCCGCGAGCTCGCCGCCGAGGTTGAGCGTCCCGCCGGCGCGGAAGGCGTCGCCGACGCGATCGACCTCGCGGAAGGCGGCGACGGCCGTCGCCGACGCGGCGGCGGTGATGATGATGAGCGCGCCGATCAGCATCCGGCTGAGGACGCGCGGCCCCTTGTACTCCTCGGGCTCAGGCGGCACGGAGGTGCTCCCGCTCCAGTCGCTTGGGGACGAGGCGGACGAAGTCCACGAGCGCCTGACGGTAGCGCGCGAGGGAGGAGATCGAGACCCATTCCTCGGGGCCGTGGTGGCCGGCCCCGACGGGCCCGAACTCGACCGCGGGCACGCCCGCGTCGAGGAAGCTGATCGCGTCCGAGGCGCCGTCGCGACCGACCGAGATCTGCTCGGCCGGGGCGTCGACCGTGCCGCGGATCGCCTCGGCGAGCGTGCGCACGAACGGGTTGTCGCGCTCGACGATCGCCGGGTCGCGGTGGAAGATGACCTGGACCTCGCAGTCCGGCAGCTCGCGGACGGCCTCGAGGATCGCCTCGGGGTCCTGGCCGGGCAGGTAGCGGATGTCGACGTCGATGGTGCAGCGGTCGGGCACCTTGTTCATCGCGTCCCCGCCGATGACGCGCGCGAGGTTGATCGACGGGCGGTCGAAGAGCTCCGAGGACTCGCGCGCGAAGGGCAGCGACTCGATGCGGCGGAAGATCTCGCCGGCCTTGAGGATCGCGTTGTCGCCCTCCCACGGCGTCGAGCCGTGCGCGGCGCGCCCGTTGACGTCGATCCGCAGCGCGAGCACGCCCTTCGCCTGGATGCCGATGCGCATGTCCGTCGGCTCGCCGGTGATCGCGAAGTCGCCGACGTAACCCTGCTCGACGAGGAAGTCCGAGCCGCGCTGCCCCGGGACGTCCGACTCCTCGTCGGCGACGCAGAGGAAGTGAACGCGGACGTCGGTCTGCTCGGAGAGCTCGAGGGTGGCGACCATCATCGCCGCGAGCCCGCCCTTCATGTCGTAGGCGCCGCGGCCGTAGAGGCGGTCGCCGTCGACGCGCGGCGAGAACTGCTCGGGGCGCCCCGGGACGACGTCGAGGTGGCCGTGGAAGACGACCGTCGGGCACCCCTCCGGCCCGCCCGTCGTGACAGCCAGCACCGGGCGCCCGTTGTGGGTGGCGCCTGCGACGTCGAGGTCGCGCGCCTCGATCCAGCCCTTGACGAACCCCGCGCAGCTCCGGATGCCGTCCTCCGTCGAGGTGTCGTAGGTGATGAGGCGCTCGAGCAGGGCGCGCTCGTGCGTCGGCATCCGGCAGAGGATACCGGCGGCCCCCACGGCCTCGCGGGGGCCGCCGTGCCTGTCCTCAGCCCTCGTAGTCGGGCACCGGGCCGTCCAGGCCCAGGTCGCCGGCGGCCTGATCCAGCGCCTCGGCGGCCGCCTCGGCGTCGCCGCCGAAGCCGGCCTCGATCTTCGCGCGGACCTCGTCGGAGATCCCCTGCAGGCCCCACGAGAACGCCAGGCCCTCGGCCGCGGCCACCTCGTCGTCGGCCCCCTCGACGAGGTACTTCTTCACCGCCAGGGCGAAGATGCGGTTGAGGGCGCCACGTACGTCCTCGCGCGCTCGCGCGAGCGCCTCCGCGTCACCCGCCTTCGCGGCGTCCTGAGCCTCCACGAGCGCCGCGATCACGGCCTCGTGGACCTCGCCCTCGAGGCCGAAGTCGGCCGCGCGCTTCTGCGCGGTCGAGGCCAGCCCGTTGCCCTCGGCCTCGTAGAAGGCCCACGCCTCGTCGACGTTGTGGGGCGCGCCCTCCTCGGGGTCGGTCTCGCCTGCCTCGACCTTCTCGGCCGCGGCATCGAGCTCCCCGAGCACCTTGAGCGCCAGCGCCGCCGAGATGCCCTTGTCGATCCACTGGCGCCGCTGGGCGGGATCGAGGTCGGCCGCCTCGCCCTCGCCGGCGATCGCGTCCTCGACGCGCGCGGCGATCTCGGTGCCCTCGGCGAACCCGGCGAGCGTCCGGGCGCTGCCGTCGCTCTTGCGGGAGTGACGGCCCTCGGACCAGATCTCGCCGACCTGCTCGAAGTCGGCGTCGCCGCCCTCGCCGGCGGGCTCCAGCAGGGCCTTGATGTCGGCGATGTCGCGCCCGATCGCGGCGTGCTGGGCCACGTCCGAGACGGCGGTGTAGGTGCCGGCCCGCTCGCCCGCCGCCGTCGCCTGCACTCCGTCGTCGTCATCCCCGCCGCAGCCGGCGACGACGAGGAGGGCGGCGACGGCCCCTGCCATCAACGCGTGCTTCAACCGTGTCTCCTTCGTGATTAGGGATTCCTAATTAGGGTCGCCTAATCTACGCGCCGTCGAAAACTGACGCCCACGTCATCTTCGTGGTAGCGTCGTGGCCATGGAACGTGTGTGTGTGATCGGGGCGGGATCGTCGGGCATCGCGTCGTGCCAGGTCCTGAAGGCCCGGGGGATCCCGTTCGACTGCTACGAGGTCGGCTCGGAGGTCGGCGGCAACTGGCGCTACCAGAACGACAACGGGATGTCGTCGGCGTACTGGTCGCTCCACATCAACACCTCGCGCGACCTCATGGCCTACCGGTCCTTCCCGATGCCGGAGGACTATCCCGACTTCCCCCACCACACGCAGATCGCCGCCTACTTCGACGCCTACGTCGACCACTTCGGCTTCCGCGAGGACATCCAGTTCCGCACCGAGGTCACCGACGTCCGCCCGCGCCCTGACGGCGGCTGGGACGTGACCGTCCGGCGCCGCGACTCGGGCGAGGTCGAGACGCACCCCTACGCGGCCGTGCTCGTCGCCAACGGCCACCACTGGGACCCGCGCTGGCCGGACTTCCCGGGCGAGTTCGACGGCCCGGTCATCCACTCCCACGACTACAAGACGCCCGAGGGCTACGAGGGCAAGAACGTGCTCGTCGTCGGCTTCGGCAACTCGGCCGTCGACATCGCCTGCGAGACCTCGCGCGTCTCGAAGATGACCTACCTCTCGGTCCGGCGCGGGGCGCACGTCATCCCGAAGTACCTCAAGGGCCGCCCGGTCGACGAGCTCAACACGCCGTTGACCAGCCGCCTCCCGTTCTGGCTGCAGCGGACGCTCTACGCCCGGATGCTCAAGAAGGTCAACGGGAAGATGTCCGACTACGGCCTGCCGGAGCCGGACCACAAGCTCGGCGAGGCGCACCCGACGATCTCGGCCGAGCTGCTCAACCGGATCGTCCACGGGCGGGTCAGGCCGAAGCCGAACATCGAGCGGCTGGAGGGCGACCGCGTCCGCTTCGCCGACGGGACGGTCGAGCAGATCGACCGGATCGTCTACTGCACCGGCTACAACATCACCTTCCCGTTCCTCGACGACGACATCGTCCGCGTCGAGGACAACCACGTCCGGCTCTACAAGCGCGTCGTCCCGCCGGGCATCGACGGCCTCTTCTTCATCGGCCTGCTCCAGCCGCTCGGCGCGATCATGCCGCTCGCCGAGGCGCAGTCGGAGTGGGTCGCCGACCTCTTCGAGGGCAAGGCGAAGCTCCCGTCCGAGGAGCAGATGCACAAGGAGATCGCCCGCGACGAGAAGCGGCTGCGCAAGCGCTACGTGGCGTCTGCGCGCCACACCATCCAGGTCGACTTCTGGGACTACATGCGCTCGGTGCAGAAGGAGCGCAAGCGCAAGCGCGGGCGCGACGTCTCGCTGCGGGCGCTCGCCGGGCGGCGCGAGGCGCCCGCGCCCGTCGCCGCCTGACCGTCCGGCGCCGCTTCGGGCGGCCCCGCGGGCCCGCCGCGACGGCGGGCCCGCGGCGTGCCGGGCGCCGTCCTCAGGTCAAGCTCCGCCGCCGCCTGCCGACTCCCCGGGTGTGGAGCCCTGGGTCGTCACCGGCGCGGCCGTGACGGTCGCGCTCCTGCTGGCCGTGCGGCTGCTCGACCGCGAGCGGCGGCTACGGGCAGCGCTCGAGCGGGCGGCGCTGATCGACCCGCTCACCGGCCTGCTGGCCGAGGCGGGGCTGAAGCAGCGGCTCGCCGAGGAGGTCGAGCGGGCGCGCCGCCACGGCCGCTCGGTCGCGCTCGTCCTCGCCGACGTCGACGGCCTGCGCGACGTCAACGCCATGCTCGGCGCCAAGGCCGGCGACGTCGCGCTCGAGCAGGTCGGCGGCATCCTCCGCGACGCCGGCCGCCGCCTCGACGCGGTCGCGCGCCTGCGCGGCGGCGAATTCGCGCTCGTGCTGCCCGACACCGACGAGCGCGGGGCGCTCGCCGTCGCCGAGCGGCTGCGGGTGGAGATCCAGGAGGCGTTCGCCGACGGCTTCGCCCGCGTCACGCTCAGCCTCGGCGTCGCCGCCTTCCCCAAGGACGCCCGCGACGGCGGCTCGCTCCTGCGCGCCGCGGCCACCGCTCTCGCGCTCGCGAAGGCGCTCGGGCGCAACCGCGCGGTCGTCTACGACGCCGAGACGGCAGGGCGCCTCGCGCAGCTCACCGCCGGGTAGGCTCCGCGCCGTGAGCGCGCTTGCCCCCGCGCCCGAGGTGGAGGAGCTGCGCGCGCGGGTGCGCGCGTTCGTCGACGAGCGCGTCATCCCCGCCGAGCCGGCGCTCGACCGCCACGACGAGGAGGCCGCGGCGCTCATGCGCGAGCTCCAGGCCGAGGCGAAGCGCGAGGGCCTGTGGGCGCTCGGGCTGCCGCGCGAGATCGGGGGCGGCGGCCTCGGCTTCCTCCCCTACTGCCACGTCAACGAGGAGATCGGCCGCTCCGAGCACGCGATGCTCGCGCTCGGCACCCACTCCGCCCAGGACGCGACGATGCTCCACCTCTTCGGCACGCCCGAGCAGAAGGAGCGCTGGCTGCGCCCGCTGGTGGAGGGCGAGATCTACCCCTCGATCGGGATGACCGAGCCGGACGCGCCCGGCTCCGACCCGACCCAGGTGAAGACGACCGCCGTCCTCGACGGCGACGAGTGGGTCATCAACGGGCGCAAGTGGTTCATCACCGGCGCGAACGTCGCCGCCTTCACGACCGTCTTCTGCGTCACCGACCCGGACGCCCCGCCACACCGCCGCTGCTCGCTCATCATCGTCCCCACCGACACGCCGGGCTACGTCATCGAGCGCGTCATCCCGGTGCTCGGCGAGGTCGGCGGCGCCCACTGCGAGATCCGCCTCGAGGACGTCCGCGTCCCCGCGGAGAACCTGCTCGGCGAGCGCGGGCGGGCGTTCGAGATCGCCCAGGCGCGGCTGGGCCCCGGGCGGATCTACCACTGCATGCGCTGGCTGGGCCAGGCCCAGCGCGCGTTCGACCTCATGTGCGAGCGGGCGCTCGAGCGGCAGGTCGCCGGCGGGCGGCTGGCGGACATGCAGCTCATCCAGGGCTTCATCGCCGACTCCGCCGCCGAGATCCACGCCGCCCGCCTCATGACGCTCGACGCCGCGGCGAAGATCGACGCCGGCGAGGACGCGCGCGTGGAGATCTCGCTCATCAAGTTCTTCGGCGCGAAGGTCCTCCACGACGTCATCGACCGGGCGATCCAGGTCCACGGCGCGCTCGGGGTGTCGGGCGACACGCCGCTGGAGGGGATGTACCGGCGCGCCCGCCTCGCCCGCCTCTACGACGGGCCGGACGAGATCCACCGCGTCAGCGCGGCGCGGCGGATCCTCCGCCGCTACGAGCGGCGGACGACGACGTAGCGGTCGCCGCGCCGGGCGATCACGAGCTCGCAGTCGCGGGCGACGCGGTCGCCCGCGTCGGCGCGGACGACGTCCCGGCCCGCCCCGCAGCGGATGACGTCGGCGATCCCGTCGGCCGCGACGATGTTGTCGTCTCCGCCGCCGCCGTCGATCTCGTCCTTGCCGAGGCCGCCGTCGATGCGGTCGGCCCCGGCGCTGCCGGTGATGTGGTCGTTGCCCGAGCCGCCGCTGATCCCCGCGCCGCCGCCGCGGATGACGTCTACGCCGGGGCCGCCGTCGATCGAGCCGGAGCCCAGGATGACGTCGTTCTCGAGCGAGCCGTTGAGGACGTTGACGCCCGTGTCGTCGGCGATGCGGTCGCCGCCGAGGCCGCCCTCGGCGACGTCGGCGCCCGCGCCGCCCTCGAGGACGTCCGCCCCGGGGCCGGCGACGAGCAGGTCGTCGCCGTCCTCGCCGCGGAGGACGTCGTTGCCGCTCCCGCCGTCGAGCAGGTCGAGCCCGCCGGCGCCGAGCAGGCACTGGTCGCCGCCGACGCCGGCGAGCAGGTCGTTGCCGGCGCCGCCGGTGAGCGAGCCGAGCGCGCACGCGCCGTGGCCGTCGCCGCTCTGCGCCTCGATCCCGCCCTTCCCCCACGGGGGCAGCGGGCCGTGGCGGCGATCGATCTCCTCGGGGGCGTGCTTGCCGAAGTCGCCGGCGCGCCGGATGACGCGCTCGCAGTCTCGCGCGACCTCGTCCCCGCCGTCGGCGCGTACGACGTCGGCGCCCGGGCCGCAGCGGACGAAGTCGGCGATCCCGTCGATCGAGACGATCGAGTCGCCGCCCGGGCCGCCGGAGATGCGGTCCTGGCCGAGCCCGCCGTCGATGCGGTCCGCGCCGTCGTCGCCCTCGAGCGAGTCGTCGCCCGACCCGCCGGCGATGCCGTCGTCGCCGGCGCGCCCCTCGATGCGGTCGTTGCCCGAGCCGCCGCTGAGCGAGTCCGCCACCTGCCCGCCGCCGTGCAGTCCCCGCCCGGCGTGCCGTCGATGAGCCGCTGCTGGGCGTGGGCGACGGCCGCGAGCGCGGCGAGCACGAGGACGGCGACGGTGGCGGCACGGAGGCGCATGTCCAGGCAACCCCCGGCGGGCCGAGGAGATGCGGTGCCCCGCGCCGCCGTGGCGGGCAGCGCTCGGTTCTCCGTCGTATGCACGGGCGATCCAGCGCTGCCCCGCCGGGTTCGGCCGGCCCGCCACCCCGTTGACACGAAGGTATGAACCGTGATTCACTCCTTCGCGGGATGGCGTACCGCCCGACCCCGAGGACCGAGGCGCGCAAGGCCGCCGTGCGCGAGCGGATCGTCGAGGCCGCCATCGCCCAGCTCGAGGACGGCGGGTACGCGTCGGCGACCGTCTCGGCCGTCGCGCGCCGCGCGGGCGTCGCCACCGGCAGCGTCTACCGCCACTTCCCGTCGAAGTCCGAGCTGCTCGCCGAGGTCTTCCGCCGCGCCACCCAGCGCGAGGTCGACGTCCTCACCGCGATCGCCGCCGACGAGGGCCGGCCGGTCGTCGAGCGCCTCGCCGCCTGCGTCGAGGCGTTCGCCCGCCGCGCGCTCGCCGCCCCCACGCGCGCCTACGCGCTCATCGCCGAGCCCGCCGACCCGGCCGTCGACGCCGAGCGCCTCGTCTACCGGCGCGGCTACCGCGACGTCTTCAAGAAGCTGCTCGACGAGGGGGTCGAGCGCGGGGAGCTCGCCCCGCACGACACCGAGCTCGCCGCCGCGGCGCTCGTCGGCGCGATCGCCGAGTCGCTCGTCGGCCCCCTGTCCGTGTCCCAGAACGGGCGCGCGCCGCGCCACGAGGCGCTCATCGCCGGCCTCGTGGAGCTCGCGGTCCGCGCGCTGCCCGCAGAACGGGCCCTCGCGGCCTGAGGAGGAGAGCCATGGCCACGACCGACCACATCGCCGGCCGCACGCACGAGGTCTTCAACCAGCCCCCGCCGCTGGAGCCGGTCAACCTGTTCGAGATCGACCTCGCCCTCCAGGAGGCGCTCGAGCGGGAGAACGGCGGCTGGGGCGTCGACCGCGCCCGCGACCTCGGCGCCACCGCGGGCACCCCCGAGGCGCGCGAGCACTCCTTCCGGGCGGAGCGCAACCAGCCGCGCCTGCTCACCCACGACCGCTACGGCCACCGCATCGACCGGGTCGACCTCGACCCGTCCTGGCACTGGCTGCTGCGCGTCGCGATCGAGCGGGAGATCCACTCGCTGCCCTGGCGCGAGGAGCGGCCGGGCGCGCACGTCGTGCGGGCGGCGCTCATGTACCTGTGGAGCCAGGTCAACGCCGGCGTCATGTGCCCGGTGTCGATGACGTACTCCGTGGTCCCCGCGCTGCGCGCCGGCGCCCCGGAGATCGCCGCCGAGTGGGAGCCGCGGCTCACCAAGCCCGACTACGACGAGGGCGCGATCGCCGGGATGGCGATGACCGAGAAGCAGGGCGGCTCGGACGTGCGCGCGAACACCACCCAGGCGCGCCCGCTCGGCGACGGCACCTACGAGCTCACCGGCCACAAGTGGTTCTGCTCGTACCCGCCGTGCGACGTCTTCCTCGTGCTCGCCCAGGCGCCGGGCGGGCTGTCGTGCTTCTTCGTCGAGCGCGGCCCGGGCATGGAGTTCCAGCGGCTCAAGGACAAGCTCGGCACGCGCTCGCTGCCCTCGTCCGAGGTCGAGTTCCGCGCGCTCCCGGCGCGGCTCGTCGGCGAGGAGGGCAAGGGCGTCAAGGCGATCATCCGGATGGTCAACCACACGCGCCTCGACTGCCTCATCGGCTCGGCGGCGGGGATGCGTCGCGGCGTCACCGACGCCGTCCACCACGCCCGGCACCGCTCGGCGTTCGGGAAGCTGCTCGCCGAGCAGCCGGCGATGCAGAACGTGCTCGCCGACCTCGCGATCGAGGCGGAGGCCGCGACGGCCGCCGCGCTGCGCGTCGCCCGCGCCTACGACGAGGACGACGCGCCCTTCCGCCGCGTCGCGACGGCGGTCATGAAGTACTGGGTCTGCAAGCGCGCGCCCGCCCACGCGGCCGAGGCGCTCGAGTGCATCGGCGGCAACGGCGCCGTCGAGGACTCCGGCATGCCGCTGCTCTACCGCGACGCGCCGATCAACTCGATCTGGGAGGGCTCGGGCAACGTCGCCGCCCTCGACGTGCTGCGCGCGATCGCGAAGGAGCCGGAGGGGCTGCCGGCGTTCTTCGCCGAGTGCGAGCTCGCCCGCGGCGGCGACCGGCGGCTCGACCAGCACCTCGACTCGCTCGAGCCGCTCGTCGAGTCGCTCGGCCGGACCGACCCGGAGTTCGTCGCGCGGCGATTCGTCGAGGAGCTCGCGGTCGCCTTCCAGGCGAGCCTGCTCGTCCGCCACGCGCCGCCGGCGGTCGCCGACGCGTTCTGCGCCGGGCGGCTCGGCGACGGCGGGCGCGTCTACGGCACGCTCCCGGCGGGCGTCGACGCGAAGGCGATCGTCGACCGCGCGCTCGCCGCATGAGCGAGCCGCCCGTCCTCTACGAGGTCGACGGGCGCATCGCCCGGCTCACGCTCAACCGGCCCGAGCGCGGCAACGGCCTGACCCGCGGCCTCATCGAGGAGCTGGGGGCGTGCGTCGAGCGCGCCGACCTCGACCCCGCCGTCCACGTCCTGCTGCTCTCAGGCAACGGCACCGGGTTCTGCGGCGGCTACGACCTCGTCGAGAGCGCCGAGGAGGGCGGCCACGGCTCGCGCCAGGCGCCGCCCGGCTCGCCGCTCGACCCCGCGGTCGTGGCCGCCAACCACGACCCCTCGCGGGTCTGGGACCCGATGGTCGACTACGCGATGATGAGCCGCAACGTCCGCGCGTTCATGTCGCTGCTGGAGTGCGGCAAGCCGGTCGTCTGCAAGGTCCACGGCTTCTGCGTCGCGGGCGGCACCGACCTCGCGCTCTGCTCGGACCTGCTCGTGATCGCCGAGGACGCGAAGATCGGCTACCCGCCGGCGCGCGTCTGGGGCTCGCCGACGACGGCGCTGTGGGCGCACCGGATCGGCGCCCAGCGGGCGAAGCGGCTACTGTTCACCGGCGACTCGCTGTCGGGGCGGGAGGCGGTCGAGTGGGGGCTCGCGATCGAGTGCGCGCCGGCGGAGGAGCTCGATGAGCGCTGCGAGGCGCTCGTCCGGCGGATCGCGCGGATGCCGCTCAACCAGCTCCGGATGATGAAGCTGCTCGTCAACGAGAGCCTCCACCATCAGGGCCTCCACGCCTCCCAGGTGCTCGGGACGATCTTCGACGGCATCGCCCGCCACACCGAGGAGGGCTACGCGTTCCAGCGCCGGGCGATGGAGGCGGGCTTCCGGCAGGCCGTCCGCGAGCGCGACGAGCCGTTCGGCGACCTCGGGCGCTCGACGTTCAAGGGGTGAGGGGTGGGCAAGCTCGACGGCAGCTGCCTCTGCGGCTCGGTGACCTACCGCTGCGACGCCGAGCCGCTGGTGACGGCGATCTGCCACTGCACGGACTGCCAGAAGCAGACCGGGACGTCGTTCTCGATCGTCGTGGCCGTGCCGCGCGAGGCGTTCGAGGTCTCCGGCGACACCCTCGCGACCTTCCAGACGATCGGCACGGACACGAAGCTCCCGGTCGACCGGCGGTTCTGCTCGGCGTGCGGCTCCCCGATCGCCAGCCTGCCCGAGGCGATGCCCGGGATCGCCCTCATCAAGGCCGGCACGCTGGAGGACCGGTCGTGGCTGCGGCCGGAGATCGAGGCCTGGTGCAGCTCCGCCCAGCCCTGGATCGAGCTCGACGAGGAGCGGCGCGGCTGCTTCCCGCGCGGCGTCCCGACGGGCTGAACGAGCCTTTTCAGGGCGGCGGCGGGCGTCCGGGTATCCTGCCGTGCCCGTGCCGCTGACCGACCGATCCGACCGGCTCGCCGACGCCGCCGCCCGCGCCCGGGCGGCGCTCGACGTGCTGCCGCTGCGGCGCGGATCCGTCGCGCGCGTCCGCGTGCTCGCCGCGCTGCTGACGGCGTTCGACCTCGCCGACGCCGGCCGGGCCCGCCACGACGTCGCCGCCTACCTGCGCGACCGCCACCGCGAGCTCGGCGAGCGGACGCTCGACGCGATCGTCTCGCTCGCCTTCGCGCCCGGGCGCTAGACCGGCCCGTTCAGGCCCCTCGCCCCACCCGGGTTCCCCGGCGTGTTCTCGATCGGACGTTGGCGGGCTCCCCCGCGGGGTATGAGGCGCGCCAAGCGAGAGGAGGAGAGATGCCAGAGGGGAGTGGCACGATGACGCCCGAGCTGACGCGCCGGCTCGTGGCGGAGGCGATCGGGACCGGGATCCTCGTCCTGTTCGGCGCCGGCGCGGTGGTGGCGGCGGTGACCCTCAACGAGGGGGTCATCGAGTACGCCGGGCTCGGCATGATCGCCATCGCGTTCGGCCTCGCGATCGCCATCGCGGTCTACGCCTACGGCAACACGTCGGGGGCGCACATCAACCCGGCGGTGACGATCGGGCTGGCGTCGGCGGGGAGGTTCCCCTGGCGCGAGGTGCCCCACTACGTCGGCGCCCAGCTCGTCGGCGCGACCGTCGCGGCCCTGCTCATCTGGGCGATGCTCGGCGACATCGCCGAGGACGCCGGGATGGGCCAGACGAGCATCGCCGACGGGGTGAACTACCTCCAGGCGATCATCGCCGAGGCGCTCGCGACGTTCCTGCTGCTCACCGCGGTCATGGCGCTCGCGGTCGACCGCCGCGCGCCCGGCGGCTGGGCCGGCCTCATGATCGGCCTCGCCGTCACCACGGGCATCCTGCTCATCGGCGCCTTCACCGACGGCTCCCTCAACCCGGCCCGCACGTTCGGCCCGCTGCTCGTCGGCTCGATCGCCGGCAGCGAGACGTTCTGGGGCGACCTCGCCGCCTACATCATCGGCCCGATCATCGGAGGCGTGGCGGCGACGCTCGCCTACGACTTCGTCGCACGGCCGAGCGAGGCCGAGCGGGCCGTGCCGCAGGGCACCGCGGGCGACATCGAGGGTGCCGACGTCCCGCGCGAGGGCGAGGGCGTGGAGCCCCTCGGGGAGCCGGGCGCCGTCGGGCGCCCGGCCCCGCGGAGCCGTCCGTGACGCCGCTCCCCCACCGATCTGCGGCGGCTAGCCGCGACCCCACCCCTGTCCCCGGACCAGAAGGAGTGCCCTGATGCCCGACAACCGAGGCGTCGCCTACATGGGCCCCGGCAAGGTCGAGGTCCAGACCATCGACTACCCGACGTTCGAGCTCAAGGACGGGCCGGGCGTCAACCCGGCGAACGTGGGGCGCAAGCTGCCGCACGCCGCGATCCTCCGGTGCGTCGCGACGAACATCTGCGGCTCGGACCAGCACATGGTCCGCGGCCGCACGACCGCGCCGGAGGGCCTCATCCTCGGCCACGAGATCACCGGGGAGGTGGTGGAGGTCGGACCGGGGGTCGAGTTCATCAAGGAGGGCGACCTCTGCTCGGTGCCGTTCAACATCGCCTGCGGCCGCTGCCGGATGTGCAAGACCGGCAACACCGGCGTCTGCCTGAACGTCAACCCCGACCGGCCCGGCTCGGCGTACGGCTACGTCGACATGGGCGGCTGGGTCGGCGGCCAGGCGAACTACGTCCTGGTCCCCTACGCCGACTGGAACCTCCTGAAGTTCCCCGACAAGGACCAGGCGATGGAGAAGATCCTCGACCTGACGATGCTGTCGGACATCTTCCCGACGGGCTACCACGGCTGCGTGTCCGCGGGCGTGACGTCGGGCTCGACGGTCTACGTCGCCGGCGCCGGCCCGGTCGGCCTGGCGGCGGCCTACTCCGCCCACCTGCTCGGGGCGGCGGTCGTCATCGTCGGCGACCTCAACACCCAGCGGCTCGAGCAGGCGCGCAGCTTCGGCTGCGAGACGGTCGACATCTCGAAGGGCGACCCGAAGGACCAGATCGAGCAGATCCTCGGCGTGCCCGAGGTGGACGCGGCGGTCGACGCGGTCGGGTTCGAGGCGCGCGGCCACGGGCCGGACGCCGAGCGCGAGCAGCCGGCGACCGTGCTCAACACGATCATGGACGTCACGCGGGTGGCTGGCAAGCTCGGCATCCCGGGGCTGTACGTGACGGCCGACCCGGGCGCGGCCGACGACGCCGCCAAGCAGGGCTCGCTGTCGATCCAGATCGGGCTCGGCTGGTCGAAGTCGCACAGCTTCGTCACCGGCCAGTGCCCGGTCATGAGGTACCACCACGGCCTCATGCAGATGATCCTCAACGACAAGGCGCACATCGCCGACGCGGTGAACGCCACGGTCATCACGCTGGACCAGGCCTCGGAGGGCTACCGCGACTTCGACAAGGGCGCGGCGAAGAAGTTCGTCTTCGACCCCAACGGCTACCTCGGCGTCGCGAAGTAGCGACCGGGAACCACGCGAGAACGTCCCGCACTACACCCCATAGCGGGCAGTGCGGGACGTTCATCGCGCGCCGCAGGAAGAACGTCCCTCACTACACCCCATAGGGTGCAGTGTGGGACGTTGTTCTCTCTCACGCGGGGGCGAGGGCGAGAAGCGCCTCAGGCTCCGTGTAGACGAGGCGCGCGTCGATGCGCCGGACCTCCCAGCCCGCGGCGCGCCAGCACGCCTCCTTGCGCGCGTCCTCGCCCGCGTCGAGGTGGAAGGGCGCACCGTCGATCTCGACGATGATCCGCTCGCGCGCCCAGCTCAGGTCCGCCTCTTCACCGGCGATGCGGACGTTCAGCCGCGGCAGCGGTCGGCCGGCCTCGCGGACCACCTCGAGCGCGCGGACCTCGGCACCGCTGCGGGCCCGCTCCAGTGGCAACCCTGAGTAGCGCGCGAGGGCGGCCATGACGTGGCGGCTGCCCCGCCTACGCGGATGGCGACCGACGCAGTCGGCAATCTCCCCGAGCGTCGTCACGCCGAGCCGCACGGCCTCGCGCACCGCGCGGGCCAATGCCTTGCGGCTGATCCGCTGGGCGGCGAGGTCGGTGATCGTCCGCGCCGCCGTCGTGATCGGGATGCCGCGCAACTCGGTGCACGTGCCGTCGAGCGTCGCGCTGCGATGGACCCAAAGGCCTCCGTGCCGTCGCGGGCCACCGCTGCCAGGCCGTGTGACCGTCTCGAACGGCCGAGGCCTCGACCAGAACCCCCACGCCGCCGCGGCGCTGAAGTGGCTGAGGACGGTGCCGGGGGCGGTCAGCGTCGCGCCCATCCACCTCCCCCAGTCGTCGTGCTCGAGCACAGGAGGGATCGCGAAGACGGCCTCCTCGACGATGACGAGCCGGCCCGTCTTGACGCGATGCTCGATCGCGCGCCGGCTCAGCCCGAGCGCCTCCAGCTGGGCGCGCGAGATGCGGTTGAACTGCCTCCCCGCGAGCTCTGCAACAAGAACGTCCCGCACTGCCCCCTATAAGGGGCAATGCGGGACGTTCTCGCCCCCGGGGGTGCCGCGTGCGCTACGACCCGGCGCCCGCGACCTCGAGGAAGCGCTCGTAGCGCTTGATGTCGCGCTCGTAGCGGGCGCGCTCCTCGGAGCCCTCGGGGGCGCGCTCGTGGGCCGAGCGCGCCTCCTTCAGGCGGGTCTCCAGGTCGGCGCGGTCGAGGGCGGCCGGGTCGATGGCGTCCTCGACGAGGACGAGCGCCCGGTTGTCGACCACCTGGAGGTAGCCCTCGCCCTGGGCGAAGCGGATGATCTCGCTCTCGCTCTTGTAGAGGCGCAGCTCGGCCGGCTCCAGGATCGCCATGAGCGGCGCGTGGTTGGCCAGCACGCCGATCGAGCCCGTGGTCGTGCGGGTCGAGAGCATCTCGACCTCGCCCTCCCAGACCGCGCCCTCCGGCGTGAGGACCTCGACGGGGAACGTGGAGCGGGCCACGACCTACCTACTCGCCGCCGCGGGCGTCCGCGACGACCTCGTCGATGGTGCCCTTCATGAGGAAGGCACGCTCCGGGATGTCGTCGTGCTTGCCCTCGACGATCTCCTTGAACGAGCGGACCGTCTCCGACACCGGGACGTACTTGCCCGGCGTGCCGGTGAACTGCTCGGCGACGAAGAACGGCTGCGACAGGAAGCGCTCGATCTTGCGCGCCCGCTGGACGATGAGCTTGTCCTCGTCGGAGAGCTCGTCGATGCCGAGGATCGCGATGATGTCCTGGAGCTCCTTGTAGCGCTGGAGGATCTCCTTGACCTGCGTCGCGACCTCGTAGTGCTCCTGGCCGACGATGTCGGGCTTGAGGATCGTCGAGGTCGAGTCGAGCGGGTCGACCGCCGGGTAGATGCCCTTCTCGGCGATCGACCGCGAGAGCACGGTCGTCGCGTTGAGGTGGGCGAACACCGACGCCGGCGCCGGGTCGGTGAGGTCGTCGGCGGGGACGTAGATCGCCTGCACCGACGTGACCGAGCCGCGGCGGGTCGAGGTGATGCGCTCCTGGAGCTGGCCCATCTCGGTCTCGAGCGTCGGCTGGTAGCCCACCTGCGACGGCATGCGGCCCAGCAGCGCCGAGACCTCGGAGCCGGCCTGGACGAAGCGGAAGATGTTGTCGATGAACAGCAGCACGTCCTGTCCGCCCTGCTCGCGGAAGTACTCCGCCATCGTCAGGCCGGTCAGGGCGACGCGCATGCGCGCGCCCGGCGGCTCGTTCATCTGGCCGAAGACGAGCATCGTCTTGTCGATGACGCCCGACTCGGTCATCTCGAGCCAGAGGTCGTTGCCCTCGCGCGAGCGCTCACCCACGCCGCAGAAGGCCGACAGGCCGCCGTGCTCCTGGGCGATGTTGTGGATGAGCTCCTGGATGAGGACGGTCTTGCCGACGCCGGCGCCGCCGAAGAGGCCGACCTTGCCGCCCTTCGCGTACGGCGCGAGCAGGTCGATGACCTTGATGCCGGTCTCGAAGATCTCGTTCGTCGGCGTGAGCTCCTCGACGCTCGGCGCCGGGCGGTGGATCGGCCAGCGCTCCTCGGCCTCGACCGGCGGGCCCTCGTCGATCGGCTCGCCGAGCAGGTTGAAGATGCGGCCGAGCGTCGCCTGGCCGACCGGCACGGTGATCGGGCCGCCGGTGTCGCGGACCTGAGCGCCGCGGGCGAGCCCGTCCGTCGAGTCCATGGCGACGGCGCGGACGCGGTCGTCGCCGAGGTGCTGCTGGACCTCGCAGACGAGCGTCCGCTTCTGGCCGTCGAGCTCGATCTCGGTCTCGATCGCGTTGTAGATCTCGGGCAGCTTCTCCGGGAAGACCGCCTCGATCACGACGCCCGTGATCGCCTCGATCGTCCCGACGTTCTGCTTCGTGGCGGTGCCTGCTTCCACTGGGATTTCTCCTTTGCGGGGCGGGTCCTAGCGGAGCCCCTCGGCCCCGGCGACGACTTCCATGATTTCCTGGGTGATCTCGGCCTGGCGCTGGCGGTTGGCCTCGAGCGTGAGGTCCTCGATGATCTCCGCCGCGTTGTCGGACGCGTTGCGCATGGCGGTCATGCGCGCGCCGAGCTCCGACGCCGTCGACTCCAGCAGCGCCCGGTAGATCGAGATCTCGACGTAGTCGGGCACGAGCCGCTGGAGGATCTCCTCCGGCTCGGGCTCGTAGATCCACAGCGCGCGGCGGTGCTGGGACTGGCCCTCGTGCTCGGGCGTGCCCTCCTCGACCTCGCCGGTGAGCGCCTCGATCTGCTGGATCGGCAGGAGCGTCTCGTGGCGGACCTCCTGCGTCAGCGGCGAGATGTAGCCGTTGTAGTAGATCTCGACCTTGTCGACCTTGCCGTCGACGTAGGCCGCGGTCAGGTCCTGGGCGATGGTGCGCGCGTCGGAGAAGGCGGGCCGCTCGGTGAAGCCGGTGTAGCCGCCGGCGATCTCGAGCCCGCGGAACTGCAGCGACGAGACGCCGCGGCGGCCGGACGCGTACCAGACCGGCGTCTTGCCCTCGCCCTCCAGCTCGGCGCGCCGGCGCATGCCCGCGCGGATGATCTGCGAGTTGAAGGCGCCAGCCAGGCCGCGGTCGGCGGTGACGAGCAGGATGCCGACGTTCTCGACGTTCTCCCGCTCCTCGAGGATCGGGAAGTTCGGCATCGTCTGCGCGGCCGCGACGACCTGGCCGGTCATCTTCCGCAGCGCGGTGGCATACGGCCGCAGCGCGGCGATGCGCTGCTCGGCGCGACGGAGCCGCGCGGCGGCGACCATCTCCATCGCGCGCGTGATCTTCTGGATGTTGCGGACCGACTGGATGCGGCCCCGGATGTCGCGCTGGCTGGCCACTAGGAGGCCGCGACCTCCTCGGCCACCTCAGCCGGCTCCTCGCCGGCCGCGGCGCGGCCCTCCTTGGTGCGCGCCGGCGCCTGGCGCTCGGCCTCCGAGCGGATGCGGTCGGACTCGCCCTCCTCGAGCGGGTTGCCCTCCTCGTCGAAGTCGGGCCCGAAGTCGTCGATCGCCTCCGCGATCGCCTTGCCGAGCTCCTCCTCGATCGCGTCGTCCCACTCGCCGGCGGCGATCTTGCCCATGAGCTCCTGCTTCTCCGCGTGGAGGCGCTGGAGCATGAACTCGTGGAAGTCGCGGATCCGGTCGGTCTTGATCCGGTCGAGGTAGCCGCCGGTGCCCGAGTAGACGGCCGCGACCTGGTCCTCGATCGCCCACGGCTGGCGCTCGCCCTGGTTGAGCGTCTCGACGAGGCGCTCGCCGCGCGCGAGCGTCCGCTGCGTGTCCGGGTCGAGGTCGGAGCCGAACTGCGCGAACGCCTCGAGCTCGCGGTACTGGGACAGCTCCAGGCGCAGGCGGCCGGCGACCTTCTTCATCGGCTTCGTCTGCGCCGACCCGCCGACGCGCGACACCGAGATGCCGACGTTGATGGCCGGGCGGACGCCCGAGTAGAAGAGCTTCGGCTCGAGGAAGATCTGGCCGTCGGTGATCGAGATGACGTTCGTCGGGATGTAGGCCGAGACGTCGCCGGCCTGCGTCTCGATGATCGGCAGCGCCGTCAGCGAGCCGCCGCCGAGGTCGTCGCTGAGCTTGACGGCGCGCTCGAGCAGGCGCGAGTGGAGGTAGAAGATGTCGCCCGGGTACGCCTCACGTCCCGGCGGGCGGCGCAGCAGCAGCGACATCTGTCGGTACGCGTACGCCTGCTTGGTGAGGTCGTCGTAGACGCAGAGCGCGTGCTTGCCGTCGTAGAGGAAGTACTCGCCCATCGCGCAGCCGGCGTACGGCGCGATGAACTTGATCGGCGCGGCCTCGTCGGCGGGCGCGGCGACGATGATCGTGTTGTCGAGCGCGCCGTGCTCGCGCAGCGTCTCGGCGACCTGGACGACGGTCGACATCCGCTGGCCGACCGCGACGTAGACGCAGTAGAGGTCCTTGTCCTTGTTGTTGATGATCGTGTCGAGCGCGATCGCCGTCTTGCCGGTCTGGCGGTCGCCGATGATGAGCTCGCGCTGGCCACGCCCGATCGGGATCATCGAGTCGATCGCCTTGATGCCGGTGAGCATCGGCTCCGACACCGGCTGGCGCGAGACGACGCCCGGCGCCTTGAACTCGAGCGGGCGCGTCTTGGAGGTGTTGATGTCGCCCTTGCCGTCGAGCGGGTTGCCGAGCGGGTCGACGATGCGGCCGAGCAGCTCCTCGCCGACGGGGATCTCGAGCAGGCGGCCGGTCCGCTTGACGCGGTCGCCCTCCTCGATCTTCTCCCACGGGCCGAAGAGCACGACGCCGACGTTGTCGGCCTCGAGGTTGAGGGCGAGGCCGGTCACGTCGTGCGGGAGCTCGAGCATCTCGAACGACATGCAGTTGTCGAGCCCGTGCACACGGGCGATGCCGTCGCCGATGGACAGGACCGTCCCGACCTCGGAGAGGTCGGCGCCGCCATCCTCGACGCCCTCGATGCGGCTCTTGAGGATGCTCGTGATCTCGTCGGGCTTGATCTGCATTGGTGAAACTCCTTACGCCGCTCGCGCGACCTGCTTGCGAAGTCTTTCGAGTCTGTTCCTGACGCTGGCGTCCAGCACGCGGTCGCCAACCTGGAGCACGATCCCCCCGAGCACGTCGGGGTCCACGTGGCTGCGGAGCTCGACCTTGCGGCCGGTCTGCTCCTCGATCTTGCGGCCGATGTCGGCGATCAGGGACGGGTCGAGCTGGACCGCGCTCGTCACCGAGACCGGCAGCAGCTTGTTCTCCTCCCGCCAGAGCGCGTCGAAGGCCCGCCGGATGCGGAAGATGACGGGCAGGCGGTGCTCCTCGGCGAGGATCTCGAGGAAGCGCACGAAGCGCTCGTCGGCGCCCTCGATGACGCGGGAGACGCCGTCGCGCTTCTCCTCGGAGGAGAAGTACGGCGAGAAGAAGAAGAGCTGCAGGTCACGGTTGCGCTCGAGCTCGTCCGCGAACTGGCCGAGCTCGTCGCGCACGCGGTCGAGGACGCCGTGCTCCTTGGCGACCTCGAACAGCGACCGCGCGTAGACCCGGGCGATCTCTTCCATCAGGCGCCGTTCTTCCCCCCGCCGGCGAGCGCCGAGAAGTCGACCTCGTTGAGCGCCTCCTCGATGAGCCGCTTGTGGTCGTCGGCGTCGAGCGCCTTGCGGGTGACCTTCTCGGTGGCGAGGAGCGTGAGCGACGCGACCTCCTTGCGGATCTCCGCGAGCGCCCGCTGCGTCTCCTGCTCGATCTCGCGCCGCGTGCGCTCGAGCAGCTCCTCGCGCTCCTTGCGCGCCAGGTTCTTCGACTCCTCCTCGTGGCGCTCCGCCGCCTGGCGGGCCCGCGCCACGATGTCCTCCGCCTGCTCACGCGCCTCCTTGAGCCGCTCGCGGTACTCGGCGAGCAGCTCGTCGGCCTCGCGACGGGTCCGCTCGGCCGCCTCGATCGACTCGGTGATCGCCCGCGCCCGCTTGTCGAGCGCGTCCTGGATCACCGGGAAGGCGAGCTTGCGGAGGATGAGGAGCGTGACGACGAAGGCGAGGACGGTCCAGATCATCAGCCCGACGTCGGGCGTGACCAGGAAGTTCCCGCCGTCCTCCTCGCCGGCTCCCTCGCTGGCGGCGATGACGAACGTGTTCAGCTCGGCCAGCATCGACCCGACCTAGAGGAAGAAGGCGATGAGACCGAAGATGAAGGCGTAGAAGACGATGGCCTCGGTGAGCGCGAAGCCGAGCCACTGGATGCTCGTGATCTCCTCGCGCATCTCCGGCTGGCGGGTGACCGACTCGATCACCTTGCCGAAGATGTAGCCCACGCCGATGCCCGGGCCGATCGTGCCCAGGCCCGCGCCGACGCCGAGCGCGATCGCCTTGCCCGCGTCGGTGATGGCCTCACCGCCGGCCTCGGCCTGCGCGATGACGTTGAACACTTCCAGATCCACTGGGTTTGCCTCCTTAGTGGTGGTCGGCGGTCGCACCGCCGATGTAGATGGACGCCAGGGTGGCGAAGATGAAGGCCTGCAGGGTGGCGATCAGGACCACCTCGAACAGGAAGAAGACCACGGCCACGGGGAACGTGAAGACCCCGAGCGCGGCCAGCCCGAGCAGGACCACGAGGCCGCCCCCCATGAAGAGGATGAGCAGGTGGCCTGCGAGCAGGTTGGCGAAGAGTCGCACGGAGAGCGAGATCAGGCGCACGAAGTGCGAGATGACCTCGATGAGGAAGATCGGCGCCGCGGCCGGGCCGCTGACGCCGGCCGGGATCCAGCTCCTCAGGTACGGGAAGAAGCCCTTCGCCCGGATCCCCTCGACGTGGTACGCGAACCAGACGATGAGCGTCAGCACGAGGGGCACCGAGATGTTGGCCGTCGCCGCGTAGAGGGCGAGCGCCGGGACCTCGACCCCGAAGATCTCCACCGGGTGCGCGGTGTTCGTCGGCAGCGGGACGTAGCCGATGAGGTTCGAGATCCAGATGAAGAAGAAGAGCGTCGCGATGAACGGGAACCACTTGGCCGCGTAGCGCGCGTCCATGTTGTTGCCCGCGATGCTGCGCGTGAGGCCGTAGCCCATCTCGAGGGCCGCCTGGACGCGGTCCGGCCGCAGCTGCATCCTGCGGGAGAGCCAGGTCATCCCGCCGATCGTCAGCGCGGCGGCGATCCAGAGGTAGAGGACCGCCTTGTTGATGGAGAGGTCGATGCCGCCGATCTCGATCGAGACCCACGGCTCGAGGCGGAACTCCTCCTGCGGCTGGAAGGCCTCGTTCTCGCCGGCGCTGCCGAAGATGGCGAGCAGGATGAGCGCGAGGCCGACGAGGACGAGGAGCCCGATCGCGACCATGAGGCCGACGCCGATCTTGCGCTCCTTGCGCGCCGGGGCGCTCTGCGCGGTGGCCTCGGCGGCGCTCACCGGCGACCCTCCTCCGACGGCGCGTCCTCGAACGAGCGGACGATCATCGACGTGGTGAACCAGAGCGTGAAGGTGGCGATGAAGAGCAGCGCGCCGGAGAGGCCGGCCTCGTCGCTGGTGGCGAGGCCGACGCCGAAGATGATCCCGGCGGCGAGCCAGCCGCGGACGATCATGCCGCCGGCCATGAGGCCGACGGTGGTCTTGGCGTCGGCGGCGGCCTGAGCGCGCCGCGTGATGACGACCTGGACGAGCCGCTGCGCCGTCCACGCGCCGGCGCCGATCGCCCAGCCGACGAGCGTGATGCCCGTCGCCAGGAACAGCGGCAGCGCGGCCGCCAGCACGGCGACGTCGATGAGGCGGGCGGCGCGGAGGCCCATCTGGTCAGAGGTCCTTAAAGCGTGTGTAGACAAGGGCGAATCCGGTGAAGAGTCCGGCGAACAGGCCGGCGATCAGGAACGGGACAGGCCAGCCGACGAGCAACCCGATCCCGACGCCCGCGCCGCCGCCAAGCGCCATCGTCACGACGAGCGTGAGGCCGGCGCCCGCAGCATCGCGCGGGGGCTGGTCGTTCATGGTGGTCGTTCGGCATGGTGAGGGTTCCCCTTTCTCGTCGCGGAGCCGGGCGGCGGCGGTGCCCTACGCTCGCTCAGGGGCCGCCGGACTGTATAGCAGCGGGGGACTTTGTAACAACTTTGTGACAGTTGCCGCAGTCAGGCCGGGGACGGCGGCGGCGCGCCAACGGGCGGCCGGCGGCGCCGGCGCTCCCGAGGCCTAGGCGGCGAAACGCCGGCCGGCCGTCACCGGGACGGCAGGAGCGAGCGCTCCTCGTCGAGCACCGCGGCCTCCTCGAGCGCGGCCTCCAGGCGGCCCTCCTCATCGGCGCGCGTGACCCAGAGCGCCGCGGCGAGGTAGCGCTCGCGGTCGTCGGCCCAGCCGCCGAGGATCGCGCGAGCGCGCCGGCGGGTCTCCGCGGCGAGGGCGCGGATGGCCCCGGCGGGGCCCTGCCCGACGCCCTGGGCGGCGAGCGCGCCGAGCTCGGCGACCCACCAGCCGTGAGGCCCGCGCGAGAGGACGACCTCGAGCGGGGAGACGTCCGCGAAGAGCGCGGGCGTCGCGCGTGGATCGGCGCTTGGGGCGTGGGCGGCCAACGGCGCCAACCCTGCCACCCGCACCGGATGCCACGCAGCCCGCCTCAGCCGTCCGGGCCTGGCATGACCTCGCGGACGTCGATCCACTCGTACAGCGGCTCGCCGCCGGGACCCGGCTCGGACGAGACGTACGCGGCGAGCTCGAGCGCGCGCTCGCGCGAGGCGACGTCGACCATGAGCCAGCCGGCCACGAGGTCGTCGGTCGGGTCGCCGGCGGTCACCGGCCCGACACCGGGCCCGCCGTAGCGCACCCACGTCCGCTCGGGCGTGAGCGCCTGGCCGTCGACGTACTCGCCGCTCGCCCGCAGCATCGCGGCGACGTGCCGGAGGAAGGCGAGGTGCGCCTCGACGTCCTGGGGCGCCCACTCGGCCATCGGCGGGTAGGGATGGTGCGGCTCCGGGCCGCCCCGGTAGTGCTTGGTCAGCAGGTACCTCGGCATGGTGGCCTCCGGGGGGTCGTGGGCGCCAGCGCGAGCCCTCGCCCCACGACTCACCCGGGCCCGCCGCGAGCGCGGGGCAGGAACCTGCCACCCGCGCGGGAGATCCGCCCGCCGGTCAGGGTGCGTGCGATGCCCCGGAAGGTCGGCGCGACCGTCCGCCGCGAGATGGAGCTCCCCGACGGGATCCTCGGATCAGGGCGGCTCCGGTCGCGCGCCGGCGGGGACGGCCCGGCGCGGACACGGACCCTACGCCCCGATCGAGAACATCTGCTCGAGGTCGTGGCGCGAGTACGCCTTGAAGGCGACCATCGTGTAGGTGCGCACGACGCCGGGCAGCGTGGCGAGGCGGCCGGTGACGACCTCCGCGAGCTCCTCCTGGCGCGCGACGCGGACGATCGCGACGTAGTCCCACTCGCCGGTGACCGAGTAGGCCTCCGCGACGCCCTCGACGTCGGCGAGGACGTCGCCGAGCGCCGCGACGTGCTCGCGCCCGGCCTGGATGAGGACGATGGCGTTCGTCATGCCGCCAGCTTAGGCCTCCGGGAGCAGCCCGGCCTTCGCGAGGCGGTCCCACTCGTCGATCCGGCAGCCGTTCGTGCGCGAGAAGCGGCGGTCGACCTCCTCGCCGTCGAGCGTGCCGGTGATGTGCGCGGTCTGCGGCCCGCCGTAGAGGAGGATGCACGCCTGCCGCGGGTCGGGCGGCTCGGTGAGCAGCTCGCGCTCGGCGCCGACGGCGTCGCAGAGCCCGGCGGCGTCGCGCCCGGCCAGCCACCCCTCGGCGGCCGGCTCGTCGCCGCAGCGCAGCGAGGCGGTGGCGCGCTTCCCGCGCCCGTCGTCGTAGCGGATCTCGAGCGCGGTCGCCGGCGGCCGCTCGGCGCCCTCGCCGTCCCCGTCGCCGCCGCCGCAGCCCGCGAGCGCGACGGCGACGAGGGCGAGGAGTGCAGGAAGAACGCGCACGTTGCGCATCCTCGCGCATCGGCGCTCTTGGCACGCGTCCGCTCGACCTGCAAGACTGTCCGCCGCACATGACCACGCCGAACCGCTGCCGCCGCCCGCGGCGGTCAGCGGCCGGGGGACCCAGGTTGTTGGGGGCGAGTCGCCGCCAGGCGTAGCGCGATCCCTTCCGCGCGAGCCCGTCAGCTAACCCCGGAGGCCGAGAAAGGGAGGTCACCTCCGAGATGGACACAGCCCCGCGCGGGCGCCGGCGTACGATCACCGCGTTCGTAGCGGCCCTCTGCTGCGGGCTGGCCGCGGCCCCGGTCGCGCACGCGGCCTTCGGCGACCGGACGCTCAAGCGGGGCTCGCGCGGCCACGACGTGCGCGTCCTCCAGTCGTGGCTCACCCATCTCGGCGTGCGCACGGCCGTCGACGGCATCTTCGGCGCGGGCACCGAGCGCCGCCTCAAGACGTTCGAGCGCCGGCAGCGCTGGAGGGTCGACGGCAAGCTCACCCCCCGAGACGCGCGCAAGATGCGCGAGCTCATGGCGCAGCGCTTCGGCGCGAACGATCTGCGCACCACGGAGCCGGCCGCCGGCCGGCAGGTCTTCCTCGGCGCGCGGCGGAAGCCCTCCCTCGAGGTGGCCGTCTTCCAGCCCGGGCCGGTGACGGTCGAGGTCGTCCGCGCCGACAGCGGCGAGGTCGTCGACGTCGTCACGAGCGAGGCTCCCGCCGCCGGGCCGCACACCGTCGCCTGGGACGGCTTCGTCGGCAAGAAGCCGGCGCCCGAGGCCGTCTACTACCTCCGCCTCGCCGGCGAGTCGCTCGCGCGCGCCGCGGCCGCCGAGGGCGAGCGCTTCTCCTTCCGCCACCACAAGTTCCCGGTGCGCGGCAAGCACTCCTACGGCGACGACAACGCCCGCTTCGGCTCTGCGCGCGACGGCCACGCGCACCAGGGCCAGGACGTCTTCGCCGAGTGCGGGACGAACGTCGTCGCCGCGCAGGGCGGCAAGGTCATCTACTCCGGCTACCACTCGGCGGCCGGCAACTACATCGTCATCCGCGGCGCCGGGAGCGGCGAGGACTACGTCTACATGCACCTCGAGCGCCCGAGCCGCTTCAAGACCGGCGCCACCGTCTCGACGGGCCGCTCGATCGGCACCGTCGGCGACACCGGCAACGCGCGCGGCTGCCACCTCCACTTCGAGCTGTGGAGCGCACCCGGCTGGTACGAGGGCGGCGAGCCCTACGACCCCTACCGCCGGCTGCGCGCCTGGGACCGCTGCTGCTGAGCCCGGCGCTCAGCTCCGCTCCGCCTTGCTTGCGCGCAGCGCGAGCACGTCGAGCTCGCCGCGCTCGATGAGGCGCTCGAGCGCCGCGACGACCTCCGGGTCGAACTGCGTGCCGGCGTTGGCGCGCAGCTCCTCGAGCGCGGCGGACACCGACGTGCCGCCGCGGTAGGGCCGGTCGGAGGTCATCGCCTCGAACGAGTCGGCGACGAAGAGGATCCGCGACTCGAGCGGGATCTCCTCGCCCGCGAGCCCGTCGGGGTAGCCGCTCCCGTCGAGGCGCTCGTGGTGGGCGCGCACCCACGCCGCCTCCTCCGCGAGGCCCGCGTGGCGGAGGATCGTCGCGCCGGCGGCGGCGTGGAGCTTGACGAGCTCGTACTCCTCCGGCGCGAGGTCCCCATTCTTGTAGAGGAGCTCGCTCGGCACGGCGACCTTGCCGATGTCGTGGAGCAGCCCGGCGCGGCGCAGCCGCGTGATCCGCTGCTGGTCGAGGCCGAGCTCCTGCGCGATCGCGACCGCGTAGGCGGCGACGTTCTCGGAGTGGTCGCGCGTGTGGAGGGTCTCGCCGTCGAGCGCGGAGACGAGCGCGGTGAGGTGGGCGAACATGCCGGTCGCGTCGTCCTCGACCGCCCTCTCGGTCGCCTCGCTCGCGAGCGCGCAGATGTTCTTGCCGTTGCGCTTCGCGCAGTAGAGCGCGGCGTCCGCCTTCCGCTCGAGGTCCTCGCGCGTCATCGCGTCGAGCGGGCAGGAGGCGACGCCGCCGCTCACCGTCACCCGCCGGTCCGGGAGGACGTCGGTGCGCGCGATCGTCGTCCGCACGCGCTCGGCGACGAGCAGCGCGTCGAGCTGCTGCGTCTGCGGGAGCAGGAGCGCGAACTCCTCGCCGCCGATGCGGGCGAACGTGTCGGTCTCGCGGATGACGTCGGTGACGATCGCGGCGATGCGGCGCAGCACGTCGTCGCCGGCGGCGTGGCCGAGCGTGTCGTTGATCTGCTTGAAGTCGTCGACGTCGAAGATGACGAGCGAGGCGTGCGAGCCGTAGCGCCGCGCCCGCCGGACCTCCTTCTCGAGCGCCTCGAAGAAGTAGCGGCGGTTGTAGACGCCGGTGAGCGGGTCGCGGACCGCCTGCTCGAGCTTCTCGCGGTAGTCGCGCGCGTTCTGGATCGCGATCGCGAGCTGGTCGGCGAGCACCCGCAGGAGGCTCAGCTCCGACGCGACGAACGGCTGCGACTCGGGCCGCACCACCCACGTGACGCCGATGTCCTGGCCGCGCGCGGCGAGCGGCAGGCCGGCGATGTCGCGCCCGCCGCGTCTCAGCGACGCGAGCTCGCCGCCGCGGGGCGGCTCGACGCCGTCGATCCAGATGCCCTCGCGGTTCCACTCCCCCGCGCAGGCGAGCAGCCGGCCGGCGGGATCGAAGAGGGCCGAGCTCCTCGAGCGCGCGGCGAGGTGGAGCACCTCGAGCCCGCGCTCGATGATCGGCTGCTCCTCGAGCGTCTCGGTCATCGTCGTGGCCAGGCCGGTGACCGCCTCGAGGTCCTCGTTGCGGCGCATCATCTGCTCGCGCAGGTCGCGCTCGCGCGACATCGCGAGGCGGTTGTCCACCATGAGCTGGGCCTGGCGGGCGAAGGCGAGCAGGACGATGACGATCGAGCCGGAGCCGAAGTAGGCGAGCGTCCAGCTCTTCTCCGCGCCGGCGAGCCAGACGATGCCGGCGAGCAGCGGGAAGGCGAGCACCGCGCCGAGCGGCGCGAGCACGCGCGCGTAGATCCAGCGGGCGTCGCCGGGGTCGATCGACGGCTCGGCGGGACTGCCGTCCTCGAGCACGGCGGCGTAGGCGACGCCGATCGCCCCCGTCGCCCAGAGCATCGCCACCACCGCGTAGGGCATTGCGAGCGCGCCGGCGGCGTCGAGCGCGACGAGCGCGTCGCCGGTGGCGATGGCGACGGAGGAGGTGAGCAGCGCAAGCGTCATCCGCCGCCGCGCGCCGCCGGAGGCGGACGTCGCCAGCGAGAGGGCGACGATCGCGATGGCGTCGAGCAGGAAGACCGAGGTGAGGATGACGTCGCCGGTGGCGAAGCCGGGGACGACGATGAAGTAGACGCTCGCGCCGAAGGCGACGAGGCCGAGCAGGAGCGGGTCGACGGCGCGCTCCGGGGGCGCGGCGCGGAGCGCGTCGCGCGCGAGCAGGGCGCCGCCGACGACGAGCGCGACGGACATCGACGTGCCGAAGTGGAACACCAGCTGCAGCGGCAGCCCGGCGAAGCTCGCGCCCGCGCCGAGGCCCGCGGCGCTGGCGGCGATCGCGACCGCGAGCGTGAACGCCAGCCAGGCGCCGCGCCGCGCGCGCGCCCGGCGGCACGCCCCGGCGCCGCGGACCATCGCGAAGAGCATCGCGCCGGACGCGAGCGCGAACGCGATCCCGTCGGCGTTCGCCCCGATGACGGGCAGGAGCAGCGGGCCCGCCGCGAAGACGACGAACACCGTGGAGATATCCGGTCCGCCGGCGGGCGGATTCCAGGGCTGGTCCTTGCGCCTCCTCCCGACGCGCGCCATGCCCTGCCTATCGGACGTCCGGCCGCCGACTTTGAACCCTGGTCAATCCTGACCAGCCACCTGCCGAATGAACGCGGCGAGCGATGACGGAATACCTGCACAGGTGCGATTTCTGCGGGTGGAGCCGCCGCGCGAGCTCGGCGGCGATGACCTCGCCGCGCTGCGAGGCCTGCGGCTGCGGGCTGACGTCGATGCGCGTCAGCGACATCCCGCCGCCGCCGCACTCCGACGTCGACGAGCTCGCGCGGCTGCTGCCGCCGCTGCGGCCGGAGGTCGTCCGCGGGCTGCGCCTCTTCGTCGTGACGCTGCTGACGGCGGCGGCCGCGCGCTGGGGGCTCGCCGAGGGCGGCCCGGCGATCGCCGTCGTCGCGTTCGGCATCGCGGGGCTGTTCGCGGTGCCGTTCGCCGTGCCCGCCCGCTACGGTGGCGGCGATGTGGGCACAGCACACGACGACGCTGGCGCCGCGCCCGCGCGGGTTCCACCTCATCACGCGTGAGGTCGTCGAGGCGGTCCCCGAGATCGCGCGGCTGCGGGTCGGCCTCCTCCACGTCTTCATCACGCACACGTCGGCGTCGCTGACGCTGAACGAGAACGCGAGCCCCGACGTCCGCCGCGACTTCGGCTCCTGGTTCGACGACGCGGTCCCCGAGGACGCGCCGTTCTGGACGCACACGCTCGAGGGCCCCGACGACATGCCGGCGCACATCAAGGCATCGCTGCTCGGCAGCTCCGTCACCGTGCCGATCCGCGACGGCCGTCTCGCGCTCGGCACCTGGCAGGGGATCTACCTCTGCGAGCACCGCGACCACGGGGGGCCGCGGACGCTCGTCCTCACCGCCTGGGGCGAGGGCGTCTAGGCGGCCGCGGCCACGCTCGCGACCGCTGGCCGGCCTGCGGCGCTCCCCTGCGCGTGGCAGGGCGCCAGTCGGGCTCGGTGCCCTTGCCTCCGTCCGGCGCCGATGCGAACATGTGTTCGCATGCGGTGGGACAACCTGCGCATCGACCGGGAGGAGGAGCGGGCGCTGCCGGGCTACCGGGACGCCGTCGTGCGCACGTTCGACGCGCCCGAGGGGATGGACATCCGGTTCTGGGAGGTCCGCGCCCGCTCGGCGCTCAACCGCGTGCCCGAGCGCTCGCGCGTGCCGTTCCGCTGGACGGTGAATCCGTACCGGGGATGCACCCATGCCTGCACCTACTGCCTCCGGCCGGGCACCCCGGTGCTCATGGCCGACGGGCGGACGAAGCCGATCGCCGAGCTGCGCGTCGGCGACGAGATCTACGGCACCCGGCGTGAGGGCGACCATCGCCGGCTCGCGCGCACGCGCGTCCTCGCGCACTGGCGGACCTCCAAGCCCGCCTACCGGGTCACGCTGGCCGACGGCACCGAGCTCGTCGCAAGCGGCGACCATCGCTTCCTCACGAGCCACGGCTGGAGGCACGTCGCAAGCCACGAGCGGGGCCCCGACCGGGCGCACCTGACCTTGAACGACCAGCTCCTCGGCACGGGCAAGTTCGCCCGCCCGCCGCTCGACTCGGCCGACTACCGGCGCGGGTACCTCTGCGGGCTCATCCGCGGGGACGGGCACGCCGGGACGCACCTCGCCTTCCGGCGCAACGGGCGAGAGGCCCGCGACCACGAGCTCCGCCTCGCCCTGGCCGACCTCGAGGCGCTCCGCCGGGCGCGGGACTACCTCGGCGCCTTCGCCGTCGAGACGGACGAGCTCCGGCTCACCGCCGCCGGAGCGGGCCCGCGCGCGATCACCGCCATCCGCACGCAGGCGCGCGACCGGGCCGAGCGGATCCGCGAGCTCGTCGAATGGCCCCTCCACCCTACGCCTGACTGGTGCAAGGGCTTCCTCGCCGGGCTCTTCGACGCCGAGGGCCACTACGGCCGCGACGGCGTCCTCCGCATCGCGAGCGCCGACCCGGTCGTCCTCGGCTGGGCGTCCTCGTGCCTGCGCACGCTCGGCTTCGACGCGGTCCGGGAGGACCGGGACCGCGGCGACCGCCCGCCGCTCACGACCATCCGCGTCCGCGGCGGCCTGCGCGAGCACCTCCGCTTCTTCCAGACCGTCGACCCGGCGATCACGCGCAAGCGCTCGCTCGAGGGGCGCGCGCTGAAGGCCGGCGGCGCCCGCCTCCAGGTCGCGTCGATCGAGCGGCTGCCCGTCGAGCTGCCGATGTACGACATCACCACCGGCACCGGCGACTTCATCGCCGACGGCGTGGTCAGCCACAACTGCTTCGCCCGCCCCACGCACCGCTACCTCGACCTCGATCCCGGCCGCGACTTCGAGCGCGAGATCGTCGTCAAGGTCAACGTCCCCGAGGTGCTGCGGGCCGAGCTCGCGCGGCCGTCGTGGCGGCGCGAGCACGTCGCGCTCGGGACGAACACCGACCCGTACCAGTGGGTCGAGAGCCGCTACCGGCTCATGCCGGGGATCTGGGAGGCGTTCCGCGACTTCGAGACGCCCTGCTCGATCCTCACGAAGTCGCCGCTGCTGCTGCGCGACCTGCCGCTGCTGCAGCAGGTCGCCGAGCGCGTCCCGGTGACCGCGAGCTTCTCGGTGCCGACCGTCGACGAGAAGGCGTGGCGGCAGACCGAGCCGCACACCCCCAACCCGCGGGCGCGGCTGGAGGCGGTGGCGGAGCTCAACCGCGCCGGCATCCCCTGCGGGATCCTCATCGCCCCGCTCATGCCCGGCATCAACGACGCGCCCGAGCAGGTCGAGGAGATCCTCGAGCTCGCCGCCGAGGCGGGCGCGGTGAGCGTCGGCGGGATCACGCTCCACCTGCGCGGCGAGGTGCGCGACGTCTTCTTCGACTGGCTGCGCTCGCAGCGGCCCGACCTCGTCCCCCGCTACGAGCAGCTCTACGGCCGCGGTGCCTACGCCCCGCCCGCGGTGCGCCACCGGCACGACGCGCTCATCCGCGGCAATGCGGGCCGGCGCGCGCTCCCCGAAGACGCCTTCGCTGAGGTGGACGGCCGCGCTCCGCCGCGCCGCCGGGCGCGGGACCGTCCGCCGCCCGCGCGGCCGGGCGACCGCGCGCGCACGCGGCGTACGCCCCCGCCGTCCTTCCAGCCGACGCTGTTCTGAGCGGCCGCGGCGCGGGTGCGCGGCCGGTGCGGCGTGCGGCGGCGCGCGTCGGCGACCCCGACCGTTTTGGCCCACAGCGCGGCGCCGGTGGTCCCGGCGCCCGCGGCGGGCCCGCGCTACGGCGCCGCGCGCGCCTCGGCGCCGGCCGACACGGGGGTCAGCCGTCGCGTCCGCGCCGCCACCTTGCGGAGGATCGGGCGCTCCATGAAATGCCAGCTCGTCGCGGCGACGGCGACGGCGAGCGGCAGCGTCACCGCGACCGCCGGGAAGAAGCTCTCCGGCAGCAGGCCGAGCCGCTTGACGAACAGGATGATCGGCACGTGCCAGAGGTAGAAGCCGTAGGAGATCTCGCCGGCGTAGACGAACGGCCGCAGCCGCGTCCAGCCGACCGCCGGGCCGATGCCGAAGGCGGACGCCGCGATCATCGCCGTGAAGCCCATCGCCGCCGGGAGGTCGCGGAGGAGCCCGATGCCGGCGTTGCCGGAGGGCTCGAGCTCGCTCGCGTGCCACCAGCCGTCGGCGACGACGAGCGCGAGGCCGCCGAGCATGAGCCCCGTGCTCACCGCCGCGCCGAGGCGCGGCGTCCCGCCGCGATGGACCGCGTGCCACTCCTGCCCGAGCGCGAGCAGCATCCCGAGCGCGAAGTACGGGAGGTAGCCGGGCAGCAGGTAGGAGACGACGCGGCCGTGCTCGCCGTAGTGGACGAACGCGTTCCAGGCGATCCCGAGCGGGACGATCGCGGCGAGCGCGATCGCGATCCGGCGAGCGCGCCCGAGCCGGTAGGCGAGGATGCCGAGCAGCGGCAGCAGGGAGTAGAAGGCGACCTCGAGCGCGAGCGTCCACAGCACCGGGTTGAAGCGGAGCTGCGTCTCCTCCGAGTAGTTCTGCGCGAACAGCGCGAACAGCCCGAGGTCCTCGGCGCCGATCGGGCGGAAGCCCTCGACCTTCGACCCCCACAGCAGCAGCACGGCGCCCGCGAGCGCCACGTAGTAGGCGGGCGCGATCCGCGCGACGCGCCGCAGGCCGTAGCCGGCGACGTCGGCCCGCGCGTCCTGCCGCACCGCAGCGCGGGCGAAGTCGCGGAACAGCAGGAAGCCCGAGAGCACGAAGAAGAAGACCACGCTCAGGCGCAGCTCGAAGACGAGGAAGTCCCAGAAGTCGTCCCGCGGCGGGCGCGTCGGGCTCGTGTAGATCCAGATGTGGACGAGGAAGACGCAGAGGGACGCGACACCGCGCATCCCGTCGAGCCCCGCCGCACGTCTGGTGCGCTCGATCGGGCTCATCAAACGCGGGGCAGGTTACCCCGCGCCGGTTAAAGCCAACCTCAAGGCCCCTCGCGCGGGACCGCCTCGAACTCGCCGGTCTCGACCTCGCGCTCGATCTGCTCCTCGATCTCGCGCTCGCTCGGCGGCGGCTCGCCGCGCTCGGCGGCCTGGCGGCGGAGCTGGAGCTCGCGCAGGCGCTTGAGCTTGAGGATCTCGAGCACGTAGATGAGGTAGAGGCTCGCCGCGAGCGCCACGAGCCCGAAGGCGACGAGCACGAGCGTCCAGCCCAGCCGCAGGTCGCCCCCGTCCTCGGAGTAGGGGACGAAGCGCAGCGCGAGCGCGAGCGCCGCGAGCGTGAGCGTCCAGGCGTAGAGGTAGAGGACGGTCCGCCGCTGGGAGAAGCCGATGTTCGCGAAGCGGTGGTGGAAGTGCCAGCGGTCGGCCGAGTAGACCGGCCGGCGGTACTTCAGCCGCTTGAGCACGACGAAGCTGAAGTCGAGGATCGGCACCGCGAGGATGACGAGCGGGAAGACGACGGCGATGACGGCCGCCGTCTTCAGCACCCCCTGGATCGCGACCGCCGCGAGCAGGAAGCCGAGCAGGTTCGCGCCCGCGTCGCCCATGAAGATCGACGCCGGGTGGAAGTTGTGCCAGAGGAAGCCGACCGCGGCGCCGGCGGTGAGCGCGGCGAGGATGCCGGCGTCGACGCGGTCGAGCGAGAGGGCGATGATCGCGAACGTCGCCGCGCCGATCGTGCAGACGCCCGCCGCGAGGCCGTCCATCCCGTCGGTGAAGTTCACGATGTTCATCACCGCCACGATCCCGACGGCGGTGAGCGCGCCGCCGAGGCCCGCGCCGAGATGGATCGGCCCGAGGAACGGGATCGTCACGTTCTCCACGCGCACGTCCGCGAGCACGAGCACGAGCGCCGCGACGAGCTGCCCGAGCAGCTTCACGCCCGGCGAGAGGTCGACCGCGTCGTCGACGAGCCCGACGACGGTGATGAGCACCGCCCCGCCGAGGATCGCGGTCGTCTGCTCCCCGCCGGGCATGAACAGCAGCCCGGCGACGAGGACGCCGGCGAGGATCGCCAGCCCGCCCATGAACGGCGTCGCCCGCTCGTGGGAGCTGCGCTCCTTCGGCACGTCGACCGCGCCCACGCGCCGCGCGATCCGCGCGGCGAGCGGCGTGAGCGTGACCGACACGACGCCGGCCACGAGGAACGCCCAGAGCGCGTCGATCTCGCTCATCGCCCGCCAGAGCGTAGCCAGGCGACCTGCGCGTTCCCGGCGCGGCGTTCAGCCGCCGCGCCGGCGGTCCTCGAGCTCGATGAGCGGCGCCGCCATCGCCTGGAGCGTCGTGTGCTCGATGCCGAAGCGCTCGTGCAGCAGCTCCTCCAGCCGCTCGCGCGTCGCGTCGACGTCGGCGTGGGGGTCGCAGACGACGTGCGCGGCGAGCGCCGGGAAGCCCGACGTGACCGTCCAGACGTGGAGGTCGTGGACCTCGCGCACCCCCGCCACCCGGGCCATCGCCTCCCCCACCTCCTCGACGTCGATCCCGCGCGGCGCGGCCTCCATGAGGATGTCGACGGGCTCGCGGACGAGCCGCCAGGAGCCGGCGAGGATGAGCAGGCCGATGAGGATGCCGACGATCGGGTCGGCCTCCCGCCAGCCGGTCGTGAGCACGAGCACGCCGGCGACGATGACGCCGAGCGAGCCGAGCGCGTCCGCGGCCGAGTGGCGGAGCACCCCCTCGAGGTTGAGGTCCTCGCGGTCGCCGGTGGCGAGCACGACCGTCGCGACCGCGTTGCCGAGGAAGCCGAAGGCGCCGACGGCGAGCACGCCCACCCCCTCGACGTCGGGCGGGTCGGCGAGCCGGCCGGCCGCCTCGATCGTGACGAGCAGCCCGACGACGACGAGCGCGATGCCGTTCGCGAGCGCGGCGAGGATCTCGGTGCGCGCGAAGCCGAACGTCCGCCGCCCCGAGGGCGGGCGCGCGGCGACGGCCGCGGCGAGCAGGCCGAGGCCGATCGCGCCCAGGTCGGAGAGGACGTGGCCGGCGTCGGCGAGCAGCGCGACCGAGTCGAAGACGATCGCGCCGACGACGCCCGCGACGAGCAGGGCGACGTTGATGACGAGCGCGACGACCATCCGCCGGCGGTTCGCGGCCCGCCCGTGCGCGTGCCCGTGATGGTGGTGATGCGCGTGCATCCGGCCCCCGGAAGTCAATCAGCCGGGACCGGGGGCGACCGCCTCACCGCGCCCCGGGCTCGGCCGGCTCGATGAGCTGATGCGCCGGGGTGAAGAAGCGCCGCTGCGCGAGCGAGACCGCGATGACCGACGAGAGCGCGACGCTGCCGAGCAGCGACCACAGGAGGATGAGCTGGAGGCGGACGGCGTCGACCGGGTCGGCGCCGGCGACGAGCATCCCGACCATCGTGCCGGGGAAGAAGACGACGCCGGTCGTCTTCGTCGAGTCGACGAGCGGGATCATCCCCGAGCGGAGGCTGCGGGTGACGATCCCCGCCGCAGCCTGGCGGGCGGTCGCCCCGAGCGCGAGCGTCGCCTCGATCTGCCGGCGCGAGGCGGCGACCTCGTCGGCGAGCCGGTCGAGCGCGACCGCCGCCGCGGTCATCGCGTTGCCGATGACCATGCCGCCGACGGGCACGAGGAAGCGCGGCTCGGCCTCGAAGACGCCGAGCGCGAGCACGAGCCCGAGCGTGATCGCCGCCGCGGCGCCGAGCGCGAGCAGCAGCGGCCCGAAGGCGCGCGGCACCGCGCGCGCCCGGCTGCGCGCCGTGAACGCCCCGAAGAGCACCATCCCGGCGAGCAGCGCGGCGACGAGCCAGAGGTCGTCGGCCTCGAAGATCGCCTGGATGACGTAGCCGACGGCGGTGAGCTGGAGGAACGAGCGCAGCACCGCGAGGCCGATGTCGCGCTCCAGCTCCGCGCGCCGCCACAGCGACACGGCGGCGGCGATCGCGACGAGCGCGAGCGTCGCGGCGACCTCGCCGAGCGTGACCTGCGCGCTCACCCGCGCACCCTCCCCTCCTCGACGACGACGATCCGGCTCGCGAGCCGCTCCGCCTGGTCGCGGTCGTGGGTGACGAGCACGACCGCCGCGACCGTCTCGGCCAGCTCGGCGAGCGTCCGCTCGACCCCCGTGCGAGCCTCGTCGTCGAGCGCCGAGGTCGGCTCGTCGAGCAGCAGCGCCTCCGGCTCGAGCGCGAGCGCGCGGGCGAGCATGACCCGTTGCTGCTCGCCGACCGAGAGCTCGTCCGCGTCGCGCTCGGCGTAGGCGGGGTCGAGGCCGGCGCGCGCGAGCGCCCGCTCCACGTCGGCCGCGCGGTGGACGAGCCGCGGGCCGTAGGCGACGTTGTCCGCCACCGTCCCCGGCAGCGGCGCCGGGAGCTGCGGCACCAGGCACGCGCGGCGGCGCAGCTCGAGCACGTCGAGCTCGCGCAGGTCGGTGCCGTGGAAGCGGACGACGCCCTCGTCGGGGTCGGCGAGGCGGTTGAGCAGGCGCAGCAGCGTCGACTTGCCGCTGCCGGAGGGGCCGAGGATCGCCGTCGTCCCCGGCCCGATCCGCAGCGACACGTCGTGCAGCACGCGCCGCCCGCCGCGCGAGGCGGTCACGTGCTCGAGCTCGAAGACCGCCGCGTCCGCCAAGGGCGAGCGCGCGCCGGTCAGACGGTCGCCGGCGAGAGCTGCGAGTAGAGCGGGAAGCGCTCGGCGAGCGCGCGCGTGCGCTCGCGCAGCTGCGCCTTCGCCGCCTCGTCGAAGGGGCCGGTGAGCGCCTCGGCGATGATCTGGCCGACCTCGCGGAACTCGGCCTCGCCGAAGCCGCGCGTGGCGAGCGCCGGCGTGCCGATCCGCAGGCCGCTGGAGACCGCCGGCGGGCGCGGGTCGAACGGGACGGCGTTGCGGTTGACCGTGATCCCGATCTCGTGGAGGCGGTCCTCCGCCTGCTTGCCGTCGAGCTCGGAGTCGCGCAGGTCGACGAGCACGAGGTGGACGTCGGTCCCGCCGGTGAGGACCTTGATGCCGGCCGGCATGAGCTCCTCGGCGAGGATCGCCGCGCCGGCGCGCGTCCGCCGCTGGCGCTCGCGGAACAGCTCCGACTGGGCGATCTTCAGCGCGACCGCCTTCGCCGCGATGACGTGCATGAGCGGGCCGCCCTGCTGGCCGGGGAAGACCGCCGAGTCGATCTTCTTCGCGTGCTCGGCCTTGCAGAGGATCATGCCGCTGCGCGGGCCGCCGAGCGTCTTGTGGATCGTCGTCGAGACGACGTCGGCGTAGGGGATCGGGCTCGGGTGCTCCCCGGCCGCGACGAGCCCGGCGAAGTGGGCCATGTCGACGAACAGGTAGGCGCCGACCTCGTCGGCGATCTCGCGGAAGCGGGCGAAGTCGAGCTGCCGCGGGTAGGCGGACCAGCCGGCGAGGATCATCTTCGGCCGGTGCTCCTTGGCGAGGCGCTCGACCTCGTCGTAGTCGATGAGCGAGTCCTCCTCGCGGACGCCGTAGGCGACGACGTCGTAGAAGCGGCCGGAGAAGTTGATCCGCATGCCATGGGTGAGGTGGCCGCCGTGGTCGAGCTTCATGCCGAGCACAGTGTCCCCCGGCTCGCAGAGCGCGTGGTAGACGGCCGCGTTCGCCTGCGCGCCCGCGTGCGGCTGGACGTTCGCGTGCTCGGCCCCGAACAGCGCCTTCGCGCGCTCGATCGCGAGCGTCTCGGCGACGTCGACGTGCTCGCAGCCGCCGTAGTAGCGCTTGCCGGGGTAGCCCTCGGCGTACTTGTTCGTGAGCACCGAGCCCTGGCAGTCGAGGACCGCCTGGGGCACGAAGTTCTCGGAGGCGATCATCTCGAGGGTCGACTGCTGGCGCCGGAGCTCGTCGTCGAGCACCTGCGCGATCTCGGGGTCGACCTCGGAGACGGGCTGGGTGAAGTAGTCGGGGCTGAGCTCGGTCACGGACGCACGGTAGCAGCGGGGGCCGCCGGCGCAACGACTCGCCGCCGGATAGGGTGCGCCTGCCGCCGAGACAGGGGGACAGACGTGACGATCAGCAGAGGCCTGCTCGCCGCGGTCGCCGGGCTCCTCGTCCTCGCCACGACCGCGAGCGCCGCGACGTTCGCCGGGCAGCGCCGGTACGAGCTCGACGCGCTGGTGAAGGTCGGCCGCGGGGACTCCTTCCTCCCGGTGGGAGCCGTCCTCGTCCTCGACCGCTCGCGGCAGGTCCGCCGGCTCCACGTGACCTTCGCCTGCCTCCGGACCCGCCGGCCGCGCCGGCGCGAGATCCTCGTCGCCGAGCTGCCGCTCGGGCGCGACGGGCTGCCCGATCGGCCGATCGTGCCGACCCGCCTCGGCCGGCGCACCTTGCGGGTCGACGCGACGCTCCCGTTCATGCTCCCCCACGACGGCGAGCCGCTCGGCCACGTCCGCGTCCGCCTCGACGTCCTGCTCTATCCGCGGCGCTCGCGCAGCGGCGACTACGGCCGGGGCCGGCTGCGGGTCATCCACCGGCGCGGGCGCGGCCGCTGCGACTCCGGCACGCTCCGCCTGCGCGTCGACCGCCCGCGGCGGGACCCGGACCCACGGCGGGCCGCCGGCCCGGAGCGGAGCGCCGCCACCGGCGTTGGATCCGGCGCGTTGTCCGGATAGGGGGATCCACCCATGACGATCCGCGGAGGAGCGGGGGCCGCCGCCGCGGCGTTGCTCGTCGCCGACCGGCCGGGGCCGCAGCGCTCCCGGGACGTCGCCGGGTAGCGCGCTAGAACCCGAGCACGCCGCGGAGCAGGCCGACGGCCGAGCGCGGGTCGACCCCGTGCTCGGCCTCGTACTCGCGCGCGAGCTCCTCGTCGGCGAGCGCGAGCACGAGCTCCTCGCGCGAGGAGCCGAAGCGGCACGCCGCCCGGTCGAGCGAGACGAGCACGGCGTCCTGGACGAGCCCGCCGAGGCCGCCCGCCTCGGGCAGCTCGCGCGGCTCGCACGGGTCGGCGATGACGACCGGCTCGGGCTTGCTCACCTCCTGCGCCGCCCAGGTCCCGAGCGGCACCGCGAGCGCGAGCACGACCGAGCCGGCGAGCAGCGCGCGCCGCCGCTCCCCGCCGAGGCCGAGCCCCGGCGCGAGCGCGAGCGCGGCGAGCAGCGCGAAGGCGGCGGTGGCGACGAACGCGATCCGGAAGCCGTCGCCGACCGCCTGGGTGACGACGTCGTCGATCCGCTCGCGCAGGCGGGCGAACTCGGCCTCCTCCTCGGGGCCGGCGAGGTCGTCGGCGGCCGCGTCGAGCGCGCGCTGGAGCTGGCCGCGCGCGTCGCTGGTGTCGACGTCGGCGACGAGCGCGGGCGCGAGCTCGACCTTGTCGAGCGGGTCGAGGCGGGCGTCGAGGACGAGCGCGGTCCCCCGCTCGCGCGCGTCGCGGACGGCGTCGTCGAGCTGGGCGGCGATGACCGGCGCGAGCAGCGCCAGCGCGAGCGCGATGCCGGCGTGGCGGAGCGTGAGCACCCAGGCCGCGTCGCGCGCCGTCCGCTCCGGCAGCAGCGCCCCGCCGAGGGCGGGCAGCGCGAGCCCCATTCCCGCGCCGGCGAGGAGCTGCGGCGCGACCGTCCACCACGCCGACGCCGTCCCGACCGCGGCGAGCGCCGCCACCCCGCCGGCGACGAGCAGGCAGCCGACGGCGGCGCGCACCGTCGGGTCGCCCTCGACCCGCAGCGTCGCGAGCGCGGCGAGCGGGAGGATCGAGACGGTGGCCGCGCCGGCGAGCGGCTCGAAGCCCCAGCCGGCGACGAGGATGAGGACGAGCAGGAAGAGCACCGCGGTGAGCGCCGCCGAGACGAGCGCGAGCGCCGCCTCCGCGCGCCGGCGCGGCGCGTCGGCGAGCCGCGGCGGCGCCGGCTCGGGATGAGCGAGGTGAGCGGCGGGGACGGTCGCCGCCGCGAGCGCGCCGGCGAGCGCGAGCGGCACCTGGGCGAGGAAGATCGCCCGCCAGTCGAGCGCCTGGGTGAGCGCGCCGCCGAGCGCCGGGCCGGCGGCGGCGCCGACGATCGCCGCGAGCGCCCACAGCCGCCCGCCGCCGCCCCGCCGGCCGCCGGCGTCGAGCAGGACGAACGCCGCGACCAGCGCGGCCGCGCCGCCGAGCGCCTGGGCGCCGCGCAGGACGAGCATGAGCGGCAGCGTCGAGGAAAGCCCCGCCCCGAGCGAGGCGAGCGCGAACAGCACGAGCCCGGCGGCGCCAAGCCGGCGGGCGCCGATCCGCCGGCGGAGCCACTCGGCCGCCGGCAGCGCGACGGCGAGCACGGCCGTGTAGACGCCGATCACCGCGGCGACGCCCTCGACGGTGGTGTCGAGCTCGCCGAGCAGCTCCGGCAGGGCGAGGACGACGATCGAGCCGTCGGCGAGCGCGAGCCCGGCGCCGATCGCGAGCAGGATCGTCCCGGCCCTGTGGCTCACCCGGCCACCTCCCGCAGCCGCGCGGCGATCTTCGCGGCCGGCACGGCGCCCTCGCGGAGGATCGCGTGGTCGCCCCTCGCCTCGAAGGCGGTGAGGTCGACGACCGTCGACGGCGTCCCCGGCAGCTCGCCCGCGTCGAGCACGACGTCGGCGCCCGCGCGGATCGCGGGGTCGACGTCCGCGAGGCGGCGCGCGTCCGCGCCGCCGCTGGGGTTCGCGCTCGTCTGCAGCACCGGCCGGCGGACCGTAGCGAGCGGGGCGAGCGGCCCGTCGAGGTCCGGGACGCGCAGGCCGAGCCGCTCCGGCGCGGGGCCGCAGGCGAGCGGCCAGCGCCGGCGCGGGTTCGGCAGCAGGAGCGTCACGCCGCCCGGCAGCAGGGCCTCGCACGCCGCGCGGGCACGCGGGCCGAGCTCGGGGAGCGCGGCGAGCGCGTCGGCGAGCGAGAAGAACATGACGGCCGACGGCCGCTCGGCCGGCCGGCCCTTGAGCGCGTAGATGCGCCGCACGCCCTCCTCGGACTCGGGGTCGGTCGCGAGGCCGTAGACGGTGTCGGCCGGGAAGACGGCGACGCCGCCGGCGGCGATGCAGCGCTCGAAGGCCTCGACGTCCTCGCCGGTCACGGCGCCACCCCCACGGTCACCCGCTCGCGCCCGGCGAGGTCGCGCAGCGTCTCCGCCTCGCGCAGCAGCGTGCGGACGGCCTCCGCCTGCGCCGGGGCGTGCTCGAGCGCGAGCCGCAGCCCGCCCGGGGCCCGCGCGACGAGCTCGCGGATCGCGTCGAGGCCGTCGGCGCCCGCGACGAGCGCCTCGCGCGGCTCCCAGCGGGTGATCTCCGGCTGCAGCGCCGGCCACTCGTCCTCGCGCACGTACGGGAGGTTGGCGACGACGAGGTCGGCGCCCGCCGCCTCCGGCACGAGCCCGCGCCCGACGCCGATCGGCACGTCGAGGCCGAGGCGCTCGGCGTTCGCCCGCGCGACCGCCACGGCGGCCTCGGAGGCGTCGGAGGCGGTGACGCGCAGGTCCGGGCGCTCGTGCTTGATCGCGAGCGCGACGGCGCCCGAGCCGGTGCCGACGTCGTGGACGTGCGCGCCCTCCGGCAGCGCGAGTGCGACCTCGACGAGCAGCTCGGTCTCCGGGCGCGGGACGAGCACGCGGCCGTCGACGGCGAGGTCGATGTGGCGGAAGCCCTTCGTGCCGAGGATGTAGGCGACGGGCTCGCGCCGCAGCCGGCGGCGGACGTGCTCGCCCATCCGGCGCGCCGCCGGCGGGGTGATGGGGCGCTGCGGGTCGGCGACGAGCGCGCCGCGCGAGACGCCGAGCGCGTCGGCGAGCAGCAGCTCGGCGTCGAGGCGGGGCGTGTCGCAGCCCGCGGCGCGGAGCGCCTCCTCGGCGGCGGCGAGCGCGTCCCGCACGCTGCCGACGGCGATCCTCACCGCGCGGCCGGCTGCGCCTGCGCCTCGGCCTGGGCCTCGAGCTTGCGCCGCTTCTCGTCGGCCTCGAGCGCCTTCGTGAACTCCTCGAGCTCCCCGTCGAGGATCGCCGGCAGGTTGTTGCGGGTGAGGTTGACGCGGTGGTCGGTGACCCGGTCCTGCGGGAAGTTGTAGGTGCGGATCTTCTCCGCGCGCTCGCCGGTCCCGACCTGCGCGCGCCGCTCGGCCGCGAGCTCCGCCTGCCGCTGGGCGAGCTCGCGCTCGTACAGGCGGGCGCGGAGCACGCGCAGGGCGCGCTCCTTGTTCTGGAGCTGCGACTTCTCGTCCTGCATCGAGACGACGATGCCGGTCGGCTTGTGGGTGATCCGCACCGCCGAGTCGGTCGTGTTCACCGACTGCCCGCCCGGGCCGGAGCTGCGGTAGACGTCGATCTCGAGGTCGCTGGGATCGATGTGGACCTCGACGTCCCCGACCTCGGGGAGCACCGCGACGGTCGCGGTCGAGGTGTGGATGCGCCCCTGCGACTCGGTCTGGGGCACCCGCTGGACGCGGTGGGTGCCGCCCTCGTACTTGAAGACGCTGTAGGCGCCCTCGCCCTTGACGGCGAAGGTGTAGTGGCCGTCGCCGACGTCGAGGTCCTCGGTCTTGAAGCCGCGCCGCTCGGCGTAGCGGGTGAGCATCCGGTAGAGGTCGCCGGCGAAGAGGCCCGCCTCCTCGCCGCCCGCGCCCGGGCGGATCTCGACGATGACGTCCTTCTCGTCGTTGGGATCGCGCTCGACCATCGCGAGGCGGATCTCCTCGGCGAGCTCCTCCAGCCGCGCCTCGCTCGTGCGCAGCAGCTCGCGCAGCTCGGGGTCGTCGTCGCCCTCGGCGAGCAGCTCCCGCGCCCCGGCGGCGTCGTCGGCGGCGCGGCGGTACTCGACGGCGAGCTCGTGCGCGGGCTCGAGCTGGCGGTAGGCGCGCCCGACCTCGGCGTAGCGCTCACGGTCGGCGATGACCGCCGGGTCGGAGATCTGCTCGGAGAGCTCGCGGAAGCGAGCCTCGATCTGCTCGACGAGCTTCTCGATCACATCCGGGAGCTTAGATGGCGCACGCCCGCCGTCTGCGTGTGCGCGCCGCCGGCGCCGGGGTCAGCGCGGCGCGAGGCGACGGCGGCGCCGGCTCGCCAGCAGGGCGACGCCGGCGCCGGCCGCGGCGAACGCGAGCGCGCCGCCGGCGATGAGGTTCCACAGCACCCCCGAGCCGAAGCCGGGGACAGCGACGTCGGCGAGCCGGATGCCGCCCTCCTCCGCCGGCGCGCGGCCGGCGGGCCGGGCGGGCTCGCCGAAGCCGGCGGCGTCGAGGTCGGGCACGGGCCGGCGGTGGCGGTCGCGCGAGCGCGCCCCCTTCCCCTCGTCGGCCATCCGCCAGCCCTTGGCGGCGCGCTCGGCCGCCGGCGCGACGGCCTGGAGCGCGCCGAGGAAGGTCGCGCCGGTGACGCCGCCGAGGACGCGCGCGGCGCCGTCCGGGCCGGGCTCACCGGGGACCTCGAGCGGGGCGAGCCGGCGGACCGGCGCCGAGGCGCCGGTGACGATCATCGGCGGCGGGACCGTCGTGGCGGGCGGCGCGGGCGGCGGGGCGACGATCGCGGGCGCCGGCTGCGAGCGCGCGCTGCGGTCGGGCGGGCTCGCGGGCGGCGCCGGCGGCGGGGCGCTGGAGCCCTCGTCGCCCTTCCTCGGCTCCTCCGGCTCGGCGGGCTCGTCCGGCTCCGGCGCGGCGGGACGGCCCTGGTAGTCGAGGACGACCTCGAAGCAGGCGCGCTCGGCGCCCGGGTCGCCGACGAGGACGTCGAGCGTCAGCGTGCGCTCCTCCTCGCCGAGGTCGGGCACCTCGAAGACGGCCTCGACGCCCTGCTCCTCCTCGTCGTCGCGCCCCTTCGCGATCGGGTCGTCCTCGTCGTCGGCGCCCTTGCGGCGGATCTCCCAGCGGACGCCCTCTTCGGCGTCCGGAAGCTCGAGCTCGACCCGCTCGCCGGCCACCGCGACGATGCGCTCGCGCTCCTCCGGCTCCGTGGGCTCCTCGCACGCCCAGGCCGTCGCCGGAGCGAGCACGCACGCGGCCGCCAGCACCCCCAACGCCGTACGAATCCCTGCCAATTCCCCTGCCTTCCCTGGTGGAACCCCCTGAGCAAACCGCCTCCGCGGCGGCTCGTCAAGCCCCATCCCGCGCACGAGAACGTCCAACAGTGGCCCCTATAGGGGCCGGCCATGGACGTTCTCGCGAAGCGCGCACGAAGAACGTCCAACAATGGTCCCTACAGGGGCCGGCCATGGACGTTCTCGCGAAGCGCGCACGAAGAACGTCCAACAATGGCCCCTACAGGGGCCGGCCATGGACGTTCTTCTGCAGGCCGGCCTGCAGCCAGGCGCCGAAGTCGTGGACCTCGCCGAGGTGGCGGAGCTTGTCGGGGTTGACGACCGAGCAGACGGCGGCGACCCGGTCGCCGTCCGGCACGAGCGCCAGGACGGAGACGACCCGCCCGGCGCCGTCCTCGACGACGACGCCGGGGCCGCCGTTGACCTCCGCGGGGCGCAGCGTCGTGCCGGCGACGCGCAGGCGCACCTTCGACCACGCCATGAGCGTCCGCGCGACCCGCGCCGCTCCCCGGGTCGCGCGCGCGAGCGCCGGCACCTTGCCGCCGCCGTCGCCGCGGAGCACGACGTCCTCGCTGAGCAGCGCCTCGAGCGCCGCCGTGTCGCCGTCCTCGGCGGCGGCGAAGAAGCGGCGGACGAGCTCGTCGCGCCGCTCCGGCGGGGCGGCGAAGCGAGCGTGGTCCTCGCCGAGGTGGCGGCGGGCGCGGGCGACGAGCTGGCGCGCGTTGTCCTCGCTCGTCTCGAGCACGGCCGCCACCTCGCGGTGCGAGTAGCCGAACGCCTCGCGCAGCAGGAACGCCGCGCGCTGCTGGGACGTCAGCCGCTCGAGCAGGAGCATGAAGGCGAACGAGAGCGACTCGGTCGTCTCGACGCGGTGGACGGGGTCGGCGTCCTCGCCGGTGAGCAGAGGCTCGGGCAGCCACTCGCCGACGTAGCGCTCCCGCTGCGCGCGGGCGGAGCGGAGCTCGTCGATCGCCAGGCGCGTGACGACGGTGGAGACGTAGGCGCGCGGCGAGGCGATCCGCTCGCCGCGCGCGAGCGCCTCGTGGACGCGGAGCAGGGCCTCCTGGGTGAGGTCCTCCGCGGAGGCGACGCTGCCGAGCATCCGGTAGGCGATCCCGAACGCGACGGGCCGCAGCTCCTCCAGCAGCTCCCGCTCCGCCGCCATCCTCAGGCTGCCTCCGCCGTGAGCCCCTCGCCGATGCTCGCGTAGCGGGGCGCCCAGCCGAGCTCCCGCCTCGCCTTCGCGTTCGACGCGCCCTTCACCTCGGTCATCATGACGACGACCGGCTTGCCGGCGAGCAGCCGCCCGACCCAGCGGGGCACCCGCCGCGGCGGCTTCGCGCCGAGACGCCGGGCGATCTCCGGCAGGAACTCGCGCACGCGCAGCGGCGTGTCGTCGGTGATCTGGTAGACGCTGCCCGGGCGGCCGCGCTCGATCGCCGCGACGGTCGCGGCCGCGGCGTCGGCGACGTGGATGAACGACCAGATGCCCTCGCCGTCGCCGACGATCGGGAACTGCCGCTTGCGGATCGCCTCGGCCTGCTCCCCGCCCGGGGCGAGCGAGGTGCCCGGCCCGTAGAAGCCGCCGTAGCGGAGCACGACCCCCTCGATCCCCTCCGCCTGGGTCACCGCCCGCTCGAGGTAGAGGCCGGCGACCACGATCGAGCGCAGCGGCTCGGGGATGCCCAGGTCGACCGGGTCGTCCTCGCTCAGGACCGGCGGCGCGCCGTTCGGCGCCCAGCGCCAGCCCGCGAAGCTCTGGGCGACGAAGCGCCGCGCCCCGGCCGCCCGCGCCGCGGCGAGCAGGTGGTCCGTGCCCTCGGTGCGCAGGCGGTTCGTGACCGCGAACGTCCGCTCGGGGTGGCGGATGTCGAGGCTGTCCGACAGGGCGGTGAGCTGGTGGACGACCACGTCGGGCTCGGCCTGGGCGACGGCCTGGCCGACCGCCTCGGGGTCGAGCGCGTCGGCGACGACCGGCCGCGCGCCGAGGCTGCGGAGGAGGTCGCGCTTGGCCTCGCTGCGCGTCATCCCCCATACCTCGTGCCCGGCCCCGACGAGCTGCGGGACGAGCTGGCGGCCGATGGCGCCGGTGGCGCCGGCGACGAAGATCTTCATGGCTCCTCGCTTTCCGTTCGCTGCCATCACCCCCGAGACGAGGTGCCCGGGCGGGATGTGACAGCGACCCGCGGGGGTTGGGATCCGGCGGGGGCCGCCGCGGCCCTCAGGCCGTGACCTCCATCCCGATGCGGTCCTCCTCGGACGCCTCCTCCGGCGTCTCGACGGCGAGGACCGCCTCGAGCGCGGCGATCGCGACGGCGAGCTGGGCGAGGTCGGGCTCGCGCGTGGTGAGACGCTGGAGCTGGATGCCCGGCCACATGAGCACGCGCGCCCACAGCTTCGCCCGGTTGCGGCCGAACCACTTCAGCACCTCGAACGAGAGCCCGGCGACGAGCGGGATGCCGATGACCCGCGACAGGAACAGCCAGTGCCACTCGAGCTTGCCGAGCGGCGCGAAGACGAACACCGAGACGATCATCACGATGAGCAGGAAGCTCGTCCCGCAGCGGGGGTGGAAGCGCGAGAAGCGCTGGGCGTTCTCCGGCGTGAGCGGCAGCCCCGCCTCGTAGCAGGAGATCGTCTTGTGCTCGGCGCCGTGGTACTCGAAGACGCGCTGGAGGTCGCGCATCCGCGAGATGAGCCACAGGTAGCCGAGGAAGATCGAGACGCGCAGGACCTTCTCGACGACGACGAAGACGACCGAGTTCGGCAGCTCGTCGCGGAAGAGGTTCGTGACGCCCGCCGGCAGCAGGAAGAAGAGGCCGATCGCGAGCGCGAGCGAGACGACGATCGTCCCCGCCCAGGCGCCGCCGCCGATCTCCTTCTCCCCCTCGGGCACCTGCGCGTTCGCCGAGATGCCGAGGGCCTTGAAGCCGATCTTCAGCGACTCCACGAGCGCGGCGACGCCGCGCACGACCGGCAGGCGGGCGAGGCGGTGACGCTTGCTGAAGGAGACGAGCGGCTCGGTGATGACCTCGATCTCGCCGTGCGCGGCCTCGCCGGGGTCGAGGCCGTCGCGGCCCTCGAGCTGCTCGGGGGCGGGCTTGCGCACGGCGACCGCCCAGGTGGAGACGCCGCGCATCATCACGCCCTCGAGCACCGCCTGGCCGCCGATCGGGGCGTCCTTGCGCGCCTCGAGCAGGCCGTCGGGGGCGGCGCTCGGCCCGCCGGCGGCGGGCGATTCCTGAGCCTGGGTCACGCGCCCATGCTAGACGGGCGCGTCAGCGGCGGCGGCAGGAGCGGACGAGGACGTTATCCGCCTCGGAGGCCTCGCGCACCTTGTCGGCCGGGTCGACGGCCACGCTGAGGACCTCCGCGCAGACCGGGCCGGCGAACGGGATCGTCCGCGCCTCGTAGCCGGCGAGCGCCCTGACCGGGATCGCCGGCAGCGCGATCCCGTCGATCGAGGGGACGATCTCAAAGCCGCGCGCCGCCCCCGCGCCCTCGTTCTTCACGACGACCGCGTAGCGGCCGTCGCGGCGCGCGACCTTCACGACGCGGAGGTTCGGCAGCGCCCCGCCGACCTCGCAGGTGTAGGAGCGCCGGCGGGCGAAGCGGAGCTCGCGACCCCGGTCGTCGAGCCAGCGGAAGTGGACGACGACCCGGTAGGCCGTCCGGGCGGCGAGGCCCGCGATCCGCTGCGTGTAGACGAACTTGCGCACGCCCGGTCGCGAGGTGCGCCAGACGCCCAGCCCGGGGGCCTTCACCCGCCGGTAGCGCCCGTCGCCGCCGCGCGCGAGCAGGTGGAAGCGGAGCTGCATCGTGCGCGTGCCCGTGATGCGGCGCATCGTCGCCCGGAACGCGCCGGTACGCGTCCCGCCGGCGTCGCCTGGCTCGCACTCGACGACGCGCACGCTCGCGGGCGCGCGGGTGCCGGCCGCGGCCGGAAGGGCGGCGGCGAGGCCGCAGGCGAGCAGGGCGACGACGAGTCCGGCTCTACGCATGCCTGAACGGAACAGCCCCGTCCGCCGCAAGTTGCGGCGGGACGCGTGGGGTGGTCAGGAGGTCAGTGCTGCGCGCGGCGAGCGGCGCGGGCGCGCGCGGCGCGGCGCTGGAAGCGCTCGACGCGGCCGCCGGTGTCGACGAGCTTCTGCTTACCGGTGTAGAAGGGGTGGCAGTTCGAGCAGATCTCGACGTGCAGCTCGGGCTTCGTGGAGCGCGTGGTGAACTCGTTGCCGCACGTGCACCACACGCGGGCCTCGACGTACTCGGGATGGATGTCCGGCTTCACGTCACCGAGTCTAGCGGTGGTGACGCCGCCGCAGCCGCTCGGCCACGCGGCGCCAGGCCGCGGCGAGCCGCCCGCGCACCGGCTCCGGGCGCGGCTGCTCGGCGCGGACGAGCTCGACCCAGGCGTCGACCGACAGCGTCCCGTCGATGAGCCCGGCGAGCGCGGTGAGGATCGGCGCCTCGATGCCCGCCGCGCGGATCGCCCGCGCGAGCAGCGGGACGGTCTCGAGCGCCTCGATCGCCTGGCCGACGCGCGCCGGGATCTCGGCCGCGGGGACGCCCTGGCCGAGCAGCTCGCCGGCGGTACGGTTGCGCGAGCTCGGCGCGAGCGCGGTGGCGACGAGGTCCCCGGTGCCGGCGCGGCCGACGAACGTCCGCGCCCGCGCGCCGTGGCGCTCGGCGAGCTCGAGCACCTCGAGGAAGATGTCGGCCGCGGCCATCCCGGCGGCGTTGAGGCCCTGCGCCTCGGTCGCGCCCGCGGCGAGCGCGGCGGCGTTCTTCGCGCAGCCGGCGAGCTCGACGCCGACCGGGTCCGAGGAAGCCTCGCAGACGACCCCCGCGCGCTCGAACGCCTCGGCGATGCGGCGCGCGAGCGCCTCCGAGCGCGCCCCGCAGACGAGCCCGGCGCCGTGCTCGACGAGCTCGCGCGCGTGCGCGGGGCCGCCGATGCAGGCGACGCGCTCCCGCCCGACGGCACGCTCGAGGACCGTCGTCGGCAGGGTCCCGGCCGGCGGCACGAGCCCCTTGACGAGCGAGACGACGCCGGCGTGCGCGGCGACGCCCTGGCGGGCGAGCTCCGCGGCCGCGGCGGCGAGCCCGGCCGACGGCACGGCGAGGAAGACGAGGTCGGCGCGGCGGAACTGGTCGTCGTGGGCGCCGAAGACGCGCACCTTCAGCCGCTCGGGGAGCGCGACGCCGGGGAGGTAGCGGGCGTTCTCGCGCGCCTCGGCGAGCTGCGCGGCCTGCTCCTCGGTCCGGCAGAGCAGCGTCGTGCGGATGCCGGCGCGGTCGAGCACGACCGCGACCGCGGTCCCGAACGATCCGGCGCCGACGACCGACGCGCGCCTGGTCTGCTGGCGGACGCCTCGCACGGGCGGGGACGGTACCGACCGGGGAGGCAGCTCACCCGGACCGCAACCCCGGGGCCGGTGCGCTGTTGCGGCGGGTGATGTCCCTCCCCCGCACGGCAGCCCGCCCGCTCGCCGTCGCGCTGCTCGCCCTCGCCGTCGCGGCGCCGGCGTGGTCGGCGCTCGAGCCGCCGCCCGCGCGCAGCTTCTCCGTCGCGGTCGAGCCGGGCGTGCCCGCCGAGCCGGGCAAGCGCTTCAACCTCGTCGGGCTGACCTGGCGCGGCCCGGCGAGCGCGCGCGTCGCGCTGCGCGTCCGCAGCGACGGCCGCTGGGGCCCGTGGCGCGCGGTCGTCCGCGCCGACGCCCCGCAGGCCGAGCGCGACGAGGCGCCGCGGACGCGCCGCGTCGTCACCGACCCGCTCTGGGTGGGCGAGGCCGACGCCGTCGAGGTCCGCGCCGACCGGCGGCTGCGGGGCCTGCGGGCGGTCTTCGAGAACACGACCGGGACCGCGACCGCCGCCGACCGGGCGCGGACCGCGCTCGCCGGGGCGGCCCGCGCCGGGCTCGCCCTGCTCGGGGTCGGCGAGGCACGCGCCGCCGACGAGGCGCCGCGGATCATCCCGCGCGAGGAGTGGGAGCGCGGCCAGTGCGAGCCGCGCGAAAAGCCGGTGGAGGGCGTCGTGCGCGCGGCCTTCGTCCACCACTCGGTCGGGGGCAACAGCTACTCGCGCTCGGAGTCGAAGGACGTCCTGCTCGCCTACTGCCGCTACCACCGCAACACCCAGGGCTGGAACGACCTCGGCTACAACTTCGCCGTCGACCGCTTCGGGCAGGTGTTCGAGGGGCGCGAGGGCGGCATCGACCGCGCGATCGTCGGCGCCCACGCCCAGGGCTGGAACGCCCAGTCGACCGGCATCGTCGTGCTCGGCACCTACAGCTCGGCGCGGATCCCGGAGGCGGCGATGGCGGCCCTCTCACGGCTGGTGGCGTGGAAGCTCGCGCTCCACGGCGTCCGCCCCGGCGAGACGGTCGTGCTCACCTCGGCCGGCGGCGAGGCGAACCGCTACCCCAAGGGCCGGCGGGTGCGCTTCCACACGATCTCCGGCCATCGCGACGGCGACCGCACCGAGTGCCCCGGCGATGCGCTCTACGCGCAGCTCCCCGAGCTGCGCGAGCGGGCCGCGCGCTTCGACTTCCCGCTCCAGGCGACCGGGTCGGGGCCGCCGCTGGAGGCGTCCCGCGCCGCGGTCGCCTATCGCGGGCGGGTCGAGCTGCGCGGCCGGGCGCTCGCGCCGGGGGCGCGGGTGCGGATCGAGCGCGACGGCGGCGGCTGGCACGCGGTCGAGACCGTCCAGGCGGGGCCCGACGCGAGCTTCGCGGCGTCCTTCCGCGCCAGGGAGACCCATCGCTACCGGGCGGTCGAGGCCGGCCAGGCCGGGCCGGAGACCCGCGTCCAGGTCCGCCCGCGCCTGACGACGCTCCTGCGCGGCGCGACGCGCGTCGCGCGGACGTCCTACCGCGCCCGGCCGGGCGCGCGCCTGCGCTTCTCCGCCCGCGTCACGCCGATGAAGCGGCGCGTCGTCGTCCGCGCCGAGCGGCAGGTCGCGGGCGAGGCGTGGCGGACGGCCGTCCGCGAGGTCGTGCGCACGCGCCGGGGCCGCGCGCGGGTCACGCTCCGCCTCACCCGGCCGGGCACCTACCGCATCCGCGCGCTCTCCTTCGGCGACGCCGAGCACGCCTCCGGCCGCAGCCACGTCCGCACCGTGGAGGTCGCCAGGTGATCCGCCACGCCCTCGCCCTCGCCCTCGCCCTCGCCGCGGCGCTGCTCGCGCCGGCGACCGCCGCCGCGGAGCTGCGCATCGAGGGCCGCGGCTTCGGCCACGGGATCGGCATGTCCCAGTACGGCGCCTACGGGCTCGCCCTGCGCGAGGGGCGCGACTTCCGCGCGATCCTCGCCCACTACTACCAGGGCACCCGGGTGGCGAAGCGGCGCGCGCGGACCGTCAGGGTGCTGCTCAAGCAGTCGAGCTCGCAGAAGGTCTGCGGCGCCACCCGCGCCCGCGGCGCCGGCGGGCGCACCCTCCGCCTCAGCGACCGGCGGATGTACCGGTTCTACCCCTCCGGGACGGCGTACCTGCGCGTCTACGACACGCGCGCACGGCGCTCCCTCCCCCGCCTGCGGGCGCCGGTGCGGGTGACCGGGGGCAGCAGCGTCTGCCTGCGCGGGCGGGCCGAGAACGGCGTGACGAACGGCAGCTACCGCGGGGCGTTCGTCCTCGACCGGGCGGGCTCGCGGGTGCGCGTCATCAACCGCGTCCACAGCGAGCACTACCTCTACGGCGTCGTGCCCGCCGAGATGCCGACCTCCTGGCCGCTGGAGGCGGTGAAGGCGCAGGCGGTCGCGGCGCGGACGTACGCGCTCAAGCGCCTCACCCCGGCGCGCGACTTCGACGTCTACGCCGACGTCCGCTCCCAGGTCTACCGCGGGATCGCCGCCGAGACGCGGCGCGGGACGCTCGCGGTCCGGCGGACGCGTTACCTCGTCGTCACCTGGCAGGGCGAGCTGGCCGACACGTTCTTCCACTCGACCTCGGGCGGGCGGACCGCCGCCAACGAGGAGATCTGGGGCGGCACGCCGGTGCCGTACCTGCGCTCGGTCGAGGACCCCCACGACGACATCTCGCCGGTCCACACCTGGACGGTCACGTTCAGCCGGGCCGAGGCGGAGAGGAAGCTCGGCTCGCTCGTGCGCGGCGAGCTCGAGCGCGTGCGCGTGATCGAGCGGACCCCGAGCGGGCGGGCGAAGACCGTCGAGATCCGCGGCAGCGAGGGGACGCGGACGGCGAGCGGCCCCGAGATCCGGACGAAGCTCGGCCTGCGCTCGAGCTGGTTCACCGCGACGGGGCCGTGAGGGCCATCTCGTACCGCAACTCGGTGATGGCCGCCCTGTTCGGGGCAGGTGACATGGCCCTCCGTCTCCTCATCCTCACCGCCGTCCTGCTGTCCTGCGTCCTGTCGCTGCCGGCGACCGCCGGGGCGAGCCCCGCGCAGCTCGCCATCTTCCAGGCCGACGGCGAGCTCCTCTACGCCTCCGAGGCCGAGCGCGAGCGGGCGCTCGACGAGCTGCGCGACCTCGGCGCCGACGTCGTGAAGGTGCACGCCGTCTGGCGGCGGCTCGCGCCGGAGGGGGCGGAGAAGCCCGGCGGCTTCCGCGGCTGGGAGCCCGGCGACTACGACCAGGCGCGCTTCGCGGCGCTCGACGCCGTCGTCCGCGGCGCGCGCGAGCGCGGGATGCGCGTCCTGCTCTCCCCGACCGGCCCCGCGCCAGGCTGGGCGACCGCCCGCCCGCACGACGACTCCGGCGCCTGGCGGCCGGATGCCCGCGAGTTCGGCCGCTTCGTCCGCGCGCTCGCCCGCCGCTACGACGGCACCCACCTCGACGCCGACGGCCGCCTGCTGCCGCGCGTGCGCTTCTGGTCCATCTGGAACGAGCCGAACCACCCCCTCTTCCTGCGGCCGCTCGGCTCGCGCTCCCGCCGCTACCACATCGCGCCGCACCTCTACCGCGAGCTGCTGCGCTGGGCGCTCGACGGGCTCCGCCGCGAGGGCCACCGGCGCGACTCGGTGCTGTTCGGCGAGCTGCTGCCGATCGGCCACAGCCGCTACGGGCCGCGGAACACGATCAAGCCGATCGCGTTCTTGCGCGAGTTCTTCTGCCTCGACCGCGACTGGCGCCCCTACCGCGGGCGGGCGGCGCGGGTGCGCGGCTGCCACCGCTACCGGCCGCCCACCGGCGTCACCGGCTTCGCGATCCACCCCTACTCCCGCCCGGTCGGCCCGCGCACGATCGAGCCGAGCGAGGACGACGCGACGATCCGCAGCCTCGACCGCGTCGCGCGCGCTCTCGACCGCGCCGCCGCGCTCGGGCGCGTCCGCCGCGGGCTCGGCATCTACAACACCGAGTACGGCTTCCAGAGCGACCCGCCGGACCGCCGCCTCGGCGCCCCGCTGTCGCGGATCCCGGCGTTCCTCAACGAGGCGGAGTGGATGACCTACCGCGACCGGCGGGTGAAGTCGTGGTCGCAGTACGCGCTCCGCGACGACACCGACCTCGACGGCTTCCAGAGCGGCCTCTACTTCGCGTCGGGCGAGCGGAAGGACCGCGTCTACGCGGCCTACCGGATGCCGCTCTTCGTCCGCCTGCTCGGCGAGCGGGAGGTCGAGGTCTGGGGCGGCGTCCGGCTGCCCGAGGCACGCGGGCGCGAGGTGCGCGTCCAGGTCCGCGTCGGCAACCGCTGGCGCAACCTCCACCCGGCGCTGCGGATCGAGAGCTACCGCGGCTACGTCCGCCGGACGTTCCGCGTCTCGGACGCGCGCAAGCGGCTCTTCCGCCTCCGCTACGTCCGCGCGGACGGGACCGAGCTCACGAGCCGCTCCGCCCGCCCGGCGCGCCGCGAGGACGCCGAGTAGGCCCGCCGACACGACGCAGTCGTTAGCACGCTAACGACTGCTAGGCTCCCGGGAGTGCGAGGAGTCATCTCACGCGTCGGCGCGCGCCTCGACGGCGTCGGCGGCTTCGAGCGGCGCGTCTGGGCGATCGCCAGCGTGGTCGTCGTCGGCGCCGCCATCTCGATCCTCGCCACGACCACCGTCAACGTCGCCCTCGCCCCGCTCGCCCGCGACCTCGGCGCGTCGATCCAGCAGATCCAGTGGGTCGTGACCGGCTACCTGCTCGCGCTCGCGACCGTCATCCCGGTCACCGGCTGGGCGTCGGAGCGCTTCGGCGCGCGGACGCTGTGGATGACGACGGTCGGCGCCTTCGTCGCCGCCTCGGGGCTCTGCGCGGCCGCCTGGTCGGCGGAGTCGCTCATCGCCTTCCGCGTCCTGCAGGGCCTCGCCGGCGGGATGATCATGCCGATCGGGATGATCACGCTGACGCTCGCCGTCGGCCCCGACCGGGTCGGGCGCGCGATGTCGGTCATCGGCGTCCCGATGCTGCTCGCGCCCGCCTTCGGGCCGGTCATCGGCGGGCTGCTCGTCGAGTACGCGAGCTGGCGGTGGATCTTCCTCGTCAACGTCCCGCTCGGGCTCGCCGGGCTCGCGCTCGCCTGGCTCCTCCTCCCCGACGCGAAGGCGGAGGGGCACCACCGCCTCGACTGGCGCGGGCTCCTGCTCGCCTCGCCGGGCGTGGCGCTGCTCACGCTCGGGCTCGCCGAGGTGCCCGGCCACGGCGGCGTCGGCCACCCGAGCGTCTGGGGCCCGGGCCTCGCCGGCCTCGCGCTCATCGCGGCGTTCGTCGCCTACGCGCTGCGCACGACCGACCCGCTCATCGACGTCCGCCTCTTCGCCCAGCGCCGCCTCGCCGCCGCGGCGACGACGACCTTCCTGCTCGGCATCGCGCTCTTCGGCGCGCTCGTCGTGCTGCCGCTCTACTTCCAGATCCTGCGCGGCGAGGACGCGCTCACCACCGGCGTCCTGCTCATCCCGCAGGGCGCAGGCGCGGCGCTGGGGATGGCGGTCGGCGGGCGGCTCACCGACCGCATCGGCGGCGGACCCGTCGCCGCCACCGGCATGATCATCCTCGCGCTCGGGACGCTCGCGCTGACCCAGGCCGGGACGGACACCTCCTACGCGCTGCTGGTCGCCGTGCTCGCCGTCCGCGGCGTCGGGCTCGGCGCGTCGATGATGCCGGCGATGGCGGCCGCGTTCGCGGCCCTGCGGCCGGAGGCCGTCCCGCGCGCGACGAGCGGGCTCAACGTCATCCAGCGCGTCGGCGGCTCGATCGGCGCCGCGCTGCTCGCGACGATCCTCGAGTCCCGGCTCGAGGCGCTCGGGCGCGCCGCGACCCCGGATGCCGTCGCGGGCGCCTTCGGTCACACCTTCTGGTGGGCGACGGCGCTCTCGCTCGTCGCGATCCCGGCCGCGCTCCTGCTCGCCCGCGAGGAGCGCGCGGCGCGGCGGGCGGCGCGGGTGGCCGCCCCGGAGGCCGCGCAGGCCGAGGCGGCGGCCTGAGGCTCCGCGGCCCCCTCGCGCGCCCGCGCCCGCGCGGCCCCGGAACGCGAGCGGGCCGCCATCCCGGCGGCCCGCTGCGAACGAGACGGTTGTCGGCTGCGATCAGGTGAGCTGGTAGAGCGGGCCGTCGCCACCCTCCGGCGTGGTGAGGCGGCCGCCCTTCGCGGTGATCGCCCCGCACTGGACGCAGTTCGTGTAGTTCACGATGACGTCCACGTCGCCCTTCTCGGGCGCGTCCTCGGGGATCTCGTAGACGCCGGCCGGGCACATCCAGCGCCACGTCTCGGCGATCTCGCGCGGGACCCGCTTGCGCACCCGGATGTGGTTGGGCGCGTCGTCGCGGGTCGCGTTGCCGCTGACGTACACGCTCGAGAGCTTGTCGAACGTGTACTTGCCGTCCGGCTGCGGATAGCGCTTGTGCGTGTCGCCGATGAACATCGGCACCTCGTCGTTGCGGTGCCAGCGCCAGCGCCCGCCCGGGAACTTGCCCTTCGTCAGCGTCATGATCCCGACGAGCGGCCCGCCCTTGATCAGGCCCTTCTGGAAGGGCTGACGGGTGTTGCGGACCTGATAGAGCTCCTGCCCGGTGATCGACCGCTCGAGCCGCTCCTGGTAGGCCGAGAAGTCGGTGCTCCCGTTCTTCAGCGACTCGTAGATCACCTCGGCGGCGATCTTGCCGGAGTTGATGCAGTGGTGGACGCCCTTCAGGGCGACCGTGTCCACCAGGCCCGCGGCATCGCCGACGAGCACCGCGCCCGGCATGACGGGCTTCGGCATCGACCACCAGCCGCCGCCCGGGAGCGCCTTCGCGCCCCAGCCGATCCGCTCCCCGCCCTCGAGGATGCCCTTGACGAGCGGGTGGAGCTTGAAGAGCTGGAGCAGGTCGTGGACCGAGGTCGTCGCGTCCTTGTAGTCGAGGTCGACGACGACGCCGATCGAGACGAGGTCGTCCCCCGTCTTGGCGTCCTTCATCGGGTAGATCCACGTGCCGCCGATCTGGCCGTACTTCGCCGAGATCCTCAGCGGCCACGGCCCGAGCGTGTGGATCACGCGGTCGAGCGGCTTCGGGACCTTCCAGATCTCCTTGACGCCGAGCTCCCAGACCTGCGGCTCGCGGCCCTCGCCGAGGTTGAACTCCCGGATGGCCGCCCCGGTGAGGTGGCCCCAGCAGCCCTCGGCGAGCACGACGGCCTTCGCCGCGATGTCGGTGCCGGGCTCGAAGTTGGCGAGCGGCTCGCCCTCCTTGCCACGGCCCTTGTCGCCGGAGCGGACGCCGACGACGCGGCCGTCCTCGACGATGAGCTGTGTCGCGGCGGTCTCGGTGAGGACGTACGCCCCGTTCTCCTCGGCCACCTTCTGCTGGAAGCGCGCGAGCGCGGAGACCGAGACGACCTCGTTGCCGTGGTTGCGGAAGTTCGGCGGGGTCGGGACGCGGATCTTCGTCTTGCCGTTGGGCAGCAGGTAGACCGCGTCCTTCTTGACCTCGCCGAAGGCGAAGCCCTCCTTGCGCCAGTCCTCCCGGGTCATGTCCGGGAACAGCTCCTGGAGCGGGCCCGGCCGCATGACGGCGCCCGAGAGGTTGTGACCGCCGCAGACCTTCGCCTTCTCGATGACGGCGACCGGCACCTCGCCGAGGCTCTCCATGAGCTTGGGATCCTCGGCGAGGAGCTGGAGCAGGCGGTTCGCGCAGGCGAGCCCCGCCGTGCCGCCGCCCACGATGGCGACGCCGACCTCGATGCGCTCGTCCTCGGGGTCGAGCCCGCGCTTGATGAACTCCTTCTGGGAGTCGACGGGCGGCGGGAACTGTGCGGGTGCGATCGCCATGGCGGTGCTAGGCCCCCTTCTTGGCCTTCACGGCCTCCGTGAGCTTGGGCAGGATCTGGTGCAGGTCGCCGACGATGCCCAGGTCGCAGAACTCGAAGATCGGGGCGTTCGGGTCCTTGTTGATCGCCACGATGTTCTCGGAGTTCTGCATGCCGACCTTGTGCTGGATGGCGCCCGAGATGCCCGCCGCCAGGTAGAGCTTCGGCGAGACGGTCTTGCCGGTCTGGCCGATCTGGGCGGAGTACGGGTACCACCCGGCGTCGACGACGGCACGCGTCGCGGCGACGGCGCCCCCGAGCACCTCGGCGAGGTCCTCGCAGAGCTTGAACGCCTCGGCGCTGCCGAGACCGCGGCCGCCCGCGACGAGGATGTCCGCGTCCTCGATGTTGACGCCGCCCTCGTCGCCGCGCTCGCCGCGCTTGACGACCTGGGCCTTCGTCGAGAACTCGGAGAACTCGACGTCGACGTCGATGACCTCGGCGTCACCGCCGCCGGCCTCGGTGACCTCGAACGCGTTGAGGCGGCCGATGATGATGCCCGGCTCGCCGGCGAAGCCGACGTCGACGAGGGCCGAGTCCTGGAGCACCGGCCGGACGGCGACGAGCTTGCCGTCCTGGACCTTGACCTGCGTCACCTCCATCGTGACGCCCGCGCCGAGGCGCGCGCTCAGGCCCGCGCCGATCTCGAACCCGAGCAGGCCGCCGCCGAAGAGCGCGTACTTGTAGCCGTTCTCCTGGATGACCTTCGCCATCGCGTCGACGACCGGCTGCGCGATGCCCTCCGGGCCCTTGACGCGGTAGACCTTCGAGGCGCCGTACTTGCCGAGCGACTTGCAGAAGTCGTCGGTGAGGTCGTCGCCGCCGACGACGATCGCCGCGGCCTCGCCGCCGATCTGCTGGGCGAGCTTGCCGGCCTCGGAGATCGCCCCGAGCGAGTTCTTGTTGAACTCGCCCTGGAAGTGGAGTGCGTACGTGAGGATGCTCATGCCAGCAGCTTCCTTTCCTCGAGCCAGGCGACGATCTTCTCGACCGTCTCGTCGGTGTTCTCGTCCTCGATGATCTCCCCGGGCTCCTTCGCCGGCGGCGGGTTGATCGCGAGCACCTGCGTGCGCGAGCCCTGCTCACCGACCTTGTCCGGCTCGATGCCGACGTCGGCGGCGCTCTTCTTGTCGAGCGGCTTCTTCTTCGCGCCCATGATCGCCTTGAGCGACGGGTAGCGCGGCTCGTTGATCGCGTCGCCGACGGAGATGACGGCCGGCAGCGGCACCTCGACGGTGTCGTAGCCGTACTCGGCCTGGCGGCGGCAGACGACCTTGTCCGGCTGCGTCTCCATCTCGATCACCTGGGTCAGCGACGGCATCTTCAGGTGATCCGCGACGACGGCGCCGATCGCGTAGCACTCGCCGTCGTCCGACTGCTGGCCGAGGAGGACGAGGTCGGGCTGCTCGGCCTCGAGCACCTTCGCGAGCGCGTAGCCGGTCGCGCAGACGTCCGAGCCCGCCAGCGCGTCGTCGGTGAGCTGGATCGAGCGGTCGGCGCCGAGCGAGACGGCCTTGTGGAGCGCGCGCTCGGAGCCCTCAGGGCCCATCGTGATGGCGACGATCTCGGAGACGTCGACCGTGCCGCCCTCCTTGATCTGCATCGCCGCCTCGATGGCGTGCGTGTCGAAGGGGTTGAGGTTCTTCTCACCGCTGCGGTCGAGGCGCTTGGTGTTCGGATCGATGCGCTTCTCGACGGCGGCGTCCGGTACCTCTTTGACCAGGACGCAAATCTTCAAGGGACTTCTCCTTGGGTCGCTCTTCGGCGGCGCGGGATTCTACCTGTTGACTGACGAGTCAGTCGCCCACGCGGGCGCCCGCGCCTCGCGCCCACCCGGGCTCGGTCCGGCTTCCGGCGCCGCCGCTAGCGGGCGGTGACGGCGCCCTTGATGAAGTCGACGATCTCCTGCGTCGACGCGCCGGGGGTGAACACCTCGGCGACGCCGAGCTTCTTCAGCTCCGGGATGTCGTCGGCCGGGATCGTCCCGCCGACGGTCACGACGACGTCCTCGGCGCCCTGCTCCCTGAGGCCCTGGACGATCTTCGGCACGAGCGTCATGTGGGCGCCCGAGAGGATCGAGATGCCGACCGCGTCGGCGTCCTCCTGGATCGCGGTCTCGACGATCTGGGCGGGCGTCTGGTGGAGGCCGGTGTAGATGACCTCCATGCCGGCGTCGCGCAGGGCGCGCGCGATGATCTTGGCGCCGCGGTCGTGGCCGTCGAGCCCCGGCTTGGCGACGACGACGCGGATCTTGCGGCCTTCGGTGGCAGTCATTGCGCGCCGCAGTGTAGGGAACGCGCGGCGGCGGGCGAGGCGCGCCGTCGCCGCCGCTAGGCTGGCCCGCCATGGTCTCGCGCGCCGTCGCCGCCGTCAGCGACCGCCGCGTCGCCCTGGCCGGCATCGTCCTGCTCGCCCTCGCCGTCCGCCTGGCGGGGATCGGCGACCGCCTGTCGGCCGACGAGGGCTACTCGTGGCTCGTCGCCTCCGCGCCGGACGCGGGGACGTTCCTCGAGCGCCTCGCCGCCTACGAGAACACGCCGCCGCTCTTCTACCTGTCGCTCAGCGCGCTGCCGCTCGACGACGAGGCGTGGCTGCGCGTGCCGTCGCTGCTCGCCTCGGTCGCGGCCGTGCCCGTCCTCTACGCGATCGCCCGCCCGCTGCTCGGCACGACCGCGGCGCTCGTCGGCGCGCTCGCGCTCGCGGTCGCGCCCTACCACGTCTCGTTCGCCAACTACTCGCGCGCGTTCATGCTCGCCGGGCTCGGCCTGCTGCTCGCGCTCTGGGCGGCGGCCCGGCTCGCCCAGGGGCGGGGGCGCGCGTGGTGGTGGCTCTACGGACTGGGCGCGCTCGTCGCCCTCTACTCCGAGTACGACGCCGGGCTCTTCCTCGCCGCGCTCGTCGGGGCCTTGCTCGTGCTCGGCACGCCCCCGCGGCGCGAGGCGCTCGCCTTCGGCGCGCTGCCCGCGCTCGGCCTGCTGCCGTGGCTGGGCGAGCTGCGGCGCGCGCTCGACCAGCTCGACGTCACGAAGGTCGCCCCGATCTACCCCGAGCCCTCGCCCGCGGCGCTGCGCGACGTCGTCGTCCCGCTCGCCTTCGGCGAGCACGGCGCGGCGGAGGGCGCGGGCGCGCGCTGGCTCCAGCTCCTGCTCGTCGCGGGCGTCGTCGCCGCCGGGGCGGCGCTCGCCCGCCGGCGCGACCCGCGCGCGTTCGCCCTCATCGCCGGGACCGGTCTTGGGACGCTCGCGCTCTCCGGCGCGGTCGCGCTCGCCGGGCCGGACGTCTTCGCCCAGCGCTACCTCACCGTCCTCATCCCGCTCGGGGCGGCGCTCGCCGGGGCGCTCGTCGCCTTCGCGCCGTGGGGGCGGGCGGTGCCGGTCGCCGTCGCCGGGCTGCTGCTGCTCGGCGCGGGGGTGTTCGCGACCCGGTACGGGCGCGAGCTCGAGCCTGACCCCGCGCCGGTCGCCGCCGCCGTCGCGGCGGAGGACCCCGACCTCGTCGTCACCAACAGCGCCGTCGTCGCCTTCTACCTCCGCGACCGCCCGGTCGTGCTCGACCGCCCGTTCGGGCTGCCGCAGCCGCGCCCGCCCTGCCCCGGCTGCCGGGTCGTCGCCGTCGACGACGAGCGCGTCGCCGGCGGCGCGCGGCGGGGCGCGACGAGGGCCTTGCGCCACGGGCCGTTCGCCGTCACGCTGCTGACTCCCGAACGGCGAGGGCTGACCCGCGCCGAGCCGGGGTAACCAGGCAGGAGGGATACCGACGGGAGGGTGCGGCCGTGACGGCGCTGGCTTGCCTGCTGACACTGCTCGTCTCGACGGGTGCCGGCGGGGCGGCGCCGCGACCGCTCGAGGTCGTCCTCCAGGACGATGCCCACCTCCTCCACGGCAGCGACGCCGAGGTCCGGCGCGCCGCGCGCGAGATCGCCGCCGCCGGGGCCGACCGCGTCCGGCTGACCGCGAGCTGGTCGGCGCTCGCGCCGCGGCCGCGCAGCCGGCGACGCCCGCGCTTCGACGCCACCGACCCCGGCGTCTACCCGGCCGAGCCGTGGCGGCGCCTCGACCGCGCCGTGAAGGCCGTGCGCGACCACGGCATGGACGTCATGATCGACGTCGCCTTCTGGGCGCCGCGCTGGGCGGTCCGGCGGGGCCTGCGGCGCGGCCTGCGCGACCGCCAGCGCTGGGCGCCGTCGTGGCGCGAGTACGGCCGCTTCGCCGAGGCGGTCGCGCGCCGCTACTCGGGGAGCTGGCCGGACCCGGCGCGGCCGGGCGGGACGCTGCCGGCGGTGCGGCTGTGGACGACGTGGAACGAGCCCAACCACGCCGGCTTCCTCCTGCCGCAGTGGCGGCGGACGCGCACCGGCTGGCGGCCGGCGTCGCCGCACGTCTACCGGCGCCTGCACGAGGCCGGCTACGCGGCGATCAAGGGCGTGAGCCCGGCGAACCGCGTGCTCGTCGGCGGGCTCGCCGCCAGGGGCGCGCGCGGCCGCGGCGAGCGGGTGAGCCTGCCGCCGCTGCGCTTCACCCGCGAGCTCGCCTGCGTCGACGAGCACCTGCGGCCGCTGCGCGTCCCCGAGTGCCGGGGCTACCGGCCGCTCCGCGCCGACGGCTTCGCCATCCACCCCTACTCCCTCGACAGCGCGCCCGACGCCTCCGGCCGCGACCCCGACAGCGTCCAGCTCGGCGACCTCGACCGGCTGTCGGGCCTGCTCGCCGCGCTGCATGCGCGCGGGCGGATCGCCGAGCGCCTGCCGCTGTACGTGACCGAGTACGGCTACGAGAGCAACCCGCCCGACACCAAGCGCGGCGTCTCGCCGGAGGACCAGGCGCGCTACCTCGCCCACGCCACCTACCTCGCCTGGCGGCATCCGGACACGCGGATGTTCGCCCAGTTCCTGCTGCGCGACATCGGGCCCGACCCGCGCCATGCCGACGACGCCGAGCGCCGCTGGGGCAACTGGCAGTCCGGCCTCTACACCCACGACGGGCGGGCGAAGCCCGCGCTCCAGGCCTTCAAGCTCCCGTTCTGGGCCGAGACGCACGAGGTCGACGGGCGACTCGTCACCGTCGTCTTCGGCCAGGTGCGGCCGGGACGCGGGCGCCAGACGGTGACGATCGAGTACCAGGAGCCAGACGGTCGCTGGGTCGAGGCCCGCTCGCGCGACGCCCGCCCCGGCGCCGACACCGCCTGCGAGCACGAGGGCCGCGCGTTCCTCACCGACCGCGCCGGCTTCTACCACCGCGTCCTGCCGTGGCGCGGCGAGCGCGCCTACCGCGCGCGCTGGCTGCGCCCCGACGGGCGGGTGGAGTACGGGCTGCCGGTGGTCGCGCGACGGGTCGCGGCCGGCGGGTGAGCGGCCACGGCGCGGGGCCGGCGCGTCCGGCGCCGCCCCGCACGGCCCGGTCGCCGCTCAGCGCCGGACGCGGATGGTCATCCGCATCGTGTCCGGGTGGATCGTGCAGATGACGCGCGTCGTGCGGGAGAAGCGGCGGCGGTAGACGTAGCCGGAGCGCGAGGTCGTCCGCGAGCTGCGCCCCCGTGCGGTGACGTTGTGCGGGTTGTCCGTCCCGCGCCAGACGAAGCGGACGACGTCGCGGCGGCGGACCGTCAGCCGGCGCGGCCGGAAGGCGTTGTCGCGGACGCTGACGGTGCGCGTCCGCGCCGCCTTCGGCGCCGGCCCGCCGGCGGCGTCGCGGTCGCCGGCGGACTGCTCGCCGGCGGTCGCTCCCGGGCCGGCGACGGCGGCCGCGGCCAGCGCCGCGAGCCCGGCGAGGATGAGGATGATCCGGCGCATGGGGCGACACTACACCCGCCGCCGACCGGCGGCGAGCGCAGTGTCGAAACCCAAGGGGCGCGTCAGGCCGCGACCGGCTCCGCGCCCTCGGCGCGCGCCGCCGCGGCGTGGGCGCGGCTGTCGGCGCCCCGGATGAGGACCGCGGCGAGCAGCGCCCCGCCGATCGCGAAGGCCGCCGCGCCGTAGAAGGCGAGCTGGAAGCCCTCGGTGAGCGCGGCCGGCACGGCCGCCTGGCCGCCGCCCTCGGCGAGCAGGTCGTTCGTCTTGGCGTTCGCGATCGTCGCGAGCACGGCGAGGCCGAGCGCGCCGCCGACCTGCTGGCTCGTGTTGATGAGCCCGCTCGCGAGCCCCGACTCGCGCTCGCCGACGCCGCTCACCGCGGCGATCATCACCGGCACGAACGCGAACCCCATGCCGACGGCGACGACGAGCGCCGGCCCGAGGACGTCGGCGGCGTAGGAGCCGCCGGCCGAGACCTGCGCGAACCACACGAGCCCGGTCGCCACGACGAGCAGGCCGGTGAGCAGCACCGGCTTGTAGCCGAAGCGCGTGACGAGCTGGGAGGCGAGGCCGGCCGAGACGATGATCCCGACCGCGAGCGGCAGGTACGACAGCCCCGCCTCGAGCGCGTCGAAGCCGAGCACCTGCTGCATGTAGAGCGAGATGAAGAAGAACATCGCGAACATCCCCGCGCCGATGAAGAGGGCGGAGACGTTCGCGCCCGTCAGCGTCCGCAGGCGGAAGATCGAGAACGGGACGAGCGGGGCCTTCGCGCGCAGCTCGATGACGACGAACGCGGCGAGCAGCGCGAGCGAGACGGCGAACAGCGACAGCGTCTGGGCCGAGCCCCAGCCGGCGCTCTCGGCGTCGACGAGGGCGTAGACGAAGATCGACAGCCCGGCGGTGACGCTGACCGCCCCGGCGACGTCGAAGCCCTGTCCCTCGGCGCCCGAGCGGCTCTCGGCGACGAGCGCCGGCGCGAGCAGCGCCGCGCCGAGCGCGATCGGCACGTTGACCCAGAAGATCCACTCCCAGCCGAGCGACTCGGTGAGGACGCCGCCGAGGAGGACGCCGGCCGCGCCCCCGCTGCCGGCGACGGCGCCCCAGACGCCCATCGCCTTGTTGCGCTCGGCGCCCTCGCGGAAGGTGTTCGTGAGGATCGACAGCGCCGCCGGCGAGAGGATCGCCGCGCCGAGGCCCTGGACGGCGCGGGCGGCGATGAGCTGGCCCTCAGTCTCGGCGAGCCCGCCGGCGAGCGAGGCGAGCGCGAACAGCGTCAGCCCGCCCATGAAGACGCGGCGGCGGCCGAGCAGGTCGGCCATCCGCCCGCCGAGCAGGAGGAAACCGCCGAAGACGAGCACGTAGGCGTTGACGACCCAGGCGAGGTTCTCCTGGGAGAAGCCGAGCGAGCGGCCGATCGACGGGAGGGCGACGTTCACGATCGACGCGTCGAGGACGACGATGAACTGGGCCGCCGCGAGCAGCCCGAGCGCGATCCAGCGGCGGCGATACGCGGTCTGAGCTTCGGTCATCGGATTGCGGGGGTCGGGGGCAAGACGGTGGGGCTGGCGTTCCTTGCCGTCCGGTGCCACAATCGGAACCGGTGTTCCGCTTCCGTTCCGCAACATACGGAACCGCCGTTCCGTTTGTCAAGCGCCCCCGCCCGAGAGCCGAACGGAGGGGGTAGGCTCGGGCCGTGGACGCAGCGAAGGCCATCCCCACCGCCGACGGGCGCCCGCTGCGCGCGGACGCGCGCCGCAACCGGCGGCGGATCCTCGCCGCGGCGCGGCAGTGCTTCGCCGAGGAGGGGCTCGACGCGCAGATGGACGACGTCGCCCGCCGCGCCGACGTCGGGGTCGGGACGCTCTACCGCCACTTCCCCGACAAGCGCGCGCTCATCGACGCGCTCACCGTCGAGCGCTACGCCATCCTCGCCGACATGGCCGCCCAGGAGCTCGGGCGCGACGACGCCTGGGAGGCGTTCGAGCGCTTCGTCCGGCGCGTCGCCGAGCTCGCCGCCGGCGACCTCGCCCACTGCCAGCTCATGGGCACCCGCCCCCACCGCGAGAGCCCCGAGCTCGACGAGCTCGAGGCCCGCCTCGGCGAGCTCGTGGAGCGCTGCCACCGCGAGGGCGCCATCCGCGACGACTTCACCGTCGCCGACTTCCCGCTGCTCTTCTGCGCCCTCGGCCGGGTCATCGAGCGCGGCCGCGAGGACGGGTCGGAGACCTGGCGGCGCTACCTCGAGTTCGTGCTCGACGGCATCCGCGCCCGGCCGCCGCGCTGAGCGTCAGCGCGTGCGGCCGAAGTCGACGGTCGCCGTCGCGACCGGGACGTTGCTCGGGAACGAGGAGGAGGCCGCGCCCAGGACGATCCCGATGCCGGCGTAGCGGAAGCTGCGCCGGACGATCGTCCGGTAGTGGAGGTCGCTGCCCAGCCAGGCGTTGACGATCGCGACGGGCGTCGGGTTCGGGACCATCCCGATGATCTCCCCCGCCCCCGCCGGGCGGTAGCCGACGCTCCGCAGGCGCTGGCGCAGCGTCGGGCCGTTCGGGCCGGTGTGGGCGAAGTAGCTGCGCCGGGTCATGTCGCGCGAGTGGGCGAGCGCCGCGCGGGCGAGCTTGGCGCTGGAGCGCAGCTTCCGCGCCTTCGCCCGGCGGCGGACGTCGTTGAGCAGGCAGAGCAGGGCCTTGCGCGCCTGCTTGAGGTTGCGCTCGGTCATCCGCGTCCGCGCGCCCTTGCAGGCGCGCGGGATCTCCAGGCCGCGGCCGTAGCGCTCGCGGAGCTGGGCGTCGCCGGCGGCCGGCCGCTCCGCCCCCGCGGGCGGCGCGCCGGCGGACGCGGGGACCGCGACGCACAGCGCCATCGACGCCCCGGCGATCGCGACAAGCCCCCGCAGCCGCATCCTCGGGGGAGCACCATACCCAGGCGCCCGGCAGGAGCGCAACGGCCCGGGGGGTGACCCCCGTACCCCGAGAACGTCCAACAGTGGCCCCTATAGGGTCCGGCGCTGGACGTTCGTCGTGCGCGAGGCCGAAGAACGTCCCGCATTCGCCCCTATAGGGTGCAGCGCTGGACGTTCTCGTGCTCAGCGCGGCAGCGGCAGGCGCCGGCGGCGCGCCCGCCGGGCGAGCCGCGGGCGCAGCTCCCCGGCGACGTAGCCGGTCGTTCCCGCCGCGGCGGCGACGCCGCCGAGCGCGGCGGCGATCCGCAGGCGGCGGCGGAGGCGGTCGAAGCGCATGACCCGCCAGCCCTCCGCCCGCGCGATGCGCGCGAGCTCGGGGTCGGGGTTGACGGCGACCGGGTGGCCGACGGCGCGCAGCATCGGCAGGTCCGACACCGAGTCGGAGTAGGCATAGCTCTCGGCGAGGTCGAGGCCACGCTCGGCCGCCATCGCCCGGATCGCCTCGGCCTTGCCCTCGCCGTAGGTGAACGGCCCGGCGAGGCGGCCGGTGTAGACGCCGTCGCGGATCTCGGCGCGCGTCCCGATGCCGCCGTCGAAGACGAGCACGTGCGCCATGAGGTCGGCGAGCTCCTGCGAGGTCGCCGTGACGATGATCGCCGGGCGGCCCGCGTCCTGGTGGGCGTAGGCCTCGTCCAGCATCTCCTGGTAGACGCGCGGGAGGAGGTGCGCGAGCAGCTCCGGGCCGAGGCGCTGGAGGTCCCTCACGCGCACGCCCGCGATCGCCTCGAGCACGCGGTCGCGGACGGCGTGGTTCTCCTCGTCGCTGGAGCCGACGAGCCGGAAGCGGAGGTTCGCGACCGCGCCGCGGAGGAGCTGGCGGCGGTCGAGCAGCCCGGCGCGGTAGGAGGCGCGGGCGAAGTAGAAGGCGCTCGAGCCCTCGATGAGCGTCTTGTCGAGGTCGAAGAAGGCGGCGCCGGCCATCGGTGACAATTGTGGCGACGGCGACGCCGGGCGTGCGGTCAGCCGAGGACGGCGTGCGCGACGACCTGACGGCCCCGCTTGAGCCTGCAGAACTCCGTCCGCGCGGGCGAGACGGCGAGCCGGACGGCGACGGCGTCGGCGCCCTCGGGCCAGCGGACGCGCGCGCTCTCCAGGCCGCCGACCGAGCCGCAGATGACGTGCAGCGTGCGGCCGCGGATCGCGCGCGTCGGCGCCGGGGCGTCGCGGAGGATGCGCAGGCCGAGCGAGCCCGCCCGCACGCGGAAGGTCACGCGCGCGGCGCGGTCGGTCTGCGCCTTGGCCGCGACGGTGTCGGCGACCGCGGCCGAGCCGCCCCGCGAGGCCGGGCCGGCGGAGGCCATGAGCAGGACGAGCGCCGGGACGGCGACGATCGCCGTGCCGAGCGCGAGCGGCGCCATGACGGCACCGGGACCGCGCCGTCGCGCCGAGCAGGCTCCTCCCCCCTGGGCGCCCACGGGGCCGCGATACCCGCGGCCCCGTGCGCGTCAAACCTCAGCGGTGAGGGTGCAGGCGCGCTCTCAGGCGGCCTCGACCTCGACGATCATCGCGTCGCCCTGGCCGCCGCCCGAGCAGATCGCGGCGACGCCGAGCCCGCCGCCGCGGCGGCGCAGCTCGTAGACGAGCGTGCCGAGGATGCGCGCGCCGCTCGCGCCGATCGGGTGGCCGAGCGCGATCGCGCCGCCGTTGACGTTCACCTTCGACTCGTCGACGCCGAGCATCCGCATCGAGTTGAGCGCGACCGACGCGAACGCCTCGTTGATCTCGAAGAGGTCGATGTCGTCGACGGTCAGCCCGGCCTTCTCGAGCGCGGCCTTCGTCGCGTTCGCGGGCGTCCGGGCGAGGTAGGGGAAGTCGTCGGCGACCGCGGCCTGCGCGACGATCGTCGCGAGCGGCTTGCGGCCGTTGCGCTTCGCCCACCCGTCGGAGGCGAGCACGAGCGCGCCCGCGCCGTCGTTGACGCCCGGCGAGTTGCCGGCCGTGTGCGTGCCGTCCTTGACGAAGATCGGCGGCAGCTTCGCGAGCGCCTCGAGGCTCGTGTCGCGGCGCGGCGCCTCGTCGACCTCGACGACGGTCTCGCCCTTCTTCGACTTCACCGTCACCGGGACGATCTCCTCGCTGAGGCGGCCCTCGTCGATCGCCTTGATCGCGAGCTCGTGCGAGCGGAGCGCGAACTTGTCCATGTCCGCGCGCGTGAGCTCGAGCTCCTCGGCGACCTCGGTCGCCTCGTGCGCCATGTGCTTGCCGCTGAACGGGTTGGTGAGCCCGTCGTGGATCATGGCGTCGAGCGCCTTGCCGTCGCCCATCCGGTAGCCGAAGCGCGCGTTCTTCAGCAGGTAGGGGGCGTTCGACATCGACTCCATGCCCCCGGCGACGGCGAGCTCGAGGTCGCCGGCGCGGATCGACTGGTCGATGAGCCCGGCGCTGCGCAGGCCCGAGGCGCAGACCTTGTTGACGGTCTCCGACGAGACCTCGCGCGGGATCCCGCCCTTGATCTGCGCCTGGCGGGACGGGATCTGGCCCTGGCCGGCCTGCAGAACCTGCCCGAAGACGACGTGCTGGACCTGGTCGGGGGCGACCTCGGCCCGCTCGAGCGCCGCGGAGATGGCGGCGCCGCCGAGATCGGTGGCATCGAACGACGACAGCGCGCCGCCGAGCTTCCCGAACGGGGTCCGGGCGGCGCTGAGGATCACGGTCTTGGGCATCGCTGTGCGGTCCTCCTGGTCGGACGGGGAGGGCGAACGATAACGGCGGGCACGACCTACTACGCTGCGCCCGATGCACGAGATCCGCGTGAGCGCCCGCGCCGGCGCACCCCAGGAGACCGAGGCAGACACCCGCGTGGTCGGGCTCTTCGAGGGCGAGACGCTCCCCGAGGCGGCCCTCCAGGCGCTCGTCGACTCAGGCGAGGCGAAGCCCCGCCTCAAGCACACGGCGGTCGCCCACGCCGACGGCCGGCGGGTCATCGTCTGCGGGCTGGGCAAGCGCGCGGAGTTCGACGCCGAGCGCGCGCGGGCGGCCGCGGCGGCGGCCGCGGCGCGGGCGAAGGAGCTCGGCGCGCGCTCGCTCTCGTGGGCGGCGCCCGACGGCGGCGGCACGGCCGCCGCGCTCGTCGAGGGGACGCTCCTGCGCCTGTATGAGTTCGACCGCTTCAAGTCGAAGGGCGACGACGAGGACGAGCGGCCGCGGATCGGCGCGGTCGAGGTCGTCGGCGCCGACGCGGACGAGGTCGAGCGCGGGCGGATCGCGGCGGAGGCCGCCAACCGCGCCCGCGACCTCCAGAACCTCCCGTCGAACGTCGCGACGCCCGAGTACCTCGCCCAGCGCGCGCTCGAGCTCGCCGCCGAGCACGACGCGATCGAGGCCGAGGCGCACGGGCGCGACTGGATCCTCGAGCAGGGGATGGGCGCGTTCGCGGCCGTCGCGAGCGGGACGGACCTGGAGCCGCGCTTCATCGTGCTCCGCTACCGCGGCGGCGGCCAGGGCGGCCACACCGCCTTCGTCGGCAAGGCCGTGACCTTCGACACCGGTGGCATCTCGCTCAAGCCCGGGGCGAAGATGCACGAGATGAAGTTCGACATGTCCGGCGGCGCCGCGGTCATCGAGTCGATCGGGGCGATCGCCGAGCTCGGCCTGCCCGTCGACGTCACCGGGCTCGTCCCCGCGACGGAGAACATGCCGAGCGGCCACTCGGTCAAGCCGGGCGACATCGTCACCGCGAAGAACGGGACGACGATCGAGGTGAACAACACCGACGCCGAGGGGCGCCTGCTGCTCGCCGACGCGCTCTGCCACGCCGTCGACCTCGGCGCCGAGCGGATCGTCGACCTCGCGACGCTCACCGGCGCGATCGTCGTCGCGCTCGGCTCGACGTACGCCGGGCTCTTCTCCAACGACGATGAATGGTGCGCCGAGGTCGAGGCGGCCTGCAGCGCGACCGGCGAGCTCGGCTGGCGGCTCCCGCTCCATCCCGAGTACGCGGAGATGGTGAAGGGCCAGTACGCCGACCTCACCAATCTCACCGCCGAGCGGAAGGCGTCCTCGATCACCGCCGCCGAGTTCCTCCGCCGCTTCGTCGGCGACACGCCGTGGGTGCACGTCGACATCGCCGGCACCGCCTGGGGCCAGGCGCGCAACTACGTCGGCAAGGGCGCCTCGGGCTTCGGCGTGCGGATGCTCATCGAGCTGGCGCGGCGGCTGGCGAGGTAGGCGGCGAGGACGTCCAGCAGTGGCCCCTATAGGGGCCATTCCTGGACGTCGTCGCTAGTACCAGACCCGCCGCTCGTCCCCGGGGCGGCGGGAGCCGTTGTGGCCCTGGGCGAGCTCCTCCGCCCGCTCCTCCTCGAGCCGCGCCTCGGTGACCGGGTCCGGCTTGTCGGAGTCGTCGGCGACGCGCTCGCCGATGAAGCGCATGACGACGACGAAGCCGACGGCGTGGGCGAGCAGCGCGACCGGGAGGATCCACCACTCGCCGATCGCGATCGCGGCGGCGAAGGCGACCACGACGACGAGCGCGGTGGTCGCGAACCAGGCGAGCATCCGGGGGTTGCCGCTCATCGCCGTCCCCCTGCCCGCCGTCGGCGGGGGCAAACCGGCCGGCGGTCGCGCACGGCCAACCCTTCGCGAGATCGGCGCATCGGAGTTAGAGTGGCGTGGCGAGGGCCGGGGGTGCTCTCTCGTTGACGCGGCGGCCGGGGTCCACGACCTCGGCCGCACGCCGTCAGCTCAGCGGACGACGAGCGTCCCCTCCATGCCGGCCTCGCGGTGGCCCGGCACGGAGCAGTAGAACGTGTACTCGCCGGGCTCGAGCTCGGCCGACACGCGCGACACCCCGCCCTGCTCGACGACCTCGCCCTCTTCCTCGACGCCGTCGCCCTCGATCGCGATGTTGTGCGGCACCGCCGACGGGTTCTCCATCTCGATCGTGACGCTGCCGGCCTCGGCCTCGAGCTCGTCGGTGTCGAACGCGAGCGCCTGCGGGTCCGCGCGGATCGCGAGCGCGCCGGCCGCCGACCCCTCGGCCGCCGGCGCCGCCTCGGCGGCGGCGGCCTCGTCGTCCTCCTCCTCGCTCGCGGCGCCGACGATCCCCGAGCCGATCGCCGCCGCGACGAGCACGACCGAGATCGCGATGACGATCCGCTTGCCCGCCTGAGACCCGGGGAAGCCGGGCCGCGTGATCCCGAGCGCGGTGACGACGAGCGCCCAGCCCGCGAGCACTCCTCCCAGCACGTAGAACGCGGTCACGGGGCAAACCTAACCGGGCGCGCGGACCGCGCCAAGGGGTGAGGGCCGGGGTCGGCGCGGGCGGCGCGCCCCGGGGGTCAGCGCCGCCGCGGGACGACCGTCACGGCGACCGGCCGCGAGATCCCCGGCAGGTGGTCGGCGTCGCCCGCCGCGCGGACGCGGAAGAGGTGCCGCCCCGGCGAGCGCAGCCGCAGGCGGCGCTTGAACTCGCCCAGGCCGCCGCTCCGCACGCGGCTGCGCGTGCGCGAGACCGTGCGCCAGCGCCCGCGCTCGTCCTGGTGCTGGATGAGGATCGTCATCCCGGCGTGCGGCGGGTTGAGGACGCCGGAGAAGGTGACCGAGCGCCCTGCGCGCACCCGCGCCGGGCGCGCGTTGAGGCCCACCGACACGCGCACGCGGACGATCGGCTCCTCGCTCACCACCAGCGGCGGGTCGACGCTGCGCGCGCGGAAGCGCGTGTTCGCGCTGATCCGCCGGCTGAAGAAGAAGTAGCCCTCCTGGTCGGTCACCGTCTCGGCGACGGGCGTCCAGGTCGTGTGCGGGTAGGGCGCCTCCTCGAGCACGACGCGCCGGTCGGCGTACGGCTCGATCTCGGCGTCGGGGTCGTCGAGATGGCGGAACTGCCCGGACATGAGCGCCTTCTCGCCGAGGTCGAGCGTGCGGAAGATCGCGAGCAGGCGGATGCGGTCGGGCTGGAACTCCGCCCGCGCGAGGTCGGCGATCGGCGCGATCGCCATGTCGTCGTAGCCGCTGCGCGCCGCCGCGCTGCGCCGCGCGCCCCGGCGGATCGCGCGCGCGAACAGGCGCGCGACGTCGTCGAAGGCGGGCTTGCGGTTGAAGTGCTGGTCGACGAGCCCCTTCTTGTTGTACGGCGGGCTCGGCTTGCGGTTGTAGCCGTCCCAGCCGGGGCGGACCTTGAAGTCCTGCAGCAGCCAGGCGATCGCGCCGTTCACCCACGGGCGCTTGTCGTACTCGCCCAGGTGGTACTTCATGAACTCGGTCTGGAAGGCGTAGGTGCCCTTTTCGTCGACCGGGCCCTCGCGGTTGGCCTCGGCGCCGAACTCGGTGACGAAGAGCGCCTGGCGGCCGTAGTACTCGTGGAGCTGGTCGAGGTAGGGGCCGAGCACCTCGCGGTTGAGCACCGAGCCGACCGGGCCCGGGTACCAGCCGAAGTAGCTGTTGACGCCGAGCGCGTCGAACTGCCGGTACTGCGGGCGCATCCGCACCGACGGGTAGCCGGCGATGTCGATCGCCGACAGGCGCGTCGGATCGAGGCGCTCGATCCGCGCGAGCGCGTCGCGCAAGTAGCGGTTCTGGTTGGGCCCGATGTTGCGCGGCAGCTCGTTCCCGACGCTCCAGGCGAGCACCGACGGGTGGTTCCAGTCGCGCCGGATCATCGCCTCGAGCAGCCGCAGCCCCTTGCGGCGGACGAGGCTCGTGAGCAGCGGCTCGCGGATCCGGTAGACCGGGACCTGGTCCCAGATCATGATCCCGTGGCGGTCCGCGAGCTCGTAGAACTCCGGATGGAGCGGGTAGTGCGCCCGCGTGATGTTCGCGTTGAGCGCGCGGAGCTGCGCGAACAGCCGGCGGCGGAGCCGCGGCGTGAGCGCCGAGCCGACCGACGGATGGTCCTCGTGCAGCGAGGCGCCGCGGAAGGTGATCGGCCGGCCGTTGAGCAACACGCGGCCGCGGTCGTTCACCTCGATCGACCGCACGCCCGTGCGCAGCCGCCATCTCGAGAGCACGCGCGAGCCGCGCGTGACGCGCGCCGTCACCGTGTAGAGGTAGGGCCGCGACGGCGACCACAGCCGCGGGTTGCGCAGCGTCAGCGTCGCCGTCACCTCGCGCGTGCGCCCGGACGGGATCGAGACCGCGCGCGTCCGCCAGCTCCGGCCGCCGAAGGTCCCTCGCACCCGCACGCTCCGGCGCCCGCCGGGGTCGTTGCGCAGCCGCGCGGTGATGAGGACACGCGCCGTCCGGCGGCTGCCGTCGAGCAGCGGGCGGACGCGCAGGCTCTCGAGGTCGACGTCGTCGTAGCGGCGGAGGTAGACCTCGCGCAGGATGCCGCCGTAGTTCCACCAGCCGCCGCCCGGCAGGCCGGTGACCGGCGACTCGGTCAGCGGCGGGACGTCGCGGTCGGAGCGGCGGCTGTCGACGCGGACGACGAGCCGGTTCGCGCCGTTGCGCGAGAGCGCGCTCGCCGGGAGCTCGAACGGCACCTGCGCGCCCTCGTGGGTGCCGAGCAGGCGGCCGTTGAGCCAGACGGTCGCGCGGTAGTTGACCGACTCGAAGCGGATCCGCCAGCTGCCGCCGCGCTTGCCCGGGGCGAGCTTGAAGTCCTTCCGGTACCAGGCGACGCCGCCGCGCTGGGACTCCGGCGTGTCGTCGCCGGCGTTCCAGGCGTGCGGCACGGTGGTCTGCGTCCACCCCGCGCTGTCCTGCTGGTCCTGCCAGCGCTCGGCCCGCCCGCGGTCCTCCGGGTCGGCGCGGAAGAGCCACTGCCCGTCGAGCAGGTAGCGCTCGCCGTGCCCGTCCCGGTAGAGGACGCGCTCGCTCGGCGTGTCGATCGCCGCGGCGGGCGACACGCCGAGCAGGAGGACGAGCAGGTAGGCGAGGCTGAGGGCCTTCCGGCTCCGCACGTCCCCTTAGACAAGCAAACGCGCCGGAGGTTTCGGGATCACGCCGATTCCCGCTCGCGCAGCTCGCGCTTGAGCACCTTGCCGGTCGCGTTGCGCGGCAGAGCGTCGAGGAAGACGATCTCGCGCGGGACCTTGAAGCGGGCGAGGTGGCTCTTGACGTACTGCTTGAGCTCGTCCTCGGTCGCCTGCTGGCCCTCGCGCAGCACGACGAACGCCTTCAGCCGCTGGCCGAACTCCTCGTCGTCGACGCCGATGACGGCGACCTCCTTGACCGCCTCGTGCTCGGCGAGCAGGTCCTCGACCTCGCGCGGGAAGACGTTCTCGCCGCCGGAGACGATCATCTCGTCCTCGCGCCCGGAGACGAACAGGCGCCCCTCCTCGTCGAGGTAGCCGATGTCGCCGGTCGACATGAGCCCGTCGACCATCTCCTTCGAGCCGCCGCCGGTGTAGCCCTCGAAGAGCATCTCGTTGGCGACGAAGATGCGGCCGGTCTCGCCCGGGGGCAGCTCCCGGTTGTGGGCGTCGAGGATCTTCACCGTCGTGCCGATCGGCGGCCGGCCGGCCGTCCCCGGCGCGGCACGCAGGTCGGCGGGCGTCGCGATCGTCGCCCAGGCGACCTCGGTCGAGCCGTAGAGGTTGTAGGCGATGTCGCCGAACTCGTCCATGAAGCGGATCGCGAGCTCGCCGGGCAGCGCGCTGCCCGACAGCGGCACCGCGCGCAGCGACGAGCAGTCGTAGCGACGGCGCACCTCCTCGGGCAGCTCCATGATCCGCTGGACCATGACCGGCACCATCGGCGCCGAGGTCGGCCGCTCGCGCGCGATGGTGGCGAGCGTGTCCTCGGGGTCGAAGCGGCGGCGGAGCACGTAGGTCGTGCTCAGCAGCAGGCCGAGCTGGAAGTGCGCGAAGCCCCAGCTGTGGAAGAGCGGGGCGACGATGAAGTGCTTCTCGTTCGCCTTGAGCGGGATCTTCGAGAGGATCGAGATCGCCGGGTTGAGCGAGGCGACCGGCGCGCGCGAGGCGCCCTTCGGCTTCCCGGTGGTGCCCGAGGTGAGGATGATCTGCTTGCCCGGCTTGCTCGGGGGCGTCGGCGTGGAGTCGTCGGCCGAGGCGATGAGCTGCTCGAGCGTCGGGTCGGAGGTGTCGCCCTCGCCCTCCCAGGCGACGAAGCGCTTGCGGCGCTTGCCCGCCTCGGCGAGCAGCTCGGCGAACTCGCTGTCGTAGATGAGCGCGCGCGGCTTCTCGCGCTTGACGACGTCGGTGAGCTGGGGGCCGGCGAAGGCGGTGTTGAGGTAGAGCGCGTGCGCCCCCAGCTTCGAGCAGGCGACGGTCGCCTCGATGAAGTAGCGGTGGTTGCGGCACATGATCCCGACGCCGTCGCCCTCCTGGACGCCGCGCTCGGCGAGCGCGTTGGCGAGCGCGTTCGTGCGCCGGTTGACCTCGTCGAAGGTGAGGCGGCCGAGCTCGTCGATGATCGCGTACTCGTTCGGGCGGCGGGCCGCGCCGGCGACGTAGCCGGCGGCGGGCGTCCGTCCCCAGTCGCGCATCGCGAGCAGCGCGCGCACGGTGCGGTCCGGGCGCTCGGCCCGGACGAACCCGGCCTGCGCCAGCACGACCGCGCCGTAGAGGCGCTCGTACACGGCCCCCAGCAGGCCGGCCCCTGCTCTCTCCATCTCCCGCTGTCCCTCCTCAGACAGGTGCTTGACGTTCTCGAGCGTCCTGCGGACGTCGTCGCGCACAATAGGGGCAGCGAGGCGATCGGCGGCGACTCCCAGCAGCCCGCCGGGCGCGTGGTAGCTCAGCCGCAGCGTCACCTCGGTCCGCCCGTCCGGGCGCTCGCGCAGCCGCCAGCGCCCGCGCTGGTCGACGCCGGTCACCGACGTCCACGCCATGTCGCGGCCCTCGTCGTACTCGACGACCTCGATGAGCGAGCCGACCTCCGCGGCGCGGACGCGCAGGCGGATCTCATACCGCGCGCCGAGCCCGCGCTCGCGCTCGCCGGCGACGTCCCAGCGCGTGAGCCCGGCGAAGAAGTCGGGGTAGCGCGACGGGTCGGTGACGAGATCCCAGATCTCGGCGGCGGGCGCGGCGACGGCGATCGACTCCTCGATCCGCATCAGCCGATCACCGGCAGCCGCCGCCGGGCGTAGAGGAAGTCGAGGGTGCGCTGCATCCGCGCGACGACGTCGTCGTAGATCGCGTCCGGGTCGGGGTCGGGGCCGTAGGTGGCGCGGAGGTCGATCGGGTCGAGGACCTCGATCGTGATCTTCGCCGGCAGCGGGACGTGGCCGAGCAGGTCGCCGACGTTGAGCCCCCAGGGGATCGCTATCGAGATCGGGACGACCTTGGTGCGGAGCCAGCGGTCGAGGCCGAGGGCGCGCGCCAGCCGCTCGCCGCGGCTGAGGAAGAGCGCGGTCTCCTGGCCGCCGGCGGCGACGACCGGGACGACGGGGACGTCCTTGGCGAGCGCGAGCTCGACCCAGCCCTTGCGCCCGCCGAAGTCGATCCGCCCCGCCTCCCAGGAGGGGCGGTGGACCTCGCGGTCCCCGCCCGGGTAGACGAGCAGCGCCGCGCCGGAGTCGAGCGCCCGCTCGGCGTTCGCGCGGCTGGCGGCGACGGTGCCGTACTTGCGCAGGAACCCGAGGCCGGGCATCGCGAGCACGAGGTTGTGCGCGAGCTGGAAGAAGCGGCGCTCGACCCCGAAATACGTGTTGAAGGCGAGCGTGAAGATGATCGTGTCCGGCGAGACGTTGCCGCCGGAGTGGTTGCCGACGAGCAGGACGGGCCCGCCGGCGGGGATGCGGTGGAGCCCGCGGACCTCGGCGCGGAACCAGAAGGAGGCGAGGAGCCACAGCCCCGGCAGCGTGTCGCGGATGTAGTCGGGGTCGCGCTCGTCGAGGTCGGCGCGCGGCACGCGCCGCTGGACGGCGCGCCCGAGCGCCTCGCCGAGCCGCGCCGGCGCGAGCGGCCCGAGCAGCGCCTCCGCCGTCGGCCGCCGCGGGCCGCTCCCGTTCCCTGCCGCCGCGATCCTGCGTGCCGTCGCCTGCGCCATGGGCGCAGTGTGACGCGAGAACGTCCAACAGTGGCCCCTATAGGGACCAGTGCTGGACGTTCTCGCTTCAGCCCGTCGAGTCGGTGAGCGGGTCGTCCCAGGCCTCCTTCTCCCAGGGCGGGGTGATGTCCGGGTCGAGCGGGCGGTAGGCGGAGCGGTCGAGCGTCTCGAGCGGGACGAGGACGAGGCCCTCGGCGGTCGTCGTCCGCTCGCGCAGGTCCACCCCCGGGTAGGCGGGCTCGCGTTCGCGGCCGCGCGTGGGGACGTGGCCGGCGTGGCTGCCCCACGACACGCGCGCCCAGCCGCTCCACGGGTACCAGCGGTTGCGACAGGCCGCCTGCTTGCAGCCCTGGTAGCCGTGGTGGGAGGAGACGCGCATCCACGCGCGCCCGTCGCGGCCGACGCGGACCTGGACCGACTCCCAGTCGTCGGCGTGCCAGCCCGGGTACGGCCCGATGCCGACGAGCTCGCGCAGGCGGTTCCACAGCCCCGCCGCGTTCAGCGCGGTCGTCGTCGAATCGGGGTAGTAGAGCCAGTACTGGATGAACGTCTCGCCGTCGCGCTCGATCACGCGCGTGAACGCCGTCGCCGGCGTCCCGCCGCGGCCGCGGTGGGCGTCGAGCACGCGGTCGTCGGGCGCGTCCGAGCAGCGGTGCGAGCGGCAGGCGCGCCAGTCGACCGGGAGCGTCAGCGTCCCCGGCTCGTAGACGAGGTTCGGCGCGTAGCGGCGCACCAGCTCGGCCACGCGGTCGCCGTAGGCGCGGCGGAGCGCGTCGTCGCGCTCGGCACAGTCGCCGCGAACGGCGCACGCGATCCGCGCCGCGAGGAAGCCGCCGAACGAGCGCCCGTCGACGCGGATCGCGGCCGACGCGACCGCGCCGAGCGCGAGCGCGACGACCAGCACGACCGCGACCCACTCGACCGTGGCCTGTCCCCGCTGCCCTCCCACCGCCTGTGCCACGCTATGCGGCCGCGGCGCCGCTGCGGGTCACGTCTGTGACGACTTCCGCGCCGCCGTGTGACAACCGCGTCTGAGAAGAGACCCCTCCTCGCCTGAAAGGACTCCGCTCCCAGATGGACTTCGACCTGACCGACGAGCAGAACGCGATCCGCCGCCTCGTGCGCGACTTCGCCGAGCAGGAGGTCCGGCCGGTCGCCGCGGAGCTCGATCGCGAGAAGCGCTTCCCCTACGAGCTCGTCGCCCGCCTCGGCGAGCTCGGCCTCATGGGCATCCCCTACCCCGAGGAGTACGGCGGCGGCGGGGCCGACACGCTCTCCTACGCGATCGCCATCGAGGAGCTCGCGCGCGTCGACTCGTCGATCGCGATCACCGTCGCCGCCCACACGAGCCTCGGCACCTTCCCGATCTACGCCTTCGGCACGAAGGAGCAGAAGGAGCGCTGGCTGCCCGACCTCTGCAGCGGCCGCAAGCTCTGGGCCTTCGGCCTCACCGAGCCCGAGGCGGGCTCCGATGCCGGCAACACCCGCACGACCGCGCGCCTCGAGGACGGGGAGTGGGTCATCGACGGCGCGAAGCAGTTCATCACGAACGCCGGCACCGACATCACCGGCGGCGTGACGATCACCGCGCGCACCGGGCCGGACGAGATCTCGAACATCATCGTCCCGCAGGACACGCCCGGCTACACCGTCGAGCCCGCCTACCGGAAGATGGGCTGGAACGCCTCCGACACGCGCCCGCTCTCCTTCAACGGCGCGCGCGTCCCCGAGGAGAACCTGCTCGGCCCGCGCGGCGCCGGCTTCCGGCAGTTCCTCGCCACGCTCGACGGCGGCCGCATCGGCGTCGCCGCGATGGGCGTCGGCCTCGCCCAGGGCGCGCTCGAGGAGGCGCTCGCCTACGCCAAGCAGCGCCACGCCTTCGGCCAGCCGATCTCGAAGTTCCAGGCGATCCAGTTCAAGCTCGCCGACATGGCGACCGAGATCGAGGCGGCGCGGCTGCTCACCTACAAGGCGGCCGTGCTCAAGGACCGCGGCGAGCCGTTCTCGCTCGTCGCCGCGCAGGCGAAGCTGAAGACCGGGCGGGTCGCCGTCCGCGCCGCCGAAGAGGCGGTCCAGATCCACGGCGGCTACGGCTACATCGAGGAGTACCCGGTCTGCCGCTTCTACCGGGACGCGAAGATCCTCACGATCGGCGAGGGCACCGACGAGGTCCAGCAGATCGTGATCGCGCGTCACCTCGGGGCGTAGATGCGGCGGCGCGCCGCCGCGGTCTTCCTCGCCTGCCTGGCGGCGTACGCCTCGACGCTCGGGCTGCGCTCCTTCGGCGTCTCCGACTACGGCGGCGACGAGCCCCACTACCTGCTGACGGCGACCTCGCTGCTCCAGGACGGCGACGTCGACCTGCTCGACGACTACGCCGAGCGCAGCTACGAGGACTTCTACCCGTACCTCCTCGATCCCCACGGCCAGACGACCGACGGCCGCCTCCACGAGCCGCACGGCATCGGCTTCCCGCTGCTCATCGCGCCGGCGCTCGCGATCGGCGGGGAGCAGGGCGTCGAGCTGTTCGTCGCGGTGCTCTCCGCCCTCGCCGTCGCCTTCGGCTACCTGCTCGCCGTCCGCGTCGTCCCCGACCCGTACGCGCTCGGCGCCGCGCTGCTCGTCGGCCTCTCGCCGCCGTTCGTCGCCTACGGGACGGCGGTCTACCCCGAGCTGCCGGCCGCCGCCGCGCTCGCCGGCGCGGCGCTGCTCGCGCTGCGCCTGCGCGAGCGCCCGGGCCGGGCGGCGACGTTCGCCTGCTTCGGCCTGCTCGCGACGCTCCCGTGGCTGGGGACGAAGTACGTCCTTCCCGCCCTCGTCGTCGGCGGCTTCGCCGTCGTCGCGCTCCGCCGGCACGGCCGCGGGTTGCTCGCCTTCGCCGGCATCGAGCTCGCGCTCGTCTCCGCGGCCTTCTACGTCGGCATCAACCAGGCGCTCTACGGCGGCTTCACCCCGTACGCCGCCGAGGTCCCCGGCGAGACCGCCACCGACGCGGCCTTCCCGCTCGGCTACCTGGAGCGCTCCTACCGCCTCGTCGCGCTCTTCCTCGACCGCGAGTACGGGCTGCTGCGCTGGGCGCCCGTGTTCGCGCTCGCCTTCGTGGGCGCCTGGCTCTTGTGGCGGACGCACCGCGAGCGCCTCGCCGCCGTGCTGCCCCCGCACGCGCGCACGCTCGAGACCGCCGCGCTCTGCGGCGGCGCGCTGCTCGCGTCCATCGCCGTCGGCGCGTTCCTCGCCCCGACGATGTTCGGCTTCTGGTTCCCCGCCCGCCACATCCTCGCCGGGCTCGTGTTCGCGACCCCGCTCATCGGCTGGGCGCTGCGGCGGCTGCCGCGGCTGGGGACCGTCCTCGGGCTCGTCGGCGTCGCCGCGTCGGCCTGGGTCTGGGTCTACGTCCGCTGGGAGGGCGGCGGGCTCGTCGGGCCGCTCCCCGACGCGCCGTGGGGGCCGCTCGTCGGCGCGTTCCCGCTCTTCGCCGACGCCGCCTGGCCCTACGTGCTCGCCGGCGCCCTCGGCGTCGCGCTCGCGGCGGCGATCGGCTGGGAGCTCGCCCGCGAGCGGCGGTCGAGGGCCGCCTGACGCTCGCGCCGGGCGACGAGCCACTCCGCCATCACTGCCGGCGCCACGCGGCGGAGGTACTCGCCGTAGCGGACGAAGCTGCGGCCGCTCGCGCGGCGGCGGTAGGAGATCGGCACCTCGACGGGGTCGATGCCGGCGCCCCAGAGCGCGAGCGTGAGCACCTGGGCGTAGTTGTAGTCGTGGCGGATCCGCACCCGCCGCAGCGCCTCGCGCCCGAAGGCGCGGTAGCCGGTCTGCCCGTCGGTGAGGACCGTGCCCATGAGCGTGCCGAGCAGCGCGGTGACGGCGCGGTTGGCGAGCGTGCGGTGCCAGCTCATCCCCCGCCGCTCGCCGAGGAAGCGCGAGCCGAGCACGTACTCGGCCCGCCCGCGCGCGACCGGCTCGAGCACGCGCTCGAGCTCGGCGCCGTCGTACTCCCCGTCGCCGTCGAGGTAGACGGCGGCGGCGTAGCCCTCGTCGCGCGCGACGGCGAGGCCGGCGCGGACCGCCGCGCCCAGCCCCTGCGGGGCCTCGTGGCGGAGCACCCGGGCGCCCTTGCCGCGGGCGATCTCGCCGGTGCGGTCGCGCGAGCCGTCGTCGACGACGAGCACGTCGAGCGGCATCCCGCACGCCTCCTCGGGCAACCGCTCGAGCACCGAGCCGATGACCGCCTCCTCGTCCTTGGCGGGGATGACGACGAGCCCTCGCTCCCCGCCGGCGCGCGGCTGTTCGACGTCGGGGTCGAGGGCCGGGACGAGCGGGCGCCCGCGCGCCGCCGCGGGCGGCTCGACGCCGAGCAGCGCGCTCACCGTCGCGGCGAGCTCGAGCACCGAGCGCGGGCGCGCGGAGATCGCGCCCGGCACCGCGCCCTGCCCCCAGACGACGAACGGGACCGGCGTCTCGCCCCAGTCGAGGTGGCCGTGGCCGCCGATGCCGCGCCCCTGGCCGTGGTCGGCCATGACGATGACCGTCGCGTCCTCGAGCTTGCCGCGCTCGCCGAGCCAGGCGAGGAAGTCGCCGATGTGGCGGTCGGTCTCGGCGAGCTGATCGAGGTACTCGGGGTTGCGCGTGCCGCGGACGTGGCCGAGCTGGTCGGCGGCGAGGAGCTGGAGGACGAGCAGGTCGGGGTCCTCGCGCTCGACGACCTCGCGCGCGGCGGCGACGAGCGAGTGGTCGATCCGCTCGGTCGGCTGGACGGAGGTGACGGAGCGGACGACCTCCTCGCCGAAGGGGTCGAGCAGGTGCGCGATGCCGACGAGCCGGCCGCGGCGGCCGTGGCGGGCGAGCACGTCGAAGACCGACTCGACCCGCACGCCCAGCCGCGGGGCGAAGTTCGAGCGCATGCCGTGCTCCTGCGGCGGCGCGCCGGTGAGCATCGAGGAGAAGCAGACGACCGTCCGCGCCGGGTAGGCGCAGTCGACGGCGAGGTACTCGGTCCCCTCGCGGGCGAGGCGGTCGATGACCGGCGTGTCGGCCTGCCAGAGGCGCTGGCGGTTGCAGCCGTCGACGACGATGACGTAGACGCGCCGCGCGAGCGCCCCGCCGGCGCGGCGCTCGGCGCGCTCTTGCGGCGGGCGCGGGAGCCTCCGCGCGGCGAAGCGCCGCCAGGCGACCGCGCCGAGCGCGGCGGCGAGCGCGGCCGCCGCGGCGATCCGCGCGACCGAGCCGAGCCCCGGCTCCTCGGCGAGCAGCGCGCCCGCCGAGAGCGTCATGACGATCTTCGGGACCTGCTCGAGCGCGTTCCCGCTCGTGGGGTCGGAGTTCGTGAGGACGAGCCGCCAGAAGCGGAGGAAGTTCGTCCGCGGCGCGCCGGTGCGGAGGTGGTAGTAGAGCGTCCCCCAGACGAACACGGTGAAGAAGACCCAGCCGCCGAGGGCGCCGAGCAGCAGGCCGGGCGCGCGCCAGGGCTCGAGCAGCGGGACCGACGCGGCGGCGGCGAGCCACAGCAGCGCGCGGCCGCGGAGCGGGAACGAGAAGCGCGACAGGATGGCGGCGAGGGCGAGCGCGCCGGCGAGCGCGAGCAGGAGGCGCCCGTCCGGCGCCAGCCCGAGCGGCGCCGCCGCCCCGAGCGCCATCGCCGGGTAGACGATCGTGAACGGCCGCCCCTCGTTGAAGACGTTCCAGACGCGGGCGGCCCAGACCTCGAGCGGTCCCGCGGCGCGCGCCGCCACCGGTCAGGGGGTGGTCGGCGTCGTCTGCGCGTCGGTCGCCGGCGTCGTCGGGACCGTCGGCGCCGTCCCGACCGTGCCGACCGTGCCCGTCGTGCCCACCGTGCCGACGGTGCCGGTGGTGCCGCCCTGGATCTCGACGGTCCCCTGCCGCTCCTCGTCGCCGCAGGCGGTCACCGCGAGCGCGGCTCCGGCGCCGAGCGCCGCCGTGACCGCGATGGCCGCGTACCGCTTCGGATTCACGCTCACCTCCGAGTTAGGGTTCCCTAAGCCGACACGCGACGGTACCAGGTTCGCCGGAAGGCCGGTCGCCAGGGCGGGTTCCGGCCACGTCGGGCGCGGGTACCCGAGTTCCATGGCGCCCGAACGCGACCCCGCTCCCGGCCGGCTGGCGATGCCGCGCTCGCGCGGGCTGGCGAGCGGCGTGCTCGTCGCGCTGCTCGGCGCCTGGGCCGCGGCCGTCCCCTTCATCGGCCCCTGGCTCGGCCTCGAGCTCATGGACGAGGACGCCCTGAGCTGGGATCCCGAGTCGCTGTGGCTGAGCATCCTCCCCGGCGTCGCCGCCGTCGCGGGCGGGTGGCTCATGGCCCGCGCGCGCAACCGCGCGAGCGGCGCCCTCGGCGGCTGGCTCGCCCTCGCGGGCGGAGCTTGGCTGCTCGTCGCGCCGGCGCTGCGCCTCGCCTTCGACGACGTCTTCGGCTACGGCGCCACCGACGCCTCGGAGGCGATCGAGCAGATCGCGTTCTTCTTCGGCCCGGGGACGGCGATCACGGCGCTGTCGGCGTTCGCGCTCGGGCGGATGAGCCTCCGCGGCCACCGCGACCCCGGCGTCGTCGAGGAGCGGCCGCTCGCCGACGTCGAGCGCCGGCGGCTGGAGCGCGAGCGCGAGGCGCAGCTCGGCCTCGGCCCCTCGGCCCGCGACTAGAACCAGTCGCGCTCGAGCAGCCTCGTCGCGGCGCTCGCCGGGTCGAGCTTGCGCTTGACGACCTCGTCGAGCAGCGCCTGCGCCTCCTCGTCCTCGGCGACGGCCGCGCGCAGCTTGCGGCGCAGCCGGTGGGTGGCGAGCTCGAGCACCTCGTTCATGAGGTTGCGCCGGCGGCGCTCCTCGAGCAGCCCCTCGGCCTCGATGTAGGCGCGGTGCTCGGTGATCTTCTCCCACAACTCGGGGATCCCCTCGCCGCGCGAGGCCTCGGTGCGGACGATCGGCACCCGCCAGCCCTTCTGCTCGCCGAGCGAGAGCACGCCGCGGATCTCGCGCACCATCGTGTCCGCGAGCGGGTGGTCGCACTTGTTGACGATGATGATGTCGGGGATCTCCATCACGCCCGCCTTGAGCGCCTGGATGGAGTCGCCCGAGCCCGGCATGAGCGCGAGCAGGACCGTGTCGGCGTGGTCGATGATGTCGACCTCGGCCTGGCCGACGCCGACGGTCTCGACGAAGATGTCGTCCTTGCCGCTGGCGTCCATGAGCAGCGCGGCCTGGAGCGTCGCCTCCGACAGCCCGCCGAGCGACCCGCGGCTCGCCATCGAGCGGATGAAGACGCCCGGGTCGAGGAAGTGCTCGGTGAGACGGATGCGGTCGCCGAGCAGCGCGCCCTGGGTGAACGGCGAGGACGGGTCGATCGACAGCACCGCCACCTGGCGGTCGAGCGAGCGCGCGTGCTTGGTGAGCGCGCCGATGAGCGTCGACTTGCCGACGCCCGGCGGGCCCGTGAGGCCGACGATGTGGGCGCGGCCGGTCTTCGGGTAGACCTCGCGGACGAGCGCCCAGCCCTCGGGGTCGTCGTCCTCGACGAGGGAGATCGCCCGCGCCAGCGCGCGCTTGTCGCCGGCCAGCAGCGGCTCAACGAGGTCGGCGGCGGTTCGCATGGAGGGCCGGAACCCTAGCGCCCGGGGCGCCGATCCGCCGTCTCGGACGAGCCCGCGGCTGGAGCTTCCTATGATCGCGCCCGCATGTCCACGACCGACGAGCCCGTCGCCGCGCCGCCCGCCGATCTCGAGGACGCGGTCCGGCATCCGCCCCCTCCGCTGCGCGGCGGGCCGCTCACGCTCCTGCGCTTCATGGCGCGCAACCGCATGCTCAACCTCAAGTACGCGCGCCTGCTCGCCCGCCTGCTGTGGCTGAAGCTCCGCTTCCGCGGTCGGCTGCGCACGGACGGGATCGCGTTCGTCGGCCCGGAGGTGACGTTCGAGATCGGCAAGCACGCGCGCGTCGAGCTCGGGCGCTGGTCGTGGATCGGCAAGGGGACGAAGATCCGCTGCCACGAGGGGATCGTGTCGATCGGCGCGAAGAGCGTGCTCGGCCAGGAGTGCACGATCTCCGCCTACCAGCACATCTCGATCGGGCGCGAGTGCGTCATCGCCGACCGGGTGATGTTCATCGACTTCGACCACGGGATGGTCGAGGTCGAGCGCCCGATCCGCCTCCAGGGGATCTACAAGCGCGACGTCCGCGTCGGCCACAACGTCTGGATCGGCTACGGGGCGTGCATCCTCCGCGGCGTCACGGTGGGCGACAACTCGGTCATCGGGACGAACGCCGTCGTGACGAAGGACGTGCCCGACAACGCGGTCGTCGGCGGCGTGCCCGCCCGGATCATCCGGATGCGCGAGGCGCCGCGACGGATGCGCTGGGAGTAGCCCCGCGGGCTAGTCGTCGGCGTCCTCGCCGAGCGCCTCGGCGGGATTCGGGTAGACGCCGGGCTCCGGCGCCTCCTCGAGGACGCCGAGCAACTCGTGGACGCGGCAGACGAGCAGGCGCTCCTCCTCGACCTCGACCCAGACGCCCGCCGACGCCGGGAAGACGACGTGGTCGCCGGGCTTGACCGGCATCTTCACGCCGACGTGCTCCCACCAGTCGAGGCCGGGGCCGACGGCGAGGACGATCCCGTGCTGCGGCGGCGGCTCATGCGTGCCCGGCGGGACGACGAGGCCGGACCGCCGGACGCGGTCGGGCTCGAGCTCCTTGATGACGATCCGGTCGAAGAGCGGGCGGAGCTGCTGGCGCATGGTCCTAAGGGTATTCCGCGGCTGTCCGCGGGGAGGGCGGTGGCCGCTCGATCCTCCCCTCGCGGCCCTTGGCGGCCCCACGACCCCCACCCGGCCGCGCGAGCGCGCGCTTGCCGGTGCCATCGCGCCCGGATCCGCTCGCTCGCGCCGCCCCACGACGGGTGGAGAGAGTGGACGAGCGCCGAGGGGTGCCATGGCCCCGGGATGTCCCCACTCGCTGCCCCGGGAACGGCGGCAGGTCCCCCGGAGGCGGGCGGAAGGCGCCGGGCCCGGACGAACAGCCGAGCGCCGGGATCCGGACGCTTCCGGCATGCATTTCTGACTCCTCGACGCCCGCCCGGCACCGCGGTCACTTCCGCATGACTGACGTGCCGAACTGACCCCGGTCCTCTCGAGAGCTCGAGGAGTCAGAAATGCAGGGCGATCGGGCGCGCCGGCAGTCCCGGCGGGCCGGCGCCGGTGGGCGGGAGCGTGCCGGCTGCTCCGCGGGCCGCAGCTCCCGGCACTGCTCAGACCTGCGGCGGCCCGAGCGGCTCGGGCCCGGGGGCCGGCGCGCCGGGCTCGGGGTGCGGCGGGCCGGGCGGGCCGGGATCGGGCGCCGGGTCGGGCGGCGTCGGGACCGGCGCCGGCCCGGGACCGGGACTCGGAGTCTCGTGGCGCATGCCGATGCCGTACCCCCGCTCGGGCGCGGGCGAACGGGGCGGGCGGCGCGCCTCAGCGCCGGACGATGAGCGAGCGCCTGGTGACGCGCGTGTTGCCGCTCGCGTCGGTCGACACGACGCGCAGCACGAGCTTCACGCGGCGGGCACGCCGCAGGCCCGCCCGCGCGCTGCGCCCGACGCGGGTCGTCAGCGTCGCCGTCCCGGCCCGCCTGAGGCGGCGGCTCGTGCTGCCGAGCCGCACGTAGCGGCCGGCGCGGCGGCCCTTGATGCGGAGCTTGCGCGCGGTGCCGCGGCCGATGAGCAGCTCGGCGCGCAGCCGGCAGCCCTCGTTGCAGCGGACGCGCATGCGCAAGCCGCGGCGCAGCAGCGTCCGCGCCCGGCTCGTGCGCGCGGCGCGGACGCTCACGCGCGGCGGGGTCGCGTCGATCTCCTCGGCGTCCGCGTCGCCGGCGGTCGGGTCGTCGCCGTCGTCGGAGCCCGGCTCGGTCGTCGGCTCGTCGTCCCACCAGGGCGGCGGCGACTGCGCGGGCGGGTCCGACCCGCCCGGCGAGTCATCGTCCCCGGCGTCGGTCGCCTGGGTACGGCCGTCCCGGAACTCCTCCGGATCGATCGGGCACGCGTCCGCCGTCGGCCCCGGCCCGAGCAGCTCCTCGTCGACCACGCCGAGCGCACGGGCGAGGTTGAGCCGGCCGCCGGTGACGGTCAGGCCGGTCCAGCAGGCCGACCGGTCAACGGTCTCGAGCAGCCGTTGGCGGACGCCTACCGCGTCGAGCGGGCTCCGCTCGCGGTGGCTCTGGGCGAGCACGAGCGCCGCCGCGCCGGCGACATGGGGGGTCGCCATCGAGGTGCCGTCGAGGATGTCGTAGCCCTGTTGGCCGAAGGCCTCCGGCGCGAGGCCCTGTTGGCCGAAGGCCTCCGGCGCGAGGTCGAGCGGCCAGGTGGAGAGGATGCCGACGCCCGGCGCGGCGAGGTCGACGTTGACCGCCCCGAAGTTCGTGAACTCGGCGGGGAGATCCCTGTCGTCGCTCGCGGCGACGCAGATGACGTTGTCGGGCTTGCCCGCAGGGGGCTGGTAGTTGCAGGGCCAGTCGCCGACGACGTCGTTGTCGTCGCCGATGCCGTCCTCCCCGCCGTTGCCCGCGGCGACCACGAAGAGCACCTCGGGGTGCTCGCTGATCGCATCGTGCAGGGCCTCCGGGAACGACCCCGAGGCACCGAGGCTGGCGTTGACGATCGCGGCGCCTTTCTCGGCGGCCACGTCGATCGCGTCGACCAGCTCGTCGAGGGTCCCGGTCCCGTCGGCGCCCAGCGCGCGCAGCGGCAAGATCTCCACGTCGTGGGTGACGCCGGTGACGCCGGCGTTGTCGTCGGCCCGGGCGCCGATGATCCCCGCGACGTGCGTCCCGTGGCCGTTGAGATCGTCGGGGTAGTCGTCGCCGTCGACGAGGTCCGTGCCCGTGAGGTCCGCGGCGATCCGCCCCGCAAGCTCCGGATGGTCGAGGTCGACCCCGGTGTCGACCACCGCCACGGTCACCCCGGGGCTCACGGCGAGCTTCTCCTGCCACGCCTCGACCGCGTCGATGTCGGCGTCCTCGGCGCCCCCGGCGAACTGGGCGACGTTGTCGAGCGCCCACTGCCAGTCGAAGAAGCCGGGGACCGTGTCCCGCGCCCGCACGACGTAGTTGGGCTCCGCCCACTCCACGCGCGGGTCCCGCTCCAGCCTGCGCACCGCGCTCGCCACCGGCACGCCCTCCGGCAGCTCGAGCACCTGCGTCCGCGCGAGCGGCAGCACGCGCTCGACCTTCGTGCCCTGGGCGCGGCGCAGGGCGGAGCGCTCCGCGCCGTCGACGCCGGGCTTGAAGCGGACGATGACCTCGCCCGCCTCCCAGCGCGCCGCGACCGCCTCCGTGCCGGGCGCGGCGACCACGACGGCCAGCGCACAGGCGAGCAGCACGGAACGGGCGGTCACATGGCCAATATCGACCGGCCGGCCGAGATCCTAAACGCGCGACCGCGTACGCCCGAGCTCCTCGTAGACGCCCGCCACCTGCCGCGCGACGTCGTACCAGTCGAAGCTGAGGACGTGCTCGGACGCCTGGACGACGAGGCGGTCGCGGAGGGCGTCGTCGGTGAGGATCCGCTCGGCCATCTCGGCGAGCGAGCGCGGGTCGCGGGAGACGAACCGCAACCCCACCTGCTCGTTCGGCACCACCTCGCGCAGCCCGCCGGTGTCGGCGACGAGGCACGGGCAGCCCGACGCCATCGCCTCCAGTGCGACCAGCCCGAACGGCTCGTAGATCGACGGGACGACGGTGAGGTCGGCGATCCGGTAGAGCGAATGGAGCACATCGTCGCCGATCCAGCCGAGGAACCGGCCGTACTTCATCAGGCCGAGCTCGGCCGCCTGCGCCTTCAGCTCCTCCTCATGGGTACCTGAGCCGGCGACGACGAAGCGGACGTTCCCCACCCGCTCGATGAGCGTCGGCAGCGCCTCGAGCGCGAGCTGGAAGCCCTTCTCGTAGACGAGCCGGCCGACGAGCAGCACGAGCTTCTCGTGCGGCTCGGCGAAGCGCGCCCGCAGCGCGTCGAGGTCGTCGACGGGCACGAGCTCGGAGGGGTCGATCCCGTTCGGGATGACGGTCACGCTGTCCTCGTCGATCCCGTAGATGTCGGAGACGTGCTCGCGCATGTACGACGAGCACGTGATGACCCGGTCGGCACGGTTCGCCATCCAGCGCTCGATGCCGTGGATGTGCGACTGCGGGTGCTTGTCGACCCAGCCCTGGTGGCGCCCGTACTCCGTCGCGTGGATCGTGACGGCGAACGGGCAGCGGAAGCGGTTGGCGAGGTGGTCGCCCGCGACGGCGACGAGCCAGTCGTGGCCGTGGACGACGTCGAAGTCGAAGCGGTCGCCGAGCTCGACCCCGGCGGCGAGCATGTCCGCGTTCATGTGCTCGACCCAGGCGACGAACTCGCCCAGCTCGCGCGGGCGCTCGGGCTCGCGGACGCGGTGGACCATGACGCCGTAGGACGTCTCCTCCTCCACCGGCGACTCCTCCCGCCCGCGGGTGAGGACGTGGACGTTGACCCCGTGGCGGACGAGGTTCTCCGACAGCTTGCGCACGTGGCGCGCGAGCCCGCCCTCGATGAGCGGCGGGTACTCCCAGGAGAGGATGAGGACGCGGGTCACGGCTCAGGCGGCGGATCAGGGGGCGAGCAGGCTCGCGAGGTCGAGCTGTGGCGCCAGATGACGCAGCGTGGGCTCCGGCACGGGCGCGGAGTCTGCCAGAGCCGCGAGCGCGGCGTCATGGTTGGCGGCGTGCTCGCGGGCGCGGCGCAGCGGGTAGTCGGCCGCGAGCTCGCGCGTGACCTGGAACGCCCAGTCGGAGGACTGGAGCGCGAGCAGCTCCCGCGCGGCGCGCGCGAGGGCGGGATGGCGCGCGTCCGCCGTCGCCGCCGCGGCGACCGTCCGCAGCTCCGCCCGGCGGGCGGCGAAGCAGAGCTCGGCGACGCGCGGCGAGTCCCAGGTCGAGAGGTCCTTCGGCGTCCCCCACGTCGAGGCCGCGAGCGGGCGCTCCACCGTCTCGGCCTCCTCGAGCGCCTGCGGGAGCGTGACCAGCCGCACGCCGCGCGCCGGGGCCTCGGCGAGCACCGCCCGCAGCCACTCGATCCCCTCGTACCACCAGTGGCCGAGCAGCTCGGTGTCGAGCGCGCAGGTGACGATCCCGCCGGGCCGCGCCTCCAGCCGCCGCGCGACGCGCTCGACGAAGTCGCGCGCGTGCTCGCGCGCCAGCGCGACCGCCTCGGCGTGGCGGTAGGGCCCGCCGCCGTTGCTCCACGGCTTGAGGTCGTGGACGGTGCGGCCGTGGTAGTCGCGGTAGGTCGGGTGCGCGGGGTAGCCGGCGCGCTCGTCCCAGACGAGGCGGATCGTCGCCCAGTCGATCGGCACCGCGACCGGCCCGGCCTCGGTCGCGACCGGCGCGAGGTGGTCGGGCGAGCCGAGCCCGAGCGCGTCGGTCTGGTCGACGCAGAAGGCGCGCACGCGGTGCTCGGAGAGGTCGCGCTCCAGCCCCGGCTCGTACGCGCACTCGGGCAGCCAGAAGCCGCCGCCGAAGGCGCCGAAGCGCCGCTCGTGGGCGGCGATCCCGGTGCCGACCTGCAGCCGCAGGCCGGCGTCGGTCGCCAGCAGCGGCAGGACGGCGTGCGTCGCCGCCGAGGTCCACAGCTCCGGCCCCTCGAGGCGGGCGAAGGCGCCGACGAGGTCGCGGCCGAGCGCCTCGAACTCCCGCTCGGCGCGGGCGTAGTCGCCGGCCGCGCGGCGCAGCTCGGCGGCGAGCTCTACCTTGCCGGCACGCTCGAGCCCGCGCGCGTCCTCCTCGTGGATCGGCGCGCGGATGTCGCGCAGGAAGGCGAGGAAGCGGTCGCCCGCCTCGCCGCGCAGCGCCTCGAGCTGGTCGCAGAGGACGGGCGTGAGGTTGACGGTGACCGGCGCGCCGTCGAGCACCTCCAGGATCGGCAGGTACACGCTGGCGACGGCCTCGAACAGCCACTCCTCGCCGAACGGCCAAGTCCCGAAGCCCTCCACGTAGGGCATGTGGGTGTGGAGGACGAGCGCGAGGCCCCCGCGGGGCGTCATCGGAGGATCGCCAGGAAGTCGAGCGCCTTGTCGAGGTCGCCTGACCGCAGCGTGAAGTCGCGCGCGCTGATCGACGGCGTGAACCAGTCGTAGAACGGCTTGGTCAGACGCAGGCGCGGGTGGATCGCGTCCCAGCCGAGCTTGAGCGCGATCTCGTGGACGCGCAGCCGGCGGGCGTGGAAGAGGCCGAGGATCTCGACCGAGCCGAAGACCGACTCGCACAGCTCGCGGAACTCCTCGGGCCGGTACTCGCGCAGGTGCCAGGGGTTGTCGGACTTCTCCGCGCCGGGCGGCGCGAGCGTGAGGACGTTCGGCGTCGAGACGTACACGACCCCGCCGGGACGGAGCATGGAGCGGAAGTGCTCGAGGATCGCCTTCGGGTCCTCGACGTGCTCGATCGTCTGGAGGAAGACGACCGCGTCGCAGGGCTCGGCGTAGCGCTCGACGAGGTCGCGGACGAAGGAGACGTTCGGGCGGCGGTACTTCAGCCGGGCGTGCTCGTAGGCCTCGGGGTTGGCGTCGACGCCGACGACGCGCCGCGCGCGCCGGGCGAGGACGTCGGTGCCGTAGCCCTCGCCGCAGGCCATGTCGACGACGTCGAGGCCCTCGCAGCGCTCGGCGATCCACTCGTAGACGGCGAGGTGCCGGCGGAACCAGTAGTTCTCCTCCGGGACGTCCGGGAGGGTCCGCTCGCCCGTCAGGGCCAGGGGCGGCACCCCCTCCGGCTGGTTCTGCTGGACGTACTCCGCCTGCCGCACGAGCGCGTATTGAATAGGGTTCCGCGCCGGATGGCCCTCCCGACCGCCGAACAGATCAAGGACGTCAACGTCCGCTACCACGACGCCGCCGCCGCCGAGTACGACGCCAAGTGGGGCATCGACTACGGCGAGATCGGCCAGACCCAGGTGACCGCGAAGCTGCGCAAGGCGCTCGGCCGCGAGCCCGGCCGCTTCGCCCGCGCGCTCGAGATCGGCGCGGGCACCGGCTACTTCTCGCTCAACCTGCTCCGGGCCGGGATCATCGCCGACGCGGTCGCGACCGACATCTCGCCGGGGATGATCCAGACGCTGTCGCAGACGGCGGAGCGGCTGGGGCTGGAGGTCGAGACCGCCGTCTGCGAGGCGGCCGAGCTGCCGTTCGAGGACGGCTCGTTCGACCTCGTCTTCGGCCACGCCGTCCTCCACCACCTCCCCGACCTCGACGCGGCCTTCGCCGAGTTCCGGCGGGTGCTGAAGCCGGGCGGGACGCTCGTCTTCTGCGGCGAGCCGTCGCGCCACGGCGACCGGCTCGCCAACGTCCCCAAGCGCGCGGGGCTGCTCGCCGCGCCGCTGTGGCGGCGGCTCGTCGGGGCGTCGGAGCAGCGCAACGGCCACGAGGGCGGCCACCACGACGACCACGCCCTCGAGCAGTTCGTCGACGTCCACGCCTTCAGCCCGGGCGACCTCGAGCGGTTTGCGCGCAACGCCGGCTTCGAGCAGGTGCGCGTCCGCGGCGAGGAGCTGGCGGCGAACTGGTTCGGCTGGTTCAACCGCACCTGCGAGTCGACCGCCGAGCCCGCGGAGATCCCGTGGCTGTGGCGCCAGTACGCCTACCGCGGCTACCTCGCGCTCCAGGCGCTCGACCGGGTCCTGCTCGAGCCGCGCCTCCCGCCCGCGATCTTCTACAACCTGCTCATCAGCGCGCGGGCGCCGCGGGGGTAGGGGAGCGGGCGCCGCGCCGGGCCGCGAGCGCGGGGCAGGAGAGAAGCACGTGGGGGCGCGGGAGCGGGGAAGCGTCTCGCCCTCCCAGGCCTTTCGGGCCAAGCGTCCTGGGTTGCCCAGACCATGTCGGGCTAGGACAGGACGCTCTCCTCTCGACGCCGCGGCCGAACACGGCAGCGTCCTGCCTTGACCCGCCGATGTCGGGTCAACCCAGGACGCTTCCCTCTCGAAGCCCGGGCCGGGCGCGCCACCCAGGACGCCTCCCCCGGCCCCTTCCCCTCACTGCCTCCCCACCCGGCCCGCCAGGCACCGCCGAGGACGCACCGCGGCCCCGTCCCACCCCCGCACGCCGGAGTAGCCTTGGCCCATGGGTGAGGTCCAGGAGCGCTTCCCGCTCTTCCCGCTCGGGATCGTCTGCCTCCCCGGCGAGGCGGTGCCGCTCCACATCTTCGAGGAGCGCTACAAGACGATGATCGGCGAGTGCCTCGCCGAGCGGCGGCCGTTCGGGATCCTCTGGCTCGGCGAGCGCGGGCTGGCCGAGGTGGGCTGCACGGTCGAGATCACCGAGGTGCTCGACCGCATGCCTGACGGGCGGATGAACATCCTCGTCACCGGGCGCGCCCCCTTCCGGCTGCTGCGCCGGATCCACGACCTCCCCTACCCGGCGGGCGACATCGAGCTCCTCCGCGACTCGGGCGGCACGGACCCCGACGCCGCGCGCGTCGCCCGCTCCCGCTACGGCGAGCTGCTGGAGCGCGCGAGCGACAAGCCACCCGACGAGACCCGCCTCGCCGAGCTCGGCGCCTACGAGATGGCCGCGACGATCGACCTCCCGCCCGACGTCAAGCAGGGCCTGCTGGAGGAGCGCTCCGAGGGCGCGCGGATGCGGGCGCTCGCGGAGATGCTCGGGGAGGCGCTGCGGCGGATCGAGCTCGCCGAGATGGCCGGCGAGCGGGCGCGGACGAACGGCAAGGTCCACCACAACCAGTAGGCCCGCCACGGCAGCCGTCAGGGGCAGGGCCACGGTCACCGTCAGGGGCAGGGCCACGGTCACCGTCAGGGGCAGGGCCACGGCCGCCCTCAGGGGCAGGGGCCGCGGCGGCCGTCAGGGGCAGGGCCACGGCCGCCCTCAGGGGCAGGGGCCGCGGCGGCCGTCAGGGGCAGAGCGCGCGGCCGAGCTCGAGCGCGAGCAGCTCGGCGCGGGCGAGCGCCTCGGGCTTGCCGGGGCTGCGCTCGCTCCAGCGCGCCGTCGCGTCGGGGACGCGCGCGACGTAGGCGCGCCCGCCGGCGGCGGGCAGCCGCAGCTCCGCCTCGTCCAGCTCTTCGAGCTCGCGGGCGACGTCGCGCGCCTCGATGAGCTGCGCGCTCTCGATCGCCTCCAGCTCGCCGCCGTCGCAGCGGGCGCGGCCGTCCTCGCTGACGACGAGCGTGTGGTCGCCCCCGCCGGGGGCGCCGGAGACCTCGATCGCGAGCACGTCGCCCGCCTCGCCTCCGCAGCCGGCGAGCAGCGCCGCCGCGCAGCCGACCGTGGCCAGCCGCCTCACAGCGCGACGAGGCGGGCTCCCGCCGTGGCCTGGAGGAAGCGCGGCATCGACAGCACCCCGGCGAAGCGGGCGGTGTCGACGGTCATGAGGTCGACCGAGGCCGAGCACGCGTAGAGGTCGAGCGTCTCGAGCGAGAAGGCGGTGTCGCGCAGCTCGTCGAGCGAGCGCGCGAAGGTGTCGCGGCGGTTCGGCGCGAGCTCCGGCGACTGCTCGGGCTGCATCGCCAACTGGCGCAGGTCCGGGGCGCAGAGCAGGCCGAGCCCGCGGAAGGTCGCCAGCGCCGCGCAGCGCTCGCGGTCCACGGCGGCGGAGACGAGCAGCGACAGCCCGGTGTAGAGGCGCTCGGGCTCGCCGCTGGAGAGCACCACCGCGAGGCTGTAGCGGTCGGCGGTCACAATCGCGTCAGTGGAGACCGTAGACGCCCGCGGCCTCGTCTGCCCACTCCCGCTCGCGCTCGCGAAGCGCCGGATGGCGGCGCTCGCGCCGGGCGAGGAGCTCGTCGTCCTCGCCACCGACCCGGAGGCGCCGATCGACCTCGCCGCCTGGGCGGCGGACGAGGGCCACGCCTTCGAGGAGCGCGAGGGCGACGGCTGGATCGAGCTGCGCCTGCGCAAGGGCGGCTGAGCGGCTCGACGCTCGGCGCCCGCCCGTCGAACCGGCGTAACCGATTCCGCCGGCGCGCGATAGGAGCGGGCGATGCTGCTGCAAGGAAAGCGCCTGCTCGTCACCGGCGTGCTCACCGAGTCCTCGATCGCCTACGCGGTCGCGGAGGGCGCGCAGCGCGAGGGCGCCGAGGTCGTCCTCACCGGCTTCGGGCGCGGCCTGTCGATCACCCGCCGCGTCGCCCGCCGCCTGCCGCGCGAACCGGAGGTGCTCGAGCTCGACGTCAACGACCCCGCCCACGTCGAGGCGGTCGCCGACGCCCTCGACCGCCGCTGGGGCGGGCTCGACGGGGTGCTCCACGCGATCGCCTTCGCCCCCGAGGACGCGCTCGGCGGGCGCTTCCTCGACACCCCGGCCGAGTCGGCCGAGGTGGCCTTCCGCACGAGCGCCTACTCGCTCAAGGCGCTCGCCGCCGGGCTGCTGCCGCTGCTGCGCAACGCGAACGGCGGCGGCGCCTCGATCGTCGGCCTCGACTTCGACGCGACCGTCGCCTGGCCGATCTACGACTGGATGGGCGTCGCCAAGGCGGCGCTCGAGTCCGTCAACCGCTACCTGGCGCGCGACCTCGGGGCGCACGGCATCCGCACGAACCTCGTCTCGGCGGGCCCGCTGAAGACGATGGCGGCGCGGAGCATCCCCGGCTTCGACCTGCTCGCGGGCGCCTGGGAGCGCCAGGCGCCCCTCGGCTGGGACGTCAAGGACGCCTCACCGGTCGCCGACGCCTGCCTGTGGCTGCTGTCGGACCGCTCGCGCGCGATCACCGGCGAGGTGATCCACGTCGACGGCGGCTATCACGCGCTCGGCGCGCCGCCCGCCCCGCCGCCGGGGAACGAGTAGGCGGCGCGCCACCACAGCTCGGCGAGCACGCCGATCGACTCGGTGGCGGTCCGCCCGCCGCGGATGACCTCCATCGTGATGTGGCGCTCGACCATCGCGGTGAGCGCCTGCGCGGCGAGCGAGGCGGGGATGTCGGCCGGCGCGGCGCCGCGCCGCTGGTCGCGGCGGATGCGGCGCTCGGCGGCCTTCACCAGCCGGCGGATGTAGGGCTCCCATTCCGGCGGCAGGCGGTCCTCCTGGCCGTAGAGGCGGCCGGCGAGCAGGAGCAGGTCGGCGTTGCGGTTGACGACCGACACGACGCGCCAGAGCGCCTGGCGCAGCTCCTGCCGCGGGTCGCCGTCGCCCGCGAAATACGGCTCGGCCGCGTCATAGATGTCGGCGAACGCGCGCTGGATGAGGCGGTCGACGACCGCCCGCTTGTTCGTGAAGTAGAAGTAGACGGCGGTGCGGCTGACGTAGGCGCGCTTGGCGATCCCGTCGATCGTCATCCGCTCGAAGCCGTCCTCGGCGAGCGCCTCGCGCGCGGCCTCGAGGATCGCCTCCTCGGTCTGGTTGCGGGGCTTGAGCGCCGTCGGCGTCACGTCAGCGCCTCCACGAGCCGCTCGCGCGTCTCGGCGGGCGCGACGACCTCGTCGACGAAGCCGAGGCGGGCCGAGGTGCCGATGCCGAGGTGCTCGGCCTCATAGGCGGCGGCGAGCGCGTCGGCGTCGGCGCCCGCGGCGATCGCCCGCCGCTCGAGCAGCTCGACCGCCGGCTTGGCGCCCATGACGCCGATGCGCGCCTGCGGCCAGGCGAGGCTGAGGTCGGCGCCCAGGTCGCGCGCGTTCATGACGATGTAGGCGCCGCCGAAGGCCTGGCGGAGCGTGAGCGTCACGCGCGGCACCCGCGCGCGGGCGAACGCCCGCAGGAAGGCCGCCCCGCGGCGGATGACGCCGTCGCGCTCCTGGCGGACGCCGGGGAGGAAGCCTGGGGTGTCGACGAGCACGAGCAGGGGGATTCCGAACCGGTCGCAGAACTCCACGAACCAGGCGCCCTTGTCCGCCGCCGCGCAGTCGATCGTACCTCCCAGCCGCCGAGGTTGGTTGGCGACGATCCCGATCGGCGAGCCCTCCAGCCGCGCGAGCGCCGTCACGAGGTTCGGCGCCCATGCGGGCGCGAGCTCGAGCAGGCGGCCCGCGTCGACGAGCCGCCGCGCGACGTCGCGGACGTCGTAGACGCGCCGGAACTCGGCCGGCACCGGCTCGGACGGGTCGCCCGGCTCGGGGTCGGCGGCCGGGGCGAGCGGCAGCGGCCCGCCGGCGCGCGAGGGCAGGTGCGCGAGCACGTCGAGCACGAGCCGCGCCGCCTCGGCCGCGCCGCCGGCGGTGAGGTGGCAGACGCCGTTGGCGCCCTGCACGGCCGCCCCGCCGAGCTCCTCGGCGGTCACCTCCTCGCGCATGACCTCGAGGACGATCTTCGGGCCCGTGAGGAACATCCGCGCCTGCGGGCCGCACATGACCGTGACGTCGCCGAGCGCCGGCGAGTAGGCGGCGCCGCCCGCGCAGGGACCGGAGACGACGGCGATCTGCGGCACCGTCGCGTTCGCCTGCGCGCGGAAGATCGCCGCGTACGCGGCGAGCGCCGCGACGCCCTCCTGCAGGCGCGCGCCGCCGGAGTGCGGGAAGCCGACGACCGGCGCGCCCGCGCGCTCGGCCGCCTCGATCGTGCGCAGGATCGTCTCACCGCCCGCGGCGCCGAGCGAGCCGCCGCGGAAGGAGCCGTCCTGCGCCCAGCAGAACACCGGCCGCCCGCCGGCGCGCCCGCGCCCGGCGACGACGCCGTCGCCCACCGCGGTGCGGACCGGGCGGAACGTGCCGGGGTCGCAGAGCAGCTCGATCCGCGCCCGCGCGGGGTCGAGCCCGGTCGCCTCCAGCTCCAGCACCGCCGTCATGCGCGCGCCACCGCCAGGCAGGCGTTCTGGCCGCCGAACCCGAACGAGTTCGAGAGCGCGAGCTCGAGCCCCGGGGCCTCGCGCGGGCCGTCGGGGACGTAGTCGAGGTCGCACTCGGGGTCCGGCCGCTCGTAGTTGATCGTCGGCGGGAGCACCCCGCGCTCCAGCGCCGTCAGCACCGCGACCGCCTCGACCGCGCCCGCGGCGCCGAGCAGGTGGCCGATCTGCGACTTCGTGCTCGACACCGGCGGCGCGCCGCCGTTGAAGATCGCGTGGATCGCCTTCGTCTCGATCCGGTCGTTGTACGGCGTCGAGGTGCCGTGGGCGTTGATGTAGCCGACGTCCTGCGGCGAGGCCCCGGCGTCGGCGAGCGCGGCGCGCATCGCGTCCGCCGCCCCGCGTCCCTCCGGGTCGGGCTGGGTGATGTGGTGGGCGTCGTTGCTCGCGCCGTAGCCGACGAGCCGGGCGTGGACGCGCGCCCCGCGCGCCCGCGCGTGCTCGGCGGCCTCGAGCACGAGCACGGCCGCGCCCTCGCCCATGACGAAGCCGTCGCGCTCGGCGTCGAACGGGCGCGAGATGCCCTCACGCGAGAGCGCGCCCATCGCGCGGAAGGCGGCAAGGCAGATGCCGGTGAGCGCCGCCTCGGTGCCGCCGGCGAGCACGACGTCGGCCTCGCCGCGCTGGATGAGGCGCATCGCCTCGCCGATCGCGTGCGAGCCGGTCGCGCACGCCGACGAGACCGACATCCCGGGGCCGTGCGCGCCGAGCTTCATCGCGATGAGGCCCGCGGCGGCGTTGGGCATCATCATCGGCACGAACTGCGGGGAGACCGCGCGGTCGCCGCCCTTCAGCCAGCCGAGGCACTCGCGCTCGAGCGTGCCGAGGCCGCCGACGCCGGTCCCGACGAGCACGCCGATCCGCTCGGGCTCGATCCCGTCCGGCAGCCCGGCCTCCTCGGCGGCCTGGAGCGCCGCGGCGAGCGCGAGGTGGGCGAAGCGGTCGCTGCGGCGGGCCTCCTTCGGGGTGAGGTAGCGCTCGGGGTCGAAGCCCGCGCAGGGCGCGACCCCGTCGGCGACCCCGCTGCGGCGGCCGAGCAGGCCCTCCTCGAACTCGGCGATCCCCTCGCCGATCGGCGAGACGACGCCCCGTCCGGTGACGACGACCTCGCGGCGGCTCACGCCTTGGCCGCCTCCTGCGCCAGCTCGAGCGTCAGCTTGACGGCGTCGCCGACCGTCTCGACCCCGTCGAGGCGCTCGTCGGGCACCTGGATCCCGTAGGCGTCCTCGAGCGCGCGGACGAGCTCGACGAGGTCGAGCGAGTCGACGTCGAGCTCCTCGAAGGTCATCTCCGGCTGCGCCTCGGCCCCGTTGGGGACCTTGATCTCCACCAGCACCTGGCGGATCCGCTCCAGCACGTCCTGCTCGGTCATCACCGTTCCTTTCGTCGTCATGCGGCCAGCCCGCCGTCGATGGCGAGCACGGCCCCGTTCACGTACGCCGCGTCGTCGGAGCAGAGGAAGGCCACGCTCGCGGCCACCTCCTCCGGCTGCCCCACCCGCCCGGCGGGGACCAGCTCGACGAGGCGGTCCGCCACCCCGTCGGCCGTCATGTCGGTCGCGATGACGCCGGGCGTGACGGCGTTGCAGGTCACGCCCTTGCGCCCCATCTCGCGGGCGACCGTCCGCGTGAGCGCGAGCAGCCCGGCCTTGGCGGCGGCGTAGTTCGCCTGCCCCGGGTTCGCGCGCAGGGCGACCGCCGACGAGACGTTGACGATCCGCCCCCAGCGCGCCGAGAGCATCGGGCCGAGCACGCGCTGGGTGCAGTTGAACGCCCCGGTGAGGTTCGTCGCCACCACGCCGGCGAACTGCTCGTGCGTCATCCGCACGGCGAGCCCGTCGCGGCGCTCGCCCGCGTTGTTGACGAGGCAGGCGACGTGGCCCCAGCGCTCCTCGATCTCGTCGAAGGCGCGGGCGACCGCCTCGGGGTCGGCGACGTCGCAGGCGACGTCCCCGCCGGTGCGGCCGAGCGTCACGACCTGCCAGCCGTCGCCGCGCAGCCGCTCCGCGATCGCCTTGCCGATGCCGCGCGTGCCGCCGGTGACGACGGCGACGCCGCGCTCGTGGGCCGGGATGCCGTCCTCACGCGCAGACATCGCGGCGCTCCTTCCACGAGACGATCCCCGCGCCCCAGACGAAGCCCGCGCCGAAGGCGGCGAGCAGCACGGTCGCGCCCGGGCGCAGCAGCCCGTCGCGCTCGGCGTCGGCGAGCGCGAGCGGGACCGAGGCGGCGGAGGTGTTGGCGACCCGGTCGACGTTGAGCGCGACGCGCTCGCGCGGCAGGCCGAGCGCGACCGCGGTCGCCTCGACGATGCGCGCGTTCGCCTGGTGGGCGACGAGCGCGTCGACGTCCTCGACGCCCAGGTTCGCGCGGCGCAGCGCCTCGGCGGCGGCCTCGGCCATGCGGTCGACGGCGTGGCGGTAGACCTCGCGCCCCTGCATCCGCAACAGGCCGCGCGCGTCGGTGCCGAGCAGGTCGGCGCGGCCTGGGTCAGAGCCGAGCACGAACGGCCGGCAGCCGAGGTCGAGCTCGCCGCCGGCGACGACGACCGCGCCCGCGCCGTCGGCGAGCAGCACCGCCGTCGAGCGGTCGCCGTGGTCGGTGATGCGCGAGAGCGCGTCGGCGCCGCAGACGAGCACGCAGCGCGCGCGGCCGCTCTCGACCGCCGCGGCCGCCTCGTCGAGGGCGTAGAGGAAGCCCGCGCAGGCGGCGTTGACGTCGTAGGCGGGGCAGCGCAGCCCGAGCGCGGCGGCGACCTCGGGGCCGAGGCCGGGGACGATCCGGTCGGCGGTCGTCGTCGCGACGACGATGCGGTCGACGTCCTCGGCGTCGCGGTGGGCGTCGGCGAGGGCGGCGCGGCAGGCCTCGGCGGCGAGCGCGGCGAGCGAGGCGCCCTCGGGGAGGCGGCGGCGCTCGCGGATGCCGGTCCGCTTGACGATCCACTCGTCGCTGGTGTCGAGGACTGCGGCGAGGTCGTCGTTGGTGACGACGGCGTCCGGCAGCGCGGCGCCGACGCCGAAGATGCCCGCCGTGCGCGCCGGGGCCACGGGCGCGGGGGGCGCGCTCGCGCGCGGGGTCGTCATCGGCTCGACGAGCTCCCCGATCACGCCGCCACCGCCAGGGTCCGCTTCACCAGCCCGTTGATGACCTTGTCCGGCCCGAGCGTCACGAACCGCTCGACCCCGCGGGCGCGGAGCGCGAGCAGCGTCTCGCGCCAGCGGACCGCGCGCGTGACGTTGGCGGCCAGCTCGGCGCGGATGTCCCCGAACGGCTCGGCCGTGCCGTTCGAGTAGACGGGGTAGCGCGGCTCGCGGATCTCGACGTCGGCGAGCGCGGCGGCGAGCTCCTCGGCGGCGGGCGCCATGAGCTCGGAGTGGAAGGCGCCGCTGACGTCGAGCCGCCGCGCGCGGATGCGCCGCTCGCGCGCCTCCGCCTCCGCCGCCTCGATGCCCTCGAGCGGACCGGAGAGGACGAGCTGGCCCGGCGCGTTGTCGTTGGCGACGCCGAGGCCGTGGCGGGCGGCGAGCTCGTGGGCGTCGACGCTGTCGGCGCCGAGCAGGGCGAGCATCCCGCCGGGGCGGGCCTCGGAGGCGCGCGCCATCGCGTCGCCGCGCAGCGCCACGAGCCGCAGCGCGTCCTCGAACTCGAGCGCCCCCGCGGCGGTGAGGGCGGCGTACTCGCCAAGCGAGTGGCCGGCGGCGGCGACCGGGTCGAGGCCGGGCTCGTCCTCGAGCGCGGCGAGCGCGCAGAGGAAGAGCGCCGGCTGCTGCCAGCGCGTGCCCTCGGCGAGGCGCGCGAACGGGTCCTCGCCGAGCAGCGCGATGCCCTGGCGGATCGTCTCGCTGTCCCGCCAGGGCTCCTCCATCCCGTCGAAGTGGCTGCCTTGCCCGGGGAAGAGAAGCGCGGTGGTCATCACCGGGACCGGACCCCGCGAGGCGACAGCGGTTACCGATGTTCGACAGCCGGCGGGCGAGTGTCGAACCGCCGCCACGAGAACGTCCAGCAATGGCCCCTATGGGGTCCACCCCTGGACGTTCTCACGACAACGTCCAGCAATAGCCCCTATGGGGTCCACCCCTGGACGTTCTCACGACAACGTCCAGCAATAGCCCCTATGGGGTCCACC
>Ga0310828_1000061_pt1 | contig 207680 bp, 217 predicted proteins | sample WT_ome_3_FD_202242 | JGI IMG/M metagenome (GOLD analysis project Ga0310828, IMG submission 202242) | Sorghum-adapted microbial communities enriched on wild type (WT) sorghum from Joint BioEnergy Institute, Emeryville, California, United... ... | reverse complement strand
TGAGAGCGGTGCTCAACGGCAAGGCCATCGTGATCGCTTCCGTGCCGTCAGAGGGACACTGGCACTGAATTCGAAGCTGGTTCGCAAGCACCTCCCTCACATCAGCGGGGCCGTAGACCGTACTGTAGCGAAGGCCCCTAACGACTTTGGAGAGGGCACTGCAATGAGACATGCTCTGGGCGTCATAGGCGTGTTAGCGGCCGGCGTTCTACTCGCCGTGTCGGCCGCGATGAATTGGCGATTTGGCTTCTACCTCGGCAAGACCGAGTTCGATGGCCTGATCTATGGATCGGCGAGCGCGGCGGCGGACTGCCTGAAGGCGCTCGTGCCGTTCTTCTTCTTCGCCGCAGTCAGAAACCGGATGTGGTCGCAAGCGGCTGCCTCCGCGGTCGTTTGGTTGGTCGTGACCGCCTACTCCCTCACCTCTGCTCTTGGCCATGCAGCGCTGAACCGGATGGACACCGCCGGCCAGCGTGCCGTCGAGGCGCAATCCTATAAGGACCTCCGTTCCGACCTGGAGCGGGCAAAGGAGCAGCTGAGCTGGGTGCCGCAGCATAGACCAGCGGCCGTGGTTCAGAGCGACATCGATACCTTGAAAAACAGCCGCGAGTGGCAGTGGACCGAAGGCTGTACGAAAGTAACGGGGCCGAAGGGCCGGACGTTCTGCGGCCAATATAATGGGCTCGTTGCCGAGTTCGCTTCAGCTGAGCAAGCTCAGAAACTCGAGGCTCGCATTGCGGAGATCCAGGCCGAGCTTTCCAAGGTCGACTCGGGCTCGGTAATGGCTGAGGCCGATCCTCAGGCCGCAGTGCTGACCAAGCTTGCAGGCATTTTCGTCCCGACTCTTACGGTGGAGGATATCCAGACTGGGCTGACCATCTTCATTGCACTTCTGCTTGAAGTCGGCTCCGGCTTCGGCCTGTACATCGCTTTTAGCCAGTGGCGTATCTATGACCGTCGTGCGCCGGCCGCGCCTGCTATGGCTCCGGCGGCAAAAGCTGAGCCTGAAGTGACGAGAACTGTCGAGGTTGCCGCTCCACTGAAGGTTGGCGTGAACGACAACAGAAACCCAGTGAGGCTCGTGCCTCCCGAGTCAGACGTCGAGCGGTTCTTCAAGGAAAGGATCGATAAGAAGGCGAACTCAAGCGTTACATCGACTGAACTCTACGAAGATTATTGTGCCTGGTGCGAAGAACTGGATAAGGAGCCGTTGGCATTGCCGATCTTCTGTCGCCAGTTCGGTGAGCTTGGGGTTCAAAAAGCAAGGATTGCAGGCAAGGTTCGACACATCGGCATTGCATTGCGATCTACGCCTGAGAACTGGGAGGATAAGAAGCTGCCGGCCTTAGCAACACAGGCAGCCTGAAGTTTGGCGCCATAGCCCAGAGCGCCAAAGCGGAGCGGAGCACCGCGAGAGCGGTGCCCGCTCCCGGCTCTGGGGCAAACTTCACAAGGGGCCGTGTTCGCGGCCCTTGGCATTTCTGGTAGAGTGATTGCAGCGGGCCCGGTGCCCGCTTTTCTTGTTTTTTGGACATTTTGCCCAGCAGCGGGGATGGCGATCCGTGGAGCTTGCGGAACACCGTTACTTGATACAATTCTAATGCTCGGTAAGGGTGCGCGTTACGCCTAGTGGCTGTCGATGGCATCAGTTGCGCGTGCCCAGCGCGAAGACTGTGGCGCTGCTGTCGAGCTTTTTCAGTCTCGCTACAAAATCCCTTCAGCGAGACGTGTGGGAGGAAATGCATGACCCAAGTCACGATGACCGTGAATGGTAAGAGTGTGTCGGCCGACATCGAGCCGCGCACGCTTCTCGTCCAGTTTCTGCGAGAGCACCTGCGCCTGACGGGCACGCATGTCGGCTGTGACACGAGCCAGTGCGGGGCTTGCGTCGTGCATGTCGACGGCCGCGCCGTGAAGTCCTGCACCACGCTTGCTGTGTCCTGCGACGGCTCAGACGTTTTGACGATTGAAGGGCTCGCGAAGGACGGCCAGCTCCATCCGATGCAGGAGGCCTTCCGCGAGCATCACGCGCTGCAGTGCGGCTACTGCACGCCCGGCATGATCATGGCCGCGATCGACATCGTGAATCGCAAGGGCACTCAGCTCGACGAACGCACTATCCGCGAAGAGCTCGAAGGCAACATCTGCCGCTGCACCGGCTACCACAATATTGTCAAAGCCGTAGCGGCGGGCGCCGCAGCCATGGGCGCGGGCGAGTTCCGGCAGGCGGCAGAGTAGGCGCACGGGAGGAGACGACACCATGACCAGCACGGGCATCGGCGCTCCAGTACGGCGCCGCGAGGATTTTCGCTTCATCACGGGCAGCGGGCAGTATGTCGACGACATCAGCCGGCCAGGGCAGGCCTACGCATTTTTCGTCCGCTCGCCCCACGCGCACGCAATCATTAAGAACATCGATCTGAGCGCCGCACTCAAGGCGCCCGGCGTGCTCGGCATCTACACCGGCAAGGATCTTGCCGCAGATAAGATCGGCGGGCTGATCTGCGGCTGGATGATCCACTCGAAAGACGGCACGCCGATGAAGGTGGGGCCCCACCCGGCGCTCGCCACGGAAAAGGTGCGTTACGTCGGTGATCACGTGGCCGTGGTCATTGCCGAAACGCTCAATCAGGCGCGGGATGCTGCAGAGCTCGTCGCGGTCGAATATGAAGTGCTGCCGGCGGTCGTCGATCTCGGTACGGCGCAAGATCCTGGCCAGCCCCAGATCCATGCCGAGGCGCCCAACAACACGGTGTTCCAGTGGCACCTTGGCGACAAGGACGCTGTCGATGCGGCCTTTGGCCAGGCAGCACACGTGACGAAGCTCGAGCTTGTCAACAACCGCCTGATCCCCAACGCCATGGAGCCGCGTGCGGCGATTGGCGAGTACGATCGCGGGCAGGACTCCTACACGCTCTATACGACCAGCCAGAACCCGCACGTTGCACGTCTGGTGCTGTCTGCGTTCATCGGCATTGCGCCTGAGCACAAGCTGCGGGTGGTTGCGCCGGATGTCGGCGGCGGCTTCGGATCGAAGATCTTCATCTATGCCGAGGAGACGGTTTGCGTCTGGGCAGCTCGGAAGGTCGGGCGCCCGGTGAAGTGGACGGCAGACCGCACGGAGGCTTTCCTCGCGGACGCCCATGGCCGCGATCATCTCACGACGGCAGAGCTGGCCGTTGATGGCTCGGGCAAGATCCTGGCGTTGCGAGTCAAGACGAAGGCCAACTTGGGAGCCTATCTCTCGACCTTCTCATCGTCGGTCCCGACGTATCTCTATGCGCCCTTGCTGTCGGGGCAGTACGACATTCCCGCAATCTACTGCGAGGTGGACGGCGTCTACACCAACACCGCTCCGGTAGATGCCTACCGTGGCGCTGGCCGGCCTGAGGCCACCTTCGTCGTCGAACGGCTGGTGGAGGTCGCAGCGCGTGAACTCGGCAAGGATCCCGCCGAGTTCCGGATGCAGAACTTCATCAAGAGCTTCCCGCATCAAACCCCGGTCATCATGACTTACGATGCGGGCGACTATGCCGCCTGTATGAAAAAAGCGCTCGAGCTTGCCGACTACGCCAATTTCGGTCAGCGGAAGGCCGAAAGCGAGCGCAAGGGGCTTCTGCGCGGCATCGGCTTCTCGGCCTACATCGAGGCTTGCGGCATCGCACCCAGCAGGGCGGTGGGGTCGCTCGGCGCGGGCGTTGGGCTATGGGAGTCGGCAGAGGTGCGGGTCAATCCAATCGGCACGGTCGAAGTGCTCACCGGCTCACACAGCCACGGCCAAGGCCACGAGACGACCTTCGCCCAGCTCGTCTCGCACCGCCTCGGCATCCCCATCGATCAGATCTCGATCATCCACGGCGATACCGACAAGGTGCAGATGGGCATGGGCACCTACGGCTCGCGCTCAGGCGCGGTCGGCATGTCGGCCATCTCCAAGGCGCTCGACAAGGTGGTGACCAAGGCGACCAAGATCGCCGCGCGCTGCATGGAGGTGCCTGAGGAAACGGTCGACTTCAACGATGGCGTCTTCTCGGCCCGCGGCACCAACAAGTCGATGACGTTCGGCGAGGTCGCTCTGCAGGCCTATATCGCCCACAAGTTCGACAGCTCGGAGATCGAGCCGGGCCTGAAGGAAAGTTACTTTTACGATCCCCAGAACTTTACCTTCCCGTCCGGCGTGCACATCGCCGAGGTGGAAATCGATCCCGAGACCGGCGTCACGCGCATCGACCGTTGGACGGCGGTCGACGATTTCGGCGTCATCATCAATCCGATGATCGTCGAGGGCCAGGTCCACGGCGGCATCGCCCAGGGGGTCGGACAGGCACTGCTCGAAGGTGCCGTTTATGACTCATCCGGCCAGCTTTTGACGGCAAGCTTCATGGATTACTGCATGCCACGGGCTGACGACCTGCCCTCGTTTAATGTCGCGATGACGAACACGCCGTGCCCATCCAACCCGCTGGGCATCAAAGGATGCGGCGAGGCGGGTGCCATCGCGGCACCTGCTGCGCTCATCAATGCCATCACCAATGCGCTGGGGCATGAGAACATCTCCATGCCGGCGACGCCGCAGGCCGTCTGGCGCGCGGCGCAGGCTTCGGTGCGGAAGATGGCGGCGGAATAAGGGAGGCGCGACATGTACGCTTTTGACTATCAGCGGCCCAGCACCGTGAGCGAAGCGGCCGCCCTTCTATCCGATGGATCCGGCGCCAAGCTGCTGGCGGGCGGCCAGACGCTGATCCCGACCATGAAGCAGCGCCTTGCGAGCCCTCCTCTTGTCGTCGATCTGCGCGGGCTTTCGGAGCTGAAGGGCATTGAACGCGCCGGAGACCGATTGGTAATCGGCGCGCTGAGCACCCACGCGGAGGTTGCCGAAAGCTCCGTAGTGGCCGCCGCGATCCCGGGACTTTGCAAGGTCGCGGAAAGCATCGGCGACCCGCACGTCCGTAACCGCGGCACCATCGGCGGCTCGCTGGCCAACAACGACCCCGCTGCCGACTATCCAGCGGCGGTTCTGGCGCTCGGCGCGACGCTCCACACGAACAAGCGGGAGATCGCCGCTGACGACTTCTTCCAGGGCCTGTTCACGACGGCGCTCGAGGAAGATGAGATCATCACTCGAGTGTCCTTCCCGATCCCAGAGCGGTTCGCCTATGCCAAGTTCCCGAACCCGGCTTCGCGTTACGCCATGGTGGGCGTCGCGGTCGCGAAGGGGCCGCAAGGCGTGCGTGTCGCCGTCACGGGAGCGGGCCAGAACGGCGTTTTCCGCGCCACGGACATGGAAGCGGCGCTGGCGAACTCGTTCACGCCGGATGCCCTCAAAGGCATCAGCGTCGATCCTTCGCTCATGAACTCCGATATCCACGCCGACGCCAACTACCGCGCTCATCTCGTGACGGTGATGGCCCGGCGTGCGGTTGAGGCCGCTGCGGCCTCACTTTCGACAGCCTAGGGAACTGCAAATCGGAACACTTCATCATGGCCGTCAACATGAGTGGCGAGGTCGTCCTCGCAGCCGACCGGGAACGTGTCTGGGCGATGCTCAACGATCCCGAAGTGCTCAAGATCTGCATTCCCGGCTGTGAAACGTTCGAACCTGATGGCGAGAACGCCTTCCGGGCCGTGGCACGGGTCAAGATCGGCCCCGTCAATGCGCGCTTCAAAGGCAAAGTCACTCTGAGCGACATCGACGCTCCGAACAGTTACAAGATCAGCGGTGAGGGCGAGGGCGGCGTTGCCGGCTTCGCCAAAGGCGGGGCTGCGGTCCGTCTCGAACCCGCTGAAGACGGTGGCACGCGCCTCATCTACGATGTCGAGGCTAATGCGGGGGGCAAGATCGCCCAGCTCGGCTCGCGCCTCATCAACAGCGTCGCCAAGAAGAATGCAGACAACTTCTTCACCAAATTCGCCGAGGCGGTCGGCGGCGGGACGATCGTTGCGAGCGAGGTTGAAGAGGCCAATCTGGGAGCGGGTGGGATGCCGTAGTCCTCGCCTTCCTGTTTTCGTTACCGTGTCGAGACGAGTTGCAGCGCCATCTGCTTTGCAGGATCAGGTGTCTTTAGCCGCGGCAGGAGCGGCGTGTGATCAAGGAGCGATACTGGGTTCGGCCTAAAGAGTGGCCGACCTTCGGCATTGGCCACAATGGCGGTCCGCCGCTGGACGACGACGAGCCGCCGGGCAAGCTGTTGTACGTGCGGCATGCCTGGAAGCAGGCTCACGCCGAGGTTTGGAAAACACCGCCACGCGATATCTTGCTGTTCCGCCTGCGCCGCGCCGCGGCAGCCGGCCTGTCGTATGAGGAATACATGTCACGGCTGCTCGACACGGGCCGCTACCCGCAAGCCGGTGACACGCCGCCAGACCGAAAGGACAACGCGAAGTGACGATGCCTCCGCCCGCGGAGCCGGGCATGCCGTTTGCTGACATCGACACACCAGCGCTCGTCATCCACCTCGATGCGCTCGAGCGCAATCTCAAGCGCATGGAGGATCTAGCGCAGCGGTACGGCATTCGCATCCGGCCGCATGCGAAAACCCACAAGTCTCCGCTAATCGCGCACAAGCAGCTCGCACACGGAGCCGTCGGCGTCTGCTGCCAAAAGATCTCTGAAGCAGAGATCATGATCCGTGGTGGCATCCGCGATGTGCTGATTACGAACGAAATAGCCGGTGCGCGGAAGCTGGACCGGCTGGCCTGGCTGGCGCACGAAGCCCGAGTCGCAGTGTGCACAGACAGCCACGACAACGTTCGTGAGCTTGCCAAAGCGGCGGCCCGTGCAGGTGTGCGCCTCGAGGTGTTGGTTGAAATCGATTGTGGCGGCCGCCGCTGCGGCATCCCTCCTGGCCGTCCCGCGGCAGAGCTTGCCTCCGCAATCGCAGCCTCGCCTCACCTCACATTCGGCGGTCTGCAGGCCTATTACGGCGCGGCGCAGCATTTTCGCACATATGCGGAGCGTCGAGAGGCCATCTCCGTCGCGGGCGAGCGCGTAAAGGAAACTGTCGCCGAGCTGGACCGGGTTGGCCTCACCTGCCGCATTATCGGTGGCGCAGGCACCGGCACGTTGGAGCTCGAGGCCGCAAGCGGCATTTGGAACGAATTACAGCCGGGCTCCTACGTGTTTATGGATGCCGACTACGGCCGGAATCAAAACCCGGACGGTTCGAGCTTCGATACATTCGAACATTCCCTGTTCGTGCTGGCGACCGTCATGAGTGTGCCGGAGCCGAACCGCGCTGTCGTCGATGCGGGACACAAGGCACTGAGCAATGATTCAGGGTTTCCCGACGTGCCGGAGCTGCCCGGAGCAAAATACCATCGGCCGTCAGATGAGCACGGCGTCCTTGATTTGGCCGAATGTGAGCTCAAGCCAAGGCTTGGCGACAAAGTGCTCCTGATCCCAGGCCACTGCGATCCAACAGTCAATTTGCATGACTGGTACGTCTGCGTCCGCGGTCCGCGGTTGCGGGATGCGCACGTGGAGGCGGTCTGGCCCGTAGCTGCCCGGGGCGCCCTCTTCTAGCCGATCAGCGGTCACGCTGAAGCTCGAAAAAAGTGCTCAAGGCCCCTTGCGAGGCCCTCGCGATTCCTTACATCAGTCGCCGTGGTTAACCGCCAGGAGAGAGGGATGACCCCAGACGAACGCCAGCTCATTTCCGGTCTGTTCGACCGCATGCGCTCCTTCGGTAGTCCGCAAAAGGATCCTGAAGCGGAAGCTCTGATCAACGAGTCCGTGCAACAGATCCCCGATGCGGCCTACATGCTGGTGCAGTCGGTGCTCGTTCAGGAGCATGCCCTCCAGCAAGCCGATCAGCGCATCCGTGAGCTTGAAGCTCGGGTCGAGGAGCTGGAAGCGCAGGCGGCCCAGGCCCCAGCTCAATCCGGCAGCTTTCTCAGCGGGCTGTTTGGCGGGGCTCGCCCAGCGGCACCTGCCCAGCGCACGCCGGCAAGCGGCAGTGTGCCGAACGCCGGTGCCCGCCTGAACGCGGCACCAGGGGGCAGGAGCGGACCGATCGGCGCGCCGCAGACCCGAGGTCCTCTTGGCCAACAGGCACAAGGGCAGCAGCAGGGCAGCTTTCTTCAGTCGGCGATGGCAACTGCGGCCGGTGTCGCTGGCGGCATGCTTCTCGCCAACACCATTTCCAGCATGCTGGGCGGCGGATCATCCGCGCAGGCAGCCCCTCCACCGACCAATGATGCTGCCAGCCAGCCGGAGCAGCCTCAGGCCCAGCAAGCAGCCGATGACAACACGAGTGACCACGACGACGCCCATCTCCAGGACGCCGACTATGAGCCGGACGATGGTGGCTGGGACGCAGGTGATTGGGGCGGCGATTTCGAAATTTAAAGAACGAACCGCTCTCGAGTTGAGATGATCAGAACGGGCTTCCCGACATATCGTCGGGAAGCTTTTCGTTTTGCGCCTCGTAATTCCCTGGCTGCTCCCCGCGAACAGCTTGATCATCAATCGACTGTCGAGATATTGGGTGCTGGTCACGCTGACTGCTGCTCATCGTCAGGGGCAATGGAAAGGACCGCTGCGGCCGTGAGCGCGGTCGCAACGCCGGGCACAATTATCAAAATCATGATGGCGACGGCTGATGCAGGAGGAAGAAATGGCCACAGCATCAGCAGCGCGAGTGCACCTAGAATTCTGATTGAAGCCCCCACCGCATGGACGAGCATCGCGTGGACATAGGCCGCGATTGAATTCGTGCGCAGAATGAGCGCGCCGAGTGCAAATCCTCCGGCTGCCGTCAAAGCCAGTGCGCTGGAAAACCGAAAAATGAGCGAAGGCCGCGCGGGTCCATCGATTCCCGTTAGAATGTCGATCCCTGCTGCGAACGAGGCGATCCCCAGCGCCAGCACAGCAAAAGGAAAGTAAGCCGTGCGGCTGATCAATCGAGAGCCGGCAAGGAAGCTCAGGGCACAACCAATCAGAATGACAGCGCTGGCGCCGCGGGGCGAAACCGACTCTGCGACCTCCATCGTGCAGCGGCGGATGAAAAGCCAGCCATCGCCGCATTGCACTCCGGGAACGAAAGTGGCGGCAAGCTGATTCAGCGCATTGACCTCGGCGATCAGCGGGACTCCCGCAGCACCCGAAATCCAGGCCAGTCGAAGGACAGATCGCCACCATGAAGTCGGTTGGGAGCGCACTCGCGGGCGGCTCGGCTCGACTGAAAGGATATGACTCGCGCAGCTCACTGAAAACCAGCGGAATAGGATCATGAGCGCGCCAATGTAGGCGCCAAGGATTGAGACCCCTATGAGCAGTCGGCTATCGGGCAACGCGCCCGTTGAAAGCGCGATGCTCATGCCGTGCGGTATCGGCGGGTCTTATCCCATTCAAGGGTCAGACCGGAGAGGCTGTTGCGCAATAAGAGCGCAAGTCCAGCAACAGACGCGCACAGCGACAGGCTCGCTGAAATGAACAACAAAGGGAGGGCTCGAGCTACGTGCCGCTGCCCATCGGCACGGGCCGCGACCATGACCTGGGTATAGGGCGCCAGAACCGCGAATGCGAGCAACGGCTCGAGGATATCCCACAACACGCAGGTAGAGGTATCATCAGCGCGGAAAGCGAGCAGCGGAATGGCCACCACAGTGCCCAGCAGCGCACAAGCAGGAAAAAAATAAAAATTGAGTATCAAGGCCCCGTCGAGCTTTTGCGCAAAGCTGAGCCGCGGCGAACACAGCACGCTACCCAAATGCTCGAACAGACATTGGTTATGACCGTAAGCCCAGCGGCGCACCTGCCGGAAACGGCTTGCGGACTCCTGCGGCACCTCCTCGTGGCAGCGCGCATGATTAAGATAAGCCACACGCCAGCCACCGAGGACGAGCCGGAATGTCAAATCCGTATCCTCAGCCAGATGCCCCGCGCGCCAACCGCCGACAGCTTCGAGGGCGGACCGCCGGATACCACCAACCGTTCCGCCAAATTGCGGAAGCAGATGCCACAGCTCACGGCCAGTTTGATCGACGCCATATCCAGCGCGCCGCTCAAGATCGAGCAGCCTCGTCAGCACGTTGGCATCGGCGTTTGAAGGCACGACCCGACCCATAGTGGCGCCCACGTGTTCGTCCTCAAATGGCGAGACGAGCTCTTTCAACAATTCTGGCGGCGGCAGGTAATCGGCGTCGAAGAGAACGAGAATTTCCGAGTTCGTGAATTCCGTTCCATCGGCAATGGCGGCAGCCTTCCCGGGCGGAGCTGTCGCCTCACGATGCAGAACTTTGATCCGTGCATCACGGACGGCGAAAGCCTCGGCTATTGCCCCACTGCGATCGGTCGAGCGGTCGTTGATGACGACGATGGTGAGCTTGTCCGTCGGATAATCGAGCGCGGTCATTGCCGCTAGGCAGCCGCCTAAGACAGCCTCCTCGTTATGTACCGGGATCAGAATTGAAACTGTCGGCCAGTCGCGGTTGTTCTCAGGATAGCCCGTTTTTTTCTCGGAGCATTCGTCGCCTGCTCCTGTAGCGACACGCCAGGAAAGCGTGTATTGCCGCGCGGCAAGACACAGCCCCATAAGAACGGCGAGAAGAACCACACCTTCCAGAACGATCATGATAGGCGGACCATTCTCTTGCTCAATCGAACCGGAATTTCAGTCCGACATGTCCGCCGTAAAGGTCGTAAGATTGGCGGCTGCTGTATTCCATCATACCCACCAGCTCCAACCCTTCTGTCAAATAGAAAGACACCGAGGGACGGATGGTGAAATAAGACTCGTCGAGTTCGCCCGGGCCAAGGAGCCCATCGTAGCTCGCGCGCCCACCTTCAATGGAGATCCCAACAGAAACCTTACCCGTTTGAGCATAGAGCAAGCCGGCGCCGAAGGCTCCGCTGATATGGCGCCCGGGATCTATGACGATGCCCCGGGCCATGACAGTGAACACGAGGTGGCCCGTTTCAAGGGAAGCATATTTTGCGATCTCGATATCCGCGATCGCCTCCTCGGCGTCATTGCGAAATTGCCGATAGGTCACCGCAGGCCTGAAGACGAGCCCCCACTCAGGTGCGGACGAATAGGAGGCCTCGAGACGTGCATAATATTCAGGTAAGGTGTTGAAGTTGTCAGTGCTGGTGCCGACCCAACCGCGCACCTCAGCACGGTCGCTGCTCCACGAAAGGCCGCCGGCAAAAAATGCAGCCGTGTCCTCCCGGGACATAACATGCGCTTCGGCGTGCGCTCCCAATCCGCTCGAGAAGTATGCGTTACCCCAGGCTGTCGTAAATCGCCGCTGGCTGTTGCCATGGGTGACACCGTAATACCCAAAAACGGTGGTGATATCTGACCGAGCTAATTGGAGATTTTGACCTGCAGCCACATCCGGCATCGCGGCTGCGAAAACGGCAACACATGCTGTCACAACGGCAGGTACACAAATGATACGCATACTCGTCAACCCGATAAAATGCCGGACGAACTCTTACTCCGCGCAAAGAGACTCCCCCAAAGCTCGTCCGGCACCTCCCCGCTGCCACGCCAGTGGCCCGCCTTAATGCGCTATCCTCCTTTCCGCTTCTGTTGATTGCAGAGTGTTGAGCGGCATGCGATCGAAAATACGGTCGTCTACTCGCTTAACACTCTCCGCATCGTTGAAGCTGCAAATAACCTCTGAATCCCTACTGGATTGTGATGCGGCGAGGATAGCGCTCACGATCCGCTCAGCAGCGCGTCCATCGCCGAATGGATTGCGGGCGGATGGCGTTGAACGCACGCCGCCCCTGAAAATAATCTCCTGGGCAGCCCCGACGATTTTCTCCGGCTCAGTTCCGACGAGCTGCGCCAAGCCCGACGCAATCGCCTCGGGTCGCTCGGTCACGTCGCGCATGACGAGCACCGGCTTTCCGAGGCTGGGCGCCTCCTCCTGGACGCCACCAGAGTCCGTCAGGATGACAGTGCTGCGCAACATCAAGTAGACGAACTCGACATAATCGGCGGGGGGAATGAGATGAATGTTCGGCATACCACCGAGCCGCTCAAGAACAGCTCTCCGCACCTCAGGATTGAGGTGAACTGGAAAGACGATTGCGCAACCCTGTCTTTGCGCTAGACGCGCGAGCGCCTCACATATCCTGTCCAAGCCAGCACCGAAGTTTTCGCGACGATGTCCAGTAACCAAGATGATGTGCTGAGAACATTCGAAAAAGCGGTATTTTTCGTCCAGCTGTCGCCTAAGCGCAGCTTCATTACGCAGGCGTGCCAACACGAACTGCAACGCATCAATGACTGTATTCCCGGTTACCACGATCCGACTTCTCGGTACTCCTTCTGAAATCAATCGCGATCGTGCCGTCTCGGTAGGTGCGAAATGCAGATGAGTCAGCTGTGCAATAATTCGGCGATTGGCCTCCTCTGGAAAGGGCGCATCGAGCCGACCAGTTCTGAGGCCCGCTTCGACGTGCCCGATTTTTATTTTTCGATGAAAAGCTGCGAGCGCGGAAGCAGCTGCAGATGTGGTATCACCATGAACGAGAATGAAATCCGGACTGACGCTCGCGAGTATGTCGTCCATCTCCCTCACGACGGTCGAGAAAAGAGAATTGATGGACCCGCATTTTGGCATCAGGTCCAAATCGAAATCCGGATTTATTCGAAACAACTCGAGAATGGGACGCATCATCTCCTGATGCTGCCCCGTGGAAATAACGAAAGTTTCCGATTTTCTTGCCGAGCGTAATTTAAGTTCCTTGATGACCGGCGCCATTTTTATAGCTTCCGGTCGAGTTCCTATGACGACGACGGTACGCATACAATTCCCCCGTCCGCACCTTGATACCAAGGTACGCCGCCAGAACGGCAAAGCTCCTGTCAATCGCCGGTGATTGGCCAGAGTTTCCTCGCGATAACTCCCCTCTCGCGAGGCTTGCCCCAAACCACCTCCCCACCTTGAGCATAACTAATGCGGCGTGAAGAAATCAACAGGTTTTCCAGACCGCAAAAATGCAAAATAAGCAGAATGCTGAAACACTGATGTTTCAGGGTGATATGTCTAATTGCGCAAACGCCGTCGAAGCATCGGTGGGCTTCAATATACGCAGTAAACTGATCGTTTCGGGCAGAAAAAATGCCGGGTCAGCATTCAGGGGCCGCACCGGCCTACGCCGACTGGCAAGACCGCCGACGCCTCAACCGTCGGCGAGACGCGCTAATGCGATCCGCATCCGATCGGGCATCGGTGTCGGCCGACGTGTCGCCCGATCGACAAACACATGGACGAAATGGCCATCGGCGCGAGCCTCGTCCTCGCCGACGCCGAACAGCCCTATCTCGTAACGAACGGACGAGTTGCCGAGATGGGCGACGCGCAAACCGGCTTCAATGTCCTCGGGAAAGCAGAAGGAACGGTGAAAGCGGCAACTGGTCTCGACGACGACGCCGATGGTTTCACCCGAATGATAATCGAGCCCGCCTGAATCGATCAGATACCGATTAACAACCGTATCGAAATACGAGTAGTACACCACGTTATTGACGTGGCCGTAGACGTCGTTGTCCATCCAGCGCGTAGGTATCAGGTTGAAATGCTTGAATTGCGCGCGCCGGGCCGGAGGTCTGCGTTGGCTTTTGCTCATGAGGTCTTCTGGAGTAGGGCCGGAAAAATTGATGTAATCCGGCCCATCGGTGCAATCTACTTCGCGGCAATCACAGCGATTTCAACTAAATGCTTCGGATCCGCGAGCTTCGCTTCGACACAAGCACGCCCCGGAAGGTCCTTGCCACCAGTCCAAGCGCGCCAGACTTCATTCATCGGCTCGCGGTAACGAATATCCGACACCCAAATGGTTGTAGAGACGATCTTGCTCTTGTCAGTACCGCACAAACTCAACAGTCTATCGATCTCTTTGAGAATCTCCTCGGTCTGGCCCTTCGCGTCCTGGCTTGTATCTTTGGCGGTAACTCCGGCTGTAAACACGAAGCCGTTCGCCTCCACCACATTGGATAGGATCTCCGTTGGTTCGTGACGTGTGATGGTCATGCGTTTCTCCCCATTCGATTACGTTGGACCAACGCAACTCCTACCACGCTAGGCAGCTTCTGCCAGCACTCCGGGTACTATAGCTGTGCTGTCCGAGAAGCAATCTCCCGACCTTGAATGGCCGGACGTTCGAGCTGCGCGGACTTTCAACCGCTGATCACAGCTTGTGCGCCATTCTTTCCCGCTTGGTCGCGAGATAGCGCGCGTTGTAGCGGGATGGTGATGTGGCGTGCTGAATCTGCTCGGCGACCTTGATTCCGAGCTGCTGAAGCGCCTCAACTTTGAGAGGATTGTTCGTCAGCAGTCTGATCTCGGTGAGGCCCAGGTCCTTAAGGATCTTCGCGGCAAGCGTATAATCCCGGGCATCGACGGGTGCGCCGATCGAAAGGTTCGCATCCACGGTGTCGAGGCCTCGGTCCTGCTCCGCATAAGCCTTTATCTTCGCAACGAGGCCGATACCGCGCCCCTCATGATGAGGCAGATAGATGATCGCCCCAATCCGGCTTTTGATGACGCGTCCTATCGCTTTTTGGAGCTGGGCATGACAGTCGCAGCGGAGAGAATGGAAGATGTCACCCGTCGCGCAACCACTGTGCACTCGCACGAGCGGCAGCTCGTCCGCGCTCGACGGTGATGTCCCACGGTAAACAAGGGCCAGCGCCTGGTAGGATGCCGAGTCGTCCTCGTAAGCATGGGCCTCGAAAACAACCTCGCGGCCCTGATACTCGACCGGAAGCACGGTCCGTGCCCGGTCCCGGAACGTCGGGGTATCGCCTTGCGCCTTCAGCTCGCCGGGAACCAAACCGGAGCCGTTCGACCGCACGCCATTGGCCTGGCCGTTCGATGGATAGCGTCCCTGCCAGGGAGCTCGTGCCGATGGCTTTTCCGGCTGCGCATCGGAAGCTGTCGCCGCGTCCCGCGTCAATCCCAGCGCTGAGTCTGAACCGTTCGGCATAGTGTGCCCTCGATGAATCATCTCGTAGCGAATCTGCTCGAGGCAGTTGTTAGAGCGACGACGTGATCGTCGGTGCTGCTTTCTCGATCGGAGCCAGCTGCGCACCTCCCGAGAATCACGAACCCGATCCCCGCAGGAATGGCTCTTCGCTCACCACGACGGAACGCGACGAACACTTCGGAGCGTGACTCAAATGTCGCCATCGCGCAGTCACTCCTCGCGTGATCGACAGAACGTTAGCGCCGAACACTGTGGCGCCAATAGGGTGAATCACCCCTCGTCTGCATACTGAATGCCTCATCCCGCCTGGCACGGATGAGCTCCTCGTCTGTCTGTCGGAGGCGTAAAGCTGGTGTGCGCCTCGCACCTGATGTTAGCCGACTGTTCTAGTGCTTTCGCATCTTTCAACAAATGGGGGCCGGGGAACAGCCTTACCAGGGGCGCCCGCACCGCCGGCCTCGCAGCACTTCACAATTATGCTATGGTCCCACCGAGCTCGTCCTCGATATGTATGCGGATGATCTCCTCGAAGCTCGAATCCGCTCGGAAGCCTAGCTCGATAGCCCGCCGCGCGTCGAAATTGCGCGGCCATCCGGACACGATCTGCATGATCAGCGGGTCCGGCTCACGGCGAATACGCGCCACGACCCTGTCGCCAGCGACTTTGCGTAGGGCCTCGATCTGCTCGCCGACGGTCACGGACACGCCCGGCATCGTCAGGTTGCGCCTGGGGCCAACGGTCTCGCCGTCGAGCGCTGCAGCATGCAACAGAAAACCTACAGCAGCCCGCGGACTTGCGTGCCAATGGCGCACGTCCTCGGACACGGGAAGCACGGCCTCCTGCCCAGCCAACGGCTCGCGGATGATGCTCGAGAAGAAGCCCGAGGCGGCCTTGTTGGGCTTGCCCGGCCTGACGCAAATCGTCGGAAGCCGAATGCCGATGCCGTCGAGAAATCCTTTACGCGTGTAATCCGCCAGCAGCAGCTCGCCGATGGCTTTCTGCGTCCCGTAGGAAGTGAGCGGCGTCGTAAAGAACTCATCGCCGATCGCCTCGGGAAACGGGGCACCGAACACAGCGATGGAGCTGGTGAACACGACGCGTGGCTTATTGCCGGCCTTGCGAACAGCTTCGAGCAGATATCGCGTGCCGTCTAGATTAATGCGATAGCCCTTGTCGAAATCCAGCTCAGCTTCGCCCGAGACAACAGCGGCGAGATGGAAGATCACGTCCGGCTTGTCGGCCACCAGCTCATCGGCCTCCCCTGGCCGGGAGAGGTCACCCACCTTGACGGTCATCGGAAATGGACAGTCGCGGCAACGCTGAGCCTCGACGACATCGTGCAACACTACGCTGGTGATCGGTCGGCCGGCGAGGCTGCCATCCCGCGCCAAGCGTTGCGCCAATTTCTGGCCAATCATGCCGGCCCCGCCGATGATCAGGACTTTCATGACGTCGCTCCTCCCTTGAGGTCGTTTGTGGCCGAGCTTCCGGGTGGGCTCAGCCGAGGCGGACACCGCACCTCTCGACCCATTTCAATCCTTCGACAGTGCCGCGCCGTGGTCTGTACTCGCAGCCGATCCAGCCATCGAAACCGGTTTCATCGATCAGCTTGAACAGCCACGCGTAGTTGAGCTCGCCCTCGTCCGGCTCGCCCCGATCCGGAGGATTGGCGATTTGGTAATGACGCGTCAGATGAGCGTACTCACGGATCGCGGTCGCGACGTCGCCGTCCACGATCTGCCGGTGATAGATATCGAACTGGAGCCCGAGGTTGGGCTCGCCGACCTCGTAGATGATCGCCCGCGCCTCGCTCGTGTGGTTCAGGAAGTAGCCTGGAATGTCGCGCGTGTTGATCGGCTCGATGATCACTTCAACCCCGAAATCCTTCGCCATACGCGCAGCTTTTCGCAGATTTGCGACGTAGGTAGCGCGAGAGGTGCCGTGATGGACAAGGCCGGCCATGGCGTGAACGCGGGGGCACCGGAGCGCTTCCGCATAGCTGAGCGCTTGGCGTAAGGCAGCCTCGAAGTCGGCCTCCCGTCCCGTCATCGCCGCGAGGCCGCGCTCGCCTTTGGTCCAATCTCCAGGCGGCAGGTTGAAGAGCGCCAGTGTAAGGCCGTTGGCCTCCAGCCGCGCCGCGATTTCCTTCGCCGAGTGGTCGTAAGGAAAGAGAAACTCGACGCCCTTGAAACCAGCTTTGGCAGCTGCCTCGAAGCGGTCCAAGAACGGCACCTCGGTGAACATCATGCTGAGATTTGCAGCAAAGCGCGGCATCAGTCTCGAGCCTCGGCAATCAGGTTGGTAATGCAGGCGACCATCGATCCGTAAGGGGGCCAGGGAAAGCCCTACCACGCCCCGTCACAGTGCAAAGCCCCCATCGACGAGCATGGTGGTGCCGGTCGTAAAGGCGCTTTCGTCCGAGGCGAGGTAAACGGCCACGGCGGCCACCTCCTCGGGCAACCCAAGGCGCCCCATCGGCTGCCGGTCGATGAACATTTGCCGGGCCTTCTCGACGCTGCCGACCGTTTTCGCAAGCGCGGCGACGCGCTCCTCAAGCGAAGGCGACTGTATGGTGCCGGGACAGATGGCGTTGCAGCGGATTCCCCTTCGGATGAAATCCGCCGCGACGGATTTGGTTAGCCCGATCACGGCTGCCTTGGTGGTCCCATAGATGTAGCGGTTGGGGATGCCGCGGATGGAGCCAGCGGCGGATGCGACGTTGATGATCGACCCGCCTCCGTTTTCGAGCATGCCCGGCAAGAAGGCCCTGATCGTGCGATGCATGGAGCGGACGTTGAGATCGAAGGCAAATTCCCACTCGTCATCCGTGCAGTCGAGCACAGTGCCGTGGTGAACGAAGCCGGCTGCGTTGAAGAGGACGTCGACCGGCGAGAAGCGCTTCGCGAGCGCCTCGATAGAGGCAGTATCGCGAACATCGAGCTCCAGGCATTCGGCGACGCCTTCCTCCTCTAGGCCCTTCAGCTTGCTCCCATCGATATCGGTGGCGATCACGCGTGCGCCCTCGCGCGCGAACGCAATCGCCGTCGCCCGCCCTATCCCGGCGCCAGATGCCGTGCAGAATGCGATCTTGCCCTGGAGCCGCATCACCATGCTCCTGATCCATCGGTCCCGAACGCTTGCATGCCGCATCTCTAGCACGCGGCGGTGCCCCCGAACACAGGGACTAAGGTTTCGGTTGTCACCCCAGCGTAACGGACCGTACCCACCAATTCGGATGGGACCGCGAAAGCTGTTGAGCAGCCGCCTGCGCTGCCTCGGTGGAGAGGAAAAGCCCGAAGCACGTCGGGCCAGCACCCGAGATGCGAGCCAGCTGGCAACCGTCACAGGACGCAAGAGCGGCTTCGACCTCCCGGCAAGCAGGAATCACGTCGCGCGCCGGCTCTGCGAGATCGTTCGTGTGGGCTCGAGCAAAGGCAATGGCGTCCTCGGGCCGCGTGATAGACGGCGGTGGCTCCGGATCAGGCAATGTCTCGGGGATCGGTGGAGCCGAAAGCCGCCGGAAGACTTGCGTGGTCTTGTCCGCCGGAACGGGCACTCCAGGGTTCGCCAGAACCGCTGCCAGTGATGGCAAACTCGTCAGCGGAAGAACCTTCTCGCCCCTTCCCCACATCAGCGACGGCCGATGTACGAAGCACACCGGCACGTCGGACCCAAGTTCCGCCGCGAACCCGATCCAGTCGAACGTGTCGGCGTTTTCGGGATTGGCACGCCGGATGGCGCGCAGCAGAGCCGCAGCATCGGCAGAGCCTCCGCCGAGACCGGCCGCAACAGGCAGGTTTTTCTCGATCTCCACAGAACCAAGCTGCAATCGGGGCTCCCTCTGCCCGAGCTTGGCTAGCGTTTCAGCAACGAGGTTGCGGCCTGTGATGTCGGCACCGAACGGCCCTGCAACCGACACATTGGGAGGGGCGCCGAGCTGGAGCGTTACCGTGTCGCCAACGTTAGCGAATACGACTAGGCTTCGCAGCTCGTGGTAGCCGTCCGCCCGCCGCCCGACCACGCTCAAGGTCAGATTGATCTTGGCGCGCGCGCGCTCGACGATGTTGCCCGGTTTGTCCACCCGTTCACCTTCAGCCATGCGCCTAACCGGGCGAGCGCCAAATCAACCGGTGTCCCAGAGACTAGCTCTCAACGAGCCTGCTTTTCGCTCCTCGCGTCCCTTGCCGCCTGGCGGCTCTTTGCAGGTGTTTCCGCGGCGGGCTCATCGGGCAGGCCATTTTTCAGCTTGGCCTTGATCTTCTCCACCTCTTCCGGCTCGGGGTTCAGGGTCAGCGCGTGCTGCCATTGATACCGGGCCTCCCGCTTCCGGTCCACGCGCCACAGCGCGTCTCCGAGGTGATCGTTGAGAACGGGATCCTCGGGCCTGAGCTCCACGGCGCGCTCCAGGAATCGGACCGCTTCCTCATAGTTGCCCAGCTTGTAGTGGGCCCAACCAAGGCTGTCGACGATGTAGCCGTCATCTGGCTTCAACGCCACGGCCTTCTCGATCAGCTCCAGGCCCTTTTTCAGGTTTTGGTTCTGATCGATCCAAGAATAGCCAAGGTAGTTGAGCACCAGCGGCTCGTCGGGATTGAGTTGCAGGGCCTTCTGCAAATCGGCCTCTGCCTTCGGCCATTGCTTGATCCGCTCGTAGCACGTGCCGCGAGCGTACCAGTAAACCCAATGCCTCTTCTCCGGCTTGTCGATAAGCTTGATGGCTTTCGTGTAATAGTCGATGGCCTCCTCGTAGCGTTTCCGCCCGCGCAGGATTGTACCTACGGCGTCCAGCACCCGCAGATCATCAGGCTTTTTCTCGAGCAGCCGGTCGAGCAGCGCCTTGGCCTCGTCCGTCCGCTCCAGGAGGTTGAGATTGATTGCTTTGCGGATCTCGACGGACGTTTCGAGCGGAGTGCCAGCAGGAATTCTCTCGTAAACGGCGATCGCTTCTTCATGCCGTTTTGTGGTCTCGTAGACGTTGGCCAATGCCGCCAGCGCAAACGGGAAATCCGGCCGGAGGTAGAGCGCCATCTGCAGATAGAGCGCACCGATGCTGACGCCCCCCTCACCCGTCAGCGCCTCACCGAGCCCGTAGAAGACCTCGGCCATGCCCTCCTCTACGGTATTGACGATGAGCGAGACCTTCTCGCCCGCATTGAGTCGGTTGTAGAGGTCCCGCGACGTCGGATGGCCATCACCTCCGGTCTTGCTCAGGTGCTCTCTCAGGATTGCCTTGGCGAGCTTCAGGTTGCCGGCCTTGGCCAAGTGCTGGGCATAGGCCATAGCCGTTCGCGGCGTACGCGCGTCCATCTTGAATACGAGGTCGTACGCCTTCCTCGCTTCAGAGGGCCGTCGCCCGAGATCAGCGACGAGCGCACGATGATAGCGGATGTAGAACTGGGCCCACTCCGCCTGCTGTTTGGTGTTGAGCAACCCCAACGCGCCGTCGACGTCACCGATCGCCAGCTTGACCCACGCGCGCGCCAGCGAGGCGGTCAGCTCTCCGATGGGGCCTGAACTTGCGGCGCGGAAATGCTGGTCGGCTGCTTCGTAGTTACCGGCCTTGAATGCGTTCAGCCCGAGCACGAGACGGGCCATGCGATGCGTGCCCTGAGTCGCCACCAGGACTTGAGCAAGCTCGATCGCTCGAACCCAGTCGCCCTCGGTCGCTTCCATCAGGAACGTCTGCTCGATGAGCACCTCGTTCTCGGGATCGCGGCTGAGGGCTCGGGAGTAGAAGTCAGCAGCCGCGGTCGTGTCGCGCTGCTCGCGAGCGAACCGACCGGCAAGGTAGCTCCCTAGCAGAGATGGGGTTCCGGCGCTTTGCTCCGGTGCAGGAGCGACGGCCGTCATCTGCTGTGCCACGGCCGTTGCAACCGCGGTCGCTGCAGCGACACCCAAGTAGGCCATTCCAAGCAAAAGCCGCCGTGTTTGCATGGCCCCTCTCTGACGGAGCGCACCAGCGCCCTTCCACCGAGTCTGTGATCCGATCATTGATAGCAAAGACGATAGCTCTTTGGCGACTCCGAGGCGGTGAGTTTCAGCCCAGAGCTGACTTGTCTTCACATCAGAATTGAACAGTGATGCGGTTGAGCCGCAGGCAGATGGTACGGCCGGGATATTGCCATTCTGTAACTCTCCGAGGACCGGAACTTTATTGTTCGAGGAGCGGCCGCAGCCAAGCGGAAACCCTAGGGTGAGGTTTACGGAATTTCTGCTCAAAGCGAGTTTATCTCGCCTGCATGTCTCGAGTAGCGAAGTGCCAGCGGCGAACTCGGCCGGAACACGCCGGAACTCCCTCGAACGGCATCGGTTAACGGGACGACGAGAAATGGAGGCCAACCGTGATCAACCCTGTTCGGTGGGGTGCGGCGGCTGCCATCGCTGTTGCCCTCTCCGCTACCGCCCCTGCGGCTGAACTCGATATCCAGCGTTCAGCGCCAGAGTACAGTCAATCGGCCGCGAACCTCGAGAAGGGCCAAGTCTTCTTGACCAGCGGATTAGTCTGCGACCAGCCGTCGGAAATCGATGCTGTGATTACGCTGACCAAGAACGGAGAGGCACTGAGCGCGGCCATCGAGCAGATCAATGCTGGCACAGAAACGCCCCGCTGCATCGTGGGGCGCATGCTTATCGCACAGTACCTGGATGAGGTGCGCACGTTCTCGGTGAACGAGCAGAAGTTCCAGATTCACCACGTGCAGATCGTCGGCCTTGCCATTCGCACACCGCACGGAATCGTGCGGATGCGGCTTCGAAAGCCGATGGAGCAGTTCGTCGTCTCAGCCGACAACAGTCAGCCCACCTGACCTGATGCGATCAATGGCTCGGCAACCCAATCAGAAAAGCTTGCCGCCATTCGGGATCTTCTTATCCGGGCCAATGAGCACGACCGCGCCATCGGCATCCGGAAACCCGAGCGTCAGCACTTCCGACATGAACTTGCCGATCTGGCGTGGAGGGAAGTTGACCACGGCTGCGACCTGCCGGCCGACGAGTTCCTCCGGCGTGTAATGCACCGTAAGCTGTGCTGAACTCTTCTTGATGCCGATTTCGGGCCCGAAATCGATTTTGAGCTTGATCGCCGGCTTGCGCGCTTCCGGGTAAGGCTCCGCCTCCACTACGGTGCCGACCCGGATGTCAACCTTGGCGAAGTCGTCGTAAGTGATTGTCGTCGACGGCTCGGACCTCTGTTGCACGGCGCAAACTTCCCCCTGAAATCAAATTGGCTGGTTGTGGCGGCTTGATGCACCGCAACAGGTCTGCGTGTCAAATTCGGCAAGCGCCAGCGTTAGATGCCTGCGCCGGAGGTCTCCTCCGGGGCTGGCCCTGCCCCTGCTTCCGGGCCGACCTCAGCGTGCCGCTTCGGGCGTACAAGCGATGCGAACCTATCGATCACGCGGCAAGCGCAGGCTTTGACGTCCTCGATATCGGACAAAGTCCGCTCGCCCCGGCGGAGGCGGCGATCGAGTGCCGCCATGGTGCGAGCCAGTCCTGGATCGTCATCCTTGAGCCAAGTCCGAAATACCGATGCGTAAAGACCAGCCAATCCACCGACCTTCATGCGCCCCCTGAGGCCGCTGGTCTCGATGCCCGCCGCCTGCAACATCCAGTGTTGGGAGGCCAGGAAAGCACAAACGAACGCGGGATCCGGTGCACGCAAGTCGCCCGCGATCGAGCGTAGGGCCTGCTTATACGGAGCCAGCACATCGAACCGCGTCATCAGGATCTCGAACAGGGCATCACGCCGACTGGTTGTGCTCTCGCGTTTAGGCGCCCGCCGCAACACCTCATCGTCGACCGCCCGGGTGAAGGCCGCAAGAATTTCGGATTTGCTCGAGAACTCCTTCTTAAGATCGACGAGTGTGACGCCGGTCGCTTCCGCGGTGTCGAGTAGGGTGATGTCTTTCCAGGGCCGCTCGTTCGCGAGCTTCATGGCCGCTTCGATGATCCGGCCGCGCAGTGTCTGATCAAACATGACAAGCCTCCGTGCCCTAAAGACATAGGGTCGCTCGGCGAGTTTGAAAGGCTGATGTGAACCTCAGCCACTGAGCTCGCGGCTACGCCTCGCCGCCGCCTCAACGGCGCGGACGAGGAGTGGTTGCAGGCCGTCCTTCGCCATAAGTACCTCGAGGGCGGCTGCCGTCGTGCCACCCGGGGAAGTCACGTTCTGCCGCAGCACCGATGGCTCGAGCCCGGACTGCCGCAACAGCTCGCCTGCACCGGATACAGTTGCATTTGCCAGACGCTTCGCCAAGTCGGCGTCGAGGCCTATAGCGCGCCCAGCCTCGGCGAGGCATTCAGCCAGAAGGAAAACATAGGCTGGACCCGAGCCGGATACCGCAGTGGCGGCATCGATCAAGCCCTCGTCCTCCACCCAGCCGACCTCTCCTATGGCCGACAGGAGTGACTGGCACATTTCGCGCTGGCTGGGGGAAACGTGAGCGTTGGCGCAACAGACGGTGATCCCCCGACCGATCGCTGCCGGGGTGTTGGGAATGGAGCGGGCCACCGCCGAGCCAGCAGGCAGATGCGCCTCGAAGCTTGCGATCGTTTTTCCCGCAGCTATCGACAACACCAACGTCTCCGGTCCGGCTTGGGTGGCAAGCTCCGGGAAGACCTGATCCATGATCTGCGGCTTGACTGCCACTAGGATCACCGCGGGCGGCTCTGGCAGGGGGGCACCCGGCTGCCGCATCTCAATGCCATGCCGCGAAATGAGCTCGGCATTTTCGGGCGGCGGCGCAGGGTCCTGCACGATGATCTGTGAGGGCGCTAGGCCGCGATCGAGCCATCCCGTCAGCATGGCCCCACCCATCTTGCCAGCGCCGGCCAGTAACAGCTTGCCCTTCAGGCTCAACGACACCGCACCGATCTCCACTCGAGTCACCGCAGCCTCATGGTGCGGTCCTCATCCACCCCACCGGATCTATTTCGGAGGGCTCTCTTGAATAACGCATTACTCCGATGCTCGTCATCAATGTGCCGTTGAGGCCGGGCTCGACGCACGTCTTCGGAGCAAGCCTAAGCTTGACCCTCGGTGTGGAACATCGTGGAGACCAGGGCCTCTCGACTTTCCTTTCCGGCCCAGACGACGAACTGGAAGGCTTGATAGTACCGTTCGCACGCCTCCAGAGCCGCCTTCAACAGGGCCTCCACCTGCGGCGGCGTTGCCAGCGCCCCGTTGAGCATGAGGCCATGGCGGAACATGATCAGTCCTTCCTGGGTCCAAAAATCGAAATGGCCGAGCCAAAGCTGCTCGTTGATCTGCGCAATTAGCTTGTAAATTTCTGGCAGACGGTTGTCCGGCACCTTGAAATCGAAGGCGCAAGCCAGATGCAGCACCTCGAGATCGTCGCGCCAATTGAGCGAGAGGTGATAGTCCGTCCAGCTCCCCGCTACGATTAACGTAACTTCGTCATCGGCAGTGCGATCACACGCCCAGCCGTGGGTATGTGCTACCTGTTCGACGATATCGATTGGATTGCTCATGCGCTGATAGCCTGCTTCCGCCGATGCCATTCCCAGCCATCCCCCTTGTTATTCCGCCGCGTGGCCTGAGGATCTACGCTCGACATCCCCTGATCCCCTCACGACGATCAGCGCCGGACAGTCTGTGCTGAACCGGATAAACCGGTCGCTGAGCGGGAGCGACCAAAACAGATGCAAGGGACGAGTCGCAAGCTCACCCTCTTATTGTCCACGGGCAAAGTGATGAGTTTCGGGCGATGCAAGCGAATTCGCGCTGCTTTTGGAGGAAGTGTGCGCAATCCATGGAAAACTTGGGGATGTCGCCGGCCGTGTCAGGCTCGACACAGCAAGCGACTCAGGGCGATGCAGGAAAGACTCACGCCCTGCTTTTCAGAGCAGCCAATTCGGCTTCGAGGGCTGCAATCCGCGCCTCGAGCTTCTCGTTCTCTTCCCGAGCACGCTGAGCCATAGCCTTGACCGCCTCGAACTCGTCGCGCCGTACGACATCCATCTCGCGGAGCACGCGCTCGCCCTGGGCTTTCATGAAAGACTCGAACTCGCGGCGCAGACCCTGAGCGGCGCCTGCCGCGTCCGTCATCATCTTCGCCAGCTCGTCAAAAAACCGATTGGTGGTCTGGGTCATGGGATTAGCCGCCACTCGTGATCTATTGGGTTGCATGTCACTATGGGTCTCGGTGCGCTCCGGCGCAAGCATATCGGCGCACCCGGTTGACAGTAGCCGCACCGAGCCGTCAACGTCCGGCGCGCGGCAATGTTGCTTGGCGAGCCGCTAAACTTCCGCCTCACCGCTTCACCGCAGGCTATCGATGAGTTCTTTCGCGAGCTTTCTCGCCATTCCATTTCCAAACATCGACCCGGTCGCGCTCCAGCTCGGCCCGGTCACTGTGAAGTGGTACGGGCTTGCCTATATGGCGGGGCTGCTCCTCGGCTGGCTCTACATCCGGCGGCTGATGCGAAATCCCGCATTGTGGTCGGGCGGCAAGCCGCCATTCGGCCTGGAGAAAACGGACGACCTGCTGTTCTTCATGACGTTGGGCGTCGTGCTGGGGGGCCGCCTCGGCTTCGTCCTCTTTTACGAACCGATCTACTATCTGAACCATCCGGCGGAAATTCTTCAGGTCTGGCGCGGCGGAATGGCGTTCCATGGGGCTCTCGTCGGCTGCGGAATTGCCATTTGGGCCTTTGCGCGCCGCGCCGGTGTCTCGCCCTGGTCCTCGATGGATATGTGCGCAGCCGCCGTCCCGATCGGCCTTTTCTTCGGCCGCATCGCGAATTTCATCAACGGCGAGCTTTTCGGCCGGCCGACAGACGTACCGTGGGGGATGGTGTTCCCTGAGGCCATGTACCAGTACGCGGCCATCGAGCCGACGCCGCGCCACCCGAGCCAGCTCTACGAGGCTTTTCTCGAGGGATTGGTGTTGTTCCTGGTCCTACGCTGGATGACTCACCGCGCACATGCGCTGAAAAGCCCAGGCCTCGTGACGGGCGTATTCATGGTCGGCTACGGCGTGGCGCGCTCTTTCTGCGAATTCTTCCGCCAGCCCGACCCATTCCACGCGTTGACCGTCGGATTCCTGACCCCTGGCATCGCCTACTCGATACCGATGATCCTGGCTGGCCTTTACTTCATCCGAACCGCCCAGATGCGACGCTCCTCCTTGAGCCACCCGTAGGAACGCGATGACACGCGAACAGCAGCCGACGCCACTCGCCGTGAAGCTCAAGGAGCGGATCAGGCGCGAGGGGCCGCTGTCTGTCATGGAGTACATGCGCGCCTGTCTCGATGACCCGGATCATGGGTATTACCGCGGTCAGGCCGCCATCGGCGCGGCCGGCGATTTCACGACGGCGCCGGAAATCAGTCAGACCTTCGGCGAGCTGATTGGCATATGGGCCGCTGTCGCCTGGCGAGCCATGGGTGCGCCGGCGCAGCTCGATCTGATCGAGCTCGGTCCGGGACGCGGCACCATGATGACCGATGCGCTGCGGGCAGCTCGGGTTGTTCCCGGCTTCCTGGAGGCCATCCAGCTTCATTTGGTCGAGAGCAATCCCGTGCTCCGGGAGACTCAGCGCCAGACACTCGCGGCAGCACTCCGGCAGGTGCCAGCATCGTGGCACGACGAGCTCACGCCCGACATTGCCGGGACCCGACCGACGATCGTTCTTGCGAATGAGTTTCTCGATGCCTTTCCCGTGCGCCAGCTCGTGTTCACCGACAGCAGGTGGTGCGAGCGCTGTGTCGCGCTCGATTCGCGAGAGTACTTTGAATTGGTGCCCGGTCCGCCGGCTCAGCCTGAGCGCCTTCCCGCCGGCCGTCCACCGCAGGAAGGCGATGTTCTCGAGATGCATCCCGGATTCGCTCAGTTTGCTGATACACTGCGACAATGGTCGGCACTGCCACTCGCTGCCTTGATCATCGACTACGGCCACACAGAGACTGCATTCGGCGAAACCCTGCAGGCCATCAGCCGCCATCGGTACGCCTCGATTTTCGAAAAGCCTGGCGAAATGGATTTGACTGCTCACGTCGATTTCGCCGAGCTCAAGGATTTGTGCGCCGTACGCGGACTGGCTGTGGACGGCCCAATAACGCAATCCGAGTTCCTATTCGGCCTGGGACTGGCGGAACGCGCAAGCAAGCTCATGGCGGCAGCTCGACCCAGCGAAGCCGGTTTGATTGAGACAAGCGTGCAGCGCATCGCCGATCCGCTCGGCATGGGCGGTCGGTTTAAGGTCGTGTGCGTGCGCTCCGGCGTTCCTGTGCTGCCGCCATTCCGGCCGGCTGGGTAAAGGAGGGACACGAATGGCTGTGGACGGGACGATCATTCGCGCGGATTGCCTCAGCGACATCGCAGGTGTCAGCCACGGCTTTTTCACGCGGCAGGGTGGCGTCTCCACTGGCCTCTACGGCAGCCTCAATTGCGGCTTGGGCTCCAAGGACGATCCGAGTCGTGTCCGCCAGAATCGCGCGCGCGTCGCCCGGTGCCTGGGTGCTCCTCGCGAGGAGGTGCTGACCCTCTACCAGGTCCACAGCGCCAAGGCGCTCGTCGTTGACCGCCCTTTCGATCCCCTGCAGATCCCCCGGGCAGATGCGCTGGTTACGCGCACACCTGGTATCGTGATCGGCGCTTTGGCGGCGGACTGTACCCCGGTCCTTTTCGCAGATCCGAGCGCGCAAGTGATCGCGGCTACTCACGCCGGTTGGCGTGGCGCCCTGGGTGGCGTTCTCGAATCAACTATCGAAACCATGATCGGCCTCGGCGCCCGCCGCAGCCGTATCCGTGCCGCCATAGGCCCCTGCATTAACCAAGCGGCCTACGAGGTCGGGCCGGAATTCGAAGCCGAATTCCTCGGCGCTGACACAAATAATGCTCGTTTCTTTGTCCGCCCCGCGCCCCACGCGCGACCGAGATTTGATCTGCCGGGCTATGTCGAGCACCGCCTAATTCAGGCAGGATTGGAAGCGGTCGAACGGCGGTCGCTGTGCAGTTATGAAAACGAATCACTTTTCTTCAGCTACCGCCGCGCAACACTTAGGAAAGAGCCGGATTACGGCCGCCAAATCTCCGCCATTGTCTTGACCTAGGCCTTCATCCACAGAAAACACCGGCTCGTTCAGGCGGCTATGGGGCACTATACGGCCTGCTGAGGGCAAACGATCTGGACGCCTCTCGACGCAAGAGTTACAGGATTCGCGTGTGTGTACCGGATTCTCTCAGAGGCCGCAGAGTTGGTACGTCGGCTGCCGGTTGAACAGCGGGACATAAAAGGGGGACGTCATCGTGACGACCATCCATGCTGCTGCGGCGTCGCGCCTTTTGAGGAGGCTTGCGTTCGCAGCGCTGGCATCGATTTTCGCTGCAGGCCTCACTGCCTGCAGCAGTGATTCAAACATTCTGGGCACTTCGGGGGACAACTCGCAGCTGTTATCTCAAACCGCTGTACAGCCATCCCCCGCGCCAACACAGATCTCCATCGCGCCGGTCATCGGTGCGCCTGAGGCGGTAGGCAATCAGCTCTCAGCCCAACTCGCTCAGGGCCTTGAGCAGAAGAGCGTATCGGTTGCCAAGTCGCCGTCGGATCGTGCCGACTTCACGCTGCGCGGCTACATCGTCGCCGCGAAGGAGAAGAACGGCACCAAGGTGTCGTACATCTGGGATGTGACAGACCCGACAGGTAAGCGGGTCCACCGCATCACCGGCGAGGAGCTGGCAAGCAAGACGGACTCGCGTGATCCCTGGACTGCCGTGACGCCGGACGTGATGCAATCGATCACGGGCAAGACGGCAACCGCGATCGCAACCTGGATGCAGTCCGAGGCTGCGGTGGCGAACACCACCTCGGCGAATGAGCCAGTCAGGACCGCGGCGCTCTCATCCTCCGGAGCAGCGGCAAACCCGACGCCAGCGGCGGTGCCGGCTGCGACGGCCAGCATCAGTGGCAGCGGCCCCATTACCGCGATGGTGCCGAGTGTCACGGGTGCTCCGGGTGACGGCTCGGTTTCGCTGACGAGCGCGCTTCAACGTGAGCTTGCCCGCAGCGGCATTGCTCTGGCCGATCGCCCGACCGGAAATACCTACAGAGTCGAAGGTCGCGTGAAGCTGGGCCAAAGCCAGAACGGCAAACAACCGATCCAGATCGACTGGCACGTCAAGGATCCGCAGGGCAAGCAGCTTGGCACAGTCTCGCAGAAGAACGAGATTCCAGAAGGCTCGCTCGACGGCGAATGGGGTAAAGTGGCCGATGCAGCTGCCTCCGCCGCCGCTCAGGGCATCCTGAAGCTGCTGCCAAACAGGAGCACGAACTAGGCTCCATCCGCTTCATATTGCCGTCATGAAAAGCAAGGCCCGGACGTTTACACGTCCGGGCCTGCTTGCTAGAAGCCGCTCAGCGGGGGCAAAGTGGTGTCTGCAATGAATGATGCTGGCCGGAAAGACTACTTCGACGGACTGAAGATCAAGCTTGTCGCCGGTAACAGCAATCGGTCGCTGACCGAGGAGATCAGCTCGGTATTGCGCGTGCCTTTGACCAAGGGCGTGTGCCGCCGCTTTGCCGACATGGAGATCTTCGTCGAAATCCAGGAGAACGTCCGTGGCGAGGACGTTTATGTCATCCAATCGACGTCTTTCCCCGCCAACGACAATCTTATGGAGTTGCTGATCCTCATCGATGCGCTGAAACGGGCGTCGGCCCGGCGCATCACGGCGGTGATCCCCTACTACGGATATGCCCGCCAGGATCGTAAACCCGGCCCGCGCACGCCCATTTCCGCAAAGCTCGTCGCCAACCTCATAGAGCGCGCCGGTGCGAACCGGGTCATGACACTCGACCTGCACGCCGGCCAGATCCAGGGCTTCTTCGACATCCCGACCGACAACTTGTTCGCCGCTCCCGTCATGGTGCGCGATATCAAGGAACGGTTCGAGCTCAGCAACCTCATGGTCGTTTCGCCGGACGTGGGCGGTGTCGTCCGCGCCCGCGCACTCGCCAAGCGCATCGATGCCCCGATCGCCATCTGCGACAAGCGGCGCGAGCGCCCCGGCGAGAGCGAGGTGATGAACGTGATCGGCGATGTGAGGGGCAAACGCTGCATCCTGGTAGACGACATCGTCGATAGCGGCGGCACGCTCTGCAATGCGGCCGAAGCCCTCCTCGAGAAGGGCGCGCTCGAGGTCATGGCCTATATCACTCACGGGGTGCTCTCAGGCGGTGCGGTCGCCCGCATTCAGAACTCGAATTTGAAATCCCTCGTAATCACGAATTCGATCGAGCCCACCGAGGCGGTGAAAGCATCGAAGAACATCCGTGTGCTCTCCATCGCGCCGCTCATCGCCGAGGCCATTGCCCGGACTTCCCGTGAGGAGAGCGTGTCGAGCCTGTTCTACTGAGCGGCGGGCGACAACTGAGACGCGCGGAACCTGCCTCATCCGATTGTCAACTGCCATCCTCGCGGTTATAAGGCCCGCATCTCAGTGACATGAGACGATCCTTCGGCACCCTTGGAGGCCGGGGATAAACGCGGGCCGTTACCGGCCCTTTCTTCATTGGAGAGCAGCCATGGCTGAAGTTGTCGAAATCCCGGCCACGGCGCGTCCCAGGGCTGGTAAGGGGGCCGCCCGGGCAGTGCGTCGTCAGGGGAAGGTACCGGCCGTCATCTACGGCGAGAAGAAGGAGCCCGAGACGATCGCCCTCGACGCCAACGAGCTTTGGAAGGTGGTGCAGAGGGGTCGCTTTCTGTCGACGGTTCTGGACATCAACGTCGACGGCCAGAAGCGCCGCGTTCTGCCGCGCGAAATCCAGCTTGATCCCGTCAAGGATCTCCCCATCCACGTTGATTTTCAGCGCGTTGGCGCATCCGACTACGTTCGCGTCGTGGTTCCGGTTCGCTTCATCAACGAGGGTGCCTCCCCTGGCCTGAAGCGTGGTGGCGTGCTCAACGTCGTCCGCCACGAGATCGAGGTTACTTGCCCGCCGGACCGCATTCCGGAGGCCATCACCGTTGACCTCACTGGTCTTGAGATTGGCCGCAGCATTCACATCTCGTCCGTGCCACTGGGCGAGGGCGTGCAGCCTACCATCAAACGTGACTTCACCGTCGCGACCATCGCCGGCAAGAAGGTCGAAGAGGGCGCTGGTGAAGGTGAGGGTGAAGGGGAGAAGAAATAACCCCCAGCATTTGGAGCGTCATAAGGTCGTGAGTCGGGCAGCACCCGAGCTCACGACCTCACGACATCCGATCGCTCCCGATCAAAGCACCTTCCCTGGATTGAGTATTCCGTTCGGATCAAACGCCGCCTTGATCCGCCGCATCAAGTCCAGCTCCACCGGGCTCTTGTAGCGCTCCAGATCGCCGCGCTTCATGCGGCCGATACCATGCTCTGCCGAAATGGAGCCGCCCATCTCCACGACAAGTGCATGCACCTCGCTGCTAATCTTGTCCCAAAGCTCGAGGAACCGTTCCTTTTCCATCCCGATCGGCTGGGCGACGTTGTAGTGGACATTGCCGTCGCCGAAGTGACCGAGCGGTAGCGGGCGCGCCCCGGGACAGATGGACTCAACGATGCGGTCGGCGCGCTCGATGAACTCGGCGATGCGTGCGATCGGCACCGAGACGTCGTGCTTGATATTGCCGCCTTCTGGCTTTTGCGCTTCCGACACGCTTTCGCGTAGCCGCCAAAGCTCCCGCGCCTGCGTCAGCGAGCTGGCGAGCACCGCATCGAGCAGCAAACCCCGCTCGGCGGCCTGCCCCAGAACGTCCTCCATATCGCGAGCAGCCTGACCATCAGGCTTCGCGCCGGAAATTTCCATCAGGACGTACCAGGGATAGGCCTTCGGAAACGGCTCCCGTGTCCCTGGAATGTGCCGGAGCACGAACTCGATGCAAATGCGCGGGATGAACTCGAACGCGGTGACGGATCGGCCCGCGGTCTCCTGCGCCAGAGAGAAAAGGTCGAGAGCGTGTGAGATCTCTGCCAATGCGACCATGGCCGTCGCGCTCTCGGCTGGCCTGGGAAAGAGCCGAAGTACAGCGGCTGTGATGATGCCCAGCGTGCCTTCCGAGCCAATAAAGAGATCCCTGAGATCGTAGCCGGTGTTGTCCTTTTTCAGGGCCTTGAGCCCTGGCACGACGCGCCCATCGGCCAGCACCACCTCGAGCCCCAGCACGAGCTGGCGTGCATTTCCGTAAGCCAGCACGCCGACGCCACCCGCATTCGTCGCAAGATTACCGCCGATTTGGCAGCTTCCCTCCGAAGGCAGGCTCAGAGGAAATAGCCGGTCGGCCCGCTCTGCTGCCGCCCGACACTCAGCGAGCGTCAACCCTGCTTCGACGGTCATGACGTAGGCGGCTGGATTGATGTCCCGGATCTGCTTCAGGCGAGAGACGGAGACCACGATCTCGTTCCCGGTCTGGAACGGGATCTGGCCCCCGACCAGTCCCGTATTGCCGGCTTGAGGCACCACACCGACCCGAGCCTCGTTGGCAAGCGCCAAGATGCGTGAGACTTCCTCCGTCGAGCCGGGGCGAAGGACGACGGGTGCCTGGCCGATGAACAGATCCCGCCACTCCCGCAGATAGGGGAGCTGCTGATCGGGGTCGGTGAGCGCATGCTCCGGCCCCACGATCTCCCGAAATCGAGCGATCAGTTCGGGTGTGGGCGCTGCGAGCGGTGGGCGTGATTGCTGTGCCATTGATGATCCAGACCGATCTGCATTATGGTCGTGTCAACGCCAAGCACCTGTAGCACACCAGCGTCACATTAGCAGAGGCGGCAACGGCCATCGGCGCTGCCCTTGCGCCAAGCTGCCCATTGACGCTCTGACTTTTCAAGTGTCATCTGACCTAGCCATGAGCCACGCCGCCTCGCGACCTGTCGTCATGAGCCTGCCCAACGTGCTGACCTACGGCCGGATCGCTGCCGTTCCGGCACTGGTGGGCTGTCTTTACTTCTTTCGCGGCGATTTCGCCCGCTGGTCTGCTTTCACGCTTTTCGTGATGGCGAGCTTGACGGACTGGCTCGACGGCTATCTCGCCCGCGCCTGGCAGCAGCAATCGGCGCTGGGCCGCATGCTCGATCCGATCGCCGACAAGCTGCTGGTGGGCACTACTTTGTTGATGCTCACCCACATCAATACGATCTACGGCTGGCACGTCTGGGCTGCGGTTATCATCCTGTGTCGCGAAATCCTGGTCTCTGGGCTCAGGGAGTTTTTAGCCGGGCTCAACGTCAGAATCCACGTGACGCAGCTCGCCAAATGGAAAACGACCCTGCAGATGATCGCGCTCGCAGTGTTGCTAGCCGGTCCTGCTGGCGACAAGCTTCTTCCTGTCGTAACCTCGAGCGGGCTCGCGCTGCTGTGGTTGGCCGCTTTACTCACCCTCTGGACGGGTTACGATTACCTTCGCGCCGCCGTGCAGCATGCCATTGACGGTGAGCAGTGAGACTGAGCCGATGATCCAGAGCCAGACCGGTCGGCCGATCAGGCTCCTCTACTTCGCTTGGGTCCGAGAGAAGATTGGGCGAGGTGAGGAGCAGGTCGAATTGCCACCGCATATCGAAACCATTGCCGACTTGATCGACTGGGTGAAGACGCGGGGGCCGGAGTACGCTGCCGCCTTCGAACGCTCGGACGTCATCCGCGCCGCCATCGACCAGCGCCACGTGCGCCACACGGCACGTATCGACGAAGCGCGCGAGATCGCCTTCTTTCCGCCCGTTACGGGAGGCTGACCCATGGCCGTGCGCGTGCAGCGGGAGGACTTCGACATTGGCGCGGAGATCCGCCGGCTGACCGCGGACCGAACGGATATCGGCGCCGTCGTGACCTTCACCGGTATCGTGCGCGGCGAGGCTCGGGGCCAGCCGATTTCATCGATGATGCTCGAGCATTATCCTGGCATGACAGAGCAGGAGCTCGCGCGCGTCGAGGACGAGGCTCGCAAGCGCTGGCCGCTACAGGCCAGTCTCATCATCCACCGCATCGGCGACCTCAAGCCCGGTGACAACATCGTCCTCGTCATCACGGCCTCAGCCCATCGGCACGCGGCGTTCGAGGCGGCTGCGTTCCTGATGGACTATCTGAAAACACGTGCGCCATTCTGGAAGAAGGAGACCGGCCCCGACGGGACCGGGCATTGGGTGGACGCACGCGAGAGCGACGAGGCAGCACTGGAGCGGTGGCGCTCCTGAGGGGAGGGTGGCCCCTGGGGCCTAGCCTACGCCTGCATGAAGTCGAGCACCGCCGTCTCTTTCATTATGAGGTCGAGCTCCTCGGTACGATCAGCCTCGATCGGAATCTCCGACCGAACATAGGAACCCAGGCGCTGCGCCTGATGGACGATCTTTTGACCCTGCGGCAGCCGCTCCTGTTCGTACCGCGCCAGGGCTGCCGGCACGGTCTCTTCGGACTGCAGGGCAGAGACCAAGGCCAGCGCATCCATAGCGGCTTTTGCGACGCCAGCGCCGACGTGGGGCCGGGCTATGAAGGCCGCATCCCCCAGAATTGCCGCTCGCTCAAACCCGAGACGCGGGCTTTCGAGATCGTAGATCGGCTGCAGGAACGGTTGAGCAGTCAGTGCAATGAGCTCCTGGAACTGCGGCGACAACACACGTCTCGCCTCCTGCCGCATATGCTCGATGACGGCTTTGGATATCAACGGCGGTGGGATTGATATCTCGTGGCGCTGGCCGCTCTCGTCCGTCAGCATCCATGCCAAGGTGTCCGTGTCGGCAGGTCGATACCAGACGAAATTGTAGCGCCGGTGCCCTGGCCTTGTGTCGTCGCCGCGACCCGAGACGGGATAACCCAGCATCTGCTCGCCTGGTGGCAGATCGAACGCGAAATAATCGAAGAGCTCACGGTGCAATTCCGGAGGAAAGGTCTCCTCGTCGATGAGCCCGCGCCATGCCACGTAGCCTGCGTAGATCGGATTGCAATCCGGTAGGAATTGACGCCGCACGCTGGAACGGATGCCATCGGCGCCGATGAGAACGTCTGCCGTCTTCACGGAGCCGTCAGCGAACCATGCGGTCACCCCGGAGCTGCTCACCTCGCAGCGCAGAAATTCGCTGCCGAGGTGATAGCGGTCTTCCGGGAAGGCGCCTCGCAGCATTCGGAACAGGCCATTCCACGATGTTGCCATCTGCCTGCGGGCGTGCTTCCCGATGACCCTGCCCTGTCGATCGAGCGTCCGGCGCTCCAAGATGGGAACAGCGGGTGCGCTATTGGGGTTCAGACCCGCCAGCTCTATGACATTGTCGAGCTCCGGGTGGGTGACAATGCCAGCACCGCGGGCCGTAAGCTCGACGGCCACTCGCTCATAGACGTCAACTTCCCAGCCTGCGCGGAGAAGGAGCAGCCCCGAAAAGAGACCGCCCATCGATCCGCCAACGATGATGGCCCGTTTCCCAGCTCCGTCCATGTCTAAATCGCTCTGATTTTGATTCTCGGTAGGCAACTCCATGATTACCGGGCTGACCCGCCGGACGAAATGGCCGAATTTATCGCAGGCATCACTTTCTCGGCCATGAGCACCATGGAGCGTCGTGCCAGAGCCGGATCAGCCCAGTCGTGGCCGACATAGACGATATGACCGAAATCGCCGATCTCCTCGCGGAAAGCCAAGATCTTGTCGGTTACCTGATCGGGCGTGCCATAGAAGATCAACTGATCGCAGACATAGTCCAGCGTCACAGCATCATCCGGCATCGACTGATCTTCCTTGAAGAGATTCAGTCGTCCACCGGCCCGCATCTTCGTTAGGAGCTGGCGATAGTAGAACACATACGGCCCATTCGGGTCGGTCGCATATCGGCGGGCCGTCTCTGCGTCATCTGCAACGAAAATCGAACGGGCCACCCGCCAGTTGGCTGGATCAGCTGGACGGCCGGCCTGGGCACAGCCTTCCACGTAGTTGGGCCAATGCGTCTTGACCCACTTGCTCAACAGGAAGTTGGCCGAAATCGGCTCCCAGCCACGCGCGGCCATGGCCGTGACGCCCTTCGAATAAGGAGCAACCACGGTTCCCACGATAGGCGGATGCGGTTTCTGGTAGGGCTTTATGATGGATCCCTGCCCGATTTCCGGCATCAACGTGCGGCGCGTGGAAATCTCCCAGAACTGACCTTTGAGGTCGTAGGGCGCCTCACCTGCCCAGATATCGAGCACCATGTTGATCGCCTCGACGAACATGGCGTTGCGATCGCGGTCCAGATTGCCGAACACCTCTGCATCTGACAGCAATCCGCCTGGGCTGATGCCGAAATTGAGCCGCCCTTCGAGCATGTGGTCCAGCATGGCCACCTGGCTCGCCACCGCCGCGGGATGGCTATTGGGCAAATTCACCGTTCCAGTGCCGAGCCGGATGCGCTTTGTCTGGTAGGCCAAGCTGGCGAGAAACGCGATGCAAGACGGGATGTTCTCGGCCAAGTCAGTTGTATGCTCACCACAGTAGGCCTCGGCAAAACCCAGCTCGTCAGCCAGCAGAAAGGCCTCACGATCCTCCTTCAGGGTCTGGGCCACAGGCTTGTCGAGCGGGTGGACGGGCATGGTGAAGAATGAAACTTCCATGGATCAGCTCCGCACGGCTCGTGAAATCTGGATGGATGCGAACGATACGGCGTCAGGGCCAGAAGAAGGAACGATCTTTCATTATCCTCGCCTTCAGAATTCCTGATACCTGGATGATCAGGACGCCTCGTCGATCAGCCTCTGCATCTCGACTGTGATCGCCTCCGCGAAGAGGCGAGCGGCCGGCGACATGCTCCGGGTGCTGGGCTCGATGAGCATGTAATCGACCTGCAGCTCGGGGTTGACCAGAGGATGCAGCTTTCTCGCCTTGCCGTCCCGATCCGGCGCGCACAGCACGCCTGAGAGGATCGTCACCCAGTCGGAGCGGGCGACAAGGTCGAGCGTGCCCATCATGGCATCCATTTCCAGGATCGCCTCCACCTGCACGCCACAGGTCTCGAGATAGGCATCGATCCGGCCGCGGCGCGTGTTCGACGGTCCAGGCACAATCAGCCGGATGGGCTTTGACTCGCGGGATAGCTCGATTGGCGAAAGGTGCGGCCGGTCGGTGTCAGCGCGGGTGACCAAATACTCTCGATCGGTGCCGAGGCGGCACGAGCGGATGGTCGTGCCTGCATGCCCCGGCGGAACGATGGCGAAATCCAGGGCTTGCTTCGCGACCTCCTGGGTGAGGACGCCGCTGTAAGCTTCCGTAACACGCACATTCACATGCGGATAGGCAGCGGAGAAGGATAGAAGCGCAGGCGCCAGAATCGCACGTGTGAAAGTTGGCATCAGCCCCACGTGCACATCGCCAGTGATTGCACCGGATAGCGTGGCGATGTCGTCGGCGAGGTGGTCGAGGTCGCGCAAAACGCGGGTGGCGTGCTCGTAGAGGCGCCGTCCAATCACGGTCGGCATTACACCCGACGGCAGCCGGTCGAACAGCCGTACGCCAAGCGTCATCTCCAAGTCTTTGATTTGCATTGAGAGGCCGGACTGCGTGGCATGCTCGCGCCGGGCGGCCGCTGTGAACGAGCCCTCCTCGTAAACGGCAACGAAGTAACGGATCTGCTGCAGCTTCAGGTTGTTCAGCATGGCATCGGCGGGGATCAACTCTTCTGATAGCCAGCATTAGGCAATAGAATTTGTGCTGATACACCATCGATCTTATGTTCGCGCAATGACCTGCGCGAATGCTGACCGAATGAACTCCGCCGTAGCGACAGACTCCAGAGCCGAAGGGCGTTCATCGTCCTTCGGATCGCGCGAGCTGCGCGAGGTTCTGGGCTGTTTCGCGACCGGCGTGGCCGTCGTCACCACTGTCGGAGATGGTGGGGTGCCCGTGGGCGTGACGATCAACTCCTTCAACTCCGTCTCGCTGAACCCACCGCTGGTTCTGTGGAGCCTGTCGCTGACGGCGCCCAGCCTCAGCGCTTTTCGGAACCACCGCGCCTTCGCGGTCAACATTCTTTCCGAGGGCCAAGTCCACATCGGCCGGCAGTTCGCCCGGCCTGCGCCGGACAAGTTCGCCGGCATCGACTGGCAGCCGGGATACAGGGGCGTTCCGCTCATCGCGGAGACTGCCGCACGACTGGAATGCAGAACCTGGCAGCGCTACGAAGGCGGGGACCACGAGATCTTCATCGGCGAAGTGATCGCCATGGCGGCGACGGACAAAGCCCCTCTCGTCTTCCATCGGGGCCGCTTTGCCCGCGTGGATGAGCTTCGCTGAGCGACGCCAGAGCACGGCCAAAAGAGGAGAGACATGTCCAAAGTGATCGTTGCGATTGCGGGTTTCGGCTGGTGGGGAAAGCACATGGCCAACCGCCTCCGAGGGAACCCGCACGTTGCGGTCAAGATGGTCGTCGAGCCCGTCACTGAGCGCCACGACGATATTCGGGCTTTGGGGATCACACCGGCTCGTGACCTCTCCGAGGCGCTTGGCGATCCGGAAGTTGAGGCCGTCATCCTGACGACCCCCAACACACTTCACGAGGAGCACGTGACGGCCTGCGCCCGTGCCGGCAAGCACGTATTCTGCGAGAAGCCGCTCGGCCTCACGGCCGCCAGCGCCCGCCGCTCGGTGCAGGCCTGCGTTGACGCGGGTGTGCAGCTCGGCATCGGCCACGAACGGCGTTTCGAGCCGGCTATCGTGGCGCTCGCCGGGATGATTCGGGAGGGGGCGCTCGGCACCATCATGCATGCCGAGGCGGCCTTCAGCCACGACAAGCTCATCCACGTGCCGCCTGGTGACTGGCGAACAGTCAAGGCTACTGCGCCGGCCGGCGCCATGACGGCCATGGGCATCCACCTGACCGACCTCTACATCTCCCTATTCGGCCGGGTGAAAACGGTGCAGGCCATGGTCGGCAAGCGCGTGCTCGACTGGGAGACGGGTGACACCGTTACTGTGCAACTCGGTTTCGAAGCAGGCATGACGGCGTCTTTCAGCGCCGTTCTTTACACGCCCCACTTCATGCGCATGCACGTTTTCGGCTCGAAGGAATGGGTCGAAATCCGCAACGACACCCATCCGGATACGCCAGGCGGCGTGGCAGAGCTCGTGCGCGCACGGACTGGGCATCCGCATGAGGTGGTCCGCTACAATTGGACGGACACGGTTGTGGCCAATCTGGAAGCGTTCGCGGCTGCGATTCGTGGAACAGCTCCCTATCCTTTCACGCACGAGCAAATGATTCACAACATCGAGTTGCTGGAGGCCATCGCCAAATCGGCCGAGGACCGCTCGACAGTTCACTTGAGTTGAGCAATAACTCCGGAACCTTCCAGCTCGCGCAGGGCACCTTGATCGAGCGGGATCGGGGTGTTCTCGCGCTCAAGCGCAGTTTCTCCCGCAAAGGATTGTTCCCCGGTGCTTCACGACCTCGTCAGTCGGCTGCCGCTGCTCATCATTGCTGTTCTGCTCGGCGTTATTTTTGCGTGGCAAACTCCCATCAATGCCGAAGCAGCCAGACGGCTTGGCTCACCGGTGCTCGCCGGTGTGCTCTCAATCAGCCTCAGTCTGGTGCTGGTGGTTACATTTGCGCTGATGACCGTTCGCGCGAAGCCGGACTGGTCTGAGATTGCCAGCGCTCCTTGGTGGACATGGATCGGTGGTATCGCCGGGGCCGTGTTCGTCGTGGCCGCTGCAGTCATCGTGCCGAAGACAGGCAGCGTGCTGTTCCTGCTTGCCGTTGTGCTCGGCCAGATGCTGGGCGCCATTGTAGCCGACACCTACGGCATGTGGGGCTTGGCGGTGCAGCCGATATCGCTGACCAAGCTCGTAGGTGTCAGCCTCGTCCTCGCTGGTGCAGTCGTCTTTAACCTCAGCAATTAAAACGTATCACTGGCGCACGATCACTTCGTCGCGTCGCCGCTCTCGACGATTACCAGCTCCACCTCGCCCGCACCATTCTTCCGAAAAGCGGAGGCTTCCTGATACTCGGGTGAAGAGTGGCACGCCTTCGCCTGTTCCAGTGACGGAAACTCGATGACGACGAACCGGTGGAATACTTCCGGGCCCTCGAGAATCTCGTAACGGCCGCCGCGCGCCAGAATTTTTCCGCCATACTTGGCGACGATCTCAGGAACACGGTCCGTGTACTTCTTGTACTCGACGGGGTCGATGATGCGCGAGCGGGCAACCCAGTAAGCAGGCATGGTTCGTCCTTCTTCTCCTTTGGTTGATTTTAACGTCCGAGATTGGGGAGCCAGGTAGCCGTTTCCGGCACCAAAACGAGAAGCACGACCGTGCCGAGCAGAATGATCCAGAACGGGATGCAACCCGCAAAGATCTCCCCGACCGGAACACGTTCATGCGGCAGCGACGCCTTCACCGTGAACACGAGAATGCCGAACGGCGGCGTCAGGAGGCCCGTCTCAACGGCGATGATACCGATGATGGCAAAGGCTAACGGATCGAAGCCCAATGCACTCGCGATCGGCGCGAAGACGGGCACCGTCAGCAGGATAATCGAGATGGAATCGATCACACAGCCAAGTAAGAACCAGATCAGGATCATCAGGCCAATGATGGCCATCGGGGGCAGGCCGGTGTCGAGAAAGAAGGTCTGTACGGCCCCCGTCACGCCCGTCATGGAGAGCACGCGCGAGTAGATCTGCGCCATCACTAGCAGCAGAAGAAGCGGCGCCGTGGTGCGGCCAACGGTCAGCACCACCTCCGAAATATCCTTCAACCGCAGGCCCTTCATAATTCCGATCACAAGCGCGCCCGCGGCTCCAACGCCCGCGCCCTCGGTCGGTGTAAAGAAGCCGGCCCAAATGCCGCCAAGCACGCCGACGATGAGGCAGATGATGAGGCCCGTGCTAAGCAGGGCCGAAAGAACCGAAGGCTCGGCTCCCTCCTCTTCCTCGACAACAGGAACTGCAGCAGAAAGAGCGCGCGCCTTGGCCTCGCCGACGACCGATGGATTCAGGATCGCAACCAGGATGATGTAGAAGCTGAATGCGCCGACTACGATCAGTCCGGGGATTACGCCGGCCAAGAACAAGCTGCCGATCGATTCCTCCGTGATGACGCCCCAGACAATCATCAGCACCGAGGGCGGGATCAGCATCCCAAGACACGAGCTCGAGGCAATTGTTGCTAGCGCGAAGCGGCGCTGATAGCCGTGCCGCTTCATCTCCGGATAAGCGATGCGCGAGAATGCTGCCGCAGCAGCGATAGACACACCGGTGACGAAGGCGAACAAAGCATTGGCGACAACGGTGGCGACGCCGAGCCGGCCCGGAAGCCAGCGCATCACCCTGTTTACGAGAGCGAAGAGGTCGCGGGCGGCACCGCAGCGGGCGAGGAACTCACCCATCAAAATGAAAAGAGGGATGACAGCGAAAATGTAATCGCGAATGGCTTCGTAGGCGGTGTTGGCGAGGAAATTCGTCAACACCTCGATGTCGCCCATCATCAAGTAAACGCCGAGCGCTGCCGTCAACCCGAGCGCCACTGCGATGTGGGTTCCGAAGAGAACGAGGCCCAGCAGGACCACGACGAGCAGGGTCATCTGAAAAGCGTCGAACATTCGACCACCTGCTCAATGTGTTATGCCGGAGGAGAACGGCTCCCCCCGGACGGCCGCGCGGACCGCGCGCAGGGCCAGAAGAATATAGGCGCAAGTCGCCAGCACACTTCCGACGAGAACCGAGAGCCGCACAGGCCACGTCGGCACCCGCAAGGCTCCTTCGCCCTCATAAGCCCCGCTGGTCCAGTCCGTCACAAATCGTTCGACTGAACCCCAGCCGATCAGTCCAAACAGAAGGGCTCCCAGCAGACAGGCGATGGCGCCAAGCAGCGCGCGAGGCACGGGAGGGAGAATGTCCGTCACCAAAGTGACTTCCATCATCCCACCACTGAGGATGGCGTAAGTCGCCATTAAATAACAAATGACGACGATCGAGCTGGAAACGATTTCTGGCGTCCCCTGGACGGGGTGGTTGAAACCCGCTCGGCCAATCACGTCGGCCACAACGAGAAAGCACAAGGCGAAGGCGAGGAGCGAAGCCAACATCAGCAGGCTTCTGGCTATCCACCCGAGAAGCTTTTCGGCCATCCAATTCACCATGAGTGCCGGGCGGCTGATACCCGGAGCCTTGTAAGGCTCCGGGTACACGAGATCCTGAATTAGTCGATTTCGTAGCGCACCGGCCACTGGTGGCCAAGTTTTTCGGCCTCTTCCAGAGCAGCTTTCAGGACTTCAGTGCCCGGCAGGCCGGCTGCATCGAGCTCTTTTGCTTTCTCCCGTGGCCAGTCCTTGAGCGAGGTCGCCCATTCGACGCGAACGGAGTCGTCGATCTGGTTGACCACAGCGCCGACCTTCTTCAGCTCCTCGATCTGCTTCGGATAGTTCTCCTCGTTGACCGTGCCCGTCAGCTCCTCGTACTCCCGGGCGACCTCGAGGATAATGTCCTGAACCTCCTTCGGCAGGCGCTCGAACCGGCGCGAGTTCATGGTGAGACCGTGCCACGTGATCGCACCGAAGCCGATCTCCGTGTAGTATTTCGAAACCTCGTACAGCTTGAAGTTCATGACCCCGGACGGGAACATGATCCAGCCGTTGTAAACGCCTGTCTGCAGCGACGTGTAAGCTTCGACGAGCGAGGACTGCACCGGCACCACACCGGCATACTCCAGCCACTTCAGATTGAGACCGGCGCCTGCAATCTTCTGCCCTTTGAGGTCGGCGACAGTTTTCCACTCGAAATTCGTGGTCAGGTTGTAGCCGTTGTCCGCAATCAGGGCGATCAGCTTCTGGCCGTACTTGTCCTCGAAGATCTGGCTAAGCACCGGAACCCGATCATAAACGGCGCGGGCGAGCTTCACGCTCTTCACCGGGCTCATGGTGCCGAAGGGCAGCATGACCTGGAACGCATGCAGCGGCAGGTTCGACGGCTCGAAGCAGAAGCAATAGCCGCCGATGTCAATGATGCCGGATTGCACGCCCTCGAGCGTGTCGGCGACCTTGACCATGGCGCCGCCGTAGCCCTCGACGAACTCGACCTTGTGCTCCGTACGCTCGGCGACGCGCTTCGTCACCTCCGGCACGAAGAAGGTCGTCATCAGGTTGACGTAGGTGTTCACGGCCGGATGGCCGGAAGCGATGCGCAGCCGAATCGTTTCGGCCTGCGCCGCACTGGCGAGGCCCGTTATCAGGGCTGCCATTGCCACTGCAGATGCGGATGCGCGGATAAGCCCCTTCATGGCGTCCTTAGCTCCTCCCCCAATCGATCGGTGGTATAGCCTGATATTCCACATCCATTTCCGGCTCGCGTCAACGGAACTTTGAAAATTTGACTCTGGGAAAAAGTTCCTTGCTGTTCAGTGATGCGCCTTGATGCGATTTGCCAAACTGAGATATCAGTTGAGGACAAGATGCCTGGTGAATCACCGACGAGTGCAGTTGCTAGGGGGAGCGGCGTGACCGAGGAAACCGTCAAGAACCGGCGGCTGGTCCGCACGAGCATCTTCCAGCAATTGCGCGCCGACATCCTATCCTGCGTCCTGCGGCCCGGCTCGCAGCTTCAGGAGCGGCAGCTTGTCGAGCGGTTTCAGGTTTCGAAATCACCGATCCGCGACGCTCTCATGAAGCTCGAGGAGCACAATTTGATCGAAGTGCTGCCGAGAAAGGGCTACCGCGTGAAGCCGGTGTCCGTTGCCGACGCACGCGAGCTCTACGAGCTTCGTCAGCTCCTCGAGCGCGAGTGCGTTGCAGGACTGATCGAAAATGCCAGTCCTGACGTTCTTTCCCAGCTGGATCAGTTTCGTAACATGAAGGGGCCGCTCGAGCTGTCGGCATGGATTGCCTACAATCGATCGTTTCACAGCTACTTGGCGATGCACTGCGGCAACTCGCGATTGGCCCGTCTGGCCAAGGACGTGATCGAGCAATTCGACCGGCTGACGTATGTGAGCGTCACCAGCCGGGACGAGCTGAAGCTTACCGATTTCAATGCCGAGCACGGCCGTATCATCGACGCGATTCAGCGCCGCGATCGCCGCAAGGCGCTCGCGCTCATCCGGGACCACGTAGAAAGCTCACGCCGGCGCGTTCTCGAGGCGCTGGAAAACGCCGCCGTCGTAACTTGACCGATCGGGGAGAAATGATGAAAGCGCGTGCCATTCGCATCGAGAAGCAGGGCGGCCCGGAGCTGATGCAGCTCGTCGAGGTCGAAGTTGCTGCGCCAGGCCCAGGTGAGGCGCTGGTGCGCCAGACAGCGTGCGGGGTGAACTTTCTCGACGTGTACCAGCGCAGTGGCGCCTATCCCATGCCTGGGCCCATGGGTGTCGGCAACGAGGCCGCCGGTGTGGTCGAGGCGGTTGGCCCTGACGTCTCCGCGATTAAGCCCGGCGATCGTGTCGCTTATCAGGGCGGTGCGCCCGGCGCATACGCCGATCTGCGCGTGGTGCCTGCGTGGCGTCTCGTAAAGCTTCCCGACAACGTTTCTGATGAGGCGGCAGCAGCCCTCATGTTGAAGGGCATGACGGTCGAGTACCTGTTGGAACGGTGCGCCCCCCTCAAGCCGGGAGACTTCGCGCTCATGTACGCGGCCGCGGGCGGTGTTGGCCTGATCGCAGGGCAATGGGCACGGGCGCGTGGCTTCAAGCTTATCGGTGTCGCGGGAGGGCCGGAGAAATGCGCCAAAGCCAAAGCTGCCGGTTACGTCGAAGTGATTGATCGCTCCCGCGAAGATATCGTTGCACGGGTCAAGGAAATCACAGGTGGCAAGGGCGTGCCGGTTGCCTTCGATTCCGTCGGTAAAGCCACGTTCGAGACGACGATCGAATGCCTTGCACCGCGCGGCATGTTCGTCTCTTTCGGAGCAACCTCCGGGCCGCCGCCCGCGGTGGAAGCAGCTCTGTTGCAGAAAAAGGGCTCGCTCTACTTCACGCGGCCGACGCTTGCAACGTACACGGCGGATCCCGCTGACTACATGGCGTCGGCGAAGAAAGTCTTCGACTTGATGGCCACGGGCGCACTCAAGGCCGAAATCGGTCAGCGCTATTCGTTGGCGGATGCGGCACAGGCTCACCGCGATCTCGAAGCGGGCCGCACCAGCGGCTCGTCCATTCTCATTCCGTAACTCGTTTCACCTAGGCAGCAAATCTGGAGGATGATCCATGTCCGAAAACAATCCCCGCGCCCATTGGCCCAAGGAGCTACAGGAAGACTTCGAGAAAAACACCTTCAACGGCGTCGTCGGTAGCGTGCTGGTGTCAGAGACGGATCGCGTCCGCGTTTGGCACCTGCATCTCCCGGCCGGCAAGCGCTGCGCATTCCACAGGCATGTGCTCGACTACTTCTGGACGTGCCACAGCCATGGTAAGGCGCGCGGCTATTATGAGGACGGTCGCATCGTCGACGTGACCCATTTCCCGGGTGACACGAAGCACCTCTCCTTCGGGAAGGGCGAGTACATGGTCCACTCCATCGAGAACATCGGTGATACCGACCTTCTGTTCACCACGGTTGAGTTCAAGCAAAGCGCAAACGAACCTCTGCCGATTCCGGAGTCTGTGAAGCTCAAGGTCGCCGCCTGATGTCGTCCTCTCACAAGCGGAATTGATCATGAGCAGCGATGCAACGCGCCGCATCGGCATCGTCGGGCTCGGCACCATGGGTGGTGCCGTGGCTCGTAATCTCGTAGAGCGCGGCTGGACGGTCGTCGGCTGTGATGTCGATCCGCGCCGCATCGAGGAGGCACGCAAAAACGGAGTCGAGGTGGTCGAGTCTGCGGCCGCCGTCGCCCAGGCCGTGGACCGTGTCTTGACCAGCCTGCCCAGTCCAGCCGCGTTTCACGACGTGGTTCGCGCGATCGCGGAAAGCGGAGCGCCGAAAGGCAGGATCGTTGCGGAAATGAGCACGCTGGCGCTGGAAGACAAACTCTCCGGCGCCGAAACGCTCAAGTCTGCCGGTCACGTGCTCCTTGATTGCCCGTTGAGCGGGACCGGAGCACAGGCGCAGAACCGCGATCTGGTCGTTTATGCCAGCGGTGATCCGGCAGCGATCGAGGCGATTGCTCCGATCTTTGTCGATTGCGCGCGCGAATTCCATAACGTGGGCGCCTTCGGCAACGGCACCCGCATGAAGTTCGTGGCGAACCTGCTAGTGGCCATCCACAATGTCGCCAGCGCGGAGGCCATGGTCCTCGGCATGAAAGCCGGGCTCGACCCGCACCAGATGGTCAAGTTGATCTCGGCTGGCGCCGGAAACTCACGCATCTTCGAGTTGCGCGCACCGCTGATGGCCGACCGGGCCTACGAGCCGGCTACAATGTCCATCGGCTTATGGCAGAAGGACCTCACGGTGATCGACGAGTTCGCGCGCTCGCTCGGCTGCCCAACGCCGCTCTTCTCGGCGACCGAGGCGATCTACCGTGCCGCGGTCTCAATGGGGCAGACCTCACAAGATACTGCCTCAGTTTGCACGGTGCTGGAGGAGATGGCCGGGCTGAAACGCGACTAAACGCATTTGACCCGGCTAAATGGTCTACCGCCGCGCGCCAGGCTCTCCCCTGGCGCGCGGTTTCATTTTCAATCCTGGTGCAAACAATAGCGCCGTTCCCAGGCATGGTTTGGTCAGCCCTTCGAGCGGCCAGCCAGCCATCTCTTCAGGCTCTCAGCCAATGCCGACTGGCGCTTCTCCGACCCCACCTCGCTTGGCTGCGAACCGGGCTTATGCGATCTATCCGCCACTTCACGAGCAGAGGACGTTCCTCGATCGGCTTCCTGCTGCTGCGCACGAGCGATGTCGGTCAGGAATCGGGCCGTATCACCCACCGCAAGCCGGCCCGCGGCGTCAGCAATATTGTCGAGAAGCGGGTCCAACCATTCGTAATCAGCCTTCGCGAAATCGTGGAGCACGTAGGGGACGACCGCCTCCTTGGAGCCGGGATGCCCAATACCGATCCGAACGCGGACAAAATCATTGCCGACGTGAGCACTGATGGACCGCAAGCCGTTGTGGCCGGCGTTGCCTCCGCCGGTTTTCACCCGAACCTTTCCCGGCGCCAGATCTAGCTCGTCGTGAAAGACAACGATGTCGGCGAGGTCGATTTTCAGAAACCTCGCTGCCTCGCCCACGGCACGGCCGCTCTCGTTCATGTAGGTCATGGGCTTGAGCAGCAGCACGCGCTCGCCGTCGATGGTGCCCTCCGCCGTCTCACTCTGGAAGCGGCGTCGCCACGGAGAAAATCCGTGCCGTTCGGCAATGCGATCCACGGCCATGAAGCCGACGTTGTGCCGGTGGCGGGCATACTTTGGGCCCGGATTACCGAGTCCGACAAAAAGCTTCATGACACGCGCACCTCGCTCGTCAGAAATATTCTGCGGGCGATCGCGGAGGAGCTGCAGAAGGCTGGCAGCATATTGAATCTTGCTTTGAACGGCATGAGCACGCTTATCGATCCACTCTCGACCTGCCGCAAGCCCGGATCTAACGTGGCCCTACTATGATGAGCAACGGTGATTCATGAGCACGGACACAAGCGCGGACCGGCAGCGCTGGCCGCGCGCCGCCGCGAGCGCGGCCATATTCCGCGACGACGCCGTACTCCTGGTAAAGCGCAGCAAGCCGCCGGTCAGCGGCGTGTGGAGCTTGCCCGGCGGGCATATCGAGCCGGGAGAGCGCGCCCGCGATGCGGCCCTGCGAGAAGTGATGGAAGAAACCGGCGTAACGGCAGAAATTCTCGGACTGGCCGACACACATGACGTAATCATCCGCGACAAGAAGGGCATGCTCAAAGCGCACTATCTCCTCGCCGTGTTCTACGGGCGTTGGCTTGCGGGCGAGCCCATTGCTGCAACTGACTGTGCAGATGCCCGCTTCGTGCCTGTCGAGGAGGTCGGCAGCTACCCCTTAACTGACGGCGCTCAGCGCATCATTGAGAAAGCCTATGGACGGCTGCGAAACGGTTGACCGCTGCCACAGCCGCATCACATGCCAGCACCCGCAATCTTATATGGACCCTTGGTGGCTCCCGCGCCGCTCAAACCTCTCGTGCCCGGCCAACCATCATCATCTCCGCGAAATTTTCCGGCGTGATGAAGCCGACCAGCCGATTGTCCGGGTCAGCCACGGCGACGGCCCGCGCACGCTTCTGCTGCAGCATCTGCACAACGTTGTCGAGCGTCGCTGTGCCGGCGACGATGGGCACGTCCTTATGCATGAACTCGACCACTGGCGTGCTGCCGCCACGATCGCGCAACACCTCGATGAGAGCGTCGCGTGTGACGAGGCCCTGCAGGCGCGAGAATTGATCCAGCACCGGAAACTCCTGCTGCGTCGTACGCAGAAGCAGGGCCACGGCATCGTCGGCCGTCGAGGTTGGGGTTAGGGCCTCGAACTTGGTGATCATCGCATCGCGCGCGAGATAGCCGCGGGCCAGCGAGCGCATCTCCACGTACTGGCTTTCTGCAGTCGCGGCCAGGTAGACGAACACTGCGATCAGGATCAGAAGCGGGTTTCCGAGAAGGCCGATGAAGCCAAGGAAAATCGCCAACGACTGCCCCACCACGGCCGCCGTGCGGGTCGCGCGCACGAATCCCATGCGCATGGCAAGCAGCGCCCTGAGCACCCGGCCGCCATCCATCGGGAAGGCCGGGATCAGGTTGAAGACGACGAGCGCGACGTTGGCGATGGCGATCCGCGACAGCATGTCGGACGCGGGATTTTCCATCAGGTTGAGCGCCGCCGGATCGAGACGAGCGCCCGCAAACACGACCAGAATGAAGGCAATGACGACGTTCACGGCCGGGCCCGCCAGCGCCACGAAGACCTCCTGGCTCGGCTTCTCCGGCATGCGCTCCAGGCTGGCGAGGCCGCCGATCGGCAATAGCGTGATGTCAGGGGTGCGGATGCCGTAACGCCGCGCAGCAAAGACGTGGCCGAACTCGTGCAGCAACACGCACAAGAACAGCAGCACGATGAACACGACCGCAAACACGGCCGCTTCCAGCCCGACCGCCATCCACTGCACGGCCCCGAACCAGGCCAGGAGCAGGAAGAAGGTCAGATGAACCCGAACTTCCGTGCCGGCGACTGTCAACAACCTGAACGACCAAGCCATGGATTTATCCTTGAAGCAAACCTTCGCTTATTTGGGGGCGCAGATGGCCTGAGACCATGACCTAGATCACGCTGGTGCGCTTCCAGCCGACCTCCCCCAAGCCGACAAGCCCAACTCAAGCGAAAACGTGAGCAAGGCCATCACTTCTTCAAGTCCGATTCCTTCTCTCTTATCCGGCGACCGCCGGTCACATTTCGAAGATACGTTGCGCTCCCAACATCACACAGGTCGTAATGCGGCTTTGATTGCCGCGTATCCCGCGTTCGGTTACACCACCCGCATGTTTGAAGACCGCAAGATCATCGTTCGCGGCGCGCGTGAGCATAACCTCAAGGGCATCGACCTCGAGCTGCCGCGCGATTCCCTGATCGTATTCACGGGTCTTTCCGGCTCGGGAAAATCTTCGCTCGCATTCGACACGATCTATGCCGAGGGTCAGCGGCGCTACGTGGAGAGCCTGTCGGCCTACGCGCGGCAATTCCTGGAGATGATGCAGAAGCCCGATGTGGATCACATCGAAGGCCTCTCGCCAGCCATCTCAATCGAACAGAAGACCACCTCCAAGAACCCGCGCTCGACCGTCGGCACCGTCACGGAGATCTACGACTACCTGCGCCTGCTGTTCGCGCGCGTAGGCATCCCCTACTCGCCTGTGACCGGGCTGCCCATCGAGAGCCAGACGGTCAGCCAGATGGTCGATCGCGTGCTGGCGCTGCCCGAGGGCACGCGGCTTTACCTGCTCGCGCCCATCGTGCGCGGCCGCAAGGGCGAGTACCGCAAGGAGCTGGCCGAGCTGCAGAAGAAGGGCTTCCAGCGCGTCAAGATCAACGGCACCTTCTACGAAATCCCCGACGCGCCGAAGCTCGACAAGAAGTACAAGCACGACATCGACGTCGTCGTGGACCGCATCGTCGTCCGCCCGGATATCGCGACGCGGCTCGCGGACAGCTTCGAGACGGCGCTCAACCTCGCGGACGGCATTGCCATCGTCGAGTTTGCTGATCGGCCGCTCAGCGGCTCCGGCCAGGAGATCTCTGAAGCCAAGGACAAGAAGCGCAACAGCCGCTCACGCAAGGCTGCCGACAGCGATACGGCCAGCGATATCCTCCGCAACAAGAACGAGACGCACGAGCGCATCACTTTTTCGGCCCGCTTCGCCTGCCCTGTCTCGGGCTTCACCATCGACGAGATCGAGCCGCGGCTGTTCTCGTTCAACGCACCGGCCGGTGCCTGCCCGAAGTGCGACGGCCTTGGCACGGAGCTGAAGTTCGAGCCGGACCTCGTCGTGCCCGACCGCTCCCTCTCCTTGCGCGATGGCGCGATCTATCCGTGGGCGCGCACCGGCAACGCCACGCCCTACTACGAGCAGACGCTCGAAGCCATCGCCCGCCACTACAAGGTCAACATGTCAACGCCGTGGGAGGAGCTGCCGCGGCGGGTGCAGGACGTGATCCTTTACGGCTCCGGCAGCGAGGAGATCACGTTCACCTACGAAGACGGCGTGCGCCGCTACAGCACGACGAAGCCGTTCGAGGGCGTGATCAATAACATCGAGCGGCGCTGGCGCGAGACGGACAGCGAGTGGGTGCGTGAGGAGCTGTCGCGCTACCAGGGCAACCACCCGTGCGACGCCTGCCACGGGTATCGTCTTAAACCGCAGGCGCTCTCGGTGAAGATCGGCGGCAAGCACATCGGTGAAGTGTGCGACATGTCGATCCGCGAGGCGAACAAGTGGTTTGCGGAAATCCCGTCCACCTTCACGCCGCAGCAGAAGGAAATCGCGACCCGCATCCTCAAGGAGATCCGCGAGCGGCTGCAATTCCTCGTCGATGTCGGCCTCGATTATCTCACGCTTTCGCGCTCCTCCGGCACGCTCTCCGGCGGTGAGAGCCAACGCATCCGCCTCGCCTCGCAGATCGGCTCCGGCCTCACGGGCGTGCTCTACGTGCTGGACGAGCCGTCCATCGGGTTGCATCAGCGCGACAACGCACGGCTGCTCGAAACGCTGAAACACCTGCGCGACCTCGGCAACACGGTGATCGTCGTCGAGCATGACGAAGATGCGATCCTGGCCGCCGACCACGTGGTCGACATCGGCCCCGGCGCGGGCATTCACGGCGGCCGCGTGGTCGCCCAGGGCACGCCGCTCGACATCATGGCGAACCCGGAGTCGCTGACGGGCCAATATCTCGTCGGAACGCGCTCCATCCCCGTGCCGAAGCAGCGGCGCGCGCCCACGCCGGGCAAGGCGCTGAAGGTCGTTGGTGCGCGGGCCAACAACCTGAAGAATATTACCGCCGAGATCCCGCTTGGGCTGCTGACCTGCGTGACGGGCGTCTCGGGCGGCGGCAAATCCACGTTCCTGATCGACACCGTCTACAAGGCGGTCGCGCGCAAGCTGAACGGCCTGCGCGAGCATCCGGGCGAGCACGACCGCATCGAGGGGCTGGAGCACCTGGACAAGGTGATCGACATCGACCAGTCCCCAATCGGCCGCACGCCACGCTCCAACCCGGCCACCTACACGGGCGCCTTCACGCCCATCCGCGAGTGGTTTGCCAACCTGCCCGAGGCCAAGGCGCGCGGCTATCAGCCGGGCCGCTTCTCGTTCAACGTCAAGGGCGGACGCTGCGAGGCTTGCCAGGGCGACGGGGTCATCAAGATCGAGATGCACTTCCTGCCGGACGTCTACGTCACCTGCGACGTCTGCAAGGGCAAGCGCTACAATCGCGAGACGCTGGAGGTCACCTACCGCGACAAGTCCATCGCCGACGTGCTCGACATGACGGTGGAGGAAGGCGCGGCGTTCTTCCAGGCGGTGCCGGCGATCCGCGACAAGCTCGAGACCTTGGCGCGCGTCGGCCTCGGCTACATCAAGATTGGCCAGCAGGCGACGACGCTCTCGGGCGGCGAGGCGCAACGCGTCAAGGTTGCCAAGGAGCTGTCGCGCCGCGCGACGGGCCGTACGCTCTATATCCTCGACGAGCCGACAACGGGCCTGCACTTCCACGACGTCGCCAAGCTGCTCGAGGTGCTGCACGAGCTGGTGGACGCCGGCAATACAGTGGTGGTGATCGAGCACAACCTGGAGGTCATCAAGACCGCCGACTGGATCATCGACCTCGGCCCCGAAGGCGGCGATGCCGGCGGCCGTATCGTCGCAGTCGGGACACCGGAGGACGTGGCCGCGAACCCGGAGAGCTACACGGGGCAGTATTTGAAGAAGCTGCTGGGAGGGCGGCGGGTGAAGGCGAACGGCCGGAATGGGAGGAAAAGGGAGGCGGCGGAGTAGTGTGAGCACTACTTTCGAGAGGATTCGCGCTCTCGTGCGTCAAGATGACTGGCGCGCATCGGACCACGCCATCGTGAGGATGGCCGAGCAGGATGTATTGGGCTCGGAGCTTGCCGACCGGATCGATGACGGGATCGTCGTCGAAGACTACCCAAATTACCATGCCGGTCCGTGTGTGCTCGTGTTGCATTATGATGAAATAGGGCCTGTGCATGCAGTGTGGGGCATCGAAAAGGGAACAGACCGTCCCGCTGTCCTCGTTACAGCTTATCGGCCGAACCCAACTCGCTGGCAGGACGATTACCGGACGAGAAAACCATGACCGAGCGTCAGACCATCAAGCTGGTCCGTGAGGGACCGTACATTGCCGAGGTCGAGGTCACTCTTATTGAGACTGATCACGAGTGGGCACCCTATGTGTCTGCCGCCGATGTCCGCAAGCTGGATGAGGTGCGGTTGGCCTTGAGGCGTGGCGATTTGAAAGCTGCTGCACGGATGGCGCGCGTTTTCGAGATGAAACCAGTGGCGGCGGAGTAAGCAGTGCCGGACGCGCCCCCGTTACCTCACCGCCCACCCGGAAGGCGCTTCGACGCTCGCATCGTTAGCCGACGTCCGGCGGCACCATAACAATGAAATACTGCTCTGCTCTCGGAGTTTGTCCGCGGGGCGTGGTCATCTTGAAGGGCAGCTTAGTTTCGTCGCACACTCAAACGTTTGAAGATTGATCCTGTCTATTCCATTCCCGTCGGCAATTAAGCCGGCTCCGTAAATGCAGCCCAGTATCGCGTGCGGTAGTTACAGTTGGCGCACGGGCCGATCATTACTAAAATAGTCTTGGATATCAGCTTCATCCAGAACCCGCTCAACATGGTACACAAGAAACTTTTTCACCTTGCCATCGAAAAAACGAACAAAGCGACCTATCATTCTTATGGGCTTGCCACTATACTGGCTCCATGAAAAGTCATCTTCCCTCGGCAGCCTACCTTGGACCGTGTATTCTATGCGAAAGCTGGCCATATAGTCTCTCGAGAAAACAATTCCAGTCTTGGAGCTTCGGCTAAACGAATTTACAACCGCCATTACGATTTCTGTTTTATCGTCGACGGTATCAGCCTCAATACGCCCGAGCACATCGCGATCAACGACTGCTGACGGAGCGCGCCTAAGTCCCCCAATTAAGCCAATTTGCTCCGCACTGCCACTTACGATTGGTCGGTATATTCTCTTAAACGATTGCGACGTCACACTCCGTATAATCTGCATTTCTTTGTTATTCTGTTCAATGAATTTATCGGCTGCCTTACACTGCTCATCCTCCTTGCTGTCGGGATCCGCAGGCATACCCATCTGTTTTCGCAAAAGTTCATTCTGTTCTTTAAGAAGCTTAATGATCTCCGACATTTCTGGATTGGGGGCCGCGGGCACCCAACTCTCAATCAACCGGGTGGCGAAAATTGTGAAAGGAACAGCCACCCCCGATACGATCAGTCCACTCACCACGCCAGCAATAATGGTTTGCTTGAGAGAACCCGGTTCAGGAGGCACCAAGTACAGCGGCATTGCGCTGTTTGGAGCCTTTACGATAATCTCCTGCTTAAGATAGTAGTGACCTATAATAGCCAGCGTGCGGGCAAGACCTTCGTAGCTTGCGGCAGCATCGTACAAATTCAGTCGGTTCCTAGCAGCATCGCCGCCGAAGTAAACCAATGTTATCCGATTTGGCACAATCACGAGTCGTCCTCATATCAAAACCGCGAATCAACAGCTTCGTTTATACGGCACACTTTGATGTTCCGCAGTTCGAGTTTCTAATGATACCGAAGGTCAGTCTACTTTAGCCTGACGATACAGGCTTCGTGGCAAGATCGGGGTAGTAGTCCGCGTTAAGGTGCTGAAACTGTTGGAGTGGATTCTAGACCGGCGGCCGTGAACGAGTTTGGCGATGCGCCCCAATCGCCAACCCCGCCTTCCGCATCCTCCCCAACACCGCGCGCAAATCCCGCCGCAAGACCTCGCGCTCCAAATCCGGAAACGCCGCTGCGAACAGATCGACGAGGTCTCGCCGCGTGCGCGGCTGCTCCAGCGCGCGCCAGACAGCAGCGGCCATCGGATCGAGATAGTGGATGGTATTGGTGGTAGGGACGGCGGCGGAAAGGGAGTCGTCGACCTGGCGAACCGCGATGTCGGGGGCGCGGGCGTAAAGGAGTGGCATCACAGGCCCACGTGGGCAAGAGATACGCCGAGATTGGACGAATGGTCCGCTCCGAACTCGCGGCGGAGAACGTCGACCGCGGACGACACCGTGGCGTAGCTCAGGCGGAAACAGCGCGCGCCCGCGACCACCGCAATCAGCCGGTCGAGCTTTTCCGTCGCCGGAACGGCATCGGCGAAGTCCTGCAGGATCAGCTCGCGGAGGATCTCGGCGCGCGACACCGGCTCGAGGCGCGCGCGACGGTGGGCGGGATCGCGCGCGAGCAGCACGAGCCCGGCAATAGGCGCCTCGGTGCCGAGCGGCGCAATTTCGCCGGGACGCAGGCAGGCATACATCAGGCGGTTGCTCGCAGGCCCCTGGCGTTCCGCCAGAAAACGGCGGAAGGCGGCGCTGGCTTCCGCAGGCAGAGGCAGCCGCAGGCGCGGAGCGATGCCGAGCCCTAGCGCGCGATTCCGCTGCGGCTCGAGCGGCAGCACGTCGTCGCACAGCACCTGATGCCCCCGGCGCGCCAGCTCGATCATCAGCGTGCTCTTGCCGGCCCTTCTGATTGAGGGAAAGCAGACGCAGGCGTCGCCGATGCGTGCGGCAGCGGCGTGGAGGCTGAGGTGTTGCGGCCGGGCGGCGAGGAACCAGTCGAACAGGACATCGTGCACATCGCCGATGACCTGCATGGCTGTGCGCGGCGTGCGCTCGCTCCATCTGAGCGGCTGGCTCATGCGCGCCGAATGCCACGTAAAGCCACGGCCCGAGCGCTCGATCAGCACGTCCGCCGCGCTGCCATCGCCCTGCTCCAGCGAGACGTTCCAGCCGGTCAAAATGCGCGCGAAACCCGCGGCCGCCTTCTGTGCCCCGCGGAATGCGATCCGCCAGCCGAAGGCACCGAGGGTGAAGACGTGATCGGGAGGGTGATTCATCCTCTAAGGCGCGTATTCACACCGCACCTGATGCAGAGCGCTACGAATGCGAGCAGGCAACTCCCGCCGCCTGCTCGCCGCGCCCTAGTCTCAACGCGACCGTGAACGGGAGCGCGAACGGCCCGAACGGTTACGGACAGTCGTCGGCTTCAGGCCGGAGGTCGACCGACTGCGAGACCGCGTGCGCGAGCGCGACCGCTCCTCGGCACTGGCCTTGTCCAGGCTCAGCACGGACGGCGCTGCGTATCCAATAGTCGTCGCGAGTCCAAGAATCGGTCTTCGCATCGATCGTCCTTTCCGTCTTACGACCATGATCGCTCACCGCGGAACGTAGCCGCGTGCGATGCAGGTACAGATGGTGCTTAAGCTAGTCAGCAGCCAGAAATGCGGCGCGTCGGTGCGCTGTCAAATGATCGTGTCGTGTAAGGTCCAAAAGCCGCAATGGAGAGTACGGCGCTGGCCAGCGATGATCAGCGGGAGTTCCTGCAGCCGCGATTCGCCGAAAAGTAATACACACGATCAACTCTGATCAATTCGGCACTTTGGCGCATTTTCAAGGCTCCGACGTTTGGCTAAGGAGCCTTATGCTTAACTTCCAAGATTACACCACCACTCCAAACAACGCTTATACCTGCACCTCTCGCACGAGACCTACAAAACAACATGCGCTTATCTTCGGCAGCGCGCCTATTTCTTTAGGTTTGGCGCACGAAAATCTGTCGGGACTCAAGACCGTCGCCATCAACAACGCCTGGCGGATTCGATCTGACATCGACTATGCGATCTACGCGGACGACTTTCCAGAGAACCGGCGCCCGCCGCGATCCTGGTGTCCGGTGCAGATCACCGGCCCCGATTACGCGCCTGCAACAGCGATGGCGGGCGGCGAGCTTCTGTGCGGCGCGACCATGGCGTTCGTGGCCGGCTATTGGGCGTGCGCAAACTTGCGGACTTCCGTGATCGGCTATTACGGCTGCGACATGGTCTATGACACGCCCGGGAATACGCACTTCTATGGCACCGGCAGCCCCGACCCGCTTCGCGAGCACCTTTCTCTGAGAAGCCTTGAAGCGAAGGCAATGCGCCTCTTCTGCTGGGGGTTGAAACGCGGAATCCTGATCGTCAACTGCTCGCCTAGCGAGAAGAGCCGCCTCGTCTTTCCGCGGGTGCCGCTCTCCGAGCTCACGAGCGTTTCCCCCGACTTCGAGTGCTGGGCGGATCTGCTCAGTCGCGCGCGGCGCATTTTCGAGCTGGAGAAGCAGCCGCCGTTCAGCCAATTCCGCCGCGACACTCTCGACCGCCCAGAGACACAAGCCTGCCGGGACATCATCGATGAGCTCGATGGCTATTGGCTTGAGCTCATACCACTGATGACCGAGATCGCAGCCGACGCGGGGAGCTTTTCGCAGTCACAACTTGCTCTGTAGCCTGAGCCGGTCAGAGGGAACCCTCTCGTTCCGGCTACCAAGTTGTCGAGCTGGACCTGCAGTTCTGATGTGTTGGCAGCAAATGCCGGACACGCTGACGCGAGCGCGGGTCCGGCCTTGCGCCGAGCTTGTGGCTCCTTCACCGCGAGCACGAACAGTACCTCGACGCATGGGCCCAAACGGCCGCTGAGCGCGTTGGTGCGAGCGCGCCCCTTACCGCGTTCAACCATCGGAAACAGGGCGAACTCATCGGAGCCAGGCCATGACCGACAGCACCACAGCCGAACTAAGAAAACCGAATCTTGTGGGCATCAATCATATCGCCCTCGAGGTGGGCAGCATCGACGAGGCGCTTACCTTCTATGGCAGCATCTTCTCCTTCAAGCTGCGCGGCCGCGGCCAACACAGCGCGTTCATCGACATGGGCGATCAGTTCATCGCCTTGATGGAGAGCCCGGCGCCTGCGGGCGACAAGGAGCGGCACTTCGGCCTCGTCGTCGACGACCGTTCGGCCGTGCGGCAGCTCGCCGAGGCCGCCGGCGCGAAGGTTCTGCCAGGGCGGTTCCTCGATTTTCTCGATCCCTGGGGTAACCGGGTGCAGGTCGTGGAATACAGCGATATTCAGTTCACCAAAGCGCCGCAGGTCTTGAGTGCCATGGGCCTCGATCTCGAGAAGAGCGATAAGGCGTTGAAGGAGCTCGCGGAAAAGGGCATGACGTTCTAGGGGACCATCGATGACAATCCTGACCCATGGCGAAACGTAGCGCCGGCCTCCTGCTCTATCGGCTGAAGAACGGCCAGCCCGAGGTGCTCCTCGTCCACCCCGGCGGGCCCTATTGGGCGAAGAAGGACGATGGGGCCTGGTCCATTCCGAAAGGCGAGTACACGGAGGGCGAGGAACCGCTTGCCGCCGCCCGTCGCGAGTTCGAAGAGGAGACGGGCATCTGCCCGGAAGGTGAGGCCATCCCCCTTGGCACCATCCGCCAGCCTGGCGGCAAGCTCGTCACGGCATTTGCAATGGAAGGAGACTTGGACGCTTCCGCCATCCGCAGCAATACATTTGGCATGGAATGGCCGCCGCGCTCCGGCCGGATGCAAACTTTTCCGGAGGTGGATCGCGCTGGCTGGTTCGGGAAGGAAGAAGCCGAGCGGAAGATCCTGCGGGGGCAGTTGCCCATTCTGCGTGCACTCTGGGAACGCTTGGCTTAAGCGAGCTGTTTTGGGGACGAAAGCACCGGTCCGCACCCATCTCTTACCGCTTCGTCTAATCGTCACTTCGTGATTTGCCAGCCGAAACGAGTTGCAGGATCGTGCGTTCTTCCGCTTACGGATGGAGCCTTTCCAATGTATCGCATACTCCGCATCGCAATGGCTGTTCCGCTGCTGCTGGCGGTAGCAGATGTCACCAACGCCCAAACCACCTCTGACCACGATGCGGTTCGCGCAGCCAACCAGGCGTATTACGAAGCCCTTTCAGCGCGCGACATCGAAGCCATGGAAAAGGTCTGGTCGCAATCGGAGGACGACGTGAACGTCGCGCCGCCTATACGGCCTGCTGCCCATGTCGGCTGGCCTGCGATCAAGAAGCAGTACGAGACCTTCTGGGCGACCTTGGACGAGCTGACCGTCTCGATGCAAAATCCGACGATCAGAATCGAAGGAGATGTCGCCTGGGTCTACGGGACGGAACAAGCGAGGCGCAAACCAAAGGGCGGCGAGGTGAGCTCCGGCCCCAATTTCGGAACCAGCATTTTTGTGAAAAGGGATGGTAAATGGCTCATGGTGTTTCACCAAGCCGCTTTGATACCGCAACAAGGGGCAAGTGCCAAGAAATGATGCGCTGCTAATAGCAAAAGGCGTTTCCCGCAATCCAAAAGCGGTCGGGAATAAATCCGCGACCGCCCAGATTTTCTTAATCAAGGAGGGGACGTTGCCTTTCCGGCCGCAATTCTCGTTCAGGCCCCCTCCTGCTGCTTTTGATATTCGGCATCTTTCTCCCGTGCCCGTTGTGCGGCCGGTCGGGCGTTTAGGCGGTCCACGTAGGCCACGAACTCCGGTCGCTCCGGAATAAGGTTGAACATCATCGCCCAGCGGAGCTGTGAGCCGATGATGATGTCAGCAGCGGTGAACTGCTCGCCCAGCAAGTAAGGGTTGGCGGCTCCTGTCGCCTGCGCGAGCACGTTCATCACCGTATCGAACTCGCCGTAGCCGAGCGTCGCGCGCGGCGCACCCTCCTTGCGTGGGAAGGCTCGATCCGTAATAGCGGTCTCGACCACGCTCGGACCGAAAAACATCCATTTGAGATAAGGTCCGCGCCGCGGGTTGCCGATCGGCACGTTCAGCTTCGCCCCGGGGAACTCGTCGGCGAGGTATGTGCAGATCGCAGCAACCTCGGTAACCACCACGTCACGGTGCTTCAGGGCCGGCACTTTCCCCATCGGATTGATCGCCAGATACTCCGGCTTCAGGTTCTCGCCTTTTTTGAAGCTCACCAGATGAACATCGTACGGTTGCCCCAGCTCCTCGAGCATCCAAAGCACGATGGACGACCGCGACGGGCTGGCGTGATAAAGCGTGAGATCGGCCATTCGGTACCTCCTCAAGGTTTCATCAACGCCGTAACGCGCGACTGCGGCGATTCCATGTGATTGAGTAACGCTCCCGCGACTGTTCAGTATGGCGGTCCTGAGACTTTCTTCTCTGCCCTACTATGCGATGCCTCGCGCGCGGACGCGCAATGCAGGAAGGAAAGATGGCAAGAGATTCGCAAGGGCATCGTACCATCCGAGCGGCCGTCATGTGCGGTGCCGGCCGACCCATGACGGTCAAGACACTCCACATTGATGCACCCCGCGACGAGGAGGTGCTTGTTCGCATCGTGGCGAGCGGTATCTGCCGGACTGATATCGACATATGGGAGGCCGGTGGCGTCGAGCCAGCGGTTCTCGGCCACGAGGGTGCTGGGATCGTGGAGGAAATCGGCCGCGCCGTGACGGCCGTAAAGCCCGGCGACCACGTGGTCCTCTCGTACCAATCCTGCGGCCACTGCACGGCGTGCCATACCGGACATCCGACCGACTGCGAGCACTTCTGGGACCTGAATTTCGGATTTCAGCGTCTAGACGGCAGTAGCGCTTATACCGCGGCCCATGTCCGCGGGCATTTTTTCGGCCAGTCGTCCTTCGCGACGCATGTCTTGGCGACTGAGCGGAACATCGTGAAGGTGAGCCGATCCCTGCCGCTCGATGTGTTGGCGCCGCTCGGTTGCGGTTTGCAGACCGGAGCCGGCACCGTGATGAACTCGTTTCGCGTCAAGGCAGGTCAATCCCTTGCCGTCTTCGGCACCGGGACTGTGGGCCTTGCGGCAATCATGGCGGCCCGGATCGTGGGCGCCGATCCAATTATCGGAATCGACATCCGGCCGGAAAGATTGGCGCTTGCGCGCGAACTCGGCACCACGCACGTGATTGACAGTCGCCGAACGGATGTCCCTAAGCGTATCGAACGGATCTGTGGGAAACTCGATTTCGCAATCGATACCACTGATGATCCGGCGCTCATTGCCGCCGCGCAATCCTCCCTCGCCCCCCTTGGGCGTTTGGCAGTGCTAGCAGGCGGCACCGATAGGGAGCTGCCAGAAAACCGAAAAATCCTGGCCATTATTCAAGGAGACTCTATTCCGCAACGGTTCATTCCGCGGCTCATCAGACTTTGGCGGGAAGGAAAATTCCCCTTCGATCGATTGATCCGCTTCTACGCCTTTGAAAATATCAACCGCGCCATTGCTGATGTCGAAAAGGGCAGGACGATCAAGGCAGTGCTGCGCATGCGTTAGCCTGCCTCGCAGAGAGCTTGAGCCGAGGGTGGGAACCTTGATCCCGAGTCACAATTTCCCCTCTCAGCAGTTGGGAGAATCGGCGGCTATGGGCAAGCTGGATGTAAACACTGCGACTCAAGAAGAGCTCGAGCGCATTCATGGCATCGGCGAGGCACGCGCACGCGAGATTATCGAGTATCGGAAAGCGCGCGGAGGCATCCGGCACGTAGAGGAATTGCTCGAGCTGCCGCTGTTTCAAGTGGCCTCACCTGAGGACAGGCAGCTTGTTCTGGATCATGTAACAGTCAATCCGGAGACGCTGCCCGTCCGCATCGAGGGTAAGCTCAATCTCAACGTTGCCGACAAAGATGACCTGGAACAGATCAGGGGTATCGGTCCGCAGCGGGCCGATATCCTGCTCGACTATCGCCGGCGGACAGGCCACTTCCGCAGTCTCGACGAAATCGACAGCTTGCCGAGCTTCAACGAGATGAACCCGGTCGAGCTGGAGGCGATCAAGGCCCACCTCTACATCCAATGACCTCGGCACTTCGTCCGGTCATCACGCACGAACTCGGCAGCACGCAAGACACGGGAACTGACGAGATTAAGCACGTGCGCAAGCGCCGCTGCCGAAGCAACGGCGCTCAAGCTGTTGTAGGTCTCGGCGTCTCGGCTCAGACCGCTTCCCGCAGTGCCCGGCGAGCGGCCGTCACACCAGACCGGCCAGCGTATGCCGCTGCTGCCGCACCGAGGAGCAGGCCTATGAAGCTAACGATGGCTGCGCCCGAAATGGCACCCGCAGCTTGCTCGACCTGCTGCTGTGCAGGTGGTTGCTGCTGGCCCGGCTGCTGCTGTTGCTGCTGCGGGGCACCACCGGCCTGACCGGTAATCTCGCCAAGCGGACCCATCGCCTGCTGCTGCATGCCCGCGCCAAGGATGCCACCCGCTGCGGTCGTCAGCAGGAATGCTATGACCAACGTGGCGCCTGCCCAGGACAAGAGCCCGTGGATCATGCCGTCGCTGCGATCAGCCGAGCCGAGCGTTCGCCCAGCGATCCAACCGCCGATGGCAGCCGCGATGATGCCCGCGATTGTCCACCAAATGCCAAACCCGGTGCCTAGCCACTCCATCCCGGCGCCGGTCCGCGCACCCGCAAGGCCTATGCCGATCCCCAGGAGATTGAGAACCAGGTGCGCAGCGAGAGCTACGATCACGCCCGCAAACACAGCGCCCCATGACAGGCGCCAGCCGGCTGGTGCAACCATGAGATCGGATGTCGGCTCGGTCTCGCGAGTGGATTCGACCGAAGTTGTCCGAGCGGGCGCTGTATGCGTCGTGGAGCTGCGGACCCGCCGATCGTCTTCATGCATAGTCATGATGCGCCTCCAATGTCACGACCTACAACGCACCGGATAAACGCGGCGTTCCGCACAAGTTCCAGGGCTGTAGGTGCGACATCAGGCACGTCGTCGCACTGTCCGCGAGCTGTCTTCTCCTGAGTTATCAGGCGCTTGCCTGCCAGCCGATCCCGGAGCGGGCCTACCACGCCCAGACGCAATTGCCGCGCCGGTTCACGGGTCATGACTTCCACGACTCCTCAGAGCCGTGGTTATAAAAAAGCGGGCGGCTACACGCCGCCCATCTTCACACTCGGTCCAGTCGACGAATTACTGGGTCTTCGTTTCGGATCCCGCAGCCTTGGCGGCTTCCGCGGATTTGGTTGCCGCAGCGGCTATGCCATTGGCGCCGTCTTGACCGGAACCTTCCGTGGACTTCGCCTCAGTCGACGTCTCTGCCGACCGTGTCGGGTTCAAGGCGCAGCGATTCTGGAATTCGGCATTGGCTTTGTTGAGCCTGTCGGCCTTGACCAGGTCGGCCTTCTTCAAACGGTACTTGTTCGCGGCAGCCTTCTCGACCTTCTCGGCCACGCCCTCCTTCATGAGGCCGTCGATCTCAGCCGTCAGCTTGACGCAAGCCGGGTCGATGGCTGGTTGTATAGAGCCAGTGGTGATCGGGCTGCCCAGAAGCGCGCCGTCACCCGAGCAGCCAGCAAGCAGGACGGCCCCGAGCAACAAGGATGCCGGCCCGCGAAATGTCTTGAACATTTGTAAGTACCCCGTTGTGAGTCCGTTTGCTTTAACGCAGCGCACCGGAATCGATCCCCGCTGCCCCTGCTTAGGTGGCAGCTAGAAATGCGGCAAGCGGACTACCCAGGTTACCGACAGATGTCGTTGGCGCGATCAGGGGATCGCTGTGGAGAATCAGGCGCAAGTGTCACCTGGGGCACACTTCGGCAGGCATACAAGGCACGAAATGGCGAACTCTCGCTCGCCATTCCCCAATTGCCCCCCGAATCACACCAGCATGCGGACTGGGTCTTCGATGAGTGCCTTGAACGCGGCAAGCAGCTCAGCGCCTAGGGCCCCGTCGACGACGCGGTGATCGCACGACAGCGTGCAGCTCATCATGGTCGCGATCTCGATGCGGTCGCCGACCACGATCGGCCGCTTCTCGCCCATGCCGACGGCCAAGATGGTTGCATGCGGTGGGTTGATCACCGCATCGAAAGCCCTGATGCCGTACATGCCCAGGTTCGAGATGGACGTGGTGCCACCCTGGTACTCGTGCGGCGCGAGCCGGCGTTTGCGGGCACGCTCGGCGAGATCCCGCATCTCATTGGAAATCTCGGACAGCGATTTCATCTCTGCGTGCCGCACGACAGGCGTGAAAAGTCCACCCTCGATCGCCACCGCCACGCCAATGTCGGAGTACTTGTGACGAAGCGTGCCCTGCTCCGTCCAGGTCGCGTTGGCCGCCGGGACCTGCTGCAGTGCCAAAGCCCACGCCTTGATGACGAAATCGTTAACGGACAGTTTGAACGCCCGCGGCCCCTCTTTCGGCGCAGAGGCGTTGATACGCTCACGGGCCTCGAGCAATGCATCGATCCGGCAATCGATGCTCAGATAAAAGTGCGGAATCGTCTGCTTCGCCAGTGTCAATCGCTCGGCGATGATCCTGCGCATGTTGTCGTGAGGCACCAGCTCGTAGGTGCCCTTTTCGTAGAGCGCCAGGATCTGCTCGTCCGGCATAGCTGGTAGTGCAGCTGGCCTCGGTGCGGCTTCCATAGCGGGCCGCATCGCGATCACCTTGCCTGGCTCAGCTACAGCAGTCTCCACATCTCGCTTGATGATGCGCCCATGCGGCCCCGAGCCCTTGATCGACGCGAGATCGATGCCCGCCTCCCGCGCGAGACGGCGCGCGAGCGGCGACGCGAAGATACGGGCGCCCTCACCGTTCGGCTTGCGCTCGGCCGGGGCTGGTCGTGGGGCAGCAGGCGGCGCAGCGCCCACCGGTGGTCCTGCCTCGACGGCGGCGGCCTGAGGTGCCGGAGATGCTGCTGCGGGTTGAGGCGCCGGGGCCGAAGGTGCAGCAGGCTGCGGAGCAGACGGTGCCGCCTCTGCAACGGACTTCCTCACCTCATCGACGGACTCCCCTTCCTCAGCAATGAGCGCGATCGGCGTGTTCACCTTCACGCCCTCACTGCCTTCGGGTACTAGAATCTTGGCGACCGTCCCCTCGTCGATTGCTTCGACCTCCATGGTCGCCTTGTCCGTCTCGATCTCCGCGACAACCTTACCGGCCGTGATCTTGTCGCCTTCCTTAACCAGCCATTTGGCGAGCTTGCCCTCTTCCATGGTCGGCGACAGAGCGGGCATCAGGATCTGGGTGGGCATGGTGTTGCGGGCCCCTTGATTTAAATCGACCTGATTCGGTGAGTGTAGGCTGAATGCCCGGCACGCGAGTAGCTCGGACGCCGTCAGGGCTCATGCCTCACGAAATGTACAGTACTCGCTTAGCAGCCTCGACCACCTGATCTGCATCGGGCAACGCAAGCCGCTCAAGATTGGCGGCATACGGCATCGGCACATCCGCTCCCGATACTTTGGCCGGCGGCGCGTCGAGATAGTCGAAGGCTTGAATAGCGACCTGAGCACAGATTTCCGAGCCCACGGAGCATACGGGCCAGGACTCTTCAACCGTGACGATCCGATTCGTCTTGCGCACGGATTCGAGAACCGTATCGAGATCGAGCGGACGCAGCGTGCGTAGATCGATCACCTCCGCCTCGATACCTTCCTTCGCCAGCCGTTCGGCGGCATCCAGGGCATAAGTCATGCCGCGCGACCAGGAGACGATCGTGACGTCCTTACCCGGCCGGGCGATGCGCGCCTTGCCGATCGGTACGAGCCAGTCGTCGATTTTCGGTACTGGCCCAGACGTCCCGTAAAGGATCTCGTTTTCGAGGAAAATAATGGGGTTGGGATCGCGAATAGCGCTCTTGAGCAGCCCCTTGGCGTCGGCAGGGTTTGACGGTGCGACGACCTTCAGCCCCGGCACGTGGGCGTACCATGCCGAGTATTCCTGGCTATGCTGGGCAGCCACCCGCGCGGCGGCTCCGTTCGGACCGCGGAACACAATGGAGCAGCCCATCTGCCCGCCGGACATGTAAAGGGTTTTGGCCGCAGAGTTCACGATCTGGTCGATCGCTTGCATCGCGAAATTCCAGGTCATGAACTCGACGATCGGCTTGAGGCCGGCGAAGGCCGCACCCACGCCGATACCGGCGAATCCTTGCTCCGTAATCGGCGTATCGATCACCCGTTTCTCGCCGAACTCGTCGAGCAGCCCCTGGCTCACCTTATAGGCGCCCTGGTACTGCCCAACCTCCTCGCCCATCAGGAATACGTCCGGGTCGCGGCGCATCTCCTCGGCCATGGCGTCGCGCAAAGCTTCGCGCATGGTCTGGGTGATCATCTCCGTGCCTGGTGGAAGATCGATCTCCGGGGCCACCTCGCGCGATGGAGCTACTGCTGGCGAGGGTAGGTCCGGACTGCGGCTCACACCATCGCCAGCCGGCCGTGCCTGGGCCGGAAGGCTCTGGCTGTCAGCCTGCTTAACGTCGCGAGCAGCTTCTGGCGAACCAGGTATCGGCGCGCCCGAATCCTCGCCGTCCTGAAAAATAACTGCGATCGGCGTGTTCACTTTCACGCCTTCGGTGCCCTCCGGAACAAGAATTCGTCCGATCCGGCCCTCGTCCACCGCCTCCACCTCCATGGTCGCCTTGTCCGTCTCGATCTCGGCGATGACCATGCCGGATTTGACCTCGTCCCCTTCTTTGACGAGCCATTTGGCGAGCTTGCCCTCCTCCATGGTCGGGCTCAATGCGGGCATCAGTACTTGAGTGGGCATTTCGACTGGATCTCTGGACTGCACGCTCGATGTCCTCCCCTCCCGGCCTCGAGAGTCCGAGGATCAGCGTAGAAGGCAATTGGCTACAAACACGTCTACAGCTAAGGCTCGGGCGCCCATCGCTACCTCAACACGTCCGTCCACAGCTCTGATGGATCAGGCTCCGGATCATTCTGAGCGAATTCAGCGGCTTCGTTGACGATGCGGCGGATCTCGGCGTCGATTGCCTTCAGCTCCTCCTCCGCAGCCAGCTTTTTCTCGAGCAGACGGGCACGCACACGCTCGATGGGATCACGCTCCTCGCGAACCCGCTGGACCTCCTCGCGTGTGCGGTACTTCGCCGGATCGGACATAGAGTGGCCGCGATACCGGTAGGTCAACATCTCGAGGATGTACGGCCCGTTACCGTCGCGCACCCATTTGGCCGCCTTTTCCCCGGCTGCCTTGACGGCGCGCACATCCATGCCGTCGACCTGCTCGCCCGGGATATCGAACGAGCGTCCGCGCTGCGAAAAGTCCGTGGTGGCCGCAGAGCGTTCGACCGAGGTGCCCATCGCGTATTTGTTGTTCTCGATGATGAACAGCACCGGCAGCCTCCAGAGCTTGGACATGTTGAAGGTCTCGTAGACCTGGCCCTGGTTGGCGGCCCCATCGCCGAAGTAGCAGAAGGTGATATTGTTGTTGCCGCGGTACTTGTTGGCAAATGCGAGCCCTGCGCCGAGCGGGACGTTAGCACCGACAATGCCGTGCCCACCGTAGAAATTCCTCTCTACGGAGAACATGTGCATCGAGCCGCCCTTGCCCTTCGAGTAACCGCTCCGGCGACCCGTCAGCTCGGCCATGACACGCTTGGGATCCATGCCGCAAGCCAACATGTGGCCATGGTCGCGGTAGGTCGTGATGACCTGATCTCCCTCGTGGGCACACATCTGCAGGCCGACGACGACCGCCTCCTGGCCAATGTAGAGATGGCAGAAGCCGCCGATGAAGCCCATGCCGTAAAGCTGACCGGCCTTTTCCTCGAATCGCCGGATCAGTAGCATTTCGCGGTAGGCGTGGAGCTCCTGCTCACGGGTAAGCTCGGGCACATCGGCGCCTGTGCGCTCCTTCTCCGCTACGGCCGCGTCGGCGCCGTTGGCCGGCGTGGCCGATTTCGCCTGCTTGCCGCCAGACGACCCCCGCGCCCTTTCCGCAGGTGCCATGGATCCTCCTGAGCCTTGAAATTCAATGCGGATACGATAGTCCGCGCCAAACCTACACGAGCACACCTGGCTTTGCCAGATGTTGGCCCGGCTGGGAAGCCCTAGGGTGCCGCATCCAGGATTTAAGGCACAGCTTCCCGACCAACGCCTTGACCGACCAGAACGATCCGGTCACCGGGCCGCGCCATCCCAAGGACGCCGATGGCGATCTCCTCGACCATATCGGGATGAGGTGGATCGGGCCGAAGAAGGAGCACGTCGCGAAGCAGCTCGGCCGCGACGGCCTCGAGGTCAGCGATCTCCCGGTCCAGAGCGCGGGAGCGCTCGTGGAGCTGGGACCGTGCCTCGAGGCCGTGCTTGCCCGTGATCGTGTGATGGATGAAGTAGGCAGATACAGATAGGCAGCCAAGCAGTACCAGGAGATGCTGCCGTATCCTCCTCATCCCTCGATCCGGTGATGTGCGACGCAGAACCATCGAGACGTGCTCATTCGCAACGCTCGCTTTCTAGTCCAAGCGCCGTTAAGGGCGGGTAAAGCCATGTTCCGCTTGCTGTGTAGCGGCCTCAGGCCGTTGCGCCCCTCAGCACGCTGCGGCCGGCGTAGCGAGCGACGTCGCCCAGGTCCTCCTCGATGCGGATGAGCTGGTTATATTTTGCGAGGCGGTCGGAACGGCTCAGCGATCCCGTCTTGATCTGGCCGGCGTTCGTGGCGACGGCCAAGTCGGCAATGGTGGCGTCCTCCGTCTCGCCGGAGCGGTGGGAAATGACGGCCGTGTAGGCCGCACGCTGGGCCATAGCGACCGCATCCAATGTTTCCGTCAGTGTGCCGATCTGGTTGACCTTGACCAGAATGGAGTTGCCGACGCCCTCGGCGATGCCTTTTGCCAGCCGCTTCGTGTTGGTGACGAACAGGTCGTCCCCGACCAACTGGCAGCGATCACCCAATTCAGATGTGAGCAGCTTCCAACCCTGCCAGTCATCCTCGGCCATGCCGTCCTCGATTGACACGACCGGATAGCGGCTAACCAGATCGGCGAGGTAACGGGCCATGCCCTCGGAATCGAGCACCTTGCCCTCACCTTCCAGGTTGTACTTCCCGTCCTTGAAGAACTCGGTCGACGCACAGTCGAGAGCCAGCACGACATCGTCGCCCGGCTTATAGCCTGCCTGCTCGATGGCCCGCATGATGAAGCCAAGGGCCTCGTCCGCCGACTGCAGGTTCGGCGCAAAGCCGCCTTCGTCGCCGACATTCGTATTGTGGCCAGCGTCTTTCAAAGCCTTGCGCAGTGTATGGAAGATCTCGGCGCCCATGCGGATTGCGTCGGCGCAGGTCGGCGCCGAAACCGGCATGATCATGAATTCCTGGATGTCGATCGGATTGTCGGCATGGGCGCCGCCATTGACGATGTTCATCATCGGCACCGGCAGCAGGTGGGCACCCGCGCCGCCGATGTACCGGTACAGCGGGAGCGTACAGGCTTCTGCGGCCGCCTTTGCCACGGCCAGTGACACCCCGAGAATCGCGTTGGCTCCGAGCCGCCCCTTGTTCGGCGTGCCATCGAGCTCGATCAGCGTTTGGTCGATGCCCCGTTGATCGGTTGCGTCGCGATCCCGCAGGGCATTGAAGATTTCTCCGTTGACCGCCTCCACGGCCTTCAGCACACCCTTGCCCAGATAGCGGGATGCGTCCCCATCGCGCAGCTCAATCGCCTCGTGCGCACCCGTCGAGGCACCGGACGGCACGGCTGCGCGACCCATCGAGCCGTCCTCCAGCACGACCTCGACCTCGACCGTCGGGTTGCCGCGGCTGTCGAGAATTTCCCGGCCGGTGATATCGATGATGGCTGTCATGAGGACCTCCTGCTCAAGCTCCTAAGAACGACGCGGCAACTCGCGCGCGGGTTCTAACCCACTCGTTTGCATTGACAAGAGCTGCTTGCGTCACTGTGGTTGAGAGGCTATCGCGCGGTTGTCTGCTGCAATGTCCGGAGCAAGCGCCATGAGCGAAGCACGCGAGGCCAGGACCTATACGGGCGGCTGCCACTGCGGAAAGGTCCGTTACGAGGTAGAGACCGCACTCACCCCAGTACTCGATTGCAACTGCTCCATTTGCCAGAAACGCGGCGCCCTGTGGACCTATGTCGAGCCCTCGGCGTTCAAGCTCCTGTCCGGCGAGAATGAACTCACGGACTACCAGTTCAACAAGCGGAGAATTCATCACCTGTTCTGCTCGACCTGCGGCGTTTCCTCCTTCGCCCGCGGTAAAGGCGAGGACGGCGAGGAAGGCATTGCCATCAACGTTCGCTGCCTCGACGGGATCGACCTTGCCAGCCTGAAGCTGACGCCGTTCGACGGCCGGAGCCTGTAGGACAATGCGGGCGCTGGTCCTGTTCTCCGGGGGGCAGGATTCGACGACGTGTCTCGCGTGGGCCCTCTCCCGCTACGAGCACGTGGAGACCGTCGGATTCGCTTACGGCCAGCGTCACGAAGTTGAGTTGATCGCCCGTCGGAGGGTGCTGGAGGGCCTTCGCTCCGGCTTTCCCAATTGGGCGCAGCGGCTGAGCGAGGATCACGTGCTCGATCTGGCCGAGTTCGGGGCCATCAGCGACACGGCTCTGACCCGCGAGGCCGCGATCGAGATGACGGCGGCCGGGTTGCCGTCCACCTTCGTGCCAGGCCGCAACCTGGTGTTCTTCACCTATGCTGCGGCCGTGGGCTATCGCCGGCGTATCCCCGTGCTCGTGGGCGGAATGTGCGAGACGGATTATTCGGGTTATCCGGATTGTCGCAACGATACGCTGCAGACTCTCGCCCGTGCGCTCACTCTCGGCCTCGGCTGGACGGTGACGATCGAGACGCCGCTCATGTGGATCGACAAGGCGGGGACGTGGGCGTTGGCGCACGAGCTGGGCGGCGACCGCCTTGTTGAACTGATCGTTGAAGAGACTCACACCTGCTATCTTGGCGATCGAAGTCAGCGCCACGCGTGGGGCTACGGGTGCGGCTCGTGCCCCGCGTGCGAGCTGCGCCGGAAGGGATGGGATCAATGGCAGACCGCAAAGAGCTGATCCGCGCCGTGGACCTCGCACTCGCGGGTGACTGGGACGCGGCGCACAGGATCGTGCAGGCTTATGAGGACGATTCCGACGCCTGCTGGATCCACGCCGTGTTGCACAAGATCGAGGGCGATGTCAGCAACAGCTGCTATTGGTACGCACGCACCGTCCACTCGTATGAGGCCTATTCAGATCCGCGCCAGGAATTGCAGACAATCAAAGCGGCATTGACTTATTGAGCGGCGCGAAAGGCGAAAGGTGAATAGGTCACACCTCTGCATTCGCCTTTCGCTGTTCCAATAAGGGGCAGTTTTCTGGCATGGCCGCCAGCTTGCGAGCGATAATCGTTGGCGAGTTTCGCTCCAGATAATGGGCGATCGTCTCCACCCGGATTTTCACCGAACCTGCCGGCTTTGTGGAATCAAGCTCCTGAAACGAGAAGAACAGCGTTCCCGAACGCTCCACGATCTGCTGCACCGGCGTGAACGTCGGCTGGTCCATGCCGCATTCGTAGCTGGTGAGACGGATGACACAAGTGATCCAGGGAACGCGCGCGGCAGCCTTGGCACCCCAAAGGATTTCATTCGTATTGGCGCTGTAGGACGACGGCCAAACATCGGAAATATCGAAAGCAGATTTGATGTAGCCCGCACGGATTTCAGGGCCGAACATCCAATCGAGCAGGTCCGGGTCGATCGGGAAATACTGCATCCATAGGATCGGATAACCGTAGGCCTGAAGGTCGGCCTCGATCTCGTGGCCGATACCGGCGTCCATGTGATAGGGCCGGGCGACGACCATCACGCATGGCCGCCCTTCGCGCGCACACCATCCGAGGATGTGGCGGCTGCGGGCGCGCATTTCGCGATTGAAGGCCTCGAGCGTCCGGAAGCCCTGATCGACCGCCTCTCGGACCTCGTCGAATGTCAATCCCGGCAAAATGCCGTCGAATGCCTTGAAGAGCTGTCGCGGCACCTGCAGCGGATCGGCCAGTGAAACGAGTGGTGCCACGTACCGAATGCCCTGCTCGGCGAGGACGTCCTTTTCCTTGAGAAAGCCGGCTTTGATGTTCTCCGGTGCCGCCATCACCCGAGGACAGGCGAGCGAGTCAGCAACATGCCCGTTCAAGAAAGAGGGCATGGAATAGATCATCGGCGAAAAGAGGATGTTGATCTTGCGTTTCTGCCCGAAAATCAGCTCGCCGTAATGGCCGGAGATGCACTTAACCGGGTAGCAGCAATCGACGGTGCCGCGGCCGCTGCCGAATTCACGGCCCTGCTCCTCCGAAGTGTCCGACGAGAAGACCACGCGGCCGACCCCCAGGCTCTCAAAAAATCCGAGCCAGAATTGATGCGTGCTCCAGATATTGAGAACTTTTGGAATGCCGATCCGAAGCTTGGCGCGCTCGGCCCGCTCAGGCTTCTGCCCAAGCCCGTCGGAAGGCCTGTTCGCGAACCATTTCGCCAATATTGGGAAATTCACGGCGCTGCTTCTCCATCTGGGCTTTCACCGCCCGCATCTCGTTGGCGTCCTCCATCAGGCCTTTGGGGCAGGAGTTGCCGCTGATGACGCGCTCCCAACCTTCTTCAACCGGCACCTTGCTCCACGGCCGGCCCTTGGCACCGTCGAGCTTCACGTCGATGAAGGCACGCTTGCAGTTCACCGGACACCAGCGGCAGACGGTGTGCTCGCTCGTGGTGCTGCGATATTCGAGAGATTCGATGAAGTCGAAGCCACGGAAGCGGCTTGGCTTGTTTTCGACGTGCGCATCGATGGCGCATAGGGCCGCGCCGATGGCGCCAGCCTCGCCCGAATAGGGATGGATGAGAATTTCGGCGTCCGGCACTTTGGTCTTGATGAAGTCGATTTGAGCTTTCACCACCGCCATGTTCCGGTGCGTGCCACCCTGCAGCACGAACTTGCGGCCGACGGCGCGCAGGTTCTGTAGTTGCCCAGCGTAGATCCAGACATTGAGCGGCAGCACGGCAGCAAGCGAGGCCATGATCTCCTCGGCCGACCAGCCTTTGCGCTGCTGATTGACGATGTCCGACTGCAAAAAGACGCCGCAGCCCATCGCGAGGCTCGGCATCGCTTTGGCCTGGAATGCCTTATCCGCGTATTCCTCGAGCGGAATGCCGTAGCGCTCCGCAACACCCTGCAAGAAGGCGCCGTTTCCGGAGGAGCATTGTGAATTGAGCCGGAAGTCTGCGACCGTGCCCTGGCGCAGGATCATGATCTTCACGTCAGTGCCGCCGACGTCGCAAATCACATCGGCATTGGGGAAGACGTGCAAGGCAGAGGTGGCATGGGCGACGGTTTCGACGACGCCGATATCGGCTCCGATGATGTCCTTCAGCAAATCTTTTCCATAGCCCGTCAGCGCCATGCCGAGGACCGGACCGCGAGCTTTCTCGCGAATATCCCGGAACAGCGCTTTCGCATCCTCAATCGGATTTCCTTTGGATTGCACATAAACGCTGGCTAGGATCTCCTTTTCAGGGCTCATGACGACAGCCTTGGCTGTCGTGCTGCCGAAATCGCAACCGATGAAAACCGGCCCGTCGGAAGCCTTCGCAGTTTCTATCGTTCCGCAGCTGGCAGTGAACGCCGACTTGATACTTTCGAGATCGTCATTTTCGCGAATGAGAGCCTTGGCCCCGTTCTTCGCTTTTTCCTGGTGCTGGCCTTCCTCGATCCACCAGCGGAGCTTTTCGATGCCCTGATAGAGCCCCACGCCGTCCGCCTCGCCGTCGGCGACCTCAATGCAGCCAAGCGCCGCGTAGTACAGCGCATCGTCCGGCACTTGGATGAGTTCGGCGGGATCGGTGCCTGGCGGCAGAGGACAATTGCGGTCACGCCAAAGATTTGTCAGGTGACGCCGCCACGCCTGTTGCAGGCCCTTGAAGAACATATTCGGCCCACCGAGCAGCAGCACGTGCGGCAACGGCGTATTGCCTTTCGTCAGCGTCGCGAGGTTCTGGTAGACGACTGCCTCGAATAAGCTGGCGATAATCTCTTCGACCGGCACGCCGCTCTTGAGCAACGTATTGGCATCCGCCTCGGCAAAGATCCCACATTTGGAGCTCACCTTGTGCAGGCTCATGCCATCGTAAGGCATGGTGCAGAGTTGCTCGGACGGGATGCGCAGCTTGCGTGCCGTCTTTTCAATAAATGTTCCTGTTCCGCCGCTGCAGGCGGACTGCATGTAAACCTGTTTGGTTTTCCCGGCCGCCGTTTCCGTGAAAAAAATCGTCTTCATGTCCTCGCCTCCGATCTCGGAGACGAAGCGCACTTCCGGGTGCAATTTCTCGACGGTCGCCGCGACAGCAACGACTTCTTGGACGAGCTTGCCGCCGACAAGGGGGGCGATCAGCCCCGCGCCGGAGCCTGTAAAGAAGATACGGTCCCGATTTTGCGTCAGGCCGAGCTCCTGCTCCATGCGCGTCAGGAACTCGATGGCTTTCTCGGCCTGTTTGGTGTTGTGGCGCTGGTAATCGCGCCAGATCACCTGGCCATCCTCGACAACCACCGCCTTGATGGTGGTCGAGCCGACGTCCATGCCGACCGTTTTCATGCGGCGCGCCTCGCGTAAAAGCGATCCGCGACGTGGAGCATCGTGTTGGCGGCCGCGCCGGCGACGCCCATGTGGGGCACACAATAGGTGGCCTTGCGCATAGCGGGATTGGCGTCGAGCACCTTGCGCACGGCTTCCGGGTCGAGCCCGGTTTTCTCCATCACCTTCACGTACTCGCGGACGGCGCGCTTCTTGGCCTCGGTGAGGATCATTTGGCAGCGGGACAGCGCATGCACCTCCGCGTCGCCCTTCACCTCGATCGGCGCGTAAAGCAGATCCGGGTGCTGCCCGAGCACGCCCGCCATTGCACCGATGCTCATGGTGTTCGGCATGCAAGAATAAGGTGACAGCTCGCAGATCATGTGCGCCTTGTTGTGCAGGTGCGCCCAAAGCGCTTTGCCAATCAGCATGTCGCCTTCGCCACCGGAGAGGCGATGGTGGAAATAGGGCGCTGCCAGCCGTCGCAATTCGTATTGGTCCGGAATTTCGTGAGGGATATTTCCCAGGGCCTTACGCATCCTGTTGTAGGTTGCGCGGAAGAGCTTCTGAAAACCCTTCAGCACCCAGATTTTCGCCCGTGCGGTCCGGTCAGCGCCGATCCGGTCCTCCAGCTCCTGAACGTAAAAACGGATCCAGTAGTCGAGCCAAACTACGATCGGCGCCGGATAGACCTCAGCGCCCTCGGATTCGAGCCAGCGGTGAATGTTGTAGTTGGGGTCACCCTCAACCGTCTGGAGATAGAACTCGCCGGTGATCTTCACCACCGGCTTGACCCGCAGTCGATCGACCTCAATGGCTTCGAACTTGCGGTAAACCTCACGCAGCGCTTTGATGAAATAGTCCGTCGTCAAATGCCAAACGAGCGGACCCCACTTTTTCCCCTTGGCTGGCCGCTTGCGGAAGATCTCGCAAAGATAATCTACGCTCTCCCGAACGACGCGATCCGTGCTGCCTGGCTCGACCTCATAAGGCCGCGTTCTGTACTCCATGCTCTGCAGAGCATCCGTACACAGAATGGCCCAGACCATGCCCAGCGTCAGCGGGACGTTGATCTCAAGCCCACCGCCCTTCAGCGCGCCCTGGTCCATCCTGTTCTGGTCGATGAGGAACACCCGGAACGACTCGAAGCCCAGGTTCCGCAAGGCCAGCTCGTAGCTTTGGTGATACTGACCGAAGCGGCACGCCCCACATGAGCCAGCGGTCACGTAGACGTACTTTTCGGCCACAGCCTGATCGCCGATCCGCTTGCCCTCCTCGCGCAAGAAGTTCGCGAGGTTCCCGGTGGTGAAGCTCGTGGGGCAGCATTGTCCGATGTCGGCCAGCTCTCGACCCAGCAAGAGATCATCTCGCGTCGCAACCGGCAATGGGCGGGCCTTATAGCCGAGGTTCTCGAACACGGCTTTCATGACGTGCTCGGCGCGCCAGTGAAGCCCCCCGTATAGGATCTCGACCGACTTGATTTCAGATTTCGTGAGGGGACGCGGCTGGTAAGCGCGATAGTGTTGCTGCTGCAGCGGAGTGGCCATGCGCTACGCTCCGTCCGGAGATCCCGTCGAGACCAGCAACCACTCAGCAGGCCGATTGGTTCCCGAAATTGAGCATCAGCCCTTCGTGTTGTGCGAACAACACGTTCGAGACCAAACGGAAGGTCAAATAATTAAAGAACGAGCTACCGTCCACGGAGTTCGGTTCCGCTCGGGTTCAATCTTGAATTATGAGAGCTATTTGGTTCGGTGTTCGCGAGCCACTGGCACTGTGACGACCTCGCCCTTCGCAACGGTCAAGGCCACTTCACCGCGCTTCAGCCTGAGCGCGTCTTCTCCGAACAGCTCCAGCCGCCATCCGCGCAGGGCCGGGACGTCAGGATCGTCCGCGACTGCGATCCGTTCGAGATCGCTCGTATCTGCTATGAGTTTCGCCGCGACCCGGTTGCGAGCCGCCGCTGCCTTGAGCAGAACACGGAGGAGATCCACCAGCGCTGTCGCCTCCGCTGGCAGGGCTTGACCCGTCGGGATCTGTGGCAGCGTTCTGGGATTGCGCTCAAGACCGCGCTTCACGGCCTCGACGATCTCGCGCGCCCGCGCCGAGCGCGAAAAGCCTTCGCTCAACGTGCGCAGCTCACCGAGCTGCGCCGTGTCAGTCGGGGCCTGGTTGGCAATGTCATAGAGTGCCTCGTCCCGCAGGATGCGTGAGCGCGGCACATCCAGCGTTTGGGCCAGCCTCTCCCGCCAAGCAGCCAACTCGATGAGCACCGCGAACGACCGCCGATTCCTGGCTCGCATCTTGAGACGCTGCCACGCGTCCTCCGGCTTCGTCTCGTACGTTGCCGGATCTAATAGAGTGGCCATCTCCTCGTCGAGCCAATGAGCGCGGCCAGTTCTGTCGAGTTCGCCTTTGAGTTGCAGATAAACCTTTCGCAGATGCGTTACGTCCGCCAAAGCGTAGGCGAGCTGCTTCTGGGTAAGAGGCCGCCGACTCCAGTCGGTAAATCGAGACGTCTTGTCGACATCCTCGTTGGTGAGCTTCTTCACGAGGTTCACGTAGCTCACCGACTCGCCGAAGCCGCAGACCATGGCCGCGACTTGAGTGTCGAATATGGGGTGCGGGACGAGCTTCGCCTTGGCGTAGATGATCTCGATGTCCTGCCGACCGGCGTGGAAGACCTTCACCACGCGTTCGTTCGCCATCAGCTCGTGGAAGGGGCTGAGATCCAATCCCGGCGCAAGCGGATCGACGATAATTTCGTCCTCCGGGCCCGCCATCTGGATAAGGCACAATACGGGCCAGTAGGTCTGCTCGCGCAGGAACTCGGTGTCGATGGCCACAAAGGGGTGCCGGGCAAGTCGGGCACACGCTTCGGCGAGGTCGGAAGTTGAAGTGATAACGCGCATCGGTCGCGCGATATAACCCAGCGCGCAACGGTTGTCGCCTCTCTTGTGAGACGCACCCGCATGTGGTTAATGACGCCGGGGTCAAGACCTCGCCTGCACCATGCCGGCCCAGGCGGGATGGTTGCACGCGGTGAGCCCTGCGCGGCTCGCGGCCCGTCAGCTTGACATCCAACTGGTCACGTGCGCTTCTCCGGCGCCCACTAATCAAAGAGCTCAGGCAGACTTTTCAAATGGCTGAGGATAAGGTGACGAGCCCTTCGGGCGCGGAATCGGCCGGTGGGGCCAGCGGCCACACTGCTCCGGTTCACCGCTACCGCACGCACACCTGCGGAGCACTCCGGAAGAGTGATGTCGGTCGGACGGCGCGGCTGTCCGGCTGGGTGCATCGCGTGCGCGACCACGGCGGCGTGCTGTTCATCGACCTCCGTGACCACTATGGCATCACCCAAGTCGTCGCCGATCCGGACAGCAAGGCGTTCAAGGCAGCTGAGTCCGTGCGTGCCGAATGGGTGATCCGGGTTGATGGCCTCGTTCGCGATCGGCCTGAGGGCACTGTCAACCCGGACCTCGCGACCGGCGAAATCGAGGTGTACGCGAGCGAGATCGAGGTTCTGTCCGAGGCCAAGGAGCTGCCGGTCCCTGTCTTCGGCGAGCCTGACTATCCGGAAGACCTGCGCCTCACCTATCGCTTCCTCGACCTCCGGCGCGAGACGCTGCACAACATCATCATGAAGCGACTCGCGATCACGCGGTCGATCCGCCGGCGCATGCATGAGGCGGGTTTCAACGAGTTCCCGACGCCCATCCTGACGGCGTCGAGCCCCGAGGGCGCGCGCGACTTCCTCGTGCCGAGCCGCATTCATCCCGGCAAGTTCTACGCGCTCCCGCAGGCCCCTCAGCAGTACAAGCAGCTGCTGATGATTTCGGGCTTCGACCGCTATTTCCAGATCGCTCCCTGCTTTCGCGACGAGGATCCGCGCGCCGACCGCCTACCTGGCGAGTTCTACCAGCTCGACGTGGAGATGAGCTTCGTCGAGCAGGAGGACGTGTTCCAGACTATGGAGCCGATCATCCGCGGCGTGTTCGAGGAGTTCGGCGAGGGCAAGCCGGTCACGCCCGTGTTCCCGCGCATCCCCTACGAAGAGGCGATCCGCAAGTACGGCACCGACAAGCCGGACCTGCGCAACCCCATCGAGATGCAGGACGTGACCGAGCACTTCCGCGGCTCTGGCTTCAAGGTTTTCGCCGGCATGATCGAGAAGGACCCTAAGGTCCGCGTCTGGGCCATCCCTGCCCCCGGCGGCGGCAGCCGCGCCTTTTGCGACCGCATGAACTCCTGGGCGCAGGGCGAGGGCCAGCCGGGCCTCGGCTACATCTTCTGGCGCGAGGGCGAGGAAGGAGGAGCCGGCCCCATCGCCAAGAACATCGGGCCGGAACGGGCGGGCGGAATACGCGATCAGATAGGCCTAAAAGTGGGCGATGCCTGCTTCTTCGTAGCGGGTGACCCGGCGCGCTTCTACAAGTTTGCCGGTCTCGCGCGGGATCGTATCGGCCGCGAGCTGAACCTGATCGACGAGAACCGCTACGAGTTTGCCTGGATCGTGGATTTCCCGTTCTTCGAGTGGAACGAGGAAGAGAAGTGCATCGAGTTCGGGCACAATCCGTTCTCGATGCCCCAAGGCGGCAGCGCGGCTCTCGATGCGGCGACCACCGTCGAAGAGCAGCTCAAGATCAAGGCATACCAGTACGACCTTGTCTGTAACGGATACGAGCTGGCCTCTGGCGGCATCCGCAACCACCTCCCCGACACGATGATCAAGGCATTTGGCATCGTGGGGCTCAGTGAGGAGGACGTGAAGAAGCGCTTTGGCGCCCTCTATCGTGCCTTCCAGTACGGCGCGCCTCCGCACGGCGGCATGGCGGCGGGTCTCGAGCGCATGGTCATGCTTCTGACCGGCGTGAAGACCGTGCGCGACGTCGCCATTTTCCCGATGAACCAGCAGGCTGCCGACCTGCTCATGGGCGCCCCGTCTGAGGCGACGCCAAAACAGCTACGGGAACTGCACATTCGGCTGGCTCTGCCGGAGCGGAAGGGGTGAAGGGGCATGAGGTCGTAAATCATGTGTGTGACGACGCGACCTCACCCCAGGGTCATCCCGGCGCTTGTCGCCGGGATCCATTTTTCAGCAGGCGCTGACTCAAGCCGTTAGTTGGATACCGGGGACTAGCCCCGGTATGATTGGCAATCTCGCTAACTGGCGACCATACCTATTCACGCACGTTATGCCGGTACGTGTTCTGTGTTAACCTGCTGCCATGAACGTGCACGCACCGCCACGCATGACTGTTGAGCAGTTCATCGACTGGGCCATGGCTCAGCCGCGAGGGAGGTATGAGCTGTACGGGGGCCGGGTCGTTCAAATGTCGCCGGAGCGCACAGAGCACATTGAAATCAAGGGGAACGCTTACCTCGCCTTGCGCATGGCGGTTCAGAAGAGTCAGAAGAAGTGCCACGTGCTGACTGACGGCGCGACTATAAGAATTGACGGCGAAACGGCCTACGAGCCCGACGCAGTCGTTTACTGCGGAGAAAAGCTGGCTCCAGACACGATCATCATCCCCGAACCTGTGATCGTAGTCGAGGTTACCTCGCCCTCCTCCGAAGCGCGTGATGCCGGCGTAAAGCTGGCCGGTTACTTCAAGCTGCAAAGCCTCATCCATTATCTGATCGTGGACCCGGACGACCGGTTGGTCGTGCACCACAGGCGGCGCGACGACGGGGAGATCGTCACCCGCGTTTTGGAGAGTGGCGACCTCGTGCTGGATCCGCCCGGCCTCACAGTCTCACTCGTAGACATCTTCCCGGCCGAGTAATTGTGGCGGGGCCGATGTCCTGGAGCGCACAGGTCTTCCGCTACTGCGAGCGCGGCTCCGATCCGTCGTTCTGGGCAGAACCTCTCAATGCCGTTACCAACGCTGCCTTCATTGTTGCAGCGCTCCTGGCTGCCATTGCGCTGTGGCGCCAGCGCCCGCCAAAACCACCCCTCGGGATCACCGTCCTCATTGCGCTGGTGTTTACGATCGGCGTCGGGAGCTTCCTGTTCCACACCTTTGCAACCCGCTGGGCAGCGCAGGCAGATGTCATTCCGATCGGCCTCTTCATGTTGGCCTATCTGGGGTACGCGCTTCGCGTCTACCTGAAGCTTGGATGGGTTTGGGTGCTCGCCGGCCTGGCCGCTTTCATCGGAGCACTCCGGATCGCCGACGATATTCAATGTCCTCCCGGTTTCCTCGGCTTGGGATCGGGTGGGTCCTGCTTCAATGGAACGGTGGGATATATCCCGGCCTTCCTAGCCATGGTCGGTATCGGCCTTGTACTTCAGACGAAACACCATCCTGCCGCGAGATACCTGCTGCTCGCGGGCGCTGTGTTCCTGGTTTCGATGGCCTTCCGCACGGTTGATCTCGAGCTGTGCGCGCACACGCGCATTGCGGGCACCGTTGTCGGTACCCATTTCATGTGGCATCTCCTCAACGCGACGACGCTTTATCTGCTGTTGATGGCTGTCGTTCGAGACGGTCGGACGCTTACGCGCGATTGCCACCGCAGCACTTCGGCGTCATAAAGGGCCCGCCCGCGGACGTGGTGGAACCGGTAGACACACAGGACTTAAAATCCTGAGGCAGCAATGCCGTGAGGGTTCGAGTCCCTCCGTCCGCACCAAAATTCACCAGAGGCAAATCAATCACTTCCGGCAGGTGAACTTCGTGCCGTTGGCGGTAACGCCGGTGGCTACATTGCCCTTCCTCGTTACCGGATAGGTACCGCCATGGGAAAATCCTGATAGGTTAATGTACGCGGTGCTACCGCCATTATAGGACGCACTGACAAGTCCTGGTGCGGTGCACTTCCAAGTGGATTTCGATTGGGCCGTAGCCGGTTGCCCGAAACCTGAAACGACGAAAGGCGCAATGAAGACGACAGAAACGAGACCTCTCCGCATAGTTCGTCATCCGAAATTCTAATTCAGGGCACGCTTGACCACTCCCTTACGCTAGTTGTCAGCTGTCGGATCGTCAGTCAGTCTGCTCACAGACGCGCCCTTTTTCATAACAGAGAATCTTGAGCTACCGGTGTCTAAACGCGGTGGAAGCGTTATTTGAGGATCCCGAAAGTCAAGGCCTCTGAGGCGCCTTCCTCGCTTTTCTTTGCCCTGGCGGCAGTTTGTTGTTTCACCTCACATTCAGCAATTGGAAACCAAGATTCACGGCACAACTTTCAGTTGGTTGTCGATCGAGTCCCATCTAAGGACCATGCAGATCGTCCGTGCGCGGTGTCGGGGCCCAGCGACACGGCGGCGGGCCTGCGGTGGCGGCTGGGGGGCAGGCAATTGCCCAAAGGGGGCCGCCATCGCTTCAGCTTTCTCAGGCCAACTCCCTGCTCCTAATGATTTGCTCCATTGTTTCATCGGCCGCTTGTTCGCGCTAGGCTAGCGCCTCGCGAGCAAGACGAGGCCAGAAGATGCATTTCGCCCTCACCGAGGAACAATCCGCGATTCAGGACACAGCCCTCACTTTCGCGAGGGAGCGGATCGCCCCTTTCGCCGCGAAGTGGGACGAGGAAAGTCATTTTCCAGTCGACGTCATCCGGGAGACGGCAGAGCTTGGTATGGCGGCCATCTACGTCCCTGCGGAGAAGGGTGGCTCGGGACTGTCGCGACTTGACGGAGCACTCATTTTCGAGGCGCTCGCTTACGGCTGCCCGGCTATCTCCTCCTACATCTCCATCCACAATATGGTTGCGTGGATGGTGGGGCAGTACGGCTCGGGCGAGCAAATCGCAGCATGGATGCCGAAGCTCGCGTCGATGGAATGGCTGGCGAGCTACTGTCTGACTGAACCCGGAGCTGGATCGGATGCAGCGGCGCTCGCGACGCGAGCGGAGCGGAAGGGCGATCGCTACATTCTCAATGGCACGAAGCAATTCATTTCCGGCGCGGGAACGTCGGACTTCTATTTCATCTTCGCCCGGACCGGTGGAGAGGGCGCGTCGGGGATTTCGGCGTTCGTGGTCTTCAAGGATACGCCGGGCCTCTCATTCGGCGCCAACGAGAGAAAGATGGGCTGGAACGCGCAGCCGACCCGACAGGTCATCCTGGAGAACGTCGAAGTACCAGCGTTTCAGCTCGTAGGAGGTGTTGAAGGCAACGGCTTCAAGTACGCCATGAGCGGCCTCGACGGCGGCCGCATCAACATCGGCGCCTGTTCGCTAGGGGCAGCTTGGGCGGCGCTCGACAAGGCTCGCGATTACATGCACGAGCGCAAGGCCTTTGGCCGGCACATCGCCGATTTCCAAGCCCTTCAGTTCAAGATCGCCGACATGGCGACAGACCTCGAGGCCGCACGGCTGATGATTTACCGTGCCGCTGACGCCCTCGATCGCGCCGATCCGCAGGCGACCATGTATTCGGCCATGGCCAAGCGCTATGCCACCGACCTCGGGTTCGAGATCGTCAATCAGGCGTTACAGATCCACGGCGGCTATGGCTACCTGAAGGAGTACGGGCTCGAGAAGCTCGTCCGTGACCTGCGCGTGCACCAGATTCTGGAAGGAACCAACGAAATCATGCGCGTGGTCATCTCCCGCAGGGTGCTCGGCGGAAACAGGGGCTGACATCGCGCCAAACAGCTATCGCCGAAGCGAACCAGCGCGACCTCAGCTGTCGAAGTCCTTGCCGAGCCATTTCTGCTCGGCCCAGCCGACGAGACGCAGAACGATGACGGCAAAAATCGCTGCCAGGGATGCGACCAAATAGAAGCCAATTCCGCAGGCGACGCCGATCGCCCCGGCCAGCCAGATAGCGGCACCCGTCGTCAGCCCCTTGACGTCACCCTGAGATTGGATGATTGCGCCCGCCGCGATGAAGGCCACGCCCGCGGTCACAGCATCCACAATGCGGACAGGATCGGTACGAGCGGCGCTGCCGGGCGCAACGCCAACCTCATGATAGATTTCGATCGTAATGAGCGTGAATGATGCTGCAGCCATGGAGACCAGGATGTGGGTGCGCAGGCCCGCCGGCCTGTTCCTAATCTCGCGCTCTAAGCCGATGATCCCACCCAACAAGATGGCGAGCAGCAGCCGGGAGACGATGATCCATTCGGGAAGCGCGGTGCGAAGGGCATCGCCGGTCACTGATTTCGATCCTTCCACCGAGAGCTGATGCAGCAACGCGGGCGATAGGATGGTCGTTCCATGTAGCCACTGGTGCGCTCGCAAAGTCCCTCGGAGCCATGCAGATGACGCTGGACTGGCCTGCACAGGCCAACTTCGCTCTTCAGTCCGGTTTTGCCTCGATCTGCGGTATGCCTGCCCGATGCGTATGCGAGGCAGTGTGAAGCCGCACGGGCGACAGGCGATGTGAGGCAATGGATAAACCGGCCGACCCAAAGCCAGATGTTTTGCCCACCAATCGCCTTACGGCGATCGGTCTCGTCATGCTTGCCGTCACGATGTTCGCATGCCTCGACGGCACTGCGAAGTACCTGGTTTCGGTCGTGCAGCTGCCAGTCGGCCAGGTCGTCTGGATGCGCTTCTTGAGTCACCTCCTCCTGGCGGTGCTCACATTTGGTCTGCTCAGCGTTCCGCGACTCTTGCGTACGCGCAAGCTCGCACACCAGCTCATACGCTCAGTGTTGATGATGCTTTCGACGCTGCTGAGCATGACTGCGTTGCGCTATCTCCGGCTGGACCAAACGACTACCATCATTTTCCTGGCCCCGCTCACGGTAGCTCTGCTGGCTGGCCCCTTTCTCGGCGAATGGGTGGGCTGGCGGCGCCTTATTGCAATCCTGACGGGGTTCATTGGCATTCTAGTTACCATCCGGCCCGGCTTCGCGGCGTTTCACCCTGCATTCCTCTTGGCGCTCGGATGCATGCTCTCCTACTCACTGTATATTCTTCTCACGCGCTATCTCGCCGCTTACGACACATCCGAGGTTACACTGCTTTATTCAACCCTCGTTGGCACGGCCTTGCTGGCGCCGTGGGCAATCGGCGATTGGGTATGGCCGACGAACGCCTTCACGTGGATGGTGCTGATGTCGCTCGGGTTTTGGGGCGGCCTGGGCCACTATCTGCTGATCGTCGCCCACCGCTTGGCGCCCGCGCCCACGATCGCACCCTTCATCTACGTTCAGCTCGTGGCCGTGACCGTGATCGGCTATCTCGTCTTTGGCGATCTGCCCGACGTGTGGACGATCACAGGCTCAGCCATCATCGTGGCATCGGGGATTTACCTGTTGCGAAGGGAGCAGACGGTGGAAGCCGAGAGATCGTGAAATCTCGCCAGACTTATTTCACAGCGACTTCTGCATCTCGCGCACGAACTCGCTCAGACCGAGCAGCCGCTCTCGGCGCAACCGTTCTGCTGCGAGGATCGACCTCAGCCCAGCGACGCTGGTTTCCAGATCGGAATTTATGATGACGTAGTCGTACTCGGCCCAGTGGCTGATCTCGGCAGCGGCATCAGCCATCCGGCGCTGGATCACCTCGGGCGCTTCGCGGCGGGACCTCAGACGCTGCTCCAGCACCTCACCAGAGGGTGGCAGGATGAACACCCGCACAAGGTCCTGCGAGACCTTCTCATTGAGCTGCTGCGCCCCTTGCCAGTCGACATCGAAAAGCACGTCCCGTCCGGCGGCCAGCGCCCGCTCGACCGGCGATCGCGGCGTGCCGTAGAAATTGTCAAAGACGCGCGCCCATTCGAGCAGCTCCCCCGCATCCCGCATGCGACGAAACTCCGACTCGCTGACAAAATAGTAATCCTTCCCCTCCTCCTCGCCAGGACGCGGCTTGCGAGTCGTGACCGATACGGACATTTCGATCCCGCTTTCGGAGGCGAGCAGGCGACGGGCGAGCGTGGTCTTGCCGGCGCCCGACGGCGACGACAAGACCAGCATGATGCCACGGCGCTCGATGGTCGGCGAATGCACGGCGTCACTCGATGTTCTGAATTTGCTCACGCATCTGCTCGATCAACGCCTTGAGCTGCAGGCCCATCCGCGTGATGTCCCCGTCATTGGCCTTCGAGCACAGCGTGTTCGCCTCACGATTGAACTCCTGCGACAGAAAGTCGAGCCTCCGCCCCACGGGTTCGGTCGCGTCGAGCAACTCACGAGCGGCCGCGACATGAACGCGGAGACGTTGCAGCTCTTCCTCGATGTCGGCTCGGGTCGCAAGCAAGACAGCCTCCTGATGCAGCCGGGCCTCGTCGAACGATGCGGAGGCGTCCATCAGTCTCGCCACTTGCTCACGCAGTCTGGCCTGAATCGCCTCCGGTGTGCGAGCAGGCGAGGCCGCAATGGTCTCAACGATGCGTTCGATTTCCGCGAGAAGGTTCAACAGTACTTCGCGCAACCGCGCTCCTTCCGATGCGCGCGCCGCCTCCACCCCTCTCAGCGCAGCCTCCAGGCTGGCAAGCATGGCCTCGGTGCGCTCTTCAATCTCCTCCTCACTCTCGGGGACCTCGATCAGCTCGAGCACGCCTTTGACCGCGAGGATGCTATCAACCGACACGCTCTGGCCGCCGACCGCTTCCCGCACGCGCTCCGCTGCTGCCAATACTTGCTGCAAGAGATCCGAGTTCAGCCTGATCTGCGCAGCAGCGCCTTCCTCGCGCTTAACCGACAGCGTGACGGCAACGTTGCCGCGTCTCAGCCGTTTCGCCGCCGCTTCGCGAACGCGTGGCTCGAGCGCCTCATAGCCCGGCGCAAGCTTAAGGCGCAGGTCGAGCCCGCGGCCATTCACGCTGCGCACCTCCCAGTGCCAGCGCGTATGGCCAGCGGCGCCGTCCGCGCGCGCGAAGCCGGTCATGCTCTTGAGCGTCATCGGGTACCTAAGCCGCGGGCGCCAGCTGGCTCCGCGTGAATCGTCAATTGATGCGCGGGGACACTAGCTGCTTGGCCACTCGCCGACAAGCAACACGGGGCCGCGCCCCGTCTTGATTGCTGGTCTTACCTTACCGCTTGGGCTTTCTGATCGGAAGCGGTGGTCTGGCGTCATCCGCATCGCCGCCCTCCGCCATTGCGGCAGCGGGAGCAGCTTCTACCGGTTGATTGGCCGGAACTTCTGCGTCGCTGGCCGCCAATGTCTTCGCCTTCGCGGCCTCCGCCTGTTTGGCGCGAATCTCCCGCTCGATTTTCCGCCACTTCGCGACGGCGACGTTGTGCTCCTCCAACGTCTGCGAAAACACGCTGGAACCGGAACCGCTCGCGACGAAGTAGAGATAGTTGGTCTGCGAAGGATTGAGGACAGCCTGGATCGCCTCGCGTCCCGGGTTGCAGATAGGCGTCGGCGGGAGTCCGCTGATCTGGTAAGTGTTGTGACTGGTCCTCCGCTGGATCTCGCTTCGGTAAATCGGGCGTCCCCAGTTCACCTGTCCGCCCTCGAGCCCGTAGAGAATGGTGGGGTCAGACTGTAGAGGCATCCCGCGGCGCAGCCGATTGATGAATACCGACGCGATGTCCTCCAACTTGTCGTTGCGACCCGCCTCCCTCTGGACGATGGATGCGAGGATCACTGCTTCCTCGACAGTCTCGAACGGCAGATCGGGCTGACGCGCCTCCCAAGCCGCCGCCAGGAACTTGTCCCTCTGCGTCTGCATGAGGTCGATCACTTCCTGGCGGGTCGTTCCGCGGGGCACGAAATAAGTGTCAGGCAATAGTGTGCCTTCCTCCGGAACCGCCAGGATATCGCCAGTCAAACTCTGATCTGCCTTGATCCGCTCGACGATCTGATAGCTGGTCAGCCCCTCGGGAATTGTCAGCCGTAGGAGAGCGACTTTGCCTTCGCTGAGGAGGTTCGCCACCTCACGCATACTGATGGATGGTTTCAGCTCGTACTCGCCGGCCTTGAGATTGAGAGATTCCCCGCCAAACCAGCCGGACACCTGGCGTGCCAAGTAGTACGCAACGAAGATGTGCTCGCTTGAAATGAGCCCTTCCCGCTCGAGTCGTCGGGCGATATCGCGCGCGCCTTCGCCCCGGCGGATGACCACGGTCCGGGCCTCCTGCAGCGGGCCTGCTTTGTCCAACTCCGACGAGACCCAGAACACGCCGCCCGCGGCCACTGCAAGCGCGAGGAAGCTGAAAGTCAGCAATGCGTTCACGAACCGCAGCGTTGGACCCAACCTTCTTACCTCGCGGCGTGTTCTCGAACCCTTCGGCCTCGAGGGTGCGCGTGTCGGCTCGAGGGCCTCAGCCGGACTGCGCGGCATGACGCCTGGAGGCTGCGTCCGGTGCGTCCGTCGTCGTTCCCTTGGCGGCCGAGCTTTCAGCATCCGCTCGCAGTTCCTCCACCAACCCTAGCGCGACCAAAGGCTGTCTCCCGAATCACGGATCAGTCTACCGAATGGACGGGCTATTCAGGGCTGGCAAGATGATCGAGGAATGTGGCAACAGCAGGCAGCCGACAGCAAGCCCCGTGTGGCTTTGCGGTTACTCCGCCGCCCGCTGATTGGCGCCTCAAGCATCGAGGCGCCGCAGAATTAATGAAGCGTTGGTTCCTCCGAAGCCGAACGAGTTCGACAGGACCGTGTCGATCTGCCGCTTCCGAGGCTTATGTGGAACGAGGTCGATCACGCTATCGACGGAAGGATTGTCCAGGTTCAAAGTCGGTGGGGCCACGTTGTCTCGAATGGCGAGAACACTGAAAATGGCCTCCACCGCCCCGGCTGCACCAAGGAGGTGCCCGATGGCGGATTTCGTCGACGACATCGAGAGCTTCTCCGCCGCGCTGCCGAACAGGCGTTCGACGGCGGCGAGCTCGATCTCGTCGCCCATGGGCGTCGAGGTCCCATGCGCGTTGACGTAGTCGATGTCACTCGGCTCGATGCCGGCCCGCTGGAGAGCAGCCTTCATGCAACGGTAGGCACCGTCGCCATCCTCAGCCGGGGCCGTGATGTGATAGGCGTCGCCCGACAAGCCGTATCCAATGACCTCGGCATAGATCCGCGCGCCGCGAGCACGGGCGTGCTCCAACTCCTCGAGCACGACAATGCCGGCGCCTTCGCCCATGACGAAGCCATCGCGGTCTTTGTCGTAAGGGCGAGATGCCCGCTCCGGCTGATCATTGAAATTCGTCGACAGCGCGCGGCAGGCTGCAAACCCGGCGATCGCTAGTCGGCAGATGGGGCTTTCGGTGCCACCGGCCACCATCACGTCGGCATCACCCAACGCGATCAGTCGCGCGGCATCGCCGATGGCGTGCGCCCCGGTCGAGCATGCAGTAACGACCGCGTGGTTGGGCCCTTTGAGCTGATGCCTGATCGATATCTGCCCTGAGGCCAGATTGATGAGCCGGCCCGGAATGAAGAACGGACTGACCCTGCGCGGCCCTTTTTCCTGAAGCAGAATAGCCGTATCGGCGATGCCCTGAAGCCCGCCAATGCCGGAGCCGATCAGAACCCCGGCGCGCTCCTGCTCCTCGGACGTGCTCGCTTTATAGCCCGCGTCGGCCAATGCCTGATCGGCCGCCGCCATGGCATAGATGATGAAGTCGTCGACCTTGCGCTGCTCCTTCGGCTCCATCCAGTCGTTCGGATTGAATGTGCCGTCCGTCCCATCGCCACGCGGCACTATGCAGGCGATCTGACATGACAGGTCGGAAACGTCGAACGTCTCCACCCGACGCGCGCCGCTTTGGCCGGCCAGCAGCCGAGACCATGTCGCCTCGACGCCGCAACCCAGCGGAGTGACGAGGCCCAAACCTGTGATGACAACCCGTCGCATGCGCAATCCTTCACCGGCGGCGCCCCGGCAGGCCCGGTTACGCCACCGACCGTCTTGCAGAGCCTTTCTGCCACCAAGGGAGCGGCGGCAGATTCACGCTCTCAAGCCGCGTTCGCGTTCTTCTCGAGGAACTTGACCGCGTCGCCAACGGTCAAAATGTGCTCGGCGGCGTCGTCCGGGATCTCACAGCCGAACTCCTCCTCGAAAGCCATGACGAGCTCGACCGTATCGAGGCTGTCCGCACCGAGATCATCGATGAAGGAGGCGTTCTCCGTCACCTTTTCCGCTTCCACGCCGAGGTGCTCGACCACGATCTTTTTCACGCGCTCGGCAACGTCGCTCATAGCATTTCCCTCGTATCGCCAGTTTTTACCTTGAGATCCCTGATTGTCGCCCTGATCAGTTCAATTCGGCCAAGGCGGAGTTTCCGAGCGGGCTACCAGAGTCACGGTGCGATGAAATCGAAATCGCCTGATCTCGGCAGCTTTTTCCCCAGTACTCCTCACGAAAGCAGGCGCTCCTAACACACTTCACATCGCTTTACCAGCTTCGCGATGTCCCTGCCTACAGGTTCCGGGTGACGCTCTAAGCTCTTGCTGTGCAACGGTTTCGCGATCAGACCATGGCCATGCCGCCGTTCACGTGCAGAGTTTGACCGGTCATATAGCGCGCCTCCTCACTTGCTAGGTAGAGGGCTGCGGCAGCGATGTCGTCCGGCTCGCCGAACTTTGCCGCAGGAATGTGCTGAGCTATGGCCTCGACCTGCTTTTCAGTCAGTGCGTCGGTCATAGCCGTCTTAATGAAACCGGGTGCGATGCAATTGGCTGTAATGCCGCGAGAAGCAACCTCGCGAGCCAATGATTTGGTCATACCGATCATGCCTGCTTTAGCCGCAGCGTAATTGCCCTGCCCTGGGTTGCCGATAATGCCAGAAATGGACGTGATGTTGATAATCCGCCCCCACTGGCGGCGCATCATATTACGCAGAGCCGCGCGGCACAGCATGAAGGTGGAGGTGAGATTCACGGCGATCACCTCATCCCACTCTTCGTCCTTCATGCGAACGAAAAGGTTGTCCTTGGTCACGCCGGCGTTGTTGACCAGAATGTCCAGTGTTCCGAGCTTGGCCTCGGCCTCCCCGGCAAGCTTCTGAACTGCGGCGCGATCACTCAGGTCGCACGGAACGATGTGAACCCGCTCTTTGAGCTCATCTGCCAGGGCCTCGAGCCGGTCCATCTTCGTGCCAGAGATCGCGACCGATGCGCCTGCGGCATGCAATTTGCGCGCGATTGCGCCGCCGATGCCTCCGGTTGCACCCGTTACGAGCGCACCTCTGCCGGTCAAACTGAACATTCCGCATCACCTCCCGAGTGCCGCGAGTGCCTCGTCCACGTCCGCAGGCGAGCCGACGGAGACCGCATTGGCGTCTTTCAAAATTCGCTTGATGAGGCCCGTCAACACCTTACCTGCACCGATCTCGTAGAAGTCGCCAACACCGAGCTCACTCATCTTCAGCACCGACTCGCGCCAGCGCACGGTCCCCGTCACCTGCTCGACGAGGCGCTTCTTGATCTCTTCCGGATCGCTGATCGGCTCGGCGAGGACATTGGCAACGACCGGCACCACGGGCCGGCGCACTTCGACTTTGGCCAGCTCTTCGGCCATCACATCAGCCGCGGGCTGCATCAAGGAGCAATGGAACGGAGCGCTCACCGGGAGCGGTATGGCCCGGCGCACGCCGTGTTTGCGGCCGATTTCAGCGACTCGATCGATGGCGGTTTTGTGACCTGAGAGCACGACCTGGGTCGGTTCGTTGTCGTTGGCGATTTGGCAGACATCGCCCTGCGCCGCCTCCGCCGCGACCTTCTCAGCAACGTCGAGTCCCACTCCGAGCAGCGCTGCCATGGCGCCCTGCCCCACCGGCACTGCCTGCTGCATCGCCTTTCCGCGAGCCCGGAGGAGCCTTGCAGCATCACTCACGGATATCGCCCCAGCCGCCGCCAGGGCCGAGTACTCCCCAAGTGAATGTCCCGCGACATAAGCGACCTTGTCAGCGAGCTTGAAGCCTTTTTCGACCTCCAGCACGCGAATCACAGCCATGGAGACGGCCATCAGGGCCGGCTGGGCATTCTCCGTCAGGGTCAGGACGTCCTTAGGGCCTTCCCAGATGATGCGCGACAGCGGCTCGCCCAAGGCGTTGTCCACCTCGTCGAAGACATCTTGCGCCGCCTTGTAGGCCTGGGCGAGTTCCCGGCCCATGCCGACTTCCTGGCTACCCTGGCCGGGGAAGACGAAAGCCACCGCCATGAATGCTGCCGCCCCTGCTCCTGCTGGCGAGTCGTGAGTAACGGATGGCCCATACGGCACAGCGCGCCATTCGCCATTCACCATTCACTCTTCGCCGTTCGCTATTTCCCGCGCTTTAGGCACGGCTCAGCCGGTACTGTCAAGCTAACGGGATGAAAGAGGCTTGCAGTGCTCGCCGGTTCGCGTATAAGGAGCGCGTTCCGAAGCCATTCCGGTTGGAGGCTGAACGGCGGGCGTGCCCTGGTTCCTGGGGCATGCTTCGGGATTGGATCCCGTGCCGCCGGTGTCTCCGCTCTTTGAGGTCGTCTTTGAGGCCTTTCGTACCGCTGATTCGCGGTTTGAACCGGCCTTAAAAGGGGCTCTGCGCCGGAATGGACAACTTGAGAAGAAAGGCAAAAATCTTCATGCCACTTTACGAGCATGTTTTCCTGGCGCGCCAGGAGGTCTCGCCTCAACAGGTGGAGGCGATGATCGACGAGTTCGGCCAGATCATCAAGGATGGCGGCGGTAAGGTCGGGAAGACCGAGTACTGGGGGCTCAAGACCCTCGCCTACAAGATTAAGAAGAGCCGCAAGGCCCATTATGCGCTGATGAACATCGAGGCGTCCCCTGACGTGGTGGCCGAGATGGAGCGGCGCATGAGACTGTCCACCGATGTCCTGCGGTTTCTGACGCTGCGCGTGGACGAGCATGAGACCGAGCCGTCCGTCCAGATGCGGAAGGGTGACGACCGGCGTGACGGTCGGGGCGGCTCACGCGGCCAGCGCGCCGAAGGTGCCTCCACGTTCCGTGCTCGGGCGACCGCGGCCAAGACCGAGCAAGAAGCTGAGTCGGAGGAGTAAGCCATGGCTGACGTATCGGTTGCCGGTCCCCGCCGACCTTTTCAGCGCCGCCGTAAGACGTGCCCGTTCTCCGGGCAGAACGCGCCGAAGATCGATTACAAGGATGTCCGCCTGCTCGGGCGGTTCATCTCCGAGCGCGGCAAGATCGTGCCAAGCCGCATAACAGCGGTTTCGGCGAAGAAGCAGCGGGAGCTTGCTCGGGCTATCAAGCGGGCGCGCTTCCTCGGGCTTCTGCCCTATGTTTTGAAGTAGGCTCTAGGAGCCAGCGGCCTGCCTGCGGAAGCCCGCGGGCGGGACCGTTTGAGAAGGACACGTGGTTGAGGCACGCCTCGGATAATGCTCGAGGCGACCTCTAACCGCCCAAGTGCGGGACAGCTGGTGCCATGCCTTTTTCCCTCCTGATCGGCCTTGGAGCTGGGCTCGTCTCGGCACTTCTTTTTGCGTCTGCGTCAACGGGCACGCTGCTGGGCCTGCTGGTCCTCGTCTTCCTGACGCCGTTGCCCGTGGCCATCACCGGCCTGGGTTGGGGCTGGCCATCGGCCGCGACAGCCGCAGTCTCGGCACCCATCGTCATCGCTCTTCTCGTCACCCCGCGCGCGGCGCTACTCCACTTGATCGCGCTTGGACTGCCGACCGTGATCCTCTCATATCTGACGCTTCTCAATCGGAGCGTGGTGGTGGATGGGGAGGAACACGTCGAGTGGTATCCGATCGGTCGCATCGTCGCGATCACGTCCGTCATCGCAGGATGCCTCGCCACTCTGGCCCTTCTGTCCACCGCGACTGACATGGAGGGCCTGCGCACCTCCCTGAGGGAAACTCTCGAGAACAGTTTTCTGCGGCAGATCGAAGCCACCCAGCCTGGGGGACAGACGCTGGGCGAGGAAGAGATGGCCACGTTCACCGAGCTGATGGTCGTGAGCTTCGCGGGCGCAATATCGACCGTGTGGATGTCCATCGCGATACTCAATCTCTGGCTCGCCGGACTGGTGACGCGCACCTCGGGCCTTCTCGTTCGGCCCTGGCCGGAACTGTCGAGTATCACCCTACCGCGGCAATTGTCGTTCGCGTTCGCGGCTGCAGTTGTCCTCACATTTCTTCCGGGCTACCCGGGCTTGATCGCCTCCGGGTTTGCCAGCGCATTCGTGCTTGCATTTCTGCTCGTCGGCCTCGCCGTGCTGCACCATGTGACGCGCGGCATGTCCATGCGGGCGCTCATTCTTTTCGCGGTCTATGCCTCTCTCGTTCTTCTGAACCCGTTCAGCGGACTGGCGGTGGCAATGATCGGTCTCGCCGAGCCGATCTCGCCTTTGAAGCGCAAGCTGCCGCCGTCCTGATCATCGTCAGTCAACCACCAGATGCAGAACACGAAGGAGTAGAACAGTCATGCAGGTCATTCTGTTGGAGCGCGTCGGCCGTCTCGGCCAGATGGGAGACGTCGTCAACGTCAAGGACGGCTACGCCCGCAATTTCCTCTTGCCCAAGGGCAAGGCACTTCGGGCCACTAAGGAGAACATGGAGGAGTTCCAGAAGCGCCGGGTGCAGCTCGAAGCCCGCAACCTGGAGCTCAAGAAGGAAGCTGAGGCCGTCGCCGAGAAGCTCAACGGCCAGCAGTTCGCCTCGATTCGTCAGGCCGGCGATACTGGCCAGCTCTATGGCTCTGTCTCGACCCGCGACATCGCCGAGCTGGTGAAGGAGGGCGGCTTCACGGTCGACCGCACGCAAGTCATCCTCGACCGGCCGATCAAAACGCTCGGGCTGCACGAGGTGCGGATCTCCCTTCATCCCGAGGTGGAGGTCAAGATCGTCATCAACGTCGCCCGCTCCGAGGAGGAGGCTGAGCGGCAGGCCCGCGGCGAGGACGTGACCGTTGTCCGCGAGGAGCGGATGGAGTTGGAGACGTTCAATCCTGAAGCCGTATTCGAAGAGGCTGCCGAGGCGGAAACCGGTGGCGAAGAGGGTCGGCCTGCATAAGGCCGGCCACTGAGCTCAGTCCGCTGCCCTGTTCCGCTCAATGTGTTGCAGCAGCACGTGAAACACGTCTTGCTGTACCCGGCGGAAGTAGGCACTCTTTCACCCGCCAAGAGTTAGGAGCTGCATGTAGACGCGTCGCTAAGCCCAGGAGGCCCCGCCATGTTCTGGCCACTGGAAACCATACTTCGCCGGGTCGTCGTCAGCGGCACACTCAAGGTCACTGACGCGAAGGGGCAAGTCTATCGGTTTGGAGATGGGTCCGGCGCCGAGGTGGCCATTCGATTTGCTGACGGGGCCGCCGAATTGGCGGTCGCCTGGGACCCCGAGCTTGCTCTCGGCGAGACCTACATGCAGGGCCGGCTGATCGTCGAGCAGGGTAGCATCTACGATCTGCTGGAGTTGCTGATGCGCAACACGGCTGCGCAGACACCTCCAGCATGGCTGCGCTGGTTCGATGCGTCGCGACGTTTGGGCCGACGGCTGCAGCAGTTCAATCCGCGTGGCCGCGCCCGGCGCAACGTGGCCCACCACTATGACATCGATGGGGCCATCTACGACTTGTTCCTCGACCCGGACCGCCAATACTCATGTGCCTACTTCCTGCCCGGTGTCGATCTTGCTGGTGCTCAGCATGCCAAAAAGGTGCATCTTGCCTCCAAGATGGCGCTGAACCCGGGCCATAGAGTTCTCGACATTGGCTCGGGCTGGGGCGGACTGGGGCTCTGGCTCGCGACCAACACCGGCTGCCGAGTGAAGGGAGTGACGCTCAGCACCGAGCAGCTCGCTGTCGCGCAGGAGCGTGCGCGCAAGCAGGGGCTCTCCTCCGTCGTAGAATTCGCGTTGGAGGATTACCGCGAGGTGACGGGCACGTTCGACCGCATCGTGTCGGTCGGCATGTTCGAGCACGTCGGCGTAAACCACTACGGAGCTTTCTTCCGGCGAATCAACGAGCTGCTCGATGACGACGGCGTAGCGGTGCTGCACTCGATCGGCCGCTCAGATGGCCCGGGGTACACGAATCCATTCATCGCCAAATACATATTCCCTGGGGGCTATATCCCGGCGCTGTCGGAGGTTCTCCCGGCCATAGAGCGCGCTGGGCTGATCGTGTCGGACATCGAGATCCTGCGCTTGCACTACGCGGAGACGCTCAAAGCCTGGCGCGAGCGGTTCATGGCCCGCCGGAACGAGGCAGTTGCGCTCAAAGGCGAGGAGTTCTGCCGCATGTGGGAATTCTACCTCGCCGGCTCTGAAGCGGCGTTCCGGTACCAAGGGCTCATGGTGTTCCAGATTCAGGTGGTGAAGCGCATCGACGCGCTACCGATCACCCGCGATTACATGTTCGAGGCGGCACAACGGTTGAGCAAGGCTGCCGGTCCCTCCAAACCCGCTCGTCTTGCCGGCGAGTAGCTATGCATCTCCGCGCCAAATTTTCGTAGTCTGTTGTTGGACCATTGGCCGATTCGCATCGTAGCAAGCGCGTTCGGCGGCCAGTGTGCATTGCGGGGATGGCCCGTCCCGGGGGACAGTTACCAGAGCTGATCCGGGGCGCGATCTGGTAGCTTCGCGCGCATGACGAAATCAGCCCTCCTCCCATCCGACAAGCTTCGCGCTCAGGCGGCGGCCGACGAGCCACTGGAGTTCCGTCAGCCGCCCCACAACATCGAGGCCGAGCAGGCCCTGCTCGGAGCCATTCTGATCAACAACGAGGCTATGGACCGGGTCGCCGGGTTCCTCGAGCCTCACCACTTCTATGACCCCATCCACCAGCAAATTTTCGAAGTCGCGGCGAAGCTGATCCAGGCCGGCAAGCAGGCGACGCCGATCACTCTGCGCACCTTCTTCGAGAACGCGGAGCCGATCGACGATGATCTGACTGTCCCGCAGTACCTGGGGCGGCTGGCTGCCAACGCGACCACCATCATCAACGCGGCGGACTACGGCCGCACCATTTACGATCTCGCGATCCGCCGGGCGTTGATCTCGATCGGGGAGGACTTGGTCAACACGGCCTACGACAGCCCCGTCGACTTTCCGCCCGAGCAGCAGATCGAGGAGGCGGAAAATCGGCTCTACGAGCTCGCCGAGAGTGGCAAATACGGGCAAGGCTTCCTGACGTTCGGGCAGGCCCTGACCCAGGCCATCGACATGGCCAACGCTGCCTACCAGCGCGAAGGGCACCTGTCGGGCCTTTCGACCGGGCTCGTGGACCTCGACGCCAAGCTGGGCGGCCTTCAGAACTCTGACCTAATCATTCTCGCCGGCCGCCCCTCTATGGGGAAGACAGCCCTTGCCACCAACATTGCCTACAACGTCGCCAAAGCGTACCGGGCGGAAAGGCTGCCGGACGGTACCGAAAAGGTGCTGGACGGCGGCGTGGTCGGCTTCTTCTCCCTCGAGATGTCGGCAGAACAGCTCGCCACGCGCATTCTCTCCGAGCAGGCGGAAATCTCTTCCGAGAAGATCCGCCGCGGAATGATTACGGAGGACGAGTTCCGGCGGCTGGTGCGGGTCAGCCAGGAGATGTCCCAGATCCCGCTGTTCATCGACCAGACCGGCGGCATCTCGGTCGCCCAGCTCGCCGCCCGTGCCCGAAAGCTCAAACGCCAGCATGGGCTCGGCCTGCTGGTGGTCGACTACCTGCAGCTCCTCACCGGCTCGTCGCGCCGCGCCGCCGAGGGACGCGTTCAGGAGGTCTCAGAAATCACAACGAGCCTCAAGGCTTTGGCCAAGGAGCTCAATGTGCCGATCCTCGCGCTGTCCCAGCTCTCACGTGCGGTGGAACAGCGCGAGGACAAGCGGCCGCAGCTCGCGGACTTGCGCGAGTCGGGCTCGATCGAGCAAGACGCTGACGTGGTGATGTTCGTCTTCCGCGAGGAGTACTACGTGGAGCGGCGCAAGCCGTCGGAGTCGAACGTCGAGGAGCTGCTCAAGTGGCAGCAGGAAATGGCGCTCGTGCACGGTAAGGCCGAGGTCATAATCGGGAAACAGCGCCATGGCCCCACGGGCACGGTGCAGCTTGCCTTCGAGGCGAACTATACCCGGTTCAGCAACTTGGCACGCGACTACCAGCTTCCCGAGTAACGAATAGGAGCAATTCGGTGGAAATGGACGTGCGCGAAAGACGGACCGAGGAGGATGTGATTCCGCCGGACGCCCGCGCCGTCCTGCGCATCGATCTCGACGCGTTACGCGCGAACTGGCGCAAGCTCAACGAGGCCTCGGGCCAAGCCGAGTGCGCCGCTGTCATCAAGGCCGACGCTTATGGCCTCGGCATTGAGCAGATCTGCCGCGCCCTCACCGAGGAGGGATGCCGAACCTTCTTTGTTGCAACGCTGGACGAAGGCCGCCGCATTCGTTCCGTGCAACCGGGTGCCGTCATTTACGTCCTTGACGGCCTGCTGCCCGGCGCTGCCGAGTACTACTCGGGCTTCGATTTGCGCCCCGCCCTTTCCAGCCTGGAAGAGATCCGCGAGTGGGCCGCCTACTGTCGCGAGCGCGACAGGCGCCTTTCGGCTGCAATTCATATCGACACGGGCATGAACCGGCTGGGTCTGCCGGAAAGGGAAGTGAGTGAGCTGGCACGAAATCCCGATGTGCTGAGGGATTTCAAAGTGTCGCTGATCATGAGCCACCTGGCCTGCGCTGATGTGCCAGCGAGCCCAATGAATGCCGCTCAACGTGAGGCGTTCGAGCGGCTGACGTCGCGGCTGCCACCGGCGCCTCGCAGCCTGGCCAACTCCGGCGGCATCTTCCTCGGGCCCGCCTATCACTACGACCTGGTGCGCCCCGGCATCGTACTTTACGGCGGCCGGGCGCACGAGAACCGGCCCAACCCGATGAAAACCGTCGTCCGGCTCTCCGCCAAGGTGCTGCAAGTCTTCGATGCGGAGCCCGGCAGCACGGTCGGATACGGCGCGACCTACAAGATCGAGAAACCGTCGCGGCTGGCAACCATTGCCTGCGGCTACGCCGATGGCTTCCTCCGAGCATTGAGCGGCCCGACGGGAAATCCGGGTCCGGTCGGCTATATCGGCCCGCACTCGGTGCGCGTCATTGGGCGCGTCTCCATGGACCTCATCACGCTCGACGTCAGCAATGTGCCGGAAGATCAGGTCTATCGTGGCGCCTGGGTGGAGGTTATGGGCGACCGGGTAACACTCGACGACCTCACGGACAGAGCCGGCACCATCGGCTACGAGCTGCTGTCGCGACTCGGGCGTCGGGTGCACAGGATCTACCAAGGAGCCGGGACTTGAACCCGAGCCGAACATTTGCTCCGGCCCTTCTTTTAAGGGCTTGGCATCATCGGCCCGTGCCACGGCGTAACCGCATGGCCCGAACGACACGCCAAAATCGCTGTGCAATGGCAATTGGATAGAGCTGATGGCCAAGCCCGCCAGAGCGACGTTCGTCTGCCAAAACTGCGGCGCCGTCTTCAGCCGCTGGACCGGCAAGTGTGCAAGCTGCGAGGAGTGGAACACGCTCGTCGAGGAGAGTGACGTTGGCGCGTCTCCGCCCGGAACCGGTCTGGCTGGCCTCTCGCGCGGCCGCGCCGTGGCTCTTGAGTCGCTTTCCGGGTCGACCCAGACGGTTCAGCGCCTACCGACCGGCATCACGGAGCTCGATCGCGTAACCGGCGGCGGGATCGTGCCCGGTTCCGCCCTGCTCATCGGCGGCGAGCCGGGAATCGGCAAATCGACACTGCTGTTGCAGGTCGCAGCGTCTCTCGGCACAGCGGGTCAGCGCGTCGTCTACTTCTCGGGTGAAGAAGCCGTCGCGCAGGTGCGTTTGCGGGCCGAACGGCTCGGGTTGGCAGGAGCGCCGGTGGCGCTCGCCTCGGAAACCAACCTGGGCAACATCCTGGCCACGCTTTCGGAGGGTCGGCGGCCCGATCTGGTCGTCATCGACTCCATCCAGACGCTTTGGGCCGAGGCGCTCGAAGCAGCCCCCGGCACCGTAAGCCAGGTTCGCGCCGCAACGCAGGCGCTGATTCGCTTCGCCAAATCTCAAGGCAGCGCATTGATGCTCGTCGGCCATGTCACCAAAGAGGGCCAGATCGCCGGACCCAAGGTGGTCGAGCACATGGTCGACACGGTCCTCTACTTCGAGGGCGACCGCGGCCACCCGTTCCGTATCCTGCGCGCTGTCAAGAACCGGTTCGGCGCCACCGACGAGATCGGCGTGTTCGAGATGGCCGGGCAGGGGCTGAGGGAGGTCGCGAACCCATCCGAGCTGTTCCTTGGCGACCGTGACTCGACGACGCCGGGATCGGCCGTCTTCGCTGGGATCGAAGGCACGCGGCCATTGCTCGTCGAAATCCAGGCGCTGGTTGCACCATCCACCCTCGGCACCCCGCGCCGCGCCGTTGTCGGCTGGGATGCGAGCCGTCTGGCCATGCTGCTCGCGGTGCTCGATGCACGCTGCGGCGTCAGCTTCGGGCAGAACGACGTCTACCTGAATGTCGCTGGCGGGCTGAAGATCACCGAGCCCGCGGCCGACCTGGCCGCGGCAGCCGCCCTGCTCTCGTCAATTTCAGGTGTTGCGCTGCCGCAGAATCAGGTTTTCTTCGGCGAGATCAGCCTTTCCGGTGCGGTTCGGGCCGCGGCTCACATGACCACAAGGCTGAAGGAGGCGCAGAAGCTGGGCTTCCGGCACGCCGTATTGCCCCAAGCTGGCGAGGTGGACGAAACGGCGTTGACGCTTTCTTTGGAGCGTATCCCTCATCTGAAGAGACTTGCAGAGCAACTTGCGCCGTGCAACTGAGATTGCGGGGAAGATCCCGCATGCCTGAAGAGTACTTGGGGGAGCCTCGACCATGATCGGGCCGCTGACTTATCTGGACGCCGGCCTCTTGGCCATCTGCTTCTTGTCTGGGCTGCTGGCAATGTATCGCGGCCTGACGCGGGAAATCCTGTCGATCCTGTCCTGGCTCGCCGCGGCTGCAGCGGTGCTCTATTTCGTGCTCTTTCACAGGCCATTTGCCGAGGACCTGGCGCAGCAGATCAACGCACCCGTCGCCATCGCCCAGATCGCCGTCGGGGCTGTAATTTTCCTCATTGTCCTGGTGGTGGTGCACCTGATCACCGCGCGGATCTCCGACACGATCCTGGACAGCCGCGTCGGCATGTTCGACCGAATTCTGGGCTTCCTGTTCGGCGTGGTGCGCGGGTTCGTGCTCGTGGTGATCCCCTACATGTTCTACGAGTCGTTCGTGCCCGACCCGCAGCAGCAAGTACCGTGGGTGCGTGAGGCCAAGTCGCTGCCCATGATCCGCAGCACCGGCGAGACGTTCCGCATCATACTTTCGCAATACGTACCCTCGTCGCTGACGGAGCCCGCAAGCTTCGATGAGCAAAGCGCGACGACTATTCCCAAGATTCAAGACGTCGCGCTGTTGTATCCGTCAGAAATTCATATATCAGTCACGCAGACCGGGAGCCTGGCCGATCGCGGATGATGGGCATGGCGCTCGGATGGCGTCATTTTCATCAACGTGGCGGCTCGGAGACTCTCGATGGCGAGCATGGCGGGTTCTGATCTGGTGCTCGACGATCCCCATTGGCTGCGCTACGGCGACGACCGCCTTCGCGAGGAGTGCGGCGTCTTCGGCATCATCGGCCATGATGATGCAGCTGCTCTGACGGCACTCGGGCTTCACGCCCTGCAGCACCGGGGCCAGGAGGCTGCGGGCATCGTCACGTTCGACGGCCAACAGTTCCATTCCGAGCGCCGGATGGGGCAGGTCGGCGACAACTTCAACAAGATCGATGTCATCAAACGGCTACGCGGCCAAATGGCCGTCGGGCATGTCCGCTACTCGACCACGGGCGAGACGGTCCTGCGTAACGTGCAGCCGCTCTTCGCCGATTTCGAAAGTGGCGGCTTCGCCGTTGGCCACAATGGCAACCTGACCAATGCCCTGACGCTCCGTCGCGAGCTCGTCCAGTCGGGGGCCATTTTCCAGTCGACCTCGGATACGGAGGTCTTGCTCCACCTCATCGCCCGCTCTCAAAAGCGGCGAATCGTCGAGCGCCTTGTCGAAGCCCTGCGCCAGATCGAGGGCGCCTATGCCTTCGTGTGTCTGACCAATGACATGCTCATCGGCGCGCGCGATCCCATTGGCCTCCGCCCGCTTGTAATCGGTCGCCTTGGGCCAGCCTACGTGCTCGCGTCCGAGACGTGCGCACTCGATATCGTCGGCGCCGAGTTCGTACGTGAGGTTGAGAACGGCGAGGTGGTGGTAATCACGGCGGAGAACGGTCTCGAGAGCCACCGCCCATTCCCCATGCGCCCGGCCCGGCCCTGCATCTTCGAGTATATTTATTTCGCCCGCCCCGATTCCATCGTCGGCGGGCGAAATGTTTACGAGGTACGCAAACGGATGGGCTTCGAGCTGGCCCAGGAGGCTCCGGCCGAGGCTGACGTCGTTGTGCCCGTGCCCGACTCCGGCGTCCCCGCGGCCATCGGCTATGCCCAGGCCTCGGCATTGCCTTTCGAGCTCGGCATTATCCGAAACCACTATGTCGGCCGAACCTTCATCGAGCCGGAGCAGCGCATCCGCCAGCTTGGCGTCAAGCTGAAGCATTCGGCCAATTCCTCTGCTGTCCGCGGCAAGCGCATCGTGTTGATCGACGACAGCATCGTGCGTGGGACGACCTCGAAGAAGATCGTCAACATGATGCGCGAAGCAGGTGCACGTGAGGTGCACATGCGTATCGCCTCCCCCGAGATCAAATACGGCGACTATTACGGAATCGATACGCCGTCGCGGAAAGAGCTGTTGGCGGCAAGTCTCTCGCTCGAGGAGATGTGCGCGTTCATCGGCGCCGATTCGCTGCAGTTCCTTTCCGTTGATGGGCTCTATCGCGCCATGGGCTACGACGGGCGGGACAACATCAATCCGCAATTCAGCGACCATTGCTTCACCGGCGACTACCCGACCGAGCTGACCGACCTGAATGGTGGCTCCCTGCCACGCCAGTTGTCGCTGCTGGCCGAAGCGCGTTGATCCGACGTAGCTGTTCGCCGCGTCAGACTTGCACCGCGCGATTCGGATATGATCTCCTTCAACTGGGAGCGGTGTGCGCTTGCACGGGAGTGATTGCGCATCTGATCGGGAACACGGGAGGCCACAATGGTTGGGAAGCGCTGCCTGGCCGCAATGATTTTCGTTCTGGGCACAGCTGGCGCCGCGGATCAGAGCTTCGCAGGCCGCATCCATACTGGGGATGAGACCGGAACATTGCACGCGCGCTTCTGCCCGGAGCTGGTCTCGATTCTTGCCCAATCAGAACTCGCCTACACGTGCCAGACCTCGACGGGAACGGCTGCGAACGTGCGAGAGGTGACGGCATCTCCGTCCGAGCTGGGCTACGGCCAACTCGATATCTTCGCTAGTGAGCTAGCAAACCTGAACGGTGCCGGGGCAATTATTCCGCTTCGCAAGGACGACGCACGCCAGTGCTTATTTGCCGTAACAAAGCGAAGAGACCTGCAGAGTTTCGGCGAGCTGTCGGCGCTCGCTGCCCAGCTCAAATTTCATTTGCCGCCAGAGGACTCCAACAGCTCGGGGACCTTCAAAATTCTGCAGGAAATCGACGCTGCCGGAGTGGGCCAGGCCGCAGCCGTCCAGCACGAGGCAAGCGCTGAGGATGCCATCCGCGCTGCCCTCGCGAGCGAAAACGCCGTCGCGTTTTTCGTGGAGTTTCCGAACCCGAACGATACCCGCTTCGCGTTGGTGCGCGAGCTGGGCGGACATTTCGTGCCCATCATCGATCGAGAAATCCTGCGCCACCACATTGGCGGCGAAAAGATCTACTTCGCCCAGGAAACGCAGGTCTCCAACGCCGAATGGCTCACGAGCGCGCGCAAAGCCGTGACCGCCTGCACGCCGATGGTGCTCTTCACGGGCACCCCCGAGAAGATCACCGATGCCAAGGCCCGACAGGATCACGAGGACATGATCGCCACTGTCCGGGCACTGCGGACGGAAATGCTGCTTCCCCAGGAGAGCACCTTCGCGCGTATCCTTGCCCGCACGAAAGAGCTTTCAGCATCGAGTGCCGAGAAGCTCATGCAGGCCTCCGAGCGAGCCAAGGAGCGGGCAAGACCGTACATCCAGGATGCCAAGGAGGCGACGGATCGGGCAATCGAAGCGGCCAAACCTGCCCTCAACAAGGCCAAGGAATATGGTCGCAAGTTCTATGATCAGGCACGGGAGGGGCTGAAAGGCCTGATGGACTCGGAGTCTGACGAGACGGAGCCGCCGGTCGCCCAATCCGAAGAGCCTCGGAACGAGCCGCAGCAATGACGCGCGCTCGTTTGTCTGTTGAATAACCCGGAGCGAGCAAGCTGATGACCAAACGCCTCGAAGGCCGCATTGCACTCATCACGGGAGCCTCGCGCGGAATTGGACGCGCCGTTGCGCTAGCCTTCGCACGCGAAGGCGCGCACGTGGTGCTGCTCGCGAGAACACAGGGGGCGCTCGAGGAGGTCGACGACGAGATCCGTGAGGAAGGCGGCACGGCCACGCTCCTGCCGCTGGACCTGCGAAATGGCGAGAAGCTCGACGGGCTGGGCCCCACGCTCTACCAACGCTGGGGCCGGCTCGACATCCTGGTCGGCAACGCCGGCATCCTTGGACCACTTTCCCCGCTTGGGCACATCACCACGGATGCCTGGATGGATGTCATGAACATTAATCTCAACGCCAATTGGCGTTTGATCCGCACCTGCGATCCGCTTCTGCGCAAATCGGATGCCGGCCGCGCGATCTTCGTCTCATCCGGTGCGTCCTCGGGAAATCACGCGTACTGGGGGCCGTATGCGGTCTCGAAAGCGGGCCTCGAAGCGCTGGTCAAAACCTATGCGCACGAGATCGAGCGAACGTCCGTGCGCGCGAATCTCATCAGCCCAGGGGCGGTCCGCACAGCCATGCGGGCCAAAGCCTATCCAGGCGAAGATCCGCTTAAATTGCCGCCTCCAGAAGAGCTCGCTCCCCTTTTCGTCGAGCTGGCCAGCCCTGACTGCGCGCTCAATGGCGAGATCGTCGATTTCAGGGAATGGAAGGCTGCGCGCGAGCAAAGTGGCGAGTGATATTGGCGTCTCTCAGCCGTTAGCCCAAGCCTTCGAGAAGTCTGCCCTCCCGGCACCGGGTGAACCGGGCAGGCAAAAGGGCGTTTTCCATGCTCCTCGTCTGGCCGACCAAGGAGCGCCCTTTTTTGCGAGCCATTGCGATCATCAATGAGCAGGCCAGCACAGTGCTGGAGCTCGGCTCCGATATCGTGGATGGTTTGGCGAGCCGGTTCCAAGCGCGCGGCCACGAGCTGGAGGTGCAGCTCGTCTCACCGGAGGAGATTGAGAAGGCACTGAAGTCTGCGGCAGTCCGCCCAGAAATCGACGCTGTGATCGTCGGTGGCGGCGATGGTTCGCAAAGTCTCGCTGCATCGCTGTTGGCCGGTTCCGGCAAGGCCTTGGGGGTGCTGCCTCTGGGCACCATGAATCTGCTGGCCCGCGATCTCGATATGCCGTTCGATTTAATGGAGGCAGTCGATGCCCTAGCGGCGTCTCATGTCGACTTCATCGATCTCGGAGACCTCAATGGGCGCACATTCCATTCCTTGGCGGGGCTCGGCTTTCTCGCCCGTATGGCGCGCGAGCGGCAGCGGGCACGTTTTGAAATCCCGTTCGCGCGTTGGCTCGCCTTCGCCTTGGCCCTCTGGCGAGCCATCTCCCGGATCGACCGCATGTTGCTTGAAATCGAAACCGAAAGCGGCAAGCTCGTTCGCCGTTGCTCCGCGGTGCTCGTGACCAACAACATTTATCGCGAGAGCGAGTGGACCCGGGAGCGGATGAAGGACGGCTTACTCGAGGTCCATATCGTGCGCGGCTGGACGTGGTTGCCGTTGGTGAAAGCCGGCTTCGACGTCATGCTGGGCCGTTGGCGCCAGAAAGGGCGCATAGAATCCATTCCGGCACGAGAAATCATCATTTTGCCGCACAGGCGCCGAGTCCCTGTGTCGATCGACGGCGAGGTGGTCCACGAGCGTACGCCTTTGCATTTCGGCGTGAGGCGAGCGGCTTTGAAAGTCTTACGCCCCATAGCGGCACCTGCCTAACGATCCCGGCTCGAAAGAATTAACTTAATCCTGAACATCGTTCATTATTGGACTGACCGATCGCGCACATACCGGGAGCGGGGGGCCGGAGTGTCGTGAAACTTGGACTATTTTCAACGCAGGTCGCTTCGTGGCCGAAGTTTTGGTGCAGATGGAAGCACTGGAGCAGACTATTTGGTTTAAGTCTTCTGGTTGCTGGCTGCACGGCTGGCTCTGGGCCGGAGATCCAGTTGGCCTCGTTATCCCACCATCCAGTACCGGTCGAAATGAGCGCGGACTTGACGGCTGTTGCGCCGATCCGCGAGTTCGTGCTCCGGCACGCGCCGTATAAGCAAGTCGCTCCAGAAAGTGGAAATCCAAACACGAGCATCGGCCGCACCCCGGGCTCAGCTTGCGAAGTGATCCGCTTCTTGACCCTGCTCTCGCGCGCGGCCCCCTCCGATGCGCAAGTACTTGCAAAGGCCAAGTCGCTCGCCGATTGGGTTATCAACCTTCAGCAGACGAACGAGATCAGCCCAGCTTACGGCGGTGTGCCCTCGACACCCGATCTTCCGCCACCCGCCAACCGCTATTTCTATGCCATCGACGCAGGCTTCTGTGGCGCTGCGATGTTCGAGTTGTATGATCTCACGAAGGACGAGAAGTACGCGCGAGCTGGCCTGCGCTTTGCCGATTTCCTTTTGAATTTGCAGAGTGGCCCGCGGCGCCCATACGCGCGGCCTGCCGGAATGGTCGACGGTTTTTGCGAATTCGTCGTCGACGCCGGCCCGAAACCGGCCTGGAACTGCGATCGGCACGTGAAGACACTTTCCGCGTTGCCCGCGCTGCGCCGGGCGTCAACTCACTCCAGCAAGTCTCATTACGAAGCGGCAGCGGCATCGGCGCGCGCGTTTCTCGTGCCCGGGCTTGCTGGCGCCTGGGAGTATGCCGACGCCGCCGCACTTTCTGCGTGCCGCGACCGTGAGTGCCCCAATGTCTGGCGCCGGGTGAAGGGACCTAATGGGGAGCCTGATCACTTCGTTTACGGAGACACGCTCGCTTATGCTCTTCGCGGACTTTTCGAGTACGAAGGCCCCTCCTCGGACGTGCGGAGGCTCTACCAGGAATTCAGCAGCTACCGCGGCAACGATCTCAAGACGCAGAGGTACGACGGCCGCATCGCGTTCGCAGGCTATCTTCATCCGGCCAGCAGATCGCCGGACCCACTGAGCGGCTATTACGACCTCGTCACGCTGGGCATCTTGCACGGCCTGCGGCGTAGCATCAGCCCCGATGACTACGCCGTCGCCGACCGCGTGCTGCGCACCCACCTCGCGGATGCGGCGCAGCTTTCATGGCGGATGGAGATGGACCTCAGCATGCCTGAGAGCGAGTTCGTCGATTTGACGACGCTGGCTAACATCGGAGAGGCTCTGCTCATGCCGGCAGCAGACGCGCAACGTTGAGCAAAGCCCCAAGGTGCCGGCTCAGGTATATTGCCCCCCGCTTGCGAGCACTCCCGCACTGTCGCCGGGAAAGTAGTCCGGTCCCGCCCCGTTCACATTGATGACGCCATTGAGCACCGCCTGATAGCGCGGTCCTGCGGCCGTCCCGGACCAATTCACACCATAGGACGTGATGAGCCCGGTTGACTGCGCATGGGCAAAGCCGAATGAAAAATCCGGAGTGCCGACGATGTCGACCGAACCAAGGGCGTAGAAGATGTGCCCGCCCGCATCGGCATAGAGATGGTGCGGAGCCGCTCCTTCAATGGTGATTTCGCCGCCCAGCATCTCCACGAAGGCACCGTTGTCCGCCCCGATGTGGCGGAAGCTGCATGAGCCGAAAGCATTCTTCCCAGTCAGGAAGACAACAGCCCCGTAGCGCGCCCACACGCCCACGTCGCCGCTGATCTTGACGCCTTCGAGCCTTACCTTTGCGCCCGCTCCATCCACCAGGATGGCGTTGGCTCCGCTGACAGCAATCTCGACATTCGCCGGAGCTGTCGGATTGCCGATGATGTTGAGTTGCGACCCGTCGAACATCGCCCGGTTGATCCAACCGCCGCTCGAGTAAGTGCCATCTGCAAGCTGAATCGTCACCGCATGGCCCGCCGGATCGACATTTAGGGCGGAGTCGATAGCCTTCTGGATCGTCTGAAAGGCAGAGTTCGGGGAAAGCCCGTCGTTGGCGTCGGAGCCGGTGTCGGGATCGACGTAATAGGTCCGGCTCGCGCCAAGCACCTCACGGCGTGGCGTCGAAGGCAGACTGACCCGCCCGCTCGACCTGTCGATGACGATCGCCTCGTGCCAGACGTTGCCGTCGGGGCTGACCTTGAAATGGTAGTCGTCGTCGCCAGCGAGGCCCATCTCGGCGCGCCCTGACCAATTGGTCTGGAACAGGATGGTGCCTGACTCGCTGCTCGCGGCCTTGTTGATCTTCAGCTGATGGCCGCCGCCTTCGTGCGTGAATAGCGAAGCCGGAGCAGCAACCGCGAGCCGGTTCGTGGCATCGGCCGTAGCATTGATGCCGAGCTTCGGGGCCGGATCCACAAGGGCTGCGGGCACCCATGATGCGCCATTCCAGGCAACCAGCAGATCCTCGTCAGCGATCCAGGCTGTCCATCCCTCCCGCGGCGTGTAAAAGGCCCAGGCTCCATCCTGAAATGCGGCGATCTCGTTCTCATGCCCGGACCACGCGCCCGATGCGCCCTCCGCCACGATATAGCGCGCGCCGTCGGCAGGGTCGGCCGGTGGCTCCGGCAGGTCACGATCCTCAACAGCGATGTGAACCAACGCATCGAGCGCGCGGATCGCCTCGTTATGCGTCACGTGCTTTTGTGCTTGCGCGGGAGCGATGTAGGGCAATTTGAGATTGGGCGTCTGGAACATCTCGGGCTTCCTGTTGGCAGTAGCGACCCGAGAAGGATGACTCCGGTCCAGAGCGCGGGGATAAGTTTACAGTGCGCTGAAAACGCAAAGATCGCGCCGATTGGACGAAGGGAAATTACTCGACCGGACGGCACATGAACCAGTTCGGCACCCCGAGCACGTCGACTTGCTTTCTTACTGCAAAACCGAGCGTCTGATAGAAGCCTACGTTCACTTCCAGATCCGTTTCCAGACAGGCGACTGCCCCGAGCGCATCCATGCACTGGCAGCAATGCGTCATCAAACGCCGCGCGATTCCTCGCCGCCGGTATGCCGGAAGCACCGCCAGCGGGCCAATATGCCAATGCGGAACAGTTGAATCATTGCGGGACCAAGCCATGAGCCATTGGACAATGCGAAGCGTCACGGCCGGCGGGTTGCTAGCGGCGATCAGCGGACCAATCCACAATTTGTCCGCCCATGTGGGACGACACCGGCCAGGTTTTATCATGCCCAGCACACCTGTCAGTTCACCCTGTATGTAGGCGCCCAAGATCTCGCCATTGGCCTGGACATAAGGCAGCACGAGGCCGAAGAAGCGCAGCAAACGCCGCTCTCGCTGCTCTGAATCTGAACCGAATATCTCGATGTGCAGGGGGTTGTTCAGCATGGCATGCGCCAGCAGCCTTGCCGCCACGTCCAATTTGCCAGGTGAGATCACCCTGATATCAAGGGCGAGGTCATCACCCGCACGATCGTTGGCTGCTGATTCTCGCGCCATGACTCGACGCAATGCCCGCATCCCGGAGAGAAAGGTCGGATTCTAAACCAGGCAGCGCCCAATGCAGCTGCGTCCGGGACTTGCGGCGCAATCGTACTCGTGTGACGCAACACCTATCTCTAATATTACTCGTGCATCGAAATGCCGGAGGCGATGAGACCCGGCAACCCCGGCTCCGCAAACTCAGCTGGATCAAACACGCAACGACGGACGAATGGACCATCATCGGATGGAACGGTTGAGGAATGACGGGTAAGGCACCAAAACCGACGAACGCTGCCCCCTACTCAGGCTCGCATCGCTTCGCAGTCGCCCCGATGATGGATTGGACGGACGATCTGAGAAAGCAAAGCCCCGGCAAGGGTTTATGCCGGGGCCTTTGTGATACGTGATACCGTCAGAGTACGCTCAGAAGCTAAGTCCCGTTCAGATAGGCTTGAAACCTCACCCATGCATCGTGAAGCTTCTCGATTGCTCCAACTATTGCTGCGGTGCCCGACGCGAGCTGCTTCAGACGATCAAAAAGCGTTGTAACAACGATGTTGCTTGGGCTCTTGCTGGCCGCTTGATCCGATATAGCCGTGACCACTTCTACCATCTGCTCTCGCAGCTGGTCGTCGATTGCTTTGCTATTGACAATAGCCTCGGCCAAGTCCTTCAGGCGCGCCCCGAACTCCTCGCGCTCCGTGTTCCGCGACAACTCGATTGCAGCATTGATCCTCGCCAAGTGGCCTGTGTTCACGACCCCAACACTTGAGTTGGTGATGTGGATATTGTTGTAGGTACGAGAACTAGCGGCGGCCCTGGCAATCTCGGCCACAGGTATTCTCCCTCTCGAAGGCGCGATCGGCATGGCCCAGTCCGCGTTATCTAGGGCCTGGTTGAGAGTCGCTGCAGCTTGCAGCCACTGCTTGAAATTGATGTCTTGCCACATCGAAAGGCAGGGCAGGCAGAGCGGGATCTTATGCTCGCCATCACCTACCACGTAAAATGCTGGTCGAGAGCACTGCGCACATGTCATGATTCGCTTTTAGCATAGACATACTTCGGATTGAGCCCGATGTTCGGCGTTCCTCCACTGATCTCTGTATGGCGATCGGAGCTTAGCGGACTGTCCGCGGCCTTCGAGTTCATCGCATTTCTTCCGCGCCGCTGCTCGCCTGCGATTGATCCAGCCGGCAAGGTCCTGAAGAAGAGCGCCGCGGGCGGCCTTCTAGCTCGTCTGACCCCGGTGATAGGTCAGTAGATCTCGTCCGGTTCAATGATTGAGCCCTCCGGGCTCCGCTGTTGGCCTACAAGTGCGCCGGTCTCGACTCCATGGCGATGAGCGGGTAATCCGCTAGTTTGTGTGCTGATGGGCGGAAGAAGGGGGGCAAATGGAGACTCGCTATCAGGTATTCGTCAGCTCCACGTTCGTCGACTTGATCGAAGAGCGTCAGGCGGTGATGCAGGCGCTATTGAGCCTGAACCTCTTCCCCGCCGGCATGGAGCTGTTTCCAGCATCGGACGACGATCAGTGGACACTGATAAAAGGGGTTATAGATGATAGCGACTACTACATCATCGTAATCGGTGGGCGGTACGGTAGTCTTTCACCGGAAGGCATAAGCTATACTGAAAAGGAGTTTGATTACGCAGTTGAATCCAACGTTCCGATATTAGCGTTTCTTCATGAAGCACCTGAAGAGCTTCCAGTCAAGAAGACGGATCAGAGTGATGAAGCACGAGCGAAGCTCGCCCGTTTGCGCGAAAAGGTGCAGACTGGACGTCATGTTAAGTTCTGGAAAAATGCCCATGATCTAAAGGCGCAAGTCATTCTGTCAGTCTCAGCGGAGACCAAACGCAACCCCAGAGTGGGGTGGGTTAGGGCAAATGCTTCGAGCGATCCAGCGCGATTGAATGCACTGAATGAGGAGATCGAACGGCTAAGATCTGAGCTTGCTAAGGCTCGCACTTCGCCGCCAGTTGGTTCGGAAGTGTATTCTCAGGGCGACGACACTTACAAAATTACCTATTCGATCAAGAAGACTTGGGGGGAAAAAGAATACTTGGAAGTTGAACTAACATGGGACGAAATATTTTACGAAGTTGGCCCACTAATAATGGACGAAGCAGCGGAACACGTCATCAGAAAACGCCTATCGGAAGAGTTGTGGAAATACGACGACAACGTAAAAACTGAACCTTTGACTTCTAAAATAGAAAACGACTCATTCGAAACTATAAAAATACAACTGATTGCTTTGGGCTACATGAGGAAGAGCGAGCGAAAGCATCCGCCAAGTGATCGAGGCGTCTACTGGTCAATTACACCATATGGAGAGGAGTATTTAATGAGGTTGCGGGCAATAAGGCGTGAATAGCAGACCCACAACCCCGTTAGACATCAACTCCTGCCCTGGAGCTGGTCGCATTCCTTCCGGGCCGCTGCTCGCCTGCGATCAATCCAGTCGGCCAAGTCCTGAAGATGCACGCCGCGGGCAGCCTTCTGGCTTGCCTCGATCATCACCACGGGCAGATCGATCTTGCCTTCGGTCGCCTTCCTGACGAACTGCGCGGGCGTCAGATGACTGAAATAGTCGCGACATACCTCGTCGAGCGGGATCACGGCGCGGCCCTGGTATTGCGCCATGAGCAGGAACGCCGTGTTCAAATCTCCCTCCTGTAGATCACGCCGTTGATCTCCAGCACGTCAGGCATCGGTGTCACGGCCTGCGCTGGGGTGATGCCAAGCTCGGCCATGCAGGCGGCAAGGTGCGGCTCTCGCCGCGCTGCCTCGATGTCCCGCGAGAACTCGAGCCAGGGTCTTCTGGTGCCGGCGGCGCGCTCGCTGATTTCCAGCCTGCCGGCGAACTCGCGCGCGAGGATCACGGTCACGAGCGTGTCGTCTCCGGCGCGGTTTTGCCAGAAGCGCATTGCCGATTTGCGCGCCTGGGTCTTGTCGCTGGGCAGCTCCTTGCGAGGCGGCTTGAACACGATGTCACCATTGCGCTCGTACAGAGCCACGGATGCGAACGGGGTCATGGTTAGACCCTCATCGCCCTAATCAGGCGGGTCCTCGTCTCGTCGCTGTCCGTGATCGAGAACGGCGTCCCCTGCCCCGCCAAAATTGCCACATCGCATTTCCGCTCCACGACGCAGCAGATTGGTCTCATAGCCTGCTTGAGCGCACGTCCGTCGATAGTAACAAAATCAGTCATCGCGTTGCCGCCCTCTGTTGCGCATCGTTGCGTTAATCACAACAGTAAGGGCGTTTTTGAACACGTGTCAATGATCGGCCTAGGCGGGTGCGCGGCCCACCTGTTAACAATTTTTCAGGAAGTCCTCGGGGACACCGTAGCGGTCGAACATAATCGCAAGCCGCGCGATCCACGGCGGGATCGGCGCGCCTTTTTCGTAGCGCCTGATCGCGACCGAAACTGTGTTGTCTGTGCCCTGGTAGCCGAGCGCACGCCCCATCTCGATCACGCTCAAGCCAAGCCGCTTGCGGATTGCGGCGAACTCGACGCCAGTCATTCCTAACCTCCAAAAGATCAAGGGGGCCGAAGCCCCCTCTCTCTTATCGCCCGACCGACAGGCCGAAGGCTACACGGCTCAGAGCGTATATAAGGGCCGGCACTGCGATGCCCAGGGCGATCGCCGGGTAGATCATCGGGCCGGATGCCTGCGCTCCGAATGCGAGCGCGTTCATGAGGGCCGATGCGATCAGCGTGCCAATGATGGCCGGCTTCGTGTAGCGGCCAATGTCCTTGCGGACGCCCGGCGTGGCTGCGCAGAGCTGCGCGATCTCAAGGGCTATGAAGCCCAGGTCGATGCCGATCGCCATGCTCCACGCTTCCCAGCTCGGAGCCTGCGTCACGAGCTTGATTCCGTGAGCAAGATGACTAAGTGAAAGGCCGGTCAGGACGACCCCTACCGCGGCGACGGCTGCGGCCGAGTATTGTTGACGGGCTATTCGGCGGCGATAGCCAGGCGAGCGGCCCGGCTTTGATTTCGGCCTGCGGGCGCGCGTCGGGGCGGGCAGCTTGTGGACGGTAGCATTCACATCAGTTCTCCTTGACTAGGCGAGCGTCAATCGCTCTCTGTTGCGATAATCGCAACATATATGGCGTTTTGGCGTTGTCAAGTTCTTGCCTAGTATTCTTCAGGCAAACACAAGAAATTCTGTGTCAACGGGAAGCTAAATCATTGCAATGGGGGGCTTCGTGGCGAAGTCAAAGCAGGTTGCAAGGTTTGCAATTGGCAACGAGACTGGAGCATGTTCCGAGGTCTGGACATGCTGGGCGAACGGCTCTGATTTCTATATGACCGCCAATGAGATAAAGGGGGCCAAGAAAATCAGTTTTCACTCAAGCGGCATCTGCCAGTATGCGTTGCTAGAGAACTTCTTCGCGAAGGTTCGTAATCATTATGGCCGGAAGGATCGTACAGTTCTGAGGTGGAGGCGACCACCAACGCCCGACCGAGGGCCATTGCTGGTGGCGTATTTTGTATTCGCTGCGTTCGAGACATGGGAGCCATTCTGGGAGATCGAAGACAAGCCGATCACATTACTCGCACCACCTGAACACGGGTGGGCCAGAGTAGTAAATGTGGTTTACTCGCGTGAAGATCCCGACAACCATTGCGGAGGCACGCCGCCAGAAGAAGTCTACATAGCACGTTTCAAGCTGGCGAACGGAGATTTTGTCACCTTGATACCGGGCTTAGTTGAACTGCCTAGGGGCTTTTTTGACGAGCAGCCCATCCCGGACGTCCCGATATTCTCGAAAATTGATCCGGCAGTTACAGATGCCCGAAATATTGCGGTACTTATACCGGCGCTCCACGAGCCCGATGGGCCGCTAAGAGTATCCTCGCTTCACAACATGCGGATGCGGACAATCCCCATCGAGCAGTATGAACGTGAACGACAGGAATCAAGCCTTTTGGCCAAGCTAAGAGGTTTGGTGCGCAAGTCGTGAGTTGGACTGCGGTCAAGCCGCCCTGCCCTTACTAGGTGCTGCCCTCTGCCGGTTCCTCGTCGTCGGCCTCTGCGCCAAGCCGGCTTCTTTGATCTCGGCAATCGTGATCGGCTCTCCGTTGAGGTAGTATTCCCCTGCCCATGCGATCCGCACGCCGCGCTTGCCGTTCCACTGCCGACGCCAGATCGTCATTGTCAGCCGACCGATCGGCGTGTCGATGCCGGCGCTGGCATCGTGCTCGGGGCCGGTCACACCGTTCCCGTGGGCTTTCATCCAAGCTGCTCGGGCGGCCTGCTGCACGCGCTCCAGGTAATCGACGCGCTCCAGCCGCGCGACCCTCACCGGCTGGCTTGCGCGCAAGCGTTTAATCGCCTCGATGATCCGGAGCGCTTGGGGCGTCGGCACTTCGTCGCCGATCGCGTCGTTCGTCGCGCGCAACGCGTCAGTGATCGCATCCTCGCGCGCCATGCGGGCGGCGTAGGTCACGGCTGATCGCCTCTTTCGATGGCGTCGGCTATGGTCCTCGCCTCGTTGCCGGCGAACGTGTAGCCGACAAGGATGCTGGCATGCACAGTGGAACGGTCCCCGTTGGCTTTTGCAATGTGCTCGTCCATTTCCGCGCACACGCGCTTCATGCTCGTGGCCGTGATCTCCATGCACCGGCGCTCGCGCTTGTTGGGACGGCAATTCAGGGCAACGTCAACTTCAAGGCGGATCATTCGTGCTCTCCTTGATGTTGCGATAATCACAACATGCCAGATGCCATCGAGGTTTGCAAGCAGGTTTTTAAGCGCCGATCAATGCCGCTGTATAAACGCGGGTTGCGGGCCGGGATTTCGCAACTCGACAGCGAACTCAGACTCTTAAAAACCTCCTTGTCACACAATCTCAATCAATATCAGTGGGTTAGCAGTGACAAAGACATTTCTAATAAGTCCGCAAACTTTTTTAATTTGGGGGGCAGACACACGTTTATACATTGCAGCGTGTTTATACGCGCGCCACGTCGCCAAATTAAAAATTTTCGGCCGCTCTTAGAAACCTCCCCGCGGAACCTCAACAGCATCAGCAACACACCGCAGCAACCATTCGCGCGATATCTATGAGCCTCATTGCAGGCTCGAAGAACCATGTCGAAACTGACGCCGAAGCAGGCGAGATTTGTCGAGGAATACCTGATCGACCTGAACGCAACTCAGGCGGCAATCCGTGCTGGCTATAGCGCGAAGACGGCAAACGAGATCGGCGCGGAAAACCTAGCGAAACCTAGCATCAAGGCTGCGATCGACGCGGCCATGGCTGAGCGCTCGCAACAGACGAAGATCGATGCGCAATGGGTGCTCAAGCGCCTGGCTGCGGAAGCTGAAGCCGATATCGCTGATCTCTACGACGACGACGGCAATCTCCTGCCGGTCGCGGAATGGCCGCTGATCTGGCGGCAAGGTCTCGTGCAAGGCATCGAGGTCGAGGAGCTGTTTGAAGGGCGCGGCGCTGATCGCGTCCACATCGGCCGGCTGCGCAAGATCAAGCTCGATAGTCGCGTCAAGCGCATTGAGCTGATCGGCAAGCACATCGGCGTGAACGCGTTCCAGGAGAACGTGCATCACACCGGGCTCGATGCGCTGGGCGATCGGCTGGAGCGGGCGCTTAAACGCAATGGCTGATCGGCCCGATCCAAACGATCGCATCATCGAGCTGGCCGCGTCGTGCCACTTCGATCCGCTGCGCTGGGCGCATCTCGCGTGGGATTGGGGCCATGGCGAGCTGGAGCGGCATTCAGGGCCACGCGAGTGGCAAGCCGATCTCTTCCGCATCATCCGCGATCATCTCGCCGATCCGGCGACGCGCTACGATCCGCTGCAAATCGCGGTCGCATCAGGCCACGGCATCGGCAAGTCCGCATTCATGGGCATGGTCTCGAATTGGGCCATGTCGTGCTGGTCGGACACGATGATCGTCACGACGGCGAACACCGACACACAGATGCGGACGAAAACTGCACCGGAAGTCGGCAAGTGGTTCCGCACCTCGCTGACCGGCCATTGGTTCGATATCCAGGCCACATCGATCAAGTCGAAGGACAAGGCGCGCGCCGATAAATGGCGACAGGATTTCGTGCCTTGGTCGGAGCACAACACTGAAGCGTTCGCCGGGCTCCACAACGAAGGCAAGATCATTCTCCTGCTCTTCGACGAAGCCTCGAAGATCCACGACAAGGTTTGGGAAGTTGCCGAAGGCGCGCTGACTGACGAGCACACCGTCATCATCTGGATCGTGTTCGGCAACCCAACGCAGAACAGCGGGCGCTTCCGCGAGTGCTTCCGCCGCTATCGCCACCGCTGGATCACACGACAGATCGACAGCCGCACGGTCGAAGGCGTCAATCTCCGCAAGATTGCGCAATGGGCTGCCGACCATGGCGAGGACAGCGATTTCTTCAAGGTCCGCGTTCGCGGACAATTCCCGAGCCAATCAGCCATGCAGTTCATCTCTGCCGACGACGTTGACGCCGCGCGCAATCGCCATCTTCGCAAAGAGCAATACAGCTTCGCGCCGAAGATCATCGGCGTCGATCCCGCATGGACGGGCGACGACAAGCTGGAGATCATGTTGCGGCAAGGGCTCTACTCCAAAAGCCTCGCGAGCCTGCCGCGCAATGACAACGATATCGAGGTCGCGAACCTGATCGCGCGGCTGGAGGATGAGCACCAGGCCGACGCTGTTTTCATCGACGCGGGATACGGGACGGGCATCAAGTCTGCCGGCGACGTGATGGGCCGCGCGTGGCGGCTGATCTGGTTTTCGGGCAAGCCGATCGATCCCGGCTTCCTGAACAAGCGCGCCGAAATGTGGGGCGTCATGAAGCGCTGGATCAAGGCCGGCGGCGCGATCGATCCCAAGGACGAAGAGCTTTATCAGGACCTCATAGGGCCTGAGACGGTGCCGCGTTTAGACGGCAAGATACAGCTCGAAGGCAAAGAGGACATGAAAGATCGCGGCCTGCCGTCGCCGAACAAGGGCGATGCGCTCGCGCTGACGTTTGCCGAGCCTGTTGCGAAAAAAGCCACACATGTTCGAGCCGGCAACCATTCGCGCGTAGAGGTCGATTACGACGTGCTTGGATAACGCGAATGGAGAGGACCATGTGATGAGCGCGCGAGCCGGTTTCCTTATCAACGCAACTCTGATCGCCGCATCGTTCGGGGCTGTTCTCGCAATCACGATTATTGGGGGCTGATGATGCGCGCGCCCGTGCCGCTTGAAATAGCACTGACGGATCGCTTCGCCATCGCTCGCAATGTGGCGACGAACGGGCGGCTGTTCTGCGCAATGCTCGCGGCGATCAATGTCACCGCTGGGCAGCACGCGCTCGCGATCCTGGCTGCACTCCCGGTCGGCCTTGCGGCGATCGTCGATCAACTCCCGGCCGGCAAGTTGCGGGCCTTCGCCTCGCTCGGGGTGTACGGCCTGGCTGCTCTCGTGACGCTCGAAGCTCTTGCAAGACTATGGTGAGACGCAATGTGCATGGTCAAACAGCCTGAACCACCGCCGCCTCCGGTGCTGCCGCCTGAGCCTGCCCAAGCCAAAGCTCCTGACGCTGGCGCTGTTCGCAGCCAGACGGGCCGTCGAACGCTCGATCGGATGCGGGCCGGCGCGGGAACGATCCTCACCTCTGGCCGCGGCGTGCTGAGTGCGGCACCGACGATGCACAAGACGTTGCTCGGGCAGTGATCGCATGGCCGACAACGCGCCGCGCTACGAGACACAGATCCAATACCATCGCCGACGCGCTGAAGAGCTGAAACAGGTTCGTCAGCCGTGGGAGAGCGTATGGCAAGCTGTGGCCGATTACATCGAGCCGACGCGTTTGCGCCTCAACTCGCGCAACGAAGGCGCAACGTCACGCAAGCACATCATCGACAGCCGCGCGACGTTCGCCTATCGCACTCTCAAATCAGGCATGCATTCCGGCCTCACGTCGCCGGCCCGGCCGTGGTTTCGCCTGACGACATTCGATCCTGATCTGAAGGATTACGCGCCGGTCAAGGAATACCTGGCCGCTGTCGAGACGGCCATGCGCGAGGTATTCCAACAATCGAACATCTATTCGTCGTTCCACACCGGCTATGGGGATCTTGGGCAGTTCGGGCAATCGGTCGGCATTCTGGTCGAGGACGATCTTAATACTGTCCGGATGCAGCAGCTCCTGCATGGTCGCTTCTGGATCGCGCGTGACGAGGCTGGTCGCGTCACGACGCTTTATCGGCAATTCCGCTGGTCGGTGCAGCGCATCGTTGCGCGCTTCGGCTATCGCAATGTGAGCCAGCGGATCAGAACGCTCTACGACAACGGACGCTATGATGAGCGGTTTGACATCTGGCATGCGATCGAGCCGCGCCTGAACCGCGATCCGAGGCTGATCGACAAGCGCAACAAGCCGTTCCTGTCGAACTATTGGGAAGACGGCGGCAGTGAGCGCGACGGGCTGCTTGAGGAAAGCGGCTTCGACGAGAACCCGTTGATCGGCCCTGCGTGGGAGCTGATCGAGGAAGATCATTACGCCATGTCGCCGGGGCAAATGGCGCTGGGCGACGTGAAGATGCTCCAGCGCGAGCAACAGCGAAAGCTCGAAGCCATCGACAAGCTCGTGCGGCCGCCGATGCAAGGACCGACGAGCATGCGCAACAACCCGGCTTCACTCCTGCCGGGCTCGATCACCTATGTCGATGATCCGACCGGCAAGGGCTATCGCCCGGCCATGGATGTCAACCTGCGCCTGGGCGAACTGCTGGAGGATATCAAAGACGTTCGCGATCGGCTCGATCAGGTTTTCTACGCCGATCTGTTCCTGATGCTTTCGAACCTCGAAGGCATTCAGCCGCGCAACACGTTTGAAATTGCCGAGCGCAAAGAGGAAAAGCTGCTCGCGCTGGGGCCAGTGCTGGAGAACGTCTATAACGGCCAACTCGAGCCGACGATTGATCGCACTTACGCGATCATGAACCGCCGCGGGATGCTGCCGCCGCCTCCTCCCGAGCTGGTCAACCAGGATCTCAAGATCGAATACATCTCGATTTTGGCCCAAGCGCAAAAGGCTGTGGCGACAGGCGCGATCGAAAGAAGCTTCGCGTTTGCAGGCCAGCTCGCTGCGGTCAAGCCTGACGTTCTCGACAAGCTCGACGCTGACGAAGCCGTTGACGTGTATTTCGACGCCGTTGGGGCTCCGCCGTCGCTGGTCGTGCCGGATGACAAGGTTGCGGAAATCCGCGAAGCGCGAGCGCAGAAACAGCAGGCGGCAGAGAATGCGGCGATGGCTGCCGAGATCGCGCCGGCTGCGAAAGCTGGCGCTGACGCTGCCGCCGTGCTGGCGGAAGCTCAAGACAATCCCGGCGGCGGCGCTCTCCTCCAGCAATTGGGCATCGGCTGATGACAGGCGATTTGAAAGAGCAACTGTCTCCGCTGGAGACGATCGAGCGCGAAGAGCTGTCGAAGGCATTTCGCGACGTGTTCGCGACGGCAGCCGGCAAGCGCGTGCTGTTCTGGATGCTGGAACAGTGCGCGATCTACCAGGACGCATACGCGGGCGACAACAACGCGACCAACTACACGTTGGGCCGGCAATCGGTGGGACGGCGGCTGATCGGCATGCTCGATCAGATTGATCCGCGGCTCTACCCGAAGCTGTTGCTGGCTGTTGCGGACCTGAAGCTCATCGATCGAGCGGCAGCGCAACGCGGGTCGCATCAGGAGGAAGAGGAAGATGAGGAATAGGTTTCTCGGTGGTGTCAGCCTGCTCGCGATGATCCTGCTCGCGCCTGATGACGGCGGCGGCGCGGGTGGCGGCGACCCAAAGCCACCGGAGAACGTGCTGTTCCCCAACGATGGCGATCAGGGCAATAAGGACCAGGCCGGCGGCGACGGCGATAAGGGCGCTGGCGAATGGAAAGAATACGTTCCCGATCCGAACAAGTCGGACGAAGAGAACGCGCGGCTTAAAGCCGAGCACGACAAAACGAAGCCGACCGCAAAAGACGACAAGGGCAAAGACGATCTCGATACCGTTCCCGAGGATGGCAAGTACGAGCTGACGATGCCTGAAGGCGTCGAGTTGGATGCCGAATTGCTCGATGCAGTTTCGTCCGATCTGAAAGCGAAAGGCTACACGAGGCGCGAGGCGCAAAGTCTCGCGGACAAATTCATCAAGGTCCAGCAGGAGCGCGAGATGAAGCGCGCCGCGGATTGGGCCGACACGATCCAGAAGTGGGCCGACGATGCGAAGGCCGACAAAGAGATCGGAGGCGACAAGTGGGAAGCCACTGTCGTCGCTTCACGCCGGGCGGTCGATAGGCTCGGGACGCCAGCGCTCAAAGAATATTTGAATGCGACTGGTGGCGGTAACCATCCGGAGCTTATTCGGTTCATGGCGAAAGTCGGGGCGATGATCAAAGAGGACAATCCCCCAACAGGCGGCGCGGAGGGGGCGGGCAAGCCCGTCGATCCCGCTCACGTGCTCTTTCCCAACGATGTTCCGAAAGGCGGGTGACAATGGCGACAATCGGCAATTCCTATCCCTCCCTCATTGATGCCTATAAGGGCTCGATGGAGGGCACTGTTGTTGAAATCCTCAATCGTCAAAATCCCATTCTTGACGATGCGATCGCAACACAGTGCAACATGGACTCCGTTCACCGGCACATGATCCGCACTGGATTGCCGAGCGTTTCCTGGGGCCGGCTGTATCAGGGCATCCCTCAGTCCAAGGCGACGATGCAGCAGGTTGACGACACGACAGGCTTCCTTGAGGCCGCGTCGCAGGTCGATACCCGCCTCCTCGCGCTTGCGCCCGATCCGGCCAAGCAGCGTCTCACGGATAGCGCTCCCTATCTGGAGGCGATGAACCAGGAGATGGCGACAGGCATCTTCTACCACGACACGGCCACGACGCCCGAAAAGTTCAAGGGCTTGGCAGCACGTTACAACGTGCGCGGTGGCGCTGGGGCCGGCAACCAGGTCATCCACGGCGGCGGTTCCGGAAACGACAACACCTCGATTTGGTTCGTCACGTGGGGCGATCATGCGACCTCGCTGCTCTATCCGAAGGGCACGAAGGCTGGTGTCGCGATCGAGGACAAGGGCGAGCAGCGCGTTACCGATGCCAACGGCAATCCGTACTACGTCAAGGAGACGTTGTTCCGCTGGCATATCGGCATGTTCGTGAAGGATTGGCGCTATAACGCGCGCATCGCGAACATCGACGTAAGTGATATGCTGGCCGGCAACGTCGATCTGTGGGCGCTGATGCGCAAGGCGTACTACCGGCTCCAGTCGCGCCGTCGCGACAGCATTTCGAGCCGGATCGCGATCTACATGAACCGCGACGTGCTCGAAGTCCTCGATGCTCAATCGACTGACCGCGGTCTCACCGCGAGCCGGGAGAACTACACGTCGCTCAAGCCGGCAAACGTCGAGGGCAAGGAAGTGCTCACGTATCGCGGCATTCCAATCCGCGAAACCGACGCACTGCTCAACACGGAGGCTCTTGTTCCCGTAGCCGCCTGATCTGGCTGGCCCGCTTCGGCGGGCCGCCGTCTCCTCATGGCCGGAAGGACGAACGAAAGGCAGTCCAATGATTTTCGATAAAACGCTCCTGCTCTCCGATGCTCAAGCTATCACCGCTGGCGCTCCATCGGACAACACCATCGATCTCGGCGCGACCGGCCGGGCGATGTTCGCAGCCGCTGATCTCGTGCGCGATGTCGGCAAGGGCATTCCGCTCCTGATCCAGGTTGTCGAGGACTTTGACGCGGCCGGCGCGGCCACGCTCACGATCTTCCTGCAAACGGACAGCGACGACAGCTTCGCCTCGCCGAAGACGGTCGCGGTCACTCCTGCGCTCGATCTGGCGACCCTCAAGGCAGGCTATCAGGTCAACTTCGATTACATCCCGCGAGGGGTGGATGAGCGCTACATGCGGCTCAGCTATTCGGTGCTTACCGGCCCGATGACGGCTGGCAAGATCACCGCTGGCGTCACCATGGGGAACCAGACGAATGGCTAAGGTTGTCGCGAAAGAAAGGGGCTACTTCGGCGGCGAAATCCGCGAGCCCGGTGCGCGCTTCTTCGTTCCCGATGATCTGTGGCAGGACAAGGCGCGCCGGCCGAAGTGGGCCAAGCTCGATCCTGCCCATGCCTTCGGCGGCAAGGGCGATCACGACGGCGACAGATCGGTCGGCGGATCGAAGCCAAAGCCGCCTTCCGAGCCTGCCGGCGACAAGGCTGGCGTCGTGATCCCGGCCGATTGGCAGAACAAGTCGGCGGCCGAACGCAGGGCGCTCGCCAAGGCGATCACCGGGCAGAACGTTCCAAACGCGACGGAAGCGGACAAGATCATCTCGGCCTATGTCGAGACGACGAAGCCCGAGGTATTCGGCGACGCGCCCGAGCCCGAGACTGTGAGGCCCGGCAACGGCCTTCAGGACGCGCTTGGTGGTGTGCAGCCGGATTGGGTCGCGCCCGATCCTGACACGCCGAAGCCGGTCGCCGATTAAACGGATGAGCGGTTTCGGCCGCTCATTTTCACACTTGGCTTAAGGGGCTGAATATGTCGATCAAGCAAGAGATCAAGGCTGGGTGGGAAGCGTTTCTCGCAACGGTCAAAGCCTCTCCCGCGGCGTTTGCTTACGGCATTGGCATTGGCTTCGTGGCCGGCGCGATCCTCTTCTGACCATGAAGCTCGCCAGCCTCAAACAGACATACGGCGATGTTTCCAGCAAGCCGGCCGGCGCTGAAAGCGACGAATACTATCCATCGCTCTATCTCGACGAAAAGCAGATCGAGGCGATGGGAGTGGAGACGGTTCGCGTCGGAACGGAAATGGCAATGCTCGCGACCGTCCGCGTTTCGAGCATGAGCGAAAGCAAGAACGGCTCGCGCTCGATGTCATTGGAGATCATCGAAGCCGGCCTGAAGCCCAAGGAGAAGGAAAAGGACGCCGCGTCGATCCTGTTTCCTAACGGATGAATGGCCGCGATTTACAACGAACAACGCGTGCTCGGGGTGCGCCTCGTCGCTGACGGCACGAAGCTCTACAACAACCGACCCGCGATCGGCATCACTGCGGCTGCGGATGGCGTCATGTTCGTCGGTAATAAGCGCGTTCGGGGTGTTGCGGTTCTCACAACAGACGTTGCCATTCAAAACGATCAACCTGTCGTCGGAGCGGTTCTGATCGAGGACGGTCGCACGCTCTACAATCACCGCGAGGTCGTGCCCGTCCGCGCTGTCAGCGGGGTGCTGGCATGAGTTCAGAGGTTTACATCTGCAACCTGGCGCTCTCGAACATCGGCAAGACGAACATCAACGATCTTGCAGAAGCGAGCGCGGAAGCGCGCGCGTGCAATCAGTTTTACGCGCACACCCGAGACACGCTGCTGCAAGCGTATCCGTGGCGCAAGGCGCGCAAGACGCAATCCCTTGCCGAGGTTGCGAACGATAAGCCGGGCCGCTGGCGGTATGCCTATCGCATTCCGAACGATTGTTTGAAGGTCCTGTGGATCAGATCGGAACAAGAGATCGGCGGCGCGCCGGGCAGTGCCGAGATCCACGCGGATGATACGCAGCAGAACCATCCTTATGAGATCGAGGGCCAGACGCTCTACTGCAACCTGTCGCCCTGCTACCTGACCTATACGTTCCGCCTGACCGATCCGACGAAATTCACGCCGCTGTTCATCGAAGCTCTAGGCTGGCATCTGGCCGTGCGCCTCGCCATGCCGCTGACGCGCGATCCGAAGGTCCGGGCCGATGCTTTCCAGCTCGCGATGCAAATGCAAATCGCGGCCGAAATCGCTGACGCAAACGAGGTTCGCGAGACATCGGATCACGACAGCGAGTTGATCGAGGCGCGTGGCTGATGGCTGATCTGCGCGCTTACCAACCCGCATTCACTGCCGGCGAGCTGTCCCCAGCGCTGGGCGCTCGCGTCGATCTTGCGAAGTTCTCGACGGGCCTCCGGACCGCGCTCAATCTCTTCATTCACCCGCACGGCGGCGCGTCGAACCGGGCCGGATTAGAGTTCGTCGGCCAAGTGAAGAACAGCGCGCACTATGCGCGCGCCATTCCTTTCCAGTTCAATACCGAGCAATCCTATATCCTGGAACTCGGGGATCACTATCTGCGCGTCTACCGCAACGGCGGCCTCGTCCTCTTGAACGGCAGCCCCTATGAGGCAGCGACGCCATTCGCACACACTGAGATCGACGAGCTGGTGTTCATTCAGGAGGCCGATGTCATGTACATCTGCCATCCTGATCACCCGCCTCAAAAGCTATCGAGGCTGGCCGATAATGACTGGACGATAGGGGCAGTTTCATTCACGCCTTCCATCCAGCCTCCGACCAATGTTGCCGTAGCAGCTTCATTCAAATACCGCTCCGGCAGCCGCGGAACATATAATTTCAGGGTGACGAGCATCAGCGCGACTGACGCCGAAAGCGCTATAAGCGGGACCTCTAACGGCGTGTCATTCCAATACCAGAATGACGACGGTCGCTACATGCGGGTGACATGGAACAAGGTCCCTGGCGCGGTCGCATACAACGTCTATCGACACAACGGGTCTGGCGTTACTGGCCTTGTGGGGACCGTTTTCAGCAACGAAATCGAATTTCCATCAGGCGACGTTGTTGGCGATACGGCGCATTTGTGGCCAAGCTCGTCTCAGCCTGGCGCTCCAGCAGTGCCGACAAACGTGCGGGCGTCAGTGGAGTTCGGCAAGGTGTACACCTACGTCGTCGCTGCGGTCGCTGAAGAAACTGGTGAGGAAAGCCTTCCCTCCGCTTCGGCCTCCGTCAATAACGATATGAAGTTCGCAGGGAACAGAAACATCATCACTTGGGACCCGGTTCCTGGCGCTTCGGCTTACATCATCTATCGCGAAGATAACGGCGTCTATGGATATATCGGTCGTTCCGAGACGACTTCCTTCGTCGATGAAAACATTACTCCTGATCTGGCTGATGGGCCTCAACAGGCTCGCAACCCATTTGTCGGGGCCGGCAATTATCCGCGCTGCGCAACCTTCGTCGAACAACGTCTCGGCTTCTTCTCAACCCGGAATGATCCGCAGGCGGCGTGGCTTTCGCAGTCTGCCAACTATGAAAATTTCGGCGTTTCTGAACCGGCGAAACCGAGCGATGCGGTCACGTTCCGGATCAAAGCCCGGCAGGTCAACGAAATCCGCTCCGCTCTCGCGCTGCGCGGGCTGATGCTGCTCACGTCTGGTGGCGAGTGGGTCGTCAGCGGCGGCAGCAATTCCGATGCGATCTCACCGTCAGACATCAAGATTGAGCCGCAGGGATATCGCGGCTCGTCGCTCGTTCAGCCGATCGTTGTCGGGAACACGGTGCTCTTCGCCCAGGAGCGCGGCGGCGTGGTGCGCGATATGTCGTACCAGTTCGCTGACGACGCGTTCGTTGGCAAAGATTTGACGATCCTCGCGCGCCATCTTTTCGAGGGCAAGGAGATCAAGGCGTGGGCCTACGCGCAATCTCCATATTCGATCGCGTGGGTCGTGCTCGATGACGGATCGCTCGTTTCGCTCACCTACATCAAAGAGCACGAGGTTTGGGCCTGGACGCGGCACGCAAGTGGGGCCGGCGCGTATTTCGAGGACGTGGCGGTCATTGCCGAGAACAAAGAGGACGTGCCCTATTTCATCGTGCGCCGCACGATCAAAGGGCAGACAGTGCGGTATATCGAGCGGCTTCACACGCGCTCGTTCAAGTCGATCGAGGATGCGTTCTTCGTCGATTGCGGCCTGACCTACGACGGCCCGCCGGCCACAACGATAACCGGGCTGGATCATCTCGAAGGCGAGGAAGTGGTCGCGCTCGCTGACGGCAACGTCGTGCGCAATCTCACTGTGGGGCCTGTGGCCGGCGGCATAGGCGTCACGCTGCCCAACGCGGCCTCGAAGATCCATATCGGCCTGTCCATGATCGCTGCGCTCGAAACGCTCGATCTCGATCTCGGGCAGCTCGAAGGGCTCGGAACCGTGCAAGGCCGCATGAAGTCGGTCAGCGAAGTAACACTGCGCGTCGAGAAAACGCGCGGCATCTTCATCGGACCAAAGGACGGAGATCGCAACAGCCCGCATCTGGTCGAGTACAAGCAACGCTCAACCGAGGCATGGGGCGAAGCAATCCAGATGTACACGGGCGACATTCGCATCACGCCGCATTGGGATTGGAACACGTCTGGCTCGATGTGGGTGAAGCAGTTCGATCCTCTGCCCATGACCATTCTCGCCATCATGCCGGACGTTACCATTGGCCGCTAAAATCGAAATCGTTCCGGCGCGAGCTGCGCACGTCAGGACCATCGCCCGTCGCATGCGCAAGGCGGATCGGGATGAGGTCAAGGCCGCGTCGGGCAAGTCGCCTTTCGAGGCGCTGGCCTATTCGCTGCGCAAGTCGTCAGCCGCATGGACCGCCATGGTCGACGGTCGTCCAGAGGTCATGTTCGGCGTCGGTGACATCAATATTCTGACCGGCGTCGGCGCGCCTTGGCTGCTGGGAACGGATGCCGTCGAAAAACACTACGTCGCGTTTCTTCGCCATTCGGTGAGTTGGCGGGATCAACTGTTGCGGCGCTATCCGGTGCTGAGAAATTTCGTGGATGATCGGAACCGTGTTGCGATCCGTTGGCTTCGATGGCTCGGGTTCACGCTCTCCGATCCCGTCCAGATGCGAGGCCGCGCGTTCCGCATGTTTGAGCTGAGGACGCCCGATGTGTGACTTGATGATGGCGCTCACGATCGGATCGACGATCATGGGCGCGGCCGGACAGATGCAGCAAACCCAGGCGACGGCCGCGGCGGACAGGTACAACGCCCAAATCGCAGACATGAATGCGAGGCTTGCCGAGCGGCGCGCCAAGGACGCTATCGAGCGCGGGGCGAAAGAAGAGCAGCGCAAGCGCATGGAGGTCGCAAAGATTGTGGGCGCTCAGAAAGCGGCCATGGCGGCGAGCGGTGTCGATCTGACCTTCGGATCGCCGCTCGATGTGATCGTTGATACTGCCGTGCTCGGCGAACTCGACGCGCTCACGATCCGCAGCAACGCCTATCGCGAGGCGCATGACCATCGGGTCGATGCGGTGAGCAGGCGGGCTGGGGCGCAACTGCACCGAATGCAGGCCAGGAGCGCGACCGCAGGCGGCTATCTGCAAGCTGCCGGCACGATCCTCGGCGGTGCTGGCAAGGCTTATGGGCAATACAAACAATCGACGATCGGCGTAATTTCGTGAGGTAAGGCATGCCGCGCGTTCCCGAATACCACCCGAACGTTTCGCTTCGCCCTGCCTTCCGGCAGGACGTTGATGTGCGCGCGACGCCCGAAGCCTTCGGCGCTGGTGCCGGCCGCGGCATGCAGGGTCTGGCGCGCGGTCTCTCGGAAGTCGGCGCGGCGCTCGCTCAGGTGCAAGAGCTTGAAGACTCCCTGCGCGCCAAAGAGGCCGATAATGCCTTTGCGGATTGGATGCGCGAACGCATGTATGGCGAAGGCGGCTTCATGACGCTGGAGGGCCGCAATGCCGTTGATGGGCGTGCTGCATTCGAGCGCGAGGCTGCGGAAAAGCGCCGCGAGTTCGGCAAGGGCCTGACGGGTGGGGCCGCGCGGGCCTATCACTCCGCATCTCAGGCACGGCTCCAGTCGGCCTATCAGCAATCCATCATTCACACTGCCCAGGCGCGCAAGACCTGGTTCAAGGATGCCTCTAACGCGCGGGTCGAAACCTTCGCGAACGATGCGCTCGTGAGCTACAACAGGCCCGATCTGGTCGCTAAGAACATCGCTGCCGGCGTGCTGGAGCTGCGCGAGCAAGGCCGCATGCACGGCTGGGATGATGACACGCTCAAGCTGCGCGAAGCCGAGTTCGTCTCAGGCGTTCACAAGAACATCACGCTCCGCATTGCGCAAGACGATCCGCTGGCGGCGGAAAAGTACATGAAGGACAATGCCGATCGCCTCACCGGGGCGCATCGGTTTGAGCTCAACAAGGCGCTGGAAAACGAGATTGCGCAGGAGCACGCAAAGCGCGAGGCCGATGCGATCCTGAAGGAAGGCCGCAAGCCTCATCACTCGTCGGGCGAACCAGGCGGCTCTCGATCGGTCGGGGCAACAGATCCGACAAGCGCGCGCGCCTTCCTGCTGGGAAGGCTCAGCAAGGGTCACGACAAGTCGCACATCGACGGGCTGGATGAAAGTTTTGCCGCCAATCTGGCCGCGATGATCCAGGACGCGCCGCCCGAAATCCGCGATGGGCTTGGCGTGCTGTCGGGCTATCGATCTCCCGATCGGCAACGGGAGCTGTTCGCTGCCGCGGTCAAGAAGTACGGCTCCGAAGCGGCCGCGCGGAAATGGGTCGCGCCTCCCGGTCGCTCATTCCACAATCACGGGCAAGCCGTCGATCTGGCCTATAACGGTCGATCGCTCGCACACGCCCCCAAAGAGGTTGTGGAGTGGGTTCACCGCAATGCTGGGAAATACGGGCTCTATTTCCCCATGAGCCATGAGCCGTGGCATGTCGAGCCCGTGGGCACCCGTTCAGGAACGGTCGCGCCGCGCGGCAGCATGGTCGCTCCGCGCACGGCCATGCCGTCCCCTGTCGATATCGAGGCCCGGCTTGACCGCATTTCTGATCCCAAGGTCCGCGATCTAACGCGCAAACGCATCTATGCGGCGATCGAGGCGCAGAACAAAGCCTACGAAATGGAGGCGAAAGCGGCGCGTGCCGAGCTGTGGCGCTACATCGATCAGGGTGCAACGCCCGATCAGGTCCCCATGGAGGTTCGGCAGGCGGCCGGCATGGCCGCGGTATCAGCGGCCTGGGGCTACCTAGAGACCGTCCGCAAGGGACGCGCTGTCGAAAGCGACGAAACGCTGCTCTACGACATGCGCCGGTATGCTGCCATCGATCCGATCGGATTTGCCGAAATCGACCTCAACGATTACCGCGACCGTCTTTCGATCGAGGCGATCAAGGAACTCACGGGCAAGCAAACCGATGCGCTCAACGATCAGCGCAAGGCGCGCGAGGAAGGGCTGAACCTGACGGCCGCCTTCTCTCAGGCTCAGAGCCAGCTTGAGGCCGTGGGCATCACGACAACAGGGAAACGCGGCAGCGAGCGTGAGGCGGCAGCCCAGCGCATCGCCCGGTTCCAGAACGCCCTGGCCGAAGAAATGGAGGCGTTTAGACGGCGGAACAAGGGGCAAGCGCCAACGCAGCTCGACATTCAGTCGATGGTGAACAAGCTGCTGCTGCCCATCGTCATCAAGACGCCTGGCTGGCTGTGGGACAGCACCGATAGCAGCAAGCGGCTATTCGAGGCGGGCGACCGCGCTGACGGATCGACGGTCGATGTCGATGTCCAATACTCGGACATTCCGATCGATCTCAGGCGCGGGATCGTCATCGATCTCGAACGGGAACTCGGCCGCAAGCCGAGCGAAGCCGAGGTTGTTCAGCGCTACGAGGATTTCATTCTCGGTCGCGACCTGCCGACACGCGAGGACGAAATTCGCTCCATGCACGCCAGACAAGGCGGGGCTGCCGCGCGCTGACGGTGGTCTAGCTCTCAACCGTTCACGTTGATGATCCCGGCTTGGCCAAGCCCCCAAAGGGTGACGGCCACCGTCGCTGCAAAGAGCAGCGGCGCGAGCACGCCGTAGACGACGACGCTGAAGAGGAAACGGCCGGCGACTGTGAACCGGCTCTGTTGGGATTTCATAGGACAGCCCCCTGATGAAAACGATTGCCGATTACGAAGCCTGGAAAGCCAGACAGCAGCAGAGCAACGTAGGGGCTGCGCAAGTGGTGCTCGAAGCGGCCGATGCGTCCCCGGACGAAGTTGCCAGCGATCTTACCCTTGCCGGCGACTTCAGCAAGGCCACGGGCGGCCCTGTGCCGCCGCTGCCGCTGGTCAAGGAGCACCGCAACGTCTTTCAGGCGGCGATCGAACGCCACCGCAACACCACCATTCTGTCGAACTCGCCGCGCCTGACCGAATGGTTGCGCAATCGCGAGAACGCTGCGCTTGCTCGCGACGATCTCGAAGGGCTGTCGTGGTGGGAAACGACGCTGGGTGCCGGGCAGCATGCCATCAGCCGTGGCATCCAGAGCTTCCCTCAGTCCTACCGGCAATGGCTTGCGGCAGGAACTCGCGAACGCGGGCGTGATCAGGAGCGTTCGTTTGCGGAAATTTACGCCGACGAGCGCTCGCGGCCCTTGTTCGATTGGGGACCGCTCGGCAATTCCGGCCTGATCGATACGGCCATCGGGCCGATCAGCGACGCTGTGTTCGCCGGCTCGCGCTATCTGATGTCGAGGCTGAGCGCACTGGTCGGCGGATCGCCGGAAGAGCATGAGGCGCGTGCGGCCGAATATCAGCGGCAGGCGGGAGAGATCGCTGAACGGATCGCGGCCATTCCCATGTCGCCTGCCGGCGAACGCGGCAAGGCTCTCGTCCAGTCCTTCAAGCCTACCGGCAGCATAGGCGAAGACTTCGCTCAATTCTTCGGCCTGGTCGCCAAGGACCCTGCCGGGTTCCTTGCATTCCTGACGGAAACAGCCGTTGAAAGCGCGCCGGCCATCGCGGCGGCGACGGTCGGGACGCTCGCGACGCGAAGCCCCGGCGTCGGCGCGACGATCCTCGGGCTGTCGTCTGGCGCAAGAGAGGCGGGCTCGGCACCTGTCGAGTTCTTCCGTGAGCACGGCCTTGATGTCTCGACGCCGGATGGCGCGCTTGAGGCGGTCCAGAACGAAGAGATGTGGCGCGATGCGATGCAGCGCGGCATGACGCGCGGTGTCATCATCGGCATCTTGGACGGCCTTTCGGGCGGGATCGCCGGCCAGCAGCTCGCAAATTCTCCGCTCGCCAATCTCGCGCTGCAATCCGTTGTGCAGGCCGGGCTCGGCGCTGGAGGCGAGGCGGCGGGCCAGATCGCGTCCGGACAGGAGTTCAACCTTGCCGAGGTTCTGATCGAGGGCCTTGCCGAGTTCGTCACTGCACCGATCGAGGTTGCGGGCGTCGGCGGTCGCGCGTTCGTCGATAATCAGCGCAAGGCGCGTGATGCCGAGGCCAGGCGCACCCTGTTTCAAGAGCTGTCGGGACAAGCGGTTTCGTCGAAGCTCCGCGAGCGGATGCCTGACAAGTTCCGCGAGTTCGTCGAGGCCGCGACCAAGGACGGCCCGGTCGAGCACGTATATGTGCCGGCCAAGGAGTTCGTCACCTACTTCCAGGACATCGGCGTCGATCCGTGGGCGCTGGTAGACGAAGAACTCGACGGCGTGACGCGCGATGATCTCGATGCGGCACTCGCCGGCGGCGGGGACCTTCAAATTCCAACTGCGACCTATGCCGCGAAGATCGCAGGAAGCGAGCACGACGCTTTCCTGATGGAGAACATGCGGTTCGATCCCGATCAGATGACGGCTCGGGAAGCGGCAGAGTTCAACGCGCGGGCGCAAGAGGCGATGGAGGAGGCTTGGCAGGTCGCCGAAGAGCTTCGCCGGCACGAGGAAGAGTTTCGGTCATTCGAGCAAGAGATTTACGACACGATGGTTTCGCGCCTTCGTGCTGCCGGCCGATCGACCGAGGTGGCGACAACCGAGGCCATGCTTTACCCGGCCTTCTACCGGGTGATGGCGGAACGATCGAACCTGACGATCGAGGAGTTCTTGCAGCGCTATCCGCTGCCGCAGGTGCAAGGCGCGATCCCCCAGGGCTTCCAGTTCCGCGATGTGGATGAGCTGAATAGAACGCTCGCCGAAGCTCGGAACCGAAAGACGGTTCGCGACAGTCGCATGACCTTGCTCGAGTTCATCGACGATCGAGGCGGTATCAACGATGTCGGCGGCGAGCTGCGGGCGCGAGATGCCGAGACCATCCGGCGTGGCCGCGGAAAGAAGACGCTCCGGCTTGCACGTCCCGGCTTCGTGCCGGGTCAGGCCGGCATATTTGGTGTCGGCGAGACTGATATGTACAGCCCCGACAGCGTGGCCCACGCGGCGATCGAATACGGCTACATGGCAGACGATCCGATCGTGATCCAATACAAAACAGCTTTGGAGCGAGGCGATCAGGTCCCGGACATCACGCGCGCCTTGTGGGATGCGATCGACCGCGAATTGGGCGGCGAGCCTCAGTATTCCGCTTATGCTCCGGTTGACCCAGCGATTGCCGAGAACGAAGCGCTCGATCAGATCGAGGAATATCTGGCGAGCCTCGGCGTCTCTCTTTACGACGATGACGCGACGATCAAGGCGGCCATCCAGGCGGACCGGGAAGCCCGGCACTATGGGCAGTTCGCTGGGGTGCGCGCCCGGACGCTCGACAGCAGCGCGCTGGAGCGCGCGCAAGCCATGGAAGCCGATGGCGAATTGCCCGGCGACATCTACGGCGCCACGGGTTTTTTCAAGGGGCCTGACGGCCTCTGGCGCTTTGAGATCAGCGATGCCGACGCCAAGCTCAAGATGGGCATGCTCGATCGGATCATCAGGAAGCTCGCGCCCAAGTATGTGCCGCTTAGCTCGGTGCTGGATCACCCGAAGCTGTTCGCGGCTTATCCGCAGCTCGCCTCCTACCGCACGTCCGTCAAGATCGATCCGGATGCCGAGCTTCTCGGAGCGCACGACGGAGAGAACAGGGTCATCGAAGCTCGGGGCAGAACGCCTGAAGAAGCCCTGTCGGTTTTGCTGCATGAAGTGGCCCACGCGATCCAGACAGTGGAGGACTTCGCGACCGGCGGCAACCCGAGCATGGGCGAACTCTATGAGGGCGAACGCGTCGCTGAACTCAAGGCCAGCATCCGGCAGCTCGGGGAAGCAGCGGAAGCGGCCTATGAGGCCGGCGACAAGGATCGCCTCAAATGGATTGCCGATCGGGTCGCCCAAGAAAAACAAGAAATGGTCAAAGCCGCGCGGTTCGAATACTACCGCCGCCTGGCGGGAGAGGTCGAGGCGCGCAACGTGCAAGCGCGCGATAAGTTGCGCCGCTCCGGAGAAGAGCCGGATGCGCCCTGGTGGACCGCGGACGTTACCTCAGACAAGGTGATCATTGTTCGCTCGCGGGACCGCGGCGATGCGTTCAAGGCTCTTTCCGCGGACCAGGGCGATCCCAACGCAGGCCGGGCCGGAATGCCGGATTGGATGCGCGGGATTTTGGAAGGGTCGCGTCAAAGGAAAGCGCTCGCAGCCGAGCTTGCGGCTGACGGGAAGGCTGTCCGGTTGAAACACGCGGACGGTCGCTCAGCGCTTGCCGGCCCGGACATGTCCAGTCCTGGCGGCTTCCGGTTGACGCGGTTCGATGATGATGGCCCGGTCGGGCATACCGAGCATTCCAGCCTTGCCGACGCCATTGATGAGGGCTTGAGGGCTGGGTATCAGCCGGTGGGGCGTTCCTACGATCAGAGCGGTGATGAACGGAACCTGATCGTTCAGCACAATCTTACCGCGGCGAACCTCCTGCATGCCGACAAGATGCGCGGCCTTGCCGTGCCATCGCTGGCGATCTCGAACGTTGATCACCCTCTCGACAACTTCGGAGAGATCACATTGCTTGGCGGGCCTGACCTGATCGACCCGCGCAAGGATCGGACGTCGAAGGTCTTCGATGCGGACGTGTACTCGCCGCGCTATCCGACCGTCCGTTACAAGATCGCCAAGGCGGCGATGAACAAGGTTTGGAAGCGGCTCGGCAAGGTTTCCGCAGAGCTGGGCCATGTGCTGTCCGGGGAACTCGACAGTGGCGAAGTCGAGCGCAAGGGCCTTGAGGCATTCCGCGATAGCTCTGCCGTTCAGCTTCAATTCTTGCGCGACACTGGTCGCGATATCGAGCTGCCGCAGCAGACGGCCAGAACCGATTATCTCAAAATGGTTCCGGAGCTGGCCGACAAATTCATTGACAGCTACGCCGTCAATAACGACCCGGAAACGAGGGCGCTGGTCGAAAAAGCGATCAGCCTGGAAATCCAGAAGCTTCGTGACGCTGCCCCGGATATCCCCGTCGAGGAATGGCGCGATCAATACTATCGCAATGGCGAAATCCGCCGCTCTGTCATCGACGATATCCGGCAGGAGATCAGAGTTGCCCGCGAGCCCGGCGTCGATCGCTACGCCGCGCGCACGGCGATCCGCGATGCGGTGAAGCCTCATGCCGACGAGTTCTCGGCCTGGGTCGAAGAACAGTTCGGCTCCGTCATTGCCGGCGAAACGATCATGACGGAAACGGCGTCGGGCAATTGGCGATACCTGCCGCATACGCTCGACAATGTGGTCAAGGTGCTGCGCAAGAAGCTGCGCGACGGCGAAGGCTTCAACTATGGCGTCGGCTCGATCCGCTCGAAGGTCGCCAATCAGTTCAAGAGCGTGTCGGCAATTCAGCGGGCGCGTGGCCGGCTGATCCCTGCCGACGCCATGCAGGCGCTCAAGGATGAGGTTAACGACGAGTTCGTTGCGCTCGCCTCGAAGCTCGGCGCGTATTCGGAATACAGCAGCGGCTTTGGCTGGCTCGATACGTTCAGCGAGCAACTGAAAGAGGTTGCCGATCGTGGGCCTCGCGCGCTCAATCAGTATTTCAACGATCTGCCGGATGATCTGCTGCAAGAGGCCGTTGCCTTTCTCGACAAGCTCGCGAACATGCCGACCGAGTATTTCGAGGCGAAGCTTCAACGCGCGGTCGATCTCAGCGAGTTCAAGGCGGCAGTCGTTCCGCATGACGCGCCCCAGGCTGCCAAGGACGTTCTGAAGCGTGCTGGCGTGCCGATCTTTGAATACGATCCCAAGGACGCCAGCTCGCGTGCGGTACGGACGCGGCTTGCTGCGAGTGAGGGCAAGCTTCTGTTCCAGAGCGGCCGCGATCAGGCGGTCGAAGATCAGCCGCGCGTAAATGAAGACGGCTTTGTCCAGCTACTTCCGTTCAGAGAGGAATGGGGCGATCCGCGGTTCAACGAGGAAGATCGGGAACACGCGCTCGGGCGCTTGCGTGAAATCCGGGCGATGAATGTGCGGCAGGCACCGTGGGAGGACATCGTTGCCGCCTATCGCGACCTCAATCAGATCGCCATGCAATTGCTCTACTTCGCGCCGGATGCGCCCATAGAGAAATTGCGCGATACTCTGAACGGCGGCCACGAAGTGTGGCGGTACATGTTCGATAGACGCCGCGGCCCCGATCTGGGAGACGATGGGCGAAGCTCCATATACTCGGGCATCAACGTTCCGCCTGACATTCAGGATTTTGCGCGTGAAGGTGGGTCCGCGATCGAGCACTTGCTGAAATCGCGCCGCCGCGGCGTTGTGGAGCTGTTGGAGTTCGGTTGGACTGACGAGCCGCGGCCTAGCCGCAAGCCCTTGGACCCGTCCCAAATTGGCGAGAAGATGCGATCCGGCTTTTACTTTCAGGTCGGGCGCAAGCTGGCCGATGTTCCGGATGCTCTTTTCAATCAGGGCGGGCAAGCGGTTATCGATTGGCTGACCCAAGCTGGTGTCAGCCGGGCTGAGATCGACCATTTCCAGCTACAGCAGAAGTTCGGCAATCGACAGCCGGCCACTCGCGAGGACTTCGCTCGCGCCATTGCGGAGCGCATGTTCGATTTCCGTCGCAAGACATCCTGGCTCAATCCGGAGCGGACCAGGCGCGATTACGAACTCGGCGGCACACGTGCTTTCGGCGGCCCCCGCATCCCCGGTCGCGGCATATACTTCGAGCGGTTGAACGCGTTCCCGAAGAAGCTGAAAGGCGGTGAAGAGTTCCCGCCCGGCAGCTTTGAGTCGCCGCATTGGGAGGATGTGCATACAGGCACCTGGGCGTCGTGGCGCGGCTCGATCCGAGACATTCCAAACTGGGGCCGCATGCTGATCGGCGAAGAGGGCCAGACTGATTACATGCAGGGCGCGGTCAGTGGCCGCCGGCCGCGGATTACGACGGCGGAATACCTGAAGCTCAAAGACGATCGCGATCGCCGCGACAAGGTGCTCGACAAAGCCTACGATCTCGTGGGCACGGCGGCATCCGCCATCGGGCTCAGCTATCAGCAAAAATCCGCAATCGCCAGAGAGCTGGTTCCTCTATACGGGGGCAGTGAGCTTGACAGGGATGCATGGCTGGAACGCGCCAAGTCATTTCGCGACCTGATCCGCGAGCGCGGCAACAATAAAGACGCGATCGAAGCTCTCGACGAGCTGGAAAAACTGCGCAGCGACAACGAGGAATTTTTCAAGCCCGGAGCGCGCGAGCTATACGACGACCCGGCGAAGTTCACGCCGGAAACTCCGCTCGATGAAAGCTATACGCGCAACATGATCCGCGATCTGTTGCTGCTTGCGGCGCAACGGAACGTGAACTCGATCGCCATATCAACGTCGGAAACCACCGATCGCATCCAGGCCAACACTCACCGGAGCGCTGCCCATTTCTATGACCGGCAGCTCAAGCCGGGCCTCGAACGCGAGCTGAGACGGTGGACTGGCGACAGCACCCTGAAACTCGAGTTGGTGAAGCTGCCCAAGGCCATGGGCGCGCCGCGTAACGAGAAAGCTTACACGGTATGGGCGGCCCGTCTAACGCCGGAAGTTCTCGCGAGAATACGCGCCCAAGGTCTGCCGATGATGCAGGACACGGGGGAAGCGGGGCGGCGCGGCTCCATCCAATTCCCTGCCGGCGGCGTCGGTCGCGGTGATACGGTGATCCGCCTGTTCCAAGGGGCCGATCTCTCGACGATGCTGCACGAAAGCGGCCACTATTTCCTGAGCGTCATGCAGGATCTTGCCGCGAATGGCGAAGAGCAAGCCACTGCGGATTTGGCCGCGATCCGGGTATGGTGGCGTTCGAATGCCGATAGTGTTGCGAAAGACGCAATGCGCTCTGCGCCTGATGTGAAGATCACAGCAGACGACGTGATTGCTGTCCTCGACTACGGCACGACTGGCGACGCCGATAAGGACATCGCCATCGATACCGGCATGCACGAGCAGTGGGCGCGGGCCTTCGAAGCGTACCTGATGGAGGGCAAAGCGCCTTCGGCCGAACTCCGCTCGGCTTTCGAGAAGTTCCGCGCTTGGCTGATTTCCGTTTACCGCCGCCTCGTCGGTCTCAACGTCGCGGTCTCGGATGACATTCGTGCGGTCATGGATCGCATGCTCGCGACGGATGAAGAGATCGCCAAGGCACAGGCCGAAGCCGGCGGCACCGCGCCGCTGTTCGCGACGGCTGAAGAAATGGGCTTGTCTCCGGAGGAGTTCAGCGCATTTCTCAAGCTGCGATCCCAGGCTGAAGATGAGGCCAAGGCGCGGCTGTTGCGCGAGATCATGGCTCCGATCAAGCGCGAGCGTGACAAGTGGTACAAGGAGGAAAGGGCCAAAGTCCGCAAGGAAGTCGAGCGCGAGGTCAACGCGTATCCCTACTATCGCGCAATCGAATGGCTGGGCAACCGCCGCTGGCTGGGGGACGATCCGCCTCTCGACGATACGCCCGACCTGCGGCTCTCGAAGGCAATCCTTGTCGAGCGCTACGGTGAAGGTGTCCTGAAGACGCTCCCTCGCGGGAAGCAAACCATTTACACCGTCGATGGCGGCCTTGATCCTGACGACGCTGCCGGCTGGTTCGGCTTCGATAGCGGCGACGAAATGATCCGTGCGCTGGAGCGCGCGCCGAAACGGATCGATGCCATCGAGGCCGAAACCGACCGGATCATGAACGAGCGGCACGGCGACGTGCTGAATGACGGCACGATCGAAGCCGAAGCGCTCGATGCGGTTCATACCGACAAGCGCGGTCAGTGGATCGCGGCGGAGCTCAAAGCCGTGGTGGAGGTCGCCGGCACTGGCGACGTGATGACGGCCAAGGCCGCTCGCGAGACGGCGCGGCGCACCATTGCCAGAATGCGCGTTCGCGACGCCATGAACGCCAATAGGTTCCTCGCGGCCGAACGCAAGGCTGGCGAGGAAGCTGCACGGCTCGGCGCGATGCTGGCGCGCGAGAAGCTATGGATGGATGCTGCGCGCCGTCGGATCGCTACAAAAGCGCGTGCGGTGCTGCGCGAGGATGGCAAGCCTGATGCTGTTGCCGGGCAGATCGATCGGGCGAACCGATCGACGAAGAACTATAACGAGACCGTCGAAAAGCTGATCCAGGCCAAGCGGCGGCAATTGCTCAATCATGCGCTCTACATGGAAGCGCGCAAGGTGGCTGATGAGGTCGCCAAGGCGGAACGGTTCGTCGCCAAGCTCAGCAAGAAGACGACGCGCGAGAAGATCGCTGGAGCCGGGCGGCGCGAGAATGCGCAAGTCGATTACCTGGCCGCAATTGACGAGCTTCTTGACCGCTATGACTTCCGCCGTTTAAGCGGCGCGGCCGAACGGCGGCGCGGCGCGCTCAATGCCTTCGTCGAGGCTATGAAGGCGGCCGGTCGTGAAAACGAGCTTGCGATCCCCGAAGCGGTCCTGGCGGACGCGGCGCGCAAGCCCTACAAGACGCTTCCCGTCGAGGAATTGCGCGGCGTCATCGACAGCCTGAAGAACCTGGAACACGTAGCGCTGCGGTGGGACAAGCTGATCGATGCGCAACAGCAGCGCGCGCTCGATGATGTCGTGGCCGATATCGTCGAAGCCTTCGACGCAAACCTGCCAAAACGCCCGCCGGGCCGCGTGCCTACGAGCGGCGAAGCGCTGCGCAACGCTGGCCGCCAATTTCTTGACCTGGTGCTCAACGCTGGCACGATCCTGCGCGAGATCGATGGCTTTGCCGATTTCGGCCCGGCCTATCGCAACATCAAAGCTCCGATCGACGAAGCGATGAACCGTCTGATCGTGCGAAAGCAGAAGGCGGCCGCCGACCTCGAAAAGCTCTACAGCGTCTATTCCAAGGAAGAGCGTCGCCGCATGTCGGTGCGCGAGTACATGCCGGCTCTCGGGTATTCACTGTCGAAGTGGGAGCGGATCGCGGTTGCACTCAACACCGGCAACGCCGGCAACCTCCAGCGCTTGACTGATCCCAAGGTGCGCGGCTCGCTCACTGAAGCCCAAGTCGCGGCTGTCCTCGCCACGCTTGACGAGCGCGATGCCGATTTCGTGCAATCGGTTTGGGATTACATCGGATCGTTCCGCGCGGACATCGCCGCGCGCGAGCGCCGCACCACGGGCGTCGAACCGGAATGGGTCGAGGCACAGCCGGTGCAGATTGCGGGCAAGACGCTCAAGGGCGGCTACTACCCGCTGAAATATGATCCCCGGCTCTCCTCGCTCGCGCGCGATGATCAGACGCAGGAGATCGCGCAATCGCTTCAGGCGGGCCGGTTCGGCAAGGCGCAGACGCGCAACGGCCATCTCAAGGAACGTGCGCAATCCTCCGGCCGTGATGTCGAGCTGGACATGTCGGTGCTGCACCGGCACGTCAACCAAGTCATCTATGACCTCGAGTTGTCTGAGCCGGTGGCGAACTCCTGGCGCATCCTGCAAGACGGCCGTATCCGCTCGGCCTTTATCGAGGCCGGCAAGCAAGCCGATTTCGATGCGCTCGAAACCTGGCTCAAGGACGTTGCGGAAGGCGAGCTGCGCTCCGCCGATTTCACCGGCCGGGCGGCGCGAATACTCAAATCGAATTTCACCGCAGCCAAGCTGGCATTCAACATTTCGACCGTCGCGATCCAGGTCACGGGCCTGTCTCAGTCCATGGTCGTCGTCGGCAAGAAAGATTTCGTTCGCGGGGTCATGGCGTCGTTCCGGCCCGGTGTGGTGAGCGATATCGTCGCCAAGTCGCCGTTCATGGCGTCGCGTCAGACGACGTTCAACAAGGACATTTATGACTTCTACAGCGATCCGAAGACGGGGCCGGTCGCCTCACGCTGGGGCGATATCAAGTCGAATATCATCGGGCCTTTGTCGTTCTGGATGATGACGAAAGTGCAATGGGCGCTGGTCGATGTGCCGACATGGCTTGCCGGCTATCATCAGGGCTTGCGCAAGTTCGGCAAGGACGAGGCGAAAGCAATCGCGCACGCCGATGCGATCGTGAAGCGCGCGCAAGCCTCGGGCCTGTTCTCTGATCGCTCGGCGGTCGAGCGGGGCTCCGTCACGCGAACGGCTCGGCAGAACGAAGTTGTTCGCCTGTTCACGGCCCTGGGCTCCTACATGTTCGCCAAGTTCAATGTCGCTTATGAGCGCTCGGCGCGGGCCTCACGCGCCATCAGGCAAGAGGGCGTGTCGCTCAAGTCGGCGCAAGAGGCGCTGTCGTGGACGCTCGATATGGCGTTCCTGTTCACGCTTGAGGCGGTGATCCTCGCCGCGATCCGCGGCGGCCTGCCCGACCAGGATGACGAGGAGAACGATAGCTGGCTGAAATTCATCGCGAAGGAAACGGCGTTCGGCGTCATGGCAACAATGCCGTTCGTCCGCGACGTTGCCGGCCCGGTGCAGGGCTATGACGGCGGCGGCGCGTATGGTGCGATCACGAAGGAGCTGGGCGCTCCGCTCGTTCAGATCGCCCAAGGTGAGGTCGATGCGGCGCTCGTCAAATCGGTCATCAACGCGACGGGTCTCGCAACGGGCCTGCCGGCGACGCAGATCAACCGCATCGTCGATGCGGCGTGGCGCGAGGCTGAAGGCGAGGACGTGTCGCCGGTCGAATACCTGATGGGCCGTTCGAGGAAGTAACCGTCAGAAAATAGCTTTGCGCGCTGAACTCCAGCGCGCGAGCTGTCTATGACGATCTCCAGCGAAATAAACCGTTCCGGCCCGTATGACGGCAATAGCGTCACGACTGTCTTCGACTTCGATTTCCGGATCGTTGACGAAAGCCACCTGAGCGTCATTAAGACGGACGCGGCCGGCATCGAGTCAGAGCTTGTCATCGGCGCGGATTACACCGTTTCCGGTGTCGGTGACGCCAGCGGCGGGCAAATCACTCTGAGCATCGCGCCGAAGTTCGGCGAGAAGATCACCATTCTGCGCAAGGTTCCATTTACCCAGCAAACCGATCTCGAAAATCAGGGTGCGTTCTTCGCCGAAACGATAGAAGCGGCGCTCGATCTGGCTGTCATGCGCGATCAGGAGTTGAGCGAGAAGGTCGATCGCGCGTTCAAGACTACGGCGGTGGGCGATCGATACGATGCCGGCGGGCTGCGCTTCTCGAACCTGGCCGATGGCGTCGATCCGCAGGATGCGGCCACGGTCGGCCAAACCATGGGCGCTCAGCAAGCCGCGACGGCGGCAGCTCAAAGCGCTCAGCAAGCCGAGCTGGCGGCGCAACGCGCGCTCGCTGCGGCCGTTCCCCTGGCTGCCGGCCGCAATTTCGCAGCGGCTCATAACCGCCTGACACTGGAGAGCCTGCGGATCACTGCTGGGCAGTATGCAGGTGGTTGGCGTGCTACCGGGGCCGGTGGCCTGAACTGGTATTTCACATTTGCGGCAATGGTGCTGTCAAATCAGTTCACCACTGCTCAGATCAAGGATGCTGTCGAAACCTGCCTGGAAACATCTGTGGTTGGGGCTTGGGAAGCCAGCACCACGTATGCGGCCGGCACTAAGGTCGTCATTGGCGGCAAGATCTTTTTCGTCAACATCGCCGGCACGACGGGGGCAAGCCCGCCTGACGTATCTGGCATCAGCACCGCCGGAGAGTTCGTCGGCGATGGCACGGTCACGTGGGAATACATGGGCATGACCGTGCCAAACGAGTGGGAATGGTTCATCATCGATGTGCTCGGCGACCTTTCCACGCTCGACTATCCAGACAGCCACGACGCCTATGCCGGAATGCTGGCGTCGGCGGCGCTCAAAGCTGGCGTTGACGCGACCTGGCTGGATGCAGCCAGCATCTTCCCTGGCAAGAGCCGACTGCAACTCATCGGAACTGTGTTTGACCGGTGCATCACAGATACGCTCCAGGGCCTGAACCTCGCATCGACATTCCAGGGCGATAAGCTGGGGGATGGCACGCCGTACCCGATCAAGTTCATCGCCGATAATTGCGATGCTTGGCGCGGGGCGAAGTCGCTCGCGGGCCTTTACGCCATCGTGGGCGACGCGGTGAACGAGGCGGCGGCTGAAGGGCTGGCGGCTACGCTAAAGAGCGGCGTCATCGCGCTTTGGGACGATACCGTGGGCCGGTTCAGGACGTATCAAAGCCAGACGGGACACGGGAGTTTGACGGGTGACGAGGCGTTCGTCACAAACCTGCGGTTTCACGCGTGGCCGATCCTCCATGACATGTGGACTAGCTACGAGGAGTGGGTGACTTACGCCGATCCGGTCATCTCCTACACGATCGCCAACACACCCGGCCTGTGGCTCGGCGAGGTTGACGCGTTCGCCATAGCCGAGTGGTACTTCATGGCCGCAAAGAAGTTCGGCTGGCTGGTCGCCAAAGACACGCTCGCGTGGCGGGTGACAACTCGACCGCTCTCGCTCGTGACGCTCATCGACATTGCGCTCAACCTGGAGGCGGGGGACCATGGATCAAGCCACTCGGGCTGAACTCGAAAAGCTACATGGACGGATCAACGACTTGAAGGAGCGTATCGTTTTGCTGGAAGCAGATCGCCCTTACGTGCGCGAGGCCCTGGCCCGCATCGAAAGCGCGGTGTCCGAATTGCGCGTGGGCTTCAAGGCGGACATCGATCAGTTCCGCGGCTACTTCGTCAAATTCGTGTGGGTCGTCGCGGTCGCGCTTATCGGCGCGATCATGCAGTTCATCATTCGTGGCGGGTTGAGCGTCAACTGAGTTTAGCCGGCAACCCTTGCCGGCGCATGTTGCGGTTTCTCAGAAAGGAGACCGCGCATGACGAGTGTCATCATCCGCATCCTGTTGCGCTACGCCGCGGCTCTGCTTGTCGCGAAAGGTTTGCTGTCGCCAGACGTGGGTGATGTCGTTTCGAACGATCCCGATCTCGTCGCCGTGATCGAGGTTGCGGCCGGCATGATTATCGGGGTCGCTGCGGAATGCTGGTATTTCCTCGCGCGCAATTACGGGTGGTCAACATGAGCTGGCTTTTCACACTATTGACCGGTGGCCTGCTGGATAAGCTCATCGGCCCGCTCGAACGCGCTTACCACGCGAAGCTGTCTGCCGACACGGATGCCAAGAAGCTCGCGGCAGAGCAGATCATCAAGCTCTTCGAGGGGCAGATTGCGCTCGCCACGACTGCCGCCCAACATGATCGCTGGTGGTCAACACGCGAGCTGATCGGCAAGTGCGCCCTGATCTATGTCGCCAAGATCGTCGTATGGGATACCGTGCTCGGCCTTGGCATAACGCCCGATCCTGGCCCCCAGGTCTCGGGCATCGTCATGGTGGTGATTGGCTTCTACTTCGGGGCCAAGGCCGCAACGGACGTGGCGGCAAGGCTGCTCGGGGCCTTGGCCGCGCGTCGCTAGGGGCCGGCCCGGTAGCTCATGATCTCGCCGCGCTGGAGGGAGCCCTTGTCCAGGAGATTGGCAAGGGCTTTCTTCGGCGGCATGTAGGAGCGCCGGCCGGGGCGCTGCTTGGCGTCCTCCTGCTGCCAGCCCAATTCAAGCCGGCAAATCTGCGTCCACAGATTGAGCGCCTTCGCCTCGCTGCGCTCGCGGCGCAACGCTCGGAACAGATCGTAGAGTTCCGCCCCGCGCTGCATGCGGCGATTGTTGAACGTCTGGCGGCAGGAAGCGCAACAGAACTCCTGGCCTCTGCGGCGGCGGCTGATGGGCTGCCCGCATTCCAGGCACCGGTAATCGCGTGATGTCATGATCGTCCCCCTAAAACCAAAAGAGCGCCAGCGTCTAAACGCCAGCGCTCTTCTGTAGCATCATGTTGCGATTATCGCAACAGTGTTGTCATGGCAAAGCGCCTCGTCGTCCACTGCGCGTGGGCTGCGGCTCTGGATGGAGAATACGGCTGCTTTCGGGATCGCATGCGGGCTCGCTCTCCTCCTCGGGCTCGGGGTCGGCATTGGCAGGGGTTCCGACGCGGCGCGTCTTCTGCTCTGCCTTCACTTCATCGATCTGAGCGGCCTTCAGCACTTCGGTATAATCCCCGCTCTTGTGCGCGGCCTTGACGAGCGACAGTGTATTGAACTGCTCGTCGAGGCTCTTGCCGGTCGGCAGGAACGCCTTGATCACGATCGCTATGCCTGTCTGATTTGCCATGTTGGAACCTCCTTTGATGGCCTGTGTCAAAGCTCGCGGATCAGCAGGATTGCCGCCGCCGCATAATTGATGACGCCAAGGTATTCCTGAACAGCGGCGTCGTACTGCTTGCGTTTGACCATGCGGTTGGCCTCCTGGGCCTTCTTCATGATCTGGTAGGAATGCCCGCCAGCATCGCCAAGCATGCGGGCGATCTCCATGATCGGCTGATTGAGAAAGGGCTTGTCGTCGGCGTGCCGGTCGTGCCCCTTGCCGCGTGCCGCTTGATCGTGGGCAGCCTGAAGAATGCCGGCAAGGCTGCCGTACATCGGATCGCCCACAATGGCGGGCGGCTCGGGATCGGGCGCGGGCAGCGCCTTCGGCTCGTCCGGCTGGGGCGGCTCTGGTTGCCGGGCGGCTGACGGGACTTCCTCGATCAGGTCCAGCTCCGATTGGTCATAGCGTGATGGCGAAACAGTTCCGTCGTCGCGATACGTGAGTTCCCCGCTACTCCAAGGGAAGGTCGAGCAACCCGACCGGCGCATCGGGCCGATGCATTTGCCTCTGCGGTCCCAATAGAACTTTCCTTCTTCAATCTGCATCGCTTGTCCTCCTGAGTTTTTGCGAGGTTGCCTTGATCTTGTGATGAGCGAGGATGATTGCCTGCTCGTCAGTGAGGTCTTCCGACCGGCCGATGACCTTCAAATCGTCGGCCAGCTTCTTGAGTTCTGGAGCGGCGGCGATCAGGTCCGCCTTGTCGCGCGTGCGAATTTCGACGCGCGAAAACCCTGGCACCGTGGCAACCATCAGATGTCGTCTCCTGGCTGCTGATCATCGTCGGCGTGGTCGATGATCTCTCCTGTTTCCGGGTCGTAATAGGTCTCGTCGCCGGGCTCGCGCTCGATCTGCCGGGGCTCGGGTTGTTTAGTGGGCGTCACATCCTTGAGGACCGCTGCCGCGCCTCCCCGCTTCTTGGCTGCGCGCTGGCGCACGGCTTCTGCGATCTCGGTTTCCGGCCGCTGGTCCCATTCGAAATCGTCGTCAATGCGCTCGACGGCATCCATGAACTCGTCGCGGTCGCTGCTCGATGGCAGGTACTTGCTGATCCGACGAATGACGGTCTTGCGCCACCATTCGCCATAGTTCTTGCCCTTCGCCGGGTCGTATTGATCGGGGTTCTTGGACTGCGCTGCGATGCGCATGATGGCCGCTTTGTCCATGACCTCGCGCTGCACGCTGCCATCCTTGAGCCGCACGATTGCGTAAACCGCAACGGGCTGGCCGCGCGGTCCGGTCAACAGCGGCTCGTGCTCGATCCGCTCGTCATCACCCAGCACGTAGGCAAACTTGTCGTTCTCATAGACGACGTGCGCGGCGATGCTGGATATGGCCCCGCTGTTGCGCGCCATCTTCATGATGCCGGCAACCATCGGGAGATACTGAACGCGATCTTCCCATCTGTCCGGCTCGCCGCGCCTGCTCACCTTCTGCCGGAAGGTCACGAGCGCCGCTTCGCGGCCGTCCAGAATGAGGCCGTCCGTCGCCGCCTTGGTGCAGGCTGCGAGCAGCGAGTGCATTCCGCCTTCTGTTGCGGTTGCGGCGCGCGAGACCTGTGGGTTCATCTGGAGCGCGGTTTGCACAGTGCGAACGAAGCGCTCGACGGGAATGTGGCCGGGCAGTGCTTTCTTGAACTCCGGCGTCATCTGGATGAGACGCTGACGAAGCGTCACGGGTTGGTCGTTAGTTCTTGCGGGAAGCGTGTTTGTCTGCGCCATCGCTGATCTCCCTCAAAAGCGTTTCGGCTCGGCTCTGGACCTTGCCTGTTGTAGTTTCGGCAACGTGCCGCAAGATCGAGACGGCCAAGTTGCTGCGGGGCTTCGGAGCGCGGCGGTAGAAGTATGCCGCGCTCCAAAACTTGCGTGTGTTTTCCGCGAGGTCGGTCACGCCGCTTCGCCGTCCAGCTCGTCCGGAGCTTCAGTCAGCCGATAGGCCCAGCGCTTGAAGGTCAGCTCTTGAACGCCTTCGCCGTATGCCGGCCACCTGTCCCCGCGCTTGCACTCGGCATATGTGTTGAGCGCTTGCCGCATCATGGCGCGGCCTTCTTCGACGATCGACGGCGGCAGCTCGTAGACGGCGAACGCATAAGGCGGCTTCTTTTCCCATGCGAGGAATGCGAAGCCTTCGACCTTCTGGTTCAGTGCTCGCCAGCCGTCCGAATAGAACGCCTCCTGCGCGTGATAGCCGTAGTTGGTGACGCTGCGGGCGAAAGCGTCAGGGTGTGCGCTGACCGTTGATTTCACGTCGAGCAGGATGCCGAGGTCTTCGCGATAGAGGTCGGGCCGGCAGCGGCAAAGCTCGCCCGTCTCCTCGTCGATCCAGTAACCGGAAGCCTCGATCACCGGCTTGCCGCCCGTGACGATGCTGTTGATCCAGGCGTCGGCATGAACCGCATCGCGGATCGTCAGCACGCCGTCGTAGTCCGGCGCGGTCAGCAACAGCTTGCCTTCGCCCTTGCAAAACTCGGCGGCATCCTTCCACTTGTTTCCGCGCCGATCCTCGGGGCCGCGAAACACCTTGGCCTCGAAAAGCTCGGGCTGGAGAATGGCGAAGTGGCAAGCTTCGCCGAAGTCGAAATGCGATTTTTCCTCGCGGACGCCGAACTTGTAGTGAGCCGGGCTCTGCGTCTGGATTGTCCAGAGGCCGGATTTCGAAATGCCGGGTCCGGCGTGGTAGCTCTCGTTCGGAATGTCGCGATAGATGCCCGGCTTGATCGCGGGGTTGACGGCTGGCTTGCTCATTGTGCTGCCTCCAGGGCCGGCGTTTCATGCGGGGTGCGGTCTGCGATCATCATCAGGATCGCATCGGACGCCGCGTCCTGGAGCGTTGCCCCATGTCCGACCACACACGGGTTGTCGCTGTTGGAGTGCCCAGACCAATGGACGGTGATCGAATAGCGATGCGTCTCATGCAGGCCGGGATAAAAATGCACGGCTGCGGATGACAGGTTGTGGACCTTGCACAGGTCCGCAAGGAACGGTTCTAACGGTGTCATGAACTGCACTCCTAATGCATGTTGCGTTGTGAACATCGCAACACTAGGCGCGGCTCATCGCAACAGTCAAGGGCTGGAATGCAGAATTTTAGAAATTCACAACGGGCATTGACAAACGCCCAACGCGATGCTGATATCGCAACAGAAGCGGCGTGGGGAAGCGGTCAACCCGCTCGGCTCATAACCGGGAGATCGGCGGTTCAAATCCGCCCGCCGCAACCAACTCACGGCAGCGGGGGCTGTGCGAAGGCCGGTGGCGAAGAGGGCCGCTACCGGCCTTTTCCTACGGAATGATTGCAAGCACGGGTGTTGCTGTTTGCAGGTCGAACTCGGCCCTCTGTCCAGAGACGGTGACGACACGGGCCTCGCCGGTTTTTCTGGCTCGCTCGATCTTCGCCATGACTTGTTCGCCAGCATTGTTCCGGCAAATCGACAGCGCGCCTATTGCGGTGCTTTCGACAATCTCCGTGGGCTTGAACAACACGACAGCATCATCGAGAAAAGCTAGCGGGCCGTCGAGCGCCCTGACCTGGGCGGCAATGATCCGGCCGTTGCCGTGAGTGTGGATCGCTGCCTGAGCGCGATCGATCACGGACTGTGGGAGCGGCCGCGGGTCCGTGAGCCGTCCGACCTCTCCCTTTTCGTTGACGATCGCCGCGAGCAGCACGCGCGTCGGCTGGCCGTCGAGATCGATGGAGACGCCAGCGTGTCTCAAGACCTCGCTGACGGGCGCATTCAGAAAATGCGCAATGGCGGTGGTCTCCTCCATCTTCATTTTTCTCTTGCCGGCAAGCATTCGCGACACTGCCGATGGGTCCAGGTCCAGGTGCCGCGCGAGCGCCCGGACGGACTTGCGGTTCTCCTCCAGCTTCTGGATGAACCAATCCCTGTTGATTTGCTGCATATGATATACTCACATCGCACGACTAACCTGCACTTGTTGCAGGTCTCGCAACACACTGCAAGCATCATATCGTAAGTCTTGCCCCCGCCTCCGAAACAAATCCTCCCACAAGCCTTCCCCTCCAGAGGCTTGACCAGTGCGACATTCACATCATACTGTTGCGAAAAACGCATCAGGTGATTTGCATTGACTGCCGCCAACCAAAAGACGCCGTGGCAACGGGTGTATGCCAAATTCGGCATGTCGCAGTCCGCCTTCGCTCGGGCGCTTAAGCGACACCGGTCGAAAGTTAGCCGTGCTTTGCGAGATTCGAAAGGCTTGATTAACGGGAAAGATCAAGAGCTTATCATCATGGTTGCCAAAGAGTATGGCGTCGACCTGTCTCCGGACGATATCACGCCGGTCATCAGCCATGACTGACAGATTACGCCCCGGCAGCGCGCCGATGTCAATTCAGCAACAAGCCGAGTTCATTGACAGTATCGCAACACGCTGCGTCATGAGCGACGGCACGCCGGCACACGAGACGATCATCATCCTCAATGCCTCCGAGGCTGCCGATCTGAGCGCGCTGGCCAAGCGGCTCTATCGCATGGCTCCACACGAGGATCGCATCAGGCGGCTGGTGGTGGGTCGGTGATCACGCTTCGCCCCGATCAGGAAGATGTTCGCACCAAGCTCCGCGTCGCTTTGCGATCGTCGGCGGCCGTGCTCGTGTTCGCCCCGACCGGCTTCGGCAAGACGGTCCTCGCGGCAGCGCTCATCAAGCTCATTGCCGACGCTGGCAAGCGCGTGATCTTCTGCGTTCATCGCGTCGATCTCATTACGCAGACGGCGAAGACGTTCGATAAGTTCGGCATCCGGTTCAGCTACATCGCGTCCGGTTATCACTTCAATCCATATCATCGCGTCTTCATCGCCTCGATCGCGACGCTCAGAAACCGGCTCGGCAAGATCCCCGCGCATTACGTGATGGTCGATGAAGCGCATTTGAGCGCTGCCAACGGCTGGGCCAAAGTTGCGCACCATTACAAGGGCACGGGCGCGCGCCTCATCGGGTTGACCGGATCGCCCGAGCGTTTAGACGGCAAGCCTCTCGGCGACGTGTGGGACACGATGGTCATGGGTCCGTCTGTCCGGTGGCTGATCGAGAACGGGCACCTGTCGCGCTATCGGGCGTTCGCTCCTGCCGGCATCGATCTGACCGGCGTGCGTATCCGCAACGGCGATTACGTCACCTCGGAGATCGACGAGCTGATGGCGGGCAAGGCGGTCCTTGCGAACGCTGTCCGTCACTGGCGGAAGTTTGCCGCCGGCAAGCGCACCATTGCATTCGCGCCATCCGTCGCGCGAGCGGAACAGCTCGCTGCCGAGTTCCGCGAAAAGGGCATCATGGCCGTTGCGCTCGATGGCAACACGCCGCAAGACGAGCGGCGCGCGGCGTTCATCGGTTTCGCTGACCGGCAGATCGATGTCCTGGTCAATTGCCAGCTCTTCTGCGAGGGCTTCGATCTTGCGGCGCAAGTCGATCGCGACGTGACGATCGAGGCGGTGATGCAATACTCGCCAACGCAATCGCTGGCGAAACATCTGCAACAGCTCGGGCGTGGACTGCGCAAGAAGCCTGAGCCTGCGATCCTGCTCGATCTGGTCGGCAATCTCGCCCGCCTCGGCCTTCCCGACGAAGAGCGCGAATGGTCGCTCGAAGGTCGCAAGAAGAAGGATCGCGAAAGCTCGGTGGTGCTCTGCCCGTCGTGCTTCGCAGCCCATGACGACGCTCCGCGCTGCCCTGAATGCGGGCATGTGTATCCGATCAAGAAGCGCGAGGCGATCGGGCAAGGGCGGCTGCTCGGAGAAGTTGACGGTGAACTCGAGGAAATAGACCTCGATGCGATCCGCCGCGAGCGCAAGCGTGAACAGGCCATGGCGAAGTCGCTGGAGGACTTGGTGAACCTCGCCACGGCGCGTGGGTACAAAAGCCCTGAGAAATGGGCGGCTCATGTCTGGACGTACCGCCAAGCCAGGGCGGCAGAAAGGGCCAGCACATGAACATGCACGTTCCGCATCCGATCGCGTGCCCGTGCTGTCGGCAGCCGGTGCATGCGCCATCTCTTGAGATCGTCATCGATCATTACAAGGTGACGCCGCTTCAAGCCCGCATCCTCGCCGCGATCTGGAGGGGCAAGGGGCATCCCGTCGTCACCGAACGGATCTTCGATGCCATGTACGCCGACGATCCTGACGGCGGGCCATCGCCGACGCGCATGTATGGCGCATTCAAAGTGGCGCTCTGTCATTTGCGCGCGAGGCTGAAAGGTTCCGGCATCTCAATTGAGAATGTCGGCTATCGCCGGGGATACCGGCTGGTCATAGGAGGAGAAGAGAATTGAAGAGCTTTGATCTGGTGGCGCATCTCAAGCGACAGATCGCCTTCAGCCGTGGCACGTTTGGTCCGGGTCCCCGGACAAAGGGCTTGATCGATCATATCCGCAAGGAGCTGAAGGAATTGGAGGACGCCGGGGGCTCGGCCGATGAATGGGTCGATCTGGTCATCCTTGCTCTCGACGGAATGACGCGTGAGATCATGGCCAATGGGTACGACACGGAAGACGCGGCTGAAATCACGTGCCGCATGATCGCGAAAAAGCAAACGCTCAATGAGGCTCGTGACTGGCCGGATTGGCGCATGCAATCTCAAGATCGCGCGATCGAGCACATTCGCGAGGGGGCAGTTTGATGGCCGGGTCACTGAACAAAGTCATTCTGATCGGCCACGTTGGGGCCAATCCCGAGGTCATGACCTTGAGCAGCGGCAACGTGGTCGCCAACTTCTCGCTCGCAACAACGGAGACCTGGAAAGACAGGAGCACGGGCGAAAAGAAAGAGCGCACCGAATGGCATCGGTGCGTGGTCTGGAACGAAGGGCTTTGCGGTGTTGTCGAGCAGTACGTTCGCAAAGGCCAGAAGCTCTATGTCGAGGGCCAATTGCAAACGCGCAAATGGGAAAAGGACGGCGTTGAACGTTACTCGACTGAGGTCGTGCTCACCGGCTTCGACGCCAAGCTGTTGATGCTCGACAGGGGCGGTGGCGGCAATCGCGATCAGAACGACAATGCCAGCCGGCCGGGGAACGGCGGGCGCGCCAAGGAAGGCGGAAACGCATACGCCAACGCCAAAGGTAAAACGCAACAGCCCGCCTCGGTGAACCACGGCCTGGACGACGAAATACCGTTCTGAGAATAGAGCCGTGACCGAAGCCGATCTCATGCGCAATCTGCAAAAGCTCGCCTCGAAACTCGGGGCGAGACTATTCAGGCAGAACACCGGGCAAGCATGGGTCGGCAAGATCGAGCGTGGTCCCCGCGTCGTTCGCCTCGGACCTGGCGATATCGTCTTGCGGAATGCGCGCCCATTCCATGCCGGGTTTACTGGCATGTCCGATCTCGGCGGCTGGGTCCCCGTCCGGATCACGGCTGGCATGGTCGGCTCGATCGTCGCCGTCTACACCCAGGTGGAGGTCAAGGCGAAAGGCAGGCCGACGCGCGAGCAAATGGCCTGGATCGACGCCGTGAACGCTGCCGGCGGCCGGGCTGGCATCGCCCGGTCTGCTGATGATCTGAGCAACATTCTCGGCATAAGCTGAGGGTTCCCGTCGCGCGCTCTTGAGTTCCGAGTGCGAAAATGATGTTGTGATTATCGCAACACTTTGCAGGAGTGAGCCGGCGTGTCTTCAGATATGGAACGCCTTCGACGTGAGATTTCCCTGCCGGACACGGCGGCGGCTTTCGGCGTTGCGCTCCAGAAGGACGGCAGCGAGTGGGTCGCGCTCTGCCCGTTCCACGTCGAGGACACGCCGTCTTTCACGATCTTCACGGGCCGTGACAATATCCAGCGCTATCACTGCTTCGGGTGTGGCGAGCACGGCGACGTGCTCGATTTCGTGCAAATCATCAAGGGCGTCGATCTCAAAGAGGCGATCCGCATTCTCGGCGGGGGCAAGGCGGGGCCGAACATTGCTCCGCGCAAGGTCGAGGTCCGCGATGTCTACGCGGGCATTGTACCGCTCGATCCTCCGCAAGAGATCGAGCCTCGGCAACGGGTGAAGCTCTACAATCCGAAGCGGGCGGGGACTGAACGCGAATGGGGATCGTTCGCCCCGTCGATGATCTTCCCTTATCGGCGCGCGGACGGGTCGTTGCTCGGGTACGTGTTGCGCCGTGAGCTGCCGGACGGCGGCAAGGAAACGCCCATGGTCATGTGGGTGCGTTTGCCCGATGGCACGGAATGCTGGGCGCGTTTCCCGTTCCCAAAGCCTCGCCCGCTCTATGGTCTCGATGCTCTCGATAGGGACTCACAGGTCATCGTTGTCGAAGGCGAGAAATGCCGTGATGCGCTCGCCAAGGTGACATTCCGGCAATTCGTTTCGTGGCCGGGCGGGACGCAGGGCGTCAAGCATACTGACTGGTCGCCGCTCGCCGGGCGCAACGTCGTGATCTGGCCGGATGCTGACGGGCCTGGGCTTTCCACGGCCAACGAGATCGCCGGCATCGTCTCGCAGCTCGGCTGCAAGACGCGCATCATGGATGTCGCCGGGGGTGCTCAATGAGCGACCGAGGCATCTGCTGCCCGCAATGCGGCTCGGTCCGTCTGCGCGTCAAGGACAGCCGGCCGCGCGGAAATTCCATCGTGCGCTGCCGGCAGTGCAACGCCTGCGGCGCTCGCTTCAGATCGTATGAGTACAGCGAAGCTGATCTGAGGTCCCTGGAACTCGATCCGCGTCTGACGCTCAGGGCGGTTCGGGTGATGGCCAGCCAAATGTTGGAGCGCATCAACGAAGCGCTCAGAGACGAATGAATGGCATACTCTTTCGCAGATTGGCAGGACGGCAAGAAACCGCCCAAAGGATGGGACGGCGCTGATGCCGTTCGTGACGGCTGGAGCAAGAAAGAGATCGACGCGTTCATGCGCGCGACGGCTAAGCCGTGGGTTCCCGAGACGCCACCGGAAAAGCCGGTGGATGAGCGCCAAGAGCATCCGGCTCCGCTCCCTGCCCCAACTCCATTGCCGGCAAGGCCGGTTCGTGAGGCTCGCACGACGCAGCAAGCGCGGCCTGAGCAGGCGACTGTCACCGACATTCGAACGCGCGTCACGGTCAAGGCCGATGACCACTGGAAAGCGGGCTGCATCTTCAATCAGGACGGGACCAAGCTAAAGCCTAACCTAACGAGGAATTGGGCGCTCTACCTTGAGCATCATCGCGATATGGCTGGCGTTCTGGCGTTCGACGAGTTCAGGCTTCGCGTCATGCTGATGAAGCCGCCGCCCTGGGAACCAAAAGATGAACCGTGGACGCCGCGTCCGATCCAGGATCGCGACCATAGCGAGGCAGTGATGTGGCTGGAGATGAAGGGCATGACGCCCAAAGCCTCGCAAATCGTTGCGGTCATCGAGGCGGTTGCGCAACGCCACGCATTCGATCCATGGCGCGAATATCTTGAGGGCCTGAAATGGGACCGCACGCCGCGCCTGGAAACCTGGCTGACTTATTACTTGGGCGTCGAAGATACTCCTTATGCCCGCACTGTTGGGGTGCGTTGGTTGGTCTCCAGCGTCGCGCGTGGTTTGCAGCCCGGCTGCAAGGTGGACACCATGCCGATCCTGGAAGGGCCGCAAGGCGCGCAGAAATCGAAGGTCGTGCGTGTGCTGTACGATCCATTCTATTCTGACAACCTGTCCGATATCGGCTCGAAAGATGCGAAGATGGAAATGCAGGGCGTCGCCGGCCTGGAAGTTGCCGAGATGCACAAGTTCAGCGCGGCTGAAGTCAACGAGGTCAAGAAGTTTCTTTCCCAACAGGTTGACCGCTTTCGCCCGCCATACGGGCGTTCGATCATCGAAGCGCCGCGCCGTTGCATCATGATTGGGACGATCAACCCGGAAGGCAACGCCTATCTTCGCGATCCAACGGGCGCTCGCCGCTTCTGGCCGATCACAGTCGGCAAGATCGACATCGAGGGGATCGAGGCCGATCGCGATCAGCTATGGGCGGAATCCGTTCACCTGTTCAAGGCCGGCGTGCCGTGGTGGGTGCAAGAGGATGAGCAAGACGCTGTTGTCGCTGAGCAGGAGAAGCGCACAGACGTTGACGTATGGGTCGATCTCATCGCGCCGATGCTCGTTGGGCGGAAGGAAATTGCGCAGATCGACATCATCAGGGAACTCGGCATTCAGGCGAAAGACGCAGATTGGCGGCATGCCGGCCGCATCGGCCGCATCATGAAGAAGCTCGGCTGGTCGGCCCATCGCGACCGTCGCTCTGGAGAGGATCGCGTTGTCTTCCGCCGGCCGTTATCGGCAGACGATTGGTAAGAGGGCCGCTCCGGCTCATTCCGATGCGGCCCCCTATCCCCGGTTTTCTGTGATTGCGCTGGGGTCATGAATTGGCCCTAAGCGGCCCAGCGCCGTTCTCCACGGACGATCATCAGCATTTTTGCCCAATCTCCCCCGGCCTGATTGGGAAGGATACCCGCGTCGGGCATTCGTCTCGGACAACTATCGCCGCGCAATGGTTGTTGTGGTTTACACAACAGCAGGAATTGACCAATGGCTGCGAAGAACTTCGATGCGTGCCTGGCTGTGACGCTGGCACACGAAGGCGGCTGGTCGGATCATCCGGCCGATCCCGGCGGCGCAACGATGAAAGGCATCACGATCGGGCGCTTTCGCCAGTATTATCCGAACGCGACGAAGACTGATCTGCGCAACATCTCTGACGCGATGCTGCGGAAGATTTATCACGACGATTACTGGCTGCCGGTGCGTGGCGAGGATCTTCCCCACGGGGTCGATCTCGCGACCTTCGATTTCGGCGTCAACTCGGGACCGTCGCGTGGCGCGCGATATCTCCAATGGGTTGTCGGCACGAAGCAGGACGGCGTGATCGGGCCTCAGACGCTAAAGGCGACGATCCTCGCCGATGGCAAGGCCGTCATTCAGAAGCTCTGCGCTCGCCGGCTATCGTTCGTCCAGGGACTGAAGACGTTTCGCGTCTTCGGCCGCGGCTGGTCGCGTCGTATCGCCGATGTCGAGGCCAAGGCTGTCGCCATGTGGCTCGCCAAGGGCGCGGGCCTTTCGGCTGCGGCACGCAAGCAGCTCGCAGAGGAAGCGGCCAAGGCGGACAGGAAGTCGAAGCAGCAGAGCACCGGGGCCGGCGGTGTCGGTGCCGGTGGCGGCGGTGTGGTGGCCGTGGGTGAACCGAACTGGCTGCTGATCGCTCTGCTGGTCCTGCTCGCCATTGCCGGCGTCGCTCTGGTGATCAAAGCGCGGCAGAACAGGGACCGCGCCGAAGCCTACCGGGCGGCAATGAGCTGACGCTCCGAGCGGCGGCGGCGGGGCAACTGTCCGTTCCTGTGCAGGCGGATGTCGGGCGGGGTGGTCGCGAGCTGCAGCCACCTCCAGCCGGCATACTTGTCGCCGGACTGCTTGATGTGCGTGTAGCGTTTCAAGCTCGTCCATGACCGGTGCCCGGAGACGAGCGCGACGCGCGGGATGTCCCCGCCCAGCTCGAACAGCCGGCTGATCCCCTCGTGCCTCAGGTCATGGAACCTCAGATCCTCGATGCCAAGGAGGCGGCAGGCCCGCGTGAACGCCGCGCCGATCGCGTCCGTGGTGTAGGGGAAGATCTGATCGGCGATCCTCGGCATAGCCTGGATGATCCGCATGGCCTCGGGCGGCAGGTTGCACCACACATGGTTGCCCTGTTTCTCACCAGGGTTCTTCATGTCGCGCACGAGGATGCGGCTGTTCCGCTCGTCGAGGTCGCGCCATTCGATGCGAATGATTTCCTCCTGCCGGCGCGTCGAGAAGATGGCGAACGCCACGATGTGGACCATCGGCACGGATGTCGGGCGGCGTCGCTGCCGATCGGCGAAGTGGTGCATCAGCTTGTCCAGCTCGTCCAGCGTCGGGCGGCGGTCGCGCTCGTCGGACTTGGCGATCAGGCCGAGCCGCCTGCACACGAGCTGCGCGTCCTCCATCACCGCTCGGTCGAGGGGCATGCCCCAAGCGGCGCGGGCGATCGAGAACACGGATGCCAGGTGGCTGAGGTAGTTGCCGACGGTCGATGGCTTCCGGGCGGTGGCGAGCTCCTGGGCGAACGCCACGATGTCCGCGCTCGTAATGTCGGCGCACTCCATGGCCGCGAGGCTGTGCCCCTTGATCGTGTCGAGGACTTGGGCTTTGGTCTTGCCGATCCTTTTCAAGCTGTCTTCGGTGTATTTGTCGATGGCATCGGCAAGGGTGGCGCGTGGTCGCTTCGCACGCTCGATCTCGCCGGGCTGCTTTAGCTCCTTCTCGCGCTTGGCCGCCCATGCTACGGCTGCCGGCCTGCGGTCAAACGTTTTGCTCTCGCGGTGAATAATCTTACCGTTGGTCTTGACGACGATCTTCGCCATGAAGGCCATGGTGCCGTCAGCTCTCGGGCGTGCGACAATGGTTGCCATGCGGTATCACAAGCTCTGCCTCGGTATCACATCAGTGATACTAGCTCGTAAAAATGCCCGGCGATATAGCGGAATGCGCAACAATACGCAACATGTTGAGCAACATCTAGCCACATGAAAACGCAGCAGAAATCAGAAAAGGCGCATGATCCAAGGGCTTGGCGCTTTGCTGTAGCTCCGATGATGGATTGGACGGACCGGCACTGCCGCTATTTCCATCGCCTGCTGACGCGCCACGCCCTGCTCTACACCGAGATGATCACCGCAGATGCTGTCATCTACGGTGACCGTGAGAGACTGCTCGGCTTCAACACGGAGGAGCATCCAGTGGCGCTGCAGCTTGGCGGCTCCGATCCCAGGCGACTGGCGGCTGCTGCGCGCATCGGTGCGGAGTTCGGCTACGACGAGATCAATCTCAACGTGGGCTGCCCGTCGGACCGGGTGCAGGAAGGCCGGTTCGGCGCCTGCCTCATGGCGGAACCAAAGCTCGTGGCGGACTGCATCGCGGCCATGCGTGCAGCCTGCGACGTGCCGGTGACCGTCAAGTGCCGCATCGGCATCGACGATCAGGACAGCGACGCCGATCTCGAGCGCTTCGTTTCAACCGTCGCGGCCGCGGGCTGCACGACATTCATCGTGCACGCGCGGAAAGCGTGGCTGCAGGGTCTGTCGCCTAAAGAGAACCGCGAAGTTCCACCGCTCAACTACGAGCGCGTCTATCGCCTGAAGGCCGCGCATCCCGACCTGACGATCATCATCAACGGCGGCATTCGCTCCCTGGACGAAGCTGAGGAGCATCTGGCCAAGGTCGACGGCGTGATGCTAGGGCGCGCGGCCTATCAAACACCTTATCTTCTGGCGGAGGTCGACCGCCGATTCTTCGGCTCCCACGAGCAGCCGGTAACCCGGCGCGAGGTCATCGAGCGGCTAATCCCCTACATCGAGCGCCACCTCGCCCGTGGAGGGAAGCTGAACAACGTGACGCGACACATCCTCGGCCTCTATCATGGCGAGCCGGGGGGCCGGCTCTTCCGAAGGCAACTCAGCGGCCTGCATGAGAGAGCCGACGTAGAGCCGCTGCTAGAGGCACTTGCTGTTGTCGATCGTGCAGCCTCCCTAAGGAGAGCGGCTGCCTAGGATCAATCGCATGGACATGGAGATTTCGGCCAGCGCTGTTGCGCTTTTGATCCTGGCGCTCGGTGCAGGTGGTCTTCTTTCGGGTTTTCTGGCGGGCCTGTTCGGGATCGGCGGCGGCGCCATCACGGTCCCAATCCTTTACGAGGTGTGGCGGGTGTTGGACATCGATCCAGACATCCGCATGCACATGGCTGTGGGCACGTCGCTTGCGGTCATGATCCCCACGACTTTGCAGTCCTTCCTGGCACATCGCGCCCGCGGCAGCGTTGATATTGGCTTTCTTAAACGCCTCGCCGCTCCCGTAGTCCTCGGGGTGGCTGGAGGTGCGCTGATCGCCAGTGTCAGCGAGAGCACCGTTTTGAAGTGGGTCTGGGTCGTCTTCGCTTCGGCCCTCGCAGCGAAGCTGTTCTGGGGACAGGACGACTGGCGGCTTGGAAAAGACATTCCGAAGAGCCGCTTGGTTGAACTTTACGGCGTTTTCGTCGGTGTGCTCTGCGGTCTGCTGAGCATCGGAGGCGGCGCATTCATGACGATGCTCATGATGCTCTATGGCCGGCCCATTCATCAGGCGGTCGGCACGTCGGCTGGGTTCGGACCGCTGGTCTCCATCCCCGGAGCAGCCGGCTTCATGATCGCAGGCTGGGGCGTATCGACCCTGCCGCTCGGATCGGTCGGATACGTCAACCTGATCGGCGCAGCCGTCATCATTCCTGCAAGCGTTTTCGCTGCACCACTCGGTGCGCGCATCGCCCATGGCTTCTCGCGCCGCAAGCTGGAGGTGGCATTCGGCTGCTTTATGGCCGTTCTTGCGTTACGCTATGCGCTCGATCTGCTGCTCGGTTGACCGAACCTGTTCTTGGAGGAGCCCCGATGCGCTTCCTGCTGACCGCAGTGCTGATGCTGGCCTTTTCCGGTCTCGCGACGGCCGCCGAGCCGATGGCTCCACTTTCCGGACCAGAGGAGCCGCGCGTCGAGCCGAAGCTGGGCGAGGACGGCCTCTATCATCAGGACTGGTTCGTCCAATCGTTCCTGGACCTCAGGGAGGACCACGCCGAGGCCAAAGCCGCCGGCAAGCGGTTCGCCATTTTCTTCGAGCAGCGCGGGTGCATCTACTGCGCCAAGATGCACAAGGAGGTCCTCTCGCTCCGATATATCAACGACTACGTGCGGGAGAACTTCCACGTCGTGCAACTCGACCTGTGGGGCTCACGAGAGGTCACGGATTTCGACGGCACGGTGTTGCCAGAGAAGAAGCTGGCCGAACGCTGGGGCATCCTCTTCACACCCACGGTTGTGTTCTTCAAGGATGAGCTGCCGTCGGATGCCACCTGGGGCAAAGACCTGGAGGTCGCTCGCATGCATCTCGGCATGGGTCCCGGCACCTTCTATGACATGTTTGTCTGGGTCCGAACCAAGACCTACGAGAAGGATCCGAATTTCCAGCGCTTCCACGTCGAGAGGTACAACCAGCGGGGTGGGTAATCCGGCCATTTCCCCTTCAGCGCTCCGGAAGCGAACCCAAGAGCAGCATTGCGCCAGCATGCTCGGCCCCCTAGATTTTTTGCTGATGAGTCTGGTGGGGTGACCGCTATTGCAGGGCGCTCGAATTAAAAGACGTGAGTCCGACAACAGCCATGAGGCGCACGAGGGCCATGTTTCAACCCTTACGCGCTTCGAAGGAGTACTGCGGCTGACGAGCGGGGGAGTATCAACGGCATCCACCGGAGGCACCCCTCAACCCTTCAAAACAGAAGGCGGGGTGAGCTGATGCTGTGGATTTTGCTTCTGCTGCTGGCAGCCGGTGGGCTCATTCTCTTTGTCGGCGAGGATCAGGGGACGATTGCAGGTCTTGATCCTGCGAGCTTTGCAAGCCTGGTCGCTGGGGGAGCGCTGCTTATTTACTTTTCCGCATTCCTGGCCGGCTCCTACAGGGGCCGCTTCGGCCAGGCCTTCAAGGATCTCGCCGTCTGGGCGCTGATCGCCTTCGCCCTTGTTGTCGTGTACAGCTTCCGTGATGAGGTCACCTACTTGACCCAGCGCATCGCTGGTGAGCTGCTGCCCCCCGGGGAAACTGTCGTCTACGGCAGTGATGAGCGCGGCGAGCGGGCGGTTCGTGTGCGCCGCCGTCCTGACGGGCACTTCTCGATTCGCATGCAGGTCAATGGTGCGCCAGTCACGATGATGGTCGACACCGGCGCGTCCACGATTGTGCTCAGGACGGCTGACGCGCGGCTCGCCGGCATCGATGTGGACCGGCTCAACTACTCAGTGCCTGTACAGACGGCCAATGGCACCGCCTATACCGCTGCCGTGAGACTGCGCAACGTTTCGGTCGGCCCCATCCAGATCGAAGGGGTCGATGCCCTTGTGGCAAAGCCAGGTGTGCTCAACGAGAGCCTACTTGGTATGAACTTCTTAAGACGACTGCGCTCCTATGAGTTCTCAGGAGAGTTCCTGACGCTCCGCAGCTAGCTCGGACCTACCGGTCTGCAACCGCGGGCGTCGCAGCGTCTGCGGGACTTGAGTGATGCGTGTGTCGCCTGGTGTGAGACTTGCGCTTAGCGAAGCGAGTAAATGGTTGGCCGTCTCTGCGGTCGGCATCGTCACATTCGTTTGGTTCGACGAGCTGAAGGCGGGCGTCACCCAGGCCCTCGATCACAATCTGGCACAGCGGCTGCAAGAGGCACCCGAACAGCGGGGAAAAGACGACAATCACAGCCCCGGGCAAGTCACGCTCAAGCCTAGCGATGATGGCCATTTCACCGCGACAGCCCTGATCAACGGCCGCCCTGTTTCGGTGCTGATCGATACAGGCGCGTCGATCGTCGCCCTCAGTCACGAGGATGCTGAGCGGGTAGGCGTGCGGGTGAGGCCCGACGACTTCACCAAGCGTGTCCAAACGGCCAACGGCATCGCGAAGGTCGCCCCGATTTTGCTCGAGAGCATCAAAATCGGCGAGATCACCCTATATAACATCGAGGCTGCGGTCAGCGAGCCTGGCAGGCTCGGAACCACTCTGCTCGGCATGACGTTCATCGGTCGGCTCAGCCGCGCCGAAATGCGGGGTGGCGTTCTGATCCTCCAGAAATAGAACTCGCTCCGACCTCAGCCTTGGGCTTGCCTACAATCTGCGCTTGATGGCGGCTCACCACTTCGGGGCGGAGTTCTGCGCCCTCACGTCTGTCCACGTCAGCCACTGAACAAAAAGGGTGATGACGATGCTTCCTGTCCCGCGCGCCGATCTCAAACCCAACACGGCCGAGTTCGAGCAGCTGCCGCTGGTGAAGCCGACCGGCTTTCGAGAGTACGACGCGCGCTGGCTGTTTCCCGACGAGATCAACCTGATGGGCCTCAACACCATCGGTTTGGCCCTGGCGACCCTGGCGGACGAGCGCGGCGTTCCGAAACGCTTCGTCGTTGGCCACGACTACCGCTGGTACTCGTCTTCGGTGAAGCAGGCCTTGATGACTGGTCTGCTAGCCGGAGGCGCAGAAGTCTACGACATCGGCCTTGCCCTCTCGCCGATGGCTTACTTCGCGCAATTCGAGCTGAACGTGGAAGGCGTCGCCATGGTGACCGCCAGCCACAACGACAACGGCTGGACGGGCATCAAGATGGGCATCGAGCGGCCACTGACGTTTGGCCCCGACGAGATGGCCCGCCTGAAAAAGATCGTGCTTGAAGGTCAGTACAAGGCACCCGGCGGCGGCAAGTACGTGTTCGTGCCCGATATGGCTGAGCGCTACATAAAGGCCCTGACGGACCGGCCGAAGCTGAAGCGGCGCCTTAGGGTGGTCGCGGCCTGCGGCAACGGCACTGCGGGAGCGTTTGCGCCGCGAGTGCTGGAGGCGGTCGGCTGCGAGGTGATTCCTCTTGATACGAACCTTGACCACTCCTTCCCACGCTATAATCCGAACCCGGAAGACATGAAGATGCTGCACGCCATGGCCGAGGCGGTGCGGCAGCACGGCGCCGACGTTGCTTTCGGCTTTGATGGCGATGGCGACCGCTGCGGCGTCGTCGACAACGAGGGCGAGGAGATCTTCGCCGACAAGGTCGGTGTGATGCTGGCGCGGGACATATCGGCCATCCACCCCAACGCCCGCTTCGTCGCCGACGTGAAATCGACCGGGCTCTTCAAAACCGACCCAGTCCTCAAGCAGAACGGCGCGCAAACTGATTACTGGAAGACCGGCCACTCTTACATGAAGCGCTACAGCTTCGAGACGAAGGCGCTGGTTGGCTTTGAGAAGTCGGGCCACTTCTTCTTCAACCCGCCACTCGGCCGCGGGTACGACGACGGGCTCGTCGCGGCGCTTGCCGTCTGTGACATGCTGGATCGCGCTCCAGACAAATCCCTTGCCGACCTGCGGAGAGCGCTGCCTATGACGTGGCAGTCGCCGACCATGTCACCGCACTGTCCCGATGAGAAAAAGTACGAGGTGGTCGACCGCGTGGTCGCGCACTACCAGAAATTGAAAGCTGAGGGGGCGCCTGTTGCAGGGCAGAAGATCGCTGAGCTGATCACCGTGAACGGTGTCCGCGTGGTTCTGGAGGACGGGACTTGGGGCCTCGTCCGCGCCTCCTCCAATAAGCCGGAGCTGGTGGTTGTCGTCGAAAGTCCGACGTCGGAAGAAAACATGCGCGCCATTTTCGCGGACATAGATGGCCTGTTGTCGAAAATGCCAGAAGTGGGCGAGTACAATCAGAAGATCTGAGCAAGTTCTTCTCAAAACATGACTAAGGCTGCGCTGCATATGAGCAGCATCTGAACTCTCCCGTCAGGTCAAAGATCGTGCTAGGCTGGCCGAAATTATGTGGGGGGCGGCCTATGCACGTTCTATCGGCCACATCAGGTGCGTGGAGCCGGTGCCTCCAGCTCACGCGAAATTTCCGTCGTTGTGGGCTGCTGGTTATCGCAGTTCTGATCGCGCTTCTTACTGAGACAGCTTCAGCCCAACCAGCCGACCCTGAGCCGCTGCGACCGGGAGAGGCGTTCGTCACCCGGTTTTCCGGTGTTCTCGATGAGGGGAAAGGCGAAGCCCGGATCGATCCCGACGGCGTTGTAGGTAGCATCATCGATCTCAGGGCACCCCAACAGCCGCCTCAAGGCCAGCATTGGATTGACGAGCCTCAGCGGGCGGAAATCCGGGCCCGTGAGGTCGGACAGGTCTTCGGCGTCGCGGTCGACGATGCAAGTCCGCCCAACATCTATGTCACCGCAACCTCAGCCTTCGGGCTGCACTTGGCACCTGACGGCGAGTGGATGGAGGGCATGTGGGGAGACGGCGGCGGCCCCGGCACTGTCTACCGGCTCGATGCCCGCAATGGGTATAGGCCTCGCCCCTTCGCCGATATTCGTTACCAAGGCCGCCCTAATACCGGTGCCGCGCTCGGCAACATCACCTTTGATCCGCACCATGATCAACTCTTCGTCTCCGATCTCGAGACGGGAATGATCCACCGAATCAGTGCCTCGGACGGGACGGATCTCGGCTTTTTCGATCACGGAACCGAGGCCCGCCCCAGCTTTTTCGACGTACCGAGTGGTGAGACCAAGAGCCTGCCGCCGATCGCGTTCGATCCGGAGAGGGGAGCCCGTGTTGACGACTGCCATGCAGGTCCCTTCGAGCAGCATCCCGAATGCTGGAACTTCGCGACCTCCGGCCGTCGTGTCTGGGGTGTCGGCATCTGGCGGCACCCGGAAACGGGCGAGGTGCGCCTCTATTACGCCGTGTGGAGCGGACCAGCATTCGGCAATAGCGAGTGGGCGAGCCTTCCCGAAGACGAAAAACGCAACTCCGTCTGGTCAGTGCGCATCCGTGAGAACGGAGAGTTCGATCCGTCCGATGTCCGGCGCGAATTCCTGCTGCCCGACTTCTTCGTGTCGGAGGAGGACATCGCGCGCGCAGGCTACAGCCATCCGGTCAGCGACATCACGTTCTCGACCTGTGGCGATCGCCCGGTCATGCTGGTTGCGGAACGTGGCGGCATTCGCAACCTGGGCCTAGGAAAGGAATATGCCTTCGCGCACCCCCACGAGGCCCGCGCGCTGCGTTACGAGCTCGACCGCGCCGGCGCATGGCGGCCTGTCGGACGGTACGACGTCGGCTTCTACGACCGCCGTGAGGAAGGTCAGCCTTACCTCCGCGCGAACTGCTCTGGCGGCATCGCATTCGGCCTGGGTTACGACGAAGAAACGTGGATCGCGGACCCATCGAAAACGGATGAATTCGTTTGGATGTCCGGCGATGCGCTGTGCTCGCCGAAGGGACCATGCGTGCTCCCGGGCTTCGAACTGGACGTCGCGAATGAGGGCGAGGATGCCGTCCAGCCCGCCGCGCAGGAAGAGGTGGCCGAAGCCGTGCCGGATGACTCCGAGGTCCACGGCATTCAGGGGCTGGCCGAGAACGCGTTCGAGGAGATCGCTTCCGCCGCCGCCTTCGCAGATCATCCCGGCGAAACGGATGCCTACCCAGCGACAGGCCCCGGGCAGTCGTTTCTCATCGATACGGACATCAACGTCGATGAAGCTGGCGGGCTGATCGAGGAGGAGCTTTTCCGGAACGACGCCACGCAGATCGGCGACATCGCGATCTACCAGCCCTGCCCTGAGCCGCCGCGCGCGATCCGTTCTGCCGTGCTACTTCCGGTGCCAACCGGCGAGCCCCCATATCTGGTCGGTCACCCGCAGAGCATCAGCCACGCCCGCATCGCTTCGCACGGCTCCTATTCGAGCCACAACCGGTTCGGCTCGCACAATCCCTACTGGAGCCACAGCCGTTTCGGCTCCCACAACGCCTATTGGAGCCATAGCCGCGACGGGTCTCACAGCACCTTCTGGAGCCACAACCGCTACCGCTCGCATAGCCGGCGACAGAGCCACAACCGCTACGGCTCCCATAACAGGATTCAGAGCCATTTCCGTGTCGGCTCCCACTCGGCTCGAGCAAGCCACAGCCGGATTGGGTCCCACTCGGCCCTGCTCAGTCACTCGCGGCGCGGGTCGCACAACCAGCGCATCAGCCATACGCGGCTGAAGTCACACAACATCGCCCTCAGTCACGGGCGCGTCCGCAGCCACACGACTGCGCTCAGCCATGGCCTGAAGGGCTCGCACAATCTCGCGCTGAGCCACAACAAACAGAAGAGCCACTCGACAATCGTCAGCAAGGGCCCGGTGCACGTCCTGGCCAAGAGCAAGGCTCACAGCACGGTGCTGAGCAACGTCAAGGTGCCGGACAAAGTCAAACCCATCGGACCCAAGCTGCCACCCGGTGTTAAGGAGCCGCGTCCGCGCCCGCGGCCGCCTATCACGGCGCCGCCCAAGGTCACGGTACCTCCGAAGACAAAGCCCCAGCCCGATGTAAAGATTACTCCCGAGGTTAAGCCGTCGCCGAAGCTAGAGACACTGCCGAAGATTAAACCGCGGCCTAAAGACAAAGACGATGTAGCGCCGACCAAGTCGCCGCCGAAAGTGAAGGTGTCGCCAGAGGTGACCCGGCCAAAGGTCAGGCTACCGTCGAAGACGGAACCGCCACCGAAGGCGAAGGCACCCCCAAAGGTGAAGCCACAGCCACGGCCGCAGGTGAGGCCAAAGATTGAATCGAAGCCCCAGGTCAGGCCGCGGCCGAGGATCGAGCCAAAGCCGAAGGTGCAACCCTCGATCAAGAACGTGCAGCCCAAGTTGGAGGTGCCGAGGGTGAACAAGCCGGCTCCGAGGGCTATCAGACCCGCTCCTAGTCGGACACCACCCGACGAGGGGACTGAGCCAAAGCGAAACTTTCGCCAAAGGGGCGGCTGAGTCAGGAGGAGACCGGCGGAGAGGAGCCGCATTCAGTGGAGGTCCGTCAGGCTCCCGACTAGGAGACCCTCGCAAGCACGGTAACAAGCGTCAGTAGAATGGCCGACCACGAGGTCTTCAGAATTGCCGGATGGCTTGATCGCTTCCGATCATGGTGTCGGAACGTCTTGGCCATCCCGGCTCTGTTCCTCACGCTCCAGCTTGCCACCGCGCTGCCGGGCACCGCCGAGCCAAAGGAGCAATCCGGGCCTCGGATCGAAACAAACGAGGCTTACCTGAATGAGGTGCTAAGGCCGCCGGTGCTCGACATCGAAGACCCCATTTCGGTCTTCGCCTATGTCCTGCGGAGCCTGCCTCCTCGCGTGAAGGTTTATCCGACTGAGAACTACTACTACTTCAAGTTCAAGCATAACCACGTGCCATATGCGGGCAATATCCGCCTCGACATCATCGAACGCGATCGCGGCAGGCTGCATTTCGCGTATTTCGAGGACCTCGCCGAATGGAAGGCTGAGGAGGACGTCAAGCACGTGGTGCTCGACAAATCGCACGGGGTGCTGGTCGAAAAGCTCGGGCGGCTGCTCTACCGGGTGTCGTACGATGGTATCAGCGTCGTTTTCGAGCTCAACGACTTGTCCGACGTGAAGCCGCCACCTGGGCTTCTCGCCGAACACGAACGGCTGATCGGTCCACTTTTCGACGAGTCAGGTCTCGGGTTCTTCCTGATCTTCAACGAGAAGCTGAAAGCCTTCCACTACATCCTGGACGAAACCAGAGGTGTCGCCGAGCACCTCACCCCTGCCGAGGGATACGAAAGGATTCTGATAGGTAAACGGACTGGGTTCGCCTTCTACCGCGACCACAAGATCGACCGCAAAATCCTGATCGGCGTTTTCGAGGGCAACGCGCGCGTCAACAATTATTTCGACGGGCCCTTTGATCAGCTTCCGGACAACTTCATCGAGGGCGAGACGCTGCGCAGCGCCATACTTGAAGTGGAGCCGCACTTGGCCGGCCGCATCGACCGGCTTGGCATTTCGCCAGGTGGCGCCGACCGCTACATGATTGCGCCCTACCGGCACTATCGCACGCTCGAGGATCTCATCATTTTCGATGAGTGCGCCACGAGCAACGAAGTGCCCCCGGACCTATACCACGGCTGCTTCGTTTTCATTGAGCAGGATTACGAGGACATCGGCAGCGTTGATGATCCTGCAGTCACAGCGGACGAAGCAAGCGAAGAGACAACGCCAGCACCCGCAGAAGCAGGCGTGCGTTGATCATGTCCCACGGCCCGGCTCCGGTCAGAATCCATTTCCCTTGAGCCATTGGCGTGGGATCATACCGCAGAGCCAAAGAAGACGCGGGCTGAGCCTGCAGAAAACCTACCTCCCGCGCCTCGATGTCCGAGCAACTCAACCGGCACGGATACGTTGAATGAGTGAAAGGTCGGAAGAGATGGAGAAGCGCCATGGACATCAAGGATGCCAAAGTCCTCATCATCGCCACCGACGGCGTCGAGCAGGTTGAGCTGACGACTCCGCGGGACAAGCTGAGGGAGGCTGGGGCCACAGTCGAGGTCGCGGCGCCCAAGAACCGGCAGCGCCCTAATGAAATCCGGGGCTGGGATCACAAGGATTGGGGCGAGCCCATCCCGGTCGACAAAGATCTCGAGGACGTCGACCCCGAGGCCTACCACGCGCTCATCATCCCCGGCGGCCAAATCAATCCGGACCTCCTGCGGATCAATGACAAGGCCGTGCAGCTCGTCCGGCACTTCTACGAATCCGGCAAGGTACTGGCCGCCATCTGCCATGGCCCGTGGCTGTTGATCGAGGCCGGTGTGGTCAAGGGCGCCAACGCAACGTCCTACAAGGCAATACGTACCGATATGATCAATGCGGGCGCCAACTGGCAGGATGAACCAGTAGTCGTCGACAATGGAATGATCACGAGCCGTAGCCCCGCAGATCTCGAGCCATTCGTGGCCAAGATCATCGAGGAAATCCGTGAAGGCCGCCATCACGAGCGCCGCATGGCTGCTTAAGCAGCAGGTCACAAGACCGCAAGTGGGGAACCGATGCGTGGTCTTGCGCGTTAATGTTGGGGTGCCGGTGGAGCCTCCTCCTCGCGGCATCCTTTCACAGCGGCGCGTTCACAGACGGGACGGGCTTGAGGGGATCTTACAAATCCTTCGATACTTTGCTTGCTTTCCGGCTGAGAACACGTCATAAGGACCTTGCCGGTGCTCGCTGCTGTGGCGTGCGCCCTCACGATTTACGGATAGCTGCGCGACCTTCACCGGCCGTTCTTTCCCGACAATCTGAGATCTCTGGGTCTGTGCGTGGGACCCGATGACTGGCTTTTGCACGCGTTTGAACGGGAAGAAGGTACTACCCAATGCGAATTACAGGCACCGTGAAATTCTTCAACACGGCCAAGGGCTTCGGCTTCATCCGGCCTGAGCAGGGCGGCAACGACGTGTTCGTGCATGCCACCGCTCTCGAGCGCGCCGGCATCCGCTCGCTCAACGAGGGCGACCGGGTCAGCTTCGTGCTCGAGGACGATCGCCGCGGTCGCGGCAAGCAGGCTGGTCAGATCGAGCTCGCCTGAATCGGCACCCAGTGCTGATCATCAGAACGCCGCCGGCTCCCGGCGGCGTTTTTCGTATCGCCCTCTCAGTTCCGTCCCGATCATCCTCCGATAACAGATTTCTAAGGACGTGTTGCCCAAATTGGACAATACCAACTTGCTCACGCCAGGTTGATGAGGTCAAAATGGGGTGCCGGGGCACCGTAACTGCCAATCCCGAAGGGAAGAACGCCGTGACGCGCCTGCTGCTTAGCTCTCTTTCATTGTGTTTGTGCCTTGCAACATTCACTGGCTCGATTTCGTCGCCGGCTTTCGCGCAACCGGCCGGGCACGTGTTCGCTGGGCTGGACGGAAGCTGGAGCGGCCGTGGGAGCGTGCGCTTCTCAGACGGGAAATCGGAGAAGATCGCCTGTCGGGCGTACTACAATCCCAAGGGTGCTGGTACGGAGCTGGGACTTGCGATCCGCTGCGCCTCTGTCAGCTACAAGATTGAGATCCGCGCCCGCCTGCAGAACGAGAACGGCCGACTCACGGGGCGTTGGGAGGAACGGACCTTCAACGCTTCCGGCGAAGTCACCGGGCAAGCCTCCAGGGGCAATATCAAGATGGACATCGCGGGCGGCGGCTTGACAGGCTCGATGTCCGTTTCCACGGAAGGTTCGCGGCAGGCCGTCTCGATTTCAACGGAGGGATCCAGCCTCAAGGGCGTGACGATCGCCCTGTCTCGCGGGTAACGGCGCGTCGAAGCCAACGGAAGGCGCGCTCTCGTTCCGCCTCGATCAATTGCCTCAGACGCCTCTCGCGCCTACCACCGCGCCTGCTTTCGCAAGCGAGCAATCACTTTATCTGCCATATTGGCACAGCGGCTGCCTGCGAACGGGAACAGCTCCGCGAACTTGGCTGAAACAGCCTTCTCGATCTCCGTCCGCATTAGCCGCCGCGCCCGGAACAATCTGGTTTTCACCGTCTCGGGCTTGATACCGAGCACCGCAGCAGTTTCCTCGATACTGAGTTCTTCCAGCTCCCGCAGAATGAAAACCATGCGGAATGCCTCGGGCAGGCGATCGAGAGCAGCCTCCAGCAACTCCCGGACCTGTTGTCGGCTCGCAGCAGTCTCCGGATCGGTCGGCCGAGGGGTCATGGGGAACATGATGACCTGTCCTCCTTCAGTCGGAGCCTCGATCTCGGAGAGCTCGACCGTCGGACGTTTTTGGCGCACCCGGCCATAAGCCTCGTTCAGGGCGATGCGGGTCAACCAGGTCGAAAATGCCGCCTCGCCGCGAAAGCGATCGAGGTGGGTGAACGCGCGCACGTACGTCGCCTGGACGACGTCCTCAGCTTCCGCGTCGTCGCGGATGATACCGCGCGCGATGCGGAACAGACGCTGGTTGTAGCGCCGGACCAGAATACGGACGGCATCCTCGTCGCGCTCCTTTGCGAGGGACACCAGTTCGTTGTCGCTGAGAGACTCGCGGCGCCGGAATACGCGAACAATCGTCTGCAGGGCCATGGCTGATAGTCCAACTTTCAGGCTCGCCGCACGAGCCCTTTCGAGATGATTTCTGCGACTGTCGGGAACGCACGCAATGCTGCGTCGGGCAGGTCTCCGTCCGATAAAGGCTCGTTCGTCCACCCGGGCGCCTCGGGCGCGCCCACGATGATCCTGCCCACCATGCCGGCGTGCTCGTGAGGGACGCAGTAGTAATCGTATACGCCCGGCTTGGTCAGTGTGATTGAAAAAGACTCGCCTGGCAGCAGGTAATCCGAATCCCATGGGTTAGCAGCCGACGGAATACGCCGCGGCCGGCCGAAATTGTCCGGATGATACGCGGTCGCCGTATGTGAATTGCCGGCGTCCCGATTAACCCAGCGAACGGTCTGCCCCGGCTCGACATGGAGCCCGATGGGGTCGAACCAGACGTGCGAGCCATCCGGGCGGCCACCCATCACGATTTCGATCGGGTCAGCTGCCCGCACCGTTTTGGGACCGAACAGCAGGGCGGCCGTCAAGCCGCCCCCCGTCCGCAGTATCCAGCGCCGGGAAATCATTTTGCTACCCGGTTTTCGTCAGCCGCCTTCACGTGCCAGAGCACGATGTGCGCGTGCGGCGTTTCAACACCCGGATGTCCGGCGTTGTAGTGCACGTCCACGTGGTCGACTGCGGCACCTGACAATTTGAGGTCATTGAAGGCCTTGCCGTCGGGTTTCAGCTCGTTCAGCGGGATCATGTAAATCGTGCTGACCAGGTTGCCCTCGCGGTCGTAGGCAAGGAACGGACCCGCAGGCAACGTCGATGGATCGACGAAAAGCTGGCCGAGGCCCGGTATGAAATCCGGCAGCTTCACCAGCTTGCTCACTTGCTGGTAGGGCGCAGCAGGCGGTGATTTGGCCACTGACTTGTCCGGCTCATGGGCGAACGAAGGAGATACCCCCGCCAGGGTCATGGCTGCTGACGCGAGCAGAAGCGTCGAGAGTCGCATTTCGTTGTACTCCGATCATGGTCCAATGTGACGCGCGCTGAGCGGCGTCTTCCCATTGGATGCTGGTTCGGAGCCAAGGTTCCCGGGTTTTGCTAAGCCGGTCTCTCAGGGAGAGATGCGCGTCCAACGACTGCGGTCTCAATATGAAAAAAACCCCGGCGACCAGAGCATCATGTGGTGGCCGGGGCGATCAGGTTCAGACTTGAAGAGCTTTGGCTTTCAACCCCGCCCGACGAAGGGCATCTTCGTCGCCATAATGGTCATGAACTGCACGTTCGCCTCCAGCGGCAAGCTGGCCATATAGGCGATCGCGTTGCCGACGTGCTCCACGTCCATGACGGGCTCTGGCGCGATGGTGCCATTAGCCTGCGGAACACCGTGTTTCATCCGGCCACCCATCGGCGTGTCGGCGTTACCGATGTCGATTTGACAGCATGCGATGTCATGCTTCCGGCCATCGAGCGAGATCGACTTCGTCAAGCCCGTGATGGCGTGTTTCGTGGCCGTGTAGGGAGCCGAGTTCGGACGCGGCGCGTGCGCTGAGATCGAGCCATTGTTGATGATCCGCCCACCCTTCGGCGTCTGCGCTTTCATCATCCGGATCGCCTCCTGCGCGCACAGGAACGACCCTGTCAAATTCACATCGACGACCGTTTGCCACTGCTCCAGCGTCAGATCCTCCATCGGGATCGCGGGCGCGCCCGTGCCGGCGTTGTTGAAGAGCAGGTCCAGCCGCCCGAACTTGTCTGCGGTGGCCTGGAAAAGCGCGCGAACCGAGGCCGCATTCGCGACATCCGTAGGCACAACCAGCATCTGACCGCCATCTTGAGTGGCCATCGCTGCCGTGCGCTCGAGCTCCTCCTTGCGCCGGCCTGCCAGCACCACGTGCCAGCCGTTCCTTTGCAGGGCCAGAGCCGCTGCCCGCCCAATCCCACTGCCCGCTCCGGTAACGACGGCAACCTTGCCTGAGCTGCTCATATCTGGTGTTTCCTCCTAGTACAGTCCGGCGTAATCCTAGCGACTTCGACGAGATTGCCTAGACTTGTGCTGGCGCCTTGCGCTGAGATGCGCAAAAGCCATGCATCGTCATCAATTCAGCGATACGTGATGTTTGGCCTTGGTGCTGTCTGAACGATACGCTAACCCGATGTGTGTTATCGAGCATGATCTTGGTCATGCACACTACTGAGGGTAACCCGATGGCGTCTTCGAAGTCTCTGCTTCTCGCGGCGTTCGCCACTGGCCTCGTGATTGCCGGATCGGCCTGGGCAGGCGGCCCGCGCTGGGATCGATCGGCGCACTACGGCAACGGATACGAGGGCTACGTGGTCGCGGAAAGCCGGTTTGGCCATGGGACCGTCTCGGGACCGGTGCGCCGGGGTCGGACGGGATACGAGGTTCGCATGCCCGGTGGCACATGGATCGCTTGCCGGCGGAGCTGCTCGGAAACCCTGCGCGTCGAAACCGTGGACTTCTGGGAGAACCGCGGTGCCGGCCGCAATGCCATCGACACGGAGTGCGGAATCCTTGGTTGCCTGAGGTGGGAGTGGGAGTACTAATCCGCATTGCGAAAGGGCAGCTTCCCCGTCGACCAACTTCTGGTTTTCTGAACATCGAGCTCGGGCGGCGAGCCGCCGCTCGACGGTGGGAGCAATTCTTGCTACCAATCCGGGCGTAGTGACAGTACCTCCCCGTACCTCTTAGCTTTTCCCTCCTCGATGACCGGGACCCCTGTGAAGGGCTGAATAGCGCGTGTGAACGTCTTTGGAGCAAGACTTGCAGAGAATGTAGCCGTCTACTGCGGTGCAGCCCTCTTCGGCTACGTCACGTACCTGCTTTCTGTACCGCTCCCTTGGATGATCGGGCCGATGATCTTTTCGGCGGGCCTCGCTCTTTTTTGGAGAAGCGCTCGCGTTCCGAGGATTACCCGCCCCATCGGTCAGATGATCGTAGCCAGCGTGGTCGGCCTTTCCTTCACAGCTGAATCCGTGGCCGCGCTCGGCCAGCTCGTCTTGCCGATGGTGCTCGTAGCTCTCCTGACGATCGTGGCTGGCTTCGTCGCGGCTATGGTGCTCAGGCGGCTGGCAGACGTGGATGTCGTCGCAGCTGGCCTGGCGAGCATTCCCGGCGGACCCGTGGAAATGGCGGCACTTGCTGAGCATCACAACGTGCTACCCGGGCCAATCGCTTTGGCCCAGACCCTGCGCATCTCCCTTCTGGTGCTCATCATTCCGCCTCTGCTGGTCGCGATCAGTGGCGGAGCGCCCAATGCCGCTGCTGTTATGGGCGAGCAGAACCTTCCGGGAATACTGCTCTTGTTCGCGCTCGCCGTGACGGGCGGACTAATCTTCCGCCGGTTACGGATCACAAGTCCGTTCTTCCTCGGAGCGTTGGGCTTCAACGCCGCGGCGGCCGCGCTTGCCCTGCCAGTTTCAATGCCTCCCTACTGGGTTCTTGCTGCTGCTCAAATCCTGCTGGGGGTGTGGCTTGGTTGTATGTTCGATCGAGAGACGCTCGCCCACACGCGAGCGTTCGTGCTCGCCGCCATCATCTCGACCGGGGTGCTTATAGTGCTATGCGCCGGTATGGCTTTCGCTATTGCCGCAGTGACCGGCATTGAATGGCAGACGATGGTCCTTGCGACAGCCCCGGGCAGCGTCACGGAGATGGCGTTGACGGCCAAAATTCTGGATCAGCAAGTCGCGATTGTGACCGCGTTCCATATCGTCCGAATCTTCATCATCTTGCCGTTCCTGCCCCTGATTTTCTCCATCACCGCCAAGCTGGCGAACCGCTCCAGAGAGCGCGGAGGCGAGGTTCGTTAGCGCTCTCGCAAGCAATGGCAGGCCTTTCCCTCCTCCCATTGGGAAGAGGGAATCTCCGAAGGCGGGGAGTGTTCTGCCGTTTGATCCAGTCCGGCCTTAAAGGCCGAATGGGTAGGTCTCGCGCTCTTCCGTGACGCCGGGCGCAGGAATAGCGGTAATAGGACCAGTTTCGTCGAACCAGACCCAAACGTCGAACTGCTGCGGCAGCACTGCCGTGTAGTAATGCGAGATGAGCTCTGTCTCGGGCCGGTAAATCACACCGATAGCACGCTCCAGCCGCGGCTCCGAAAGGATCTCGATGACCTCGGGCCTTTGATCCGGTAGCAGACTCAGCACGAATGCAGGTAGGCCTGTGTCGTGGCAGCAGGCCTCATACGAGCCTGGACGTGCAGGCCGTATGCGCTTGATCTCCAACTCACCGTCCCAATGGGACGCCGCAGCGACGAAACCCGAGCCCGTGCCGAAGCCGACGAGCGCCACCTCATCGCCCCATCGCTCGCGCGCGAGCTGGCCAATGTTGTGCTCCCCGCGTACCTGGCCCATCTCCGTCGCGCGGGCATCGCCAATGTGTGAGTTGTGCGCCCAGACCACGGCCTTACTTCCCGGTCCGTGATGATCGAGCAGCCGCTCGAGCGTCTCGAACATGTGCTGGGCACGGAGGTTCCAGGACTCGGCCGAGCCGCGGTACATGGTCCGGTAGTATTTCTCCGCATTGGCGACCACGCGCGCATTCTGCTCAGCGTCGAAGAAAGCTGAGCCGTCGTGCTTCATGTACTCTACGCGTTTCTCGAGAAGATCGATCAGCATGCGAGTGGCTTCGTCCTCGCAAGACTGATAGGTGCTGCTGGCAGCCATACGCGCATATTCCACCGGGTCCGACCGCCACGGTGTCAAGCATCCGTAGCGCTCGCGTGCGATGGCCGCGGCCTCCGGATCGACGCGGTCGAGATAGTGCAGCACAGCTTCGATCGATCCATTGAGGCCGTAGATGTCCAGTCCACAAAAGCTGACCTGCGTCCCTGCACGGTTGAGATCCCGCAGGCGAGTCAGGAAATGAAACGTCTCGTCGTTGCGCCACATCCACCGCGGAAATCGCGTGAACGGGCTCGATAACCCCGGTTCTACGGCCGGTTTGCCGTGGATAATTCGATTGTAAGCGGCGGCGTCCGACCAGTCCGCCTCGACGGCGACAATGCTGAATCCGTGCTGCGCGATAAGCTCCGCCGTGATCTCGGCCCGCGCATCATAGAACTCCGCTGTCCCATGCGTCGCCTCGCCGAGCATAACGATCCGCCGGTTGCCGAGGAGACCAGTCGCTATGGCGCTCAAATCCGTCATCAAGTCGAACGGCAACGCAGCCTGCCTCAGCTCGTAGCCGATGTTGCTGGTCGGGCGATAGCCCGTTTCGATGGCGAGCTCGGTAACGGCACCAACGGGACCGAGCGTTACAGGTTGCGGATCCCCAACCTGCGAGGGCATGCCCAGAGGGTCCCGAGGCGGCCCGGCGTTGTTCTCCACCATCGGTGGCCATTCTCCCGCACCGACGAGCGGCACAAACGCCACCAGGCCGTGCTCTTCCTCCTCGAAGGTGTCTTCGCCGGTGCGCCGGATGCGCGTCAGCACCTCGTGCGTCGGGCCGCTGATGGGGATGATCAAGCGGCCTCCGACAACGAGCTGCTCCTTCAGCGCCGGTGGCACCACCGGGCTGCCCGCGGCAACCAGGATGGCATCGAACGGAGCTGCCTCCGGCCAACCCTTGGTGCCATCGCCCAGAACGATCTCGACGTTATCGTAGCCGAGGGAGCTGATGCGCTGCCGCGCCTTGTTCACCAGCACCTCGTGAAGCTCAATGGCGATGACGCGCTTCGCGAGCCGGCTCATCACCGCAGCGGCATAGCCGGACCCAGCCCCGACCTCGAGCACCGTATCCTCCGGCCCGATCTCGGCCAGCTCGAGCATCTGGGCGACGATATAGGGCTGCGATATCGTCTGACCGGCCTCGATCGGCAGCGCCGAATCCTCGTAGGCGAACTCCTTAAGCCTGTCGGGCACGAACACCTCGCGCGGCACCTCGCCCATCGCCTTCAGGACGCGCTCGTCCTTGATGCCGCGACCGGCGAGCTGCCGCTCGACCATCGCCTTGCGCTGCCGCTCCATCTGCGTTTGAGGCATGAGGGAACCTCCCTTGCCGACGAGCTTTCGGCCAAAACGCTCGAGAGGGAGCGACGTTCGTTCGCGGCCCCGCAATAGTTACGTCCAGCGCTCCCTGCTATACCGGCACCGCAACAGGGGATTCGAGATGACCGACGCTGCGATTGAGACCGAGAAACTGATCCGCCGTTACTACGACGCCTTCAATCGTGGCGACATCGACGGCATGGTGGCCTGCGTCAGCGATGACGTCATTCACGACGTGAACCAGGGCGAGCGGCGCGTCGGCAAAGATCGCTTTCATGCCTTTTGCGCCCGGATGGCGCACCACTACAAGGAGCGGCTCGAGGACACCGTGGTAATGACGACCCCCGACGGACGGCGGGCTGGGGCCGAATTCAATGTACATGGCACGTACCTCGAGACCGATCCCGGGCTGCCTCCGGCCAGCGGTCAGTCATACGTTCTACCAGCTGGCGCGTTCTTCGAAATCCGAGGCGGCAAGATCGCCCGCATCACGACCTACTACAATCTGACCGACTGGATCGTGCAGGTGTCGAGGAGCCCCGAGCCATGAGCTTCGTCATCGAGACCCTGACCGGAGAGGCACTGCAGCGCGCACTGCCGGATCTTGCGCGGTTGCGCATCGAGGTGTTCCGCGAGTGGCCCTATCTCTACGACGGCTCCATGGAATACGAGCAGCGCTACCTCGCGGACTTCGCGAAGCATGAAAGCTCGATCATCGTCGCGGCACGCGCGGACCACAGGATCATAGGGGCCGCGACCGCCACGCCGCTGCGCGGCCACATCGAGTCGTTTGTCCCGCTGTTCGAGAATCACGGCTATGACCCGGACCGCGTCTTCTATTTCGGCGAGTCTGTTCTGAGCCGCGCGTACCGCGGCAGGGGCATCGGGCATGCTTTCTTCGATTGGCGGGAGGAGCACGCGCGCAACTGCCGGGGGCCGAAAGGCCCCTATGAGTACACCGCTTTCTGCGCCGTGATCCGTCCGCCCGATCATCCCCTCAAGCCAGCGCACTACCGTCCGCTCGATCCGTTCTGGACGAAGCGCGGCTATCGCATCGTGGAGGGCATGATCGGCAAGCTTGCCTGGAAGGACATCGACCAGCCCGAGGAAACGGAAAAGCCGATGCAATTCTGGATCAGGCCGCTCTGATGGCCAGACCCGATCGGATCAAAGTCGCTGTCGCGCAATATCCCGTCGGCGAGCCTGCAACGGTCGCCGAATGGCGGGAGAAGGCAGCCGGTTGGGTTGCCAGCGGTGCAGAGACTGGCGCCCAGCTCCTGGTGTTCCCCGAGTACGGGGCCATTGAGATCGCTGCCACTTTCGGTGCCGAGATCGCAGGCGACCTGCGGCACACCCTCGCTGCCGTCGCCAGCTTGGCCGATGACATGGACGCCTATTACGCCGAGCTGACGGCCCGGCACGGCGTGCATATCCTTACCCCGTCCGGGCCTGTGCGCCGGCCGGAGGGCGCCTTCGTCAATGCCGCGCGGCTCGTCACGCCTGCTGGGCGCATGGGGGTGCAGGAAAAGCTCATCATGACGCCCTTCGAGCGCGATTGGGGCATCACGCCGGGCCATGGTCTGCGCGTTTTCGAGACTGCGCTGGGGCGGATCGGCATCGCGATCTGCTACGATAGCGAGTTTCCCCTCCTGGTCCGTGCCCAGGCTGAAGCTGGCGCCGACCTGATCCTAATCCCCTCCTGCACGGAGTTTCTGTCGGGCTATCACCGCGTCCGCGCGGCTGCGTGTGCCCGCGCCCTTGAGAGCCAAATCGCAACGGCTCTATCTCCGACCGTCGGCGATGCACCCTGGTCACCGGCCGTGGACAGAAACGCCGGTGCAGGCGGCATCTACGTGCCACCCGAAGCGGGTCTCTCCATGACAGGCGTGCTGGCCGAAGGCCGGCTCAACGAGCCCGGTTGGGTCGCGGCCGAAATTGATTTCGTGGCCCTCGAAGGCCTGCGCACTGGCGGCGAAATGCGCAACGCCGTGGACTGGTCGTTACAGCCTGGAGCCAAGCCACTTGCGGGAGAGGTTGAGGTCGTTTCACTCGTTTAAAGACGAATACCCGCCAAGCAGCGCCAAGAAGGCGTGCGGCGGCTCCTGGCAGCTTCCTCCCAAAAGGCTGCGCGTCACCGGCTCACCGCTCACTCCAACTCCCACGTCACGCTCACCACCGCCTCGAGCGTCTGCGTCCCCTTCTCGATCGGCACCGCCTCGGCTGCCATGGTGCGGGCAAATGGGACCGGCGGTCCCTGGTGCTGGACCCTCTCATCGATCCGCAACACTCGACCGAGCTTGACTCCCGCCGCGGCAGCGAACAGCTCCGCCCGGCGTCGGGCGTTGGCGATGGCCGCGCGGCGCGCTTCGTCTCGGAGCGTCTCGGCCTTGCTCACCTCGAACTGAATGCCGCCGATCTGATTGGCTCCCAGCGTTACCGCCTGATCCAGCACTTCGCCGAGCTTATCGATGTCTCGCGCAGTGATGCGCACCTGGTTGTGGACACGGTACCCGGTGATCGCGGGCGAACGGTTGTCCCGCCTCTGCTCGTACACGGGCTCGACGTTGAAGGACGTGGTTTTAATGTCTCGCGGTTCGACGCCGGCTGCCTTCAGCCCCTCGATCAGCCGGCGCATGGCAGCCGAGTTCGCATCTAGGGCCTCGCGGGCAGTCCGGGCCTCGCTGACGACGCCTGTCGAGATAAGCGCGATATCCGGCTCAGCCGTGACCATCCCTGACGCTGTAACGCTGATTTGCCGCTCCGAGTTTTGCTCAGCGGCGGATGCCGCCTTTGCCGAAAGGGGCACCGCCAGCATGACAGCTCCCATCAAGATCCAGACCAGCGCCCTAGTCGAGTTGCACGTCATACAGGTCTCCGCGTTGCCAGGAGCAGTGATTATATGAGAGATTGCGACCAAACCGCGCCGCTTCTGGCATTCCCCTGGGGCAGAAGTCTGGTATACACCTGCTTCGCGCACCGAAGCTGGGCCCGTAGCTCAATGGTTAGAGCCGACGGCTCATAACCGTCTGGTTGCAGGTTCGAGTCCTGCCGGGCCCACCACTTTCTAGTCACAAAGGCTTTATCCTGAAGCGCGCTACCTATAGTTGCGCATCGTACCAGCTGTTGACGAAGTACTTCAATTCGATACTGTACCCGTCCCAACGAAGTTGAGGGTGCACAGATGCCAAACAACTCGACAGATATTATGTCTGACATTCGACCGTCTGATTTGGTAATCTGCGGATTTTTTACCCCGGATTATAGGCATCTTGCAGCCTCATTGGCAGAAGATGTTGCACCCTATCATCCATTCCATTTCTTTTCTGTGAGCAAGGAGGGCACCTGGGTCAACGTTGTACAACGCAAGCCACGTATTGTCCTCCAAGCCATGGAACTCTACCCGAGTGCGACTATTGTCCTGTTAGACGTCGATTGCTCCGTTCGGGGTCCAATAGACGCCATGATCGACATCCCAGGAGATGTCTCAGCATATGTAAAATTAAAGCAAACCAGACGCTTTCTTTCATCCCGCGAACAAACGCTTGTGCACGTATCTTCTCGAAGCATGGTTTTCAAGCCAAATGACAGGGCACGAAGATTGCTCAAAGATTGGGATACTGAGATTAGAACTGCTCAGTACCCTCAAGGTGGCTGTGAACGGGCACTGCGCATGACGCTTTTTAAAGCTACCTACTTGTCGTTTTCTCCAATGGACGAGAGGTATTCTGGTCGAGAGATCACCATTGCTTCTAAAGAGGATGTTGTCGTGCATGACAGCGCCAGCCGAGGGAAGCGATAATATCATGTTGTCGTTCCGAATCGCATACATGCGACTGGGGGAGTCACAGCTTTCATGATTCCGGTGTTTTTTATCAATCTCGACCAACACAAGGATCGCCGCCAATTCATTGAATCGCAGCTTGCGGCTGCCGGTTTTCACGCGGAACGCATCGCAGGAATCGACGGCGACAATCTCCCAGAGTTTCTGTCATCATATTTTCCACGCAGCTCCCTCTCTCCCGGCGAGATCGGATGCTATGCGAGCCACCTGCTCGTCTGGCGCACCGTGGTCGAGCGCGACCTACCTCATGCGCTGGTTCTGGAGGACGATGTTCAGATTGAAAATGATGCCGCCGACCTTGTCGACGAACTGCTTCGCGTTCTTCCGCAGGGCTGGGATTATGTTCACATGGATGGGAGGCCGCGCAGCCGAGGGTTTGCGGCCCGTCCGCTCGGAGAACTGACAGGAAAGCGCAAACTAATACGATTCTCTCGCATACCTGACGGGACGGTTGCATATCTCATCAGCAATCAAGGAGCCCGGAAGCTCCTCGCGCCCACGGTTCGTTTGGCCCCCGTGGATACAGCCATCCGCCGCCCCTGGCAGTGGGGACTGGATCTCTATGGAGTAACCAATCCGCCCTTTCGCCCTGCCGAATTTCCCTCGACTATTGAAACCCGCGGCAGCCGGTCTCGACGTCAACACAAGCGCTGGCTTGGAAGTGGCTTCCGCTCATTCCACTCATTCGCTTTCAACATCAGAAAGCTCGGCCCTTATTGGTGGGTCAGGTGCTTCGTGGAGAACGCGCTAAACAAGGCCCGCCGAAACGGCCTTAAGAGCTGGTCTAATTCTCCGTCTGACACCAACCATTTCTATCGAAATCGTTGATGCTCCAAAAGGGGGGAGGATTTCATGCTTGACACAGTTGGTGATGTTCAAAGCCCTGGCGGCTTGAACCGCGCAGCGTGGCATCGCCCACTTGTTTCCATCATCATTACTCATCACAACTATTCAGATTTCATCACCGATGCAATTCGCTCGGTTCTTGATCAGACCCACAGCAATTGGGAGCTGGTCATAGTGGACGATGCTTCGTCGCCGGAGCACCGGCGTCGTCTCGAAGACATTCTTTCCACCATCAGCGATGACAGAATCCGTTATCTGCCGCTGACAGAGAACGTAGGGCAGATCCTGGCATTTTTCGCCGGCTTCGACCAGACTAACGGTGATTTTGTTTGCCTTCTTGACCCTGACGATCGCTATGTAGACACGTTCCTGGAGGAAACGCTCGCCGTACATCTAAATGAGATAATCTCATGCCCGATTGTCTCTACAGACCAGCGCCTCTTTACCGAAAATGGTCTCATTTCCGGGGGGTTTCGCGCCAACATAAGATTGCGTGAGTGTAAGAAGAAGAATGGGATATTTGTTATTGAGAGCCAACCTTATAGAACGTATTATATTCCGGCAAATATTCATGGCTGGCATTGGAGCACCACTTCCGCCATGATGTTCAGGCGTGCTGCAGTCAACTATTTGCGGCCACACAAGCCATTGCCGTTCAAGCGCGCGTTCGACGCATACATGGCTAAGGGTTCCCATATGCTCGGTGGAACACTTTTCTATACAAAACCACTCATTTATAGGATGATCCACGGGCGAAACAGTTGGCACGCCAACCAATTCTATTCGTCATTTCAACAGCGCAAGGTCTCTCATGCTGTGGCGCCGGGTGAAATAGTGGACATACTTGCTCGCGAGGCGCTTCTCCGAAACAATGCGCCGTCACAATTGCCACCCATCAAACGAAGCCGCCTTTTGAGCAAGTGGAAGAGATCCATTGTAAAGCGCTGGCCTTTTGGCAAAGCCAAGATACAGTGATTTAAGCATCACTCTCAAACGTCCTGCGTCAGAAGTGGTACGAGATGGCGGACCCATCGGCGTGACCAGTTGCCTCATGACAAATAGGTTGCGCATGAGATACTTCTTCTTCCCTTTCTTCAGTAGAACTGCTTGCATAGACAAGGGCACTGAATGCAAACCGTCATCTGTGCGAAATGGGGGACGCGGTACTCATCGGACTACGTCAACTTCCTCTGGTCGATGATTCGCAGGAACACCCGTCGCGAGACTCGGCTGATCTGTTACACCGACGACCCCTCAGGGATCTGTTCGGAGGTCATCACCCGCCCTCTACCGGAAATTGTATTACCTCCTCGAGTCGCTAATCTTCCTTGGCGCAAGGTTGCATTCTGGGCCCCGGACCCGGGGGGGATCTCTGGTGACGTTCTTTTTCTTGATCTCGACGTCGTCATTACCGGCTTAATCGACGACTTTTTCGACTATGAGCCCCAGTCTACGTTCTGCGTGATTGAAAATTGGACGCAAAAAGGGTCGGGTATCGGAAACACGTCGGTTTATCGCTTCCGAGTGGGTAGCCATACGTATCTTTTCGATGCTCTGCAGCAGAATCCCGAGGCAATTCTGTCCAAGTATCCTAACAGCCAGACCTATATCTCACGGACAATTCGAGAAAAGACGTTCTGGCCTGAGGAGTGGTGCCAAAGCTTCAAGCACACACTTCTGCCACGCTGGCCAATGAATTTTGTTCGCGCCCCGGAGTTGCCGCCCAATACGAAAGTTGTAGCGTTCACGGGAAAACCCGACCCGGATGAGGCCCGGGACGGAAATTGGCAAGCACCTTGGTACAAAAAGATTTATAAGTACGTGCGCCCAACGCCCTGGATTGCGGAGCACTGGCGTTGATTAAGGCGCCTTTACGGCTTACCGCTGATCGACCCCATGGTGCTGTAGCTGAAACGTGGCTAGATTTTTTCTATAACATACCAGCCCCACGTGAGCTTGCCTGCGTATGCACACTGGCATGCGCACGCTCACGGCTCTTCTGCTCTCCGATGGCCGCCCTGGCCACTACCATTTGTCTGACGGTGTGATTGCGGCCGTGAGAAGACTGCAACCTGTGAGGGTGTTCCGGCTTGAAGTCTGTCGGCGGTGGTCGGGGTGCGTGTTAGCGACGCTTACGAACGCGCGCATTCCAGCGGATTGGCTGCTGCGCATGGGATACGGCCTGCCCGCAGCGCAACTCCCGCAACCAGACTTCATTGTATCTGCCGGAGCGGAGACGCTGGCTGCGAATATTGCTATCGCCCGACTGACCGGCGCGCCCAACATCTTCTGCGGTACGCTGCGCCGTTACAGTCCTGACGGGCTGCGATTGGTGCTGACTTCGTATGCGTCCCATGCCGAGCGCCCACGGCATGTCCTGGTGCTCAAGCCTTCCGCACTCGGACGCGACGAGCTTGGGCGCCGTCCCGACGGCTGGTGCAAGCTTGCTCACCCTCAGAGGCAATTCGGGCTCCTCTTGGGTGGGGACTCCCGCGAATGCCGATACGAACTTGATGAGTGGATGCAGCTTCTCGACCTCGTCGAGCGCTCGCATCAGGTGCTGGGTGTGGACTGGCTGATCAGCAATTCGCGGCGCACGCCGGCTGCGGTGAGCGATCTGGTCGCCAAGCATGCCTCCGCGTCGAGTGCGATTGCTTCATTCGTCGATGTGCGAACGGTGGGCCACGGGACGCTCGACCGAGTGCTGGGACGTGCGCAGGCGGTGGTCTGCACGGATGACTCGAGCACCATGATCTCGGAGTGCGTTTCCGCCGGAATTCCAGTGCTGGGCGTTAGACCGAACGCGACGAAGTTTACCCCGGATGAGCGAGCTTACCGGCAGTATCTGATTGATAACGGATGGTACCGTTCGGTGCCGATTGCTGGGCTGACACCCCGCTCATTGCTTGACGAACTAAGTCGTATTCGACCGCTCTCGGAAAACCCGCTCGACAAGCTGGCAGCTATTCTACGCGAACACTTGCCCGAACTCTTCTTCGAGGCGGACAGCAAGGTTGGCAAAAAGGCCATCAAACCAGATTTGCCACGCCCGCTGGATCCACCCTCCGCACCTCTACCCTTTCCCCCGGCCGCACAGCTCGAAATACGCTGACGTCCTCCAGCGCCTCTGCCCAAACGTTGGACGGCGACCATAATCGCAGCTCGCCGGTGCGGGAGGTCGGACTGGGGGCAAACGGGATGCCGATGACATCGCGGTCGGGCGCGAAGATGATCTCTCTTGGCCGAACGATCATTCGCGCGGTCCGCTCCCGGCCGCTCTCGACCGGGGTTTCGAAAAAGACCTCGCCCTGCCCCCAAATTTGGGCAGTGGAGAAAATAGGCAAGGCACCCCAGATCCGATCGGCGGTTGGTGTGTCGCGCAGCCGCGCCGTGATCGATACTGCGCCAGCACGGATTGCTACGTAACGATCCGTCACGGCCGCGCGTGCGGCGCGCTCTCGTTCGTCTCGAACAGCAGCCGGCTTGGCTCGGCGGCGAAGAATCTCGGTCGGCATAGGCCGAGTGAGCCTCAACGCCGCGGCTTCTGCAAGGCACTCGTGGCCAAGTCGCCGGTCAGACACGCGCACCCGAGGCGCAAATTGCGCACCGAAGCGCCGGGAGCAGATGACGAACCGCCTTCGCCTCAAGCGGGAGGCGGGCCGAAGATCAGCACCGCGTTGAGGCCACCGAACGCGAAGGAGTTCGACATGGCGTAGCGCACCTTCATGTTGCGGCCAACGTTCGGAACGTAATCCAGGTCGCACTCCGGATCCGGTTCGTCGAGGCCGATGGTCGGCGGAACCCAACCGTTGCAAATCGCCTGAATGCAGGCCACCGCCTCGATGCCACCGCCGGCACCTAAGGGATGGCCGTGCATCGACTTGGTCGACGAGATGGCCAGCTTATAGGCGTGCTGGCCGAACACCTCCTTGATGGCGTTCGTCTCGTTCCTGTCGTTGATGGCCGTCGCCGTACCGTGAGCGTTGAGGTAGTCTATATCGGTCGGACCGATCCCTGCATCCTCGAGCGCCAGCCGCATGGCCTCGCGCGGCCCTTCTATATCCGGGTTCACCATGTCCTTGCTGTCGGAGGTCATGCCATAGCCGACGAGCTCGGCAAGGATAGTCGCGCCACGCTTGCGGGCATGCTCCAGCTCCTCGAGCACGAGAATGCCGGCGCCCTCGCCCAGCACGGTGCCATTGCGCTTCTTCGCAAACGGGAAGCAACCATCGGGCGAAAGCACGTGCAGGGCCTGCCAGGCTTTCATCGTCCCGTAGTTGATGACCGCCTCCGATGCCCCAGCAATCGCAACATCGACCAGATTGTTGCGGATGTAGTCGCGGGCGATGCCAATGGCGTGGGTCGCCGTCGAGCAGGCGCTGCAAGTGGCAAACGTCGGCCCCTTGATGCCGTACTCGATCCCCACGTGCGCAGAGGCCGACGAGCCGATGATGCGGAGCAGCGTCAGCGGGTGAGTCGCACGCTTATTATGGATGAAGAGGTCGCGATAGGCGATCTCATAGGTTGTAAGGCCACCAGCTCCTGAGCCGATGATGCAGGCTGCGCGATAAGGGTTCTCGAGCGGGAACTCGAGACCGGACTGACGCACCGCCTCGTCGGCCGCCGCCGCCGCGAACCAGGAATAGCGGTCCGCGTGCATGATGATCTTGTCGCGCTTGGCGTGCTTCAAACGAGCCCGATGGTCGAAATCCTTGATCTGCGCCGCGATGAGGATCTTGAGATCCTCCAGCGGGAAGCCCTCAAGGGGACTAACGCCCGACTGGCCGCGCTTCAGGCTAGCCCAGAAGTCCTGCACGTTGTGTCCGATCGGCGTCACGACACCCATGCCGGTGACGACGACGCGGCGTGCGCCGTTAGGGTTTGTCATTACTGAACCAACGTCCTGACTTGGGCTTGAACGGCCCGAATGACCAGTTGTTTGGGGCTAGTGGAAGTTTCGGCTCAGGAGGCCTTCGCGCTTGCTGTCGCCCCGCCAGACCCTGTGCTCTCGATGAGGGCCTTCACCCGCTCCACGACAGAGCCGACCGTCTTGAAATCGGCCGCTTCCTCGTTGGCGTTGTAGGGAATCTCGATACCGAACGTATCCTCGATATCGAAGACGATCATGGCAAGGTCGAGCGACTCGATCTTGAGATCAGTCAGCGCGGTCGACAGACTGATGTCGTCGCGTGGCTCCTTCATATGCTTCTTGAGGATATCGATGATCTTCGTCGCTACTTCGTCCATTTCGCTCTCCCACCCTGCTTTTGCAGGTTGATCAGGGTCTGACTGTCTTGGACCCTCAGTAGTCCAGGCAGGTCCGGAGAACAAGCACAGCGGTCACATAACCGTAAATGGCCGATGAGTCCAGCGGAGCTAGTGTTCAACCGAACTAGCTGAAAAGCAGAACACTACTGAGCAGTCGTTACTAAATCTTCGTAGTTCCAAATAAACATTGCTGTCACCAGCGGCACAGGGGTGCAGGACTGGCGCGACCGGGCCAAATTATGTTCAATGATCCCGACAATCTCTGCGGCCAAGTGCCCGAAGCTGCATATTGGGGGAGTCTCAGACGGGGGCAACTGGTTTCTCGTTCAATCAGGGAGGGAAAACATGCCTGCGGGTGCTCCTAATCAGACCGGCACCTCGCTGTCCCCGGCGCAGCATCCGTGGGTTGCGAGCTATCCTCCCGGCGTTTCCTGGGATCAGCACTTTACGCCACGGCCCGTCTACACGCTGCTCGACGAGGCCGTTGCTGCGCATGCCCACAGGCCCTGCACGAACTTCCTTGGCAAGGTGACGACCTACGGCGAGATCGGTGATCTCGTCAACCGCGCCGCCGCGGGACTGCAGAAGCTGGGGTTTGGTAAGGGGTCCCGGATCGGGCTCTTTCTGCCCAACAGCCCGACTTATGTCATCTACTACTATGCGATCCTCAAGATCGGCGGGATCGTCGTTAACTACAACCCGCTTTACGCCGTCGAGGAGCTGATCAGCCAGGTCAAGGACAGCGAGACCGAGCTGATGGTTACGCTTGACCTCGCAGTCCTGTTCGAGAAGGTGGAGGCCCTTCTGCGGTCCGGCGTGCTCCCCCGCGCCATCGTGTGCTCCTTCTCGGCCCTGCTGCCGGCGACCAAGTCGATCCTGTTCAGGATGTTCAAAGGCAGGCAGCTCTCGCAGGTCAACAAGTCGCCGTTCGCTGACCGGATCGTGCTGGAGGCCGAAGTCCTGGCGAACGATGGGCGGCCCGAGCTGCCGCCGATCGATCCCGAGAATGACCTTGCGGTGCTTCAGTACACCGGCGGCACGACGGGCACCCCGAAAGGGGCGATGCTGACCCACGCCAACCTTTACATCAATGTGCTGCAGGTTGCTGCATTCGCTCCGGAGCTTGAAACGGCCCGGCACCGGGTGCTCGCCGTGCTCCCCTTCTTTCACGTCTTCGCCATGACGATGGTGCTGAACTTCGGAGTGACGAAGGCCGCCGAAATGATCCTGATGCCGCGCTTCGTGCTCGAGGAGGCCATGCAGCTCATCGAGGACCTGAAGCCAAGCATCCTCCCCGGCGTGCCGACGCTGTTCAATGCCATTATGAACCACCCGAGGTTCAAGAGCCTTGACGTGTCCTCGTTGCGCTACTGCCTCTCCGGCGGTGCGGCGCTGCCGGTGGAGGTCAAGCACCGGTTCGAGGAGCTGACCGGATGCAAGCTCGTCGAAGGATATGGCCTGTCGGAGACCTCCCCCGTTGTGACCGCCAATCCGCTCGAGGGTCCCGATAAGCCGGGGTCTATCGGACTACCGTTACCGGGCACCACCATCTCATTGCGCGATTTGGCCGACCCCACGCGTGAAGTCCCGATGGGTGAGCGTGGTGAGCTGTGCGTGCGCGGGCCGCAGGTGATGAGGGGTTATTGGGGCCAACCTGAAGAGACGGCCCATCACATGGTGGATGGTTTCTTCCGGACTGGTGACGTCGCCGTCATGGACGAGGACGGCTACTTCTATCTGGTCGACCGTATCAAGGACCTCATCATCTCCTCCGGCTACAACGTCTATCCGAGGCGCATCGAGGAAGCCATTTATCAGCATCCTGCAGTCGAGGAGGTCAGCGTTATCGGCGTCGCGGACGAGCGGCGTGGCGAGGCCCCTAAGGCGTTCATCAAGCTGAAGGAGGGCATGTCGGCGACGGCTTCCGAGATCCTCGCTCATCTCGAGCCCAAGCTCTCCCGCATCGAAATGCCCGTCGAGATCGAATTCCGGAGCGAGCTGCCGAAAACTTTGATTGGAAAGCCTTCGAAGAGAGACCTGAAGCTCGAGGAAAACGCCCGCCGAAAAGCCAAGAAGCAACAAGCGCAGGCTTAGGCGAGGCGTTTTGGGAGACTGGATCTCCGGATTGGGTCAGCGGGCCGAATACGGCCACCATCCGATGGCACGCCAATTTTCGTGCCTTGATCACACCTTGTAACCTTCGCGCAACACACAGCCTCCATCATTGTCCCGTGGCACTCGCGCCCATTTCGCGGCGCTTAGCGCAACTGCTAGCACAATCGTTGCTTCCAACGGGGGGTTTTTGGGGGGGTGTGATGATCAGGAATTCCCTTATCTTTAGTGCTCTTGTTGTTGCAACCTGCCTCGTGCCACCGCCGGCCAAGGCGGAGGGCGAGACCGGTCTGGCGTCCATTCACGATCAGCGCCGTGAAGGCAACCGCATCTGTATGTCAACCCACTTTCATTACGGGTCGAGCTCAGGACACAAGACCCGTAAGGAGGCTGAAGCTGCCGCAGTTCGCGATTGGGCCGGCTTCACAGCGTGGGAGTATGGTCTCCCCTGGGGCAGCTACAGGCTGGCGGCCAGCAAGTCGATGAACTGCACGAAATCGGGTGCCACCTGGGGCTGCCAGGTCGAGGCCCGGCCGTGCAAGCAGATTACGCGCAGCGGCCGATAGGTCGGTGCTGGATCCGATGAACGCAGCCTCGGTCCTTTGTCAAAATGGATTGAGGCTGCGTTCCGGTGTGAATTTCACATAACCGACATTGGCGCCGACCCGCAGGCCCAGTCCCGTTCGAATTGGCGCCAACACGACGCGGCCCTTTTTCAGGAAGGTCATACCGACGCCGCCGACGACGTAGGCCGAACCATCCACGCCCATGAAGCGGGCGAAGAGGTCTTCGGGACGTTCCAGGTTGTAGACGAGGAACATGACCCGGGAGCCCGCGAGGCCGACATCGTACCCGACCGACGGACCCTGCCAGTAGACCTTCCGCTCGCCACCAAGCTTCGTAACCAACCGTCCATCGCCGTACCGAAGGCCCGCAAGCAAGGCCGCTCCGCCTTCGGACCCGAGGATGTACCCGTTGGGTCGCCCATAAGTCTGGAATGCGTACTCGATGACGCTGGCAAGGCCGGCCGAAAGCGAACCGAAGAAACCGCGGCCTGCAGCGCGAATTTCTTCGACCGTGAACTCCAGCTCCTCCGACTGATGCACGTACGGAGGGAGGTCGGCCAAGACCTCGGGAGGAGGAACATGGACCGCCTCGTCAGGCGCTGCATGACGAACCGTGTCAGTGTCCCAACCGCCATCCGCAGGCGGCACCGGACGAGCATCCCTGGTCTTCGGTGGGGCAAGTGCCGGCGCAGCACTCATTGGTTGAGATTTCGGCGACGGCTCCGTTTGAGTAGCCATTCTCGGTGCCGCTTTGCCAGGCTGCTCTGCAGTGCGGCTGCGGCCCGACGAACTCAGCGCGTTCAACTCTGCGTCGATCCGTGCCGAGGCATGCGCGGCCTTGGCCGTCGTAATCTCGATGAGCTGAGTGGAAATCCCCTTTAGCTTTTCCAGCCTGGTCTGGCATGTGCTCGGATCGATTTCCGCCTCGTCGCCGATAACGTCGAGCTCAATCAGGAGCTTGCTCGCCTGCTCATCGAGCGCCCGCGTCTCATCGTCATCCAGAAACTCGGCTGCCTTGGCTTCGCGCTCCTCATCGCTCCAACCGCGGCGATCACCGAGCTGCCTCAGTTTGGCCTGCAGCTCCGGTTGGTGAGCCGAGTTGAGTTTTCTCAGCTTCTCCGCAGTGGAGTCGATAACGGCGGCAATGTCTTGCTTGGTGCAGGTCTGAGCGACAGCCGGCCCGGCCAATGCGGCGGGCAAGATCGCCAGCGCAATGAACCATCTCATCAGCTGCAATGAACCCATGAAGTATTCGTCCAAGTTTGCTTATGCGTTCGGCAGCGTAGGTCCAGGTAAGGGAAACTTTGCCATAGACAACGGTCGTCCGTGCGGCAACCGGAGGTGGCGTTATCATCTGCCTGAATATCACAACGAAAAAGGAGGCATGATGATGACCCGATACCTGCTCGCGGCTATTGCTTTGATAATACTCACTGGGCCGCTTGCATCAGCTGCACAGGCATTGGGACTGGATTTCCTTCATGCACAAGCTCGAGTCGGCAACAAGGTCTGCATGACCGAGCACGAGCACTATGGCGAAGGCACGATGCCAACCAAACAAGCTGCGCAGAGCGTTGCGATCCGCTCCTGGAGCGATTTTACCGCCTTCGAGTACGGCAGAATTTGGGGCAGCTATCGATTGGCTGAAGGCAAGCGGATGGATTGCTCTCAGACAGCAAACGGCTGGCTTTGCAAGACGTACGCACGCCCGTGCCGTCCGGCGAAGTACGGCCCACCCCGGCGGCGGTGACATCAGCCGACATAAGCTAATCAGTCCCATTAAGACGACCCGGGGTCCCAGGTCGTCTACCTGACTTCATTCGTTTCCGGGGAGCACAGAGCATAGAAAAGTGGTAAGCTCATCGAACGTGCCCCGGGGCACGGCGGAGATGCCCCATGTTGACGCTGTCGCTCCTCCGCCATGGTCAGTCATCGTGGGACGATCCGGATCTCAACGATCACGAACGGCCGCTCTCAAAGCATGGCAGGAACGCGGCGGAGATCATAAGTGATTACATCGCAGAGCACGGCCTCGTGCCGGATCACATCCTCTGCTCAACTGCCGTTCGTGCCCGCGAAACACTCGATGTGCTCCTAAGCCGGCTGGGATCACTGCAGCCGGAGATCGTTCTGGAGCCAGCCCTCTATCTCGCGACGCCGACCGCGATGATCGGCATTATCCGCGAAACCGCGGGATCCGTGCGCCACTTGATGATCATCGGTCACAACCCCGGCCTGCACGCCCTCGCTCTTGACCTGACCGGCTCTGGGCTGCGCCGCGACGTTATGTCAATGGCCGTAAAGTTTCCGTCCGGCGCCCTCGCCGTGCTGAGTTTCGGAGAAAACGACTGGACCGAAATCCGTCCTGCAGCAGGTCGGCTCGTCCAATTCGTCGCTGCCCGCAGCGTCGCTTGACGAATTCCGCTCACGTCTCCTACACGTTCACCATGCTGGTCCTCATCGATAACTACGACAGCTTCACCTACAATCTCGTCCATTTCCTGGGCGAGCTCGGCGCCGCGTGCGAAGTCCATCGCAACGACAAGATCACGGTGGACGAGGTGCTCCGGTCGAAGCCGAAGGCGATCGTGCTGTCGCCCGGACCGTGTACGCCGAACGAGGCTGGCATCTGTTTGGAGCTCGTGGACGCAGCGGCCCGCGCCGACCTGCCGATGCTCGGCGTTTGCCTTGGTCATCAAGCCATTGCGCAAGCTTTCGGTGGCAAGATCGTCCGCGCGCCCGTGCCGATGCACGGCAAGCTCTCCATTGTGCGCCACCAAGGCGAAGGCCTCTTCAAAGGGCTGCCGAGCCGATTTAATGCAACACGCTATCACTCCCTCATGGTGGAGCGTGCCAGCCTGCCCGACTGCCTCCACGTCACGGCCGAGACGCCCGACGGGATCATCATGGGCCTGCAGCATACGGCACATCCGATCCACGGAGTTCAGTTCCACCCCGAGAGCATCGCGTCCGAGTGCGGACACGACCTGCTTGCCAACTTCCTGACGCTCGCCGGGCTCAGTCCTCGACGGCGCAACGTGCGGTCCGCCAAGGCCGCCTGACCTTATCGAAGCTCGAGTACAGAGAACACCGATGTCTACCAACGAATTAAGACATCTGATCCAAAAGGTGGCCACGGGCGCGACGCTCAACTCCGACGAGATCCGCACCGCCCTCGAGACGATGACGGCGGGCCTCGCAACCGCCGCTCAGATGGGCGCGTTTCTGATGGCGTTGCGCGTCCGCGGAGAGACGGTCGATGAGATCACTGGCGCGGCAGAGCTGATGCGCTCGAAGATGACCCGCGTCGAGGCGCCGGAGGACACCGTCGACATCGTCGGCACAGGCGGCGATGGTCAGGGGACGTATAACGTCTCGACCTGCGCCTCCCTGGTCGCGGCCGGTGCAGGGATGCACATCGGCAAGCACGGCAATCGGGCCGTGTCCTCCGTGTCGGGAGCGTCGGACGTGCTGGCGGCGCTCGGCGTCAAGCTCGACGTGCCACCGCCCGTGATCACCGACTGTATCGTCAAAGCTGGCGTCGGCTTCATGTGGGCGCCGATGCATCATTCGGCCATGAAGCATTGGGCGCCGGTTCGCGCCGAGCTCGGCATTCGCAATATCTTCAACCTGCTCGGGCCGATCTCGAACCCCGCTGGCGTGAAGCGGCAGGTCGTCGGCGTCTTCGCTAACCAGTGGGTCGAGCCGATCGCCCACGTGCTGAAGAACCTGGGCTCCAAGCACGTCTGGGTCGTCCACGGTCACGACGGTCTCGACGAGCTAACCACCACGGGCGCGACGAGTGTGGCCGAGCTCAAGGATGGCAAGATCGAGGTGTTCGAGATCACGCCGGCCGATGCCGGTCTGCCGCCCGCCAAGCTCACCGATCTCAAGGGCGGAAACGCCGAGGTGAACGCTGCGGCCATCCGGGAAGTGCTCGCCGGCAAGCCAGGGCCGTTCCGTGACATCGTTTTGCTCAACACAGCCGCGGCACTCATCGTTGGTGGCAAAGCGCGCAATCTGAGAGAGGGTGTCGAGATCGCCGCGCGTTCGATCGACAGTGGCGCTGCACAGCGCGCGCTCGACCGGCTGATTGCCATCACGAACGGGCGGGACTAGCACAAAGGTATGACCGACATCCTCGCCAAGATCACGCGCTATAAGTTGGAAGAAATCCGGGTTGCCAAGGAGAGTCGGCCGCTCGCCGAGGTGGAAGCTGCCGCGCGCAGCGCCGCCCCGGTACGGCCATTCGCGGGAGCCATCGAGGCGACGCTCGCCGCGGACCGCTTCGCGCTGATCGCCGAGATCAAGAAGGCCAGTCCGTCCAAGGGACTGATCCGGGCCGATTTCGCGCCCGTGGAACTCGCGCGCGCCTACGAGGCCGGCGGTGCCACGTGCCTCTCCGTGTTGACCGATACCCCCTCATTCCAGGGCGCCCCGGCTTACCTGACGGAGGCGCGCGCAGCCACAAAGCTGCCTGCCCTGCGCAAGGATTTCATGCTCGACCCCTATCAGGTCGTCGAGGCGCGCGCCTGGGGCGCCGACTGCATCCTCATCATCCTGGCCCAGATCGATGACGCCACGGCACGCACCCTGGCTGCCGCGGCACGCGAATGGGGCATGGATGCCATCGCCGAGGTCCACGACGAGGAGGAGCTCGACCGGGCGCTTGAGCTCGACTGCCGGTTCATCGGCATCAACAACCGCAACCTCAAGACCTTCGAGACGACGCTCGAGACCACGGAGCGGCTGGCGCCGCGAATACCAAAGGACCGCATCGTCATTGGGGAGAGCGGCATTTTCACCCATGCCGACCTGAAGCGGCTTGCAAATGTGGGTGTAAAGACATTCCTTGTCGGCGAGAGCCTGATGCGTCAGGCCGACGTCACCGCCGCGACCCGGGCGCTCCTTGGCCTCAGTGGTGCGGCTGAAAGGTCAGTTGCATGAGCCACGGCCCGCTTACGCACCTCAACGAGAAGGGCGAAGCGCGCATGGTGGACGTCTCGGACAAGGCCGTGACACATCGAACGGCCCGCGCCGAGGGATTCGTCTCCATGCGGCCGGAAACGCTCGCGCTCGTCGAAACCGGGCAGGCCAAGAAGGGCGACGTGCTGGCAACGGCTCGCATCGCCGGCATCATGGCCGCGAAAAGAACTCACGAGCTGATCCCACTCTGCCACCCTCTGCCCATCTCGAAAGCGACGGTTGACTTCGACCTTTCACGGGACCCAACCGGCATTCGCGTCACCGCGGAAGTGAAGGTCACCGGACAGACCGGGGTCGAAATGGAAGCCCTCACAGCCGTTTCGGTCGCCTGCCTCACCATCTACGACATGCTGAAGGCGGCGGATAAGTCCATGACCTTCTCGGGCATTCGTCTTCTCGAGAAGACGGGCGGCCGCTCGGGAGATTTCAAGGTCGGCGAAACCGGGGAGAGCTGAAGCTTCGTGGCGCTGTCGGTCGAAGAGGCTCTGCAGAGAATTGTCGCGGACGTCACGCCAACGCCCGCGGAGCTGGTTCCGATCGCGCAAGCCGCCGGGCGCATCCTTGCCGAACCGCTTACCGCGCGCCTTACCCAGCCGCCGTTCGATGCCTCGGCCATGGACGGCTATGCCGTCCGGAGCGCTGACGTTGAAAAGCTGCCCGTTCGATTGAAGGTGATTGGGCAGGCTGCCGCCGGCCATCCCTTTGACGGCAGTGTCGGGCCCGGTGAAGCGGTGCGCATTTTCACCGGCGCGCCTCTGCCTGCTGGGGCCGACGCGATCGTCATTCAGGAGAACACGATTGCATCGGACGGATTGGTAGAGGTCCGGGAGGGGCATCCCGATCCCCACCACATCCGCCGCCGCGGTTTCGATTTTCAAAAGTCAGATCTTTTGCTCAACCCGGGGCGCCGGCTTGGTCCGCGGGAGGTGACGCTCGCGGCGGCAGCCGGCTATGGCGAGGTTCCTGTCCGGCGTAAACCTGTCGTCGCGATCCTGGCGACGGGTGATGAATTGGTGTCGCCTGGCACGCTGCCCGGCCCCGGTCAGATCGTGTCGTCCAACCCGCTGGGCGTGGCGGCGCTCCTCACACAGGCCGGCGCAGATGCGAGGCTCCTCGGTATCGCGCGGGACAATCGCGAGAGCCTTGTCCAGCACATCGAGGCTGCCCGCGGCGCCGACGTCTTGGTCACCATCGGGGGCGCATCCGTCGGAGATCACGACCTCGTCGGACCAGTGCTGCAGAGCCTGGGAATGGAGCTGTCCTTCTGGAAAATCAACATGCGCCCGGGCAAGCCGCTGCTCCACGGCCGTCTGGGCCCGCAGCGGGTCATAGGTCTGCCCGGCAACCCCGTATCCGCGCTGATCTGCACGCGGGTATTTCTCGTGCCTCTGGTAAGGCGCCTGCTCGGCCTGCCTCAGGACGAGGCGGCCGCCCTTCGTGCTGTCCTCGCTGAACCGGTGGAAGCCAACGGCCCTCGCCAGCACTACATGCGTGCCACTCTGGAACGTGACACCGACGGGCGCCAACTCGTGCGGCTGGCACGCTCCCAGGACAGCTCCCTTCTAGCCCCGCTCGCTGCCAGCAACGTTTTATTAGTACGACCGCCACACGCTCCGGCCCTGCCTGCCGGTGCCGAGGTCGACGTTCTCCTCCTCGATTTTTAGGCCCCTGGCATTCTTGTGGACGGGCAGGCTTGCAGAACAAGACCAGTACAGGTATCTTGTTCATGTTTTGTACAGGCACACGGGTTGCAAGGCTATCTTGCAGATGGGGCGCCGGATCAGATGCTGACACAGAAACAAAAAGAGCTGCTGCTTTTCATTCACGCGCGCCTGCAGGAAACCGGTGTTCCGCCCTCGTTCGACGAGATGAAGGATGCGCTGGACCTCAAGTCGAAGTCTGGCATCCATCGGCTCATCACCGCCCTTGAGGAGCGCGGGTTCATTCGGCGTTTGCCCCACCGTGCTCGCGCGCTGGAGGTGATCAAGCTGCCGGAGAATGCAGAGGCAGCACATCCACGGCGAACTGGCTTCACCCCAAGCGTTATCGAAGGCCGGCTTGGCAAGCAGTCGCAGCTCGCGATTCCATCGTCGAGCATGATCGACGACCGCACGGTATCGGTGCCGGTGATGGGTCGCATTGCCGCTGGCGTGCCGATCAGCGCCATTCAAACCCATACGCACGATATCGCATGCCCGCCCGAGCTTCTGTCCAGCGGCGAGCATTTCGCGCTCGAAGTGCGCGGAGATTCGATGATCGAGGCCGGCATTCAGGACGGCGACATCGTCATTATCAAGCGCTGTGATACAGCGGAGAACGGCGATATCGTAGTGGCTTTGGTCGAGAAGGAAGAGGCTACTCTCAAGCGCCTACGGAAGCGCGGCTCCGCCATCGCTCTCGAAGCCGCCAACCCGAACTATGAGACTCGCATCTTCGGGCCGGACCAAATCGACATCCAGGGGCGGCTGGTAGCGCTTATGCGGCGGTACTGAGGCTGCACGGCCGTCGCGCATTGGGGAGCGGGCATCGTTGCCGGCCCTAGTCCGGCTTTGATCGATTCGGGTCATCAGAAGTTTGGGAATGCGGGAGTTGGTTGTCCATGGGCATTACCCGACCCTGGCTTCCATGATCAGCATCACACTTCGCCACCCCAGCCGTCTCCCCTATCGATTCGCGCAATCAGGGCTCCTCTTCCGGCTCCGATTGCAGTTGATCGATCATTGGATCGTCGTCATCGAAGTCGGGGCGGCTTCGTCGCGAGGCTTCCGTCAAATCATTCGAGGCAGTGTCCTCGTTCGTTTGGGTAACGACTTTTTGTTGCTCGGGACGCCTGCTCCGGCGCGGCCGCTCAGGCTGCCTTGACCATGGCCGATCGCCGCGGAAATCGGCGACGGTCATAACGGAAATGCCCTTGTCGTCGATGTAGACGGCGTGAGTTCCGCGATCGCGGACGGCGTAGAAGTCGATTGCGATTGCTTTCGGGTTGCAGCCTTTGGGCCGAGGGAACGGGATGACGAGCACATCAGCGCGGCTACAATCTTCGGCCAAAGCTGCGGGATGGCGCACCACCGCAACCGCCCGATCTTTGATGTTCGCCGTACAGCCGACAGCATCGCAGCGGAACACATCCGATGTCGCCTCCCGAGGCGCTCGTGCGTCCCCGTCGCTTTCCAGCCAGCGCTGCAACTCATAACTGCCGCCCTGAGCAGGTAGCGCGGAAAGTTGGCCTTGCGGCCCACGAACTGCTACGAGCTCGGCATTACGGCCGACGAGAATGTCGGGTCGCGGCATGGCCGGCACCAAAGCCAGCCCTGCTGCGAAAATACCCACACCGAGCAGTCGCCAGCGAGTGCGCCACAGGCAGAGCCATAAGCCTCCCAGAAGCATCAGTCCCATAGCGATTTCGGAGAATGCAGGAATGCTGCCGACAGCGCCGGGAAGTTGGGCCACGGAGTAAGCACACCAGACGATCACGCGAATGCCCTGCTCCATGATCCAAAGCGGCAGGGCCTCGAGGCCGAACGGCATCGCGAGCAGCGTAGCGAGCGCCGCCGGCATGACGATGATGTTACAGACGGGAACCGCGATCAGATTGGCGAGCACCGCATACTGCTGACTGGTATTGAAGTGGAAAGCGGAGAATGGAGCGACAGCGAAACTCGCAATGACAGTCGTCAGGATGATGCCGCCGAAAAAGAGCAAGAAGCTTAAGATCGGCCCGAACCGCGAGCCCGGTCTCATCCGCTGCTCGGCGCGATCCCGAATGAACTCATAAGCCGATACCAGCGCGACCACCGCGGCGAACGACATCTGAAAACCGGCGTCGAAAAGACTCTCGGGAGCGATGGCGATTATGGTGAGCGCTGCGAGGGCAACGTTTCGAAGCGCCAGTGCCGGCCGATCGAGCATGATGGCGCCGAATGCGATCGTGATGGTGATCCAGGCGCGGACCGTCGGAAACGAGCTTCCCGAAATCAGGAGGTACGCGAAAGCCCCGACAATGGCGATTGCCGCGGCCCATTTCTTGATCGGATAGCGCAACGCGATGGTCGGTATCGCCGCGAGCCCGAGCCGGACCGCGTAGAATATGGAGCCTGCCATCACCACCATATGCAGGCCGGAAATCGACAGGAGATGCACGAGGCCGGAGTCGCGGAATGCCTGGGTGGTTTCGGGCGAAATGCCACCGCGCTCACCGTTGATCAGAGCTGTGGCGAGTGCGCCCTCCTCACCCGGAAGAACCGCGGCGACGCGCTCACCGATTACTTGGCGGAGCCGCTCCGTTGCGAGCGCCCACCGGAGTGACCAGGGCGGCTTCCCGGCATCCTTCTGGATCTGCGGGCGATCGAGTGAATATCCGACGGCGCCAAGGCCAGCGAACCACGCCGCACGTGCGAAATCGTAACCGCCAGGCAGCGCTGGCATGGAAGGCGGCGCGAGATTGGCCTTCAGCCGGACCATTTGGCCAGGCTCGAGACCGGCCACTGCCGACATGAGGCGGAGACGTACCCGGTACGGCGTCTGCTCGGGCGGTAGATTCGCCAGACGAGTGACCCGGATGGTGACACGCTGACCGCGCGTTGGACGCGGCTCAACCGTTTCCAGGAAACCCTCGACCTCGACTCGATAGAGCTGACGCTCCAAGACCGGCGCGGCTACCCAGTCGCTCCTCACCTTCGCGGCGGCAAAACCGAGCGACACCGCGAGAGCGCTATTGAGTGCGACGATGCCGAGCGTTCCGGTTCGAGTAACGGCCGCCAATGCCAGCACAATGGCCACAGGCATGAGTGCCGCGAGAAGGCTCGGCTCCGCAGGCAGCTTGAAGTAAGCAAAGATCCCGAGACCGAAGAGCACTGGGACCCATAGGAACCAGCGGTCCTGCTCCGCCTCGAGCTGGGTCGTGAGCCGGCGAACGAGCGCCGCCGCTCGCGTTTCACGGCGCGCTTCGGCCGCATCAGCCGCACGCTCCCCCAGAGTCACGAAACTCCCCCGCCCCGCTCGCTCCCTCCGCCCGGCTGTGCTAAACCGCGGCGCACGTATTCATCGAAACGTGAGACTAACGCAAATCATGAGCACCGGGACAGCGGACCACGGATCCAGCATCGTTACGCGTTTCGCCCCCTCGCCAACCGGCTTCCTGCACATCGGTGGCGCGCGGACCGCCCTCTTCAACTGGCTCTATGCCAAGCACACGGGCGGGAAATTCCTGCTGCGCATCGAGGACACCGATCGCGAGCGGTCTACCGAGGAGGCAATCGCCGCCATTCTCGATGGGCTGAAGTGGCTGGAGCTCGATTGGGACGATGAGCCGGTTTTCCAGTCGACCCGGGCTGACCGCCACCGCGAGGTCGTCGAGGAGCTGCTCCGCACGGGCAATGCCTATCGGTGCTACTGCACGCCCGAGGAGCTCGAGGCCATGCGCAAGCAGGCCGAGGCGGAGGGACGACCGCCCGTCTACAACGGCTACTGGCGTGACCGCGACCCCTCCGAAGCGCCTCCCGGCGTGAAGCCGGCCATTCGCATCAAGACGCCGCGCACCGGGGAGACCGTCATCGAGGATCGGGTGCAAGGCCGGGTCGTGTTCCAGAACGAGAATCTGGACGACCTCATCATCCTGCGCAGCGACGGAACACCAACGTACAATCTAGCAGTGGTTGTCGACGACCATGACATGGGCGTCACCCACGTCATCCGGGGCGTGGATCATCTCACCAACGCGGCGCGGCAAACGCAGATCTACCGTGCCATGGGTTGGGATGTGCCTGTTTTCGCGCACGTACCGCTCATTCACGGCCCCGATGGCGCCAAGCTCTCCAAGCGTCATGGTGCGCTGGGAGTCGAAGCGTACAGGGCGATGGGTTACCTACCCGCGGCTCTGCGCAACTATCTCGTGCGCCTCGGGTGGAGCCACGGCGATGACGAAATCTTCTCGACGGAGCAGATGATCGGGTGGTTCGACCTTGATGGCATCGGCCGCTCGCCTGCACGCTTCGACTTTGCCAAGCTCGAGGACTTGAACGGCTATTACATCCGCAACACGCCGGATGACGAGCTGCTGGAACGGATCAGACAAGCCTTACCGGAGATGGAGAACGGCGCCGAGCTCGAGGCACGGTTTGCGTCCGCCGGTTGGGAGAAGCTTGCCGCCGCTCTGCCGAGCCTGAAAACTCGTGCGAAGACATTGAAGGAGCTGGTCGACGGCGCCGCCTTCATAATCGCCGAGCGCCCGCTTGCCCTAGATGAGAAAGCTACGAAGCTCCTCTCCGACGACGCTCGCAATGTGCTCGCGCGACTGCTACCCCGACTAGAAGCCGTCGAGTGGACCGCAAATGCGCTCGAAGCTGAGGTGCGCGGGTTTGCAGAGGCCGAAGGCCTCAAGCTCGGTGGCGTGGCACAACCGCTCAGGGCGGCGCTGACCGGCCGCTCCGTATCCCCGCCCGTGTTCGACGTCATGGCCGTCTTAGGCCGTGATGAGGCCCTCGCCCGAATCCGAGATCAAGCACGAGGTTAGGACGATCTGTTTGCTGCGATCGAGACCCTGACAGCGCGAACCGAGGCAGTCTTCGGGCGTTGTTCGGTGTCGTTCGCGTGAACTCGAAGCTGCAAGTTTCGCCGATTGGCCGTCTTGTCGCAGCGCGAAATGTGTAATAGGCAGGTGGCGCCAGGCTGCCTTAGCGCGCCGGGCTCCTCCAAGGTCGGCGTACGGGGCAGGCGTCGAGACGATCGAAAGGATTGGCGATGAACGTGCACGACAGCGCGTCGGGCAAGGCCGATGCCACGAAAACCGCGACCCTGAGCTACAACGGCAAGCAGGTTACCCTGCCGGTCCGCTCTGGGTCGATTGGACCAGATGTAATCGACGTCACCCGCCTCTACCGAGAGACCGGCTGCTTCACGTACGATCCGGGTTTCACGTCGACCGCCAATTGCTCGTCACGCATCACATACATCGACGGCGAGGAAGGCGTTCTGCTTTATCGCGGCTACCCAATCGAGCAACTGGCGGAGCAGTCCAACTTCATCGAGGTCTGCCACCTGCTGCTTTATGGTGAGCTGCCGACCAAGCAACAGCTGGAAGACTTCCGTAACACCATCACGCGCCACACGATGGTGCATGAGCAGATGACCCGGTTTTTCACTGGGTTCCGGCGCGATGCGCATCCGATGGCCATCATGGTAGGGACGGTGGGCGCGCTATCGGCCTTCTATCACGACTCGACGGACATCAGCGATCCGGTGCAGCGCATGATCGCCTCGCATCGCATGATCGCGAAGATGCCGACGATCGCCGCAATGGCCTACAAGTACTCGATCGGCCAGCCATTCATCTATCCGCGCAACGACCTCGATTACTGCGCGAATTTCCTGCAGATGTGCTTCGCGGTGCCTTGCGAGCCCTACTATGCCGATCCCGTGCTCGCCCGCGCGCTCGACCGCATCTTCATCCTGCATGCCGACCACGAGCAGAACGCCTCCACCTCGACGGTACGGCTCGCGGGATCGTCCGGTGCCAACCCGTTCGCGTGTATCGCAGCCGGCATCGCCTGTCTCTGGGGCCCGTCACATGGCGGCGCAAACGAGGCGGCCCTCAACATGCTCGAGGAGATCGGCACTGTCGATCGCATTCCGGAGTACATCGCCAAGGCCAAGGACAAGAGCTCTGGCTTCCGTCTCATGGGCTTCGGCCACCGGGTCTACAAGAATTACGACCCGCGCGCCCGCGTGATGCAGAAGACCTGCCACGAGGTTCTGGACGCGCTCGGGCGGAAGAATGAGCCTTTGATGAAAGTGGCGATGGAGCTGGAGCGGATCGCGCTCGAGGACGACTACTTTATCGAGAAGAAGCTCTATCCGAATATCGACTTCTACTCCGGCATCACTCTGCGGGCGCTCGGCTTCCCGACCTCGATGTTCACCGTGCTCTTTGCCGTGGCACGCACGGTCGGCTGGATCGCCCAGTGGAAGGAAATGATCGAGGATCCCGAGCAGAAGATCGGCCGTCCGCGTCAGCTCTATGTCGGCGCTACCCGCCGCGATTACACACCCATCGAGCAGCGCGGATAATTCGCAGTAGCCCCCGGAGGTATGTTTGGTCCCCCGACTTGACGGGGGATCAATATCTCATCCCTGCTCTGCCTTGCGCGGTAGGTCCTCGCTTTCAGCCAGCAATGCTCGAAGCTTCTCCTCCTCCTCCGGAGAGAGCTTACTGGTTGCCACCTGCGCAGGCGCCGTGCGCGCCCAATCCGCGGCGTAGCGGAAGAGAACAGCGCCTGCACCGACAAGGACGATGAGCGGCGTGAGCCAAAGGAGAAGAGTGCTCCAGTCGAACGGTGGCTTGAGCAGAACAAAGGTGCCGTAGCGTTCAACGAGGAATTGCTTCACCTCCTCGTCGGTGTCGCCGGCCACAAGGCGTTCGCGTAGCAAAATGCGCAAGTCACGAGCCAGTGGGGCGTTCGAGTCGTCGATCGACTGATTTTGGCAGACGACGCAACGCAGCTCGGCCGATAGCGCCCGCGCCCGCGCCTCGAGAGCCGGATCGGACAACACCTCGTCAGGCTCTACGGCGAAGGCAGCTGCAGACATGATGAACATTAACGGGAGGACGAGGAGCCGGAGTGCGGGCATGGCTGACCTCATTCCGCAGGCAACGGGCGGGCCCGAAGCCGCGCACGCTGTGGCGCGCCGATTCTCAGCCGCCGGTCGGATAGTGACAGCAGCCCGCCCAGAAACATGACCAGGGCACCGATCCAGATAAACCGGACGAGCGGATTAAAATAAAGCCGCACCGCATAGCCACCAGGCACTGACGCCTGCTGATCGCCCAGGACCGCGTAAAGATCCCCGCGCCAGGAGGCATGAATTCCGGCTTCAGATGTGGGCTGCGGAGGCGCGTCATAGGTGCGCTTCGAAGGCGTCAGCGTCGTCACGGCGCTTCCGCCGCGCTCCACCTCGAACACGCCGACCTCCTCACGGTAGTTCGGCCCGCGCTGTGGAGCGGCCCCCTTGAACGTCAGCTTATACCCGGCGATCTCGACCTGATCGCCCGGCTTCATCACGAGAATGCGCTCGCTCTGGTAGGCGCTCGTAGCGATGATGCCGACGACCATCAGCCCGACGCCGAAGTGTGCCGTCGTGGTGCCGAGTGCTGATCGTGGTAGCCCCTTGAGCCGGCGCCAGCTCTCCGCTACCGGCGCGTCTCCAAACTTGATTCGTGAAGCAAGCTCCGCCAGCGAGCCGGCCATCACCCAAACGCCAAGTCCGATGCCAAGCGGCGCGAGCCAGGGGCCGCGATAAGCAATTGCGTAGGCAGCAATAATCGCAAGAAGCGTGATGCCCGCGGCCCACCACAGCCGCTGCGCGGCGGCCAAGAGATCCCCCCTTTTCCACGCCAGGAACGGACCGAAAGGCAGCGCAACAAGCAGCGGCAGCATCAGCGGCCCGAAGGTCATGTTGAAGTAAGGTGGCCCGACAGAGATCTTGTCCCCCGTCATCGCCTCGAGGGCGAGCGGATAGAGCGTGCCGACGAATACCGTCGCGCAGCCGGTAGTCAGCAGCAGATTGTTGAGCACGAGGCTGCCCTCGCGGCTGATCGGCGCGAAGAGGCCGCCCTGCCGCAATTCACCGGCTCGAAAGGCGAATAGCGCCAGCGATCCTCCGATGAAAATCACAAGAATGCCGAGAATGAAGACGCCGCGCGCGGGATCGACGGCAAACGCGTGCACGGACGTCAGAACGCCGGAGCGCACGAGAAAGGTGCCCATCAGGCTCAAAGAGAATGTCAGGATGGCGAGCAGAACCGTCCAGATCCTGAGCGCTTCGCGCTTCTCCATCACGAGCGCCGAATGGAGCAACGCGGTTCCCGCGAGCCACGGCATAAATGAGGCATTCTCGACCGGGTCCCAGAACCACCAGCCGCCCCAGCCGAGCTCGTAGTAGGCCCACCACGAGCCCATCGCGATGCCGAGCGTCAACAGCATCCAAGCGGCCAGGGTCCACGGCCGCACCCAGCGCGCCCAAGCCGCGTCCATCCGGCCCTCGATCAGCGCGGCGATGGCGAAAGCGAAGGCGATCGAGAAGCCGACGTAACCGGCATACAGGAATGGTGGATGAAACGCGAGCGCGGGGTCCTGCAGGATCGGGTTGAGGCCGAGACCTTCCACCGGCGCCGGGGCGAGCCGCTGGAACGGGTTAGACGTCAAAACACTGAAAAGCATGAAGGCAACGGCGATGGCACCCTGCACCCCCAGCACATTCGCCTTCAGCGTCAACGGCAGCTTGTTACCGAACACTGCAACAGCAGCTCCGAACAGCGTCAGCGTGAGGATCCACAGAAGCATCGAGCCTTCGTGGTTTCCCCACACGCCGGAGATCCGGTAGAGCAGCGGCTTTGCCGAGTGGGAATTCTGATAGACGTTCTCGACTGAAAAGTCGGACACCACGTAGGCATAGGTCAGCGCCAGAAATGCCCCCGCAACGAGGCCCAGCTGCGCAATCGCAGCCGTGGAGCCGACCCTCATCAGCCGCTCGTCGCCCACGTATGCGCCCCACAGCGGCACGACCGTTTGTACGACGGCCACCGCCAGCGCGAGGACGAGTGCGAAGTGTCCGATCTCGACGATCAAAGCCGGTTCAAGCTCCTCAGTTCCCGGATTGCTGCTGGCCCATGTGCTGCCACACGCCCTTCTCCTTCAGGGCATCGGCCACCTCAGGTGGCATGTAATTCTCGTCGTGCTTGGCCAGGACCGTGTCGGCGAGAAACTTGCCGCTGGCATCGAGCCGACCCTCAGTCACCACACCTTGACCTTCTCGGAACAGGTCCGGCAGCACACCTTCGTAAACGACGTTGATCGTCTCGATTGTGTCAGTCACGCCAAACTCGACGCGGGAGCCCTCGCCACGCCGCACCGAGCCCTCCGCAACAAGTCCACCCAGCCTGAACCGCTGGCCGACCTGAATCCCCTTCTCCGCGACGTCGCTCGGTGTATGGAAAAAGACGATGGTGTCGCGGAGAGCGAACAGCACGAGAAGACTCGCTACGGATAGCAATCCGACACAAGCGAGGATCAGTACGGCGCGTCTCTGCTTCCGCGTCATTGACGTCCTCTCGCCGGCATCATGACTCCAACCCTAGTTCCCGCGCTGTCTCGTCGAGCGCGGCCAGCGAAGCTTCGTCCCCTAGAAACACAGTGCGCGCCTTGGCCAGGGCGTCGACTGCCTTCTCTTTCTGCCCGAGCACCACATACGCGCGCAGCAGCCGCTGCCAGCCGGCCAGATCCTTACCATCGGATTCGAGACGTTGCGCCAGACCATCCACCATCCGCTGGATCATGGCAGCGCGCTCCTCGGGCGCCAGCGACTCGACTGCCTCGATGTCCTCGGCCGTAGGACCGCGGCGTTCCGGCCGGTCTCTTCTTTTCATTCGCTCGGACAGCATTGCGATGCGCTGCTCTACTGCCGGCCGCCAGTCCGCATCCGCAGGCGCATCAGCGACGAGCTTCCGATACGCATCGAGAGCGCCAGCGAGGTCGCCGTCCTGCTCTTGCGCAAGTGCAAGCCAGAATCGCGGCTCAGGCCGCGTGGGCTCCAGCTCTGCGAGCCGCTGAAACGTCCGCCTAGCTTCCTCCGTGACGACGCCGTTGTTCGCGAACACGGTCGCCTCTCCGAAGCCGGCCAGCCGCCGCGGCGACTCTCCCAACAGGCGAATCGCGTGCCGGTAAGCCTGTGCGGCCTCACCGAACCGCCCCTGCCGAAGGTACACCGGTGCGATCACGTCCCAACCCTGCCCGTCCTCCGGATGGGCCCTCAGCCGTTCCTCGACCTTCGCGACAAGGGTATCGATGGTCGCCTTGTCGGGAGCCGTTGCCATACGCTCAGCGTGCGGTTGCCCCGGCAGGCCAGGCGAGCCAAACGCCAGATAAAGCGAGAGCGCAATCGCCGGGACCAGAATGGCGGCCGAAACGTAAATCGCTCTTGCCGCGTCAAACCTGCCAACTCGGGGTGCGCCGCCATCCGCTGTCTCGACGGCCTCAGCTCTTGTCAGAAGCCTGCGCGAAATCTCGACGCGTGCCGCCTCGGCCTCGGCATCCGTCAGTAATCCGCGCGCGCGGTCAGCCTCCAGCTCTCTAAGCTGGTCACGGTAGACGGCGAGATCGGATTCCACATCTCGTATTTCGGCCGACCGCGGGAGAGGCGCGGAAAGCGGCCGCGTTACGGCATAGAGCACCGCAGCCGTCAAAACAGCGCAGAGCACCCAAAACAGCATCAGCGCGCCCAGGTTGTTCCCACCAAGTGGGAATAGGCCCTCACCTCCGGGCTGGCAAGGGCCGCACGGCTGCCCCAATGTCGCGGCGCAGCCCAGAGTTTCCAATGCTCAATTCAGGTTGAACTAGAGCAAAATCCCGGGCGCGTGTCCGGAACAGGCCTATCAAAAAAATAAAGGGGACGGTTCCACCGCCCCCTTTCACCTCACCAGGAGGAATGTCTACCCGACGTTATGCCAAGTCCCGTCCGGATTGCGGCAAGCCGTGCCGCGCATGCTCTGCGGACGGCCGTCGATGTAAATCGTGTGAGTGTAGTCGCGGCAGTCGGCCGTACCACGGCGGTAACGCTCGCCAGGAACCACCTCGCCGTAACGGCCAGACTGCGGATTCCGCCAACGGCGGCGCTCGCCCGGACTGCTGTACTCGAAGGCTTCGTACTCCGCCTCCTGCGCCAGCATCTGATCCTGCCTGTCGAGCGCGCGACCGATCTCGCTGCCCACGATGCCGCCGACCACGGCACCGGCTACCGTTGCCAGCACTCGGCCGGAGCCCTTACCAACCTGATTGCCGAGAATGCCGCCTGCAATCGCGCCGACAGCGAGCCCGGTGTCGGCCTTCGTCGGACCGTCAGGTCCACAACCCATCAAGAGTGCAGGTCCGAGAAGAACCGCCGCTGCTGCCTTGAATCTCATTTCTGATCGCCCCCAATCGCGTCATATGTTCTTTAAGAATTCGTATGCCGTCCGTGATCGGCTGGTTGCAGTAACTTAAGCGATTCCGGCGAAAGTGCGACTTGGGCTAAATCATGTACAATCATCTCTCGTGAGTTGCAGAGCGGACACGGCATTGGGCGCACGCCGAAAGGACACCTCGTCCTCCAGCCTTGCAGAACGCGTCAAGCCGTCTTCTCGAACAGCTCCCGCCCGATGAGCATACGGCGGATTTCGCTGGTGCCCGCTCCGATCTCGTAGAGCTTGGCATCGCGCAGCAATCGACCCGTCGGATAATCGTTGATGTAGCCGTTACCCCCGAGGAGCTGGATCGCGTCGAGCGCGACCTGCGTTGCCTTCTCCGCCGCGAGCAGAATGGCACCAGCTGCGTCCTCACGCGTCGTCTCACCCCGGTCGCAAGCGCGCGCGACGGCGTACACGTAGGCACGGCACGAGTTCAGAGCCACGTACATATCCGCGATCTTGCCTTGGACGAGCTGGAACGTGCCGATGGGCTGGCCGAACTGCTTGCGCTCGTGGACATACGGGATCACCACATCCATGCACGCCTGCATGATGCCGAGCGGACCGGCTGCCAACACCACGCGCTCATAGTCGAGCCCGCTCATCAGAACGTGGACGCCCTTGTTGACCGTGCCGAGCACGTTCTCTTCCGGCACCTCGCAATCCTCGAACACGAGCTCGCCGGTGTTAGAGCCACGCATCCCGAGCTTGTCGAGCTTCTGGGCGACGCGGAAGCCTTTGAAGCCCTTTTCGACGATGAACGCCGTGATCCCGCGGGGGCCGGCATCCGGGTCCGTCTTGGCGTAGACGATGATGACATCGCCGCCCGGGCCGTTGGTGATCCACATCTTGGTGCCGTTCAGGATGTAGCGATCACCCTTCTTTTCGGCCCGAAGCTTCATTGAGACCACGTCCGAGCCCGCCCCCGGCTCCGACATGGCAAGCCCGCCGACATGCTCACCCGAGATCAGCTTGGGCAGATACCGGCGCTTCTGCTCCGGCGTACCATTGCGGCGGATCTGGTTCACACAAAGATTGGAGTGCGCGCCGTAGGATAGGCCCACCGAGGCCGAAGCGCGGCTCACCTCCTCCATAGCCACCACGTGCTCAAGATAACCCAGCCCCGAGCCGCCGAACTCCTCCTCCACGGTTATGCCGTGCAAGCCCAGGGCACCCATCTTCGGCCAGAGGTGACGCGGGAACTCGTCGGTCCGGTCGATTTCCGCCGCGAGTGGAGCGATCTCATCGGAAGCGAACGTGTGCACCGTCTCGCGAAGCTGATCAGCCGTTTCGCCGAGGTCAAAATTGAAGGACGGTAGGGCGTTCCGGATCATTGTGCTCTTACTCGACTTGCCTTGGCGCTGCAGTGTCTCCTTATAGGAGGTTCCCGACGCCCTGTCAGGGGAAAGCCGATGACCGAAGCACGCCCAGACTCACCCGCAGACCGCCCCACCTCCTTCCCTTGGCCACCAGTTCTGCTCGTAGCAAGCGTGGTTGCCGCCTGGGTCTTGCAGCGTCTGCTCCCCCTGTCCTGGCCAGGCATGGACGACCTCGCATCCCGCATCGCCGGCCTGGGCCTGGGGCTCGCCGGCATTCTGCTGATGGCCTGGTCGATCATCACGCTGCGGCGTGCCCGCACCACCGTCATGCCGAACGAGGCCGCCAGCAACCTCGTCACGGACGGGCCGTTCCGCTTTCGGCGTAATCCAATTTACCTTGCCGACATGCTCATTTTGCTCGGCATCGCCGAGCTGATGCGCAACATATGGCTGGTGCTGCTCACGCCGGTGTTCGGCATCCTCGTCACGTGGTTGGCTATCATCCCGGAAGAGCGGCACCTGGAGGCCCGTTTCGGGGATGCCTATCGGGCGTACAAGGAGCGCACGCGGCGACTGATCTAATCCTGAAGACCTTCGAGGCAAATCATCGAGAGCAACAGCGTGGCGACGTGAGACTCACGCCCACCATTCTCAGCGTAGACATCAGACTGGCAGATGGTGAGTGTCCGCCCCGGCTTGACGACCCGTCCGCGCGCAACCAACCGCTCGCCTTGGGCGGGGCGTAACAGATTGATTTTGAACTCCGTTGTCAGCACGCCCGTGCCTTTTGGGTATAGCGACAAAGCTGCGTAGCCCGCAGCCG